>BNJU01001798.1_pt1 | contig 517471 bp, 637 predicted proteins | sample 8539281 | NCBI WGS metagenome assembly BNJU01 (sample SAMD00202456, study PRJDB9452) | human saliva metagenome | isolation source: human saliva | place: Japan
CCCCGGGCCGGGCTGCAACCCCGGCCGGGTCATGGGACCGCGGGCGTGGCTGATTTGACCTTCTGAAATCGCGATTACGGCTGGATTTGAATCGACAATTTCGCTATTATTTTCAATTGCGACATCTTCTGTCTTCTTCTGTGGCAATTTCAATTTTTTCTGAAGCCAGAGAATCTGGATTTTTATCTTCGGGCTTTTCAGCTTCCGCAGATTCTAATCGCTGCTTGGCTTCCGAACTATTCATGCGAGGAATTTCCAGATAGAACGTACTTCCCTCTTTATATTTGCTTTCAACTCGCAAGTTTCCAGACATCGCCTCGGCTAAGCGGCGGCTCAAATATAACCCCAAGCCAGTTCCGCCAATTTCTCGCGTGTCAGAATTATCCACTCGATAAAATTTCTGGAATAAATGCGGAATATCTTCGGCGGGAATGCCAATGCCGCTATCTTTCACGCTTACAGAAATCTGCTTATCGTCGCCGGTAACATTGACGACAACTTCGCCCGATGGCGTGTACTTGATGGCATTCTCAATTAAATTACTGACGACTTCCCGAAAATGATCAGGGTCAATATTAGCATAAAAAATCGGCTGCAATGACTTCTCCTTACCCTCATCAATTATGTCTGGCATGAAGATATAATTGAGCTGCTTTTCGTTAGCTTTCGTCGCTAAACCATCAAAAATATCCTTCAAAAATTCGTTTACATTGATGATCTTCGGGTTATTTTTCATTCGCCCGTCTTCAACTTTGCTGATATCAAGAAGATCTTGAAACAATCGTCCCAGATGTTGCGCTGATTCGTGGGCTTTTGGTGATGAAGTCGCGGGCTTTTCTCGTCGATGCGAGCGGTGGCTGGATTTAACGCCAGACCCAAATAGCCCTCAATTGATGCAACTGGCGTGCGCATCTCGTGGCTGGCGGTGGAAATGAATTCGGCTTGCTCGCGCTCTTCGGCTTTTTCTTTGGTGATGTCGCGGAAAACTACGATGATTCCTTCGCCGTCCGTGCCGACTGGAGAGCTGACGATTGACACTAAAATGCGTTTTTTTCGGAGCTGGTCAATAGGAATAATTTATCGTTGTGTGTTGGCTGATTTTTTGATAAAGATTGGGAAATTGGATTCTCGAGGTCCTCTACGTCTTTTCCGTCTGAAGTGACGAGTTTTAAGACGCTTTTCCAGTTAAGTCCGAGCGCGTCGCCTTGGTCCCAGCCGATGATTTGTTGGGCGGATGGATTTATCAGTTCGATGTTGCCGTCTTTGGAAATGGCTAAAACGCCGTCGTCGATGGCATTAATCACCACATCAGACTTACTTTCAACGGCGGAAAGTTTATTTTCCAAGCTGGATGTGTTGTCGTCAGGTTTTTGGCGGCGAATCCATAGAATAAGGCTGAAAATCAAAGGTAAAAATCCGAAGAATAGGTAGCCGATGATGAATTGCACGTTTATTCCATGTTGAACGCTGGTGGCTATAATCTGCAAAATAACCAAAAAGTCCCATTATTCCTAAGATTATTGCGCCGAAAAATCCTGCGAAAATTGCCACGATAATCCACATAACTAGGAATGGCGAAACGACTCCGCCACTGGTAATTATGGTGATTGCGGCGACGGTGACGGTTAACAAATATACGAAAATTCCAATTCCAGTTTCGTGTTTTCTGGGAAGCCAAAAACATAAAATCAGCACGATTAAGCTGCCGATTCCTGCTACGCCAGCCGCCAAATCTGAGACAGATAATCCGATTGGCAATTGATAACCGGTCGGTATGAATCGCGCCCATGCATATAAAAGAATGATTGTGAAACAACTCAGTAATGCCACTTCACACAATCTCCTTAACCAAAATCTGGAAATTGCGTGAGGCTTAAAGTAAATCCCGCCCTTTTTCATAGTTTTATTATGGCGAATTTTCAGGAAAATCTCAAGTGATAAATATGACGTAGAGGTTGTGTGGATGCGGAAAAGTAGACAAGCCTTCCCTTCTCGTGGTATAATCCATGGAGTTGCGGCCCTATCGTCTAGCGGTTAGGACACCAGGTTCTCATCCTGGCAACCCGGGTTCGATTCCCGGTGGGGTCACCAAAAATAGTTAACTTATTAAAAAACATCTATATGAAGGTGTTTTTTTAATTTGTGAAGTAGTACGCTTCAATTCTCAATATTCTTCAGCTTTTCGTATATACACATACTACAAACCGTACGTAGATGGTCTAGCTGACGATCTGTATGGCCTCATAACTAGGTGCGACCTAGAGTTTATAAAGTAACAAATCCACCTCATCCCATTCCTCAACCGCTGTGGTCAAAGTATATATAGCGATGGTTTTGGCATTGTCGTATATTTGTTCTGATGTAAGCTTCTTTAAATCTCTCAAGTTAAAGAGGTTGATGTTGTTGGATTCGCCGCTAGCTATATCATGTATCGGATTTTCCGAAGTAATAAACGCATAACTTATGTCCGTGTGATAATGTCCGCCACCAGCAGGATATGTGTGAATCGCGATCGGTTGAGGATGCAGTTTCACTCCAGGCAATGAAGCAAGTCTATTGTAACTCGGCTGCAACAACCTCAGCTGGTTTTTGTCGTAGCCAGATTCTTCGGCTATTTCCCGTAAGACTGCTTGCCACGGTGTCTCGTCCAGTTCGACATGCCCGCCAAACTGCAGTAACTTGTTTAGCTTGCGGTGCTTATGTAAAATAATTCGAGGTTCAGCGCCCTCTGTTATTTTCACGATATATCCGCTAACGCATATATCGTGCTGACCAGGCTGGTTGTGTATATGAGGCATACTATAAATTTTACTTTAATTGTGGCGTGCGGTCAAAAGGATGCGCAAGGGTAACCTTTAGGGTAGGTAGGTTATAAATTGCGCTATTTGACACGATGTAGCTACTCAGTTATGTCTAGTAATAGAAGAGAGATTTCGCTATATCTTCGGAGGGTACTTCTGGGGATATTTGCTTGAGGAGTTCTTGACTGCTAAATATAAAGTAAACTCCAAAACGGGAGGCGACCATGATAAAAACTACTGTATTCAAAAAACGATTGCCATTTCTTGGTGATATTTGAAGCAATTCCTCAAAGATGGTGGGTGCTGTATGTGAGACACCGTGGAGTCCATAGAAGGGATCTTTTTTCTAATTTGAAGGCAACTGATAGCTTTTACTGAGCTATGGTATAATAGGCAAAATAGTAAATTGGGGAGAGTTTTTTTGTGGTTCAATCTTTAGGCAAGCTAGAAAAGGTAAATATCAGAAAAATATGGGAGCACGAAGCTTTGTCGTTCACTCCATGGCTGGCTCATCCAGATAATTTATCCTTGCTAGGTGACGCTTTGGGAATAGAATTCAACACGGAAAACATAAAAACCGAAGTTGGTGTCGGCGATTTTAATGCGGATATAGTTACGGCTGATTACTCTGATAGGGCGATTATAATTGAAAATCAATTAGAGCGTACAGATCACGATCATCTTGGCAAGTGTATTACTTACGCGGCTGGGATTGGCGCTGAAACAATCATATGGATTGCAAGTAATATTCGTGATGAGCATAGGCAGGCTGTCGAGTGGTTGAATTTTAATTCTTCTGATAAAATTAATTTCTTTTTGGTTGAGCTTGAGGCGTATAAGATCGGCGACTCCAAACCAGCCCCGCACTTTTTGGTCGTTGAAAGTCCTAATGAATGGACAAAGGTTGTGCGCAGCCAGAATAATAGCAACAGTAGTGTGTCTGAAGTGAAACTGCGGCAGCAAAGATTTTTTGAGATGGTGCGAGATTATGGGTTGGAGCATTCTAAGAAGGTTCTTAGCTGGCAAAAACCTCGACCTCAACATTGGTATACGATCAGATATGGTGGCAAGGCTCATTTTAACGTGTTAGCCAACACTAGAGAAAAGTGTATTTATATAGAGTTATACATTGATGGAGGCAAGGATTCGGACGCGCAAAATAGGCTAATCTTTGATAATATCTACAAAGATAAAGATAAAATCGAGTCTGAAATTGGCGAGTTGATATGGTACGACAAAGATGATGCCCGCATGAAGCTTATACGTTATCGTATAGATAAAGATCCTGCCGATGATAAAGAATCTGAAGAGGCTTTGCCGCTTGTTATAGAAAAAGCTGGATCAGTTTATATCTATATTTCCGAAGTACTGGAAGAATATATAGTTAAGCTGACTATGCGTAGAATTAAAGATTATCACTACTCATCTGCTTGACGACATCTATCAAATTCCGCGGCGTAATATCAGCCTTAATCAGATATCCGTCAACGCGACTCATAACGGATTTGCGCGAAGCCTCGTCCTGCTCAAAATTGGTCATAATTAAAATCTTACTATTCGGAACCAAATCGACATTGTTGTTTCTCAGCGCGTCTAAAATCTGGTCGCCGCGTTGCTCTGGTAGCATCAAATCTAAAATTATCAAGTCAAAGTTCTGGTTGCGCGCCGCCACTAGCCCGTCATTTCCGTCAACCACCCACGTCACATCATAGCCTGCTTTTTGCAGACTCCTGACGTACATTTCGCCAATAAATCGGTCATCTTCCACGCATAAAATTGTCTTTATCATAATTCCTCCTAGCCCTTATACATAGCGTGATTTTTTATCCAGCCGCCGCCCTTTCGTATCAATTGATTATTCAGCTGTCCGTCTTCTAGCAATTTATCTTTAACTGTAGCATAAATTGGCAAAGTGAACGAGAAAACCGAGCCTTCGTTTTCGCGGGATCGAGCGATTATCGAGCCGCCGTGAGATTCGACAAAAGCTTTGCAGATGTAAAGCCCGATTCCCGTCCCGGCTACGGCCTCGCGTGATCTGTGCGATCGATAGAACTTGTGGAACAAATTGTCTACGACATTCGCTGGCATTCCAATTCCGTTATCAGCGACAGACACTTCCACGAAGTCGCCTTTTTTCTCCGCGGAAACGGTTACGGATCCGCCCTCAAAACTGTATTTAATGGCGTTGTCAATTAGATTACCAATTACTTCCCCGATACTTCCGTGATCGGCGGCTACGGTTGGAAGGTCATCTGGAATATTGACATTAAGCATTCTGTGTTGAGTCGAGGCGCGAAGTTGCATATCATCAGCAATAGAGGCGTAAATATTAGCGACAGTGTCTTCCAATAAATAAACCTTCAAGTGATGTCTATCATATCTAGCGACGTTAAGAATATTGTCGATGTAGCTAGACAAGCGGTTGGACGAAACGACCAACCTATCAAGAAGCTGCCTTTCATCACCCTGCAAGCGTCCAGCAAACTCTTCGTTGATAATGTCCAGATAGCCACGAATAACTGTAATCGGTCCACGAAGTTCGTGGGCGGCAAATGAGATGAAATTGAGGTCCTCTTCTTCTGGCAAATATCCTTTAGACTTGTCAATGAGAAAAATGACAGTTTCGGCGGCGGCGCCTTTCTCAAATGAAGCCACGATATCAAAAATCCGCGTTTTTGGATGATGTCGGGGTTGGTGCTAATGCGTTGCCAGCGGCGCTCGGCTTTAATTTTTCTCATTGGAGATTTCGTGAAGCCAATCGGAAATGTTTGGTTCGTTTAGAAAATCAAGCGCCAGAAAAATCCTCGCCTTTTGCGTTCCTGGAAATTGGGGCGGCGGAATTGGCGAAGATAATCTTCTGATTAGAATTAAGAATCGCGACGCCAGTGCTGGTTTGATTCAGGGCTTGAATGAGCGGGATTTTTGGCTTGTCATTGTCGCTAGCTGGTTTTTGCTCTGGCTGATAATCGCCATAAATTGCCTGAAGTGCCGTCTTAAATCCGGTTTTTTTCGTAGCGTTTATCGTTGGGATTTGGCGGAGTGTCGGTGGTCGGTTCGCCAATTTTATGAGAAAGTGCCGCCAGAATTTTTATTAAGCGGTGCAGCGATGATTTTAACGATAGAAATTGAAAATAGGATTTGCAAGATAGCGGTAATTAAAATGATAATCCAAAAATTTAGCTGGAATATGGAAATTGCCGTGAAGTGGAGTGCGATTCCCAGTCCTAATATGATGCAGGCGCTCGCTGACAGTAAGACTAATATGACTTTTCGGTAATAATATTGTTTGTACTCGCGCAAGGTTTTAGATGCTGGATCTATTGCCATGAAACACTTCCCCTTCCTGGCGTGAAGGCTGTAATCCATGTTTGTCCGCGATTTAAGGCGACGTCTTTTCCAGATTCATCCGTCAATTTAAGCGGCGAATTTATGTCCGCTTTTTGACCAGGTGGCGGTGGCGACTGTGCCATTTTGGAAAATGTAAGCTTTTGCCGGATCCTGTCGTTTTGACGTCTTCGTATCCATCGTAATTTTGAGCCCGAGCTTCAACGCCAACTTCCATAGCTACAACGGTGTTTGGAGCAATTTGCCCCTCTTCCCTATCGGTATGTGGCGCGCCAGCCATGCTCCTGAGGTAAGAATTCGACGCCTTGTCGTAAGCGTATGAGGTGTTGTAGAGTGAGCCGCTGAGGTTTATGTTTACAGATGTGGCGTTTGGCGATTCGACGGGCTTACCGTCTGCTCGCGCGAAGCTGGTGAATTCGGAATTGTTATAGCCTTTTGCGCTGTTCAATTGGTCAAGTTTTTCTCCTGAAGTGTAGACGTTATGCGGCGCGTAGCGGTCGCGAGATCGCCAATATGATCCGTCGTTAAAGAACTGGTCGATGTCGCGATAATTACCGTTTCTGACTTGGGATAAAGCGTTTGGACTTCCGCCAACGTGCGCGATTGATGCCTGATATGGCGCCGCCCAGCTTAAATAGTACAATCTTAAGCTTCGCACTGGACCAATTAGCGCTGGCTTTTCTCCCTGGTACAGAGCCAAAAACCTAGTGATTCCGCCCTCCGCCACGGCTTCATAAACCACGCCAGCTTTCTTCAGTCCTGACTGTGGTCTGGCGGCTGGACTATTCTCGATCATCACGCCAGTTACGGGCAACTTCGCGGCAGCTTCATTCGCGATTTCCACGCCAGTTAGCGGCGAATAAAACTTCTTCGGCGCAGGTTTTTTGGCTGGCAATTTCAGTTCCACACTAGCAGTTTGCTCGTATTTTATGGAGTGAATTGCAATTATGAAAACTCCAGCGATAACCATCGCGCTCACCACGAGTACGATTGTCAGAATATGCTTTTTTACCCATTCTTTGAACGACTTCCAACGAGCGTTCTTTTTTTGTCCTGCTTTTATCTATTTTTTCAACATTCATGCTTATGCTTAGTATAGCATTTTCGGCGCACGAATAAACTATTTTTGTAGATAATTATCGATTCTTTGCAGAGTTTTTTTCCTTGCCAATTAGCGCCAGCGTGTCGTTAAGTTGCGGACTAAACGGCGCCCACGTCGTCACAATTCTCACCAGACTAAACAAAATTCCCGGCTTCTGTCCTGTCATTTCCAGCAATTGATTAAGGCAATTCTGAATTGTTTCTGGCGTCCAATCTGTAATTTTCTCGAATTCTTGGCGAGCAATTGACAATAAATCTCGTCGCTCGTCGTCGGTCAATTTGCGAAGTTGCTTATTTCCATCAATCAATTCCGCGTCAATTTCAGGCTCGACGAAGAAATAGCTTGTTAATTTTTGGCAAATCTTGCAATGTCTTCAAGCGGTCTTGCGCCAATTCCAGAACGCGTTTTTTTATACGATTCATCGGCGTTTTTTGGCTTCGTCACCCCAGAATGATTGGCAGCGAGAATAAAGATCGTCCAAACTAAGCGAGCGAATCCATTGACCGTTCAGCCAGATAAGTCGTTGTTCGTCAAATCGCGCGCCAGATTTTTGGACTCGATCAAGTGAGAACTTTTCAATCAGCTCAGCTTTACTGAAAATTTCCTGTTCCGTGCCGTCATTCCAGCCAAGTTGCGCTAAGAAATTAAGCATCGCTTCTGGCAAAATTCCCTCTGATCGATATTCAGTTACGCTTTTAGCGCCGTCACGCTTGCCAAGTTTTTTATTTCCCGATGGCGCCATAATGTGTGGCACATGCGCCAGAATCGGTGGTGTAATTTTAAGCGCTTCGTAAAGTGACAGATATTTAGGCGTACTGGCAATATATTCCGAGCCACGAATGACGTGCGTGACTTGCATTTCGAAATCGTCAATAATGTGCGCAAAATTATAGGTTGGCAGACCATCCGCTTTGATCAAATAAAATCGTCCAAAGCTTCTGGGCCAGCCGACAACTCACCCATAACGGCGTCCTTCCAAGAATATCGCTTAATTTCCGGAACTTTGAAGCGTAGCGGCATTCCAAGTTGCCACTCTGGCGGATTTTCTGGACGATGGTCGCGATATAAAAATGCTCGTTTTTCAGCCTTGGCTTTGTCGCGGAAAACTTGCACTTCTTCAGGCGTGTACGGATCGGCGTAAGCTAGCCCTTCGCTAATCATTTTCTTCGCCCATTTTATGTAAATATCACGGCGATCTGTTTGGTGATATGGACCAAAATTGCCAGACTCTTCTTTTGGATTGTTAAGAGTTGGCCCCTCGTCCCAATTTAGTCCTAACCAATTTAAGGTTTCCAAAATCATTTCTTCCGCGCCTTCAACGAACCGAGCTTGGTCCGTGTCTTCAATGCGTAAGATAAAATCTCCCTGATGAGCCCTGGCGACAAGGTATGTGTATAGCGCGGTGCGAACGTTGCCTAAGTGAATATAGCCAGTCGGACTTGGCGCAAAACGAGTTCTAATAGTCATGAGTAAATTATAGCACGTTATCTGATGAGTTACAGACTAGTGGCAATTTTTTCAATTTGGTTGCTTGAGAGGTTTGCATCACCGCTAATTTGATATAAGATTCCGCCGTTCACCCAAGCTGCTTCTTTCCCGCCGCTGTAAATTGTCAATCCGTCGATCATCGTGGTGTTTGGATTCTTGTGTTTTTCAGAGAAAAATTCTTTCACTGCTGACGAATTCCAGCCGCTTTTTTGCTGGGTTATGGTGTATCCTGAACTTCCGTCGGCGTAGGCATATTTCATAGAGACCTCGCCCGATTTGAATTTGATAGGTCCGTTCAGCGCATAGCCGTCTGGCTTGTAGCCTGGATATTTGGCGTCAATTCCCGACTGAACGGCTGCCATTTTTATGGAGATATTTGGCATACTCAGGTATGTTAAATAGCCGCCGAGTAGCATCACCGCAAAACCAACAGAAAACGTATTCAACCAACGTAATGCGCCACCTTTTTTCTGGCGTCGACGTACTTTTTTTATTGCTGATAATCTCATTCGACAAAGCTTTCTCAATCGCTTCGTTTTTCAATTGATGAGCGGTTTTTGCGACTGGCTTTTCTATTTTTTGCGGAGCGACGGCGACAAGCGGATTGTTATTCATAGCCAGAGGCTGGCGTTCTTTTCGCAATTTAGTATTAACGCTAAGAGGTCTTTGCTGGGCGCGACGAGTGACGGGGTGAGCTTCGGCTGGGCGGTTAATAGCAATTTTCTGAGGAGCTGGCTTGCTGACAATTGGCGCAGAAAACTTCTTCACGGCGACATGTTGTTTAACGTCGACGCGAGCCTTCTGGGGTTTGGCGGCCAATGGCGTACGCTGCGGCATTTTAACGTGCCGACGATTCAATGTGCTAGATTTCTGAACGTGTGCGGCGTGAATATTTGATACAGATGTGCCACGCCTACTGATTGATTGTTCCTTTTCTATTTCAGATTTTTCAATCTTAATATCATCCATTACCATTCCGGTAATAGTATTGTAAGCTCGTCCATTGATAACCACGTAGTTTTTACTTGCCATTAATCCCCCTAATGTTTATTCCTGTATATTATATTACAAATCGCCTAAGGTTTTTTCAAGTGTAAAAATATGTTATAATTTCCGTAATTATGTACCAGAAAAAGAATCGCACTAAAGAGCTCGCACGGCGGACCTTTGTGTACACGCTGATGACATTATCACTTATAATTCTTCTTACGTTTTTGACGTTTAGAATGCTCGGCTATACGTTTGATCCAAACACGAAAGAATTGCAACAAACTGGACTTGTCCAATATGAATCACATCCTGGCGGGGCGCTGGTTTATGTTGACGATATGGAGCTGCGCCGCACTCCGACGAAAAGCACCGTTCTTCCTGGCAAGCACACTTTTTCGATGAAATTAGACAAATACGAACCGTGGCAAAAAACGTTGAATATCAAGTCCGATACCGTTACGAATTTGAATTACGCCAGATTGATTCCGACAAAACGCGAAACTACCGAGGTAAAAACGTTCGATTCATTACAATCCGTTTCTCTGTCGCCAGCTGGTAATTTCTTGATGGGATTTGGTGTTAAGGATAAAACTCCGATTTTGACAATTGGCGACATTCGCGATACGAACAAAGATAAGGAAAAGTTCACGGAGCATGCATTAAGCACGAGTGTTTTGGCTGGCTATTCCCTGTCTTCTGACAATCATACGTTTACTGTGTCGGAGTGGGACCGCGATTCTCGTTACGCGTTAGTGAAGCATTCGTATCCAGCGGAAAATAATGCTACGGGCGTGCAGTGGCTGGTTTTTGATAGAGAAAATCCAGAGAAAATTATTGATGTAACGGCGATGACTGGTTTTTGGAATTAAGCAAATCGGCTTTGCGGGGACTGGCGCACACACAGCTTACGCTCTGCAGAAACTGGCGAATTGAGGCGAGTTGATCTTGATAGCTCGACAATTTCCAGCCCAATCTTGACTGGCGTCGAATCTTTCAAGCTTTATGGCGACGATCGTTTGTCTTATATGGCTACTGTTGATGGTAAAAAAGTGGCGGGAATTTGGAAGCGAGATTGGAAAGAGTCGTTCGTGATCGGCACTTTTGCTACCGATTCTACCCCGGTAATTCGAATTTCTCGCTATTTCAATAAAGACACCGTGGTTTTGACTGATGGCAAAAATATGACAATTTACAGAGGTGAGATTTCAGATTCTAAGGACCGCCAAAAAGAGTTCTTAAAAACGGCGAAGATTATTAAGACTGATAATGCGATTACGAACATAACGATGGACAATGCTGGGCGATTTATCGTGGCGCAAAGCGGCGCAGTGCTGCAGACTTACGATTTGGAGCGTAAAGAATTGTCGAGCGCGTTTAATATCGGCGTGGCACAGGAAGTGAAGTGGCTTGACAATTTCTATATCCGTAGTGTTTCTGCGTCAGGAAAAATGGAGATTCGCGAGTTTGACGGCACGAACGCTCATACGTTGATAGACGTTAAGCCTGGTTTGGATTCTGTTTTGTCCTCGAACCAGCGATACGTTTACGGATTGACGACCAACGCTTCTGAAAAAATTGTCCTGAGTAAAATGAATATGGACAATGGTTCGATTGGGCTATTTAATTAAATAGCTAGTTTATCGACCGCCGAATAACTTTCTCAAGCAAAGTCGGCTCGGGTTTTCCTGGAATATTTGATTTATTTCCTTGTTGTTGATTTGAGCTGGATTCTGATGTCGCAGTAGCTTTGCTTGGGTCTGGGCTGATTTGTTCTGCGAAGATAAGAAGTCGCTTTTCTGCGGTTCCTAAAGGCACACAGCTTACAAGTGTCAGCATTGGCTTGTCTGTATTAATCTGAACTTTTGAGACCTCAGTTGGCATAACAACTTCTGTTGAAGTTATCTTATAGGTATAGCGTTTCCCGTTGTAATTCATGTAAATAATATCGCCCTTGACCAACTTTTCATTCTGAGCGAAGACGAATTTATAATCGCCACCAGCAAAAGCGTCGTTACTGGAGTGAGCGGCAAATACGGCATTTCCGACTTCGCCTGGCACGGCGCTGGCGCCAGGAATTGAAAAGTGAGCTACTCCCCTTCTCCATGGCTTTTTGATTGCGATTTCGTGTCGCTGGCGGCGCCGTAAATGACCGGCGCGTCAACGTTAATCTTTGGAATAATAATCCTAGGCTCGGGTCCGACAGTTACGTCGGTGGAGGCGTCAACGATGATGTTTTGCGGGTTAATTGCACCGGGTGTCGTGTAGGCTGCGACTGCGCCAAAAATAATGCGGTTATATTGCAAAAACATGAAGACTAATAACACCGATAATCCAGCAATCGCCGGAACAAAATGCCGGGATTTTTTCACTTTATTTGCGGAGTCACGAACCTTTTGCTGAATTTGACTGCGGAGTTCTTTTATGGCTGCTTTTTGCGGATCCAGAGGCTCGTCTACGCTGACTACGGGCGTGATATTCTGATTTTCCTTCGTCAATCGGGAAATCTCACGGTTCTTTGCCGCAATGTCGCCAGCGTAGTAACGCTCGTAATACATCTGATAATATTTCTGCCAAGCGCTGTGGTATTGCTTCCATTGGTCGGCTGAAACTTGAGTATGGACGGCTGAATTTTGAGTTTGAGTGGTTTGGTTTGCGGAAGCGGAATTGCTAATTTGCGGCTCTGGCTGAATCTGAGTTTGGGCAATTGGCGTCGTCCGCATAGCGTGATTGACGGTGTCCTTTTTCGGCTCTGGTTGTGGTGTTATTGAGATTTGCTGAGGTTTGGCTATTTGTGCCTTGGGCTGTTCTGACCCTGACTTCGGGTTTTGGTTGTAATTGAGCGGAAAATGGTTGCGCCTGAGGTTTTTCTGGCGCTGGATTCTGTCCTTCCGATCTGGAATAAATAGCGTCAAGCTGCCCACGAATAACATCAGCAGCGGCATTCCGCGAGGCTGCTGAGTCGCGAGTTGGCGGCGTGAGAGATCGGCGCTGATCTGATACCGGCATGCCCACTCGACCGTTTGATTGATCATCCGTCGGATACATAACTTCTTTTTATTATACGTCAAATTGATATCAAATAAAAGTCGTGCTTGTGAGAAATCGCTGGTTGTGTTACAATCATACGGTAGCTTGGAGCGTTCTCTTGTGCCGCGGTGGCGGAATTGGTAGACGCGCTAGACTCAAAATCTGGTGAGCAATAGCTCGTGCCGGTTCAAGTCCGGCCCGCGGTACCAGAGGCAGCTTCAGGTGATAATCGTCCATTTTGGGCGATTTTTTTATGCGAAGAAAACAGCCCGCAGAGGCGCTACGCCGAGGCTTTACGCCTTCCAGGCAAGCTGTCTTCTCTGCGGGCTTCATTAGGCCGCCCGGCGGCAACCACTATTACAGTGGCGATAGTGGTCGATTAATGCAGTCAATATAGCGCAAGCCAATAAGGACCCGACTACTACGCTGCACTTAATCGCGGCTCTCACGGAAATAAATCCCGTGAGAGCCGCAAACAGAGCACACGGCGCTACAGCAATCACAATTGCAATTACTGTAACGATGGTCATAGGAAGGATTAGAGACAACACCTCCCCTATGCTAGCGATAATGCGACGCATTACGTTCACCTCCTTTCGAGAAGTGCTCTTACTATCGCGACCAAGGGCTTGATAAGTCGCGAAAGCTTGGTAGTATAATACAACTAATTGTACGTAATGTCAAGCAGATATTTATACAAGGCTACATTTTGCAAATAGCGGTACTGATTGCTGCTAGCGGTGCTTTCGGCGACCAAATCAAGTAGCTTGCGGCGCGGGCACCGACGGTTCCCCGCCAAATTGCCATTGGTGCGTCCCATTTTTGGGTGACGACTTCTCCGCTGTGGGCGATTATTAAATTGTCGGCATGAAAAACGCAAATTGTTACGGGATATGTGATGGTGAATTTGTGTAACGCTTCAACAAGTTGCGACAATTGAATGCTGAACGTAATCATTTTTGGATAAAAAATTGCGCGGAATATTTTCTGAACTTGCGCCAGACTTGCTATGAAAACCACGTGCGGATTGTCCAGAATTTCCTGAAAACTATTCTGCACAAGGTCAATCGCGTCTCGCGTCAGCACGACAGGGAATTTCTGACTTTTTGATCAATTCTTCATGAGACAATTGCCGTTTGACTATTTCGCCCAGCGTCGCCACATAATAGCAATACGTCCGCCCATCTTTCCAGCGCCAAAGTTTCAGTGAGCGCTTCGTTTGCCAGAGCTTCCCGATTGGTTTGTCGGCGCGAATAAAACGTCGGTCATGTTCGCGGGAACATTTTTCAAGGCGTCAGGGAGTAAAACACGAGCCTCGCCTACGCCGGTTTTCAGGGATTCTTGATAACTTTCTGCCACCGCCAAAAAGCCTAATTTGTTGCCGCCGATGATTCCCAATTTTCCCGCTTGGTCGCGTCGTTCTGGCTTGTTCCCATTCGACATCTGGAAAAAAAGTGGCTTCCCTGGTTCTTGTTTTTGCCAAAATTTCATATCCATTACAAATTTACCTCAATACTCACCGGGCAATGATCGCTGCCCATTTGTTCTGGATGGATTTGCGGATTAGTAACGCGATTTGCAATTTCACGCGACGCCAGCCAATAGTCAATCCGCCAACCGACATTTCGCGCCCTGGCATTCGCCCAGTGTGTCCACCAGCTATAAGCGCCAGTTTTTTTCAGGGGAAAGCCGCCCGGAAAGTGTCTGTGAATCCAGCGTCCAAATAATTCTGAAAACCTTCCCTTTCTTCGTCGGTGAAGCCATGCTTTGCCGACGTTGGGTTTCGGATTTGCCAGGTCAATTTCCTGATGCGCCACGTTCATATCGCCGCAGTAAAGGACTGGCTTTTGACAATTCAATTCTTCCAGATAAGCCAATACTGCCTTGTCCCATTTTTTATATCGCAAATCCAATCGACTCAAATCCCCTTTTGAGTTCGGAGTATAGCAATTGACAACCCAAAAATCGTCAAACTCGGCGGTGATGATTCGCCCTTCGTCGGCTGGATTGCCGTATTCGTCGCCCGTTAAATCAAATTGTTCAATGATGTTCGGCGGAAAACTGTCGCGCCAGCTAAGGGCGGGATTTTAGAGAAAATCGCCGTGCCGGAATAGCCTTTTTTGGCGGCGGAATAGAAATGTTCGTGATAATTCGGCAGGTCAATTTCAACCTGGTCCCTGGTAGCCTTAGTTTCCTGCAGGCACAGAATATCTGGATTGTACGTGTCGATAAACTTTGCAAATTCACCCTTATTTATAACTGCACGAATGCCGTTTACGTTCCCAAGAGAAAAAGCTTCATAATTTTATTATACCGTGATGATATAATTTAATGAATATGTTACCAATGTACGATAAGTTTTTGGGCGAAATATCAAGCGATTTCATGGACGTCGTAGGCGTGAAAAACTGCTTGCTATTTTTTTATCAAGGCGGCTCAAATAAAACTATTTTTGCTAATTCACGGCATTGGTGGCGATTTTTCACGGAATGATTCCGTTAACTTACTGTCTGAAAAAAATGACGCGAATTTGGTGTTTGTTGACTTGCCTTCTCACGGCAGAAGTCAATTGATAAAAAGATATGAAAATGAGCGACGTTGAAAAATTGGGCGATGAATTTGATGTCGGCTTTTGGCGGTAAAGGCGTATCAATTGACGAGGTTATTGCCCATTCGCTTGGATGTTTGGCGGCAAATAAAATGCAATGCCAGAAAATTTGGTACATCAGTCCTCCGATGAAAACTTCGGTTATGTCGAAAATTTCCTCGTCGTTCTTTTACCGTACTCGTCGGATGAGCCAATATATCTATTTGAACTATTATTTTTCGGTGTTCCGTGGGCTGTGTTTGGTGAATAATAGACGGAAAAACACTGTGGATTTGATACGGTGGCTGACGAAAAATACGCGAGTAACGCGGCGGCAATATTTGGAGCAATCGAAAATTGCGCGGGATATTTCTCGGGGTGGAAAAATTATTATTTCTGAGCGCGAATTTACGGGACTGATAGTTGGGCGACGGGACAAGATTTCGCTTCCTGTGAACGCCGCCGATGGCGTAAAAATTGATAAATTTGTGGAGCTTGATACGGGACATTTATCGGTGTTGGATAGTCCAGAGCTGGTTGCCGAATTGATATTGGCGGAATAATTATTTGCTATACTGTAGGTATGAGTAAGAAAGACGATAAAAAACTAATTGTTAATATGATTTCTGAAAGCGAGTTTACCGTTCAAGGTCATGGCGTACATACGGCCTATAAAGAGATTACGGACGCGCTTCGTAAAAGAAAAGATATTGATATTGAAGTGAATTCTGATCGTCCTGCTGACATTATTCACATTCAGACTATGGGTTTGTATTCGTTTCGGCATTTGATGAAAAAAGGTGGCAAAAAAGTTGTTTCTGCTCACATTGTGCCGGATAGTTTTATCGGTTCAATTAAAGGCGCGAAATATTGGAAGCCTTTAGGTCGAGCGTGGCTGAAATTCTTTTACAAAAAGGCTGATTTGGTTTTAGCTTGCTCTGGCATGGTTGCTGATGAATTGATAAATGACATGCACGTGCCAAAGACGAAAGTTCTTTACAATACGATAAATATGTCGAGGTACAAGCATTCTGCTGCGGAGAAAAAGTCGGCTCGGAAGAAGCTTGGCTTGAAGGACGATGATTTTGTGATTATGGGAAATGGCCAAGTCCAGCCGCGAAAACGTTTGGATATTTTAATAAAAGCTGCCAAAGAAATGCCAGATGTAAAGTTTTTCTGGGTGGGAGGGATTCCGTTTAAGAATTTGGGCGCGGATTATAACGCCATGCAGAATATGATAAAAAATGCGCCGAATAATCTCACTGTAACTGGCGTTATACCTTTGGAAAATGTTCGTGACTATTATGTCGCTGCCGACGTTTTTGTTCTGCCAGCTATGCAGGAAAATCATCCTATGTGCGTCTTGGAGGCGGCTGGCGCTGGCTTGCCGATCATTCTGCGCGACATTCCGCAATATAACGACACATTTAAGGGCGACGCTGTTATGGCAAAAACGGACGATGAATTTTTAGAATTGATCAGTAAATTGCGCAAAGATAAGAAAGCCTATAAGAAAGCTCAACTTGGTGCTGAGAAAATTGCCAAACGTTTTGATAGTAGTGCTGGCGCCGAGCGATTAGTCGAGTTTTATCGATCGCTGATATAAATGGTATAATGGGGCTATTATGAGGATAGGACTTTTTACGGACAGTTACAGACCGTCCATTAACGGTATCGTTTACGTTGTTGAATCATTAAAGCGTGAGCTGGAAGCTTTGGGGCATGAGGTTTATGTTTTTTGTCCAGCAAAGTCTATTAGTCCGTCCAAGCAAGCCGAACTTCTTCACGAAGATGAAAATAGTCGAATAATTCGTTTCCGTTCAATTACGGGCGCGTTTTTTGATGATTACGACACGTCGGTGTTCTTCCCTCCTGTAGTGCAGCGTCAAATTGCTAATATGCATCTGGACGTCGTTCATATTTTTACGCCGTCGCAAATTGGTCTATTGGGCGTGAAGGCAGCGAAGAAAAATAATATTCCTTTGATTATCCAACATTGTACGGATCTATATGAATTCGTCGATCATTATCCTGCGGTTTTGCCAGGAGTCTTGGCGTTGGCGGGAGTGGTTTTTCCATTGTCGGTGAAGCTGAATGGACAGGATTTGTTGGAAGTCGCCAAATTATATCGTCCGCGTAATGGCGTAACGAAATGGAATAAAGATATTATTGAGCGCGTCATCACTATTTTATACAGCAAGGCGGACGCGGTGATTGCTCTGTCGCGTAAAAGCCGCGATCAATTGGAATCTTGGCAGACCGAAGATTACACGTACGATGTTACTTTAATGCCAAACGGAGTGAATGCTCTTCCGCGGGCGAGCGCGAAGCGAGTTGCAGAATTTCGCGAGCAATGGGGTCTTGATGAAAAAGATGAAGTGTTTGGCTTTGTGGGTCGCTTGGGCGAGGAAAAGAATTTGCCAATTTTGATTCAGGCGTTTAGCGAGTTTATTGCTGAAGCTCGTCCGAAATCGAAGCTATTGTTTGTCGGTGATTTTGAATATCGAAAGACTTTGGAAAAAATGGCAGCCGAGACGGATTTTGCGGATAGGATTATATTTACTGGCGCTATGCCGCGAGAAGATTTAGGCGTGGCGTATAAAGTGATGAATGTGTTTACTTTTCCTTCGCTTAAAGATACGCAAGGCTGGGTTCTTCACGAAGCCGCTCACGCTGGAAAGCCGATTGTTATTATTGACAAGGAAGTTTCAGAGGTCGTGAAGGACGGAGTTAATGGCTATTTTGCGGAGAATAGTCCAGAAAGTGTCGCGGAAAAAGTAATTGCGATTCTAAAAAGTCCGAAAAAACAAGCAGAATTTAGCGCTGAAAGTAAGAAGCTGGCTAATAAATTCACGGAGCGAAGTCAAGTGAAGAAGCTTGAAAAGCTCTATAAAAAGCTAATTGACGCGCGCGAAAATCAATAAATTCTAAGCCTAGTTCGTAGTCAATGCGATTATCTATTAGAGATAAGTCGCCTGGTTTCTCGGTCTTGGTCGCGGCGTTTGATGGTTTGGCGCTTGTCGTAATTTTTCTTACCTTTTCCGAGCGCGATTACAACTTTAATGAATTTTCCGTTGGTCAATAATTTGGTCGGGACAATTGTCATTCCCTGTTTTTTTGCTTCAGCGAAGTTGGCTAGCTGTTTTTTTGCTGACTAGTAATTTCCGCACCGAAGTATCGACTGAGCGGCTATTTGCTTCTCCGCGAACGTTTAATCGCAGTGAAAAGCTGGCGTTATTTAGCCACAATTCGCCATTTCTTAAGCTAACAAATGAGCCTTTAAGCTGGACGCGACCTTCTCTGGCGGCTCGCACTTCCATTCCAGTTAAACCAAGCCAGTTACAATTTCTTCGCCAAGTTCATAATCAAACCGTGCGCGACGATTGACAATATTCTGTGTGGCTGGTTTTTTAGATTTTAGCTTCGACATGGATTATATTATAGCAAAACTTAACGCGACAGTATATTTAGGCTAGTTTGGTGCGGCTGAAATATGACTTATGTTACAATATCTCAAGCATGATAACCGACATTCACATTACTGAGAAAAGTTTTGGCGATAAGACGTTGATGAAAGACGTCAAGTTCAGTGTGGACGACGGCGAGAAAGTCGGTGTGGTTGGACGCAACGGCGTCGGTAAGTCGACGCTGTTTGGAATATTGAGCGGAAAAGATACTGATTATACTGGCGAAGTTATTTTTCGGCGCGGCATTACGGTTGCGACTACGGCCCAGGAGCATCACGGTTTAGGTGAGCAAACGGTCATGGCGTATATTCTTAGCGGACTTCCAGAGTATTCTAAGCTAAAGAAAATTATCGATGAATATCCACTAACCATGGGCGACAATATGCGAAAAATTGAGGAATATACGCAAGCCCTGGAACGGTTTGATCAAAAAGGATTTTATCAAGTTGAAGAAAAAATTAAGCGAGAATTGAACAATTTTCAATTAGACGGCTACGGCAATCGGAAGATTTCTTCCCTGTCTGGTGGGCAAAAAAGGCTGGTGGAAATTGTTAAAATTATGCACTCGGAGGCACATTTGGCGCTGATTGACGAGCCGACAAACCACATGGATTACGTGGCGAAACAGCAGTTTATTGACTGGATAAATTCGCAGCCACATCAAGCGATGCTAATCATTACGCACGACCGCGATGTATTAGGGCAAGTTGATCGAATTGTTGAGATTAAGGATGGTCAAGCTGTGAGTTACCGCGGAAATTATGATGCGTATTTGAAGCAGAATGCTCAAGCGACGACGACTGGAATGAACAATTTTGAGCAGATTGAGAAGCGAATCGTTAACCTGAAGCAAAAAGTTTTGGACTATCAAAGGCTTAAGGAGAAGTCGCGTAATCCCGGCACGATTCAGAAATTTAAGCGGCTGGAGAACGAGGCACGGGCGGAGCTGGCGGAATTGTCAGAAATGGAAAAGCCGACGTTTTGGATTGATAAAGAATCTGCTAGTCAATTGGATTATAAATCGGCCGAGCGTTACGGAAAGTTTAAGTCTCGCAATATTCGCCTGAGCATGAAGGATGCGTCCAGTCGCAGTCAGCATGTATTGGTTCGTGCGGAAAATGTGGCGGTTGGGATTGGTGAGCGGATATTGTTTGAGGACGTGAATATTGATTTGCGCGAAGGTGAAGCGATTGAAATTAGAGGTCGCAATGGCGCTGGTAAAACTACGTTGATTCGGATAATTTTGGCGTCGGGCAAGAGTTTTGACGGCGGTCCTGTTCTTTATTCTGGCGATATTTTCCTCGATCCGCAGGTTCGAATTGGTGTTTATGAGCAGGAAATTGACGAGCGATATCTGTCTGATCCGCTAGAAAAAGCGATTGAAAAATTGTACATGAGTCGCGATTTGTCGATTTCTGATACGAAAATTCGGCAACTTTTGGCTGACTATTTGTTCACAGACGCTGATCGAATGACGCCGCTGGCTCGCTTGTCTGGCGGTCAAAAGGCGCGTTTTCAGATTATTTCCATGCTGGCGAACGACCCGCAACTGCTAGTTCTGGACGAGCCGACGAACCACTTGGATTTGCCGAGCATTGAGAGCTGGAGACGGCGCTGGCCAAATATTCCGGCGCGATTCTTTACGTCAGCCACGATAATTATTTCCGCGAAAAACTTGGCGGCAAAGTTGTGCAAATTGGCGCAGAATAAAAATTTTCCGCCAGAATTTGACGGAAAATCTTGAATTGTTTTTAAGAAAATTAGTCGGACAATAAGCCGTTTTTTCGTAGCAAATCTTGTAGTTTCGGTCGATCAAAACCAAGCACTAATTCCCCGTTAATATCCGTTACTGGCACGCCTTGGAAATTGCCGCCATTTTTATTTAGCAATTCCTCTTTTGCGCCAGGATCAGCCTCGATATCTTTGGAAACAAAATCAATTCCCAGCTTCTTCAGCCATTCCATTTCCGTGTGGCAAAACGCACACCAGCTAGTGTTGTATACGACAACTTTTGTGTCTTGATGGTTGTTCGTTGTGTCTTCGCTCATATATTCCCCTATTTAATAACACTTCCAATTATAGCATAACGGTTACGTCTATTTAGAATTCTTCGACGTCAAATGCCAATTTTTGCACCATTCGCAGTGATATATATCAATCGACAAATTCGGGTTTGCTAATTCTTGGATTTCTGCTGCTTGGTGGGCTTTTATCTCTGTTGAGAAGCGACGTTTTTTCTGGCAATTAGTCAGCCCTGAAATTGACATCAATGATGTTTTTTGGCTTTTTCTGGCTATTTTTTTGAATAATTTCGTCGTGGCATCTTGCAAAATAGTATAACAGATTGATATAGTGGAAAGTAATGGTAAAAGAAACTGACATTTCGGCTAATGATACAGGCGATTCTGGTGCGATGATGATTTTAGCAAGGACGATGATTGGTACAATGTGGCGAATGTTTTTGCCAACAATCGGCTTGACCTTGTTGGGATTATGGCTGGATAATGTCAGCGGAATGAAGATGAGATGGTTGCTTGCTGGAATTATTTCTGGCGCGATCATCTCAGTGATTCTCGTAGCTTTTCAAATTGCTAAAATTAAACAGCAGGAGTTGAAGAAATGATCGATTATATGGCAAAGCGCTGGTCCGCATATTTCAGTAAAGGTTGACGAAGTTTTCAACATTGCTGGCGTATCTATTACGAATTCGCACTTGATGGGATTCTTGGGATTGATCGTGCTGGTGTGGGCAATGTTCCGTACTCGTGCGGCAGTTTTAGGTAAAAAGAAACATAATTTTACCACAAGGCTAATTCAGTGGACGTTCGACGGACTTTATAATACGGTTTGCCAAGTCATTCCAGATCAAAAATGGGCGCGTAAAGTTGCTCCGCTTTGTATTACGCTGTTTTTCTTTATCGTTGCGCAGTATTGGCTGGGACTTTTGCCGATCGTTGGTCCAATTACTATCGGCGAGCATCACACTCCTCTGTTTCGCGGTGGTGTGGCAGATCTTAATATGACTTTTGGCTTGGCAATTGTGACGATTGTCGCGGCGCAGATTTACGCGTTTAAGTATTTGGGCTTTAAGGGCAATTTGGGGCGATATTTTGTTAACCCACTGCGCGATCCAATTATGTCATTTGTTGGCATTCTGGAGTTAGTGGCTGAGTTCTCGCGAATGCTGGGGCTGAGTTTCCGTTTGTTTGGTAATGTTTTGGCTGGCGAAATTCTCTTGGCAATTATCGCTTACATGACGAAGTTTTTGTCGCCTGTGGCTCTACAGCCGTTCTATTTCTTTGAACTGTTTATTGGCGGTATTCAGGCGTATATTTTCTTTATGCTATCAACTGTGTTTATTTCCCTGGGGCTGGCTCACCATGATTCGCATGAGCCAATTGATGAAGTTCACTCCTCTGTTGAAACTAATAAATTAGCAACATCAGAGAGTGATTAAATTAGGTAATAATTAATTAAAAGGAGAATATTAACCATGGAAGCATTAGCATTCACACTTACCTACGCAATCCCAGCAGCATTTGCAGCAATTGGTGCCGCAATTGTTGGTGCGGCAGCTATGAACGCCGCTGGTCGTAACCCAGAAAAAATCAACGACCTACGCACAATGATGATCTTGGGTATTTCATTCATCGACGCTATTGCTATTATCGGTTTCGTTGCAGCAATCGTCGGCAAAGTTATGTAGTTTTCGGGAGTAAATTGTGGAGAAAATATTAACACAATTTGCCAATTCTGGCGCATCGGAAAAAGCTGGTTTGTTTGATTCGCTAGGTATTGATTGGGCGCTGTTGGCGTTTCAGACGGTAGCATTTTTTTAATCTTGCTATTTGTTCTTCGCAAGTTTGTCTATCCACCAATGATGGAAATGCTCGTCAAGCGAGAAAAGGACCTGAAAGCGGCTGACGCGGCGGCAAAATCTGCCAAGGAAAACGCCGATCGAGCCGAAGAAATGACCGCCGAAATGATGCGAAAAGCACGAGCGCAAGCTAGCGACATCGTGGCGTCTGCTCGAGAAGAAGCGACCGAAGTTGTTGAAGAAGCGGCTAAAAAGCGACTGCCAAATCTGAAGCTTTGATTAAAGAAGCGCATAATACGATTGCTCAAGAAATTGAGAATGCAAAGAAAAGATTTGCACAATTCGACATTAGAGTTGGTGGCTGAAGCGACTGGCAAGGTTTTGGGCGAGAAAATTGATGCGAAGAAAGATACGAAGCTGATTTCGGAAGCGCTTGAGGAGGCTGAATAGATGCGATTAGTGTCCAGGAGAAAGTTGGCAAAGTATGCAGCTGAACAGATTTTTAGCTGGTAATGACGCAGTACTGGAGGAAATTGCTGGCCTTTTGATTTACGAAAAGCACGAACGTGAAATTGATTTGTTGGTGCGAGATATTGAGGCTGAGTTGGCTGAGCGTGGTGAAATTGTGGCGTCGGTCGAGAGTGCGAGAGCGCTTGATGACAACACAAGGCATAAAATAGAGCAATTTCTGGCGACTGCGGCGAGCGATAAAAATAGCAAGCCAAAAGTGTCGCTAAGAGAATCAATTGACCCGACGTTGATTGGTGGATTTAAGCTACAAACGCCGACCGCAACACTGGACGCAACGGTTTCGAAGAAGTTAAACGACTTGCGGGCGAAGAAAATCTAGGAGGAAAAATGAGCAAGATTGATGTGACAGAATTAGCCAAAAGCCTGCGGGAAAAAATCGCGCAGCTGGAGGCGACGGAAGGTTTGGAAGATGCTGGCGTGGTTATTCGCGTTGGTGACGGCGTGGCTTGGGTGCATGGTCTAAGTAGCGCTGGCTATAGTGAAGTGCTGGAAATTGAAACTGACGGCGGTACGGTTGAAGCGTTTGCTTTGAACTTGATGGAAGATGAAATTGGTGCGGTGATTCTTGGTGGCGAAGATAAGGTTAAGGCTGGCGCCAGCGTTCGCCGCAAAGGTTCGGTGCTAGACGTTCCTGTCGGCGAAGAATTATTAGGACGAGTGGTCGATCCGCTAGGTCGACCTCTTGACGACGGTCCAGCGATTAAAACGAAGAAACGTGGTTTAATTGAGCGTCCTGCCATTGGCGTGATGGGTCGTAAATCGGTTCACGAGCCTCTGATGACCGGTATTATGTCGATTGATGCGATGTTCCCGATCGGTCGTGGTCAGCGTGAGCTTATCATTGGTGACCGTCAAACTGGTAAGACGGCAATTGCTATTGATACTATGATTAACCAGGCTCGTCAAAAAACTGGCGTAGTGAACGTTTATGTGGCGATTGGTCAGAAATTGTCGAAGATTGCCAGGTTGGTCGACCGATTGAAAGAAGAAGGCGTGATGGATCAGACGATTATCGTCGCAACCAGCCCGTCTGACGCAGCTTCTCTGCTTTACTTGGCGCCTTACGCTGGTACGGCCATGGGTGAATATTTCCGCGATAACGGTGGTCACGCATTGATGATTTATGACGATTTGACGAAGCACGCGGTGGCTTATCGACAGATGTCGCTATTGTTGCGCCGTCCACCAGGACGCGAAGCTTACCCAGGTGACGTCTTCTATTTGCACTCACGACTATTGGAGCGCTCGGCTAAATTGTCAGATGAACTTGGCGCGGGAAGCTTGACGGCTCTGCCAATCATCGAAACGCAGGCTGGCGACATTTCCGCTTACATTCCAACCAACGTGATTTCTATTACTGACGGTCAGATTTTCCTGGAAACCGACTTGTTCTATCAAGGCATTCGCCCAGCCATCTCAGCCGGTCTATCAGTTTCTCGTGTTGGTGGCGCGGCTCAGACTAAAGCCGTTAAATCTGTCGGCGGAAACTTGAAACTTGGCCTTTCTCAGTTCCGGGAATTGGCGTCATTTGCTCAATTTGGTTCAGATCTTGATGACGCAACAAAAGGCTCAAATTGACCGCGGTCAGCGACTCACTGAACTTTTGAAGCAGCCACAATATCAACCAATGAGCGTTTGGGAGCAATTTGTCAGTATTCACGCGGTGACTGGCGGTATGTTTGACGATGTTCCAGTTTCTAAGATTAAGGACGCGCAGTCTGCCTTATTGACTTATCTCTGGAAAAATTCTAAAGATGCTATGCGTGAGCTAAACAAGGGCGACAAGCCTTCGGATGAGCAGCTGAAATTGATTGACGAAGCTACGAAAGAAATAGCGAAAGGATTTGAGGAGTAATTCATGCCGAGCACTCGCGCGCTGAAAAATCGCATTCGTTCGGTGGACTCGACTAAGCAGATCACCAAGGCTATGCAATTGGTGGCGGCTAGTAAAATGCGTCGCGCTCAAGAGGCGGACAAGGCTTCTGCGCCGTACACGATGGCGGCGGAAGAATTGCTGTCCTATTTGGCGAGCCAAGGCGCAACCGACAATCACCCGTTGTTCGTTAGGCGAAAGATAAATAAGCGATTGATTATCGTGGTGGCCAGCGACAAGGGTTTGGCTGGCGCATATAACACCAACGTTTTGAAGAAGTATTTGGAATTGTTAAAACGTGATGACGAGCGCGGAATTGAGAACTTGACTTTGACGATTGGTCGGCGAGCTTCGCAATTCGCAACGCGCCTTAAAGATACGAAAATCATCGGTACGTATGAGGATCTGCCAGATCAGCCGTCTGGATTGACGTTTCACACGATTTTGAATACGGCGATAAATATGTTTGAAAATGGCGAAGTTGACGCCGTTACGCTTGTCTATACGCGTTTTTGTGAATAGTATGGTTCAGACTGCTGAATTGGACAGATTATTGCCAGCAGGAACGAAAATCTTGGTTGATCCGAGTGAAGTTTCTAACACGATTTCTGACGCCAAATATGAGCCGAGTATTCCAGAAGTTTTGGACGCGGTGGCGTATCGTTTGGTTGGCGCGCGACTATTGCAGGCGTTACTTGACGCTCGCGCCAGTGAACATTCTATGCGTATGATGGCGATGAAGAATGCTACAGATAACGCCAGTGATTTGGTTGATGATTTGACGCTAGCTATGAATAAAGCTCGTCAAGGAGCGATTACTCAGGAACTTGCTGAGATTTCTGGCGGCGTGGAGGCGATGGAACAATGATAAAGGAGATCTTGAAGTAAAGGAGCAATTATGAGTAAAAATGAAGGAGCTGCAATGGTTACAATTGAACAAGTGAAACAATTTCTTGCAAAGCATTTGCATTTAAAGTTTTAGATAAGCGCATAACACCAACCTTGTATGGATGGTTGGTAAGTCTAGTCCCTGATGAGTATTACACTAGCTCCACATACCGGCCAACTATACCTGGTGAAGGTGGTCTGCAAATTGATCGAGAGACTGGTGTATATTATAGACTTCCAGGCACAATGGCTGCTCTTGAGAGAATGAATGAACAATGCAAAAAACTAGGCATTAAGTCAATTGATGATATTCAGTCTCCAGAACACCTTCGTCAATTTGTTGATGGCTTCTTAACTGCACAAGGTAATATCACTGATAATACAACAGGAGTTGTAAATGAGTAAAAATCTAGGAAAAATTATTCAGATCGTTGGCGTGGTCGTTGACGTGGAATTTCCGCGAGACGTTGAACTTCCAGCGATTTATGACGCGTTGCACGTCAAAAACGGCGATGAGAATTTGGTGTTGGAGGTAGCTCAGCACTTGGACGAGCATACTGTTCGAGCAATTGCCCTATCTTCGACGGATGGATTGAGCCGTGGTGCAGAAGTTGTTGCAACTGGTGCTCCAATTTCCGTTCCAGTCGGCGCGGAAACTCAAGGACGAATGTTCAATGTTGTCGGTGAAGCGATTGACGAAAAGCCGCAACCAAAGGGAAAAACTGCACCAATTCACCGCCCTGCTCCAGCACTTTCTGAGCAGTCAAATAAAACTGAAATCTTGGAAACTGGTATTAAGGTTGTTGACTTGATTGCCCCACTTGCTAAGGGTGGAAAAGCTGGCTTGTTTGCTGGTGCTGGTGTTGGTAAAACTGTTCTTATCACTGAGTTGATTAACAATATCGCTAAGTTCCACTCTGGAAACTCTGTTTTTGCTGGTGTTGGTGAGCGAACTCGTGAAGGTAACGACCTTTACTATGAGATGGAAGAGGCTGGCGTTTTGGACAAGACTTCGCTAGTCTTCGGGCAAATGAACGAGCCGCCTGGAGCACGTTTGCGCGTGGCGTTGTCGGGTTTAGCTATGGCTGAAGCTTTCCGTGACGAAGGTAAAGATGTCTTGCTATTTATCGACAATATTTATCGTTACACTCAGGCTGGTGCTGAGGTGTCAGCATTGCTTGGTCGTTTGCCGAGTGCGGTTGGTTATCAGCCAAACCTCCAGCAGGAAATGGGTGCTTTGCAAGAGCGAATTACATCAACGAAGAAGGGCTCGATTACCTCTGTTCAGGCTGTCTATGTGCCAGCTGACGACTTGACCGACCCAGCTCCTGCGACGACCTTTGCTCACCTTGATGCTACAATTGTGATGAATCGTGCATTGACGGAAATCGGTATTTATCCAGCGGTTGACGTTTTGGACTCCAGTTCAAACTCGCTTGATCCAGAAATTGTCGGCGAAGAGCATTACCGCGTGGCGCGTGAGGTTCAGCGAATTCTGCAGCAATACAAAGAGCTTCAGGATATCATCGCTATTCTTGGTATGGAAGAATTGTCAGATGATCAGAAGCAGATTGTTGCCCGCGCTCGTCGTATTCAGCGATTCTTGGCACAGCCGTTCCACGTGGCTGAAAAGTTTAGCGGAAATCCAGGTGTTTACGTTAAATTGGAAGATACCATTCGCGACGCTTCCGACATTTTGGCTGGTAAATATGACGATAAGCCTGAAAACTGGTTCTACATGGTCCAGGGTACGCTGGCTGACCAAGTTGCTCGCGACGCTGAAGCTGAATCTGCCGAGGCTAAAAAACATTCTGAAAAGAAAGCTAAATAGTCATGAAATTGTCATTAGTCACACTTGTCGGTACGAAGGTTGACGAAGAAGTTTATTCGGTGTCAATTCCGACCACTGACGGCGAAATTTCCGTTTTCCCAAGCCACGAACCGCTAGTGACGATTGCACGGGACGGCGTGATTACCGTGCGTCGACATAAAGAAGATTCCGATAATCAGCTGGAGTATTTCGCAATCTCTGGTGGCGTGGTAAAAATTGACTATTCGTCGGTGCAGATTCTGGTTGATGAAGCTGATCACGGTGATGACATCATCGAGGCGGAAACTCAGAAGGCTCTGGAGCGTGCTATCAAGGCGCGTGATGAGGGCTGGCGATCAAGTTGAGCGCGAGAAAGCCAAGCAGCTTATCGACCGTCATATGGTGCGATTGAAAGTTGCTGATCTTCATAGACGTAAGCGACGACGCTAGGTTTGAGTGCGTAAGTAATTAGACAAGACCCTGTTGATATCGTCGGGGTTTTGTTTTTATGCCTTAAACTGGGCGTGAAGATTGAAAGGTGTTGTATGGTATTATACAGATTTACTTATAGATTATTAGTAACGCGATGAACACTATCCTGTTGCTTTTTTGATAGTGCACCAGCGACTAGAGATAAATATGGATCAATAAAATATTCCTCGATATACTTATTGTCTAGTGTTGGACTAATGTAATCGGGTAATGTATCTATATACGAATGCATGTCATCAATGATGCCGCGACCACTTTTGTCAAAATAAGAGGAAGTTAGATCTATTGCTCGCTCTTCTCCTGTCTTTACACTGAATGCGGTATTTTTAATTTGCGCGTCGCCATGTGCAACTCCCGATTTATGTAGCATCGCGAGAGTCGCTGCTCCCACAAGTAGAACCTTTTGTGTCTTTTTAGGAATATCTGTGCCGTCGGTAATCGTGTCACAGCTCACAACATCGCCTTCGAATGCTGATAGTGTATATATAGAATCTCTGCCTGATAAAAATCCTAGTGGTTGGTATGGTTTAATATGTCCTTCACTAATAAGATGTTGTGTAATACAAAATTCTGAAAGTGCAGAAGCGATATTGTCATGAGGCTTAATCGCTACAGGTATTTCTGTGTCATTTGTTGACATATTTCCGAACATGATGCCGCTTGCTGCGTCCCGTCGTCCTGTATAATAATCTTCAACGGGAGTGAATGTGAGTCTTTGACCGCGAGTAGCGCTACTCAGCGGTGTATTATCTACTATGAGGAGTTGTCCGCTGGGTGTATTTTCTATTGCCGTACGCAGCTTCCTCTTTGGTTGATCCTGGTGTAATATGCCACATGCACGCATTTCTGAAGGTAACATATTTATATTATATAATATTATCTATACTTTTTCAATCAATTTGCGTATAGTACTAAGACTCTAATTAATACTAATCTAAATAGCGACGTCTTCCGTCGTCTATTCTTTGTCTTCAGCGATACCAAAAGTAACAGCCACGAATAGAGACAGAACCACTACAAACCCTGAGATAATGGCGATAGTTTTTGATGTTTTAAATGAAATAGCGTTATTTGTATACACGGATAATGTTGAAAAGGTCTCCATGTCGCTAAAATCAGGCATTGCAAGGCCGCAGATAAATAATGAGATTGACATGACGATAAAGGAAACACGTACTATTGTGGTGAGATGGTCTTTTGATGCATGGCGTTTTTTCATTTGTCGGGAGATGATTGCAAGACAGATACAGCTAACGATAAGCGCCCACGGGGCAAGTAGTGCTAGTACCCAACCGCCGATGCCAGTAATGAATCCGCGTGCGAGCGAGAACCAGATAGCACTTACCCATAATGCTATGACGATCCATGTGTCTATGGCCTGTTGTTTTTGTAGTTTTTGTTTTTTTGTTGTCATGTCAATAAGTATAATGTGGATGATCGTTGTGTGCAAGTATTGATCGCACCTCGTCGGTCGTCGCGGTGTGCATCAACTGTTCGCGTAGTTCTTTGGCACCGTCAAAATCGCGAATATAAATCTTGAAAAAACGTTTTAGAGTTTCAAAAGGTCGCCCTAAAATCGACTGGTAAGAATCAAATAAATCCAAGTGATAATTAAGAAGCGTCAATAGTTCTTCTTTATGATTATCTGCGTCAGTTTTCGATTCACGGAAGCAAAATGGATCACCGAAAACGCCTCGCCCAATCATAATTCCATTCACGCCGGGATGTTTTCTGGCAATTTCCAGCCCATGCTCTCGGTCGCGAATGTCGCCGTTGATAGTCAGGAGCGTTTGTGGGGCAATTTCATCGCGCAGCTTAACAATCTCGTCAATCAATTCATAATGCGCCGCAACCTTGCTCATCTCTTTTTTGGTGCGCAGATGAATTGTCAAGTTCACGACGTCTTGCTTGAGAATGGCCGTCAGCCACTCTCGCCATTCATCGACATAAGTATAGCCCAGCCGAGTTTTTACGCTAACAGGCAATCCAGATTTTTTGGCGGCGTCAATTGCAGCTATCGCTATGCCGGGTCGACGAATTAGAGCCGCGCCACCGCTTTTTAATCGCAGATTTGGCGGGACAACCCATATTGATATCAATTCCGTTAAAACCAAGTTTCGCGCAGTGTTTAGCGAAAGCTTCCATATCCCCTGGCTCGCCACCCCAAATTTGCGCAATCAGTGGCTGCTCATCGTCGGTTTTAATTAGTCGCCCAGCTATGGCCTTATCGCCAGCGTGCACCCAGCCGGTAGCATTTGCGAACTCCGTGAAGAATATGTCTGGCGCGCCAGCTTGTTTCACGACATGACGAAACACGACGTCGGTGACGGCTTCCATTGGTGCCAATATGAAAAATGGCTGCGGTAAATCATTCCAAAACGATGTCATCTCTGTTATTTTATCACAAAAAGGAGAAAACCCTATCTCATCATTGAGATAGGGTGTGGGATGAGCTCAAGCGGTTCTGTTTGGAATTGTCCTCTGTATTGAGAGGAAAAACTCTACAAATGAATCTCGCGAGCCCAAAATTGGGAAAACATCAATACTTCCACGTGCCGACTCACGTTGCTAGGCGTCATCGTCTAGCGGGAAATATTGATGAACCTGAACGCCGCTAGGCGCTTGCGGCGTTTGTGTCTCAGGTTTTTTAATTGCCGGATGGCGGACGCGACGGGAGTTGAACCCGTCCATCCTCGATTAACCACTTCGTTGTGGAGAATCGAGGGGCGATCCTGCACGTCCCTTGATTCTTTTTCCGGATTACCGGCTGGCTGAATCATGCCAGGAGTGGGCGGACACTCTCTTGCTGACGCGAGGTCAGCGGTTTCGGAGTCGCACAAACCCCGACCGCCAAAGTTTAAACTACCGGGACTGACCCGTTCCGTTACACTTGGAGCAGGGACTGAGACGTCCACGCTCCGCGACCACCTACACCGTAGGTGCCGGTTCCACCGCAGGCGGGGCAAACTTTGCCCGCCTGCTCCGCCGCTTCGCGGCGGCGGTCGTCGTCGGACTTAAAGATGGGTTTCACCCCCTTCCTGCCGCGGTTGCGGCAATAGAAAAGGACAGCCCCTCTTTCAAACCATGCTTTTGTGCGAAGCATGGTCAGAGTTTGGTGTCATTTGCGACACCTCCCCGAGAAGTCAGCTCCATGAACAAAAGCGTTTATTATAATAACACTAATTATGAAAAAAATGCAACAATATACCAGAATATTTTTATATTTCGCCCGCCAGCAGGTCGTTTTCAAATTGCAACATTCCCTTATAATCCGCCGAATAGCCAGAAATATCCGGCAGATCTAACGTGGTAATTTTTCGCCAAATAATCTCAATCAGTTGCGTAAATTCAGACAGTTCTTCGCTGGAGAATGTGTCTTCCAGGCTGAGGATATCGCCGGTCTTCATGTCTGGCTCGACAAATTGTAATCGCCCACCAGTAAACGTGAAATTGCCATAATCGCGTGAATGCTCGATCAGCAGCTGATAGAACATCAATTGCTGACGATATTTATGAAGTTTGATTTTCTCGTAATCAGCCGAACCTTTCCAGGAATGCGCTGGCTTGCCAGTTTTATAATCCGTTACGAAGATGGTTTTGTTCTGCTTATCGATGTCGACAACGTCAAGTTTACCAGTCAATCTGGCATTATCGATAATTACGCCTTGATTTGAAAAATCCAATTCCGCCAAGTCCGTGTCGTGAAAATCTGAAGATTTGGCGTTTAGAACGCAGCCAAAGCTGACTTCCCTTTGTCTAAATACAATTGAAAATCGTCGGCTGGCAAATGCTGGCTCTCGAGGGATTTTTGGAAAAAAATTGGAGAATTTGTTCGGTGCTGGCAATTGATGATCGGCGCTGAATGAGCAATGTGCTTGCTGAAGGCTGCTGTGAATTGCGGTTCCGTAAGCCGCGGCGGAATTTTTGGCGGCTGGAAAATGTAGCAAATTGTTCAATAAGAAATTCTGCGGTCCGCCACGTGAAACGTCGAGGAAATTATTCAAATGCGTCGCAGAAAGCTTGTATGTTTCGAGTGCTGGCGCTAATAAGTCCTTTAATTCCGGAACAATCGGCGAAGTTAGTCGCGTCGTCCAGGCGGTTTCAGCGAGTTCAATTTGTTCAGCTGGATCGTCGCTGGTTGGAATGATGGTTGGCGTGCAATTTGTCAAGAAACTGGCGATTATCGTGTCGCTGCCAGAATCGTTGGTTTGAGAATAAGTCATGGTTAATGTGGTTTTTGGCGCGAGTCATCGCCACAAAGAATAATCGAAGTCGTTCGTCGTAAGTGGCTCCCGCTGGCTGAAGCTGGAGGTTTGCGGGATATCGGATAGCTCGACTGCGTGAACGGACTTTTTCGCCCCAAGCGCTGTCAATTGCCCCAATCACAAAAACGTGCGGAAATTCCAAACCTTTGGATTTATGAGCGGTCATCAAATTTATGGCGCCGCTGAGTGAACTTGCGTGCGTGCGAATTTGCGTTAAGCGAGTTTTTGTCGAAATATGCAGGTCAATAAACTCCAAAAAGTCTTCCAGTGTTGGATTTTTATCGGTGATTCGATCGCGAAGTTTTTGGCGCAAAGTACGCAAACTTTCCAGAATTGTCAGATACGCTTCTGGGTTTTTATCTAGCTTTTCTGGCGAGAAATAGAAATTGGTGAGAGAATTGACCGGAAGGTTGCCGCTTCCGTCGTTAGCTAAGCCTAATAAATTGTCCAATTGCTCTTCCAGCGGCAAATTCGGCACGTCTTTAGCGCGCTCCAAAAGCCACTCCGCAAATTCCTTAAATACGCTATTCGCCAGCATACTTTCCAGCCACAATTGCCGATTTTTGTAAGCTTGAAGGCTCAATTTCCAAATGTCCAGTGCAGAAAATCCAAACGCTGGATGAGCTGTAATTTCCGGCAATAAACTATTGGCAACGTCCAAATTATTCTGGCTAATTGCCACGACAGTTCGCGCTAATTTGTCCAGAATCTGGATTATATCTTGCTCCAAAAATATCGTCGTGGCGCTCGTAATTAACGAAAAGATTTTCCTTATAAAGATGCGGAAGAATTTCAATGAGTTCCTTATGGTGGCGCGCAATAATCGTGATGTTTTCTGGCTTTTCGCCGTTTTTTATTAGCTCGGCAATTTGTTTAGCAATTCCCGCTCGCTCTTCGCTAACAGATGAGAATTCTTGGATTTCGACTTTTGAGCCTTCGCTATTTGCGTGCGCGGTCAATTGCTTTGATAGTCCGTCAATTGTGTTTTCCAGTCGATCCGCGCCTTGAGTGATGACGTCCCGCGCCGATGATAAAATGTTTTCGGCGGAACGATAATTGTCGGTCAAAACGATGATTTTTGGGTCGTGATAATGCTGGCGGAAACGCTGGATGTTGCCCACGTCTGCACCTTGGAAGCTGAAGATTGCTTGGTCGTCATCGCCGACCGCCATGATGTTTGGATTATCGTCGTTCTCGCTGGTCAAATTGAACAGCAATCGTAGCTGCGCCAAGTTCGTGTCCTGGAACTCGTCGACCATGATGAATTGGAATTGCTCTTGGAGATTTGCGCGAAGTTCTGGGTGAGATTCGCAGGCTTGAATAACGGATAAAATCATGTCGTCGTAGTCAAATAACGAACGCTCGGATAAAATATTTACGTATTTTTTTCGTAAACGTCAATTGCGGCGGATAATTTTTTTCTGCGGCGGTAAAATCTTTCAGGACAAATTCGCCGTTGGCATTTTTCGCACCATTTATTTTTTTCCAAGCGGTCAGCGGCTTGGTTGAGTTTTTCGTCAATTGCTTCCTGGGCGGCATGCACAATACTCAGCGCTAAAAACGTTGGCGTATGGCGTGATTGAGGCTGGCAATTTTGAGTTTTTTCTTGTCAGGATTTTTTTGGCTGCTAAATTGGCAATTTTTCTCAGCTATCGGCGCAAACATTTCGATTGTCTTTTTCGATATTTTGGCGGAAAAATACTTGCTGAATATCTGGCGTGATTTCGGCGATTGTGCTTTGATTGTCCTCAATAATTGCCCGTAATTCCGACGACGTTAAACCGCTTTGCTTGAACTCGGAAATAATGCGAATGAGGTCTTTAATATAAACGAATTCCCCGTTATTTTTCGCGCTTAATGGATTTCGCCAATCAAGTCCTTCGAGTATTCCAGAGATAATTTGATATTGCGTCAATTCGTCAACTGGCTGAGCGTCGGCGCCACGGAAAAAATACTCGCGGTGTTGATTGATGATTTCTGTACCGAAGCTGTGGAACGTGTGAATCGCAATTTTATACGCGTCTTCACCGATAATCTGGCGGAGTCGTTGGCGCATATTTGTGGCGCCGCTTTCGGTAAACGTTAGACATAAAATACTGTTTGGCAAAGTGTCGGTTTGTCTTAGGATTTGGGCGGTGCGCATACTCAGAAGCTCGGTTTTCCCCGTTCCGGGCCCAGCAATTACCAAAAGCGATCCGTGAATGTAGTCGACTGCTTGTCGTTGATTATCGTTTAATTTAGCGTAACGAGTATTGAAATCCATAGTTTTTATTTTTATCATGTTGGCAGTCTTCAGAACGCGATATCAAAATTGCCATTTACAGAATTCATCCAAGGTTGTAGATTCAATATTAAGAGGGTGAATGAAAAACATCCAGAAGACGCGTTTAAGGGTAAAAGCCACTTGGATATTTCCCGGCAAGCAGTTGAATCGACCATGCAGGCTGGCTATTAGATTTCACATCTTTGCCATCTCGCGCGCCTCATAAAAATGGTAAAATATTATCTATGAATAAGGCGACGTACGACGAGCTGGCACTGGAGCGAATTGCTAAGGAAAAATTTGGTTTTCCAATTGATGTTCAATCGATAATTTTGTGGCACGCTGATGTTAGTCGCACGGCTAAGGCGTCGGTGTTTTTGACGAATAAAAAGCAGCTAATGATGTATCTGGGCGACTTCGCCGTTGATTTTATCTGACGTTAAAAAGATAATTTCGCGAATGGGTATGCGGGCGGAATTGTTTCTTCCACCAAAAGGTCAGCCGCGATATTTTGAAGATATTGGCAAGCGTAAATTCCGCGAAGTTTTTCCTGGAAGAAAACACGTTACGGATGAAGATTTGCATTTTTATAAAACTTTGGCGCCGTATAATCCCGCCTTGGTTTTGATTTCTGAAGTGAAAAATGGCGAGATATATCAATTCGATTCTGACGCGTACGGAAATTGGCGAGTTGGCGCAAGGTTCAGTTATAGAAGGATTCGGGCAATTTAATGCGCGACTACTTGGACATTATCAAGCGGAATCTGCTTTCCCCTATCGTCGTGGTGATTTTTCTGTTGGCTGGCGCGCTGGTTTATGTTCGCGAATATCGTGACGCGTGGTTTATTTCGGTGGTGATTGTCGTGAACTCGACGATTGGCATTATTCAGGAGCTAAGGGCTAAGCGAGTTTTGCGTCAATTGGAGCTGATGAGCGCGCCGAAAGCTCGATTGTTAAAAGACGGAAATGTTGTCGAGGTCGGTTATGACGAGCTTAAAATTGGCGATGAAATTCTTATTCAGGCTGGCGATGAACTACCGGCGGACGCGAAAGTTATTGAGTCGAAAGGCTTGGAATTGAATGAAAGTATGTTGACTGGCGAGTCCGCGTCGATTGAAAAGAAGGACGGCGATGTCGTGTTGGCGGCGACGACGGTTTTGGCTGGTGAAGGCACGGCGCGAGTAATTGCGATTGGTGACGACACAGCTGGCGCGATTAGCCAAGTTCTGAAGCGTTACAAGCCAGAACTCACGCCTCTGCAATTAGCGATTTGGCACGCAATTTACTTCTTGACTTACGGCGCAATTGTTCTGTCGCTACTCATTGCTATTGTCTATTATTTCTCTGGCGATAACGTCGTCGTTATCTTAAAAACCATCACTTCGGCGGCGGTTACGGTCGTGCCTGAGGGTCTGTTATTGGCGAGTTCGCTGCTTTTGGCGTTCGGCTCGTTGCGATTAGCCCAGGCGAAAGTCTTGCCACAAAAATTGTCAGCAATTGAAGCCATGGCGCTTTTGAATTTGCTGGCTGTAGATAAAACAGGCACCTTGACTAGTGATGAAGTTACGCTTGAAAAAGTTGTGGCGTTCAGTGATAAGATTGGCTATTCAGAAACTGACGTCGCCAGCTTTGCGGCGTTAATTGCTCGTGAAACCAGCGGCGGAAATATCACTGGTCGTGCAATCTTGGCGGAAGCTATGTCGCCAAAAAATACGAAAGTTTTGGAAGTGATGGCGTTTTCGTCGGCGCGTAAAATGGCTGGCGTGAGGGCGAATATTGACGGCGAAATTCGGACGTTAATGATGGGCGCGCCAGAGTTTGTGTCGAAGTTGGCGCCAGTAGATAAGGAAACTCAGAAGAAATTGAATGATTGGGCTGACAATGGTTTGCGCGTGCTGATGTTGGCTGAATTTTCAGACGATAAAACCAAATTGAAAGACTTGAAAAATGGTTCTGGAACGGCAATCGGCGCGGTTGTTCTGCGTAACTCCCTGCGTCATGGCGTTGTTGAAACGGTGGATTTTTTGCAGAACCAAGGCGTAACTATTCGCGTAATCTCTGGTGATAACCCGCGCACAGTTCAATACATCGCTAAGGAAGCTGGAATTAAACATCCAGAAAAGGCGATTTTAGGTGAGGATTTGGCGGCGCTTAGCGAAGATGAATTTAATAAGGCTGCTGATACTTACACGATTTTTGCCAGAGTTTTGCCAGACCAAAAAGAGCGCTTGATCAATCGATTCCAGCAATCGGGAAAATTCACTGGTATGGTTGGCGACGGTGTAAACGACGCTCTGGCGCTAAAAAAGGCCGACCTCGGTGTGGCGATGTACGCTGGTGCGCCGGCTTCTCGTCGAGTTTCTGACATTATATTGCTCAACAATTCGTTCACTTCTCTGCCGATGGGAATGAAATTGGGCAATCAAATAATGCAAGCAATCGAAGTCATCGCTGTTCTATTTCCATAAAATTATTTACGGCGTGACGCTTCTTCTTGCGACGATTCTCATCAATATGAATTATCCGTATTCGCCGCGCCATATTACGTTTATGAATATTTTTCTAGTGACTATGCCGACTCTTATGTGGACGCTGTTTCCGCCGGTGCCGAAGCATCGAATAAATCCGAAGAGATTTTGGCATGATACTTTGCTGGCTGTTACGCCGATTGCTTTAATTACTGGTGTGACTGTCGCGTTCACCTATTGGACTACCTCTGTTATGCTCCCCGGCCACGCCGCAGAAGTCGCAACGATGACCGTACTCACCGCGACTTTGTTTGGCGTATATTTGGTGTTCTTGGTGGGAATTATGCTGGACGTAACCATCGATAAATCTGCCAAGCGCGCTCGCCTGCTTTATCTTCTGTCGGTGATTATTGTGGCGGCTGGAAGCTTTGGTTTTGGGTTCCTGCGCGACTTTTTCGATTTCACCGTGCCAAATTTGTTCATAATGTGGCCAGCAGCTGGCGTAATTGTCGTAGCGATGTTAGCCCAACTATTCACTGCTCGCTGGGCTGGTCGGCGAATTGTTCGGTAGGAACTTGTCTATCTATTCAGCAGTTTGCCAAAAACGAGATATCCTATAGTCCAGAAAACGCAACCGCATAGTAAAAATATTCCGAATACTTTCAAATAGTCTGCGAACGAGCTTAACTCGTACCAGCCACTTATTAATAAACAAGGAAAAATTGTCAATATCATGACGATAAAATGTACGGCGGACTGTTTAAGTAGTGACCATTTTTCGATGTCGTATATTACAGATGCGGCCACAACTATGGATATTATGACGCCAGTTAAGAATGTTCCTTTGATTTGTGACTGGTCAATTTTTTGATATTCCATCATAAGAGCTAATGCCGACATTATGACAAAAGGAATAATTCCTCTAAACGTAGCTTGCTTTAATATTCTAGTCTTCATGGCCATAGATTACGCTTTCTTATCCAAAACCGCAAGGTGCTCAATGTGCGGCGTCCTCGGGAAGAAGTTGTAGCCTTGATGATGCACGATTTCGTATTTTTCCTGAAGTAGGCTGACGTCTCGCGCCTGCGTGACCGGATTACAGCTCAGATAAATAATCCTAGGCGGCTCAGTTTCCAGTAGTCGATTAGTAACGTCCGCGTGAAGTCCAGCGCGCGGCGGATCAACGATGACAATTTGCTCGCCCGTTATATATTCCAGAGATTTTTCGCTCGGCGCCAAAATCGCCTTGGCGTTTGGTCGATTCAGCTTGGTGATATTCCTCTGCATTTCCGCGACGGCATGTTCGTTAATTTCCACGAGCGTCACGTCATCGCCTCCAATTGTCAAACCAATTGTCCCAACTCCAGAGTAAAGGTCAAGGGTCGGCATTTTTTCATTGCAATTAATCCATTTTTTCATATCGTTCAGGGCTTTTTCGTAAACGGGAATGTTGACTTGGAAAAACCCTTCGCAGGCGTAGTTGAAGGCGACGCCTAAAATCGTGTCGCTCAGTGTTGTGTCGCCGAATTTGTTCAAGCGTTCTGTAATTCGGCTAGCTGGGCTTTTGGGGTCGGAATAGATTATTTCGCCACCTTTGGCTGATAATAATTTGGCTTCGTCCTCGGAAATCAGGTTTTCTATCTTATCTTTTACGTACAATTGCCAAACGGCGTTTCCCTGTTGGTCTGAGCGAATCAAGAGTGTTTTTAATTGGCGCGCGACAATCGGTTTTCCCCGTAAGAGGTCGCGGATTTCAATTGCCAATTTATTTATGCTCGGATGCGCCAAGCTGGTTCCGTCGACGATGACTTTTCCCTTGCCGCCGCGTTTGAAAAACGCCAAGTCCAGAGTTTCCTTTTCATCGTCGTCCGTTTTGTCGCCGAACCAACTGAACTCGACTTTATTGCGATAATTAAATTCTACGCCGTCAGAAAATACCTCGATTTTTTCAGGCAATGTGATGTTGTGAAGTAAAAAAGCCTCTTCGATTAGCGACGCTTTGTACGATTGCTCGCTGTACATCGGCATGATTTGCCAGGGACTGGTGCTTAAATAGCTATTTTCATCCTTCGGCGTAATTCGCTCTGGACTTTTCTCGATAATTTCCGTCACTATTCCTTCGACGAAGTGTGATTTTTTCTTTGTCACGCGAATCGTTACAAGTTCTTTTGGCAATCCTCCCCATACGAACGCTTTGCGGCCGTCATCAAGCGTCCCGATGGCTTGCCCGCCGCCAACGATTTTTTCCAATCTTAAAGTCTCAAAAAATTGTTTTCTCATTAGGTTATATTATATCAGGATGTGTGGATTTTTCTGTCTGGCGTGCTATAATCGTCATTGTCCTGGCAATAGTGGGACGTCGCCGAGTGGTAAGGCACTGGGTTTTTGGTCCCAGCATTCGCAGGTTCGAATCCTGCCGTCCCAGCCAAATTTGACAGACATAAATTATCGCTCTTTTGGGCGATTTTTTATTTTTAGGCAATCAAGCCATTTTTATCTAGTAAATTCATAAAATCGTCAATAAACGAATTAGTTCTCTCGACAATTTCTTTTTCTCCGAATTTTTTATAAACATTGCTTATATTCTTGAGCTCAAGATTTTTCTGTTCCGCCTATGCGCTGTCCTCTACTATTGTCAAAACCCTGGTAATATTTAATTTTTATCTTCGAATCTATAGTCGGATGCGCGAATATTGACTCGTTTTTTCTAAAAGAGATTTATTACCAAGGAGGTCAATTTGTCGATCGTTAGATAACCCTTTTTCATTTTCCTGTCGCTTCATATCGCGACGGGGACTCTTCAATTTATAGGATAAAAATCCTTGTAACTTGCCAAAGTCGCCTGTGCGATAGTCTGACTAGTTTGACGTAGGTATTGCTTCACAAAGTAATACCCAAGTTTATACCCCGCCCAGCGCGGCAAAATATCATCGCCAGTGAAAAATATTTTGGTATAATCGTAAACCTTGTCTTCAAAATTGCCTTGTAGTGCGGCAATTATCTTGTCAATTTCAGCTTGAGAAGTTTTCTGCATTTCTCTCAGGAAAAATTGTTGGTTTCGCCGCCCGAGTTTATTCATCGCTTCCTCTTCTAGCGCGACCGCCAAGCCCTCCAAAATCATCCCATCAAACATAGTTTTCGGCATATTCAGGAAGTTTTTCCCAACGCAGCGAATGTGACATTTCGTGGCAAATCGTTTCGAAAATAAAATCCTCGCTAACCCCGCGCTGGCTTTTATCAACAGAAATCATAATCAAGCGCGAATGAAGCGTTTTGCCAGCGATTCCGTCCTCGGCGATAGTTGGCAGCATAAACGAAGGTGTAGTGATAATTACATCAACTTCGTAATCAAACTGCGCGAACTCGCTCGAAACAAAAGTCTCGGCTTGTTGCGCTGTATTTTTGAATATGGCAATTTCGGCATCGGTGAAAATTTGGTTGGCGTTAGCGATGTGTAGGTGGAGTTTGCTCATGGTTTTATTATATTGCAATAACATAAGTATTACTATAAGGGCAACGCTATCTATTAAGTGTAATATTTAAATGGAAGTCACTAAAATCTCAGCAGCGACCTTCGGCTGGTTGCTCGCACCCCGACCCGCCGAACTGCTACGCGCAAAAACCGCTGTTTGGATGGCGAGTTAGAGAAATACACCTTTAACTGCTTTTACTCAAACGAATCTTCGTTGCTCCTCGGGCTTCAGTTTACCAGGAATAGCTTCACCAGTTAAAGCAGTCTTAACCCGTTCTATCTCATTGTCGTTAATTTCTATAAGATTTACTATATAATCACGCCGTCCTTTGTACAAGATTGAATTGTGTAAATATATTAGACCAGTATACGCAACCTCAATTCGCTCTTGACTTGGCAGTATCTTCAATAATGCAAGCGGTTTCTTCATATAAACTAGTTCATATTTTGACTGTAAGTCGGTCGCAGCTTTTCTGAGATCCTGGGTAATTGATTTAATTATATCTATCTCGTGTTCAGTTGGCTCTGCAGAAAAGAAGTTAGTAAGCCTATTAGAATAGAAATCAACTTGACTCAGCACGACCTGTATTTGTTCTCGTGTCTTTTGAGTTGGTACTATGACCAAAACCTTAAACAGCTCTGACACAATCAAAAGGAGTACTCCTCCAATAAGCGTTGCACATGCGGTTAAGATTATATTCTCTATATCGCTCACAGTACTTTTATTCTACCCTACAACAACTAAAAATGGTATAATCTGACACAATATGATATTTTTTTTCAAAGATAAATATTTAGTTTCGGCTAAAAAATGCCCCTACATTAGCAAGGAGCAGATCAAACAGCATAATAGTGTTGTAAATGAAGTCGAACAACTAGCAAAGGAAGAAAACAAGCTCCGTTCGGAGGCAGAAAAGACGAGCAATATGGTCTCTATTGCTGTGGGGCTAAGTTTGGTTGGAATGTTCTATTACCACTTGTTGACTCATTCTTGGCAAGATAAAATTTTCTCTGGCTTGATTGAGCTTTCAATTCCGGCATCTATGATTTTTACGTATGCCTATGTCATAGTTAACGCAATACTTGACTCCAGTATCAATAGAAGACATGACCTCAGAGAACTAGAGCAGACTATCAAAGAAAAGAAAGCTTACCTTGATGGTGAATTAAGCAAATTCAAAGAACTGGAGAAAAAATACGCCAAATATTGGCTTAATCTGAGCGGCTATCAGTTTGAAAAAGAAGTGGCAAAGCTGTATGAAGCTCACGGATATGACGTGCAAGTTACAAAAGGCAGTGGCGACGGTGGAATCGATATATTTCTAGAAAAAGCAGGTCGTCGATATGGCGTTCAATGTAAGAATCACCATAAGGCAATCGGACCTGCTGCCATTCGCGATTTGTACGGGGCTATGTCGCATGAGGGGCTTGATGCTGGTATTTTTATAGCATCATCAGGTTATACGAAAGGCGCAAAGGAATTTGCCCGCAACAAAGCAATTACACTTCTCGACATAAATAATGTGCTGCGTATGCATGCAGCTACCCTTACGGAATAGATAATAAACGAGCATATCTTTTCTCTAACTCGCCACCCAAACAGCGGTTTTTGCGCGTAGCAGCTCGGCGGGTCGGGGTGCGAGCAACCGGCCGAGCAGGGCTTTGTCCTAATTTATCTTTCAATGCTGTGCCATAGTCTGGAAATAGGTTCGGATCCTGCCGTCCCAGCCAAATTTTTAACAGACACAAATTATCGCTCTTTTTGGGCGATTTTTGTTTTTATATTAAATTTCAGAAACGGAATAAAAATACTATTAAAAATAAAAAGCTCCCACTCGCCAGTGAGAGCCAAACTGTCGTGGTGGACAATTGAAATTAGCTAATATTGATAACCTGTAGCTGCTTGGTAGCCAGCCATTTTTCCAGGAAACAGTTTCGGATTTCTTGTGGTTCAGTAGGCTTTTTCCTAGTGGACTATCCACGGAAATTCGCCCGTCCAGAGGGTTTGCTTCCAGACTATGAACTAACGTATAGTGGAAAATTTTTCCCTGCTGATCCATCAAATCCACGACTGAGCCAATAGCAATTTTCAATCGATCGCGCTTCCTTGGTAGCGGCTTAGCGTGACGTAAAATATCCTTCTTCATGAAGATTTTTGATTGAATGTTTTTCCAGTTGCGTAATTACATCGTTGCGGCGTAATTTGTCATCACGCGATTTGGCGCGCCCAATTTCTTTCAATTCTAATATGAGCGCTTTCTCTGAAATCTCTAGTCCAGAAATTTCTTTCTGAAGCTCCTTAAATCCTTTTTTGCTTAAAAATGTTGTACTCATACTTCCCCTTTCGGATCGGCAATTTGCCAATCAACAATCCTATTACAACATCTAATTCTGAAAAATAGCTGAAAATTTACAGAATCGGTAAGAAAATTGTGAAAATGGTTGAGTTTTTCGAGGTGCTAACAGAGATTTGTCCGCCCAGTGCTTTTGTTAATTGCTCCGCTAATGGCAATCCTAATCCGTAGCCTTTCGTCTGTTGGTTGCCGCGGAAAAATTGCTCAAAAACGTGTGGCAGAGTTTGTTGTGAAATTGTGCCGTCGTTGATGAAATTGACGGTAATGTTTTGTTTCGATGGAATGATGCAAATTTTTACCACAGAATTTTTCGGGCTATGTTTCAATGAATTGTCGAGCAAAATCGCGCACAATTCTCGCGTGGCGGTGTGATGAAGCGGAATATTTATGCGTTCTGGGCAATTCATTTTAACTCGCGCTTCGGCTTTCCGTTCGCGAACGAGTTCGGATATCAATTCCGTCAAATTGAAACTTTTATCTTCCAGTGCCAACCTATTTTCTGTCCGTGATAATTCCAGAAGCATCGCTGTAAGCTCAGTCAATTTATTTATTTCCTCCAAATTGCTTTCCAGAGTTTCTGTAAGTTCCGCCTTATTTGCTTTCCGATTTTTTAGCGCAAATTCAGTTTCTGCTTTCATAATTGCCAAAGGTGTTCGGAGCTGATGACTGGCATTGGCAACAAATCGTGATTGGGCTTTGTGGGCGGTTTCTATCGGTCGCAAAGTAATTTTTGCCAATAAATATGAGCACCAACCGCCGGCGAGCAGGACGATAAGATTTATATAGCCCAAACTAATCAAAAGATTTTGAGTTGAATTATCTATTCTCTCCGACAAATTGATTGCAGGAAAATCGCCCTTCCTCTGAACGATAATTTTATGGATTTGCGCATCAACTTCCGAGCGCGCCACCTGAAAAATAATGCTACTAAACAGCAAACTGACGATCATCAAAAATCATCAAATACCAGCCCGCCAACTTAATTGTTGCTGAAGTAAAAATTTTCATGATTCAATCCTGTAGCCGAAGCCGCGCACGGTTTTTATCAATTGTTTTTTGAACGGTTTGTCGATTTTTTGGCGCAGATTTTTTATGTATGCCTCGACATTATTCGGCAAAATATCAGCGTCAAAATCCCAAACGTGATCAATCAGCGTTTCTTTACTGAGAATTTGATTCGGATGTTGCATCAAATATTCCAGCAGCGCATATTCTTTGTTCGTGAGGTCAATATTCTTTCCAGCTCGCGTTACGGTTTGCTGCTGCTTGTCAATTTTCAAATCGTCAATTTGCAGAATGTCTGGCTGGCTAATCGGTGGACGACGAAGCAAAGCTCGCACGCGCGCCAACAATTCATCAATTGCAAAAAGGCTTAGTCAAATAATCATCGGCTCCCACGTCCAGCCCGAGCGTTTTATCTTCGGTCGTACTCAGTGCCGTCAGAAACAGAATTGGCATATTTTTCCCGTTTTCGCGCAATTTTTTAACAATCTCCGTGCCTTCTAATCCCGGCAACATTCGATCGACAATCAACAAGTCATACGGCTGACTATCCGCCAAATTAAAGCCCTCTTCCCCGTCGTACGCCGCATCAACCGCGTATTTCTCGCGTTTCAAAGATTCGGTTATGACCCTCGCAATTTTTCGTTCGTCCTCAATTACTAGCAGTCGCATATTTATATTATATCTTTTTCCCGCGCTAAGTGCTATAATTTTATTTAAAGAAAAGGAGGCGTATGCCAGATAATAAAAAAATGGTTGAGATTCGTCATTTTAAGATGAGTTTCGGCGATAAAACTGTTATTAAAGATCTGAGTTTCGATGTTTTTCTCGGCGAAGTTTTTGGTTTTTTGGGGAGCAATGGCTCGGGAAAAACTACGACGTTGCGCGCACTGTTGGGGCTATATCAGCCGACCGCGGGCGATTTATTGATAAACGGCAAGCCATATTCGGTGGAAAGTCAGATTCGCCTCGGATATCTTCCTGAGGAGCGCGGTTTGTATAAAAAAGAAAAAGTCTTAGACGTGATGCTTTACTTTGGTCAATTGAAAGGCTTGAGTCGCAAAGAAGCTAAGGATTTCTCTATGAAGTTTTTGGAGCGCGTCAATTTGAGCGACAAGGCTAATACGCAACTTGATAAATTATCTGGCGGACAGCAGCAGAAAATCCAGCTCGGCGTAACGATTATGGGCGATCCAGAACTGTTGATTATGGACGAGCCAGCCAAAGGTTTTGATCCGGTGAATCGTCGCTTGTTGATGAATATAATTGAGGAACAGCGGAAAGCTGGCGCGACAATTATTTATGTTACGCACCAGATGGAGGAAGTTGAAAGATTGTGCGATCGCTTGATTTTATTGAAGGACGGTCAAGCAGCGGCATATGGCACATTGGAAGAAGTAAAAAAGACAATTTGGCGGCGCTTCAATGGACGACATTTTTGTCCAAGTTTACGGCGGCGAAGCGAAGGAGTTGAGCGATGAGTAAAATGCATAATTTGGGGACGGTTTTCAAATTTGAAACGCTTAGAACATTGAAGAAACCAACATTTTGGTTGACGGCCTTGGGATTCCCCTTGTTGATTGGCGTGCTGTATGGCATTATGTTTTTGGTCGCAAAGCACGACTATTGAAGCGTCAAAAAATCTGGAAAAGCAAGAATTTTCACTGGAAGTCACGGACGATTCGAAGTTGGTGAAGCCAGAATTACTGGCGGCAATTAAAGCCAAAACTGCCAAATCGAAAAGAATCTGGAATTGACGACGTGAAAAAAATAATAAAGTTGATGCGTATGTTTATTTTTCCAAAAAGATTTGAGCAAGCAAAAGGTTGAAGTTTATGGTAAAGATGTTGGGCTATTCAAAACGGAAAAATATGGCGCGGTGGCGCAGAGCTTATTGAGTCAATCAGTAGCAAGCGATGTTAATCCAGCACAAGTTGCGATTCTACGCGACAAAGTCCAATTGTCATCAACCACATATCTGGACGGAAAAGAGCATGGCGGCATTAATGAGATGATCGTGCCGGGAATGTTTTTGGCTATTTTGTTTATCCTCATTAGCATTTTTGGCAATCAAATGCTTATTAGCACCACCGAGGAAAAAGAAAATCGCACGGTGGAAATGCTGCTTACGACCGTTAAAACTGACACTTTAATTACGGGTAAAATTCTGTCTTTGATGGTGTTGGCCTTGATTCAGATTTTGGTAATTGTTCTACCAGTTTTGGCGGGCTATTTGGCGTTTGGGTCGAAATTGCAATTGCCAAACTTGGACTTGAGTACGCTCGTGTTTGATCCTGTGAGAATTGGTCTGGCGATCATAATTTTTCTCCGCCAGCTTCACTTTATTTACGGGAATGTTGGTGACTTTGGGCGCGATGATGCCGACCGCCAAAGAAGCCAGTCAGTGGTTCGGAATTGTGATTATGCTATTCATTGGTCCATTTTACGGAATCACGGCGTTTGTTTCCTTCCCTGATTATTTCTTTGTTAAGTTCTTGTCGCTATTTCCATTCACCGCGCCGATTCCATTGTTGTTACGAAACGCAATAGGCAATTTGCCAATTTGGGAAGCTTTGCTCGGTACAGCAATTTTGGTCGCTACAGCAGTGTTTGTTATGTGGCTATCGGTGCGCGTTTTCCGTTACGGCGCGATGTCTTATGATAGTAAATTATCTCTGTCGGCGTTGCGTACACGCCGAAAAGCTGGTAAAGTTTAGGTATGAAAGTACGTATAGAGATAGACACGAAAACATTTGTGCGATTTTGGCTGGTCGTGATGGGCTTTGGTCTGGCTGGTCTGGCAATTTATTCCGCAAAGGATGCGCTTATTTTGCTAGGAATTTCCCTGTTTTTGGCGTTGGCGCTGAATCGTCCAGTTGCAGCAATCGCTAAAAAACTTCCTGGAAAAAGCCGATTAGGCGGCACGGCGCTGGCGTATACGACGTTGGTTCTGCTTTTGGGCTGTGTGATTTGGTTTGTGATTCCGCCAATTGTCCAACAATCCGCCAAATTTGTCGAGAGTATTCCGAGTATAATTGACCGCTAGCTCACAGTGGCGTGGCGTTAATGATTTTTATTGATAAGAACAATTTGCGCTCACAGGTCGATTCGATGATGGAAAACATTAAGCAGCAATCTTCGTCTTGGGCCACGAGCGTCGGCACGAATCTATTGTCCAGCGTTGGCTCTTTTGGCGTCGTTCTTAGGATCGTTATTCTTGGTGTTGGTGTTGTCATTCCTGATGCTTCTCGAGGGTCCGACTTGGGTGAAGCGTTTGTGGGGACTATACAACGACGAAGAAAAAATGGAGCGTCATAAGAAGCTGGTCGGTCGTATGTATAACGTGATCACGGGATATGTTTCTGGGCAATTGACGGTTTCTGGAATCGATGCGATATTATCAGGTTTCGTGGTGTTTGTTCTGAGCTTGACATTCCCTGTCATAAATTCAAATTTGGCAATGCTCACCGTTATGGCGACGTTTGTGTTGACGCTAATTCCGATGTTTGGCGCAACAATTGCTGGTGCGTTGATATCACTACTACTATTCTTCAATAACATGACAGCGGGCGTTATTTACGCGATTTATTTCGTGATTTATCAACAGATTGAGAACAACTTTGTTTCCCCGTCCATCCAATCAAAGAAGGTTGAGTTGTCGGCTCTGACTGTCTTGGTTGCGGTGACAATTGGTTTATATGTCGGCGGCCTATTGGGTGGTCTGGTTGCTATTCCAGCCGCTGGCGTCGTGAAAGTTTTGCTGGACAATTACTTAGAGCAAGCCAAGTCTAACCGCGTTGAAAGCGAAAAGCCTCTTAATAAATTAGTTAAGAAGTTGAAAAACGAAGATTAATTAGCACGAAATAAAATATAGCCCGTTGAATCTAGCGGGCTATTTCCATGTCCAGACGCTGCCGCTTGGCGTATCACGAACGGCAACGCCAGCCTGAAGAAGTTCATCGCGAATTCTGTCGGATTCTTCCCAATTTTTCTCTGCACGCGCTTGACGTCGCTGAATAATCAACCTCTTCAAATCATCAGTAATATCGGGCGTAGACTCAGCCAAATCCAGCCCTAAAATATCGTCAATCTCATCAATAAACTGTACTAAACTCTGCCGATGAATCTTATCGAGCGGCGTATGGTCCAACTTTGAAAATACTTCATCAATCAACGCCAGTGCGCCTGGAGTATCCAAATCATCGTTCAATTTCTCAACCAGCGCCTGACGTCCCGCTAATAACGAAACCGAATCGTCCTGCTCGTCCTTATCATCGTCATCTTCCAGCGTGTCGTGAGTCTGATGTCTCAGAACCGCGTAATCCCGCCAATGATTCAGTCGTGCCTGCGCTGCTTCCAGGATTTCCCAGGTAAAATTGCCCTCCGTCTGATAATGCTTGCTGAGAATTGCCAACTTAAACGCCATCGGACTAAAACCTCGCGAAATAATATCGTCCAGAGTAATAATATTTCCCAGAGATTTGCTCATCTTTCGGCCGTCGACTTTTATGTGATTATTGTGCAGCCAAATTTGAGAAAATTGTTTTCCAGTCAGACTTTCGCTCTGGGCAATTTCATTCGTGTGATGAACTGGAATATGATCAATCCCGCCCGCGTGAATATCAATAGAATCCCCAAGTGTTTCACGGGCAATTGTCGAGCATTCCAGATGCCAGCCAGGAAAGCCAATCCCCCACGGACTATCCCACTCCATATCGCGCTTGGCATCTTTTGGCGAAAACTTCCACACGGCGAAGTCGGTAATATTGCGTTTTCCCTCAACGCTCACTCTGGCGCCAGCTTCCAGACCCGCCACGTCCAGCCGCGCCAATTTTCCGTAATCCTCCAAAAGCGACGTATCAAAATACATGCCGTCGCCATCAATTTTATATAAAAATCCTTTTTCGTCCAGTCCGCGGGCAAAGTCGATTTGCTGCTGGATGTAGTCTGTTGCTCGCGCCAAATAGTCAGGTTTTATCAATTTCAGTACGTCGTAGGCTTCATGATTTGCAACGGAAATATATCTTTCCGCCACATCCCAGGCAGTCTTCCCCTCACGGCGGGCACCTTTTTCCATTTTGTCCTCGCCGTTATCGTCATCACTGGTCAAATGACCAACGTCGGTGATGTTTTGTGTTCGAATAACGGGAATATCTTGCCAGCGTAACAATCGTACCAACACGTCCCAATAAATATAGCCAACCCAGTTGCCGATGTGCGGTTGCGAATAAACTGTTAGGCCACAGGTGTAAAACTTGACCGTTTCTCCGTCAAGTGGTTTCAGTTCATCTTTTCGTCTAGTGAGCGTATTGTAGAGTTTTATCATTAATTCTATTGTACGGCACTCTGGTTGGTTTTTCAAAATTGATATAAAAAACAGCCCCAGTTGGGACTTAATAATTTCCAATGAATAGTGACAAGCAGATGCGCGCTAAGACGCATCAGAAGGGACGACATCCTTATTTTTTGGAATCATCTTCTGCTCATCACTATCCAATCATATTGACTTACCCTAGTAAGATAAGTCAAGGTGTTCGTCGAATAGCGCCTGAGCTAGTAGTTTAGGTACGACCTTCTCTTTGGAAGATTTCGCCTCTACAAGAACGTCGCTTTTGGCATATTTGCCTTCTACGATAGGGCTCATCTGTAATACGATAGAACCGCTTTGGTCCTTGTGGTACCCAGTCCTCTCCAGGAGGATGTGCTTCACTCCGGGTAGGCGAACCCGAAAGGAAAAACGTGCACTGATGATGTCGCTCACAGTGGCATTAACGTTATGCGTAGCCACGTAGAACCGATATGAGGTCCTACCGTTGTTGGTAACTTTGACGGGTAGAACATATGAGTCGTCAGTTTTGTTGTCGACCCAGATGTTAATCTCACCCTCTTTGTACACCAGCTCTAGAGACTTATACCTAAACCGTGCATAAGAGCATGGGATCAGCTCCCAGATGTCGTATGCGCGAGTCTCCGTTTGGTTGAACTCGCCACCGTTTGGATAGGCGGCGGCGTTGTCAAAGTATAGCTCTGCGCCATCTCCGGTAGAGACGTTGAGAGCTAAGCTGCGCTTTCCTGAGGGAAGAAGGGCGTCGTCTGAACGCCACATCTTTGGACGGTCGAATTTATCGACCAAGATCCGTACGCGGTCACCTTCAAAGATGAAGGTGGTACCCAGGGTGCAAATGTCTACTCGTGCACCCGGTTGGGCAACGTATTGAGTCTTGGTGTGTTTGCGGCTGGAAGGTGCCATTTTTCTGGCCTTTCTTCTTCTCGCGGCGAAATTGCCATCTTTGCTTTTTGGCAAAGACTTCACAACTACGGGCTGTAGCATGAAACGAGATTTCAATTGTCAATTACATCTTCTATCAACAACCAAAACCTCGCTTCATGCTTAAGTTTCGTCTTAATCTTCTTACATCTGCTTGTCAAGGTGCGCTTTCGGATAAGGAGTAAATCTCAACTCATCAACAAAAAGCTAATGTTATTTATATCACACTTATATTAAAAAGTCAATGGATTTTGTCAAAAATGTGGTATAATATTTTTTTCTCACCTCTGTTACGGTTGTAAAAGATTCTCTACTATTTGTAAGAATCAGCAAATAAATTACTAATTCAGCCCCTACTTCGCCGCCGCCAAAATAATACCTATAATAGCTCTTCGGGTCTGACACGAAAAACCGTCGTCCATGTCATCGTTCGGATGAACTTCAATATGCTGGTCGTTGGCATACGGCTTGATGAGATACATGAATTCAAACTCGTATTCACCGGAAATCTGTTTCAACTCTCTGCTATGATCAAGCGGATCAGGATAGTCCGTCATCACCAGCGTGAAAAAAATTGCCCACTTTTATTGGCAAATAAATGGAATATCGTATCAGGACAGAGTGGCACAAGAGACGCTAGCTGGCGGATATATGACGCGTCGTCGAGAATTGAAACGCTTCGCTGATTATTTCTGGAAATAGGATATTTGAGTGATTGTTCATGTGATAACAATGTTACAATAACTTTTAACCCTGCCCTACTTCTTGCAAAGCTTGATCTGTCGCCGTGACTAATTCCCTTACGATTTCGTCATAATTGTCATACACGCGGAATCCTGCCGCATACGGATGACCGCCGCCACCAAAATATCCAGCTACGGTATCGGCGATTGGTAAATTACCTCGTAGGCGCGCAGTCAATTTGCCGTCAGGGTAAGTTTTAATAACACAGCTAAGCGCCACGCCTTCAACCAGCCTCAATTCATCACCAATCAACGCACCAGGATTATAAGCGTCGCTATAGGCTTGGATCTCTTCAAATGGCACATGCACCAGCGCCAATTGTCCGTCTAATAAATATTCGATTCGCTCGATCAATTTTCCCTTGTACGCCAAAATTTCTGGCGATTTTTTCATAAATTCGCGTCGTCGCTCTTCAATTTCCGCATTGGAAGCGCCCAGTTCTGTAAGTTCTCCTGCCGTATGAAAAGTCTGAGCCGTAGTGTTTGGCGTAGTAAGCCCCAGGCTATCGCTCATAATAGCTATCAATAAATCTTCGGCCGCCTGAGGATTTATTTTCCAATCGGAATGTTTGAACAGTTTATACAGTAGTTCCCCGGTCGCCACGACGGTTTCTGATAACATAATATGATCAAAGCTGAGCGTAGATTCGGCTGTGTGATGATCGATAACCAGAGTCGGGTGTGTTTCCAGAAAATGTCGCGCTCCAGGAGTTTCTAGTACCTTGCTAAGAAGGATATCCGCACTTGTATCGACAATTATCGCAGTGTCGGCTTGAGACGGAAAGTCGTTCTGTACTCGATCCCAACCGCGGATATAATGAAGATATTTCGGTATATCTACTGGACAATATAAAGTAATAGTCTTCCCTAGGTCGCTTAAGACTTCTTCCAGCGCCAAGCTTGAACCTAGAGCTGTCGCCGTCGGGATTTTCGGCTTGAATAATAACTATATTGTTTACGGATTGAATGAGTTGTTTAGCTGTATCTAGCATATTATTTATTATAACAAATGATTTTTTACTCTAATATAAAAATATATTGTTTTTAATTACATAAGTGGTATAATATGTGATGGACTATTAAAAAAATACTGCGCAATCGAAAAAAACATAAACATTTTTATAAATTATTATTGACAAAATATAAAGATTGTGCTAGTATGAGGACATAAAGCCTGAAGATAGGGCTGGAAAGAGGAGTTTTTATGAACAAATTTAAGAAAATCGGCATTGCTATCTCTCTGGGATTTGCTATGCTCGGTGGAATCTGGTTGGCATCACCTTCACAGGCTGCCGGCTGTAACAAATTTAACGTTGTATACTGTGGTACGCATTCTATATCAGAATTGCAAACAGCATACAGCCGTACAGAAATTAAAGAACTGTATAAAGAGTGGTACATTACCAGCACTATGATCCAAGGTGGATCAAACATGCGTGAGGGTGTAGTTGACGCAAACGGTAACATTACTGTTGACGGTCGTGTCGTGGCTACAAACTCTATAACAGTACAGTCTAAGGCTGGTACTCGTCAGCCTCAGCCACAACGTAGCTACAAGACTTCAAACGGATATACTTACTACCAATACCCAACTGGTCAAAGCTTCGTTGACGGTCCTAAGAGCTACAGTATGTATGCATGGTTTGACAACGACGGCAAGTTCATTACTGGTGTGATTAAAGACTGTGGTAACCCAGTTTGGGGTACTCCAACAACACCTCCTGCAAAACCTGCATTAACATGTGACGCATTGCAAGTTCTAAAAATTGAAGACAACACCTACAAGTTTGTCGTAAACGCAACTGCTAAGAACGGCGCAAGCATCACCAGCTACACATACAACTTTGGTGACGGTACAACTAAGACTATTAACTCATCTACAATTGAACACACTTACACAAAGTACGGCAACTTCAAGGTTACTGTAATCGTAAATGGTAAAGAAAACGGCGAAGTCAAGAAACAAAGTCCAAACTGTGAAAAGACTATCGTAATCGAACCTGAAACAAAACTTCAAGTTTGTGACCTTAAGACTAAGAAATATGTAGAGATTAAGAAGTCAGAATTTGATAAAAGTAAGTACTCAACAAATCCAAATGACTGTAAAGAAGCACCTGCTAAGATCACAATCTGTGTAATCGATAAAAAAGAGCTTCGTGAAATCAAGAAGGAAGAATACAACGAGTCAAAGCACACAACTGACTTGAGCAAGTGTAAGGAAGTTCCTACTACACCTACTACTCCTACACCAAACACTCCTTCAACACCAACACCTAGCCCAGAATTGCCAAAGACTGGTGCAAGTGACGCGATCATGTCAGCACTAGGCCTAGGTGGACTAACTACAGCTACTATCGCTTACATCGCTAGCCGCCGCCAAATGTAATAAGCTAAGCTAGCAACGAAATACCCGCCGAGATGGCGGGTATTTTTATTGGCGATGAAGCTGTTGAGTTTATAATTGTTTTCGACCTTCTAGTGCGTGAGTTAATGTAATTTGATCTGCATACTCGAGGTCAACGCCGACTGGAATACCTCTGGCTAAGCGTGTGATAGTCGTATTTAATCCAGCTTCTTGGATGTAGCGCTGTAAGAATAGCGCGGTCGACTCGCCTTCTACTGAAGCGTTCGTAGCGATAATAATCTCCTGAACGTCATCTGTTTTTATGCGCTCAATTAGCTCTGGGATGTGTAATTGTTCTGGCCCGATATTGTCAATTGGTGAAATAACGCCGCCCAGCACGTGGTATGTACCCAGGAACTGCCCTGTTCTTTCTATAGCAACGATGTCTAGCGGCTCCTCTACTACACAAACTACTTTTTATTCCTGTTCGAATCTGCGTATAAAGGCGACACGTCGTCATCTGAGTCGATCAATGCAAACGTCTTCGGACAGGTTTTTACTCGGTCGTGCAATTGGTCTAATGAATGCGCTAATTGCTTTGCGGATTTGGGATTACGGCGTAAAACCGCGTAGGCATATCTTTCAGCCGTACGCGGTCCAACTCCAGGTAGATTACCAAAATCATCAATTAAAGCAGTTAGAGCTTTTGGTAAAATGTCGATTGACATGGCTTTAGAATGGCAAGTTGCCCAAGCCGCCCATCAATGGCTTCATAGTTTCAGCAGCGACTTCCTGAGCCTTTGTCATACCGTCGCGAACTGCGATTTCGATCCAGTGTTCCAACTCTTCGATATTCTCCAAGTCGACCATTTCTGGGTCAATCTTTACAGACTTAATCTTTAATTCGCCAGTGATTTGTACGATCACAGCGCCATCGCCAGCCTCAACTTCGATGATTTCTTTGCCTAATTGTTTCTGTGCTTTGCGTAATTGTTGCAGCATTTTTACCTGATCAAACGCCATATTCCTCCTTATTTAACACTTACAATTATACCCTATTTGCGGTCGGATGTGTAGATATAGAATCGGTCGCCGTCCTTATGGTCATTGACAATTACTGACGACAAGTGTCCAGAGTAAGTCTGTGGAATTTGAGACTTTACGCTGTGGCTTACATATAAAGTCTGCCCGACATTCGCTGGCGCTGTGTGAATAATTGATATCTGGTGATAATTGTGCTTTTTAAGCGCTTCGTAAATTGGCGATTCTTCTTCGCTGACCAATAATGAAAATGAATCGGTCGGTGCGGTATTTTTACGGAGTAGCGATAAATCTTTATTAAAGCGCGAAGCTGCCTCTGGGAAATAACGATAACCGTCAATATAGCGGAAGCTACCACCCACCACCATAACGATAATTAGCATTGATACAAGAACCAGCCCTGTGCCGCGAGCATATGGATTGCGCGGGAAAAGTCCGTACCACATGTTCATCAGGGATTCCAATCCGACCGCCAAGAGTATAAATAGCGGGATGATGATTATTGGGGTGAGGCTTGGCTGGAAGATGAGTAGCGCCAATGCTAAGATTAGCCACGACCAAATCATAAACGAGCGGGCGCTGGAGATTTTTGGAAGCTGCGGAATAGTCCTAGTCCGATTAACACCATTGCGTTGATGTCCATAATTGGCGTGATTTGGTTTCCTACGACTGATGGGAAAATGCGAATGTATGTGTAATATAAAGTCCTGAGGTTTGCAGCGATGTCAAAACTTAGGCTGTTAATGCCGATGAGGTTATAAAATAGTGCGTGGGATTTATAGCAAAGAAAACCAATCGCACAACCAATCGCGAATAAAATAGCGGACGGCACAATCCAAGACTTGCGATGTTTTCGGGAGATGAGGAAATAACGTGGATGCGGATGCAGAAAGGCGATGATCAGAAGTCCCAGATTGATATACCAAAAATACGGAGTGAAGAGGCTGAATGCCGTGGTGATGGCTAGCTGATTCGCCAAATGGAAGCGTTCTGGGCTTTCTGGATAATTAATGTAGCAAAAAAAGTAAAGTTAGCGCGGTGTAGAAAAATGTATAAAATGCCAACAGTTGCGCTTTGACCGATGAATAAGAATTGACCAGTCGTTGCCATGATTAATAGCGATAGAATCGTTGTGGACGGCTTAAACCAGCGTTTTAAGAGGAAGAAAATAGCGACGGAGCTGGCGATTGAAAGGATTACGGCGGGCGCTTTAATTGTTAATAAACTGACGCCAAATAGCTTGAAGAATAGCAATTGAAGAAGGTGAAATGGCAAATTTGTGACGGCGATTCCTTCGATGCTAAAATTCAAGTGATTTGTCGTATTGACCATGTTGATTTCTGCTTGCGACAAACCTCCCGGCACGTGCAACGCAGAAATTATAATAGCTCCTATATACAATAGCGCCAGTAACGTATAGCCGAAAACGTAGCGCCATCGGTAAAGGAATATATCGGTAACTTTTTGCTTTTTCATTGGTATGATTATAACACAATTCTATTCATGCTTGCGATCCAGACTCATAAAGCGTAGGCGCTCTGGATGGAAGTACAATTGGACTTTACCTACTGGGCCGTTACGGTGTTTGGCGATGATTAAGTCTGTAATATTCTGGACTTCTGGGTTATCTGGCTCGTAATATCCAGGGCGATAAATAAAACTCACGATGTCGGCGTCCTGCTCAATGGAACCGGATTCGCGCAGGTCGGCTAGTTGTGGAATTGGCGGCGTGCGTGATTCAACAGAACGGCTCAACTGACTAAGGGCGATTAGTGGCACATTCAGCTCGCGAGCAATAAGCTTCAGTCCGCGTGAAATTTCCGAAACTTCCTGAACGCGGTTTCCGTTGTGGTTTCCGTTGGCCTGCATAAGCTGCAAATAGTCGACGATGATTAGTCCTAATGGATTCTCGTGGGCAATTCTTCGAGCTTTCGTCGCATTTCTAGAACCGATAATCCTGGTGTGTCATCGATGTAAATCTGTGCCTCGGCCATTTCACCCATAGCTTCAGACAATTTAGCAAAATCTTCGTCGCTCAGATTTCCGGTACGAATATTCCAGCTATCAACACCCGACGCATCCGCCAACATGCGGTCGACCAGCTGTTCCTTGCTCATCTCTAGGCTGGAAAAAATAGGACGGGATTTTTCTCAATCGTTGCCACGTTATAAGCTAAATTCGTCACCAGCGTCGTCTTACCCATGGCTGGACGAGCTGCCAGAATAATCAAATCCGATTTTTGCAAACCAGCGGTCATGTTGTCTAGATCGCGATATCCCGTGCGAACTCCTCTGAGAGAACCTTTATTTTTGCTGAGCTCTTCAATTCGATCAAAGCTATCCGTCAGAATACTTTTCCAGACTGACCAAATCTTGCTTGGTTGATTGGTCTGATACGCTGAAAAGTTCGGCTTCGGCTTTCTCAATAATTCCTGCGTGGTCGTCGATTCGTCATAGCCAAGCTCCGAAATATCGCCGCTCGCTTTTTATTAGACGCCTGCGAACCGCTGCCTGCGCAATCATTTCCGCGTAAGCCGATGCATGCGCTGCCGTTGGGACGTAGTTTGTTAACTCTGTTAGATACGCTGATCCGCCAACCAATTCCAGTTCGTCCTTTCGCTTCAATTCGTCAGTTAAGGTCAGAAGGTCAACAGGCTTGTGTTTTTTTCAAATAGCCGCATCATTCCGGCAAAAATCAATCCGTGATTCTTGTCGTAAAAAAATCGCTAGGGTGAGTAATTTCTGCGGCATCCGCCAAAACTTCCTCGTCAATTAAAACTGCCCCTAAGCAAAACTCTTTTCCGCGTCCAAATTTTGTGGCGGAATCTTCCCTTTATTTCTTCGCTTTTATCTGCCATTAAATATCCTCCAGCTTAACTTCTTCGCCACCACCCATTAACTCTGCAATTTCCGCCAATTTTTTTCGTCCTCTGGCGGTTTCTTCTCCAATTATATCAATTTCCAAATCCATTGCGGTTTCTTCTGAGATAATTTCCGATATCAATGGTTTGTTTTTTTGCGTCGTCCAGCTTTTTTTCTTATAAAACGCAGAACCTGCGTAAATTGTCAATTTTTCACCATCAAACGACCACTGACTTTTTCTGCAATAATGACGCCAGCCCGAGGGATTTTTTTCCTTCGCTCTTTCAATGACTTTTTTCCCAATTTAGCTCTAGTGGCGCGTCAGTTTTCTTTGGTTTTTGCGGCGAGTTTTTGCTGGCTCGGCTGGTTTTTTCTTTTTTTCAATCGGTTTTTCTGTCGGTTTGGTTGACTCTGCTGACTTAATTGGCGTTGGTTTTTGCGGCGGGTTTTTGGGCCGTGGCTTGAGCTATATTTTTTTCTTTGGCGCGACTGGCTTTTTCTGTCGGCTGAGAATTGCTATTCATAAATATCGTCAATAATTTCAAGTCTGGGTGCGGGTGTCGATCAACCTCGATCAATTGCTGAACCAGTCCAATAAGATTCGGATTTTTTCGTAACCTATTGCGAGCAATCGACAATAATTGATGTGACACGATAACTGAATTTGCGCCGCTATTTTCTAATTCCTGAAAGATGTTTAAGACTTTCTCATTGTCGTCGGATGGATATGAATCCAACAAATTGCCGAGCATCGTCGCGTCGCTCAGTCCCAAATATTCGGTAACCATATTCGCCGTCAGCGGCTGGTCTGATGTTGCTAAAATCGACAATTGGTCAAGCGTACTAATGCCGTCACGGAATCCGCCACGAGAACGTTCAGCGATTAACCTGGCGGCGTCCTCTTCAATTGCAAATCCTTCTTTTTTCGCTATATTCATTAACTGGCGCGTCATAATTTCCGTCGGAATTGGGCGGAAGAAAAATTGCTGGACGCGGCTAAGAATGGTGGCTGGAAGCCTGTCGGCGTCAGTTGTAGCTAAGATAAATACCACGTGTTCTGGCGGTTCTTCCAAGGTTTTTAATAGCGCGTTAAATGCCGATTTTGACAGCATATGAACTTCGTCGATGATATAAACTTTTTTTGGTGCAGAAACAGGTGCGACTTGGGCTTTTTCCCTTAAAGCACGAATGTCGTCAACGCCGTTATTGCTGGCTGCGTCAATTTCAATAATATCCAAGTTTGAAGAATCGTCATCATATGGCAAGTGGTTAATCTCGTGCGCCAGAATTCGCGCCACCGATGTTTTTCCCACGCCACGCGGGCCGGTCAACAAGTACGCATGAGCAATTTTTCCCTGCTCTAACGCTCGACGTAAAATACTAGTCACGTGATCTTGACCTAAAACTTCATCCAAACTGCGACTGCGATATTTACGGTACAGCGCCTGACTCATCCCCTCATGCTCCTCATGAGATAATTATAGCAGAAAACGGCATTTTTTATGGATAGCGCAGATCGATTTTGTGTTTTGTTTCGGCGACATAAAAACGGTAGTAACTATTAGGGTCTGACACGGTTGGATTTTCGAGTATCTCGTCGTTTTCTCTTATTTCAATATGCTCATTGTTACTGTACGGTTTGATGAGCTTAGTAAACTCAAACGCATATTCACCAGAAATATTCTTTAACTCTTGACTTTGATCTATTGGGTCAGCATAGTCGGTCATAACTAGTATAAGAAAGTATCCATCCTTACCGCCGAATAGATGAAAAGTCGTATCTGGACTAAGCGGTATCAGTGGTGCGAATTGTCGAACATAACCCAATTTTTTCAGAATTGGAAATGCTTCAAAAACTACAGACGGAAATACAAAATTTGAGTAATTGTTCATAATGAAATTATACCAGGTAAGATGGATAGTTTTCAGACATATCCAGGTCTTATGACTCAGAAGTCAGTTAGGTGATCGCGCAAGTCGTTGCCGTTCATGGTTTCCTATGCGTTGTCGACGATAACCTGACCACCCTCGCTCTCAGGCAGCCTCCAATAGACGATATTTTCGCCGAGCGGACCGCCAGTGGCTCTGACATGACCATGACTATCACCGGGGATGTTACTAAACCTGCCGCCGCAGTAGAAGTTAACAAATGTGATTTCCGAGTATTCGAGATCGCATAAATACGATTATTATTGTGATAATGGCAGTAATTATGCAAGTTAATAACAGAGCCTTAGACTTCTTGCTAATTTTTTCTTTCTTAAGGATGAATATTGATGTAATTAGAGTCACCGTTCCTAAGACATATGGCAAGTATCGCGCCAGTACTATTGAAGTATTTAATAATATTGTAGTTAAGCTCACTAGTAGCCTCCTTTACTGTGAAAGTTTGATTTATATATATCAGTAATAGAGTGAAATTTCAAGCTATTTCATCAAAAATATATTGTAAAAATAAGGTTTTAAAATAACGTTAATTGCTCGGTTGGTAAATCCAGCTCAATTTCTCTGTCAACTTTTTGCGCCCGATAGCCAATAAGCTTTTTAATGTTGTAAGCCAGCAGCTGACCGTCGTAATCAGTGACGACAATTGAACCGATGGCGCCGCGTACGCGTCCGACCAATTGACTATAATCCTTCATTAAAACAACACGTGACAAATCAACGCCAGCGGTTTGAAAATAATCTTCGCAAGGAATTAGCTCGGGATTTCGGAAACGACACGCCAATTTTCTGCTCAATTTCAAGTAATTTCTGTCGCAATTCCCTTTCGCTGGTCGCATAGTCAAAAGGTAGTTTTATCAATTCCATCTTTTTATGAACCGGCAGAGTTTCAGCTATTCCGTCCAGCTTGGAAATTTTCGCCTCATATTGCCTGGCGATCAATGCCGAAGAAAACGTTTCTAATTTTATGGCTAATCGCGCTCCCTGCTCCAACAATCTCCGAATTCCGCGCTCTTCTTGCGAGATTCCGACTTTTATGACGTTCGGCGCGAAGTACGCCAAGTAAACAAAGTGCGGATTTTGATTGATTTTTTCTTGTTGGACGGAAACCGAACTAGCGTTATAAAATGCTGGATTAAAGCCTGTTTTATCGCGGCATTTTAGGCAATTTTCATATTTTTCATCAACCGTGGCGTGGTCTGGGCAGATTTGGCTACAGCGATTCTCAAAGTCCACCCAACCTGTACAATATTTAACGGAAAAATCAAACTCAAAAGACAAATCTTGTCCGAATAATTCATGACGCTCAATTTTATCGCCAACTTGACATTCGACGAATGGCTTATTGTCGGCGTTAAAACTGGCGTAACTGAGCAAAAATTCGCTCGGTAGCATAAGATTTACAATGCAGCTTCAACTGCAGCCCAAGTTGCGTCAGGATTGTCTTCAGGGATGATGATTGTAACTTGGTCGCCGACGTTAATTCGGAAGTAAGTTACGCTAGCAAGCAAAATACGATATTCGCGACCAGAAGCCTCGACGTAGTAAATTCCGTCGTGCTGGACAAGTGTTCCGATGACTTGTTTTCGTGGCACAGGACCGATCTGCTTATAGATAAAGCTGCCGTCTTCAGCGATTGTCAATTTCATCAGGTCGCCCTCAACCAGCTTCGATTTTGAAGCGTAGTTGGCTGGGATTGGGTAATTTTTACCATCCGGGCTGAGCATCATTTGTCCGTCAAATACGCCTTCGATAATCTTTCCCGCTACATTATCTGACGAAGTTTTTGGCGTGACAACTTGTCCATCGTCGCCAATAATACTAATCAATAATTCTTTTGCGGCAGCTAAATTGGTTTCCGCCTCTTGAATAAGTGTCCTCAGACGCTTAATTTGCTTTTCTGGTAATTCAGACATGGTTCTCGCAATTCCTTTGTCTATTTTTATAATACTTAACTAATATATAGCATATCCTTACATTTATATCAAGTCGCGTTATCTATTTTTATTCAATTTTCCACAGCGCTATAAGATATGAATAAAAAAAGTGTTGCAAAATTTTACTCTTGAAAATGATGTGTGGTTCGTGATATTAAGATTGGCGACATAAAAAAATCACCGCCCAGAGCGGACGGTGATTAAACGAAACAAATTGGCGTTATATAACAAATTATGAAAGCTCGACAGTAGCGCCAGCGTCTTCCAAAAGTTTTCTTTGCAGCTTCAGCTTCGTCTTTAGAAACTTTTTCCTTGACTGGTGCTGGAGCGCCGTCAACGATAGCTTTTGCTTCACCCTAGACCCTAGGCCGGTGATTTCCTTAACAGCCTTGATGACTGCAACCTTCTGAGAACCAGCGTCTTTCAAAGTAACTGTGAACTCAGTTTTTTTCGTCAGCAGCAGCGGCGTCACCACCAGCAGCTGGACCAGCAACAGCGACAGCTGCAGCAGCTGGCTCGATGCCATATTCTTCTTTAAGATGATTTTTTTCAATTCGTTAACTTCTAGAACTGTCAATTTTACAAGTTCTTCAGCCAATTTCTTAATATCAGCCATTGATATTCTCCTTTTATTATTATATTGTTGCGATGAATGCAACGTTACTAGTGTTGATTGCTAAACTTAAGCAGTAGCTTTTGGCTCGATGCCGTCCAAAAGTCCGTGCAAATTGCCGCCAAGCGCGTTGACTGTGTCGTGTACTGGTGATAGCAATTGTGATACCACTTGAGCAACGAGCTGGTCTTTGCTTGGTAGACCTGCCAATGCTTTTAACGTCAGCTTCGCTAATCGCCAGCCTTCACCTGAGAAGCCACCCTGCAAGTTGTAATGCTGGATGTGTTTTTGCAAACGTGTCCAATACCTTTGCTGGCATAACTTCATCTTCGCTACTTACGGCGTAAACCAATTGACCAACCAATAAGCTGGTGTCGGTTTCTTTGTAAGTGTCGATTTCCTGAAGAGCTACGCGTACCAATCGGTTTTTAACAACCTTGATGGTAACGCCCGCTTCGCGAGCTGCCTTGCGTAGTTCTTGTAGGTCGGCAACGGTAAGGGTTTGATATCGAGCAAAAGCCGTACCCTTAGCGTCTTTTAATAGCTCTGTCAGTTCAGCAACCAAAGTTTGTTTTTTATCGCGTGAAATTGCCATAAAAATCCTTTCTTTGATTGAGTTAATTTGTTATGTGCCAATTTGTTAACGTGCGGTAATGGAGAATCAAAAAAACGTCTTTGATTCTCGCACTACCAAAGACGTCAAATAAAACTGTTAGTTTCATCCCTCGGTGGCATTTTTACACTTGTTTTACGTCAAGTCGCCACTGTCTTTGGTAATGTTCCAGACCATTGTAGCAGAAATGACAACGAAAGACAAGAGTTATGGCGATTATTTTCCAGCCGATTCAATCGCCTTATTTATTGCATTTTCGCCTAGCAAAAATCCCGCCAGAATCGACGGGATTTAGGGGTTTAATTGCCTGAAACGTAAAGATTACAGAGAGTTCTCTACTTTAATGCCAGGGCCCATAGTTGTGGCAATTGCAACGCTCTTAACGTAAACACCCTTTAAGCTGGATGGCTTTTGGGAGTTCAAGCTGCTTAAGAATGCGCGTGCGTTTTCTGACAATTTTTCAGCGCCGAATGATACCTTGCCGATTGACAAGTGAACGATGGCTTGCTTATCAACGCGATATTCAACTTTTCCGGCTTTTGCTTCAGAAACGGCTTTAGCGACGTCAGTAGCGACAGTGCCAGACTTTGGATTTGGCATCAAACCGCGTGGGCCAAGCAAACGTGCGTATTTACCAAGCTTTGGCATGTACTGTGGAGTTGCAACCAAAATGTCGAAGTTCAATTCTTCCTTGTCCAATTGGCTTAGGAATTCTTCGTCACCGATGATGTCAGCGCCAGCTTTTTTAGCGGCAGCGTGTTCTGATTCTGGTGCAAAAACTGCTACGCGAACATCCTTACCTGTACCGTGTGGTAATGCTACGGTTGAGCGAATGTTTTGGTCGGCTTGGCGTGGGTCAACGCCTAGGCGGATGTGGATTTCAACGCTAGCGTCAAACTTGACTGGGCTGGTTTCAGTAGCCAACTTCAAAGCTTCGTCTAAGCTGTACAATTTGTTCTTTTTCAACGTTTTTTTGCGGCGTCTTGATATTTTTACCGCGGCGCTCCAAGCGTGGACGAGTAACTGGCTTTGGACCCTTCTTTACGTGAGCTTCGGCGTCGTCTGATTGAGGAGTGGTGTCGCCAGCTTCCTTGCGAGCTTCCTTCTCTGCTTTTTTTCAGCGGCTTCGTCAAGGGCTTTTTGGCTGCGTTTGCCAGACTTAGCGACAACAGCTTCGCGCTCAGCAACAACGTCTTTTGTCTTTTGTTGTCGTGAGATTTGCTTACGTCTGTAGCTTCTGCAATTGCTGCTTCGATTTCAGCGATTGTATTTTTCTCACTGACTGATAGTTTTAGTTCTGCTGCTTTTTTTCTAGCAACTCGGCTTTCTTTGCCATAAAAATCCTTTTCTGTGGTACGAACGGCAATTTGTCATCTTAACAAATCAGCCTCCCAACATTGATTGATAATAGTGAAATTATACCATATTTTTTAGAGATTGAGGCAAATATTTGATTTTATGTAGAAGAATTGTATAATATTTGTACTATGAGTGAAGTTTTAAGTAGTCCAGATGATTTTTGAGAAAATAGTAAGTGGAGTTACTCCGTCTTGGGAGAAGGAAGATGCTATACCTGTTCCCGCCGCAATGCGAATATTGTCCGAGAGTAATGGCTATGCAGGACTATTTAGATAGTCTCAAAAAGTCTGCAGCATGTCTTGTGAAAGCGGCTATGGGTGATAAAGTTATAATGTCGATCGATGGAGAAACGATTGATGGAGATGAAGCGACTAGGTATCTTTGTAAAAAGCTGGTGAAGAGTTAGACAAGTTGGATAAAAGAAACTAATACAATAAGAGAAGAAATCGTAAGGTCTACTGATAAATGCAAAGGACCTTTAGATCTTGAAGGGTCTGATGATTTTTCAGGCTGTGAGCGTCACTGCGTGGTAGTCCTGAAATGTCTGAGCCAGATGTGATCTATCCGCAAATCGGTGAGCCAGTGAAAAATACGGCGCTTGAGAATACAGCGCTACAAGGAGGAAAAATAAAGATTAACATATAATTGCTGTTTTTGATAAAATAGTAATTATGGATATAACAATTACAAACATACAAGCAAGGCAAATTTTAGATTCGCGTGGAAATCCGACGGTTGAGGCGGACGTGACTTTGAGCGACGGTTCGTTCGGGCGTGCGGCTGTTCCGTCTGGCGCAAGCACTGGTTCTTTCGAGGCTGTTGAGCTTCGGGACGGCGAGTTGGCGTTCGGCGGTAAAGGTGTTCTTCGTGCGGTCGAAAATGTCAATGGTGAAATTGCGCAGGCTTTGAAGGGTTCTAATCCGTTCGATCAGGCCGCAATTGACGAGAAAATGAAGAGTCTGGACGGTACGCCGAATAAGGCGCGTTTGGGTGCGAATGCGATTTTGGCTGTGTCGCTGGCTGTGGCGAAAGCTGCCGCTAAGTCGCGTGGCGTGGAGTTATATCAATACGTCAATAGCTTGGCTGGAAATCCTGCAATGTGCCTGCCAATGCCGATGATCAACGTGATGAATGGCGGTCAGCATGCGCTGGGTGCGACTGATTTTCAGGAATATATGATTATTCCAACTAGCGCGGCAACTTTTGCGGACGCAGTTCGAATGAGTGCGGAAGTTTTTCATGCGTTGGCAAAAATCCTGAAAGACGAAGGCTATCCTACGACGGTTGGCGATGAGGGTGGCTATGCACCTCATGTCAGGAATGGTAATATGGAGCCTATTTTGTTGCTATCTCGCGCCATCGAGCAGGCTGGCTATAAATTAGGCGTGGACTTTGGTTTTGCGCTGGATGTTGCGGCGAGCGAGCTTTACAAGGACGGCAAATATAACTTGGCGACCGAACACCGAATTCTGTCGGCTGACGAAATGATTCGCACGTATAAAGCTCTGTTGGAACGCGTCCCTGTTCTCTCGATTGAAGATGGATTGAATGAAGAAGCTTGGGAAGATTGGGAGAAAAATGACGGCTGATTTGGGCAATTTTGCGCAATTGGTTGGCGACGATCTTTTTGGTGACGAATGTCGAGCGATTGAAGCGCGGAATCGAAGAAAAGGCTGGCAATGCGATCTTAATCAAGCCGAACCAAATTGGCACGTTGACTGAGACGATTCAGGCTGTTTTGATGGCGAAGAATGCTGGCTGGAATACGGTGATGAGCCACCGATCTGGCGAGACGGAGGACGTAACGATTTCTCACTTGGCGGTCGGTTTGGGTACGGGTCAAATTAAGACTGGCTCGATGTCGCGTTCAGAGCGAATTGCTAAAGTATAACGAGCTGCTGAGAATTGCGGAAAAGCGCCCAGATTTGGAAATTGCACATCCGTTTGTGAAGTAACTCACGCAAAAAGACTTCCTTGTAGCTCAGAGGAAGTCTTTTTTTTATTTGGCGATTTTTTGACAGTTATTCGAGGATTATCTTCTTAAAAACTCAATTTCCCCGCCCTCGTTGATTCGGACAATTTGCGACGGTTGAGTGTTGGTGACTTTTCCAGAATCGACATAAATCGGCACTAATTCGTGGAAGTAATTTATCGCTTCAGTAACGTTCTGCCAGTTCTTCTCCTGATGGATTTGCACTGGGCGCGACCAAAAGACCGACGGTTCGAATTAATTCTGCCAATGGAGATTCTGATACGGCTCTGAATGCCAATGTTTCACCATTCCTCGGAAGATGCGGCAGAAAATCAGGACTCACTTTGGTGATGATTGTTGATGGTCTATTTTTGGAGATTTCTTGATATTTGCATTTGGTCGACGGTGTGAGATTGGGAATATCGTCAATATTTGCAACCAAAATAATGACCGGATTATTCAAGGGGCGCCGCTTAACTTCGTATAATTTTTCGACGGCTTTTTTTGAATTGGCAGCGGCTAATATTCCATAAATCGTGTCAGTTTTGGCGATTATCAATTGCTCGTTCTGAAGCGCGGAGATTACACTGTTGTCTAAAATATTCTTCACAATCATTTATTACATCTTCACATAAAATAACCCCGAGAAGTCCGGGGCTATTTGCTAAAGTTCTGCAGATTAGTCGACGACTTCAACGCCCATTGAGCGTGCTGATCCGGCGATAACTTTCATTGCGCCTTCGATGTCGATTGCGTTCAATTGGTCTTTTTTTCGCCTCAGCGATTTCTTGCAATTGTGCGCGAGTAATCTTACCGACCTTGTCTGAGTGTGGCTTACCGCTGCCCTTTTGGATTCCAGCTTTTTCGCGAATCATATCGTCAACTGGCTGACCAAGTGAGTTCCCAAGTAAATGTTCGGTCTTCGTAAACTTGAATGTGAACAATTACATCCTTACCCATCATGTCTTTTTGTAGCGTCATTGAATGGATTGATAAAGTCCATCATGTTTAGTCCCCACTGACCAAGCGTTGATCCCACTGGAGGACCTGCTGTTGCTCGACCGGCTGGAATACGTAATTTCAAATTACCAATAATTTTCTTTGCCATAGTTCTTCCTTATAGTTTGTAGTGCGTAACTCGAATATTATATCGAAAAATGCTTAAAATTGCAAGCTAAACTTTTTTTAACCTGCAGGGCGTCCAACTCGACTGGAGTGTCACGGCCAAACATGCTGACCATAACCTTCAAAGTGCCCTTAGACGCGTCAATTTCGCTCACGGCGCCATCAAAGCCCTTGAATGGACCGTCGATAATTGAAACAACTTCGCCTTCTGAGAAATCAATCTGATGCTTTGGCTCTTCAACGCCCATTCGCTTCTTAATCTTCGCAATTTCTTTTTTTCAGAAACTGGAGTTGGCGTAGTGTCGGCGCCCACAAATCCTGTAACGCCCTGGCGTGTTGCGGATGATGTACCAAGTTTCGTCAGTCAATTTCATCTCAACCAATACATAGCCCTGGAAGATCTTAGCTTCAACAATTTTACGCTTACCGTTGCGAATTTGGATCTGCTTTTCTTTTGGCACGATAACGTCAAAAATTTTATCAGCCATATCGACGCCGTTAATTCGCTGGCGGATTGATTCGGCAACTTTTTCTTCGTAGCCAGAATAGGTATGAATTGCATACCATTGCTTACTATCATCATATCGTTTTGAACTCATAATCTCTCCTCTACTTCAAAAATTTGATTAAAGCCCCAGTTGAATGCGGCGTCAAGTAATAAAAATCAGAACGACAAACACAAAGGTGAATATAAGCACCGCCGCTGTCATTGCCCAAGTTGCTGAGCGGGTTGGCCAGCGAACTAGCTTCAACTCTTCCCAAGCGCCCTTGAAATATCCAATCAATCCACCTTTTTCGTCAGACTTTTTAGACGCTTTTGTGGTGATTTTTTTGTTGGTTTATTGATTTTTCGCTACAGCTTTTTTTCTTTTTTTGGCGCGTCGTCAGTAGCTTTAATGCGACGAACCGTAGTTTTGCTGCTTGCCTTGCCTTTCTGTGCCATATTTTTCTCCCCAATTTAAAAAGTCTGTTTTTCACAGACTGTCAATAGTCATTGTAATTCATCCGAGTCAAAAAAACAAGTTGACCGAATATTATTTGTCATTATTTTTGAACTCTTTCAACTTGAATCCGAACGTCGATCCATGGTCTAATCGGCTTTCTACCTCAATTTTACAGCCCAATTTCTTCGCCAACTTAGCAGAAACGTATAGACCTAATCCTGTGCCTTTTGTCTCGCGAGTTCTATAATCTTCTGCGCGGTAAAACTTGTCGAAAATTTTTGCTATGTCGGCTTTGCTAATGCCAATTCCCGTGTCAATAACCTTGAAGATGATTTCGCCAGATTTATTTTTCTTGATTGATAAAGTTATGGAGCCTTTTTGTGTATATCGAATGGCGTTGGTGATGAAGTTTTTGGAGAATTTCCTCCAGATATAGACGAGAAACCTTAACCACGCCAAGTCGCCCGCCGATATCCAAATTGAAAGCCAAACCTTTTTCGCTCGCCTGAGGTGAATATTCGGAATTTATCTGAGCCGCCAGCTCTGTCACGTCAATTATTTCCGTTTCATCGGCTACTCCTCGCTCGGCGCGCGACAGTGTGCTGAGGTCGTTGATCATTCGCGCTAAGAATAAAATTTGCTTATGAGATTCGTCAATGGCTTCGGGAATTTTGCTAGTCATTTTACGCTCGATCAGCAATTTGGCGTTACTTAGCGAACCTTCAGCAATAGCAATTGGTGTGCGTAATTCGTGACTAACTACGCTAATAAATTCATCGCGCTCCTCTTCAAGGCTCTTTGTCTTCGTGATGTCGCGCAAGATAAGCACATATCCGTCCGGCGTCATTTTATCGCCGCCCTGAACTGGTGCAAGCGTAACTTCCAGGCGAATATAATCGCCATCTTCGATTTTCATCAGAACGTCGTCGCGCTGACGAATTGCGGAAGACTTGGTGAGCTCCTTAAAAATGTCAATCGGCTTTTTATCTGTCGTTTCAAGGTTCAGAACTTGACTGATATGTTCGCCGTTAATTCCACTATTCGTATCAATTAAATTAAGCGCCGCCGAATTGTATGTATTGATAATTCCGTGTTCGTCCGTACTGAGAATCGCGTCGGTAATATTATTGATAAGCGTGATCATTCTTTGGTGCTCGCTGAGGCTTTTTTTATCATTTTTACAATCAGATTTATCGCTAATTTCCGACAATATTTTATGCAAAACAATAGCTATAACACCTAAAACAACACTCAGAGTGATCAATAGAAAAATTAACGCCCACATAGCTAAAGTATAGCATAAGCATATGCGTTTCTATATGTATGGCGAATATTTTTTTCAATTCATTTCGGTGGGTTTTTATAATGCGGGTCAAATTTGGCAACTTCGTCCCAGAATTTCGTCGAGTGATTCATATGCCTAGTGTGACATAATTCGTGGATAATTACGTAATCAATTAGCTCAAATGGCAAGTTCATCATCCCGATATTCAAGCTAATCGTCCCAGATGAAGAGCAACTTCCCCAGCGACTTGATGAGTGTGTGATTTTACTCGAGCAAAAGAAAAGCCGTGTTCTTTCGCTAAAAATGATAATCGCCTCGGTAAATATGACTTGGCTTCTTTTCTGAGAGCTGCCAGAATTTTACTGCGGATAAGTTGTTGGTTTGCGGCAGATTCGACGGATTCCGCCTCGTTGATTTCTGCCAATATCTGCGTTCCGACGATTTTTACACTCGAAGGTTTCGCGGTCGTTTGTATCAATAAATGATGGCTTTTGCCAATTTGCTGATTTTTCGTGTAAGAAAGTTTTTCTCTATACTGAGAAACTAGTTCGCGGATTTGCTTTCGAGAGGTTTTAATCAGTGCCTTTGCGGCTAACAGCGGTGCATATGGTGGCATCGTGATTTGTATTCGTCCGTCTGGTGCAATTTTCAGGCTAACGCTCTTTGCTAAGCTACGTTTTTTAACGACAATTTCTCCGAATTCTTCGTCGGTAATAATTGCCATAACTAACCTATGTTAATGCGATTTCCGGCAATTGGGCGGCGTGGAGCTTCTGGGCGACTGGCGCCGATTTGCTTAAGAACAGTGCGAGCTTGGCTGCCTAAGGTGTGCCGACCGCTAATCACGACGTAAGATTCGCTGCTGTGTGGCGCTGAGAATTGTTTCAATCGTCGCTCGAAAGATTCGTCATTTCCGCCGTAAGTCTTTATCCATCGATGTTTGGCTGTGGCTGGATCGGTTTGTACCCAAACAAATAGGACTTTATATCCATATTCCCTGGCAAGGCGATTGATACGCATACGATTCGTGCGCTGATCTGTTGACCCGTCCAAAATGACAGTTTGCTTAGTCTTCAAAAATTCTTCCAAAAGCGACAATGTTGCGTCAGAAATGGTTTTTGTATTGTCCGTAAAAACTTCAAATTGTCGAGAACTCACCACTGGAGAATTGAAAATCTTCGCAAATTCTACAGCAAATTGCGTCTTCCCTGAACCTGGCGCACCAACCATGGCGATAATATGCGGAAGTGAAGGTGATAAAGGTTTCATATTGAGAAATTATAGCAGATTTTTGACTAATAAAAAAGATTCTCTTTCCAGCGAGAATCTTGGCAGGAGTGGAGGGACTCGAACCCCCGACACCTGGTTTTGGAGACCAGTGCTCTAGCCACCTGAGCTACACTCCTATAGCAACCATTTTATCACGAATTAGCTTTGTCGCAAATGTTAAAATTGTGAAAAATAAAAACTCGTGAAAAAGATCCCAAAATCCCTTGAAAAAACATAAGCGTAGTTCTACAATTAACTCAGAGATGAAAATTTTAATGCTTGGGTGGGAACTTCCTCCGCACAATAGTGGCGGACTTGGCGTTGCTTGCTATCAGATGTCGAAGGCGCTTGCTTCGGAGGGCGTTGATATCGACTTTATTATCCCCTACACCGCCGAGCATCCTGGAATTGACTATATGAATATCTATTCAGCCACTCCTTTGCCGCCGAATTATCACGATTTGGGTGCGTATAATAACGGTTCGGAGGAAGATCGTGAAAACGCTAAGGACGAATATGGTCTTTCGCCGATGCGCGCCGTGCAACGTAGATACGGTAAATACGTTCGGAAATTTGTGAAAAATCATCAGCCTGACGCGATTCACGCGCATGATTGGTTGACGATGGAAGCTGGAATAATTGCTAAGGAAATGACGGGCGCGCCGCTAATTGTGCACGTTCACGCGACAGAGTTTGACCGTTCTGGCGAGCAGTCAGGAAATCCTCTGGTTCACGAAATTGAGCAACAAGGCTTGTTGATGGCTGATCGGATAATCGCCGTTAGCGAAATCACGAAGGAAATAATTGTTAAGAATTATCACATTCCGCCAGAGAAAATTGAGGTGGTTTATAACGCGATTGATTTGGCTGATTTGCCGCCGCATGAGTATGACGCTAGTACTTACAGATATTTGGAGGAGTTGAAGAAGGACGGCTATACGGTTGTCGGCGCGTTGACGCGACTCACGGTTCAGAAGGGTTTGACGTATTTTGTGCGAGCTGCAGCGAAGGCGCTTGATAAATATGAGAAGATTGTTTTTGTTTTATCTGGAAATGGCGAGCAAAGAGATGAACTGATTGAGCTGGCGGCAGATTTAGGAATTAGCGATAAGATGATTTTTACGGGATTTGTGCGCGGAAAACAGTGGCGAGATATTTACTGTTTGATTGATGTTTTTGTGATGAGTTCGGTTTCTGAGCCATTTGGTTTGACTGCCTTGGAGGCGGCGCATCATGACACGGCGTTACTTATTAGTCGTCAATCTGGCGTTGGTGAGGTTCTGAATAATATTATGCGGTTTGACTATTGGGACGTGAATAAATTGGCAGATGAAATTGTTAATATCGCTGAATCACCTGCCTTACAGAAATCTCTGAAGAAAAACGTTAAGAATGAATACGCGAGAATTTCCTGGCAAGACGCCGCTAGAAAATGTCTGAAACTGTATAAAGGAGCGCTGGCATGAATAAAAATAAAGGAATAGTTTTATATCTACACGTACACCAACCGTGGCGAATACGCGAGTATAGTATATTTGACGTGGCTTGGAAGCATAATTATTTCTCTGGCGGTCAAAATCCAGATCAGGACAATCAAAAAATATTCCAAAAAGTTGCAGAAAAGTCGTATTTGCCGATGAATTCTTTTACTTGAAAAAAATTATTGAAAAAAATATCCTGATTTTAAGATCTCGCTGAGTTTTAGTGGGAACGTTTTTTAGAGCAAGCCGAAAGATTTAATCCTGAAGTTTTGGAAAGTTTCAAGCGCTTGGTAAAGACTGGTCAAGTAGAAATATTATCAAGTCCATATCATCACAGTCTGGCGTTTTTCTATTCGCGCAAGGAGTTCGAGCGTCAAGTTGAGCTTCATCGCTGGAAGATTCGCGAGATTTTTGGCGCGGAAACGCGAGTTTTGGCAAATACAGAATTGGCGTATAGCGACGACTTGGCAAAATGGGCTGAGCAGGACGGCTTTAAGGGCGTGTTGGTTGAAGGCTGGGACCCGATTCTGAATTGGCGCAGTCCGAATTATGTATATCGCCCGAGAGGCACGAAGAAAATTGGATTACTACTTAAGAATTATCGATTGAGCGATGATTTGGCGTTTAGGTTTAGTGATCGGAAATGGAATGAATGGCCGTTGACTGCGGACAAGTTTAATACGTGGGTGGAAGATTCTGTTCGTTACGCACCGCTGCTCAACTTGTTCATGGACTATGAAACTTTCGGCGAACATCAATGGGCGGAATCTGGGATTTTCGGCTTCTTTGAGAAGTTTGTTGATAAATGGCTGAGCGCTGATGGCAATACTTTTTATACCGTTAGCGAAGCATTAGACGCGAATGCGCCTGCCGGTGAAATAAGTATGCCGTCGCCTGTAACATGGGCGGACGCCGAGCGGGATTTGACGGCTTGGAACGGAAACAGCTTACAGAAAGAAGCTTTGCGATATGTCTATGAGCTTGAAGATGAGGTCTTGAATAGTAAAGACGAAGGTTTAATTAGCGATTGGCGAAAATTGCAAACTTCAGACCACTTCTATTACATGGGAACGAAGAATTTTACCGACGGCGACGTTCATGCTTATTTTAGCCCGTATGATTCGCCATACGACGCCTTTCTTTACTATATGAATACCATTCGTGATATGAAATCTCGATTGAGGAAATAGTCAGACGTTCTTGTCAAATAAAAACTCCCTCTTAATGCGAGGGAGTTTCTGTATAATTCTGTTAAATTAGCTTTTACGAGCCTTAACTTCGTTACGACCAAGGTTTTTCTTAGTCTCAGTGTAAGTAGCGTGTTGTTTTGCAATTGGGTCGTACTTACGTAGTGTCAATTTACCCTGACCTTTTGTAGTGCGGTTCTGGGTGTTAACAGTAGTATAGTAAGTTCGGTGGTTGCTCAAGTTACTCACCAAACCAATCAGCTTTCGTTTCGTATTCTTCTTTGCCATCTCTTTACTCGTTAGATTTTATAAAACGTCTTGACTAATTATAGCATGGGTGAAGTAAAAATGCTAGTACCATATCAGATTTTTACTAATTTTTCATGCTTACTTCGCCAATTCAATTAATATAAAACAGATAAATCATACAATGGTACTTTTGCGAACAGGAGAGATTTGATTCTACTTAAAGTATCCAATGCCTCGACTTAACTCAGTGGGATGATATAATTAATAATAAAAATAATGAAAGGACAGTAACATGACAATAGAGACGATAAAGAGTAGTGGCGAGCAGGATGCGCGAGAAGATTCGTCAAAAAAATCCACTAGAGGACTTGCCTTCTTTTGAGGAGTATATGGCTCAAATAGAATCAGATGGCAATAGTGAAATATCAAAGGAGATTAACCAACGTTCTTTCTATGAGAGTGATAATATACCGCAAAAATACAAATGGCGACTTGATTTTTGGACCCAAAGGCGAGTCTATTACCAAATGAGGATCTTTACTCTCAAATTATCGAAAATAGAATTATAACTACCCCAGAAGATGCAGCATTTTTGTCCTCGAGTGAAAAAATTAAACTATCTAATAATCATGAATTATCGTCAGAACTTTTGAAACGTTGTTTATCCGTGGACGCTTATTACTATTCAGCCACGAAACATATGCATGAAGATAATCCACTAGGAAACGTGCTTAAGGCTTATCAATTAGTTTATATGAGTGACGAAGATATAAAAAGAGGAATGACGGACTTTGTTGGTGTAGCGAGTATTAAGAGTAAGAGCGATTTAGTTCGAGGTTTAATTGCACTAGAAGAAAGCGGCCAATGAGGAGAGTTATCTGACGCCGAAAAAGAACGTCTGGATGAATTCAAAGAGCTTACCTCTACTCGTGCTTTTGCGGAAAAAATGCATGGCGCCACTTACGAAACCGAAGTTGATGGTAAAAATGTTACTTTACCAGTAGATAATATAATCACTTTCTTAAACCTTTCCCCAGATGACCTTAAGAAAATTTGCACCACCGACCCTGATGGAAAAATAGGACAACTTTCTAAACCTGAATTTGCGTATACGGCAAGCGAATATCTAAAGAAAAATAAAGTTACGGAAAACTATGTGCTTCCTGATAGTATTGAAAAGCGGATTGGCTTCTTGACAAGCGGACAATATATCGATTTTAGTGCCGTGAACAAGCTAATGGAAACCAAAGATACACTATATGAAAAGGTGGAACTTAATCCAGATCTCCATGATGCCATAATTGAAAAAATGCCCGAAGGAATATCTAGGTTAGAAAAAGCGGCTTACATCTATGCTAAAATGTGCACAATACTGACTTATGACAATAGGTTTATGGCTGCAAATCAGAAAGGTGAGGCAGCTGAAAAACATAAAAGTTTGGACTATGTAAGTCAAATTTCACCAGAAAACAACGAGGTAGTTTGTTTTGAATTTAATATGATTTACGCAAAGATGCTTGATGAACAGGGGTTGCATTTTAAAAAGTGAATACAAGGACATGATTGGCGAATATTACGGATATGGGCATGCTAATCTTGAATTTAGAGATGGGAAATTTATTGTACAAGCAGATTCTGTGGCGAGTATACTTGGTGGAGATATTGCCAGAGCGAAACTCGGTTTGCCACTTACTGGTTTCGAATGCGAGAGTCCCAATATACGTACTCAGAAAGAATTTCAAGACAAAGTTAATGCGATGTACGAGTTGGTCCAGTCGCAAGAACAGAAAAACGATCCATGGAATGAATATGATTCTCTCACTGAAAATCTATATCCTGTGGAATTCGATGAGAAAAAAGCAATCCTGCTCGACAGATTAAAATCAACAAACTTACGCGGTATAGATGCAATGACTTATGCTCTGCAACTCCGGAAAGCACTTTTTAGTGAACAAGAAAGAAGAGATAATATATCGGTCGTCGTACTACGCAACAATGCCGTGAACGGAGAAGGTCCAAAGCTGGAGGCTGGGGCTGTTATTGCAATGAATGGGTCAAACTTTGACGATCAGTCAAGCAAAACTAGCTATTATTATCTATCGAGCAATAGAGAGTTGTCTTCTATTGCCCTAGAGGATGTAAAAAGCAGATTAAATGATGGGACTTTCGAATATATTGAACGTAAGGATCCAAAAAAATACCTGGCACGGTAGAAATGGCCGAGAGAAAGGAGAATAAAAATGGGAACCATTAAATTTTTCTAAGAGAAAAGGCACGACAACTGTTAGAACAGAATACTGATGACGAGCATAAAAGAAGAAAATTTGAGATTATCTACGAAAAAGCTAAAAGATGACGGATGTTTTCTGGATATGGACATAGAGCACGGCTATGCTGTTTTGAGAGATTTGGAGATAGACGAGAATTCAATCCGAGACCTCTATTCAAAACTAATTAGCAAATAAATGACTAAGAGAGGCGCCCTAGTCAAAAGCGCCTCTCAAATACTCCCTATTTGATACCCCGACCGGAAAAACAAAAAAATTTTTAGAAGAAACCGGTTGGCTACCTCCCAAATAGCATCACTAATATCATTTTAACTTAGAAATCTTTTATTTACAAACTGTTTATGGTATAATTAAGCTGTATATAATCAATTGCGACAGAAACTACTGTCGTTTTTTTTGTTTATCACTAGCCGATGGGCGTAAAACAGAGGATTTTATGGACAAAGAAAATAATCCTGCACCGGAAAATGATTCCGGAGATAAAGGCCAAGAAGAAAAAGCCTACTACGTTTACGCAAGAACAAGCGGATGACTCTTAATCCGCTCAGCGATTCATACAGACTGTTTCGAATTAGGATTCGTCGATAATCGGCAGAGTTTGCGTGTCGCGCCATTCTCTCGCTTCTTTCGATCGATAATCTGAGTATTGTTTAACTACGAATTCCTGTTTTCCACCGAGCAAGTGAGCGTGAACTAATGTTCCTAAGTCTAAAGCTCTGCTCGTAGGGTTTTTCGATAACACCAAGCTTCAGAGCCACAGCGTAATCGATACCTTTTTCGATAAATATTTTTCGCCATCGAGTAGCCAAAATGGTTGATGTTATCCATTATTTAACCTCTTTTTCTCTAAATTGTTAAGCTACAATGCTCTATTTTTCGATTGTTTTATCTATGAAGTTATCTGTAGGATAGATAGCCTCATTTGATAAAACAAAAGACCAACGAAATGCTGGTCTTAATTAAAAAAGACTCGCATTTCTGCGAATCTACATATTTATGGAGCCACGATCGGGATTTGAACCCGAGACCTACGCCTTACCATGGCGTCGCTCTACCAACTGAGCTATCGCGGCATCTGATTTATTAATTAATATGCCCGAGTCAGCGTAAAACGTCCACAGTAAGCGTTATGGCTTACCACGGTAGCGCTCTACCAACTGAGCTATCGCGGCGTAACAGGCTTAATTTTAGCACATTAAGCCGTGTTTAATCAACCGAGTTATTTTTTACGAGTGGACTTTTTGGCTGGCGTGCCGGCTTCTTTTGGTAGCTTCGGCGTGACAAATGCCTCTATTATTCCCCACGCTATGCTATTGACCAAGAACGTAACGAACAATATTCCTGACGCTGATGCCGCCAGGTGTGCTGATGAGGCGTTAAATAATGTCAATAATCCAGCTACAGCTAGCCCAATTATGGCTAACATAATATAAGCGTATTGTAATTTCAATCGTTGGTTTTTTTCGCTATTCCATAATGCCAGAATAGATTTTGTAAATTCAAACATACTCATATAATAGCACATATGCTTATAAAAGTCAATATTGCTACTTTGCGCTATCAAAAAGTCGCCCCAAAAAGGCGACGATGATTCAAACTTGGTGCTGGAAGTAGGACTCGAACCTACGAAGCCTTACGGCGGGAGATTTACAGTCTCCTGTGATTGCCACTACACGATTCCAGCGTGATGTGGAGCCGCTTCTCGGGCTCGAACCGAGGACCTACGGTTTACAAAACCGTTGCTCTAGCCAACTGAGCTAAAGCGGCAACTAAATTTATTTTATCAATTTTTTTTCTCTGTGACAAGAGTTTACATAACTATTTTTCGTGGTTGATGTATTTTACGCTGTTGGCGTGGACGTGGTGCGTCGGCTTTCTTTGACGGTGCCGTCGGAGTTAGCATTTTTGTAGCTTTCTTACGTAATTCTTCAGCTAATTCAGACTGTCCGGCATTGTCATATGCTTCCGCTAAAATCTTCAACGTCTGAGGAATCGGCTCTAATTCGACAGCCTTCTCCAGGGCGTTAATAACCTTCTTCGTATTCCCTATCTTCTCCTGAACCTTGGCGTAAGCGATGTAACGTGCAGCCAAATCATCTTCCATCTCCAATGCCTGCTCGAATGCTAGCGACGCCTTTTTCATAGTTCTCTGTTTCGTAATAAATTAAGCCGACGTTATGAAGGCTGGAAGCGCTCGGCTCCAAACTCTGGGCAATCTCAAAACACTCGATGGCGTCTTTATATGCGCGCTGCTTGGCGTATAAAATCCCCAAACGGTTGTACGCCGTGGCGTTTTTCTCGTCGACTCGCAAAATTGTCAATAATGCCTTTTTCTGCTCGCAGATATTTATTTTCGCGAATTGATTCCTGAGCAATTCCCCATAATTGATCGAGCTTTTCAGTAATCTTTGTTGGCAAATCGCCAGTTTCTTTGATTGACGGATGATAAAAAATCGCCCAAATCATTAAAATTAGAATGAGGAGTAATCCAAACATATCTATACTATTATATCACAAGTTGCGTCAGCGCTAGCCTGACGTTGGCATTGGATTTTAATACACTTGCAACAGAGGTGGTTTTTTCAAGTTGCTCCTCAAGCGACGAATTCATCCCGCGAGATAAAGCCTGAAAACGAATCATATTCACTATAATATCCGTTAGTAATATCGCTTTTTGGCGGTCAGAAAAGTATTTGGCAAGATTCTTGAATGTGTCATATTTCCGATTTGTGGCTAAAAATTTGCTTTGCGTCTGTGGCTAATTGTCGATATTCGGCGAATTTTTCTGGATTTTCCGCCAACTCTTTAATCAACAATGGGCGCCCAGCCGCCAAAAAAAGGATTTGCTGGCTGGAAGCTGGGTCTAAATTGTACTTTTCAAGCAGTTTTTTATCTTGGGCGGATGTCGTCTTATGAAGCGTCAATGTCTGACAACGAGATCTAACAGTGTCAAGCATCAACTTCGGGTTTTTCGCAACAAGGATAAAATTGGTATTTTTTTATTCGGCTCTTCTAGCGCTTTCAGGAATGCATTTTGCGACGGCTCGGTCATTGAATCGGCTTCGTCAATGATAATAACTCGACGATTTATGGCGTAAGTTCGGAGCATAGAGATGAGTTCGCGGATTTGATCAACAGATATAGTTTGCTTTTCTGGAAGTGGCTTCAGATGAAAAATATCGCTATTTTTTGCTAGCATTTGAGCTACGCCTGGCCCATCAAGTCCGTAGTCCGCAATCACCAAAAGTGCGTGCGGCAATTGCGATGAAATCTGGCTGATTTTTTTGAGTATCTCGAGCGGATATGATCACTTCAGACATCTATAAATCCTCTGGGAAGAATCTCTTGAATTCGTCAGGAATTATGGCTTCAAAAACTTTTTCTCGCCAGACGGCAAAAGTTATCTCTAATTTTTTTGAGCATGCAACATCATACGACAATCCGAAGACTTTTCCGTAAACTCGATCGCCAAGAATCGGCGCATTCAAATGAGCCAAATGGACGCGCAATTGATGAGTTCGACCAGTGGTCGGCTTCAATTCCACGAGCGACTGAGTATCATTTTCCGCCAAAACACGGTAAGTCGTCTGAGCTGGTTTCCCGTTCGGATCTATGCGGAACGTGCTCGGCGCCGAAGGATTGCGCCCAATTGGCAGATCAATTTTTGCAGCATTCAACTTTGGCTTGCCGTCGGTTATCGCTACGTAGGTTTTCTTGGCGGTTCGCTCGGCAAATTGTCTCTGTAAGTGCGCGGCAGATTCTGGGTTTTTGGCTATAATCAACAGTCCCGAAGTATCGCGATCAAGCCTATGAACAATTCCCGGTCGATCGGTGTCCGTTGCGAATGAGGTTTTGGGACGAATTATCTCCGCAACCGTCGGCTCATCAGAAAGTCCGCCCTTTGCGTGCGTCAATAGCCCGCTTGGTTTATTGACGACAATCACATCATCATCCTCGTATAAAATCGGCAAGTCAACGTCCGTCTGCTCTTTTTCTGGCAAATTAAGCACAATTTCATCAGTTTCATCAACCTCAAACTTCGGCGTTGTCGCGACTTTATTATTGACCGAAACGTATCCAGCTTTTATATATTTTTGCCAAAGACTTCGGGAAATTGTCGTATCAAATTTGGTCGATAAATAGATATCCAAAGCGCACCTTAGTTGGCGAAATTTTTGAACATTATGACATACTTTTCCCTGGAACGGCGTTTCGATAAATTCTGGGTCTAGCGGATTCGGTAAAATCTCGGCATTATCTGGTCTTTTCCGTCCACAATTCGTCAATGGATTCTTCGTCGACAATTGAACCGTAAAGCAGTGCAAAATGCTGCTTGTTCAAAATAAATTCCGCAAAAACGTGCGACTCGTCCGTTTGAATTTCCAGCCGACGCAGCGCTTTGACGGGCGTATTGTCGTCCGCCAGATTGTACAATCTGGCTATTTTCAGCACTGTCCGAGGTAATATTTTCACGCGATTTGCTCCCTATTTTCGAAGCCCTACAGCTTTTTGAACACGGTACAAAGTTTCATTAGCGACGACATTCATGTCTTTTTCACTAGAAGCCAGCTTCTCTTCAATTGCTCGCTCATCAACCGCCGCAAGCCGATTCTGGAAATTCTCCAAAAATTCCGCAACTTCGTCAGCCACGATTCGCTTGAAATCGCCATAACGATCCATTCCAAAGTACTCGTTGGCAGTCTGCTCCAAAGTAACTTCCCTGCCAGCGTCTTGCCGAACCAAAGTCAAAATCTCCAGTAAATTAGAAATTCCGGGCTGATTTTTCCTTGTCGTATTGAACTTTGCCAATTGAATCTGTTGTTGCGCTCATTATTTTTCTTATGTGCCGATTTTTGGATCGTCGGAAAGGAAAATAATTCCCTTGCCGCTCTCGTCAGATTTGCTCATTTTCTTCGCCGGATTCACGAGATCTTTAATCCTCAATCCTTGGTCTTTTCCGAAGAATTGATGCTGCTGAATTACTGGTTTCGGCACGATAAATAGATCACCAAACTTACGATTCATTCGCTCAGCAATATCACGCGTGAACTCCAAATGCTGGGTCTGGTCGTCGCCAACTGGCACGTAAGTCGCGCCGTAAAGTAGAATGTCAGCAGCCATCAGAACGGGATAGTTGAATAGCCCAACGGAAGCGTCGCCTTTACTTCCCTTATCCTTAAACTGCGTCATCCGGCTCATTTCGCCAAATCCAGTGAAGCAGTCAAGAATCCACGCCAGTTCGCTGTGTGCCGAAATGCGACTTTGGCGGTAAAGATGAATGGAAGAATTGTCCAGCGGCAATCCGGCGGCGGTATAAACTCGCGCGTTGTTCAGAATGCTGTCGTATAACTTACTGTGGTCGATTGGCGTCGTAAAAGCTGTGAAGGTCTGGGATGAATAGATTGATATCATATTCGTCCGAGCGACGTTTTGCCATGTTGATAATCGGCAAAATAGCCCCAAAGTAATTACCTATGTGGATGTTATTGTTGGCGCGCACGCCAGTGAGGATGACGGGTTTTGATGGTTTCATTAAGTATATTATAACATTATTCGATCGTTAAGTAATGGGACTATAGTTGTTGCTTTATAATCTTTAAAGATTTTTTTATATGTAGACGCTATATCATTTTCTATCTTTCGTATAGCTGATACATCACTTTGGGATGTTGCTATGCCATCAAAGTTACTTGCTAAATCATCCCAGTCAATTGTTGGATAGTCATCTTTATCGCAGTCAGTCAATCTCGCCATTGCAAAACATAACGACGTCAAGCGATTCAGCCATCCCTGATTTTTATCTGGCGAATCTCGGTAGAGGTCAATGATTTCGCGAGCAATGATAGCCTGTTGTACACGGTTATTATCAGCTTTCAGCATCTATTAAATAATCCCTCAACATCGCGAGCCCGTCAACTTTCTCAATTATCGTCAGATATTCCTGCCATTCTTCGTCGTTCAATTCTGCCAAACTGCGACCAGGAAAGCTCGGATGTCCATAAATATATAACAATTCCGTCCAGCCATGGAGATTATCGCCACGTGGCTCGTCGGTGATAAATCCCTCTTCGTTGGCTACGAAAATATGGTCTTTTTCGCCGTCAAAATAGCCAACCGCAAAAGAAAAAATAGCTCGACGATCAGCCTCGCCCTTCATTAACTTAATAATGCCGGGATAACTAAAGCTATTCAGTAGCAATTTAACAAACGGCCCCGGAAATCCTTTCAGCGCTGGAATGAAAAAACCGCGGTCATCAACGACCAGGCGCTTGTTTGGAAACGCTTTCTTGGCTTGAGATAATTTACTTTTGGCAATCGTTTGAATATCTAGTCCGCGCCCTTCGTCAAAATCATAATCGAGCTGTCTTAAATCAACACCAAGCGGCTGGAGGAGTTCTTGAAGACTGGTGAATTTACTGTGATTGAAGTGATAAAATAAATTGGACTATTTTCTTGTTTCATACTAATAAGTATACGCTAACTAACGTTATTTCTGCAGATTTCTAATGCTTGTGTCATGCGGAATATGAATGAGGAGATTAGCTGCCATTTTTTTCCACTGCCTGGCACGTTGCAATAACTTATCGACATAAGCTGCTTTAAGTTTTTTTATACGCTGACCTGTCGTAATTTGCTTGCTTGGCATATTGATATTTTATCTTTGAATATTGATCAACTTCGTCATTGTGAGACCTTAGATAATCTCTGATAATTAAGAAGTTATCGTGCGTTTCAGTATTCGCGACCGCGAGGTGAATATGAATATCGCCCTCGCCAGTTTCTTCTTGTCGGGACGCCAGGAAGATATACCCTTGACGGGAACTTGGATTTAATGAAGGAAAATATCCAATTGCTACCAATTTGTCCCGCAGCTCGTTCATGTGCTCGCTATCTTTAGCAGAAATAAGGATATCTAGGATATTTTTTTACCATCCAAACCAAGTACCGCGGTACTGCCGACATGATGAATTTGCGAACTATCCGCAAGCACTAGCGCTAATTTATTTTTTTCACGCGCGTAAAGACAGCCGATATGTCTTTTTTTGGATCTTTTTAATTTCAACCGACATAAGACCTTCTAAATTTAATCGATAGTATACAACGTTATTTTGCAGATTTCTAATGCTTGTATCGTACGGAATTTTTCCATAATTTGCCGTCGATATCCAGGTTTTTTTCAGAAAATTGCGCATTTGTTGCTGAATATTTTTACGTCGGCACTGTCTTCGGTCAAAACTTCCAGTTCAATAAATAGCCCCTAGCTCAGCAACTTCATCAATGCAGATCGTATAATCCTCGGTCTTTTGACTCAAGGCGGGACTTTTATCAACCGTAACGACTTTCTTTGCCAGCCCAATGCCGTGAGCATTTGGCGCGCAGTATCTCCGTCATCAACCGCAAATTCATATTCATCAGACACCAGCTTTGCCTGCCCCTCGACCTTCAGTGTCATCAAGCTTTGTTGCAGCTCACCAGTTTCCAGATCAAGAACATCGCGCACTCGCATAATTTTTGAGCCAGGAACAATTGGCGCGTCAACTTGCTCGGGCAATAAAAAAATACTGTATCAATTTGGCGCTTTGCTTGAGATGGGTGTGATGAAATTGGTCTTTTAAGGATGGCGATGAGATTCGTCGCGTGTATATGCTGCTCGATACCTTTGAAATTTGGACTCTACTTTCGATCATAAACTTCCTCGTTTGGATTTTTATTATAGGGCGATTCGTTTTTGGTGAATATTTTCCCGCCAAATACTCTTTTATAATTTCCGACAGCTTCTTCGCATATTTATCGGTTATTTCATGCCGCTGAGTTGCCATTGACGTATGAGTGATATTGTTATGATCTTTCGCCAATTTCTTCAGGTTTCTCTCGACAATCAGTGGATCGAGTTTTCCAGACAAAATAGCAATCGGAAGAGTGAGCTTATTGATGTCATTCATTGTCGTCTGATTGATAATCGCGGTGTTCAGGGCGATTAAAAACGACTCGGCGGTAACTTCATCAGCCTTAAATCCAGCGTCAGGCCAAATACTGTGCCGATCAGCGAATTGCAAAAAACGTTTCGAGCTGCGCGGATGGCTATTGAAAAACTCATAAAGCGCACGCAAAATCTTCTCTGGATGATGAATTTTCTCGTCGACTCTCGGATAATATATCGGCGGGCTGCACAAAATCAGCGACTTGCTCAACTTCGGATATTGCTTGGCGAGTTCTACGGCAGCCAGTGACCCCATAGAGTGACCGATGATAATATCTACGTGATTTATGAATTCCCTACGCAAAGTGGCGACGATGCTTGCGGCTTGGTCATGGACGTTGTAGGACTTCCAATCGGGCTTGGGTGAATTGCCAAATCCCAGCATATCAATTGCTATAACTCGCGTGTCCTTCGGTAAATACGGCTCCAGCGGCGTCCATGTTTTCCAGGATGTGCCTAATCCATGAATAAGTAAAATCGTCGCTTTCGGTTTTTCTGGACGAGAAAAATAATGCACGTTCAATGCATATGGAATTCGTAACCAGCGATGGATAATCTTGTCCAACATATTTTTAGTATACTATGAAAATACTCCGCCTGCATGTGAAACGGAGTATTTTGTGATAGCCTTTTCTGTACTAACGCTTAGAGAATTGTTCGCGCTTACGAGCAGAACGAAGACCGTACTTCTTGCGCTCTTTCTCGCGTGGGTCACGCTTTCAATAGCTCAGCCTTCTTCAGAACTGGACGCAGGTCGGCGTGAGCAGCTGTCAAAGCTTTTGCGATACCAAGCTTGATAGCGTCAACTTGACCAGCCAGACCGCCACCTTTAACTAAGATAGTAACATCGAATTCTTTTTGCTTGCTGACAATTGCAAGTGGATCGGTTACTTCTGCTAGTAAGGTTTTGTTGCCGTCCAGGTACTCAGCAGCAGGCTTGCCATTGATTGTAATGGTGCCTTTGCCAGGAAGTAGGCGAACGCTTGCTGAAGCACTCTTGCGTCGTCCTAGGCCGTAGAAATAAGTATCAGCAGCCATATTACTTTACCTCAACTTTCTCTGGTGTTTGTGCTGTGTGAGCGTGGTCGCTGCCAGCAAAAATGCGTAGACGCTTTAGGCGCTCTGCTTGCAATTTATTCTTTGGCAACATGCCTTTAACAGCTTCTTCAATAATTCGCTCTGGGTGGCGTTCGCGCATTTCTTTGAATTGCGTTTCCTTAATTCCACCTGGGAAACCACTGTGGCGATAGTAATACTTATCAGTTTCCTTGTATCCAGTAACAACTGTCTGCGCAGCATTGATAACAACTACGTAGTCGCCACCGTCAATATGAGGAGTGTAAGTTGGCTTGTATTTACCAGTCAAATGCTTGGCAATTTCTGTAGCCAAACGTCCAAGTGGTAATTCGCTAGCGTCAAACAATACCCAACGGCGAGAAACTTCAGATGGTTTTTGTGAATAAGTCTTCATCTTATTTTCCTTCCTTTGGCATTGGTTTAATATCGTCAACAAACTCGATGATCGCCATTTGAGCGCCGTCGCCGACTCGCAAACGTGTTCGTTCAACGCGAACGTGTCCGCTGGTTCGACCACTTAGCTGTGGCGCGATTTCATCAACTAGTTTGTAAGCAGCAGCGCGTGTGTAATGCTGCAATCACCTGACGTCGGCTAGCTAGGTCGCCCTTTCTTTAGCCTTGGTGATGATTTTTTTCAATGTGACGCTTTAGTTCCTTAGCCTTTGGCAAGGTGGTCTCGATTTTTCCGTACTCAACCAAGCTGGTAGCCAGACCTTTGAGTAGGGCTCGTCGCTGATCACGCTCGCGGCCGAACTTGCGCCCTTGATATCCGTGTCTATGCATAGTTAAAACTCCAACTCCGCCATCTTGTCACGTACTTCGTCTAGTGCCTTTGAACCGAAACCTTTCAATTCTCGCAAATCTTGCTCAGTCAAAGTTACCAAATCGCGAATAGTGCGGATTTCATTGTTAATTAGCGCGTTCGTCGTGCGGGCGCTTAAGTTTAGCTCTTCGATTGGCATTGCTAGCTCTGACTCTTCGTCTTCCTTAGCTGCGCCAAGTGCTGGCGCGCCAGTTACCATCGTGTTGCCAGCCAAAGCTGTGTATTGGTTGACAAGGATCGCTGCTGCTTCTTCAAACGCCTCACGAGGCGTGATTGTGCCGTTAGTCTCAACAGTGATTGCCAATTTGTCCAAGTTTGTCTCCTGACCAACACGAGTTGAGTCGACTTTGTAGCGAACGCGTAGAACTGGTGAGTACATTGCGTCGATAGCAATCATGTCGCTGTGCAAACGCTTTTCGCTTGACTCTTCAATTGTCTGATAACCGCAACCTGCCTCAACTACCAAATCCATAACCAAATGCTTGTTTGGGTCGTCGATTGTAGCAATTACTTTGCTCTGGGTTAACGACTTCAACATCAGCATTAGTTTTAATGTCAGCGGCAGTTACTTCGCCAGCGCCAGTTTTTCTCAATGCGTAGCTCAACTGGATCGTCGGTAAATACGCGTAGGTGAACGTTTTTCAAGTTCAACATAATGTCGACAACATCTTCTTTGATGCCTTCAACAGTAGTAAACTCGTGAGTTGCGCCTTCAATTCTGAAAGCTACAACCGCGCCACCGCGAACGCTTGACAATAGAACGCGTCGCAATGAGTTACCAAGAGTATTACCGTAGCCTGGGTGAAGTGGCTCGATTAGAAAAAGTAGCACTGGTTTCTGAAATATCATCAACGCTCGCGAGTGCTGGATTGTAAATTGCTTTTGCCATAATTCTTCCCTAACCCTTCTTTTTATCGTGAGTAATACTCAACAATTAATTGCTCGTTGATGTCAGCTTCTGCTTCCTCGCGCTTTGGCAAACCAGTTACTTCAATCTTCAGCTTCTTGCTATCAGCTTTTAGCCAGCTTAGTGGGCCTTGGACTGAATTGTTGATTACATCGTCAATTCGTGTAAAGTACTCTGACTTGGTACTCTTTGGACGAACCGTGATGACATCGCCAGCTTTAACGCGAATCGATGGAATATCGACGCGTCGGCCGTTCAATTCAAAATGTCCGTGGCTAACTAGTTGACGAGCTGCGCGGCGTGATACGGCAAATCCAGAACGATAAACAACGTTATCCAAACGGCGCTCTAATAGCTTCAACAGGTTTTCGCCGGCCAAACCTTCTTGAGCGCGTGTTGCTTCGTTCATCAAGCGAGCAAATTGCTTCTCAACTAGACCATACAAACGACGAACTTTCTGCTTTTCACGAAGCTGCGTAGCGTATAGACTTGGCTTATTCTGACGACCATGTGCGTGCTGACCTGGAATGCCAGATTTCTTCGCCAAAATTTTATGTGCTTTTTGGATGAAGCGCATAACCTTCGCGGCGGCTTTGCTTGACAATTGGTGAATTATCTCGTGCCATAATTATGCCCTCCGTGCCTTTCGCGGACGAACACCACCGTGAGGTACGCCAGTTACGTCCTTAATGCTTTCTACTGAGATGTCGAATGCGCTGACCGCACGAATAGCGGCGTCACGACCCAAGCCGACACCTTTCACGAAAAACGTCAACAGACTTCAAGCCGTATTGAGATTTTCGCAGCTTCAGCAGCTTTTTTTCAGCAGCAACCTGTGAAGCATAGGCTGTACCTTTTTACTTCCACGGAAACCACATGCACCAGCTGATGAAGCAGTTAGCACGTTACCCTTCTTGTCGGAAAAAGTAACGATAGTATTGTTAAATGTTGCCTGAATGTGCAGCTGACCAGCTGGGACTGATCGGCGCTGCTTCTTCTTGGTAGATTTTGCGTCTGCCATTTCTTAGTCCTTTCTTTAGGGTCTTACTTGCTGCTTTTTGGTTGTGTACCGCCCACGGCGATGGCGCGACCCTTGCGAGTTCGTGCATTCGTACGAGTCCGCTGTCCGCGTGTTGGCAGTCCTGCTTTGTGGCGAAGACCGCGATAGGCGTTGATATCCTTCAAGCGCTTAATATTGTTGCCACCAAGCGCTGGAGATCACCTTCAACGGTGTATTCGCTGTCAATAATTTCGCGAATCTTGTTTTCTTCAGCCTCGGTGAGATCTTTCACCCGAGTGGTCGGCTCAATTTTAGCCGCCGCAAGGATGCTCGAAGCGTGCTTTGGCCCAATACCGTAAATATAGGTGAGCGCAATTTGCACCTGCTTCTCTGTTGGGATAACTACCCCAGCAATTCGAGCCATGCTTAACCCTGCCTTTGCTTATTCTTAGGTTTTTTCTTGTTGATGATATATAGTCGGCCTTTGCGGCGAACTACCTTATCACCTTTTTTGGGATCTTTGTCGATTTTTTTCACACTTGCACGAACTTTCATAAAGTGCTTAAATCTCCCTTCCCGAGTAAACCCGAGATTATCGTTGATATTTAACTACCGACCCTGAGGTCGATCGTCACGTAGGCGGAAGCTGATTCGTCCCTTTGTAAGATCGTAAGGGGTCATCTCAACCTCAACCTTATCACCAGGCACCAGGCGGATATAATGCTTGCGCATTCGTCCTGAAATGTGCGCGATGATACTATGACCATTCTCCAGTTCCACCTTAAATTGAGTATTAGGCAGTGCTTCCACTACCTTTCCTACCATTTTGATGACTTCCTTTTGACTCGCCATAAGTTACAGTTGTCAATTATACAGTACTAAACACAGTTTGACAAGAGGTTTCACTATAAATTTACGTGCTATAATTGAGTCATCAAATTTAACATAAGGATTTTTATGGCAAGCAAGAAAAAACCAGCAAACTTTAAGGTTACAAAATCGAAGAATGAGATAATGACCGCGGTGCTAATCGGTCTGGTGACGGCTTTGATCGTGATAGTTATTGGCGTAATTTTATTACATGCCAACCAAACTTCCGACAAGACGTCTCAAACAGTCGAAAATGTTGACGGTGGATCCGTGAACTTGGGGCTCTCTAGGCTTCCGAATTGAAGGAGATAAATTGGTTATTCGCAACGATTCAGTCACACAAGAGCTTCGCGATTTTCCTGAAGGCGAGACGTGAAGAAATCAGGGCTGCAAGGATAACAACGGCGTAACTGCGGTAATTGCTCATTCCCAGGACGAGAAACAGTTGTTGCTGGGCTATGGTTGCGGCAATTCTGTGGCGCGAATGTTTGCAGTTAAGAAAGACGACGGATGGAAAGCGATTTCCCCAACCAATCAATTTAATTTGTTTGACATTCCGAGCTGTAAGATGGTTGATGAAAACAACATTAGTAATGAAATTGCGCCAGTCTGCCAAAATGAGAAAAAAGTTGGCGACAATTTATCTTACGATTACAAAAATACGATAATCCATTCATAAAAAGAATTCCCCGCTTTTCGGCGGGGATTTTTTTAATATCAATTATTTTTTTCTTAAACAAACGACGCTTCTTATTCTTCTTTTTATCGCTATCAAGCAGCTCGTCTGGATCAAAGTCGTCATACGTAACCATCAGCGCACGAGAGTTGACTTGTCGCAGAGTCTCAAGGGCAACTGATACGACAATCAAGATTCCAGTACCGCCGATTGACAAACGCAAACCTTGCAAGCCTGTTAAATTGTACGTGAGATATTCCGCGACGAATGGCAAAATAGCCACGATTCCTAGGACAATTGAGCCGAACAAAAATCAAGCGATTGACAGTTCTCATAAGGTATTTTTTTCAGTCTGAGCGCCCTGGACGCACGCCCTTCAATAAATCCGCCCTGCTTCTGCAGATTTTCGGCAATTTCGTTAGCGTTAAAGACGATTCCAGTGTAAAAATACGTAAAGGCAATAACCAAGATGAAATACAACGTTGGGTAAATAAACGCTTCAGCGGTGCTTCCTGTGAATGAGCCCGCGTTTGGAGCTTGGAACCAAGTGATCAAACTTTATTGGCGGTCGGCAGAAGATCGGCGTTACCAGACGCTTTCATAACTTGACCAACAAATTGCGGCAAGCTCAGGAAACGCAACCGCGAAGATGACTGGAATAACTCCCGCAGCGATCAACTTTAACCGGCAAAATGCTTTTTTTACATCGCCATAATTACTGTTTCCGTGAACGCGCTTTGCGTAGTTAATTGTAATGACGCGCTGAGCTTCGTTGATTTTAACTAGGAAGTAAAGGACGATGAGTCCGGCGATTGACATGATTAATATTGTCCAGAACATAACTGGGTTTACAGGGAGAGTGAACCAGTTGAAGACGTTTAAGCTGCCAGATGAGGTGTTGAACAATGATGAGATTAATGACGCGAGCATTTGTGGCAATTGGCTAATGATACCAGCGAAGATTACGATAGAAATACCGTTGCCGATTCCTTGCTCAGTAATTAACTCACCGAGCCACATCAGAAGAACAGAGCCTGCCGTCATTGAAGTGATTGAAACGATCCATTCCATCATCGTAGGGTCGGCTAATGTCGTACTACCGCCTTGAAGAACTGTTTGCCTTAAGATGAAGATGAAAGCGATTGACTGGACAATAGCAAGTGGCACAGTAATAACACGCGTCCATTGCTGAATTTTTCGACGTCCAGATTCGCCGTCTTTGTGTAGCTCCTCAAGCCTTGGAATGGCTTTGGTCAGAAGCTGAATGATAATACTAGCGGTAATAAATGGGCTAAGTCCGACCAACACCAGAGAGAAGCTCGACAACGCGCCACCGGATAGCAAGTTCAAAATTCCACCGAGGTCAGATTGCCCAAGCACCGACGAAATCGCGTTACGCAGTTGCGTTGGTTCCGCCAATGGCACTGGAATGTGTGCCAATAATCGATAAACAACGATTATTCCCACGACGATAAATAGCCGTTTTTGCATATCTTTATTTTTCAGTGAGCGAAAAATTATTCTCCAATTCATGTTTTAGCCCCTCATAGTCACTAACAATTCTTAACTCTGTTAATTATACATTACCTTAGCGGATATTTCCATACTAAAAACATAAAAGCGTATGCGTTATAATTGAGTCAATAACATAATGTAAGTGAGGTATTATATGCAACAGCAACCTGAAACCCCATCAACTCCACCAATTACGCCACCACCAAACCCGGAATTTCCCCAAAATTATCCGCCAAAGAAAAGTAAATTGTGGCTATGGGTTACACTATCAATCGTGGGAGTGCTGGCGACAATCGGAATAGTGGTGACAATTGTTCTTATGTCAAACAAAACCGCTCCTTCAAAAGACACTAATATTTCGCGCAAAGAGGCGGTCAAGTCCAAAGACGAGAAGAAAAGCGAAGACAAAAAGCAGAATTTAGCTAAATCAAATTCAAAAATGTTTAACGTCTGCTGATTTTTCGAAAAAGCTGGCTATGACTACATGAAAGACGGCTATTTTACGCTTAGCGACGGTAAATATAATTTTAAAAATGTTTTCTTCAATGCGGATTCGACGCAATATACATACGAGGGAATTGCCGTTGACGAACTGGCTAAACTGGGGTCGCTATATAAATCAAACAGCCAAAAAGGAATTTTTCAATTGAGCTGATCGGTCAGACGTATGAAAGTTCAAAGACAAGCGATGGCACAAAATTAGCCATGGAGCGCGCCGATAAAGTCAAGCAAGGGTTAGTCTCGCAAGGTTTTCCTGAGAATAAGATTATTATCTCTGAGCCAAAAATCGCCAATCACGACAGTAGCGATGACACCGCCGACAGGAATGTGACTATTTACATAGTTGCACCGCAAGAATGTAGCGAAAAAAATAGTCCAAAAAATCAGAACAAAAGAAAATCCCTTCTCTTTCGAAGGGGATTTATTACTCGAGAAAAAAATTATTTCTCTTCAGCTTCTTTCGCGCTTTGGCGTAGAGGTGTAGCTACTTTCTCGAATGAGCCACCAGCTTTTTCGATAGCGGCAACAACTGAAGCTGAGGCAGCTTGTACTTTCAAGTCAACCTTAGCCTTCAATTCACCACGAGCAATCACCTTAACCGTATGGAATGGAGTTGCAATGTAGCCTTCAGTGAACAACAAAGCATTGTCAACGGTTTTGCCGTCAAATGCGTTCAAGTGATCCATGTACACAACTTGAGCTGGAGTTCGCAAAGCTCTTGAATCCGCGAGCCTTTGGCACAGCTTGAGCTAGTGGACGCTGACCACCCTGGAACATTACGCGAAGCTTTCTTACCTGTTCGGGCGTTCTGACCTTTAGTACCGCGACCAGCAGTTTTACCTTGACCAGCAGCAATACCGCGACCAACGCGCTTTTTATTCTTGTTTGCTGAAACTTGGAGATCATTGTACTTCATTATTTAGCCTCCTTTTTAGCAACCTTTTTTACAGGCTGAGCACTTAGCCATTGATCGCGTGGAACTAATGACTTTAGAGCTTCAATAGTCGCGTAAGCAATGTTAACCTTGTTAGTTGAGCCAAGAGATTTGGTCAATAGGTTACGAACACCTGTTACGCCGATAATCTGACGAACTACACCACCAGCGATAATACCTGTACCAGGAGCGGCTGGCTTGATCAATACGCGTGCGCCAGAGAATTTAACTTCGCTGTCGTGTGGAATTGTCTCACCGTTTAATGGCAATGTAATTAGTGCTTTTTAGCGACTGATGTAGCCTTAGCGACTGCAGCTTGAACGTCTGCGCCCTTAGCAACACCAACGCCAACTTTATCTTTGCGGTTGCCAACAACCACTAAAGCCTTAAATCGGAAACGGCGACCACCTTTAACCACGCGAGAAACGCGGTCAATGTTGATTACCAATTCTTCAAACTCTTTTGGTGCGTCATCGCGCACATTTCGCCGGTCATCGCGGCGACCACCACGTGGATTTCGAGGTCGACGACCTTCTGCACGTGGGGTAGTATTTGCAGCTTGCTCTGCCATACTAAAACTCCAATCCTTCTTGGCGCGCAGCATCAGCCAAAGCCTTTAGGCGGCCAGCGTATTGACGACCATTTCGGTCAAACACTACTGCGCTAATCTTAATTTTCTTTGCTTTTTTAGCAATTTCAGTACCGATAGCGGCACTTTTTTCAGTCATCGTGCCATTCGCTTTTGTACCAACTGTAGTTGCTGCAGCCAATGTTTTACCAGCTACATCGTCAATCAATTGCGCGCTAACGTGCAAATTGCTAATAGTAATTGTCAAGCGTGGGCGCTCTGCCGTGCCTGAAACCTTAGCGCGAACGCGGTTTTTGCGAAGAGCGCGGTTGAGTAGCTTCTTATTTTCAGCCATGATTACTTACCTGTCTTTCCTGCTTTACGCAAAATCTGCTCGTCGACGTACTTGATACCCTTGCCCTTGTATGGTTCAGGCTTCTTCAAGGCGCGGATTTCCGCTGCAACTTGGCCGACTTGTTGTTTATTGATACCGCTAACAACGATAATCATTTTTTCGTTGGTAACAGTTACGCCTTCTGGGGCTTTGTATTTGACTGGATGTGAAAATCCAAGCGCCATTTCCAGCTCATTATTACTTGAGCTAACACGGAAACCGACACCGTTAACCTCTAGGCGCTTTTCATAGCCTTTGGTTACACCGATTACCATGTTGTTGATTAGCGCGCGCATCAGACCATGCTGACTACGGGCTACTTTGGACTCGTCCTTAGGATGTACCGTGACTTGTCCGTCTTCGACTTTCACCTCAACTGCTGGTGTGATGAATTGCTTCAATTCACCCTTTGGTCCTTTAACGACCACATCACCAGAGTCAACCGTGATTGTCACACCGGCCGGAATAATCACCGGCAGTTTTCCGATTCGACTCAGACTCATTACTCACCTTTCGTGTGATTTGATATTAACTTCAGTATTTTAACACAGACTAGGGGTAAAATGCAAATCTGTGATATACTAATTTACAGAGAAATAATAATCGTGAATAAACTTGATAAATATACAACCCCTCCACCCCCCCATTTCCTATCCTGAGTCGTCTCGAACATATTCGTGGCTTGTCAAGAGAGTGCGACGCTTCATGTATGAATATAGTATCTAAACTGTTTGAAATAGCTAAAATAGCCATCACCGTTGACGACCAACTGGAGCAACTTGACGATAGCGACTCTGGGACGCTCTTTGTAGGTGATCATAGACAAGGCATTGAATATCTGCCTTTACTCGCAAAGTTTGGTGATTCAGAAAAGAAAAATGTTCATTTTGTAGCAAAGCCTTTTTCTATGCAAGCGCGAATTATGGGTCATTTAGCAGCCACAGCATCCGATCTTACGTTGCCTGTAATTCCAAGAACCTTGTCAAGAGATAGAAAAAATATTTTTAATAGAGATTTATTCTGGCGTCTCACCAAAAGAAGCTTCTTGCCAAGCGAGTCGGAAATTAAAGAGATAAATGGTAGTACGTTAGAAAAAGCTTCTTGCTATATACAAGAAAAAGAAGCAGTGGTTATTTACCCTGCAGGCGGTGTCGTAGATGCCTGTAGTGTACAGTGGAAACGAGGCGTAGGTGAAATTATTAAGAAAGTTGACCCGTCTAACAGAGATAGTGTAAAAATAATTCCCTTTCGTTTTGATGATTTTTCGCGTTGGCGTCTCACACAAGCACTAATAAGCGCTTGTAATAATAGGCAGCATTCTGCCGGAATACAAGAAATAACGTTACGATTAGGTGAATGCGGCACAGTAGGTGATTTATTTCCTGACGTCGATGAATTATCTTCTATGGAAATAACTTCTCGATTACACAATCAATTTATAGAAAAATTTGGAGAGACGTTTTGAATGCGACACCTCACCTCATCCTCATCCCTGGCCTAGGCGATCGCAAATGGCTATACCAGCTGGCCTATCCTTTGTGGCGAGTGCGCGGGTTTCGCCCGCACGTCTTCACGTTCGGCTGGGAGAGCGCAGCGAATGATTACTATAAAAAGCAAAAATGCTTGAATGACTATATCCGCAATCTGAATGGAGACATATATCTTATCGGGGCAAGCGCGGGCGGCACGGCGGCATTGAACGCCCTGGCAATGGATAGCAGCGACAGAATCAAAGCCGTCGCGACGATTGCGACGCCGTATGTATATCGGCAGCGCTTGAAAAACCAGACGCTTGCCCGGGCAATTGACGAATTAGCCAGCAGCCTACCTAACATGCAAGCAAAGTTAGCGCGCATCACCTCCTTTTACGGTACACGCGACCAAGTTGTACCGCCAAACGACAGCCAACCCAATACCGCTCTATGCATAAAACAGCCAAACAATAGTAAACCCACAAACATTAACTATCAGCAATTGCCAACTTTCGGTCATGGACTAACGATTGCGGCGGGATTGACGGTGTTTGGCGGACGGATAGCGGTCAGTCTGACTTCGATGGCTCAATAATTCGCAAGCTTTCTTATCAATACACAGATAGAGTATTACAGATACAGTTGCCGCTATTGATGACGTCGTTAAAACGATGAGAGGTAAAAAGCAATGTTTTCAAACTACGAATTAATCTCATACACATCCAACTCGATTGAATTAACCATTTGCCTTATTCGAGCACTATCCGCCATCTCCAGCCAACCTTTGCCACCAATAATACACCCTCCAAGGATCGCATTTAGCGTACTCCTATTTAATATAACCTGTTTATGATTATCCGAACATCGAACAAGAGCTTTTTGTAAATTATCACAAAAGACGGACGACGATAAGCTTTTTATATACTCTAAGAAATCATAACTCAATTGATTAATTATTTTGTCATCTTTCTTCAATAGTCCAAGAAACATTCTGTATCCAACCGAAATCGACGCCTCCGACCACTGATCGCCACGATCATACACGGTATATTTTTCTCGCACGACCGTCAAGAAATTGAGAGCTACAATCTGCATAACAATTGCCGCCAAAGCTTGATCAACTGGCGTCTGTATGTGACTTTCATCAATTGAATACTCCAGAACGCATTCACGAAAAAGATCATCAGACTCTTTACTGTATTTTTATATACGAAGCACGAAAAGAGTGTATTAACAGAGCTCTCATCGTGAGCCTTACGATACGCCATATCAATTTGCTTACGCCACGGAGAAATCTGAACTTCGCGTAGCTTTTTACTCAGTTCACTTCGGTCGACTTCTACTATATTTCGATTCATTTCTATCCCACACTCGCCAGCAGCCCTCAAAATATCATCTTCTGGAAATGACTAATTTATCAAACTCTCGTAATGCTTCGTCATATGTCTTTTTTTCGCTTCTGAGCTATATAATTCGGCGTCCATAAAACAAGTGTCGCCATATGTTTTTTTGCAGATAGTATGATATCGCTCAGAACAAAGAACTCATTGTCTTGAAGACGCTTCAAAACATACTGAGCTAATAAATGTTCATAAATATGAGCGATTAGCCCGTCGTTATCGGCTGTTTTGTATATGGATGAAATTATCATTGCTTGGTTCGATGATATTACAATGTCGTCAAATTAGCAATTTTTTTCGATATTTATGATAATTGATATAATCATACTCAATGACGACAACTATACTTTTTCGCCACCAGAAACTCAGGCAAATATGCAGAATTCGTTGCCGCGTTTCATAAATTCGCCCCGCAGACGTCAATTATTTCGTTGGCAGATTTGGACTATCAAATACCCGACTGCATAGAAACGGGCACGACATTTGAACAAAACGCCCTATTGAAAGGCACGACACACAAGGAATCATTTACACGAAAATGACAAAGACCTGATAATTATCGCCGATGATTCCGGCATGGAAATTGAAGCTCTAAATGGCGAGCCTGGCGTATTTACAAGACGTTGGAATGGTCACGAGATGAGTGATCAGGAAATCGTAGATTATTGCCTGGAGAAGCTTGAGAATAAGGCCAACAGACGAGCGCAATACACGACGTGTCTTGTAGTAAACTTCCCCAATGGTCGCGAGGAAGTGATTTTTGGAGAAAATTCTGGCGTTATCTTAACCGAGTCACGAGAGAATCTCGACTCAAAGGATATGCCGTTTCGGGAATTATTTTTTTCGTACCCTGAGCTTAATATGATGTTTCATGAAGTGCGCGAACTGCCGAAATTGAAGCGCAATGGATATTCACTCGGACATGAAGTTGCGGTCGAAAAATGTGCTAGTGTGATACGGGAAAATTTATTTGACTCTGTATAGCGGCCTGCAACTCCGCGCTCCCACTTGCCCATGGAATGTGTTGTGTGAGTTCATCAACTGTTACAAATTTAGCATACCGTATTTGCTCTTCCTGCATTTGTTCTTCGTCCTCGTTCTGTTGATGTAAGATATACTCATCGGCATTCTTATTAAGTTTCAGACTAACCCGAAGCTGCAAGTACTCGTCATCATTTTTTAAGCTATCTGTCTCCAAGATATCGTAATAGCCAAAAAACTTATACTGACTAGACACGCTATCTGTATTAATTCCCGTCTCTTCTGCTACTTCACGTACAATGGTTTGCAAGTAAGTCTCGTGCTTATTTGGCTTTCCACCGGGCAACTGCCACTTTCGACCATCTTTAGAGACGATGGCTATTTTATTATCGTGAGTAAAAAGCCAAGCATATACCTGATTTACCGGAAGAGTCTGATCTTCTGGGTGAATTTCTTTACCATCCTTCCAGGTGTGTGCTTTAATGGTTTTTCTTATAGTGTCCATGATATCTCCGAGCACTTCTTGCTAATAATCCATAAGCTGTACTCTAAAAATTATGCTCAGTAAATTCAAACTGCTTGTGTTTACTAAAATTTTTCCGAACAGTTATTTTATCAATTTCTTAACTTTTTCTGCATATTCATTTGGATGATTAATACTTAAGTCTCCATGATAATAACCACTAATATTTCTAATTCACTATTAATTAATTCATCGTGTATTATTTTTTTGCAGATTTAATCATAATTGGTCTTTTCTTTACTTCCTACTACCACTATTGATTTTTGATTTGTTAGTTTTTATATTCTTAAGATGATAATTGGAATTAGCTTTTTAAAAATGAAATCATATTATCTTTTGTTATATTAGAACTATCAATATAATACTTATCAAATAATTCTTCTTTTTATTTTTAAACTTTTTAAATTGAAGTTTAGAAACCACTTTTATTTATAAGTCCATAAGACACATTAATTGATGATTCTATAAGTCTATTTGTCATTTTCATTGGGCATACTAAAGCACTTTCAATTATTGCATATTCACATATATTGTCTCTTTTTGACAATATATCTAATAAAATTTGTGCTCCTAATGAAAGCCCTCCTATAAGTTTAACATTTCCGTTATAATTATTATCGATATATTCAATTATTTCATTTGCATTACTTTCAATAGAAGTAAAATCTCTATCACTTCCTGAATGACCATCTAATATTGGTAATATTACATGATAATTACTTTTTAATATTTCTGACACTTCTTCATAATTCCACCATGATAATCCACCACCATGCAATAACATAATAATATCTTTATTAGATTTTTCCATATTCTTTAACTATCATAAAATCACCCTTAGTTAAAATTATACTATCTCTGTATAGATAGATATAAAGTAAACGCCCAGGCAATGAGGACGTCGACGGACTCGCGTGAGGCTTAGTAAACCTTCAACAACACCTGCCACCAAGTTTAGCCCTTGGCTGCTTCTGACGCCAGTCACATGACACCTTTGAGGTTGGAGATAAGTACCAAACCGCGACCACTCTTTCACCTTGAATCTTGACTAGCGTCGACGCAACCGCGACGACCAGGTTTTGAGATGCGGGTACTCTCGTTGATAGTACTGTTAGTTCCTTTTTCATTGATAGTAATCTGCTCAACACGCCACGAGGCTTTAGCATCTTCCAGCTTGACGTCTGCGCAGCTGCTTTTGACTAACTGTTCAGCGATGACTTTTCATTTCCTGCTGGACGTGAACACGAACTTCCGTTTTGCCAACCAATTTTCGCATTGTGGATGCGAGTCAGAAGGTCGCGATTGGGTCATGTCAGGTTTGCATAGACATTATTCTCATCTCTTTCCTTCTTACCAACCATCTTTTGCTATGCCTGGATTTCACCTCTGGCTGCTTTTTCGTGCGGAAACTGATACGGTCAAGCCGAACTGGCGTGCGCGTCAGCCGCGTGGGCGACCAGAGACGCTATCACTGGTTCTTGTAGGTTCGGCTGCTTAGAATTGCGAGGCAATTTCTGCAAACCACTCGAGGTCGCCAAGTTCTTCAACTCAGCACGCTTGGCCGCAAACTTAGCAATCATCTTCATACGCTTCTATCACGAGCAGACCATTGACCTCTTTCAGCCATCGCCTGACGCCTCCTTTCTTCCTCAAACGGCATGCTGACTCAACGCGCCTTTAGAAGCCTCTGTTGGCCAAGTTCTTTAGATTAAACAAATGTCAACCTGCAAAACCGTGCAAAACCTGAGTCAAACAGTCACCCTGGATACTCGATTGCTCGGTGATACTCGATTGTGGGATTGCCACCTTTATCGAAACTTCGCTCAACGTGGCCGTGGAAGTCGCGAACACGAGGCGTGTGCCAACGTTAATCAAAACGATCCCATGAACCTCATACATACGAGCGCCGCGCAAAGTTGCGCTTAACACCAATTGGCGCGCCCATACCTGGCGAATGCTAAATGTCGCGATTGATGCCCGTCGAGCCACTGGTGCTTGACCGGTGATTTTCTCGACAGTGCTTTTTGACATTTCGAAACGACGCTTGTCATCTTTCTGCCGGTACCAACGCTCATCGACGATCTCTTTCCAGGCTGGCACTTTCATGCGCATTCTAGATCTTCAATTGGCTTTGTAGTCTTGCAGGTAAGTCTTGATACAAGGCTTTGCAGCAGGAGAGCTGGCACGACACAGTTTTTCTTTCTGCCATTATTTAATCTTCCCTTTATGCTTTGACGAGCAACACGAGTTTTGCTCGCCGTCAGAATTCTCATACTGAAACCAACCTCGACTGCGCGGCTTGCCTGATTTCTCATCATCAACCAGCGTAAACTTTGCTGGATAATCCATCGGTACGTGAATATCTCTCTTGCCGCCTTTTTGATTGTACTGGCTTGGCTTTAACGTGGCGATGTCCAACGCCGACACCTTCAACCAAACAGTATGATCTTTGCGTTAACTTTTAGAACTCACCAGCTGCTTCTATTTTTACCTGTTAGCACCATCGCACGTATCGTTCTATTATGAATTCGGAGCCGCATCAGAGTACCCTCCGGAGCTAAGCTGACGATCTTCATGTGCCCATATCGCTGAAAGTTCGGCGTGGAACTGGACCGAAGACACGTGGAGTAGCTTTTTGGCCGCTGTCACCGTTGATACTCGATTGGCGGCATTGTCGTCAAAACAGATTGTTGAGCCAGTCTGCGATGAATTTTGATCGCGAGTACGGACGAACTCACAGCCTCACAACAGATCTTAACGCCAATACCGGTTGGCTAAGGCTCTTTACCGGAGGAGGATGATTACGTCGCCAACGCGAGCGTAATCGGTCGTCGTACCGCCATGAACGCGGATACACAAAAACTTCCCAGCAGCCCAAGGCGAGTTGTCGGCCACTTTAAGGCGAGATCTCTTGTTGGGATCATTTGTCGTCCTCCTTAGCCTCTCTCTCCTTCAGTTTCGGCCAGAAACTTCGTCCTTTAGTTTGATAGAACCGCGAGACTTTTCAATCACCTTAACCAGAGTCAGCTTCTTAGTCTTGGAACATCGCAGTCTCTTCGATCTGCACCTTTGTCGCGTCTGCACCTGCCTTCTGCCGGTTTCATCGTGTGCGCGTAGCGACGAGTCACGGTGCACTGCCGCATGCCGTATGAGCGGGATGCGTTTCGCGGCCAGTGCGACCGTCACGGTGATGGTCTTGTCGCGCTTGGCACCGTTGCCATGACGCCACAATCAATCGTTCTCGTCGGGCACATTGCTGCTCTCCTTTTGTATTATTAATTTGTGTCGCAGGCGTGCGTAATTTTCTCGGAGGAACGCAACGCTGTTTGATTAACCAATTCGCCGTGCTAGCGTGAGTAAACGCTTTTATGTTGAAGCAGGTCAGCAGTTTCGCTTTTTCAGCCACCTCTCTTCAAATCGTCAATAGCCCGAATAACTGCCGCTCGAACAGTCTTTCTGCTCAGCCATCTACGCCGTCCTCCCGCTTGATGAACTCGCTACCTGACTGGCACCTTGTGGCTGTATTGCCAGGCGTATTGCTTCGCGAGCAACTTCCTTCCTGAAAACGCCCCGTGCATTTTCAAAAGAACAGTACCAGTTTCCTACCTCAGCAACGAAGAACTCCTGGGTTACCTCTCACTGCCACTCCATCTTCAAGCCAAGTGGCTTTCGGCACCTGGAGGTGAGGGGAAGATTCGAATCCAAACTCTACCGTCACGTGCTTGATGTGGGACGAGTCATCGCCTGGACGAGCGGACTCGATTTGGTGGAGGTTGACGTACTATTTGATCGCGATTGCAATGCGCAAAGTCGCCGAACGCGATGTACGCTACCGAGTTAAGCTTGACCGCGTGGTCCCAATACGCACTTTGCGGTGCTTAGTTTTCTTTGGTAACAGCATTTAGCGACTCTTTCTCTCCCTTATAAATCCACACTTTCACGCCAATGATACCAGCTGAAGTGTCTTGAGCGCGATGAGCAGTGGAAGCCAACATCAGCGCGCATGTGTAGAGGCACTGAACCTTCAATTACCTCGCGATGTGCCATTTCAGCACCGTTCAAAACGACCAGCCACGCATCACATGAATACCTTTTAGCGCCAGTGCATTCATGGTGTCTGTGTGGTCATTTTCCTTTAGCTGGCATCGGCGGAAATTGATTCGGCGTTCCACTCGCGAGCGATATTCGTGCCACCAATTTGGTCAGCACTTGGACTTTGCTGAACTTCTTCACTGTTGGACATCGAACTGGTTTGACCAGCAATCTTCTTCAATCCTGCTTTCTCAATTCGCCCACGCCAGCACTACTCGCGCACGACAACAACACCAGCTTTGCGTGAAATGAATGCAATCAAGTTATGCGCATACGCTCAATCTCACGCGATTGATAGTTGGCGCGAGGGCGGTACATTTCTTCTTCAATCAACTTCCTGCGGATTTCGTGATCCTGACGAATCGCCTCTGCAAACTCTAGTCGTCGTAAACCAACGATGAGCCCAGTTCTTTATTGACCTGTGCAGGCGGAGTTGATTGATTCCACTTTTTGACCCATCTACTTTCTCCTCCTTTTGCCGCCGGTCTGCGGCTTTTTAGCTGCAGGCTTAGCAGTGTTTTTGCCTTCTGCCTCTAGCTTCTGGCCTTCTTTGCAGTCTGCTTTTGGCTTTCTTTCTGAAGTACGCTTTCAACCCAAAATATTTGCAGTTCCCTTTTCTGGAAATGGCAGCGGCCACGTGACGCTTTTCAGTAGCGGCGCAAACGTGCACCACCAGTAACGCCCAAAGCAGTAATTACTGCTTTTAGTCTATCCAAGCCGTGGTTGTTACGATAGCGTACTGCTTTAGCGCTTTCGGGATAGCCTTTTTAACTGGGCTATGAGCAGCGCTTTGGAACGTGTTCTGATGATAACCAGCGCATCAGCCACAGTACGACCTCGCACCACGCTGCAACCAGATTTCCACTCTACGTGGTGCTCCGGTCGACACCTTTAGCGTAAGCACGGACAGTATAAGTTAGAGTCAGCCATGATTACTTTATCCTTTTCCACCGTGTTTACGTGGAATTTACGAGTTGGACCAAACTCACTCGAGCTTGGCGACCAACCACGTTTTCGGCAATCAGCACCGGTACGTGCACTCACAAGCGTGAACAGCAATCGCTCGACCAACCATCTCTTGGTGTAATAGGCCGAAGCGCGCGCCCATCGTTTTGACAACGGTTCGGTCGTCGCGCTAAGAGCAGCAATTTTCTTTGCCAGTTTTACATCGACCGAATGGACCTTCTCTAAATGAACGACCCATCGTGATTTCACTTCTTCCCTCTTCGCGCCGTGACGCGTGCGTGTCGATTAATTTATCGGAGCCTTTACGGCGACATTTGAGTTCGACAATCCCAACGTCAATTGGACGGCGGAGCATGCGGGAAAAGCTTTACCAGTACCGTGGCGACGACCGTCACCACCACCACCGCTGGGTGGACCTGCGGCGTCTCACAACGACACCACGACAAAGCCAAGCGTATGAATTTCTGCGACGTTTGCGCACCAGCTGCACCGATCTCCACATTTTGGTGCTGGACGTTACCGACTGGCACCGATAGCAAGCGTGGTAGCTTCCAAGCAGAACTTTATGGAACTTCGCCAGATGGCAATTTGATAGTTGCATAGTTGCCTTCTTCGCCATCAACTGAGCCTCCAGCACCGGCAGCGCGTACTATTTGTGCGCCCCTTACCAGCGGTCAACTCAATAGCGGTAAATCATCGTACCATTACAGGAATAACCTCGATCACGGCAAGCGGTTCGAAGCCCTCAATTCGCGAGCTTCGCCAGTTCGGATAGTCCCACCTTAACCACTGAGGTGTCAGCCAGGATGTAGTACAAATTGGTGCCTGATCCTCACCTGAGCAATACGATGCTGAGCGTGGCTTTGGATCAGGCCTTGATCTACTCTAATCGTCAGCGGCTCAAGCCTGCATGTGGGCAAAACTCACAGGTCTTCACCATGCCGAGTGAGACGACTTGTAAACGCCGCCTCCGCGATGACGAGAACAGTACTCGACCTTGGCTGTTGCGACCGGCATTTTGGCTTTCAGCTCGAATCAGACTTTAGCAGGTTTTCTTGCTTAACAGCGACAAATCCCTGGACCTCGTCAGTGCCGCGACGAGCAGGCGGTTGACGGTAAGCTTTTCACCGGCGCATCACTGGTCTCTCCATCTGCTGCTCTACCGGCGTCAAACACATCGAGCTTTATCGCCTCTTTTCAGCGTCACGTAGGCCTCTTCCAATCCTTGCGCGTTGTTGCAAAGCCAGGATAACGATTCTTGCCGTCGCAGAAGCGTCAGCTCTCGCTGCCGTCTTCAGTACCAAGGTTTTGCACTCTAACCATGTGCACGCCATAAAATCGTGCTGTCGTCAGCCGATTTGATTTTCGTTCTGACCCGCTATGGAAATCGCAGCACTATATACACCGTTGGCGCCTGTGCGTAAGCCTTCACAATGCGGGACAATAATCTGCCTGTTTCATATTACGCTCTCCTCCCTTACCCAACCATGCGCAGTAATCACAGGTAGAGCTTTCGGTGTTATAACGATTAGAGTCCGCATTCAGAATGTGATAAACGCTTAGACAATTAGCGCGAACCACCAAAACTGTTCTGCTGAATATTGTTTGTAGCACGCATAAGTTTCTATGTGCTCTCATCTACAACGATCAGAACATCGGCGCTCGAACTTGTTGGTCGTCAGGCCAGGAACGTTGCTACTTCCTTTAGTCTTGCCAGTAGTCTATCGTCTTTTGACGACAACTTTTTCTTAGCCTCGTTAGCTAGCAGTCAGGCGTTGAACTGCCACTTTCTTTAGCAGTCTTTTGACAATTTTTAGGTAGTTTTCACACGCGGGCCAAATACCACACCGCTTTTCGCCATGCGTCAGATTGCCACGGCTTGAGTCGAATGCTCGACCATTGTGTCTTTGCTTTCCATGGTTTTTACCACCACCAGAAATCTTCGCACAAGCTGTGGAGTTGTAGCAAGCGTTAGCGTGCGTGCAGTTTGCCAGTAGCGCTGTCATACGCCAATTTCACCACCTGTGATTTGGTGCACTTCCACAGCAAAAATGTCTTTAGGAAGTTTGCTGAACCTGCCATTACTTGTTGGCCTCCCTAAAAATAATCAGCCCTCGGGTGGTCCAGGAACATTGTGCTGCCCCAACTCCCTGGATTGTATCTCTGGATCATGCATACTCCAAAGTTCTTATTGCAACACGCTCGTGACCCATATGGCCAGCCATCGTACTTACCTTGAAGACTCTTTGTGATACATCGAGCCAATTCGAACGGCTTACGAGTATTACGTATCACCGCTGCAAGTCTCAGGATGACGACGCTTTAGGTGTTAGTGGCGCCAGTTTGTTCCAGCGAAACCTTTTACCTTTTGTTGGTTCCGCTGCATCGACAAAATGCCGGACTTATCAAAACGCGTGGAAATATTTAGTTTTCACTGCCAACTTTCAGATCCTTCGAATCTTGGTCGACGGGAATTCTGGAATATGTTTCGTCACTTGGGCTGGCTTAATATTGTGTCTCAGCGTGCCTTGCCTCATAGGTTCTCACCCTCCAAAAGCCACCTGTACCAGTCATTGTAAATCCGTCGCTCTCGACAGTCTTCACCTGATGTAACGAGACAGGGCCGGCTTTGTCAGCGTTACCGGAATGGCTTTTGGTTGCCCAGCCAAGAGCTGGGTCACACCAAGCTCTGGTACCGAGTAGCGCTTTCGCCTTTTCCTCACTCCCACTTAAATACCCCGACGACGTGCGCTTTCTGGATTCTGAGTGACGCCAACTTTCATAAGTACCCGATCACAACCAGTCCGTGCCTGTTCACCCATGAGAACAGTTGATACATACGCGTAATAGAAAATTACTCATAGAGTGTAGCACAATTGTTTCAAAAAGTCAAATCCCATGTGACCGGCATGTTCTGTTTTGACGACAATTCCGCATATGCGGTAATCTCAGGCTTGAAAAGAAATGGCTAATTAGGGGCAATCCGCGAACGATTTCAAATCGAAAACACTAACGAAGAACGAATAATTTACGCGCTATCAGAGATGGTACATGCACCAGTGCCAATATAGAGGAATGTGATCGGCGTTGATATAGAACGAAAATCTGTATATATACACGCCGCAAGAATAACCAACAGCAGCAAGATGTCCGCTTAGTTTACGAAGCAGCTAAAATATCCTTAGACGCAGCTAGGAGTTTTGATGCGCCGATTGAGCATTATTCTGGGAGACCTGATACGTTATTGACAAGGGCGCAGCCCATTCTAGAAGTTTAAGAGCAAACAACTTCAAGCAAAATAATATCATCTTTAATTAAGTATTATTTTGCGAACGTAATCCATAGCGATTAAATTATCACCTTAACTCGGCGTAAACGTCAAAATTACACAGAAAATTAACGATACCAAATTTTCTGATTGTTCGTATTTTACCTTTTTAAGACTACGCAACGCAATAACAGACCAACAGGAATAGCTTTACCTGACCAAACCGCCAACTTCACCTCGATTTTAGACGAAGCCACAGCGTGCTTATTATCACAAAAACCACCACTTCCACAGAAAAAATGAGCTATCGTTATTATAAATACGTTCGCGCTCTTTGTGCTAAACAGCTCGTTGTACTTTTGGCGGTTATGCGATATAAGCATGAAAGTTTTTTGTTTTGTCATGGGTTAAATGGAATTATAAGATAAACCATTCCATTCAAGAGTATGGGAAATTTATATCGTTAAATTACATACGACTTTCAGCACAAACACCAGCTGGCAAATTCGGTTCTGGTGTCGTCGATTGTCTTGGTGTAAGTACCAGATGTCAATAAGACGCTGGCGGACGCGGCGCTCGTATCTACCCGCTGCCGGTAAACGTGCACTTCACGACGGTGGGTGCTGCGCTCGAGTTGGCAAAGGTACTGACCAGCTACTGCTTACACCCAGTAGAATTCATGGTGTCGATAATTTGTTTTGTTGATTGGTCGATGACTCTTCTTGTGGTCATAGTTTCAGACGAACATGGACTTTTGGACTTTATCTGGAGCTAGCTAGCTCCTCCTATGCGATCCGCAACCCTAATTCGTCCTATTTATAGCCAACTCGGACTCTCGATAAATTATTATTAACCAAGTGCGACGGTATCAGTAATTTCTATTTTACTGGAAGATGAGAAATCATTTCCGCACACCGCGGATTTATCCAGCGATTTTTCGCTCGGTAAGCGGATAGTTCACAAAATTCACGCCGTCGCCGCTGATTAAGCTGATACAACCCGCTAACAACGTTAGTCTGTGTCCATATTCTCCGACCAGCCAAAGAGCAAACGATAAACAGTAAAAGTGTCGATTTTCGGAGCGCCGAAACACCCAGACACGACAAACCAATCAAAATATGTCGATTTTCTTCGTGTTCAATTACTGATAAGCTCTCGGTCATGAACCCCGTTCAATTCCAATCAATCATCCTCCAAAACCAGGATATCTTCCACCAGACCACCACTTGTTGCTCAATTCCGCTGAAACGACGAATCGCCGTGCCGCCCAAAATATGTCAACCGCCCATGGTCGGCTATTCAATGCGTCCGCCAACATGACTTCATTCAGAAGGTCAAGCGTAACCCGTCCCAAACACGCTGATTACAAACCAGACTTAGCGCCACGTCAGAACATCAACCGGATTACCGACAATCACCAAACATGTTTCGCGCCATTCGCCACAATATATTAGCCAGTCACGCATACCCCTGTATTTAACGTCAATCACTCCTAATCGAGTCTGACTCAGGAAGTTGTGGCGCACCTGCAGTAACTGCCAATCGCTATCATCGTCACTGATATCGTAGCAATTTCGTGGGCGGAACCAATGACATTTGCCACCATCATGTCATTGATGTCAGCCGCTTAATCTCAAGCCAACCTCACTACGGCCGACCAACACAATCCTCTGATGACACTACGCAATGCGCACGCATGTGTCAGGCCGTTGCGCCAACGCACCCCACCACCGTGTTAACAATGGGGCAATTTCGTTTATTCACTGAAAATCTCCTTTTTCGTTTTTATATTAGATGTCTTATTCTGCCATAAACACACGCTTGTCAATCAACCCCTTCTGTAGCATCAAAAATCCTGAGAGCCTGGGGATTTAATTAGGCTTCTTCAGCATGATTATTTGTTAATCTTATGAATAACACCAGCACTAACTGGTGGCTTTGGCCACCTTCTGCGGGGATAGCAAAGTTCAAACCTTGCTCCATAAAGGATTATGCAGCAACTTAACCTTTAGCGTTACAGTCGCCTGGCATGACCATTTTTGTCATTGGCACCAATCAATTGGCAACGTCAGTTGTAGCAGAACTGCGGCTTGTAGCCCTTTTGAGAATGGGAGTGGCGACCGCTTTCCTCTTCTAAGACAAACTTAATAAAACCTGCTAGGTATGGAGTAATTGTGCCTGGCTTTTTACAACTGACCACGCTCAATGCTCGCTTCGTGCCTCAATACCGCGTAGCAAGATTAATTTTGGCGGGTTGGTCAAATTCGCTTGACCTTGGTCAAGAGATTTTGAAGGGCTTCACGTACCAGTTAAGCAACTGACTTCTATTGGCTTCAAACCAACGGATTTCTTGCAACTTGCCGTTCATCTCACAACACCCCTGCTCGGACACGGACCCAGTTGCTACTGTACCACGACCCACTGGAGAAGACGTCTCAATTGGCATATCGAATGGTTTGTCCATGTCACGCTGGTCAATGCAGCTTTCGTCCATTGCGTCGTAACCAATTCCATAATAGCGTTCAGGCCTTCGTCACCTCTCAAGAGCCTTAAGAGCAGAACTTTGATGATTGATGTCTTTTGTCGAAGCTGTTCTCAAGAAGTTCGCGAACTTCTTCTTCGATCAGCTCAACCCATTTCTTCGTCAGCGCTAAGTCCATCTTTGTTCAAGAAGACACCGATCTTCGTTACCGACCAACCCGTTTTGCGTTAAAACGTGCTCACGAGTCTCGAGGCATTGGGGCCGTCACAGCGATAACTACGGCTCGCGCACTGTCAACCTGGAGCAGCACTGGCGATCGGTTCTGATCGGAAGTTTATGTGTCCTGGCATGTCAACGTGCATGTGGAAAGACGACTTTGATCCACACTTTGCGGAAGACGCTGATAGCAATACCGTTGCTCTTCTCTGGCAGCGTTGTCGATCCGTCGTACGCAACAGGTTTGTTAATTGCGCTTGGTGGCGCCGGCCAACACCCTCGTGCAGCAATCGCAGTAGTCAGCGTAGTCTTTACCGCGTGGTCAACGGGCCCATTGTGTACCAACGTTAACGTGCGGTTTGCTTCGGTCAATGGATTCCGCCATCTAGAAGTTCTCCACTTAATTATTATTTTCACGCGGGTACAGTCCACAAAAACCTCAATGGTGCATGAGTTTACCTATAACGATTTTCCAATCAGTTGTAAATAGCCTATTTCATTATAACATTTTCGCCAAGAACGAATCGCGAAACCGTAAAAGTCCTATTCTCCAAGCTGGCACCTAGCTTATCATCAACCAACTTAACGATAAATCGTCGTTATGAATTGACACAACGTCCAGCCAACACCCGCGGGCGTGCAAAAGATGGACAGAGATAAGCTTTCGCCGTAATTTCGGCAAGTATAGCACCGTAACGTCCATAATCGGCGCAAACATTTCACGGTATTGACCGCGCACATTGACCGGACCAAATTCATGGCATGCGGCGCCATTCTCAGCTTGCCACTCAAGTCGGACCACACAGCCTGCGTGTCAATTCCTGCTCAATCGCCGCAAAATATCATCAGTTTCGAAATTCTAAATGATGTGCGTGGTTTATTTTCAGGCAGAATTTGACTGACCCACTGGAATAGTTTGCGCCATAGTTTTCCAACGCACCACCGATTCCATAATTAACAAAACCATCGCGCCCAAAAACCTTCCGCAGTTTGCCGCAAATCCCTCACCTGTGCCCGCAAACGCCAACAAAGCTTGGTACGGTTTATCTGGACGAGTCGTTCAGGCGCTTGATCACAACTTCGTCTGCCCACACATGCGTCCTGCCAGCGCTCAACTGATATTCGTACGGATCAATCAGCAGGTCAATTACCGAAACGGCGAAAGTAATATCGCCAATTTGCCTGAATTTGTACGGACACCCGGCGTAATGGCGATGTAGTCGTCCAGATGCGACTTAAACATCACGCCGTTTTTTGTCCACCTGGGCAAGCACATGACGCGACGATTTTTAGCAATCGCAATTTCTTTCATCAGTGCTCATTGTTAAAACCTTCTAAAGCCAGAACCAAACCCAAAACCTGAAACCACCACTATCCGTAAACGTTTGACCATCCCAGAAAGACAACTTGCCAAGATATCCAGCCTTTCAATCAATTCATGTCCTGGCTGCAGATACAAATGATAAGCGTTCACACCGCCTGCGCCGCCGACATTCTTCACCATCTTCAGGAACCATCGCCTTAACATTAATTTTGAAGTTCCGAACTACACAAACGTCAAGTTTTTAATATCAATTACGTGGCGTGTGAATAATTCCTGTCGCGCCAACGTAGTCGTTAAATCGCAGCGGCTCAAAAGAAAAGGTCCCATTTGATAGATTATACCGCTTTTTCCGGCTGCACCAGAAAACATGAGCAATAAAACCCTGCCGATTTGGATCAGTGGCTAACCGCACAACCACAATTCAGGCGCTGAGAGCATATTTCTTCGAAATCAAAAAGGTTTTGGCGGCAAAACGCCAGCCGAATTGCTGGACATGGGTTTTTACATTTCCTGGACTTCATAAAAATTAGATACAGGCTGGACGTTTAGAGAATGGGCGCCGAACGCCACCTCGGATGTTCTTTAGTTGGCGATTTTCAGATTGGAAAGAGCGCGAAGAACCGCCCTTAAATCGCGATAAAACGGCGAACGGGAGCGTAAATCTTCCTGAAAATTCACTTCATCACGGACAAAATAAATTACGTTCATTGGTCTGGCGGCGATGGCTGGCGACCGGTTCTTCACACGCAAATTACGTCAACCAGGACGAAAGATTCTGTCGACGGTCGTGGTCGCCAAAACTCCTACACTGGCACATAAAACCCCGCCCAAGCCAAAAGTTCTTGATTTACATTTAAAGCGCACGTTGCGGCATGAGTAGTCAGGAACAGTGTCGCCAGCTTCCAGCGAACGCGAGGTTTCGCCACGAATCAAAGAATCCGGCCACAAATAATTCATTCAGCTTTATGGCACCTGCCGACATCCATATTATGGCAGTTTCGGGTTATCACGTCAGCAACTTTTCTGCGGCTCTCTTTGGCCAAGACTTGGCACTCCCGACGATTTTAAGAAACTGGTCGACACGGGCGCACGGAAGGGACTGTGTGTCATCATTGATTCCTGAAACCACGCTCACGCCGCTAAAACGGCGGTTGTCTGAGCACTTTGCTGGCGATCCGACACAATATTTCGTTAAGCCAACAACCACCGGCAGAATGGGATCTGCGATTATTCGGATCACGGGTGCGCTCAGAAGTTTCGGCATTTTCGCGCAATTGCCGATGGTGGCTGGACGAATATCACATTGATGGACGTAGGCTCGATGGCGTAACAGCATGACGGAATACCAATGAGATCACGTGACCGGGAAAAGTTTCACCAGCTATGATGATACGCTTCCATGACAACGTCGACAAAGACGCGCTCACTTTGCTTGGTTTGGCTGGGTAAATGAAACTATTCACGTTGCCCGGGTCTCGACGCGCCTTGAGACAATGTATGAAACAAAGGGTTTTCTGCACTCGGCGCATCATGAAGCGATGGCGGCTGACGGATTATCAAGCTTGCAAATGGGCGCGCTAGATTTTATGGATAAAAACCCCTGAAAGAGCAGTGAAAATGATGAGATTGGGATTTAGACAACATTACACTTTTGAGTTCATCATCCAGAGGAAAAGTCACCACTACACTCCGGGAAAGTCATGACCAGCTCGGCATAAACGCTGGTTTTCCGATCACTGATAAAATATGGCTGGCATATGGATAAAATTCGACCCAGACCTAACGGTTGAGCGTGGCGCAGCCGCATAAACCGATTCGTCGGATGACCGCGGGCTGCACGGTGGCGTAAGGCTTTGAATTTTATGGGCAATGAATTCAAGTAACTGGAATGGATTGACTTTTCCGCGTGGGGAAGGTTAATAATTATCGTTTGCTATCGCCTGCTCATAATGGAATCTTCTACGCGACAATTGGGTTTCTTAAAATATCAATACGGTCAGCGATTTTGACGCGGCTCTGCAATGAAGGCTATTGGGGCACCCGATACCCCTGACATCCAGCACTTATGCCTGCCAATCTGATCAATACCGGTAAGTCTTTTATGCACGGCGACTTTTTATTTGTTATCAATTTTTCACCCGACAAACCCCCACTAGATTACGTAAGTGGTACCTGCAGAAGCTGGCCTATAAATTCGGCCATGAAAGGAAGGATAAGAATCCTGGCGGACAGGAGCGAATAGATCATAATTCCCGATTTTCACTTCCCATGATAATAGCTATGTCTAGTGCTTACTTCACAGCCAGAACGGGCATTGCTTGGGTGTTGATTGAACTTGACTCTAAATATTATCATGTGATATAAACAACATTGGCTTTTTGTTGACGAGTTGGAAATTTGTTCCTGTCCGAAAGCTGCACCTTGACAAGCAGCCAAACATGAGGCAGTATTACTACTTTTTAGAGAAAATTTTGGAAAGAGGAATGAAATCATCTTGTAAAAGAACAACAACAGATGCAAAAGGCGGTGTACAGAGAAGAGAGGGAAAGAATGAGCTCAAAGATCAAGTTTCCTCTGAGCCTGATGAACGGATCTATTTTCGCTACGTACTGCTTTGTAGCTAAAGTGATGAATCGGTAAAAGACCTGAGCTGAAAGCTGGGATGTGGCCCTGATAATCTATATTCCGAAGACCCAGAAGTTGCATTTAAACACCGCGCGACTACGCTGATTGACTGGGTGATGGGTATAATCACCTTATGGGCTAGAGAATATCATGACTTAGCGGAGCTGTTATCAAACAGATGGCGTAGTAGAGGTTGAGTTCAGCGCGTCAAACCGGCTAAGGGCATGGCAATCCATGCCCAGTCCTGCTACTGAAAACATTCAGAGGGACGTCAGAGTTTTCTTCACGTCATGTGAAGTGTGCGATCTTCGACATACGAGAGATCGATGGACGATATAGGAAAGAAGTCTTCCCAAGAACGTAAGACCAAGCTATGTAGTCTCTCTGCTTTGATTGCGCGCGCTGGATCCCTCCAATCAAGAAGGGTTTTGCCGTCGCGATTGCAAAAATAGGCTGATGCATTCAACAGACTCCAAACAAGTCTATGAGCTGAATGTTACAGAAGCACTACAAAGTGGCTTCAGAACAACCAGGGTGCGACGCGCCAGTTATTGGGTTTATATTTCTATAAAAATACGCAGCTCATCTTGAAGCTAGTGACGAGTTGTTCTTTTTTTAAAGACTGCTGTCGGCCTTCATTGGAAATTATTAAGTCCTAATCCGGGGCTGTTTTTTATCTTTATCACTTTTACCATGTGTGATATAATATACTTACTTTTACAGACAATCCTGTCAGTAAGTCGCCTTGAACTTGGCACTTTGAGGAGGAGGAAAAATGAGCACTAGACAACTGCGCTGACAGATGACATTATACATGAGGTAAACCGAAGGTTTACAGACGGCCTGTCTTGTCGCCTTTACCCCGCTACCGGTCGCTGCCTTCGGCTTCGCCCAGACCCGGATCTGTTCGGACTGCCAGTGGAGCTAGTTTCGTCGCCAGCAGCACGCATTACGTAACTATAGTTGGCTCTTGTGATGAGCATGCTGCCCTCGACAAGTGGCCGCCAGGGTGGTCCAGAAGATTACCGTTTCAGAAGGAGCTGATAAGTCCAAGGACCAAGAACGGCGAACTTCAAGATGCGCTTACAATCCGAACACAAGCGCAAGTGAAGGTCAGAGGATCGCCAACGCAGTTACAAGGCGCTGTTTCCAAAGAGCAGCGTCAAGATGAAGAGGGCACTGATTACAACGCCGCAAACCGCTCCCGATATGGGTGAGTGACGTTTGCACCAAGGCACCCTGCCCGGTTTGATTAGGAATAGTCAGTTGAGACTTAGGCCCTTGCTTGAGCTCTTGGCGGGGTTATTTTATTGGCATAAAATCGAGTTGCACTAGATGGTCAGGAAGAAAAGTACCAAAATCTTATTGAGCAATCGCCACTCGAGTCATGACCTTACAGCTTTTGAGCCGAAGACCATCTGGAGAAATTACTGTTTAACACCGAATATGCGAGCTTTGCGTTTCATTATGAAAGTCGCCGAGGTTACCGAGTATGTGCGGCGGCGCGCGATGTGGGTTCGTAAGTATAAGCAATTGCTGGGATTATTGGCTGCCGCACCCGTTCAGATGAGCTACACCTGGTGACAATTCTTCAAGACCGCGATAGCTTACGAACCTTGACGATGGCGCGAGTTATCGTTCCTGACGATCCCACTATCAATTGATTCAAGTTATAATTATTAGTCTTCGACATTCGTCGCAAGCAACTCTCCGGAAGAAGCTGAGAGTTACTGCAACAAATACCAAAAACTCCGCATCGGAACATCTCCTGCCGGTCGTTTACGCAGGGCGGATTAGTGAGCGCGGGTTCCGTTCTGTAATGGCGTGTGCTCACGGCAAAATGATAGCGTTTTCTGCTCGGGATTTCATGACTGGATTACTGAGGGGAAGGCGGCTGGGCGCGCCGCGTTTATTCGCAAGCCCTCGTGGGCGATTTTTGTAACATTGGTGGCGGCAGCTTGCGTGGCAATTATTCGGGGACTGAGCGTCAACGCAACATTGCGGTTATCAGCGGAATTGCTGTCTTTAATAGTATGTGGGATTCACGTTTGTCGGCGCATTCCAGGACGCGTACTGACTTAATATTACATGACGCCAACGCCAGATTATTAAAAGTCACGATAACGGGCGGTGTAATCGCTGGCGTGATGGTCGACTATACATTGCGACGTACCTACACAACATTCCCAGCAAACGCCGGATCGATTGACACGGCGTGACGACACACACAATATTTTAAGGCTGGAATATTCTGCGGCGCGTTTCGTTCCTGAGAACATCAGATTTTGGGAATGTTATTCTGATTAATTGCACTATTGGTGGATTTCACGATTAGCCGCGAGTTTTGGCTTTGATATCGTAACAGCGAGCGGCGCATCGGCGGGCGGTAGTACTGGGTTGGTCGCAAATATGACTTCAGATTATGGAAATTCTTCCCGCGATTATTGCGCGTGAATCAAATGCTAGTCCCCATGATTATCGCTTTTTCAATGGATTAATGGTATGGTCCTATGGTCCACCCAAATAGCAGAACTTTCTTGCCAGCTCTGCCATCTTTAGCGCGAGCTGTCCTCATCGGCGTAGCAGCAGTAATTGGCGCCATTCGGCAAACATCGTCGGCCGCCCACCGCCGACAATTCATCAATTCTATTCCGTCGAAAACACAAGACACAAAATAGCTCAAAACTATTGATTATCAGACTCGGCGATTATTCCATATGCGCGGCGTTGCTTATGTTGCAAGGGAACTAGTTCTCGCAATGTTTTTAAGATGGAAGAGGCACGAAGTCGAGCCTGCCAATGGGACTGACGCACCGACTTGTTTACGCTTTTGTTGAAAATCAGACAGATCATTGAACATGTGAAGGCGGCAGGATAATAGTAGAACCATTCATTTCAATTAACATTCCCGTATTTAATCACGGAGATCCTGACGAACGGCTGGACTTGACGAATTGTTGATATTAAACTTGGCGGATATGATGAATCAGCCCCGGACGGCAAATGATAATCACAAACAAACGACTGAAGATATCGAACAGACAGTATTCCAGGCGACAAAAAGCGCAACTGACCAACGAATCAAAGAAGAGCTCACCTCAAACGAGACCCAATAATTCCAAACTTATAAACCTGAAATTTAGTTAAACAAAATCCTGGATTTGCCTGAGGATTTTATGAGGTAGAGATTATTTTCATTCTTGCTGATAATTTCTGCGCAACGTCGGTGGAACTCGTATTGAAAGCCAATTCCTGATCGTTGAAGCGGGCGCTAATCTCGGAGATTGAGCGAATGTCCGACGTAGCCGGTATTTACAATGGTACAAACGCCTAATCAACGGTAGCGCCACCCATCAGCCTTCCATAGCATCGATACGTCCGCGACGAGTTACAGTCGCTCGATGATGTCACCTGGCCAGCCTCGGTAAACTTCCAACCTTCACAACCGGCCTGAGTGGCTCCCAATTGTCTCGACCAACCGCACCAGATACTGTACACCTTTTTCCGGTCAGTTTTGATTTGGCTCAACCGCGATTGACACAGGTGGTTCTGGAACTAATTCGATTCAAGAGCAATTGCAGTGTGCTACATCAGACAACGTGTTACCAGTTGCAGATTTCCGTCAACCACAGCAGCGATGTTGCCAGCTTCAACCTTACTTCATTCTTCATCACGGCAAACATATTTAACGATTCTGTCCACCCGCTCTTCACCAGTCGTCGCGGCTGGCACGGGCCTGGAGTTCAAACGCCAGAATAGACAATGAACGAAGATCAATCTTCCTAACAACAAAATGGTCGTATAGCACCCAACGCCAAAGCGCATTAAAGGCTTTTATTCGATGGCGGTTGGTGATTAACTTCGTCGCCAGTCTTTGGACTTCACCCAATTTCATCAACGTTCAGCGGGCTTGGCAAGAAGTCACCATCGGTCGGGCAACTTCCTCAACGATCACGCCGCGACCATCACCACCAGTAACCAGGGTGCAGAAGTCACCGCCAGCCCGTTTTACGTAGTGGTTTCATTTTAGCTCGTCAACGGTAATGGCTTCGTCTGCCCAAGAACTCATAGTGTTCTGTCATCGGGCCTCAACAGCATTTTCAACCAACAGAGAACGCGCGTTCTAGGGGCTTTTTCAAGCATATCAGCTGGAACTTCACCGACCTTAAGTTTTCCTGTGATCCAAAGAATGTCGTAGGTGTGTTTTCATGTCAACTGCCGTGAACAACACCGTGGATAGTCTTTTCAAAACCAATTGCGCGAACTGGTGCCTGCTTATCAAACGGTTGGGAATTGACCAAGAGATTTGGTAGAAGTCACCTGACCAGTCCGGCACCCGTTAACGAAAACAAATATGCGGGTACGTGCCGTACGATAGCCTGGCGCCAAACAGTTTCAGATCGAGCTTTCAACACCATCTTACCGGCAAGGTTAAAGACTGTAATCAACCGTCGTATAACGCGCAAGCCACGCTCAACCTCAGCAGAAGTCGATGTGCCCCTGGGGTGTCGTGGATAATGCGATCTTAGTGATCTTCCAGAAACAGTCACAGCAGCTGACGCAATAGTAATACCACGCTCTTTCTCCGTGGTGCTATCCAGTCGGTGGTAGCACCATCACCTTTCACCACGAACCACACCGATCTGTTGGAAGCCAAACCAGCGGTACAAATACCGTTGTCGTCAGCTTACCAGATGTCAATATGGGCACAATACCACTATTTCTAAAATTTTAGCGGAACACAGTGTCTCGCCATAAATTTTCCTTTTTTATACATGTTAATTTGCTGAGATTTTTTGTCAATTTTTGCACCAAAATCCACTTTATGTTTTATTATACTGTTATTCATATAAGCTTTTTAATTAGCTCTGGAGCCGGAGGATTTTTAGACTGCTGTTGCCCGGAGCTGCGCCGCAGGCGGATAGTTGGCTGGAGGCTGTTGGGTAGGTGCCAAAGCGCATGTTGGGCGGATAGCCACCCGTGATTGCTGCGGATAGCTGTTGCGAATATTGTTGTTGCGGGCGTGAAATCTGTTGCCGATGGCTGCTGGGTGATTGAGGCCGCTATGGAAATTGTCCAGTTTAGTGACATGGATAGGCATTCATCTTACGGTTGATTATCGACAGAAACTTGCGATTATGATAATTGACACTGTTGAAGAACAATGTCTGCTGGAAATGAACTTCTACCGCCAACCACGATTATAACCCAGCGGTTTTCGGATTCGCCTGCCCAGCTCTGCGCCAGACGCCTCGCTTTCCGTAGAGTCGTCTGGAGTATTGACGAAAACTTCACCGTCTGCACCAAATAATCAAATGGGGTATTTTTATCCAATTGTTCAAATTCTAGCTCGCCGAGACACGCTCTTGGAGAAAACCTGGCCATCTTTCCAGAGTTTAGTCAATTCGCTGCCTGCCGACAACGTAACATTGTTTTTCTTTCGCCATAGTTTTCAGATCGGCGCGATACGGAATATTCCCTCCAGCAAGAAATTGTTGCGGTTCTCCCTGTCGCGCAGGACGATTTCGCCGTAAGTATTCCCGGTCCAACTACTGCCGTCCTCAATGAACGCTGGACCACTCATCATACCCGCCGCAATTTGCGCGCTCATTGAAAATAGCTTACGGGTCAGCCCGCGTCAGTTCCCGAACCAGAACATCACCTGAGTAAACAGTTAACGGTCCATTTTCTTCGTATTTACACCGTCGTCGACAACGTTGATAAACCAATCGCCGTCACCCCTGATCGCCTTCAGGAAACGGTATTATCACCAACTCTACCGGTTGGAAATCGCCTTCAACCTCGGTGAATCGCCACATCACTTTGTCGCTATTCAAATCCATGCTATGACCCTTCAAATCAACTTCCGTCAATTTTCTTGGCTGGAATATTGGCCTCGTCTTTTTCCCACTTAAGCTACCTGAACTGTCATCTTCGCGCGCGCAATAGTTCGTTTTGAGTCTGAATGACAATCGTATCGATCGTTTTGCGAGCGTTGGCTATCGGCAGGAACCTGACGATAAGACTGAGAATTCGCTGCGACTTGATCGTCACCATCAGCCTTATTTTCTGCCAAATCCCGAAGCGTCTCGAGTCACACAGCCCGCACTACCACAAACTTTATATATTTATTCATGTTCTTGCGTGTTGAGCCCCATGATCACACTCTGATTAGAAACTTCAGTAACATGTCCGTTTCAGGTGTAGGTCGTAGTTGTCGTCAGGAAACAATCGATCCACCACAATTCCAATCTTCGTGTACACAAAACCATTCAGCCGTGATATTTCGCTGTTTCGCGCCGTGTGTAAATCATGTCAGCACAACGATATGTCTTGCCACGGACAGCACGGATTCCTTGCCACCACTTTATTAACAGAATCTTCGTCCAGTTCATTCAAAGTATTTAGTACTTTATCTCTGAGAAATTTTCCGGCTTAGTTTCGTCTTAGTTATCGTAGCGTGAAGCCACTTGCGTCTTCATATTATTATTGTACCAGTCCTGAACCAAGAAGCCACTGTCTGGATTCTGGAAAGTAACCTTAGCAATCATTAGCGCCTCCACGGTCAACATATGGTTGCGTGCAAAATGGAATCTCTGCTCAATGCAAAATCGTCATCCGTGTTATCGGTCTACCATTCTGAATCGTCGCTAAAGCGGCTTTTTTCACCCAGTTTTCTGCCACTTGCCGTCAATAGTGCTCTGCAATCAATTCCATTCATCTTCTTAAACTTGCGTCCAGAAAATCGCCGCGTCGCTGGTGTGATATTTTAAGCCTGGAAGGTCCTTTTTCTGCTTGCTGATATCGCCCTGAAGCTATTAAATCCAAATCTGAATATTTTCTGTGTCTCAGAATTCGGCATCGTTGGATCGATCAGCCGTTTTTTGGCATGAAGTCACACCTGAGTGAAAGTTCGGCATAATCTTCTCCTAAACGAGAACTTCTTCTCCCTCATTCCGGGCTTTTTCTGAGCTTCTTCCCGAAGTGCAATCGCAACGTGACAAGCAGGCTTTCTTTCAATTCATCATCGTACAGCCGCGGTAGTGGCGCGCTGTACTGCTTTTCATTAGAATCACTATTTGAAAACGTGACCTCGCCAGTAAAATACTTTGCTGGTCGAATTGAACAGCTACATTTGAAACGAGAGATTTTTGCAAAATTTAACATCTTCAGCAAAATCTTCTGGATCTCTTTTTATATTAACACCCGGAAGAAGCATTAATAACGACAATCAGCTCCAACTATAACAGAGACCAAGAAACTACGCCCAGAATGATGGCTGCAATTTTTAATTTCTTTGCACACTTCTGATCTATATTGGGTTCAATCCTAACGAGGCTAATTTACAAATTGCGTTGCAAAAAGTCATAATCACTTCCCGCACAAACTACTAACTTTTTGCAGCTCATCCTCGATGCAGAAGTAACAACGAGGTCGTTCTTGGATTTGCGGCTTTCAGCTTTCTTGCGCGCATTAGCACGAATATCATGGTACCCTCGTTTCGCCATGGCTGATCAAGACCTTTGTTTCGAACGGAATTTCGTCGCTCCTCAAGTTCGAAACAATCCTTTCTTTTGATAAATCCAGAACTTTGGTTGATTGACCACGCCCCGCCAACTTCTTTGGCTTATCAATGTTCAGCACGGCGTCAACTTCACAATCGGCTGTCGCCTCGTACCCCAAACCTTTTCTTATCGTCCAGCCAATCACTGCTGCTCGTCCTTTTGGAAAAATCATAACGTCTTTTGATTTCTTTTTTTTTCAGCCTGCATGAAACATTATTCATCTCAGTTTTGTCACTTCTGACATAATATCGTTCCAAAAAACTCGCCATCTTCCTCCCATTTTTTCATTATACCAAAAATCGCCCCAGCGAGAGCGATTTTCTGATTTTGCCGGGCAACAATTAGCCACGAGCAGTGCGCAAAGGCGCGGTTAGCCGCCATCTTTGCTGCGGTGTTCTCTTTCTCTTAAAGGCGGCACCAGCTCATTGCAGCGTCAACACCTTCAATGCCAAACGCTGTGAATATGTATATTCACTCACGAGCGCGGGCCGTTTGAACTAGCTAACCAAAACGCATAGTGCAATTGTCGATGCCCCTGAACGGAATGGAATCTGGTGCTAGCACCACCAACGCGGCGAGATTTAATTTCAAAGTTTGGGGCTAACGTTCTTCAATGCCAAACACGCCACGGATCTCTTCAGAATCCAAACTTTCTTAGCAGCAGTTTTTGTGGCTGTGTAAACAGCGCGTTCAGCCGCCAACTTTACCGTCTAGGCATTGACTTGTTGATCAAACGCTGAACGGTACGCCGGTCGGCGATCAGGGTTTAAGTTCACGCCGTACTTTGGTAACTTTACGAGGCATGATTATTTATCCCTTCGTACCCTTTCGTACGAGCGACCCTTCTTACGGTTGGCTGACGCCTTGGAAGGTCAAGCGCACTACTGCACGATGTGTGATAAACGCAACACCTGGAAAGGTCAGGCACGACCACCGCGATCAAGACCACAGCGCTCCCGTGTTTTGACCACCACCGATGACGCGCCCAAACTCTGGCAGCCGTTATCCACCCCAACACGAGCCAAATTTTACAGCTACAGGTTTTGGCGGCTCCTAGTCGTCACACGCACACAACACCACGCTTGAGCGGCGCATTCTGGTCACCACCGTGCTTTTAAAGGTGAACAATGACCCAGCCACCACTCTTGACTTTTCAGCTGTTTGAGCGGTTTCCGCACCAAATTGGCTGATTGCTACAATCCAATTCTCCTTGTTGATTAACCAATTATGGCAATTTGGCTCACGGTTTGGATTCAGCAACCTCTCAGGTTTACACTCTTCCGCCGAGATTGCAGTCTGGTATCCAGAAACACCGCGTACCTGAAAAGAGGAAAACCTATGCCCATTTTAGCACAGATTACGGCAAACGTCACTTATTTATACGTGCAAACAGGGCATCATTGCCAGAGGATGAGTTCTGCACAGAAGTCAGGACACAACTTGTCGCAACACAGTCACCTCCCAATCCACCTGTGAACATTTCAAAGCCGCGTTTTTCTGCTTTTCTGCGCTGAATTTTTTCTAATCTTCCGCGGCACAACTGCTTTGGCATTTTGCGAGAGCACAGATCACTTCCATATTATCGGCAAGCCTGGTCGGCTTTATCTTTTTATATTCCCCAACCTCTGGATCAGCTTTTGTGAAGTCGGTATATTCGTCTGTTGGGGTATTTTAAAGAGCTGGCTTTTGCTCATTGGTCTTAATGATTTCTAAAATTTCATCACGACAAGTTTGTTACATACTGCATAAAACTCCTTTAATTGTTTATTACGTTGCTTTACGGAGACATGAGTGGTTATCTGTCATACGTATTATCACACCTCTCAAACTTATCCCTGGAAATCCTGAAATAGACCAAGAAACCACAAAATCCTCTACAATAATTCCTAAAGTCGCCGACAGATACAGGCAACAAACTTAATATACAATTCCTTCCCCCTGGTTGCAGGAGAACAATGTAGCGGCTGACGAACCAATGCGGCCAGATTCCGGAGAATTCTTCCACAATTCCAGCCGTATCTTCAGCCACCCTCCGTCTTTCAACAGCGCCAGTCCCCACCGGAATCTTTAAAATGGATGTATACATTTTCTAAACTGTGCAAGGGTCGGCCTGACCCAGACACAGAAGTTATCTGACGCTGGTGTCCTGAAGGATGTAGCTGAGCAGCTGGCGATGCTCTACCCAGATTGACACCAGATGTACTGAGCACCAGGTGGCTAATCGTTTCTGATCCCCAGTAGCCACCGCTGTTCCAGCTGACCACAAAGGGCCTTAGAAACGATGTCGCCAGTCACAAATTCGCTATCACCATACCTTCAATTTTGAACGCGGACTAAACATTTGGTGAACAATAATCTCTGGTGCCGTCAGCCACGTCTCGACCCTGAGTGCGACGTAACTTTGTTGATGATGTAGCGCTGTTGCCCTTAACACCCTAAGTCGACCAAATCGCAAGTTCAACGATCCAGTTGTCAATCGATCACCGAAGCCACCGTCATCGTTTGCCTTTAACGACCAACCGGCGTTGCCCACTTGCAGTGAGTTGGCGTTGCGCCTGCCGCGATCAATGCGACCGCCAGCCGGAACCCAACGTTCGTCAAATGGCGCGATCAAAGGTCGAGTGTCACTTCGCCAGTCGCCAAGACATCGCCAGCCTCCTGACGCTTTGAGCCAGTTCTTAACCACAACAGTTCGTCCTTCGCGTTAACGTTTAACCTTACCAGATTCCTGGTGTGGCACGAACGATATATCTTCTGCCATTCCAAACGTCAACCAAAACCAGCAACTCTGTAATGAATGCTTGACCCTGCGTGCGCGTCAAACACCCTTCTTCAACACGAGGAAGACCTGTAATACCACCAGCACTCAGCAGACAGAAGCAACAGCGCCGAGTTCCGGCCTCACCAACCGACTGTTGAAGACCGATCAATAGATGATCGCCGAACCACCGCACCAGTCGACACATCAATACCAAATCTGCTGTGAACACCGTTGATATGGCTGGTTGACACACAGACTGAATCTTAACGTTTAATGCTTGTCGTCATCAATTGAATCCAGCGATTTCATCATGTGATCAATCTACATCTCTGGCTGACGGACCTGAATTGTTTCAGCAGCATAACCACCAAATGGCCGAGGTCAATCAAGTCTTCAGTTTCTGACGGTGTAAATGCGGCAATCATCAGCCATCAGGTCTTCAACGGTAAAGACGTCTTTGGCAAACGTTTCACCAAAACGACGAGTCAGGTAGCCCTGAGTCGGCAGCCCGGCAGCCGTGTCATTGCACCTTACGCACCACGAGTTGCGCGAGATACAGTTTCTGGTTGGCTGATAAACCACAGTGGTGAGCGGTGACTGGAAGTCAATTCATGGTTGACAGGTCCATCTGAACACCAACTATCGTACCGCCAACTTCTTACGTTAAAAATATCACCACGAGCAATTAGAGTTGACCCCATCATGGAAATACTGAACCATGTGTCAAATTGGTCTTTCAAGAATGCTGTAATCTTATTGTCGTCAACGTTCGCCGCGTGCTTAACCGTCAAGTTGTATCGCTCTTTTCCAATCAAACCTGGTCGAATGTTCAGAAATCAAAAGCCGCCCTTCTAGCATCACCTTTCTCAGCCACAACGAGGATTGAAGTGGACGTAGTTTATCACACCACGAGGACACAGCCAGCAACCGTAGCAAAAGTGAAAGTTTGACCCTTCATGTATTCGTAATTCTATGGTTCTTCGGCGCCATTTAGCAAAGATTTGGTGCTGCACTTTCTTGCGCCGTTTTGGTCTGACATTATTGTCACATGGAAATCTTAGGCAGAATTTCATCGGAATAGTTGATCGCTAACCTAAAGAAACACGCATTTTGACCTTCGCAAAAGATACTAACTCAGCTGTACAGAATCACGTCACTGTCGTGTCATTTGCTTCTGCGTAAACAGAACTGCAGTCTTAATCCAACAGTCCGAGCTGGTGTTTGCCCAAAGTCAAGCACACAAGCAACAGCACAAATGTCCCGTGAAATGTGCAAGACCACACCCCATCTGCTCAACAGTTGTGCCAGGCCATCATCTGCGGAGCTTCCGCTTGAGCTTCTCGGAGTGGCGAAGCGGTGCGAACAGCCATCTGGTCACCGTCAGTTTATAACCAGCACAAACTAGCGGATGCACTGAATAGCTCTTTCCTTCAACCAAAACCGGCCGGAAGCGTTTGATTGACAAACGGCAAACTTTCTGGCAGGTTAAGCAAACACATACTACCTTTCAATTGCTGGAATCCCAGCGCGGTCCTGAAACCAACAAGCCAATAGTCAATTAGGCGGAAGCTGAATATTGCGCAAATTGTTCAATCAACCAGCTGATCGCCAAACGGTTGAACACCCAGCTATTTGCTTTGGCAAACCACATTGGTTAATTCTTCAATTTGACCAACCACGACAAATCGAGCGGCCAACAGGTCAACACGCTACTGCTGCTGTTCTGGCGGAAGGACCTGCTTGCTCCAGCATATCAGTTCGCTCTTCAACTGCGACGACCACTACCGAGCCAACCGCACGACCGCGAGATGCTGAAATTGTCAATCAGCGCCGTTTGAAGTATGCGCTTTTCATTGCGCTGAATAACTTCTGGCGTTGCTAAGCTCCAATCAACTTCTTCGGGCGGGTTGCCTGGTTGATGATTCGGTGATGGCAACCGTTCCCAAGTCAGATGTCGTAAATCGGACCACCAGACAACGCCACCATTGGACCGAAGATCTGGAGGAACAATCCGGCGGCATTATCGCTGCAGCGGTGTTTCGATGGCTAATGCCAGCAGATTCCACGCGCCAAGCATCTTCAAACGCTTTAGCAACTTCTTCACCGCTGACCTTGCAGTCTCAACTTCTGGGTCAATCTAGCGGACAGTTTTCTTGGCAACTCAATTTGTCCAAGTCTCCTTGACGCTGGCAACGCATGCCAACTTCGACCTCACCTGTCAGGCCTCTTTTTCATGTTGCGATATCTTACCGAAATCAAAGACCAGGTGTTCCGCGCCTCCACCGAGGGTTTCCGCCAACGTAAGATCTTTCCACCTCGACTCTGGCGGCTCTGGTTTCGCTGCTGCTTAACGTCAGCACCATCTTTCTTCAGCCATTTTTTTCGTAGCGGATTTTGATAGCTCCCTTTACGAGCCAAATTCGTTTGCGGCTTCAAATTCAAGCAACATTGGGATCACGAGTTGCTTGTCAATCGCGAAGATAACGTAAGTTGCAGCAAATGATTTTTCTCACAGTGAACCGTCATGCCAGAGCAGTTGGCCATTGCGCTTGGAGTGTCGCGCATAAACCAAATGTGGTGCAACGGAACGCGCAATTGACGTCCTATTCGCTCACGACGAAACGATTGATTTAGTAATCCACCATATTTATCGACAGCAGCTTCGCGTGAACGTACACCTTAAGTTTTGAGTCGTGATTTGATTATCCTTAACTGGACCAGCATCTGCCTGCAGAACAATCCGTCGCGTTCTGGCTTGTAAAAGGAGGTTAATTGCTTTGGTTTAAACCCCGCTGTAGCTCCATTTCAGAATGTTCAAGGTTATCACAAACAACCGCGTCAAAATTGCTGATGCCTGCCAGTTAAAATGCAGAATTTGCCATCTTACGCGTCCTCCTTATTTCTTCATTTCATCAATATCTTTAACGTCACGTCAATTTCACCGATGTCATTCCGATTCATCCAAGCAGCAGTTTTCCGCCCACAGAAGTACGGCCATTTTGACCACTTTAGCATAACATGCTTCATGTCAACTTCGCTCGTCGTCAACTGGCTCAACTTCGAAGACCCAAACCTGGAAGCCTTAACAACACGTTGAAGGATTCTGGAAGTTTTGGGACCAACAATTGGTTCGTCCACGATTGGACTTTTGCAAGCCTTTAGTACTATCTAAACGTCGTCGGACTTAATTGTCAACATTTTGCAGGTCAGCACCGCAGCCTTCCAGCGCCCAAACCTCCATTTCCTCACCAAAGCGCTGGACCACCGTTTTGTGTTTCACTGCACCTGGCGGCTGCTGAGTAAACTATCGTGCGGGCCGCCAACGCGTGAATTCTCGGCTGGAAACCAATATGGTGCAATCCTAATCATGTGCATCGCTTTTCACCAACCGTTGTTCGTTTCCTAAATGGTTCAATGGCGCGACCGCCAAACAATTGACTTTATCACGCGCCAAACCAGCTTTTCTAGCTCATCAGAAATCTTCAATTGAACACCGTTAACGACGGAGCGTTACGCGGCAGCCGTCAGCGCCATACCAAGGTGGAGAGCTCAAAACTGGATTGCTCATACGGCTTACAATAATCTGGCGTGGGCTCAAACTACGTCAATCATGTACCGTCTTCTAGAATGGCATATCTTCACCAGGAAGAACCAAATAATAAACACCCTTTGTTACCGAAGCGTCCAGTCATCTTGTCACCAACGTACACCTTTCGTAGTTATGTAAACGAAGATCTGGATTTGCATCAAAACGCCAGCCTTCAATTCCGTGACCATTTCACGACCTCAGGATTCTTAACGCCAACGACTTTACCACCGCTGCATTGTTCATTCGTTGTGATGTATCGCGAACGTCCTTAGCTTTTTCACCGAAGATGTTGAAGCAAACGTTCCTCAGAGCCTTCAATTCTGCTCGCCCTTTGCGTAATCTCAGCTTTAACCAAGACATCGCCAGTCTTTAATCCCTTCTGAAACCAATTCTGAACAATTCCTGTTCTCATCCAAATGATGCAAACTTCGGGAAACATTTGGAATATCGCGTGTCACAATCTTCTGGGACTAAGTTTATTCGCGAACTTCAACGTAATTCCTTTAATGTTACACGCTTGTCAATCGATCATTCTTCAACCAAAACGACGACCCTACAATAATCGCGTCTTCCATGTTGCAGCCGCTCTATGGCACAAGCAGCAACCAGTTGTTTTTACCTAGGCAATTTTACCGGCCAGCAATTGGCGTAAGCGCCTTCAACTCAGGATATCGCCCTTCTCTCACCTGTCACCACGCTCTGACCGCGACTTTTGTCAGCAACGATCGTCATTGTCTTCACGAATGCTTCAACGACAACCTCATTACGCCGTCAGCATATTTAACGAACTTGGTCACATCAGCATCGAACAATCCTCGCCGTCGCCATTAGCCTGAATCATGACCACTATTCTTTCAGCCACAGCCTCTTCTCAACTCCCAGTACCAACAGTTGCAGATTCTGGACATAGTAGAGGAACCGCTCATGCTGCATGTTTGAACCAGTCAAGGCGCGGGTCGACACGAGTTCACTAAATGGCACCAGCGCCGCAGTCGAACCCAAAATCCATGGTGAGTCAGACCATGAATGTACTGGCTTGCACCAACTTTGTGATGGCTTGCATGTTACTTCGAGCATTAACGTACTGAAACGTGAAAGTTCCGTCTCGTTAAGAGCCTCACCAGCATCATGATAATCTCACCAATCTCTCTTGGTGAAGCATCCAAACAAACAAAGCTCGCCAGTCACTTACCACTACACGAAGATATGGGAGTCCTCAATAAATCCGTGGCCTGTTAACACGCGCATAAGCTGCCGTTAAGCACCGAAACCGATATCTTCGCACCTTCTGGAGTCTCCACTGAACAGATACGACCATAGCGGAAGTTGCGGGCGTCGCGACCTCAAATCCAGCGCGCTCACGAAACAAAACCGCCAGGACCAGTCGAGTTCAAGCGTCGTTTGTGGCCTGACCTGACAATACCGGTTAACCTCGTCAAGCAACCGCGACAACGGGCTTCAGCGCAAAGAATCACGAACAGCTGCAACACCGACGAGGCTGGGATCAATCGACTTGGGCTAACGTTTTCCAAATCGAAGCCACGCTTCATGTGATCCATCATGCGCCAGTGCTGCATTCGGAGCATACCAACACGAACTGTCGTGGCAATCAATTCACCAACCGCCAAGCGAACCTCGGCGGTTGCCTCATCGCGTCAATGTCGTCAGCTGGTTTCGCGTATTGTTCAAGCGAATAACTTCACGCAAATCGCCACCAAATCGCTCATCTGCAATGTGCGCATTTTCAGCCGTATAGCAGCAATATCCAGGGTTCCCAAGCAGCGGTTCAATTTATAACGACCAACCCGGCGAATAATCAAACCGCTTAAAGTCGAAGAACATTCGCTCTCAATCATCTGACGAGCATTATCAACTGGTCGCCAAATCACCTGACGCACCGACGACAAACCCTAATCAACGCCGTTTAAAATTCACGAGGAAGTATCCTTGTCCAAGGTTTCGTCAATGTATTTCACATCGCTATCAATATCAGCGAACAATTTCAATTTCGCCAGTCTGATAACCCAAAGCGCGCAAACAAAGTCGTTGCTGGTGGTATCTGCGGCGGCGGTCAATTTGGCTGCAATCGCGCTGTTAGAAGTCAACTCACCCATCCAAGCTCCACGTCCTGAAATGATTTTGCGCTGCAGCATCGGCGTCTCCGCTATTAGCTCAAAAGCAGTAAAGAAAGTCATTCAGCAGAGCGAATTCACCGCCAACAACCACACGCCTTGCAAATTTCGCTGATAACGAATGTCGTACCGCGCTCGGTCATCCATGGATATTCACTGAGGCAATTTCCTGCTCAACCAGTTGTTGCTTTGTTTTGTCAATTCAATTGCTGCGGTGGGTGAGCTCATGTCGGTTGTTTTGGCAAATTGGTCATGTTTTTTGGCTCACAAATAGTATTTCTGTCGAACTTTTAATGACGAACTTCTGACCAGTGGTGTCGTCACCACCACCACCACACTTTGAAATATCTCACTCAAAACCTTCTTCGACGAACCAGCTAAGAATCTTTTGTGAGCGATTGCTTGGTGGAAGCAGGGCAACACTGGCTCAGAGGTGAAGGACACGCCTGCCACTTGTGGCTGGTTTTTTTGCCAATATGTGCAAACATCTCGCTTTACTAGTGGTTAATAGATTGGCGAAGACTTAATTACAGCCCAAATCACGATTTGCCTACCGCAATTTTCACCCGCCATGAATACACACCATTTATAACTACTTCATTGCGACGAAAACGTCAATAAAACTGCGGTTTTACTGCGCGTTTTTCAACATGGTCAATCAGTCATGGTCAGAACTTCTGCCAATCGCCCCATCTGCCGAAATTACCGGAATTCCATATGCCTCGGCATTCCAGACATCCATCGTCGACTTTTGTGCAATCTTGCCCACGTGACCCGTGCAGACGATTTTTCAACTCGCCACGCATAGAAATTCGCCTTCTGGCTTATCACGGCTCAAGACAACCATAACGTCTGGCTTCAGTTATTTTTCATCGGTGAATTCTTACTACCCGCAGAATTTCTGACTCGGTCATAACCTTCAGCTCGCCCCTGATAAACCAGCGTTGCTGAGATATAATTCTCTCGCACTCAAAACAATTTCACGCCCAACGCAGGCTGGAATTTTTTCCTCGCCACACCACGCCGAGCGCAGTAACAGCGCGTTATTAACGCCGCAGAACGCGCTAGATCACCATTTTAATCACTTTTCAGCTCATTTGCTATCAGTTGATTTTTCCCGATCATCGCTTCCCGGTTCTTCAATCACGCAACCGTTCGCCGATTGACCGAAATATTCCGCCACTATGACCTGCGTCGACTCTGTTCCGGCCCCGGTCATTACCTTCGATAACCATGGCTTCCCGCGTCGCCCATCATCACCGTAATCAGCTACCGCGCGGCTTGCAGAACATTCAAACATTTTTCGTTTTGCCATCAATTTTTATCAAGGAGTATGGCTGGAGATCATCGACTTGGTTTGCCAGTCTTTGGGCCTGAGCGCGAATCTGAACAGCCACTTGATCCGCAAACCAACTGTCCCTGCGGTACGGAATTTTTCTCGTCGCCCACCCCAGCCAAGCAAATGAGTCCACTGTGTCGTTTCAGATCACCATCAAATGGTCAGTCCACGCCGCAGCCGTCCCAGCAACCTGCGCCAACCGATTTTTAACACAGCAATGCTGCGTTTCTTCTACGACTTGACCAGCGCCTACCAATTCGACAGAAGTCGCAACTTTCAGATCTACACATATTTCTTATGATTTTATATTCTTTTTCTTTGTCCGCCAACGGAAAATTCGAACCGTCAATATAAACCCCTCTGCTTAGACCCGAAATTTCATGCCGACGATCCTTAAACGCCCGCGGCAACATCACTTTCCTGGACGCCAAGTTTTTATCAATTCATCTAAATCGTCAGGTGCTGATATTTCACTGCTCATTCCGGGCCAGCCTACCAGCGTATCCCGCCAAGTTTCAACCTGACTCAGTGGCTGGAAAAATCAATTGCCCAATTCTCTCGTCATGGCAAAACTACGCCTCATGCTTATTCAAATTGTAAATCTGGGCGAATCCGATTATATCCGGATCAACCGGAAGCTGAAGATCAAAACACATACCGCCATTGTTTTGCCCCAAGAGTTACGATTTTTTCACCGCTGCGCTACCATGTGTCCGAATCCCAACAACAAATTTCGCGGTGTGGTGGCAAAATCTGCTCACCAGGTCAGTACGATAATCGGATGATCTGGCGAATATTCTAAATTCCTGAAAACTGGAAGCGCCTGGCTACACCATTCGGCGTGAATCGCCTTAAGTGGACCTCTTCTTCTTGAAATACTATTACTCTGACACTCTCCGAGACTGTCAAATTTGGATTATAAAACGAAATATCATCATACCTTGTTTATAAAATTAAGCCCAGCGTAAAATCTAAGCTGGCTTCCGACACGTTTTTGGGTTGAACGGTGTACAGACAACTAGTCCTTGTCTTCAATCGCTGCTAATATATCTTTTATTTGAGTACACGCCTACCAAACACCCTCCCATTATGCGGATTTTTTTCTAACCAACTATTATGGCAAGTTTATGTTTCTACCGCTTGCAATTACAGCATGTTAAACTGAAATGGTGCGTGCCATTATTGTGAAGCTTACGTGACAAACCCGCCATCGGACCAAATGGCATATGCTATAAAGCGAAGTCCGCTGTTGACCTTAAGAATTTTGGCGCCACGGTGCACGCATGTCACCGCGGCGAAAACGCGTTTGAGCCAATTGTCATGACCAAGCTCTGTATTGGCAGAGAAAATATTGTCATTTCATCCGCCAACCGGCAACAAAAGTTTTACGGCTGCGGAATTTGAAGCGCCCTGGATTTATCATGATATCCGACTTTATTATTGGTGGCTCACAAGTTTACAAGAGAACCTTGAAGACATAGTACCATGATTGCAGAGACCACAGAAGGTGTAGAACGATATCAATATTCAAGCGTTTCATCGCAGAAGGCGTTATGGTCTAAAAGATAAAGTTCCTGTTGGTGAAAATGGAAGGCATTGAAAGCGGTTTTCAGAACACAGGCAACATGCGACTATACTATATGACACTGCCATCAAGAGTTTAGTGTTATCTTCACCTGATCAGAGATTTCGCTCGGTTCTGCTAAACTGTTCAGTATTGAAACGACAATTATATAATTTCACAGCTAAAGAATTCAGATGGAGGAATAGACATCGATCATTTCGACCAATGGGCAGGTGATCGCACCACCCACACAGCAATCGGCGCTTTATTGCTGATGGCACCTAGAATTTCTCCAGGACGGATATCATCATCGTGAAATCATCAATTGCCCTTGACGTCTGCTGGTTTCTGTTGTGCTCGGTAGCGCAGCGACGGCGCGATAATTGCCGTCAATTTGCGCGCGGTGATGCCGGTAAATATGCGCTATTTAGAAGGTAACAACCAAGCCGGGCTTTCGTTTCGGTTTGCAACTTGAGCGATTCATCGACAGCAGCAATGCATAGCTGTACGTTAAACGGCACCCTGGCGAACATATCCGCCGAGCGCTGAGTCAGCGCCAAATCCAGTTATCCTTCGCTGCTTTTACCAGGTTCTCATTGCCAACCGAAAACATCAGCATACGGAGGCAGCCCGCCGCCGGAACGATGTCATCAATTTCCGCCACATCTATCGCGCCTCACGATATTCTGACGCGACTTGACTTGTTCTCTTATCATGTCAATAGTATTCTTGAATTGGTCAATAGTTCCGGCCCTTCCCATCCGGCCATTTTCGCCATTGAACGCTGCGGCAAACAGGTCCCAAATTTACTCCTTCGCGCGCAAACACCATGATCGCTCGCGCAATCTTACCCAACAAATTTTTCATGCTAGCTACTCGTCGCTGTTACACTTCCGGTATTTTCGACCAGTTTTTCTGGCACTTTGCAGGCCACTATCCCAAATATGAAACGCCAGTTTTGTGCCAGTTATTCACTACTGCTCTGTACCCTTAAGAAACCATAAAGCTCACAGAGTTTAGACGCCGAAATACAACTTTATGGTCATAGCCGGAAATCCGCCAAATTATATCGCGTCTGAATACCAAAACTTTGTTGTCCCCGTTCCTGTCGATCAATTTTTGCACAATTCGTTATCACGAACGTATTTCAATGCGTCTAAATATTGCCTCATGCTTCTCCCACCTAACCCCAAATTAAGCACAATATTCTCAAAACCACACAGAATTACTTGTAGTTTTAACAACAAACACGTAATTTACGATAATTTAGTCAAGACTTTATCAATCAGTCCGTATTTTACGGCTTCATCCGGCGTCATCCAATAATCACGCTCCATGTCAGACTTAACTTTAGCCAACTTCTGACCGGTGTTTTTCGCCATAATCTTCGCTAGCATTTCCTTAACTTCCAAAGTTTCCTTCATGTCAATTTCCATGTCGGTCACTTTTCCGTGCGTTCCAGAAGATGGCTGATGAATCATCACCTTGGCATGCGGCAAGCAAAACCTCTTCCCTTAGCGCCAGAGCTAAGTAAAAACGCCCCCATGCTTGCCTGCAAACCAATTCCATACGTCGCCACATCGGGCTTAATAAAATTCATCGTGTCATAAATTGCCATTCCATCATAAACGCTGCCGCCTGGACTATTGATATATAGCGATATATCAGCTTGCGGGTCAACATATGCCAAATGCAGTAATTGCGCCACTACGCTGTTCGCGGTATGTTCGTTAACGTCTTCACCAAGGAAAATAATTCTCTCATTCAACAATCTCGAATAGATATCAAAAGCACGCTCGCCGTCAGCCGATTTTTCAACGACAGTTGGAATGAGATATGATTTTGGCATATTTACCCTATCTCTTCGTGTTTAATTCAACCAATTTAGCAACGGTCTTATCTGTAATCATTCGATTGGCAATGTCGCGGTGGACGTTTGGATTGTCGAATTGTTCTAATATTTTCTTATCTTTACCGTATTGTTGCTTGAAGAAGTCAATTTGTTTCTGGATTTCATCGCGAGAGGCGTCAATCTTCAATTCCTTCGACAATTCAGCCAACACCAAACCAGCTTTAACGCGCTTTTCAGCCGCTGGACGAGCTTCTTTCTTCGTCCATTCCTCTTTATCTTTGAAGCCCTGAGTCTTCAAATAGCTGTCCAAACTCAGTCCGCTATACATCAAATTCTGAGTCAAATCACGCTCGATTGATCGCAATTGATCCTCAACCAAAAGTTCTGGCAGCGCGGCTTTACTTTTTTCTGTCAATTCACCAACCAACGCGTCCTTAAATTTCTCGTCAGCTTCACGCTCTTTTTGTGCAGTAAGTTCACGTTTGATGTCCGCCTTTACTTCTTTCATCTCTGTAAATGGACCACATTTTGCAGCAAATTCATCGTTTAGTTCTGGCAATTTCAATTCATTAACCTTGTGAAGCTTCACAGTAAACACAACGTCTTGACCTGCCAGATTCTCAGCGTGATAATCCTCTGGGAATTTCAGTTTCAAATCGAACTCTTCACCAGCCTTATGACCAATCACGCCTTCTTCAAATCCAGGAATGAATTGACCTTCGCCAAGCTTCAAGCCATATTCCTTAGCCGAACCACCGTCAAACGCCACGCCATCTTTCTTTCCCTGTAAAGTCAATCACGGCTTCGTCGCCAGCTTTAGCGGCACGCTTGACCTCTGATTTTTCAGAATAGTTTTTACGGATTCTCTCAATAACCTCGTCAACATCCTTATCTTCGACCTTGGCTACTTCTTTTTTCGCTGTCAATTTTTTGTAATCGCCCAATTTTACTGGCGGAATAACTTCAACTTCAGCCGTAAATTCCAACTCAGAACCAGGAACAAACTTCTTAACTTCAACGCTAGGTCGGTCTAAAAGCTTGCAGTTTTTCCTGCAAAAACGCCTCAGCTACTGCCTTTGACAAAGCGTTCTCTAAGATCTGCTCCTGTAAAGCATTCGGATCAACGTGCTTAGCGGCTATGTTTGCGGGAACTTTTCCTTTGCGGAAACCTGGAACTTTGATGTCACGCGCCAACTTCGTCAAGGAAACCTGCTCTGCGTCAGCTAATTCGCTAGCACCCAAAGAAATCGTCAATTGAACTTTAGTATCTGATAGTTTTTTTACAGTAGTCTTCATAAAGACTAATTATAACAGATATCAGACTATATCTCAAACAGAGCGTCCTCATCGCCATCATATCGACGATCTTTGACAATTGTCACAATTCGTTCAGCGCCAACCTTCTGCTCATCGGATTCCACCAAGTTTCGAACCGTGTATGCACCGCTAGCAATCTCATCCTCACCCACGAACACCGCAAACGGAATTTGCTTTTTCAACGCCGCTTTTATCTGCTTGTCAATCTTTCTACCAGTAATATCCAGCTCCGCTCGCACGCCTTCACTGCGCAATTTTCGCGCCAAATCGTCCGCGCCCGCCATAGATTCTTTTGACACCGGAATTATATACACATCTGTTTTAGACGCCAATTTGGGCAACAAATTGTGCACTTCAAAAAGTGCTCCATTGTAGTTGCGCCCATGCCAACGCCGACCGTAGCAATCGGTTCAACGCCAACAACCCAACTAGTCCGTCATATCGTCCTCCACCAAACAACGCTCGGTTATTCTCTGGTGAATTGTCAAAAAGCTCAAAACCATGCCCGTGTAATAGTCCAATCCGCGCATCAAAGTAACATCAAACACCGCATTCGTGATGCCTTTTTGGCTAAGCAATTTCATCACTTCGCGAAGTTGCTTGACGCTTTCATCTTCCATCAATTCGCTCGGCAAATCATCAACAGATTTCATGCTGATCATTTTTGCTAGCTTCGGCAGACCTTCCGACGCTTGATTGCCAAAAATCTCAATCGCCTGACGCTTAAATTCTTCGGCAGGAATCTTATTTTTTCTATCAAGCAACTTCATCATCATCGTCGAACCAACAATATCAAGCTTCAAAAATTGGCTCATCAAACGATTTATCAATTGGCGATTATTAACCCTGACCGTAAACATTTCCTGCTTGGCGCCAAAATTCATCACGCTAGCGTGGCTCAGCTCAATAATCTCCGCGTCCGCCGCCGCGCCGTCCACGCCAAACAAATCCGCATTCAATTGCCAAAACTCACGCTCACGCCCACGTTGCGGCCGTTCATAGCGCATAAAATTAGCAATTGAATATAGCCGCGCAGGCATCGCTAATTCCTGACGCTTAGCTGCTACCATTCGAGAAATCGACGGCGTCATCTCAGGGCGAATTGCCACCATTCGACCACCGCGATCTTCAAAGGCGTATGTTTGCTCACCCGCCAATTCCTGACCTGACTTCGCCAAATAAATATCTAGCGGCTCCAGCAGCGGCGCGCCATATTCTTCATAGCCAAAACTCTCAACCGTCTTGTGCCAAACATTAAAAATGTAATTCTGCAGACGCTTTTCCTCTGGAAAATAGTCTCGCGAACCTTTGTAACTTTGTGTAGATAAACTGCTCATGTTAGCTCCATTATGTCATTATTTCTTATTTATAGCAATCAAAAACGCCGAGGCAGAACTCGGCGCATACAATCAAAAATCAGAGTCCTACCTCGGCAACACGTGTGAATGATGAAATTTAGGTAAAATCATACGTCTATTATAGTAAATTTCATGCTTTTTGTAAAGTAGGAACTGACGGAGTTATCGTGAGAAATAATGTTGTATCATTAATTTATGGACAACATCATGCGTATCATTGCCGAATCTATTCGCGCTAACGATTTTTCCGCCTACCAACACGAGCGTTATCCCACCATTCAAGAAGGCGAGTTTGTTCGCTTTACGGATGAGGATTTTTCTGGCGTTGATTTTGACCAGTTTGTCATGGGCTTTTTTTCGTGTTTCAGAATTGTAATCTGGACGACGCAAAGCATATTTATGGGCAAACCAATTTATTTCATTAATTCGTCGGTTCGGAATGTGGATTTTCGCGGTGTAAAAGCTATTATTGAAGCGGAGGATTGCGACTTCCGTGGTATGAAATATGATAAGGAAACGCAATTTATCTATGGTAGCGGGAAATTGGCAGCACGATCGCGTTTCATAAATTGTAAATTAGATGATGAAACTCGTAATTTTTTGAGCCAACAAGGCGTAGAAATCAATTAGCTATTTTCCGCCAGCACATTCTGCTGCAGCCAACAATACATCGCTACAGTCGCTGCCGCACCGACGTTTATGGAGCGAGTCGAGCCGAATTGCTCAATCGCCACAATCCGATCCGCAGCGCCGGCCAGCTCCGCAGAAATCCCTGGCCCTTCTTGCCCAAACACCAAAACCGCACACTTCGGTAAACTCGTCTGCGACATATTCACACTTCCTGGGATATTATCAATCGCAATAATTTCCCTGCCTTCAGTCCGCATTTTTTTCAACAAACTCTTCCGTCGTCGCCAGATACGTAATATGCAGATATTTATCCGTCATCATCGCACCGCGCTTATTCCATTGCCTGCGCCCAATCACATAAATCTGCCGCACGCCAAACGCATTAGCACTCCTGACAATTGTCCCCATATTAAAATCTCGCTCGGTATTTTTCCAGCGCAATCACCAGACCGTGATCTTCAGAATCCAACTCACTTACAATCTCCAATTCGCTCCGACCCTTAAACTTATCAATGACATTTCTTTTTATCTTCCATCTCTGTTATTTTATCAAAATTCCTGAATAAATAACAAAAATCGAGAGACTTCTATTGACTTTTTACACAAGTGTGGTATAAATGAAAGTAGCTTTCGTTGATGAGTTGAGTAAATCCTTGTCCGAAAGTGAACTTTGACAGGCAATCGAATACAAGATGAGTTTTTATTTCTTTTTTTAATAATCGTTAAGAGGAATGAAATCTCGTCTTGTATTGTTAAAGAACACAATACGTCGCAATTCCGCGGACGAGAAAACACCAACCAGAAAGGTGAAGACCATGCCTACCTATGTCGTAGAGGCGATTAGTCATCTCATCAATGACGCATATTCGAATTATCTCGAATTTAGTCGTCTCCTTCGTCAATGGGGAACTGCATCCCTGTCCCTAAAAGTTCCATCAGAGGAACGGCAGAGGTTTCGACAGATGAATCGCGATGCAATGAAGGCGATGGAGGCGATGCGGAACTACGCCAAGTCTCTGTGTCGCGAAAATTACGGTTCTACGTCGACACAAATCGGGGAGGAAGTTTACTCTCGGGCTCAAGTATGCATTGATGCTATTTCAGCTCGGTCTGAATGGTGCATCGAGGAACTGCCATACAGAGAGCATGCGTATAAAACTTCTGTGGACAGTTATACGAACGCACTCCTTGAGCTACTCCGAAGGGTCAAGCGTGCAGGTGACATCCTGAAGAAGCCTGATGAATTTGAGTCCGTTCGGACTTACCAACTTTATCAGTACTGCAGGTGTATCTCGTAGACGCCCCGTGTCTGTATGGCAGGTGATTGTTCTTTTACGATTGCCTGTCATGTAGACTCTGAACTTATGACATTAAAAATCACCCTGAGCATGGGTGATTTTCTTATGGTAAAAAAAATTGTCAAATATTGGTGCGGATGAAAGGACTTGAACCTTCACGCCGTGAGGCACATGCTCCTAAGGCATGCGTGTCTACCAATTCCACCACATCCGCATAACCCGATTATATCAAAACAAATTCTACTTATCAACTGTCCGCGCTTATGCTAAAATTGAAGTAACATACCAAGGAGGATTGATGAATAAAGTTGCGAAATATTTGAATGAACATCTTAGTGGCGAAGTCGCGTCGCAGGATTTTGCATTGAGTCAAGTTGAGGTTGACAATGGACTTTTGGCGCGCCGACCAGAGATGATTGTTCGTGCGGCTAATATGAATGACATTAGGAAAGTGATGCGATTTTGTTCTCAACTGGCAGAGAAAGGTCATGTTTTACCTGTATTTGTTCGTGGTTGTGGCAATGATGAAACTGGCGCGGCGACGAATAAAGGCATTGCAATTGATGAAAAAACGTATATGAATCGTGTGGTTGGTATTGATCCTCGCCAGCAACTGATTCATGCTCAAGCGGGAATTTCTCTTTCGGCAATCAACGCAACTTTATCTACTCATAAAGGCTTGGGTCTGCCGCGAACTTCATATGTGGCAGAAGAAGGCACGATTGGCGGCGCAATTAACACAGCTCCGTCTGGAATATTATCTGGCGCGCATGGTCGTTTTGCCGATGTCGTTCAGCAGCTTGAGATTGTCCTAAGTAACGGCGACGTGATCCAGACTGGTCGCATATCTCGACGCGAATTGAGTAAGAAAAAAGGATTATCGACGTTTGAGGGCGAGATTTATCGAGAGATTGACAATTTAATCTCAGATAACGCCGAGCTAATTTCGCAAATGGATCCAGCTTTGCCAGATACAGTTGGCTACAGCGGAATTTCTCGGGTGAAGCAAAAAGACGGGTCGTTTGATTTGACGCCGCTGTTTATTGGTAGTCAGGGAAGCTTGGGTGTGATTTGCGAAGTTATTATGAAGGCGCAATTTATTCGTCCAGAATATTCAGTTGTTGCCGCATCATATAAAAAGTTGTCAGACGCGCAATCAGCCGTGGAATTGGCGATGAAAAATAAGGCGTCGGCAGTGGAAATAATCGACGGGCGATTCTTCCGTCAGGCTGCGGTCGTCGGTAAAGTGGTTGAGTGGGCGCCGAAAGAATGCTTTAAGGGTGCGGTGGTTTTGGCTATCTTTGACGACTTTTCTGACAGAGCGCGTAATAAAGCCGCGAAGAAATTGACTCGAAAATTGGAATCATCAGAAGCGATTGACATAAAAACTCTACATTTGGAAGAGCAGGATTTGTTCAGCCTGCATTCTGTTTTGGCTTTGGCGGAAACTCCGAGCGAGCCGCATATGATTACACCACGCGTTTTCTCTGGGATTTTAATGGCGCCAGAAAAGATTGATAGTTTTCTTAGCGAGTTGAAGTCGCTGGAATCTAAGTATGGCGTGGATTTGCCAGTTTTTGTTGATTTTTCAAGCGATTATATTTCTCTGCATCCGACGTTTGACAGTAAAAAGGTGAGTGAACGTCAGAAGATTCTTCAGTTGTTGGCGGAAATTTCTCAGATTGTTAATAAGTACGAAGGCTCGTTTGCAGGATTTGGTGGTGACGGAAGATTGAAGGCTAACTTTATCTATAAAAAAATCTGCCAGATGATGAAAGACAATTATACGCGAAGGTGAAAAAAATCTTTGATCCAGCTGGAATTTTTTTAACCCAGGAATTAAAGCGAGGCCCAGCCGAAGGAGTTGGCAGCGGAATTAAACGCATGGTGTAAGCTTCGTAATCAAGCTTGATACTGGGTGAGAATTGGGCTATAATTGACGCGTAGCCCATGCGGATGTGGCGGAATTGGTAGACGCGCTAGCTTCAGGTGCTAGTGTACGCAAGTACGTGAAGGTTCAAGTCCTTTCATCCGCACCAATATTTGACAATTTTTACCATAAGAAAATCACCCATGCTCAGGGTGATTTTTTTAATGTCATAAGTTCAGAGTCTACATGACAGGCAATCGTAAAAGAACAATCACCCTGCCATACAGACACGGGGCGTCTACGAGATACACCTGCAGTACTGATAAAGTTGGTAAGTCCGAACGGACTCAAATTCATCAGGCTTCTTCAGGATGTCACCTGCACGCTTGACCCTTCGGAGTAGCTCAAGGAGTGCGTTCGTATAACTGTCCACAGAAGTTTTTATACGCATGCTCTCTGTATGGCAGTTCCTCGATGCACCATTCAGACCGAGCTGAAATAGCATCAATGCATACTTGAGCCCGAGAGTAAACTTCCTCCCCGATTTGTGTCGACGTAGAACCGTAATTTTCGCGACACAGAGACTTGGCGTAGTTCCGCATCGCCTCCATCGCCTTCATTGCATCGCGATTCATCTGTCGAAACCTCTGCCGTTCCTCTGATGGGAACTTTTTAGGGACAGGGATGCAGTTCCCCATTGACGAAGGAGACGACTAAATTCGAGATAATTCGAATATGCGTCATTGATGAGATGACTAATCGCCTCTACGACATAGGTAGGCATGGTCTTCACCTTTCTGGTTGGTGTTTTTCTCGTCCGCGGAATTGCGACGTATTGTGTTCTTTAACAATACAAGACGAGATTTCATTCCTCTTAACGATTATTAAAAAAGAAATAAAAACTCATCTTGTATTCGATTGCCTGTCAAAGTTCACTTTCGGACAAGGATTTACTCAACTCATCAACGAAAGCTACCTTCATTTATACCACACTCGCGTAAAAAAGTCAATAGAATATGCTCAGCGCAACTTGTCAGGACTTAAAAACTGAACTATAATTAGCTCACATCACGAATTCGTTGGATAAAACGACAGATGTAATTACGGGAAATTAGCTCAGTTGGCTAGAGCGCACGATTCACATTCGTGAGGTCACAGGTTCGAGCCCTGTATTTCCCACCATTTCACGTTAGGTATAAATATGGAATCTTTTTACGTTACGTCAACTCATCTTGACATAGATATGGCGACTGAACCTCATCCGTCTGGGTTAGTTATATTCTCGCGAGAATTATCTACAAACGGAGAGCCGGCTGGGCACATAATAATATCTCCGAGAACCATCATACAGATATATTGTGATTACCTTGAAAGAAATGAAGCTTTAGTAGCAGAGCGTAAACGTTGGGGGATAAATATTCGACAAGACAAGATTGTAAATTACTTCACCCGAACAGAACCTGCTTATGGAATGTACATACCCCAGTCAGACGACATACTGGGCTATCCCGACCTACTAATAGCTTGTACGAATAATAGAAAAGCGAAGAAATTAGCCCGCCAAGAATTAGGAGTAGACCCGACGCAAGTTAAATTGGCAACTCAAGCTCTCGGTATAGTAATGGCTGATTTAGATATTTTTACATAGAGCCGACGGCAAAACTCGACTGATAAATTTTCCAAAAGACCAACTTGACGAACAGCAAATTACAGTATATTAAAGCATTAAACACAACTTTCACTCTTTTTATTTTCCCCTTATCGTGGTAAAATTTTATGTTAAGAGGAAGGTCTGTGTTAATATCAGACCATATTTTTATGAAGGACGCTAGCAAGATTCGAAACATTGCCATTATTGCCCACGTCGACCACGGCAAAACGACCATGGTTGACGGGCTATTAAAAGCAGTCGCGAACATTCCGCGACAACCAAGCCGAGATGAGCCAGGAATTGATTATGGATTCCGGCGATCAAGAGCACGAGCGCGGCATCACCATCACCGCCAAACAAACGTCAATTTTTTACGGCGACTACAAAATAAACATCATTGACACGCCAGGACACGCCGATTTCTCTGGCGAAGTTGAGCGAACCTTGAATATGGCTGACGGCGTTTTGCTGATCGTGGACGCACAGGAAGGTCCGATGCCTCAGACCAAATTCGTATTAGCGAAGGCGCTTGAGCTGGGGCTGAAACCTGTCGTGATTATCAATAAGATTGACAAGCCAGCCAGACGAATTGCCGAAGTTGAAGATGAGTTGAGCGATCTGTTTTTGGAGCTAGCAACCGACGATTCTCAATTGCAATATCCAATTTATTACGCAATCGGACGCGACGGAAAATCATGGAAAGAAATTCCTGCAAACACCGACGAAGACGCGGATTTGACGCCAATTTTTGACGCGATTATCAATGATATTCCAGCACCAAACGTAACGGAAGATGGCGCGTTTCAATTGCTTGTTACCAGCTTGCAATATGACACATTCCAAGGAAATACGCGATTGGGCGAATTGCTCGCGGATCCGTTAAGCGTGGCTTGCAAGTCAGTTTGATGAAAAAAATGGCGAAGTCGCGGGCTCCGCACGAATTGAGAAAGTTTTTTTGGCTATCGCGGCTTGAATCGTGAAGAACTTGACGAAGCTTTTTGCTGGCGACATTGTGGCGCTGGTTGGCGTGGCTGACGCGCATATTGGCGATACGATTGCTGATAAAGAACAACCTGAGGCGCTACCAACAATCGACATTGAAGCGCCAACTCTGAGTATGTACCTCGGCCCAAACACCAGTCCAATGAAAGGTCGCGAGGGCGAGTTTACGACATCCAGGCAAATTGGCGACCGATTGAAGCGAGAGCTTGAAACCAACGTGGCGCTACGAGTCGAGGAAAACGGAATTGGCTTTACGATTTCTGGACGCGGCGAATTGCACTTGAGTGTTTTAATTGAAACTATGCGACGTGAAGGCTTTGAGTTTGAAGTTGGACGACCGCAAGTTGTTACAATTACTGAGGACGGCGTCGAAAAAGAACCGATTGAAGAATTGCAAATTGAGGTTGGAAGCGAATTTATCGGTGCGATCAGCCAAGAGCTTGGTGCGCGACACGCCGAAATGAAATCCCAGGAAACGACCACCGCTGGTGCTGCTCGCCTGACTTACATTTTGCCAACGAGGGCGCTGATTGGTCTGCGAAACATTTTATTGACCGCCACAAGAGGTACGGTGATTATGAATTCCCTGCCTCACGGATATCAACCGCTTGGCGGAAAAACTGCCAAAAACCCGCAATGGAGTTTTTGATCGCATTTGAGGCTGGCACGACAACACCTTACGCCCCTGCAAGCAGCCGAAGCCCGTGGCGAATTATTGGTCGGACCAGGAACGGAAGTTTATGCCGGAATGATTGTCGGGATTTACAATCGCCAAGAAGACATCGAAATCAACGTTTGTAAAGCCAAGCATTTGACCAACATGCGTTCCAAATCATCGGACGGAACTGTGCAATTGACGCCATTTACGCAGTTTAGTTTGGAGCAATGTATCGACTTTATCGAAGATGACGAGCTTTTGGAAGTTACGCCAAAATCATTACGACTTCGCAAGCGATATCTGGACGCAAACGAACGAAAACGCGCCGCGAAACAATAGTTACATCAAGCACAAAAAGTAACCGCCCCGTAATGAGGCGGTTTATTTTTATACGCAGAAAGGAATTAGTTGACAAGAGTTTCTTTGACTCGGCGAGAAGCAAAGAAGTACAAGATTACCAATCCTTCTACTATTAGCATTGTAACGATTCCGGTAATAAATGCCGAAACCTCTACTCCCGATCTTCCAGATGCATATATAACTACCGCATTTGCAACGTTGCCCAATCCAGCTGTGGCGATCGTAGCAACAGCTAGCCACTTACCAAGACGCTTCTGCATCGTTATAAACACGACTGCACAAATAGCCAAGACCACTAGTATAGGTGAAAATATCAAAGAAATGACGTTTTCAGGCTGGCTAAGATTCATTATAGCCTGGAAAAACACTGCTGTATTGACAAGGCTACCGATAACAAAACAAACAACAAAGAACATTAACCAACCCTTAACGCCCTTCAGAGATTCCGCCATCACGACATATTGCACTGGCGCTGCTTGAGGTTGTGCAAAATATTGCTGGCTGACTGGTTGCTGCTCATACGGCGTGTTCTGCGGTTGTGGTGCGGGACCGTACTGTGCGTTTGGATCAGGCTGTGGCGCATATTGCGGCTGCTGAGATTCTTGTTTTGGCATATTAACTTCTCCTTTTAAGAATATTGATATGCCAATTATACCACATCCTTAATTTCCTCTGGTAAAAATCCTTTGTCGTGCTTAAAGCCAGCTTGCCATTTGTAGCCCTTTATTATAGCCCAAATCTTTCATCAATTTGGTCGGAGCGTTCCTGAGGTGCAACGGCACGGGAGAATTCGGATATTTACGCGCCAATTCAAAAGCGCCGTGCATTAAATCGGTAATTTCACGCGATTTCTGACTACGAGCCAACGCAATAGCGCAATGGAACAAATTATACTTCGCCTCCGGAAGACCGACGCGCTCGACAGCCCTCAAACGTCGCAATTGCCAAGCTCAGCGCACCATTACCCGCCAGCCCGATATCTTCCGATGCAAAAATCACCATTCGCCGAGCAATAAACTTCGGATCCTCGCCCGCGTCAATCATTCGCGCCAAATAATACGTCGCAGCCGTCGCGTCACTGCCTCTTAGCGACTTGATAAAAGCGGAAATCACGTCGTAATGCGAATCGCCTTTTTTATCATAGCCCGGAAGCCGTTTCTGAGCCGCCGCCTTAACCACTTCCGGCGTTACTTTTTCATCAAAACTCAGCGCCAATTCCAAATTGCCCAGCGCCACCCTTGCGTCGCCATCCGATAATTCCGCCAAATAATCCAGAGCTTTGGGCGAAACCTGCTTGGACTTTTTCAGAACTTTCAGCGCTCTTTTTAATACTAATATAATTTCGTCTTTTGTCAATCGCTGGAGAACCAAAACCCGTGAACGCGACAATAGCGGCGTGATGACTTCAAAGCTCGGATTCTCGGTCGTCGCACCAATTAACGTAATTAGCCCACTCTCAACATGCGGCAAAAACGCGTCTTGCTGTGCCTTATTAAAGCGATGAATTTCGTCAACGAATAGAATTGTCCTGAGTCCCAGATTCCAGTTTTGGCGGGCGTACTCAATTACCTGCTCAACATCTTTTTTTCCGCTTGTAACTGCCGACAATTCAATAAACTCCGCTTTAACCTCGCGCGCAATAATCCGCGCCAACGTCGTTTTTCCAGTTCCCGGAGGACCCCACAATATCAAACTAACCGGCTCGCCATTCTTAACAATCCGCCTCAATAACTCGCCCTCGCCAAGCAAATGACTCTGCCCTATCACCTCGTCCAGCGTCTGCGGTCTCATCTGTTCAGCCAGCGGCTGCCTACTATCACTCATACTTCCATTATATCGCGAAATCCATAAAGCCAAAAAGTCGTCCGCCGTTACACTTTCCTCGCGCAAAATGCTACAATAGATCTATATAAATAGGAGGAAAAATGGGAGCATTTGTAGTAATAATCTTAGTATCTATCGGGCTTTATGTGCTAAGCGGCATTAAAATTGTCAATCAATATCAGCGCGGCGTGGTTTTAACGCTTGGTCGATTCACCGGTGTTCGCGAACCAGGATTAAGAGTCGTCATTCCAGGATTGCAGACAATGATGTTGGTCGATATTCGTTCAACTCCAATTGACGTTCCAAAACAAGAAGTCATCACCAAAGACAACGTCACGGTCGGCGTTGATGCGGTGGTTTATTTCCGAGTTATCAACGCGCCAAAAGCCGTGTTGGAAACCACGAACTATATTTACGCGACTAGTCAATTTGCCCAAGCAGCACTGCGTGACGTCACTGGAAATGTTGATATGGACGATTTGCTTGCCAAGCGCGAAGAAATTTCTCAGCAGATCAAGGAAATTGTTGATGCAGAAACCGACAAATGGGGCATCGATGTCGAGAACGTTAAGATTCAGAATATCGAACTTCCTGGCGATATGAAGCGCGCCATGGCCAAGCAAGCCGAAGCAGAACGCGAACGCCGTGCTAACATCATCAATGCTGACGGTGAAAAGGCTGCAGCTGAGACATTAGCCCAGGCCGCAGAAATCCTAGCAAAAACTCAAGGCGCCATCAATCTGCGAACGTTGAACACCTTAGAGCGAATCTCTACAGAGCCAAGCCAAAAGACGATGATGCTATTCCCTATCGAACTCATCGACGCAATCCGTGGCGGCAAAAAATAATAAGTCCAAACATTTTTTAACTCTGCTCAGTCATGCACTATCGCAAGACTATTATTAAAATGTAACTATCTTTATTAAGTTTTTTTAATTAACCTAAATTATTTACAAAGTTTCTATAAATTATTACCCCTGCACATCTCCTAAGTGATAAGCATAAACATATTATAAAATATATTTGACAAAGATAAAAAAAGAAGCGTATACTACATAAATATTTATAAAAGTATACGGCCCACTTAGTGCGCCTTTATGTGTGAGGAGATAATAATATGACAGGACAAAACCTAGCAGCTACTGGATTGGGAGGTTCTACTGCAGCTGGACTAGTACTAGCAAATACAGGTATGAGTATCTACGGAGTAATCTTAATCAGGGGTTGCGTTAATTTGCTGTGCAGCTATTCTATTAAGTCTCTTGATGGACAAAATCAAAAATGCTAGAAACACTCAATAGTATCATTACTAGCGGCCTGTTTCTTGTCAGTATTTATAGCATAATTAGATTGACTTTATATACTGTTATTAGCAACCATTCCGCTTATCAACAAACAGAACGCCGTTATATTCGTTATCCAAAATTAACGGTAGTAATACCAGCTCACAATGAGGAGCTTGGCATAGAACGGACTTTACGCTCTGTATTGGCGGCGGAATATCCTCGCAATCGTCTTCAGGTAGTCGTAGCTAATGATGGATCAACAGACCGCACAAGTGAAATTGTCCAACAGTTCATAAATAAATATCGTGGTTCAGCAAAGATAGAAATGCGCTCAGCTCCAAATCGTGGTAAGGCAGAAGCATTAAACCAAGCAATCAAGGAGCGTGCAACGGGTGAACTTATCATGGTGCTTGACGCCGATTCAACCATAGATAATAAATGCCTGAAAAACTCAGCCCGCCACTTCCTTGATGAATCAATTGTTGCAACAGCATCAAACGTGCGAGTAGTCGGAAACGACACTATTATTGGCTTGGCACAAAAATATGAGTATCTAATTTCCCATCACATGAAACGAACGCATACATTTCTAGGAATGGAATATATAATTGGTGGAGTTGGGTCAACTTTTCGTCGCGAGATTCTTGATAAGGTGAATTACTACGATTCCGACACAATGACTGAAGATATCGACCTCACACTCAAAATTATCACAATGGGGGGGGAGACAAGCAACCGCGTAGTTTTTGCTTCTGATTCAATCGCATACACTGAGCCAGTTCAGACCTATAAATCTCTTGTGAAACAGCGATTCCGATGGCGCTACGGACGCATGCAAACTTTTTGGAAAAATCGCAAGATGTTTTTCAGTACCGACAAGCGATATTCAAAACTATTAACCTGGTATCTAATGCCAACAACGCTACTATATGAAGCACTTATCATTATAGAACCCTTAATTGTTTTGTGGATGGCTTGGTATAGTGTAACTACAGGCAACTACTTACCAATCATTTCAATTATGACAACCTACATCATTTTGGCTCTAGTTAGTATTTGGACCGGAAATGATAAGACTATTGCTAATAATGAACGATGGAAACTAACCTTATGCTCACCTGCCGTATTTTTGTTGGTTTACATAATGGTTACAATTGAATATATAACAGCTTTTCAATCAATTATCCGTTGGAAGAATATCCCCAACAGCCTATCAAATCGTCATACAACTTGGACATCACCAGAGCGAGCTGCACGGTAATTTTGGTGCGGATGGGGAGAGTCGAACTCCCATCTCAACCTTGGGAAGGTCACATAATAGCCGCTATACGACACCCGCGCTCGATAAAATTATAACACCCTTGCCAGATAGCGACAACTTTAGTACAATTAAATAGCAAGTTTGTGGCTCTTTAGCTCAGTTGGTAGAGCAGAGGCCTGAAGAGCCTTGTGTCCCCAGTTCAAGTCTGGGAGGAGCCACCAAATATTGCATTTCATTCACGACTTTGCTACAATAAATCGTGAACAACATGCGGGTATAGCTCAGTTGTTAGAGCGCTTCCTTGCCATGGAAGAGGCCAGGAGTTAGAGTCTCCTTACCCGCACCACAGAGGAACTTTCTGAGATTTGGCCGCCCTGTTGGGCGGCTTTTTCTGACTTTGGCAGAGCCAAAGCCAGATGTTTTCTTGGGGGGGTAACGGATCGCTTTGGCGACTAGGTGTGGCGCGCTACATCTAGTGTAAGTGCGCTAGATGTAGCGTAGTTCTTAACAAAACCTCACCTGCAAATTAAGTATTAAGAACAACTCGCCATCATCTTCGTATAAATACCCAAAATCATGCCGAGAAGTGCTTGGCGTGTCAAGTTTAGTATTGTTGAACAAGTAATCTCTAAAGTCATCATCATTATACAAATGATAGCAAAGCAACATGCCGTCATCGCGCACAATTATGTAGCCGCCGTATGTCGAAAGTCGAGTGTCCCACTCGCGACTCGGCACCATGCCGAGCGCAACTGCGCGCAAAAATGATTTCACCTTGTAGCTAATTTCTGCCACTCCCAAACCGTGCAAACCTTTTCGCCCCACTTAATGCGCATAGCTGCGTCATCGTCACGCCTTGTCCTGAATAATAATCAACAAGCATGCTTGCAAGAATATCTGGCATGATACTGTCAATCACACGCATGTTGCGAGTAAAGACGGTGCTTTCTACATGCGAAAACTCTAAAACGCCACCAGTCTCGACAATTGCTTGTATCCTATCTCTCATTTTTCGCGAGCCGCCTATATTGTTGATTTCGCTAAAATCACCGTTGAAGTTCTGGACTTTATAAATGAAGTTCGTTCGCTTGCTTGCATTAAGTAATGTTGACGCTCCGCCAACCTGTGACTTTATTGAGAAACCGACCGGCTTACTTTGAGTAATCAGCTCGTCCTTGATAATCACCTCGATGTCTGATTTCATATTGGAGTTTGCTTTGATTTTTTCTAGGCGGTATTCACTCATTAACGCAACCGCCTCTGGCAACGCAAAGGTGCTGGTGTTGGCTGATTTTATCGCTTCAAACACTCTCTGAGCTTTTTCTGGTAATAGATGCGTGCTCACGGCGTCGACCAATTGTCCATTTTTGCCAAAAATACGCACCACGCCATCTTGCTCAAGATCATATACATAAGGCCTGTTGTCGACATCTTCACGGAATACTTTTAGAAAAGTGTATTCGTCATCTGTTGGCTGCAAGTTCATGTCTGCTGCTTTAATTTTGTTTTCACTAAAGAGCTTGAAGAGTACATATAGCTCCGACCATTCGCCTTTATTTGCCGTCAAGGTGTATGCGTTCACTATTTAAGCCTCTTCATTATTTCATTAGCAGTAGCCTGTATAGCTGGCACAGCAACCGAGTTACCAAGCTGTTTCATTGCTTGCGTTTCAGATACAGGAAACTCAAAATCATCAGGAAAACCTTGCATGCGTAAGCCTTCTTTTGGCGACAGTCGACGCACCTCACCGTCAACTATATACGTATCCCAGTTGCGTCGGTCGCCTATGCCAGACCCGCGGCCACCAACTCGCAAAGTATAACCAATCACTTTATTGACCTTACCCTCAAATACATCATCCATCGTCATAGCGAGCTTGATCGGCTCTGGAAACTCAAACTTGATGCTTTTGTCTTTGAAGCCAACCATAAATAACCGCGGCCGATGCTGCGGCACGCCGTAATCGGACGCTTTGATTACTTTGTGATAGAAACTATAGCCCAGGTCTTCGGTCAATATTCGCCGAATTGTCGCGAATGTTCGTCCGCCATCATGAGTCAATAGCCCTCGGACATTTTCAAGAAAAAATACACTTGGCTGTTTTTCCTTAATGATATTTGCAACGTCAAAGAAGAGTGTGCCGCGAGCTTCATTAAATCCTTTTTTCAGTCCTGCTTGAGAAAATGGCTGACACGGAAAGCCGCCTGTAATAATGTCAAAATCTGGAATACTTTTTGGCAATACTTTCGTAATGTCGCCAGCAAATGTTTGGTCGATCGTCTCAAGCGCGAATAGCTCTGGCTGGATTTTTTTCGAAGTTCTTTTGATAGGGTCTCTCGCGCCGCCTTGTCCCATTCGCTCACAAAAACACATTTCGCCCCAAGATTATGAAAGGCCAGATGAAAGCCGCCAATACCAGCGAATAAGTCGATAAAGGTGATTGTCTTCTTTGTCATACTTCCTCTGCGATATGCTTTAAGCCGCAAGTAGTCACAACAAAAAAAGAAGCAACCACGAACGGTTGCTTACACCTTTAACGCCTGCTTGCACAGGTTTTGTCCGTGGCTGCTTTTTTATGTGCAAGTCCACAAACAAAAAGAATGTGTTTTTCAGGCGTTAAAAGTTTTTAAGGTGTAAGCTCTTTTTATTATAGCGTACCTCTAAAAAAAGCGGAAGACACCCACAAACAAAAGTGCTATAATGGATACGGGATTGCTTAGGCAATCGGTACGTTTTTATCTTTCCTTCTCGCTTGAGGTGTTGTGACATGGCAACTATGCCATAAATAGTCCCCCTTTAATGTTATTCTCATAATACATTATTGTGTGACTGTTACGCCCGGCTTCGCCGGCGCGAGACCTACCGACTACGGGGCTAGTCCTTGTACCGATACGTTTCTAGAGGCCAAAGTACGTTGTATGGCCTTTTCTGGACAGTGCGGAAAGCGAGACCCCGCGTATGCGTGGAGAAAGGTGGTTAGATGAAACTACAGCGTACTAAATATAAACGTACGACTCCAAAGTCTCTTACTGAGTACTCATCTATGAGTATCAGTCTGGGCGATGGCTTTAAGCTACTAATTGAAACAGTAGTGAAAATCATCGAAAAGTACTTTGGTCTCCTCTATGTTTCTATCTATCATAGATAGGCACATACAGGAGATTATGAGGAAAATAGAGTTGTTGGAAAAATTACTTTCAGAATACCCCGCAGACGCTGCGGTATTCTGTGCGTCTGAGCCAAAATCTGATGGTACATTCCGCCCAATCGTTAAACCCAATAAACCGCTTAATGACTGGCTTAAGCGAGTCAAGCGTGCGCTATATCAGCAACGAAAAGATTGGCCAACCTTTATTCACGGCGGCGTTAAAAAGCGCAGCTACATATCGTTTGCTCGACCGCACACAAATAAAAATACTGTCATTACGGTTGATATACGCGATTGTTTCGGTTCTATCAGCCAAAATAACGTACAGATTGCGCTCATTGAAAAGCTTGGGCTACCTAATGGACTTGCGTGCCGTCTTGCAGCAAAACTATGCCACAAGCGCCGCATACCACAGGGTTTTGCAACAAGTAGCTACCTTACTAATCTATACCTGAATGACACGCTACTTATCATAAAGCGCCAGATGAGTTGCATGGGCGTCGATATGACTATATACGTGGATGATATTGCACTATCCTCGCAACATATCGATAGTGCAAGAGTCATCAACATTGTCTCGCAGGAGCTATCGCGAGCAGAATTAGCTATCAGCAAAGCAAAAGTGAAAGTTATGCACTCACACGGACCTCAAATAATTTGTGGTCTCATTGTCAATAAACGAATCTCTCTTACCAGACAAAAGAAAAAAGAATTATTTTCCGATATTGCCAACGGGCGCATGAGCGAAGCAAGCCTGAGTGGCTGGCTAGCAAATCTAAATATGATTGATAAAGAGTTGATGAGAAAGTTGTATACATATGCCATAAAAAAATGGAAACATGAAGTTGGGCACGTAGCGCGGCAGCTTTGCCGCCTGGACGAAACACCAATACCTCTACGGTCATAACAGTAGTCGTCCCTGCTCAGAAAACACCTTTTTCAACTAAAAAATAAAAAGATAGGCAGGGAAAATTTCAAAAAGATAATTCAAAGGATTTTTCTGGTAGGGCGAGCGAACGCTTGCGCTCGAAATAAGTTCGAGCTTTGGCGTATTGCCGCCAATTCAATATTTAACCATCCGAACGGGTGGTTTTTTCGTATTTATAACATTATTTATCGCCAACCTATAATGCATGAGTAAAGTATTGATAATCGTTTTGAAATTTTCTAGACTACACTATTTAACGCAGTCAGTCCTTAGATAGCTAATTACATTTGACATAATACCCCCAGGGGGTATATGATTATTTTATGGATACAGCAGACATCAAACGACGAGCCCTGCATCGCACAAAGATCATATTAGGACAAATGCGCGGACTCGAGAAACAAATTACCGACGACGCATACTGCATGGATGTTTTGACTCAAAGCCTAGCAATACAAAAGTCATTAGCGTCGCTTAATAAACTTATTTTGGAGCGACATCTCCGCACGCACATTGCCGATAAAATGGCGTCCGGCGCCGAAGCTCAACAAAGTAAAGCGATAGAAGAATTGCTCAATCTATATGAATTAAATAATATAAGGACAAAATAATGAATCACGAATCTCATAATCATTGCAATACAAAAAATTCAACCAAACGTATGGCGCTAGCGGCAAGTTTACACTGCCTGGCGGGATGTATGATTGGTGAGATGATCGGCGTTACCATCGGCACACACGCTGGATTTGCGCCACATACTACGGTCATTCTGGCATCAGTCTTAGCTTTCATTTCCGGCTACACCGCATCAATCATACCATTAGTGCGCGCCAAATTATCGCTCATAAAATCCTTAAAGTTGGTTTTCGCCGCCGACACATTGTCCATACTGTCAATGACTATCGTAGACAACATAATCATGCTAATCATTCCGGGCGCCATGGATAAGAACTTAGCTCATCCGATTTACTGGGTTAGCCGGCTAATTTGTATGTTCGCCGCGTTTGCCGTATCATATCCCGTCAATCTATATTTATTACGCCGAGGCAAAGGTCACGCATTGACTCATCATTATCATCACATGTAATTTATTTGTTTTGATTTTCCCTATCATCTCGCTTATACTTAAATCATGAAAACTTGGCAAGATGTCGCCTCTCTTTATCAAATTTATCCGCGCAGTTTTCTGGATACGAATGGCGATGGAATTGGCGATTTGAACGGCATTACCGAGAAGCTGGATTATTTATCATGGCTGGGCATCGATTCGATTTGGATCTCCCCATTCTTCGTATCGCCGCTGACTGACTTTGGTTATGATATCGCAAATTATCGAGCTATTGATCCTACTTTTGGAAAAATGCACGATTTTCAGGCGCTTCTTAAAAAGGCTCAACAAAATTCTTGCAAACTGGCGCAGATAGTCGCTCGTCAAATAACTTGCTAAATCTGCCAAGTTGTTAACAGAGTTAGATATGCGTCACATTTTCGGTGTGGCGCATATCTTCTACCTTGCCACCCGATCCAAGTTCGTACGGCTCGTTTTTTACACTCAAAATAGCGTAAAATACCACCACGAAAATAGTCTAGTTAACCCTGAGCTATTTATCAATCTTATTCAATAACCCACCATAATTATACGGCGTGAATTTGTCATTAATAAAGATCGGATAGGCCGGAGTTTTTACTCCCATTTTCTCTGCCAAACTCTGGTCAATTGGCTGGAATGCTCTTAGGTTTGCCTGATCAAGATTTAACCTCGTTTTATCCTCCAAAGTCATCCGATATACAAAGCGAAACTTCTCCACCTCTGAAGTTGCCTGACAATCAGCAATTTCCTTTTCAGCAAGCATTTGCAGCTTCTGGCGCCATATTTTCACATCATTCAACCTGCTCTGCACGCTAATTTCTATCGACACGCAATTTAGCGCATACTTATTTATACAATCATAATCTGCCACAATCACCCGAGGCAAACCCAATAACCATGACGCACCCAGCAACTCTCCATTTGCACCCTCCCCGACAAACGTACAGTCATTATCTGGACAAAACGTATTGTGAAAGTCAAGCGCAATATCATATTCCTTGCACATTTTCAGTAACTCAATCGGGCGCTGCTGCTCGTATATGCCGCTTGATTTCACGCCGGGAAATGACCGGTTCAAGTCTTGTTCGACGAACCGCTTATTTATTTTTTTATAGCTTCCTCATTCGCCAGTACGCTGTCAATATTTTCCAGCGGATTTTCCTGTAAACTCTTGACCAGATCAATGCCCAGCATTTCATTCCCGTGCATGCCGCCAATTACTAATATTTTCATATTCTTATCCTCCTTATATATTATTTTTTTACCGAGATAAATCAATTGATACAAAAATTCCGCCAATCAGGAACATCAGATTTGGCTTTATCAATGGTCGCATCATCGCCAAAGTCTCTCATAGCTACGCGCGTCATCGCTGGCACAATAGTCCGATAAGCTACCTTCGTCTGATCTAGACGACTGGAAAACCCGTATACCATTGAGCGAAAATTTACTAGATTATTACGTCTCGAGACTTGGCGGTCAGCAAAAACTTCGTCCAGCCATAATATCTCTGGGTTAGGAGCAGCGGTTGGCGCGTACTTCTGCTTAAGCCACGCTGCCATCTCTAGCGACCCAGGATATTTTTCCGCCGCAATCTGTATTGGATCAGCCGTCCAAGCGACCGCCGCCAATGCTAGTCCCGCTGGTGTCTCCTCGATATACCAACACGCTGGGCGCGTCTCGCCGATAGTATCAAATTTCTCGGTCAATTCCTGTTCTGTATAAGCTTCGTCTCCAGTCACGCTGCCACAAGCTTGACATATATCACCAGGATTTTGACGAGAATAGCCTGACGAGCAGCCGCCGCATTTACTTACTTCATACCAAGGCTCTGCCGCGAACGCCGCTTGATATGCGGGAATAATCGCGTCGTACTTTCTCTCGCCTCATCTGGCGCAGCGAACCTCGCTGTTCTTATTTCACTCATAAATATCTCCAAAAATTAACTAAATTGACTGTCAAAAATCAAAACGCCAGCGTCGCGCCGGCATTCATTTGTATTTATTCACAAACTACTCAGCGCGAGCTGGCCAAACGTGAGAATGATGCTCGAAGACGTTTTTATAACCGCCAGTGCCGTTTTGCATCCAGTCGCTAATCCTGGCAACCGTACGACTACTGAGCTTCGTTGCCGCGATGATGTCGGCGTATTTTTCGCCTTTTGACAACATTTTGGCGGCTTGCAGACGTGCGCTAACTTCAATAATCTCCTTCTGAGTCATGACATCGCGAAGAAACGCTCGTATTTCATTAGGGTCACTTATACTAGCAAGAACATCCGCCAGCTGACGCAACTGTTCATCTTTCCAAATATCGTTCTTGTCATTCATATTTTTAGTTTACCAAAGTAAAGTAGGAATGTCAACAATCTTCATATCATCGTCTAAAAACTGGAATTTTGCTCTCATCTCGCTTATACTTAAGCCATGACCTGGCAAGATGTCGCCTCTCTTTATCAAATTTATCCGCGCAGCTTTCTAGATACCAATGGCGACGGAATTGGCGATTTGAACGGCATTACCGAGAAGCTGAATTATTTATCATGGCTGGGAGTCGATTCGATTTGGATTTCCCCGTTCTTCGTATCACCACTGACCGACTTTGGCTATGATATCGCAAATTATCGAGCTATTGATCCTACTTTTGGCCAAATGGAAGATTTCCAAGCGCTACTTAAAAAGGCTCACGATCTCGACATTAAAGTTATGATTGACCTCGTTCCCTGCCACACTTCAGACCAACATCCGTGGTTTCAAGAATCCAGATCTTCACGCGACAACCCCAAGCGAGATTATTATGTCTGGCGCGACGGAAAAAATAATAGCGAACCCTAACAATTGGCGGAGTTTGTCTGGCGGCAGTTCATGGGAATTTGACGAGCGCACTGGGCAATTTTACCTGCATTCATTCCTGAAAAACGCAGCCAGATCTTAATTGGGATAATCCTGAAGTACGCGCTGAGATGAAAAAAACATAGTGCGATTTTTGGTTTGATATGGGCGTTGATGGAATGCGCGTCGATGCAATTTGGGGAATTTCCAAAGACCCTGATCTTAAAGACGATTCTCCAAATCCTGATTTTTTATGGCAATCCAAACGATTACGGAGCGTTTATCCACGATCACTGTAAAATGGGACCTCATTTTCAGGAATATTTGCAAGAATTGGCATCAGTCTGCGATGAATATGACGACAAGCAAATGGTGTTTGAATTTTATCCTGACGATAAGCTGGGCGATATTTATCATCAATACAGCCAGATCCTGACAGTCCACCCAAAAGCCTCGGCGTTTTTCATGGAGTATCGCGACAACGAATGGCACGCTAAAAATATTGAGAAAAAAATCGAAAATTACTTACAATCAGCGAACTCAACCACGCCATTTTTCTGCATTGGAAATCATGACCAGCCGCGAGTCGCCTCCAGATTGGGCAAAGAACGTGCCCGCGCCCTCAGCTTCTTAAATCTCCTCACTCCAGGAATTAGCGTAGTGTATTACGGCGACGAAATTGGCATGACGAATGGAGAATTGACCACTGATGACATTCAAGATAATTTCAGTCCCGCCAATTCTGTTATTGATAGTCGAGATTTGGAACGCACGCCAATGCAGTGGAATGGTTCGCAACTTGCGGGCTTTTCAAGTGCAAAACCTTGGCTTCCTATTAATGATAATCACACGAAAATTAACGTTGATAGCGAAAAAATCGCAAACGATTCCCTGCTTAATATGCACCGAAAATTATTAAAATTGCGCCAAACCTTCCCAATTCTTAAAAATGGCAATTTGAGCACCGTACAAAACACTGGCAACGGATTTATTCTCGGATTAAAAAGAGAGCTGGCTGGTCAACGTGCTTACATTTTCATCAATTTCGCAGACGCGCCACAGAACTTCTCCATTCCAGAAAACGCCAAGATCATTACCTCGACTCACTCTGTCAATTTAATTACCGCAGAAAATCTCCAAATGACAATTCCAGGATATTGCGGAGTTTTACTTATTGTCCAGTAACCCAGCTTTCTGGGAATAGTTCACCTTGCGTTGCATGTTCTCTAAGATTCAGCTCAGTCGCATCCACTGCAGTTCTACCCATACATTTAATAGTCCCAATAGACTCCGAAAGGTCGTTTTCGTTTTCCTCTGCAAGTTTTTCGTAATACTCAGCCTTTCGTTCTACATCCTCACTCACCTCATCGCGCGGGCTATACTCATTTGCTCTGTTCGAGCCACACTCATCTATATTTGTCCCGTTCGGACCATACACTATCAAACAACGGCGTTTTTCATCCCGTCCAGTTAATTCACCTTTAATTATAAGCAGTCAGAATCAAATCTCCGTCGACATACTCGCCTAAAAAAATACATCTCCGTAGGATTCTAAGCCTCGTTTTTTTAAGCTTGCCAAGCAACCACTTTTTCGTCTTTTTCCGATTACTTCCAAAATATCAGCTTGCAATTGACCGTCCGTTATTAACGGAATTTCGGATTTTTCCTCGCCTTTGTGCGAAATAATAAGCTCGCCGTCTTGCTCAACAACAGCTCTTTTTCACGTCTTTCGTCGAGTAAACATTATGAGTTCGAAGCTTGAAGGAAACGTCATGGGCGCTTAAGCCAACCCTCTTACAATTTTTCAATATTTATCTTTCCATTATCTATAATTATCAAGGCTTTTCCCGTCAATCAGCTGCTTAGCCTTAACGCTATGTTTCTTTTATCCACTTCAGAGTCAACACCAACACACACCATATACACAAAAATCCCAACATAGTCCAAAAATCTTAATATCATTATTATAAATAACGCCGCCGATAATACCACCAAGTACGTAATTCTGAACTTGATCGCTAGCGGAAGACGGCGCCAGATTGCCTTTTTCCCGTAATGTTAATTATTATCGTCAGAGCAAAAAAATCCGATCAATAATTTTATTGCTACTAAAAATAAATTCATTCATAATTTACCTACTTTTTTTCTATTAAAAAAACGCTCTGATATTTATCAGAACGCTCATCAAACTTATTTCAATCGTAGGAACTTGGTGAGGTGCGCCTCCCCATAACTACGACTGTCCACCACAACAGTTTTGTCTTGAACTGGCACCTCACCTATTCCTGGATGTGATAATATCATAAATCCACCCGGTTTGAGTAGTCTCATTAGCTTAGAAACTGTGGAAAACTGTGGATTATGGTATGGCGGATCGGCAAAAATAATATCAAACTCCCCTGTTGAGCTCGCGCTTTCCAACCAATTTACTATCGTTGTTTTTATTACAATAGATTTTTCTTCGACACCTAAAATACTTATGTTTTCAGCAATTACTCGCTGAGCAACTCGATCTCGCTCCACGAAAACCGCCGACGCTGCGCCGCGACTTAATGCCTCTAGTCCAACAGCACCAGACCCCGCAAAAGCATCCAAAACCCGCGCACCGCGTATTGATTCACCTAAAGAATTGAACATGGCTGAGCGCACTCGCTCACCCATAGGATGCGTCGTTGAGCCAGAAGGAGTTTTTATGAATCGTCCGCCAAATTCACCAGAGATAATCCTAACTCTCACTTTTTTCTGCCTCAAGTTTCCAAATGGACGCCAGCCAACCCAACATCACCGACTTTATAATAATAGGCATTAGCTCGTGATTTGTCTGCTAAGCAAGGTCCGTCGTCCAGCCGCTCTTGCTAAAATTGTCGTACATTTTCATCGATGCCACGACGTGGACTTGGTCCAAATAATATTCACGATAGCCCTGATTTTTCACTTGCAATATCTCATCGTCACTCGGAATTGCGTCTTTAAAACGCGGATATGACACCACGCTAGCCACGCCAGCCTCAAACGCCACGTGCGTCGTCATCATACCTTTGGCGCCCCAGAATTTCCAGTTGTTCTTAATCAGTTCAATTCCGTTATCGCCCTTCATGAGATTTTTCTTCAAAATTGAAGTTCGCGTCTCCAACCCTTCACCGCCACGAAGTTCCGCCATAGCTTGTTCCAGAGGAAAATGATGAGCCGGGGTCAAACCATCAGTAATCGCGTGCGCCATCCAAGCTGCCTCAAACGCTGCTCGCTCGGAATTATTTATTCGCAGTGCTCGGGCTAAATTGCCAATATGTCCGTCAATCATCTCCAAAAGCGCAGTGTCGTTCGGATCGTCCGGATTTATAAAATGCCACGGCTCGTCCACGGCTGGACTCTTTCGCTTGACACCATCAGGACCATTCTTGCCCTCAAAATGAAGAATGTTTTTAATATCAGGAAAATCACACCAATCAGGAAGAATTGGTTCTATATTTTTCCTTGCAACTCGATCTATTTTTTGGTGGACGCCAATAAATCGACCAGAGCCATCCCTAATTGTTGTTCCTGCATACATATTAATTTAAAACAGTTAATCGCTGATAGCGACTGACGGCGCGCGCCAGATGATTATATTGTAGCAAATCTTGCCCCTCTTTGACAAAGCGTTCAGCTTCGACTTGAGCGCGAGCAATTAGCACCGTATCCGCCAGCGAGGCAATTTTCAAGTTCAAATCCCCGTGTTGCATTTTCCGTAAATCTCGCCAGGTCCACGCAATTTCAAATCAACCTCCGCCAAATAAAACCCATCCTGCGATTTCTCAATCTCTCGAAGTCGTTGACTCGGCTTATCGTGGCCGCTCATCATCAAATGACAAAAACTCTGATGCGTCCCGCGCCCAACTCGCCCGCGCAATTGATGCAACTGACTCAATCCAAAATTATCCGCATTCTCAATTAGCATCACCGTCGCATTCGGTACATTCACACCAACCTCAACCACAGTCGTGCTGACCAACATATCCAGCTCGCCGTCCGCAAATTTCTGCATCACTTCAGCTTTTTCTTCAGCAGGAAGCTTTCCGTGCAACAACCCAACTCGACGATGGTTGAAAATAGTCTTGGACAATTTATTATATTCCGCCTCCACCGATTTTCTTATCATTATCTGGATTATCATCAATCAACGGACAAATAACGTAAGCTTGGCGACCTTTGGCTAGCTCATTTTCAATCGATTCGTAAAGCTTCGGAGCTGATGCTGGCGACCAAATCTTAGTCTGAATCGGCTGACGACCAGAGGGCAACTCGTCCAGAATAGAAATGTCCAATTCTCCGTACAATGTCAGCGCCAGACTGCGCGGAATTGGCGTGGCGGTCATACTTAAAAGATGCGGCATAAAATCAGACTTTTCCAATAAAGCTTGTCGTTGCTTCACGCCAAATCGATGCTGTTCGTCAATCACCGCAAATCCCAATTTATGATACGCAACTTTTTCCTGAATTAGCGCGTGCGTGCCGACCACAACGTCAATATTGCCGCTAGCCAAATTGTCCAACAATTGACTGCGCACCGCACCTTTCACGTGGCCCGTCAGAAGCGCAACAGACACACCAAATGGCGACAATAACTCGTCAAGCGTTTTCGCATGTTGCTGCGCCAAAATCTCCGTCGGCGCCATAATCGCCGTCTGAAAGCCAGCCTTCGCCACTTCCGCCGCCACCAATCCCGCAACGACAGTTTTTCCCGAGCCAACATCTCCTTGTAATAACCGATTCATCGGATGATCAGACTCCAAATCTTGCAGAATTTGCCACGCAGCTCGGCGCTGAGCGTTCGTCAAAGGAAACGGCAATTGATCAACAAAACTCTTCACGACCGACTTATTAAACGGAATTTTCCAGCCTGTTAATCTGGTCTGTTCTTGCTTATTAAATTGTGCCGCCAATATCATCTCGAATAACTCTTCAAACGCCAGACGCTCACGACCACGGGAAATTTCCTCGTGAGTTTTTTGGCGCGTGAAGAAATTTAACCGCCTCAGAACGACTGACCAATTTTTGGCACCGAATAATATTTTCCCGGCAAAGTCTCGGGCAAAAAATCCATAATTGGACGAATATTTTTCATCAAATCTTGCACAGTTTTTGGGCGGATATTTTTGATCGATTTATAAACTGGCTGAATTCCAGAATTATTTTCCGCAGTAGTTTTGGCAATTTCTTTTGCCAGCTCGACGGACGGATTATTGATTTGATAGCGATTATATTGCATACCAAATTGGCCAGAAAAAAATAAATTCCGCATCAGATTTTAATTGCGTTTCGCGGTACGGCTGATTGAACCAAACCGCCTTAACTTTGCCCGATTTATCCGCCAAAACCGCGGTCGTGATTCTAAGTCCACGCCGAACAATACGCGTCGAAACCGACTCGCAGCGCGCCTTAACCGTAACTTTTCCCGGCTGAAGATCTGCGATATTAACCGCAGTTGAATAGTCGTCATATGCTCGCGGTAAGAAATTCAGGGCATCAGAAACCGTCGTAAGACCGGCCGCCGCTAGAGCCTGAGCAGTTTTCGGCCCGACGCCTTTAATTTGCTCGAGAGGAGTTGTTAATTTCATCTACGAAACGGCGTTGATGCCTTCCAGAGCGTAAGCCGTATCTTCCCAGCCTCTCACACCGATTGAATCTACGCCCATTTGCTTCACTGGAAAATCATTGCCGCCTTCTTCAATTTTGTCGCCAAAGAACAGTGTTTCTTCTTTCGACCAGCCATTCAGTTCAAGCAACCTGCCAATTCCATAAGCCTTATCAATTCCTGGAAGCGTGATGTCAGTACTGGTCGTACCGCCAATTCGCACCTCAAGCCCAGGCAGCTTCTCCGCCACCTTGTCGCGATATATCGGACGGACATCCTTATACTTCTCCGCCCACGCATATTTATCTTCAGGTGTAGCCTGCTGGCCCAAAGCCGACATAGTAATCTGACTATGTCGATCTTCAATTATTTCACCCGCAGGATTCTCACACCAAATGCCCATTTCCTTCGCAACTTCTTCCAATGCCGCAGTTATCTGAGTTTTTTGCTCGTCAGACAAATCGTTCGCATACTGAATTTTCCATTCATCATCAGCGGCGTCAAATCGATAATATCGAGTACCGCAAGTCGGCATCGCGTGGAACTTCTGAAGCAACTCTGGAGTAACGTTCAGCCTATCAATCACCTGCTTCTTTATCTGATGAAACGTACCGCCCGTAATCACACAAACGTCATAGTTCTCAAGCAATCGACTAAGAATCCCCGCCATACGGTCGCTAATTGGCGACTTTGTAATTGCCAATGTGTCATCCAAATCAAAACCGATAATTTTTTTCATTATTCATCCCCTTCCGTAATTAATACAAATGTGTTTTTGCCCTTCTTCAGTAGCGACGTGCCATTGACGACTTTATTTTCGGCAAGTTTTTCTCCGTTTAGGCTAATAGCTCCAGATTTTAACAATCGCTTTGCTTCGCCGTTAGAGCCAACTGCCCCAGATTCCACCAGCGCTTCAATCACATCAATTCCAGCATCAACGCAAGGAATTTCTTCAGCCAAAGCGCCTAAATCATCGTCCGACAATTTCTTAAAATCGCCGCCGCCAAACAAAACTTCAGTTACGCGCTCAACGGATTCACGGCGCGCGCTACCGTGAACAATGTCAGTAACTTCGCGAGCCAAAACCTTCTGCGCCGAACGCGCACCTGGATTAACAGCGTGATTTTCGGCAATAGCTTCAATCGTATCGCGATCCAACATCGTAAATATCTTCATATATTCAATCGCACTCTCGTCATCAACATTAAGCCAGAATTGGTAGAATTTATAGACGCTGGTTTTATTTTCATCAAGCCAAACCGCACCGCCTTCGGATTTGCCGAATTTACGACCAGTCGACTTATTGATAAGCAAAGGTGCAGTCATTGCGTAGACTTCGGTGTTTTCTTTTTTACGAATCAAATCCACGCCGGATAATAAATTACCCCATTGATCCGATCCACCAATTTGCAGATTCACGCCATATTGATTAAATAGATGCCAAAAATCATAGCCCTGAAGCAACGTGTAAGTGAATTCCGCAAAGCTCAAACCCTTGCCGTTGTTAATGCGCGCCTTGAAAAAAATTCGCGGCTCACCAAATCCGCCATATTGAAATTTCTTTACCGATATCGCGAAGAAACGGCAGCAATTCCAGCTCAGCCAGCCAGTCAGCGTTATCAACCAAAGTAAAATCTCGTCCAGCAAAGATTCTCGAAACTTGGGATTTTAAGGCTTGCTTGTTATGCTCAATTTCCTCATACGGAAGTAGATTTCGCTCTTCCGTGTCGCGCATATCGCCAATCATTCCCGTGCCGCCACCGACGAGCAAAAACGCCTTTATGTCCGCGCTCCAAAAAAATGCCGAACCATCATATAAACTGCCAAATGCCCAACATGCAAAGCTGTCCGCCGAAGGATCCGTCCCTCAAATAGAGCGTGAAATTCTCCGAATCGATAAGTTTGTCGTCGGTAAATGTGGTCTGATTCCAGAATCCACGCCATTGTAATTCTTCTGATAATTTCATATCACCCTTTTCTATATATTAGTATAGCAATTTTACAATTGAAGCGAAACATATGCGTGATATAATAGAATTGTGAAGAAAAAGACTACGATAAGCACCGCCGGACACGGCTCAAGCGATAAGAAATCTCCGTCGAAACGGATGAACTTATATGCCAATTTGGCGCAGAAACATAAGACTAAAAAAGATAAGGACGCGCGCGAACGAGCGGAATATTTGGCGACTTTGCCGAAACATCCCGTAAAGCGATTCTTTTATCGATTACATCCGAAGCGACTAGCGAAATATTGGTTCTCCAAGCGCGGCGGACTGATGGCGCTGAAAATTCTTGGCGTCAGTATTTTGTTGATGTTGCTACTTATCGGCGGAATGTTCGCTTACTTCCGTAAAGACCTCGATAAAATTCGCCCTGGTGAGCTTGCTAAGCGCGTTCAAACGACCGTCACTAAATATTACGACCGCAATGACAATTTGCTTTGGGAGGATAAAGGTACGGGCAATTATCAATTGGTTGTCGAATCTGACCAGATTAGCGACTATTTGAAAAAAGCCACCGTCGCAATTGAGGATCGAAACTTTCTATAATCACCACGGCATCAGTATTAGCGGCATGTTGCGCGCAATGCTCTCGACTGCTTCACGACGCCAAGTTCAGGGTGGATCGACTCTGACACAGCAGCTAGTCAAGCAAGTTTTCTTCGCAGATGAGGCTGGCGACCGATCAATTAGCGGTATTCCTCGAAAGATCAAGGAAATCATCCTCGCAATCGAAGTCGAGCGTATGTACAGCAAGGATCAAATTCTGTCATTATATCTGAATGAGTCTCCATACGGCGGTCGTCGCAACGGCGCAGAATCTGCCGCCCAGACATACTTTGGTAAGCACGCTAAAGATCTGACGCTAGCGGAAGCGGCGCTAATTGCTGGTATTCCACAGAATCCGACTTACTACAATCCGTATAACACTGCCGGAAATAAGGCTTTGATTGCCCGACAACATACAGTTCTGGATTACATGGCCGAGCAAGGAGTTATTACCAAGGATGAGGCTGAAAAAGCTAAAAAGATTGATATTCTAAGCACGCTTAAGCCACAGACCGAGCACTTGGAGAATATTAAGGCTCCTCACTTCCTATTGATGGTTCGTAATCAGTTGAGTAAAGAGCTTGGCGAATCAGTCGTTGGACGCGGTGGATTGACGATTAAAACCACCCTCGACTGGCGAATTCAGGAGAAACTTGAAAATGAAATGAAATCGTTCTTTGCAACAGGTCGACCAGATTCTGTGCGAATTAGTAACGGCGCCGCAACAGTCGAAGACGTTCAGACTGGACAAATCGTAGCACTTGTTGGTAGCCGTGACTTTAATTACACTGGCTTCGGTCAGGACAACGCCGCAGTTTCCTATATTCAGCCAGGCTCCACGATTAAGTCGCTTGTCTTTGTTCAATTATTCGATAAACACGACAGCAAGCAAGCGTACGGTAGCGGCACAGTCTTAGCTGATGAAAATATCGATAAACTATACGGCGCAACTCTAAGAAACTGGGACAACAAGTTTATGGGCGCCATCAATATTCGAAGAGCGTTAGCCTTGTCACGAAACAGTCCTGCAGTTAAAGCAGCTTATATTATAGGTGACGGATCCGCTAAGCCTGTCGTCGAGGGGATTCGCAGAATGGGCGACACCAACTATTGCCGCCAGGAAGAAAATGCCGGCGGTTACGGATTCGGTGCAGCAATCGGCGCATGTGGAACCAAACAAACAGAATTGGTGAACGCCTACTCAACATTAGCGCGAATGGGAGTCCAAAAAGATATTTCAAGTGTTATCGAGGTAAAGAACAGCCAAGGTGAAACTCTGAAAAAATGGAAAGATGAAGGCAAGCAAGTTATCGACTCTCAATCAGCATACATTGTGAACGATATCTTGTCCGACCGAACTCCTGGACTTCATGGCTGGATGGGCGTCAATGGCGTTCGAACCTCCGCAAAGACTGGTACATCGGACAAAGGCTCGCAGCCAAAAGACCTCTGGATTGTTAATTACAGCCCAGCTCTGGTTATGGGAATGTGGCTCGGAAACTCCGACACTAGCGTGATTGGTACATCAGCCTCCAACTACGGCATGCCAGTAATTAGAAGCGTTATGGAATTTGCACACACCCAAGTTTACGCCAAAGAAGGCAAATGGAAGTCAGGTCAATGGTACGAGCGACCAAGCGGAATCCAGACTGTCAACGGCGAGCTCTACCCGTCATGGTGGAATAAGAGACAAAGTCAATCTACAGAGAAAATCACCTTCGATAAAGTCTCTAAGAAAAAGGCAACGAATTGTACTCCAGACGGCGCAAAGGAAGAGATTGAAGTGACAAAGATTATCGATCCTTTGACTAAGAAAGAGTCAATTACCGTTCCTTCAGGTTACGACGCAAACGCAGAAGATGACGTTCACAAGTGCGACGACACTAAGCCGCAAATTGGAGCAATATCATACACCAACAGTGGTAAGAAATATACGATAAATATCGACGTTACAGCAGGAACTTGGGGCTTATCGGCAATCGAAATTACCGTGGATGGAAAGAGTATTAAGAGTTCAGAAATTACTTCAAGCGGCAAGCAGACCGCCACGGTAGAACTTGATACGGCAGGAGCACACACGGTTTCTGTAACCGTAAGAGACTCTGCATATTACACCGCCACTTCAACTGGCAGCATTCAAGTTCACTAAATAAACTATTGTTTATTCACCAAATTAATCAGCTCAGCCTCGTGTTGAGCTGATGTTTTTGAGCGACCATTTGTGCGCTTTTTAGGAACGCTAGTCTTCTGCTTTACAGGTTTTTTCTGTTCAATCACAAGCTTCGCAAACATCATTTTTCCAGCGTCGGTCTGCAAGCTTCGAATAATCTCAATTTTCTTCGTTTGCCCAATGTAGCGCTTGGCGTTCTCGACAACCACCATCGTTCCATCTTTCAAATAGCCAACCGCTTGATGAGAATCTTGCCCCTTCTGCGACAACTCCAAATCCAGCTCGTCACCAGGCAAATAACTCATCCTCAAACTTTTCGCCAGCTCATTGATATTCAAAACCTTGACACCATCAACTTGCGCCACCTTGTTTAAATTGTAATCAAGCGTCAGCACTGCTGCATCCATTTCCTTTGCCAATTTCAACAAGCGCGAATCCACACCTTCCGGCACGCGAATATTATCGTCATATAGCTCGAAAATGAAGATTTCAAAATGTCCTTAAGCTCCTTCACAACATCCATGCCAAATCGCGCTCTTTCACGCTTGTCATGGTCTGCGCCGTCGGCCAATAATTGCAATTCCGTCAATACACTCCTCGGCACGATAATTTTTCCCAGTAAAAATCCGGTCTTCGCCAGCTCAGTCACTCGCCCATCCATGAGTACTGACGTGTCGACCAAAATCGGCGCCGCGCCCACTGACGAATTTCGTCGCGGTTTTGCCAAGAAATAAACCTCAGCCGCCAAGCCAAGCAACATCATAATTATTATCAATCCGTAAAAATCTTTCATTTTTCCCCTTTCTATTGTAAATAGTCAATCAGTGCCTGTCGCATATCGCTGACACCTTTTATAAATTTATCTTTATGAACTTTCGGCGCAATCGCATAAGTGAAGCCTAGTTTCTTCGCTTCCTTGATTCGAGCTTGCCAATTCGTCGCCGAGCGGACCTCGCCGCCCAAGCCAATCTCGCCAAACACCACGGCGCCCTCGTCCAGACTTCGCCCAGCACTAGCGCTAGCAATCGCCATCGCCACCGCCAAATCAGCAGCTGGATCATTTAATTTCAGACCGCCAACCACATTGACATAAATATCTTTGTCCGCCAATTTCAACTTTGGTTCGCTTTTCCAAAACCGCCACCAACAGATTCAATCGATTCAGATCAAAACCGCTCGCCGTGCGCTTAGGATAGCCAAAATTCGTCGGATTGACTAGCGCTTGAATCTCCACCAAAAGCGGACGTGCGCCTTCCATGGTCGCCAGCACAATTGACCCATCCAGATTCTGCCGCTCCGCCAGAAGTTCCGCCGACGGATTCTTCACGATTCTCAGCCCCTGCTCGTCCATCTCAAAAATCGCCGCTTCATTAGTCGAACCATATCGATTCTTCTGCGCCCGAACAACTCGAAAACCGCCATATCGATCGCCCCTCAAAAATTCAGCACAACGTCCACCAAATGTTCCAATATCTTTGGCCCAGCAATCGAACCCTCTTTGGTGACATGACCAACCAAAATCACTGCCGTGCCCGAAGCTTTGGCGGCACGAATAATTACATTTGACGAGTTTGTGATCTGACTGACAGACCCAGGAGCGGAGGAAATATCGCTGAGAGAAATTGTCTGAACCGAATCGACGATCGCCAGATCATATCCCGCCTTGCTGAATTGACGCCGCAATATCTTCCGCGCTATTACTGGACGCCAGCTGCATTTTTTTCCGAATCAGCTGCACCCAAACGCTCCGCACGAAGCTTCACTTGAGAAACCGATTCCTCGCCGCTTACATATAAACACCGATTTTGTCTTGGCGATATGTGCCGCAACTTGCGCCAAAAGCGTACTTTTTTTCCCAATTCCTGGCTGACCCTGCCACCAACACCACGCCGCCGACCAGAAAACCGCCGCCCAAAAACAGTGTCCAAATCGTCAATTCCCAGTACTTAATCTTTCTAATCCCAGACTCAGAGACAGCCTCACGAATACTAGACGTTTTTCAAGGCTTTTGCCGCGCCCAGCCGATTTATCGACAACAGATGACCCGCCAGAAGAAACGACCTGCTCGACTAGCGAATTCCATTCCCCGCAATTTTCACACCTGCCAGCCCACTTTGAAAAACTAGCCCCGCACTGCTGACAAACAAATTGACTTCTAGCTTTCGCCATTATTTCGCCCCCTCCAAACTATCCAAACTTTTATTCAATTCATCAATCTGCACGCCCTAATTCTCTAAGCCGCAAAACGTCAGAATTGTAAGAATTGATCTCAGAATTCAAATTGGCACGCCTTTCGTTCAACTCCGAGAGCTCCGCTTTCAAGGCTTGACGTTGACTATAAAAATCACTCTGCGACAAGAATCCGCCACTAACGCCCGCTCGCCGATTAAAGTCCGCCACGCGACCATTATAATCCGCCAAATCAGTTGAATATTGCGATAATTCTCTGTTCAATTTTTCCTTTCGAACCTTCAACGACTCACTCAATTTCTGCGCTTCATTTTCTCTGGATTCAAATTTTTTTCTTGATATTGTGCGTGCAATTTCACGACTTCGGATCGATCGGTAAAATATCGTCGATAATATTCCTCCAGCTCGTCGCCCAAATTGGCAAATTCCGTCCCTAAAATCGAATGCAACTCGTTAGCTCTCGTTCCCAGGTTGCGCACGATCATAATACTCCATCCGCTCGGACAATTTCTTATTTTTCACATTATTATAAGCCTGTTCCAAAAGCTCGCTCAAATGAGATTTTTCCGACTCACTCAGCCTTTCCCAGGCAGCGTGCAACATCTCATGCGCCGCCGTCACTTCCTTCACGCCATCAAGCTCAGAATTGGTCACGTTATAAATATAAATATCCCTAGACGACGGATTGTAGCAACCCAAAATCGCGTTTCCTTTTTCTACGCGACGGCAATCTTCGTTAAATTCGTTCGCCGATTTAATCTGCGGATTAGAAACATAGAACATTTTCCTGCCAACATCCGACATCTTTACGCGATCAGCAATAGCGACAATTTCCGCACTTGGTTTATATTGCCACAGCGTAATCTCGTCAATAATTTGCTGACGATTCATCATCACAAAAACCGCAGCAGAAAGCACAATTATCGGCGTGAGGACGCTGAATATTTTACGCACGATTGACATTAATCACCACCTTATCATTATCAATTTTAGCCTCCAGCGTGTCGCCAGGTCTCGCTTTATTGGACAATAAAACATCGCTCAGCGGATCCGCCAGCTCCGACTGAATTGTTCGCCTTAGAACTCGCACGCCGCGTTGATCATCAAATCCTCGGTCAATCAACCAACGCTTCGCCGAAGAAGTAATATCAAGCGTCATTCCATGTCGACCAACAGCTTCGATCAAATCAGACGTGAGATTGTCAAAAATCTTTCGCACAACCGAGCGAGACAACGGCTTAAACGTAATCACGCTATCAAATCGACCAATCAATTCTGGACGCAAAAATTCCTCAAGCTCACGCAGAGCGGCACGCGAATTTTTCTCGTGACGATTTTCGCTAGCCGACTTTTTCTGCCCAGACGCACCAAATCCCAGCTCCGAGTCTTGAATCATTTGCTCGGCGCCGACGTTGCTCGTCAAGATGATAATCGTCTGCCGAAAACTCACCGTTCGTCCGTGAGAATCGCTTAACTTGCCGTCCTCCAAAATCTGCAAAAGCAAATTCAGAACGTCAGGATGCGCCTTTTCAATCTCATCGAACAACACCACGCTATATGGTCGACGACGAACTTTATCCGTTAATTTCCCGCCATCCTCATAGCCAACATAACCAGCCGGCGCACCAACCAGCCGACTAGCCGTGTGACGCTCGGAAAACTCGCTCATATCAATTTTAATCAAACTATCATCACCGCCAAAAACTTCCCGCGCCAGAACTCGTGCCAATTCCGTCTTACCAACTCCAGTCGGACCCAGAAAGATAAACGACCCAAGCGGCCCGCTCTGACGATTTAGTCCGGCTTTATTACGACGAATCGCGCGCGCCAGTTGCTCAATCGCTTCATTCTGACCAAGAACACTCTGGCTCAGCCGCTTCTCCAGGCGGATCAAATCCTTCATCTGATTCAACGATAATCTGTCAATCGGAATATTTGTCATTGCCGAAACCGCTCGACGCAAATATTCATCAGTCAACACCGGCTCATCACTGACTTCATCTTTCAGCGCTTCGTCTTGCAATTCCAATTGTCGCATTTGCATCTTAAACTCTGCGGCTTTTTCATAATCCTCAGCTTCGACCGCGGCGTCAATTTTTCCAGCCAATCGCTTAATTTGGCGAGCCAACTTATCCTTGCGCGACAATTTTATTGGCGAGCTAGACTTCAATAAACTCGCCGCCTCGTCAATCACGTCGATCGCTTTATCTGGCAAAAATCGCTCCGTTACGTAACGCTGACTCAAATCCACCGACTCAATCAACATTTCGTCAGGAATTTGAACTTGATGATGCTTGGCTAATTTTCCTCTCAAGCCGCGCATCATTTCTACCGCCTCTTCTGACGATGGCTCATTGACCGTCACCGACTGGAAGCGCCGTGACAACGCAGCATCTTTTTCGATATGTTTTCGATATTCATCAAACGTCGTCGCGCCAATCAATCGCACCTCGCCTCGCGACAACGCTGGCTTCAACACATTCGCCGCATCCATCGAGCCTTCAGCCGAACCAGCGCCAACTAACAGATGTAACTCGTCAATAAACAAAAATAACTTCTTGATGTTTTTTAGCGACCGCCAGAACTTTTTGCAATCGCTCCTCAAATTGCCCACGATATTTCGTCCCAGCAATCATCGCCGTCAGATCCAATTGAAAAAGTCGCTTGCCCTTCAAAAATTCGGGAACTTTATTATCAGCAATCCTCTGCGCCAAGCCCTCGACTACCGCAGTTTTACCGACGCCAGGTTCGCCAATCAGCGCTGGATTATTCTTACTCGCCGACCCTAAAATCGTGATCATTCGCTGAATTTCCGACGCTCGACCAATCACCGGATCCAAAAAAATCCTTCACTGGCACGCCGCGTCAAATCGACACCGAATTTCTCCAAAACTCGCAAATCGCCGGAGTTTTTTTACTTGTCGTACTACGCTCGCTCTGCAGAGATTCAAATTGCTGTTTATCAAACACATCTTTCCAAACTTCCACGCAGATTGTCAATGTCAACGTTCATATCCCTGCAGCAATTTAGTCGCTCGCGCCTCGTGCTGCTGCAGCATTCCATAAACGATGTGTTCCTGTGCCAATTTTTTTCCTGCCCAAATTCAACCGCTAGTTGCCAAGCAATCCTTATCAATTCAACAACTTCAGCACTCAAACCCTTACTTACAATCGTAATCACCAGCGGCTTTGCGGTCAGGTTCAACGCCATTTCCGCCCGATCCAAAGTTACGCCGTTTTTCCGCCAAAATCTTTCGCGCCTAGCGACGAATTCTGCGCCAACACACCAAGCAAAAATATGCTCCGTGCCAACATATTCACTCCCCTCATTATGCGCCAGAAAAACCAGCTCGCCCCAAACTGGCTCGAGCCGTTTCCGTCAGCCGAGGTTCTAATTCGGAAAAAAATCTTCTGACATATCGCCCTCCTTTCGTTTTCGGCGATTCGCAGAAGGCAGCTTATTCCGCCACCTCCTCAACTACGCTCATCAAGCTATCCTCAATATTCTTTCGAGGTTTTTGGCTCTGCCTTAACAGGAGCTTTTGCTTCGATGTCTCAACTCATAGCCAGTCAATCGACTTGCCAAGCGAACATTCTGTCCAGCGCGACCAATTGCTATTGATTGCTGATCTTCGCTAACATAAACCGTCGCACGCTTCTCATCTTCATTGACAGTCACACTCAAAACCTCTGCTGGGACTCATCGCATTAGCAATAAATCCAGCCGCATCCTCCTCGTATGGAATAATGTCAATTTTTTCCTGCTCGCCAATTTCATTCATCACAGCCTGAACGCGGGCGCCGTGACCGCCAACAAACGTACCAACTGGATCAACGCCAGGTAGCGCTGAAGAAACCGCCAATTTGGTTCGGCGACCAGCTTCGCGAGCGATTGCCTTAATCTCAACTGCACCAGTTTCCATCTCTGGAACTTCTTGATTGAACAAGAATCGCACAAACTCTTCATTGCCGCGGCTAAGAATCAATTGCGGACCGCGACCTTCGCGCTCAATGTCCTTAATATAAACCTTAATTCGACGACCAACACCATAATATTCGCCAGGAATTTGCTCACTCTGAGGCATAATTCCGACAGCCTTGCCAAGTTCAATTCGCACAACGCGTGGCTCAACTCGCTGGACCGTACCAATAACAACCGTACCGATTTTTATCCTCAAATTCCCGCCAAAACAACTTCACGCTCAGCTTCGCGCAAACGCTGCAAAAATCACTTGCTTAGCAGTCTGAGCCGCAACTCGACCAAAAAGTCGTCACGTTATGAGTTTCCATCACAACTTCACCGCCAAGTTCAGCCGCAGGATCTATTTCCTTAGCTTCCTCTAGATCGATTTGATTGGCATCATTCTCAACTTCTTCAACAACAGTTTTTAACAACTGACACGACAGCCGTACCGTTGTTGATGTTCAAGCTTGCGCGAACCAACTGATCACGCGTGCCGTTATCACGACGCCAAGCCGCCGCAATCGCCTGCTCAATCACGCTCAAAACTGTTTCTTCTGGCAAGTTTTTTTCCTCAGCAATCGTACGCACTGCCAACGTCAACTGCTTGATATTCAAGTCTTCCATTACATTCTCCTTCTTATTAATTATATCTTTTTCCGTCTCAAACTTCCATAAACGAAAAACTCCGACCTGCCGGCCGGATGAGTACTTTCTCATTGTATTAAAAATTTTTCATTTTGTCAATTTACTTCAGTACATTTTTCCAGAATTCCCGACATCGCGCTTTTTCAGCTTCCGTTACCCACAAATGATATTTTGCGTTTCACGGCCACTTGTCGCGCGATATATTGGCACCCTAAAAGATTTATTGCTCGGTAGCCAAGTCGCCGCGTCGCCGTCGCCTTTGGCTTGATTTGCTGGGCCGTCAACCGCTAATAGATTCAACGGATCATTCGCCAATTTCTCTCGCTCTTCTGGAGATATTTGTTGTGCACCCTTTTGCCAAGCATCACTCAAAGCCACGACGTGATCAATCTGAACCTTAGAACTAGTTTTTTTCACCGCGTTGAAATTGGATTCTTTGACCAGTGTATGGATCATTCAGCACACCCGATAAGACTCGACATTTTTCATCAATTTTCTCATCCGTCAAATCTCGCGCCAGAATCACTTCCCGCACAGAACAGCCGTTAATTTTACCCCAGCCGTTACCGAATTGCTTTCTAGAATAACCAGTTTTCGGCGCTCGCCCCTTAACTTCTATCTTTTCCAATTCCGCTTTGGCGCTCGAATTGCCAAATAATTCTCGCTGCGTTGAGGTTTGAATCGTCTGAGACTCGGGTTGTGAAATTCGCGAAGCCCAAACCGCCACGCCAGCCACCAAAATTACCAGCGCAATCACCACTTGCCGACGTCGTATTTTATTCACCCTCATGACTGTATTATAATTAAACTATGACTAAAGTTCCACGCTTACTTGACACATTCACACCAAATCATTACAATTTAACTCTCGATCTAACACACGCCGAGGAAAAAGAATTTTCTGGAACAGTTACTATTTCTGGCGAGTCCACCAGCGAATCAATTTCGCTACATTCCAAGGGCTTGACAATTCAATCAGCCACAATCGACAATCAGCCCGCCGACGTCTCATTTGGTGAGTTTGACGAATTGAGATTATCCCAGCCAGGACTTAAAGACGGCAACCACATAGTTTGTATCAATTTTTCTGGAAATATCACCGACGCAATGCACGGATTATATCCTTGCTATTTCACTCATAACGGCGTTAAAAAACAGCTTTTTGCAACTCAATTTGAATCGCATCACGCCCGCGAAGTTTTCCCTTGTATTGACGAACCAGCCGCCAAAGCTGAATATGATTTGACGCTAATAACTCGCTCAGGAATAACAGTTTTGGGAAATATGCCCGTAAAAAGCGAAGAAGAAAATGACGATTCTCGCACGACGACATTTGAGAAAACACCGCGGATGAGCAGCTATCTTCTGGCTTTCGTCATCGGTGAATTGCACAAAAAAACCGCCCGCACCAAATCTGGCGTCGAGGTTAACGTCTGGGCAACGCCAGCTCAGAATGAAAATACCTTAGATTTTGCGTTAGACATCGCCACTCGTTCAATTGATTTTTATGACGAATATTTCGGCGTCAAATATCCATTGCCAAAATCCGACCACGTCGCTCTTCCCGACTTTTCTTCTGGCGCCATGGAAAACTGGGGATTAATTACTTACCGCGAAAGTTGTTTGCTTGCGGACCCAGAATTGACCCCAGAATCATCCAGACGCTTCATTGCCACGGTTATCGCGCACGAGCTCAGCCATCAATGGTTTGGCAATCTCGTTACCATGAACTGGTGGGAACGACTTTGTGGCTCAACGAAAGCTTCGCCAATATGATGGAATACGTAGCAATTGACGCGCTCCAGCCGGATTGGCATATGTGGGAAGATTTTGCCACGAATGAAGTAACGGCCGCGCTCAGACGCGACAGCTTGGACGGCGTTCAATCCGTTCAAGCCGACGTCAATCACCCAGATGAAATCAGCACTTTGTTCGACCCAGCGATTGTTTATGCTAAGGGCGGACGACTGCTAGTTATGGTTAGAAAACTTATCGGCGAAGAGGCATTTCGTGCTGGACTGAAATCATATTTTGAAAAATTCGCGTATAAAAAAACACCGTCGGAAATGACTTATGGCAAGAATTAGAGTCGGCGAGCGGTCAGCCAATTGTCAATCTAATGAACGCTTGGATTTCCCAACCCTGGCCTTCCTGTAGTATCAGTTTCAAACAGTCACGACGCGGCGATTTTAGGTCAGGAACGATTCTTCATCGGCGAGCACCAACCATCCGACGCGTTATGGCCGATTCCATTATTCGCAAACCAGCCGCTTGACGTAAAAATCTTGGATCAAAAAGAAACCACCGTTTCCATTGAAAAGCCATTACAATTAAACCGTGGCTTAAGCGCCCACTTCATTACCAAATATGACCAATCCACTCGCGAATATTTATTGAAAAACATTACAGAATTGCCAACCTTGGATAAGATTTGTATCTTACAGGACGCGACAATACTCGCCCGCGCTGGATTTGAGAACTCGGCGTCACTACTTCCATTGGCGTTATCCTTAAAAACCGAAACCAACGAAAAAGTCTTCGGTATGGCGGCTGGCGCCTTGACGGAACTGCGAAAATTCGTAGACGACAATGACGCCGCCAGAGATTCATTAAAGCGAATTTCTGGAGAATTTGCGCGTGCCACATTTGAGGAATTGGGCTGGGATGAAAAAGCTGGAGAATCGGATGACGACCGCGAGCGGCGCACCACGGCTTTAGGTTTGATGATGTATAGCGAAGATGAAGAAGTCTTGAATGAGGCGAAAACGCGTTTCGACAACAATAAATTGGAAGACTTACCGACAGAAATTCGAGCTTTAATTATCAGCACAAACGTGAGACATTTCGAGACGCCAGAGATGATTGATAATCTCTTTACTGCATATAAGAACACGCCGTCAAATGACCTGCAGAATGATATTGCAATTGGATTAACTTCCACCAAAAACCCTGAAACAGCAGAAAAAATTCTTGCCAATATTAAAGATTCTAATGTTATCCGCCCGCAAGACGCCAGCCGTTGGTTCGTGTATTTAATTCGGACCAGAGAAAGCCGCCAGATTGCGTGGAATTGGCTGAAAGAAAACTGGGCGTGGGTCGAAGATGCGTTTGGTGAGGATAAAAGCTACGACGATTTCATCCGCTATGCCGCCACAACTCTGCTGACAACCGACGAACTTAACGACTTTCGACAATTCTTTGAACCAATGATGGATATTCCAGCCCTCACCAGAACGATTAAGCTGGGAATTACCGAAATATCCGCGCGCGTCGAGTTGATTGAGCGAGATAAGACAAGTGTGCTCTCTGCTTTGCAGACGGCACTGTGATATATTATGCCACATTTTTGACAAAATCGCTTGACATTTTATTCTATTAGTGATATATATATTAGCTTTTGTTGACAAGTTGATTGTCCGAAAGCGCACTTTGACAAGGCAGTCGTTGCGGAATGAGTTTCTATTTCTTTTTTAAAACCATCAAAAAGAGATGGAATCTCATTCTGCACTGAAGAAAAGTGCTTTACCACAGCCGAGTGGGAATGAGGATTGAGGAGAAGACCATGGAACTCACGAAAGAGGTTCTTGAAAAGATGCAGTCTGTATACACGGAGACCGTCTCCGTGTATACGGAAACCTTGAAGAAGAGGGTGGTCTTATTGAAGGCCTACCGAAAAGGGGTCGATGGGGCCGCGGATCACAATCCCGACCTTCGGAAGACGCACATTCAGAAAGATTTGGAAGATCTTCAACATCTACTAATCAATCTCTCCGACGAGGACCCTAAGAAAGAGGTGTTAGAGGCAATAAGAGCAAAGATTAATAATATTCTAGTCTCAATAAATTCCATATTAGAGGAGACACCTGTGGCTTCTGATTGGTCAAATAACTATTTGTGCCATTGCTACGGATTTCTTTACAACTTGAAAGACCTAGTTGGTGCAGTCTCCCTTTACCAGACAAGCTTCCAGAAAATTCAGGAGATTCTCCGAAACTCCTGAATTTTCTGAATCTGGGCGCTAATTCGCGACCAGACCGTGCGCAGAATGTACGATGAAGCAGACTTGTTCTTCACCACGACTGCCTTGTCGTACATTCCTTATAATTAATACACTATAACGTTAATAAGTCCTCATTCGGGGCTATTTTTTATACCCTAATCTAGTGCTACACACTCCTCGACTACGGGCGGATTTCCATCAACAGAAATTGCCAGCATTTGCATATCGCAGCCTTCATACTGCGCATTTTTGACCATGAACATCTCTGCAGAAAAGCGCATTTGCTGCTGTTTTTTTATTTGTAATTGCCGCCAAGCCATCGCCGAAATTGTCATTTTTTTACGATATTTGACCTCCGTAAAAATATAAAACATTATCTTTTTTTACTAACTATATCAATTTCGCAATATCGTGTTCGCCAATTCCGTTCTATGATCTCATGACCATCAGCCACCAACCAATCCGCCGCCGCCTGCTCACCTTTATCACCAATTTGACGCGTAGTGTCTTTTTTTGCTGGTTTTTAGATTTTCTATCGTCAGACGTATTTTTGCGAATTCGCCCCAGTATTAGCATATTTAGCCAACGGCGCAAAACTCAGCCGATGTAGCGGAGTTACGCCCAGATTATCAATAGCCGCTCGGTGCTTCGCCACTCCATAACCAACGTGTGAAGAAAAATCATATCCCGGATAAATATTATTCTGCTCTGCCATAAACTTATCGCGAGCCACCTTAGCAATAATCGACGCCGCCGAAACGCTCGGAATCAGACCGTCAGCTTTCGCTATAATTGTTACATACTTTTTCCAGCGGTGTACCCGCCAAAAAATTGACCGTCCCATCGATAATAATCTCATCAAACTTCGAGCCATTTTTCTGACATTTCGCTTGAATTTCTTTGACTGCGCGCCGCGTCGCCAGTTTAAGCGCCTCGCTCATCCCTATTTCATCCAGCTCCTCAGCAGAAACCCAGCCCAACGCCCAAGCCGATGCTTGCTCGCGAATTTCCTCATCGAGCAACTCACGTCGTTTTTTGGTCAATTTTTTACTATCATCAAGCCCTTCAATTTCAGCGCCGCTCAAAATCACCGCGCCAATCACCAACGGTCCAGCCCACGCGCCGCGCCCGACTTCGTCAATTCCCAGAATCACCCGACAATCTTCCCTTTTTCGTTATAAAATCCGCAATAATCCAGCCAATCCAAATTGTTGCCGCGCCTAATGTATTCGCCAAAATATCCCAATTCGTGTCGTCCAATTTTATGCTCGCCAAACCCTGCCTTTGACCATAAATAATTCCGCCAATTCGTTAATGCAACCCAACGCCGAAACTAAAGCGAAGACTGAAAAACGCCATCACCAGCCAATGCGCTCGCCATTTCATCGACGAAACCAAATATACCCAGAACAGCCCCGTGAATAGCCCACCGCCCACAAAGTGAGTCGTAAAACTAGTGTCCTGTCCGTCAATTAACGGCGATGGCAAATACCAAGATATGAAAAAAACAACAAACACGCTACGTAAAGTAGCCAGCGATATTTTTTCTCATTGTCAAAGCCGTTTTTCTTCAAAACATAAGGAGTCGCCACAGTCAAAGTCGTCGGAACAAGGACGGATATATAATGAAATATTGCCATATTGAGATTATAATACGAGAAAACCGCCTCAGATTAAGAGACGGTTTTTAATGATTAACCAATTGACAATTACGCGTCTTTATGGCGAGCTGCAACTTCAGCAGCCTTGGCGTCAAGTTCAGCCTGAGCGGCATCTTTTTCAGCTTGTTTTGCAGCAGCAGCCTGAGCAGCCTCTTCCTTCAAGCGTTCAGCTTCCGCTTCTGCCTTAGCGTCATGAATGTCATTAACAGCAGCGCGATCGAAATTCTTAGCCGTCAAGCGAGCTGACTTACCGCTACGCTGACGAAGGAAGCTCAAGAACTTGCGGCGAACCTTAGCGCGTCGAACAATTTCAATCTTCTCAATTAGCGGACTGTGTATCAAGAATGACTTCTCAACACCAACACCTGAAGCGATCTTTCGAACCGTAATGCGTGATGTGTGCGATTTTTTATTGTCGGTGCGGATAACAACGCCCTCGAACATCTGAATACGCTCTTTGTTGCCTTCCTTAATTTTCTGGTAAACGCGAACTGTGTCACCACTGCGAGCATCGACAACTGCTTGCTTTTTTTGTGCTTGGTTGATTTTTGTTGATTAACTCAAAACTCATAATTTTTTTCCTATCTTCCGAACTCGCTCCGACTGGCCACGCAGTTGTACCTCTGCGGCTCCACATCAAACAAGGCTCGAATATTTAACTCTCGTACAATTACATAAGATAATAACACAAATCTGAAGAAATATCAATTAAATAAAATTGGAGTATAATATAGTTATGGATTACAATAAATTAGCACTCGAACTACACGAAAAATACAAAGGTAAAATTACGACTAGCCTCAGAGATAAAGAGGAGCTTAATCGCGACAAACTTAGCGCTTATTACAGCCCTGGAGTCGGCGCAGTCAGTCAAGCAATTGCCGAAAATCCAGCCGATCTACCAAAGTACACTTGGACGAACAATTTAGTCGCCGTAATCTCAGACGGCTCAGCAATTTTGGGCTTGGGTAATTTGGGACCAAAAGCCGCCATGCCAGTTATGGAAGGAAAAAGCTTTGCTATTTAAGCATTTTTGCCGATGTCGACGCAGTGCCAATTGTGCTAGACGTTCACGAGCCAGAAGAAATCATTGCCACCGTTAAAGCTATTGCGCCAAGTTTCGGAGCCATCAACCTCGAAGACATTGCCGCACCAAAATGTTTTGAGATTGAAGAGCGATTGAAGGCGGAATTAGATATTCCAGTCTTCCACGACGACCAACACGGCACGGCTGTCGTTGTATTAGCGGGCTTAATTAACGCCGCTAAATTGACAGGACGAAACCTAGCAGATTGCAAATTCGTGGTCATCGGCGCAGGTGCAGCTGGCACAGCAATCATCAAATTGTTAAACCTTTACGGAGCAAAAAACATCGTAGCGGTGGATAGCCGAGGAATTGTCGGAAAATCACGCACAGACTTGAACGCTGAAAAAACCGCGCTACTAGAATATGTCGACGCATCACAATCTGGCTCAATTGAAGACGCCATCACCGACGCAGACGTGTTCATTGGCGTATCACGCGCAGGACTTCTCACTCCAGAATTAGTCCAAAAAATGGCTAAAGATCCAATCGTATTCGCACTAGCAAATCCTGTTCCAGAGATTATGCCAGATGTCGCCAAACAAGCCGGCGTCGCAATCATCGGCACGGGTCGTAGCGACTTCCCAAATCAGGTCAATAACTCCCTAGCCTTCCCTGGAATTTTCCGCGGCGCATTAGATCACGGAGTTAAGAAAATCACCGATCAGCACAAATTGGCGGCCGCTGAAGCGCTAGCTAACCTGGTCGAAAATCCAACCGTCGATAAAGTCGTCCCAACCGCATTCGACGAAGGTGTTGTTGAGGCTGTTGCTAACGTTATTAAATAAATCTAGGCACCAGCACCGTACTTAGCTGCATCGCGAGCGTCTCCATCCATAAACAGAGCTACTAACGATTTCTGATTCTGTTTGTCGCAAGCTCCTAAGAATAAAATGACTTCAGTCACTCCAGTTTCCTGAAGAGATCTTTTAGTCTCACTTTTATCAGACATATTCTCAACGCTGACTTTTGACATATAAACCCTCTTAGCATCATGCGCCCGATCTTTCCAGGCGTAAATTATAAACGGATAAAGCTCTTTTGATTTGTTATTTTTTAAGCCAACCGGCAAACCGACAGACTTATTTCTTGAGGTTGCCACACATTTGGCGGCCATAATTAATTTTTCCTTAATAATGGGCAGAATATCCTGCTTCTTCTCGTTGTTTTCATATCCAGTCATTTCATGCTCAATCCCTTTAGCCTCTTTAGTACGCGCGTCGACTACGGCAACCACAGTGCCGCCGTTGCCTTGCTCAATATGCAGTATATTCACAATAGAATCTTCTTTAAGCCACGGAAACGTCTCATTATCAAGCTCTACAACATCTCCCGCCTTTAACCCAATCTCTACCGGCCGAGAGCTTTCTTCAGCTCTCGACTCCGGTTTATTTGACCTTTTCTTCTTGGTAGCTTTACCCAAAGAGTTACGCGCAATTTCAGGTGCCACTTTGTAAGTTGTGAATTTTTCAGAAAGAACCCTCAGCTCCCTCTCTAAAATTAACTTAGCTTTTTCTTCCACCATAGATTTAGCAAAAGTTTGTACATTCGAACAATTTTCCTCGAATACAATCTCTGTATATTTACGAGCCCATGACTCCTCATTCAGGTCTTTCATCTCGTTTACACAGTCAAGTATGGCGTTCGCCCACTTCAGGTCTCTTTCATAATTAAAAAAATCTTCAACACGTTCCATGCGTACACCAACCTTGCTCTCGCGCATTGCATCAAACTCGTTGCTTTTAAGCGCCGAAAAATTCGCCAACAGCTTAACCAATCTGTCCGTATTTTCACGAACTGGATTATATTCAGGCTGACTTATTTCAAATTCTATAGATGAAGAAGTATCGTCTTCCTCATAGACACCATCAATCACAGCCTTCTTAGTCCCTAATGCGAGTCGTATATATTCAGAGTCGGCAACATCTGGGTTAAGATTATTATTCCTCTGAAATTTCTTTACTTTTAGGAATTTTTGCACCCTCAAAATTGCAGTATTTTCGAACATTAACTTCTGCTATATTAGCAGGAAAAAAATCTTATCCAATGACGACATAAAAAGCGTTTAATGAGGCTTCGTATTACTTATTAAATTCCTCTGTCAATCGAGAACTTACTTCACAAAATCGTAGCGGATCTCCAAATATTTAGGAGACTGGTCATATGCATCCTTAGCCTGCTTAAGCGTACTAATTACATCCTTATGTTTCTCAATCAAGTCCTTAAATTTGGGTAAATCTTTGGGCACTTTTTTTCATATATAAGTTCAAAAATTAATGAAAGTACCAAAAAAATCATAGACAGAGTCTTTTTCAGACGCTGAAGATTCACCATCGTGATAAGGATATTCCGAATTTCGCTCATAAACTAATATCTTTATCAGTTTATGGCTATAAAGTCAATTATATTACTCTATTGACTTCTTCTAATGTTGTTTCGCCACGAAGAGCCGCTAACACGCCAGCCTGAAGTAGCGTCACCATGCCATCTTCTTTTGCAGCCTTCTCAATCGCTTCCGTGTGAACATCCTCAACATCGCCGCGCAAGAATTTCTGAATATTTTCACTCACGACCAGTTGCTCCATTACTGGAATTCGCCCCTTATAACCGAATGGCACGTCGTCCGTTGGCACCGCACGCCAAAGCTTAAACGTATCCAAATCTGGGCAATCAACATTCTCCGGCAAATCCTTCAAGACTTCTTTTCACCCACTTGCGAGTCGCCTCATCTGGCTCATATTCTTCCTTGCTATCATCCCACAATCTCCTCACCAGTCGCTGAGCAATCACCAGCCGAACCGCCGAGCTAAAAATCGGGTTTTGTCCAATCATATCGATCATACGACTAAACGCCGCCGCAGTCGAATTGGCGTGAAAGCTGGACAGCACCAAGTGTCCCGTAATTGACGCCTGAATCGCAGTCTTCGCAGTTTCATTGTCGCGAATCTCACCAACCATCACCACATCTGGATCAAGACGCAAAACACTACGCAAACCATCTGCAAACCTCTGTCCATTTGTCGTATCAATTGGAATCTGAGCAATCCCAGGAATCGTATTTTCTACAGGATCTTCCAGTGTAATAATCTTTCGATCTGGCGTATTAAGGGCATTAAGAATGCTATATAACGTCGTAGACTTTCCCGAACCAGTTGGACCAACCATCAACAACATCCCACGCGGATGAGAAATAACTTCATCAATTTGCTCGCGCTCTTTCTTTGAAATATTCAAAAGATCCAAGTTCAACATTGATTCGTCAAAATTGAACAATCGAAGTACCAAGTCTAAGCCATACACCGTCATCACGGCTTCCACACGCAAATTCAGCACGTGCGATGCGCCATCTCTATGAATTTCCTGTTGCATATGCCCAGATTGAGGCTCTCTGGAAGCAGTAGAAATATTCGCACGAGACGCCAAAGTCGCCATAATCACTCGATATCTATCCCTACTAAGCTCCGCCACCGTGTGCAAAGCTCCGTCAACACGCATACGAATTCGAATCGATTCGCGCTGGTTCTCAATATGAATGTCTGACGCGCCCAACAAATCCGCTTGGTCAATCAAATAATTAAACACATCATTCGTACCCACAGAAGCCAAAGTCTGAGTAACCTGCGCCAGAGTATCGCTATCGCCTTCCTTGGCAATTTCAATATTGTCGTAAATCACCTTTTTGGCGGATCAAACCTAAGCATAATTGACCGAAAATGCCGAACCAGAAATTAAGAAGAAGAAAATTCGCTTGCCATTTTCAACATATTGGCTTTGCATTTTCTTCATCAACGATTCAGAAGTCTGCGACGTAACACCAAATCGATAAGACTGGTCTTCCTCATTAAAGGCTAACGGAACCAACCTGCCTTTATACATCTCTTCTATCGTTAAAACACCCTTAAGCAAAGGTAAAGTTTCTTCAAATTCCCGCCCGTCAAGATATTGAAGTCCTAAAATTGACGCTCGACGACGAGTCGCTTCCTCATCTTGCTCACGGCGTCGCGCCTGAATTTTATCTTCGTCCATATGAAAATTATACCAAAAAGCTTACGGTTTGACGAGTGATATAATAGTGATATGAATCCAGAAATTACTCTGTTAGTCCACAATATTCGCTCGACGCATAATGTTGGGGCAATTTTTCGCACGGCCGAAGGATTTGGCGTAAAAAAGATTATTCTTAGTGGTTACACGCCGTATCCAGAATTGAGTTTATGTAGCAAAGCGCCTGCTTGTGCGCTTGTTGATGGAGAAATTCGATCTGAAGATCCCCGCCTGCCACACATTCGCGAGAAAAATCACCAGCCAAATTCATAAAACCGCTTTGGGCGCGGAAAGTTTGGTACCGTTTGAGTTTTATGAGGATATCAATGACTGGATTAAAGAGAATCAGCGAACAGAAAACTTGCCAATTGTTGCGCTGGAGCAATCAAAAAGACAGCGTGATGCTACCAGAATTTCAGTCGCCTAAAAAATTTGCGCTGCTACTCGGCGAAGAAGTCCACGGAATCACGCCAGAACTTTTTGGACAACTGCGACTTCACCGTAGAAATCCCGATGTTTGGTCAAAAAGAATCGTTCAATGTGTCGGTCGCAACGGGAATTGCGCTATTTGGACTGATCTTCCCTGTCAGAAAATAGCTTGCCTTTGAGAATTTTTGGTCTAGACTAGAGCTCTCTTGGCGGGCTATTTTTCATTTGAAAAGGTAATTTATTTTTATCACGCCGCTTGACTTTATTAAATAAATATTGTAGATTTATATATGGCTTTTTGTTGGGAATTATTCCAACAAAAGCAGCCCTTTATGGTCCTGAAAGAAAGGAGAACGCGATGTTCGTTCTCGCTATCACAGTTCAACTATCGTTGATCTGCTTATCGTCTCAGCTAGTATCCCTTGCGGAAAAGATTGATCATCTTTTCAACAAGGGCGATAAGCTAAACTTAGGCCTAGCGGCCTTAGTGCTTATCTTAGCCACATACGTCTGTTTTTGGGCCCAGTATGGGCCCCAGATGAACAGCCTTGGCGTCAACTTGACGTTAGGAGCACTCCAGTTAGGTAGTCTGTATGTAGCGGTAGCTTGCCTACGCAAGCTACACGAATCAGACGACAAGTCGTCTATCTCTATCTAACGAGAAACAGAGCTTACTCAAGAGGGACAAGTCCCGCTGACAGTATATAGTTAGCCCGCCGTAGAGCAACCAGCTCCGGCTAGGCCTCTGTCAGCGGGCTAACTATCACTTTAGAACTACACACTCTTCACCCAGAGTGTTTTTTAATTGGCTTAATAAATTGTCATTAGCATCCACTTTAAACGGCAGACGCATGGCTGATTTTTCTTTCTCGCCCAATACCAAAACCACATCAGTCGTGCCAGCATTCTCGCCGCAAACAGACTTCATTTTCACTAACCGCGAATGGTCATTCGGGTCTTTAATATACACAAATAACTTTGAGGCGGGAATTTCTGGCGCAACATTAACAGGCGCCGAATGAGTTTTTGGCTGCGGTTTGGTGGCGTCATTCTTTACGGCAGACTTCGGAGAAACTCCATTTTTCTGATTACGATAAGCTTCACGGCGCTCTTTTTTTACAGCAGAGCTGATTTTTGGCGCTTCCATTTTACGACCAGTCGACTCATAGCCATTGATATCGTTATCCGTAATCGCAATAATATCATCAGCAATTAGTTTACTTTCATTGCCCAAATTTCCGTCACGATCTCGAGCTGAATTTTTACCAGAAACTCGAATCACCGCGTCCTGAACCAACTTGGCGCCAACTTTCTCATACAGATTTGGAAAGACAATTATTTCGCCCTCACCGAACTTGTCCTCAATTCCCACGAACGCCATTTTCGAACCGCTTTTTGTGACAATTGTACGAACCGTGCTAATAATTCCCCCAACCGTCATCATTCGACTGTCGTACTCAGGAACTAATTGCGTCAATGGTTGAGTTTGCTCGCTCAAATACGTTTCATATCTATCAAGCGGATGCGCCGAGATATACAGCCCCAACAATTCTCGCTCCCACATCAAGCGTTCTTTATCGTCGTGTTTCACGGGAGCCTTCTGGAGATGAAGAGTCGATTGGACGCTCGCCGCATCATCGCCACCCAACATTCCAAACAAATTGGTTTGCCCGCTGGCGGCTTCTTTTTGGAGCTTGGACGCAAACGACGTAATAGAATCCAGATTGAACAGCAAATCAGATCGATCGCCCATATCATCAAACGCACCAGATTTAATAAGCGACTCCCAGGCTTTCCTGTTGAACTTGCTGGTTGAAACGCGCCTAGCAAAATCCTCAACCGACGTAAACGGACCATCTTCACGCGCCCGCAGGACTTCCTCGACCGCACCAACGCCAACGCCCTTCACCGCCGACATTCCGAAACGAATTTTATTCTCATTCGGCACCACAGCAAACTCAACGAACGACTCGTTTACATCAGGACTAAGCACGCTAATTCTCATGTGCTTACACTCAGTGATTTCAATTGCCAGACGATCAGTATCATCATGGTCGCTAGTCATAAGCGCCGCCATAAACGCGTCAGGATAATGCGCCTTCAAATAAGCCGTCCAATAGGCGATCAAACCATAACAAGCGGCATGCGACTTATTGAAACAATAGTTGGCGAATTCTTCCAGCTGAGTCCAGAAAGTTTCCGCAATCTCCTTAGTTGCGCCACCAACTTTAACCGCACCTTCGACAAATTCAGGCTTGACCTTTTTCATCAAGTCAATTTTCTTCTTACCAACAGCCTTACGCAACGTGTCAGCCTGACCACCAGTAAATCCACACCATTCCTTAGAAATCTGCATAAATTGCTCCTGATAGACCAAAATTCCGTAAGTATTTTTCAGCGAGTTTTTCATTCCAGAATGCAAATAAGTTATCTCTTCTTCGCCGTGTTTACGCCTAATAAAACTGTCAATAAACTGCATCGGTCCCGGACGATAAAGAGCCACCATAGCAATAATATCTTCAAACGTAGTCGGCTTTAGTCCACGCAAATACCGTTTCATTCCCGCCGATTCCAACTGGAACACGCCAGTCGTGTCGCCGCGCTGAAACAGCTCATAGGTCTTTTTATCATCAAGAGGCAGCTCCGAAAGATTAATTTCTTTCTTGTAAGCTTTTCGGATAATCCTCATGGCGTTATTGATAATCGTAAGGTTCGAAAGCCCCAAAAAGTCCATCTTCAATAGGCCCAGCTCTTCAACCTCGCCCATCGGGAACTGAGTCGCCACCACGCCCTTTTGTGCCATTTCAAGCGGAATATAGTTAGCCAACGTATCTGGCGCAATCACCACGCCACAGGCATGAACGCCGTGACTACGGATCGTCCCTTCCAGCTGAATTGCATAATCCAAAACTTCCTTCGCAGTCGGATTATTTTCATATTCATTCCGAAGGTCCGCATCCTCTTTAATACTCACGGACAACGGAATATGACGCCCCTGGTTTGGCGGCGGAACTAACTTCGCCAAGCGGTCGCTCTCAGCGTACGGAACCTCCAAAACCCTGGCAACGTCACGCACTGCCATACGACCAAACATCTTGCCGAACGTTGCGATATTACTGACATGATCCTCGCCATATTTTTTCGCACAATATTCAATCACTTCATCGCGACGCGTATCCTGAATATCAACGTCGATGTCGGGCATAGAAATACGATCAGGATTCAGGAATCGCTCAAATAGCAAACCGTATTTTAGAGGGTCAAGGTCTGTAATATTCAATGCATACGCAACAATCGAGCCAGCCGCACTACCGCGCCCTGGACCAAAAACAATTCCTTGAGATTTTCCCCAGTTGATAAAATCCTGGACAATCAAGAAATAACCTTCATAGCCCATATTTCCCATCACACCAAGCTCCATTTCAGCGCGCTCACGAACTTCGTCAGACAGCTTCGGAATAATCTCGTCAGGATCCAACTTTTCAGCCTCCTCCTTCGAAGCTCCATTGTAACGTTGCAACAAACCTTGATATGTCAATCTAAGCAGATACGAATGCTCATTCTCGCCGTCTGGCAATGGATATTTTGGAATAAGAATTCGCCCAAGCTCAATCTCAACATCACAGCGATCAGCTATTTTTTTCGTGTTGCGAATAACTTCAGGAAATTCCTCGCCCCAGTGATCGATAATATCGCGCGGATCCGTCAAGTGAAGTTCAAAATCCTTCAAGCTCATTCGCTTTTCATCGCTGAGATATGAACCCGTCCCAACGCAAAGCAGAATCTCGTGCGCGTCTTGATATTCGTGCGTCAAATAGTGGCCATCACAAGTCACCACCATTTCAATATCAAGCTCTTTTGAAAGCTTAATCAAGCCCTCGTTGATCTTCGCCTGCACGTCCCAGTGCGTGTTCGACTTCGGATGTCCGTGGTCCTGCAGCTCCAAATAATAGCGATCACCAAAAATCGACTTATACCACTTGGCAACATCACGAGCGCGATCATAATCATCCTCTTTCAACGCCACGCCAATTTCACCACTCGCACAACCACTCAGGACAATCAATCCATCATTCAACTCCTCCAACAAATCATGGTCAATTCGCGGCTTATAATACATTCCCTCCAGATTGGCGCGCGTCGACAACTTCATCAAATTATGGAAGCCCGTGTTGTTCATCGCTAGCACGGTCAAGTGAAAACGCTGCTTGTCCTTACCTGGATCGCGGTCAAATCGCGAACGAGTCGCCACGTAAGTTTCAATTCCGATAATCGGCTTAATTCCCGCTTTTTTGGCGGTCTTATAATAGTCCAAAATGCCACTCATCGTGCCGTGATCAGTTACGGCGGCAGCCTCCATTCCGAGTTCCTTAACCTTATCGACCAAGTCATGAATCTTAGTCAATCCGTCCAGCACCGAGTGGAAGGTGTGATTATGGAGATGCACGAAATCTGACGGCTTCAAAGCCGCCGACGATGATTGTTCGCTTTTCCCCTCAGTCATTAATAACAATTATAGCACGCTATTGACGACGTTGCATTGTCTCAATTAAGTGGTTGATAAAATCAGCCAACGGCGGGAAAATGTCGGCAAATTGTCCCAAAATCCAAATCAATATCGCAATCAATAACGTCGCACCCAAAGCACTTCCAAGGCCAAAGAAAATTCCGCGAACAAAGTTCACCCAGTAAACTTGGTGGCGAGATTTATGAAAAATCAAAGAACAAATCCTCCAGAATCGCCCGACGCGCATCATTTTCATTATCACGAACGACTTTTTTCACTAGCTTATTTGGCTGTTCTTTGGCTGACTTTTTCACTCTTTTTCACCTTCTTCTTTGAGAAAAATTTTGAGAAAAATCCACTTTTTGAAGCGAAGTTTTTGGCTAGTTCCACGCCAATTGAAACCGTACTTACAATTCCATTTAAGCTAGCAATTCGCTGGCTTATCGCCTCCACGTTTTGCTGAGTTTGGCGAATTTGACGCGTTAATTTGATGATAGAAATTGTCATAGCGACCATCATGATGACAAAAATCACCATCAAAACCACTAGGATAATAAGCAATCCGTTCATGCTATTTATTATACATTATTTTAGGCGATCCGCCAGATGGGCGCGCAATTTATCACCAAAGTTAGGATCACGCAGCCCAAAGTCGATTACCGTTTTTAGATATTCCAATTTGTCGCCAGTGTCATAATAAGTGCCGTTCGTAATCTCCACGCCGTAAAAATCAAAACCATCATCAATCATTTGTTGCATAATTGGCTGAATCGTAAACTCGCCGTTGCCGTCAAATTCTTCCTTGGCTTTTGTCTAGATAGCCGAAAATCTCGCCCGGAAGTAAATAGCTACTGACGCTCGCCAAATCTGACGGTGCGTTCTCCTTGCCCGGCTTTTCAATGATATTCGTCATTTTTATAACGCCATCTTTCACTCCTTGACCATTGATAACTCCATAACGATCAAACTCCGCGTCATCGGTGATTTTCTTACACGACAGAACCGCTCCATCTAAGCTTTCTGACGCCTCGATCATCTGCCTAAAACGACTTGGACTAGCCGCGATAAAGTCGTCCGCAAACGTGTAAATCACAGGCTCGTCACGATGAATCAAATGCGAGGCACAAGCCAAAGGCGTTGCGTTGCCGTATGGGCCCTTCTGGCGAATATAAATAAAGTTCGCCATATCAGCTAAATTCTGCACCGCGTCAATGAACGGTTGTTTTTTAGGACCGCCAGCGCGCAAATTAGCCAAAAGCTCCTCATTCGGCTCGTCAAAATGGTCCTCGATTGCTCGCTTATTCGCGCTACCGATAATAATAATATCTTTAATGCCAGCCTCAACCAATTCCTCGACGACGTATTGAATAATCGGCTTATCAATCAGCGGCAACATTTCCTTTGGCATGGCTTTGGTTTGCGGCAAAAATCGCGTACCAAAACCGGCAGCGGCGATGATAGCTTTAGTTGGTTTTCTCATGTTTCAGCTCCTATTCTCTATTATCTTCAGCAATTCTAAAGTCTTTCGCGAATCAGTTTTTGCGCAAGGCTTGGGTTAACTTGACCCTTAGACTTCTTCATGACTTGCCCAACCAAATAGCCAATAGCCTTATCTTTTTCCAGCCTTGATATCTGCAATTGACGCCGCCGAAGCTGGATCATTCAAAACCTCGTCAACGATTGCAGCAATCGCTGATTCATCAGAAACCTGCAACAAATTCTTCTCTTCGGCAAGCTTACGCGGATTTTTCGCGCCAGCCAGAAGCTCATTGAATAGTTCCTTCGCATTCGTGCTGGAAACTTCAGACTTCTCTGTCATTTCAGCCAATTCTGTCAAATCGTCGACTGCCACGCGTATAGACTCATTGTCCGTCTGCGCGTTATCTTCATCAGAAGTTGTCAATGCGCTCGCAAACCAATGCGCGACTCGCTTAGCGGAAGCCTCGCCAGACTTTTCCTGAACTTTCAATGTAATCTGGGCATAATCCTGATTAGACAAAAGCGAATTGATAACAGATTTATCCAAGTTCAGCGCGCTCCATTTTTCCCTATATTCACCTGGAAGCATCGGCACTTTGGACTGAATTTCAGCAATCACCTCGTCAGTCAACACGACTGGCGGAATATCTGGGTCTGGCATATAACGATAATCCTGCGCGTCTTCCTTTGACCTCTGAGAAATAGTTATCTGCTTGTCATCATTCCAGCCTCTGGTCTCCTGAACAACTTCTTCGCCACGCTCCAAAATATCGACTTGGCGTTTGAACTCATACTCAGCAGCCCTTTCAACGCTGCGGAAGGAATTGAGATTCTTAATTTCTGCACGTTTTCCAAGCTCTGTCGCACCCTTCTTTGCCACTGAAATATTGACGTCAAATCGCATATTTCCGTGGTACAGATTGCCATAAGTCACGCCCGCGTGAACCAGCAATTTATGAAGTTCCGAAACGTAAGCTTTGGCTTCCTCGGCCGAATGCATGTCTGGCTCAGAAACAATCTCAATCAGCGGCGTGCCGGCGCGGTTAAGATCGACCAACGAATAGCCGTCGTGATGCGTCAATTTACCAGCATCTTCCTCCATGTGAGCATGATCAATTCGCACGCGTTTCAAAGAACCATCTTCCAGCGGCGCATCAACATATCCAGCCAAAATAATCGGATTATACATCTGTGAAGTCTGATAACCCTTTGGTAAATCTGGATAAAAAAATAATGCTTTTCGATCAAATCGGCTAACGTGCGCAATCGGCGAATTCAAGGCTTTTTCCAGCGCGAACCGCCAGCTCAACAGCGTGTTTATTCAAAACCGGCAACATCCCCGGCAAACCAAAATCAATCTGATGCGTCTTAGTATTCGGCTCAGCGTCACGAGCGTCATTATCGGCCGGGCTAAATAGCTTGGTTTTCGTCGCCAGCTGAACGTGACATTCGATACCAATTGTCATTTCATAATCGTCATATACACTCATTATAATGCTCCCAAATCTTTTAATGCCTGTTCAAAACTCGCCATAGCTCGACGAAAACTCTGCGCCGTTACCGTTACGTTGGTTTCGTGGGCAATTTGATTACGCAATTTATGCGCCGCCCAAAGCCCATTTTCATCGCTCCAATATCCCTTGCGAGATTTCATACGTTCGCCCATCGTTTCGCCAGCCACGCCGCAGTCGCGCATAGCTTTGTCCAGCAACTTGTCCGCCTTCATTATCGCCATTTGCATACTTTCCGATTTTCTGGTTTCGACATTGCGCAAAATTTGCCGCCAAACCCTCTGATACATTTCCTTGTCAATTTGACCGCGACCACGAGAAGTCAATTGAATGAAAATCATCAGCAAGGCGCCGATAATCAACGCCGCAACAACTATCGCGACTATCAATCCGTCCATCAAATCTTCTCCACTTCCGAAACCAGCTTCAGCAAGTTCTTGTCCGACTTGTAATCGCCGATAAGCTGTACGCCAATTGGCAGCCCTTCATCGCTATTTCCAGCCGGCGCAGCAACTGCAGGAAGTCCAGCCAAACTTGCTGGCACAGTCATGATGTCCGCCAAATACATTTTTATCGGATCGCTAGCATTTTCCCCAATCTTAAACGCAGGAGTCGGCGCAACCGGCATCAATAGCGCGTCATATTCAGTAAATAACTTCTTAAATTCGTCAATCAACAGTGTCCTGGCTTTTTGAGCCTGCATATAGTAAGCGTCAAAGAATCCGCTTGACAATACGAAGCTTCCTATCATAATTCGTCGCTTATTTTCAGTCATGAAACCTTCATTTCGACTGCGACCGTAAAGTTCCGCCAAAGTTTTTACTTCCGCTGCTCGATGGCCGTATCGCACGCCGTCATATCTCGCCAAATTTGAGGACAATTCCGCCGGCACAATTATGTAATACATCGCCAGAGAATGTTGCATCATACTCAAATCCACTTCTTCAATTTCGTAGCCAAGCTGCTTCAATTTCTCCGCATAATCAAGCGTTTTTTGGCGAACTTCCGCGTCTACGTCATCGGTCATACACTGCTTGACCAGACCTATTTTTTTCTTTGCGAATTCTGGCTGATTATTCCAAAAATCAGGCAAAGTCGTCATATCTTTATCATCGCGACCAGCCATAATTTCCATCACCAAATCAGTGTCTTCTGCATTCGTAGCAAAACAACCGATCGTGTCCGTACTTGACGCCATTGCCACTACGCCGTAGCGACTAACCGCTCCGTAAGTCGGCTTAATTCCAACCACTCCGTTAAAGCTGGCTGGCTGACGAATCGAACCACCAGTATCTGTACCAAGCGCAAACGGAACCACGTCAAGCGCCGTAACTACTGCCGATCCACCAGATGATCCACCAGCAACTCGTGTTTCATCTGCAGCGTTCTTCGTTGGGCCAAATGCCGAGTTTTCCGTCGAACCACCGTGCGCAAAAGCATCCAAGTTCGCCTTACCAATGCAAATCGCACCTTCCGCTTCCAATTTTTCAACAGCCGTCGCCTGTAGTGGCGCATTAAAGTTTTCTAGCATTTTTGAAGCGGCAGTCGTTGGCGCACCAAACGCCAAAAAATTATCCTTCACAACAAATGGCACGCCCGCCAATCGTCCAGAAATCTCGCCAGCGTCAACTTTTTCTGCTCGCTCCAGCGCACGCTCTTCCGTCAAGCTAAGCAGCGCATTATACTCCTCAATTTCACGCGCTCGTCGCAATGCCTCTTTTACGTTCTCGACCGCACTCTTGCCGATAAAATCACTAATCTTACTCATTACAATACCTGCGGAACTTTCACTTGGTTATTCTGTTTTTTTCTGGCGCCAAATCAAGCAATTTCTCAACAGGAATTCCCGCTTGAACTTCATCTTCGCGCCAAACATTGCTCAATCCCGTGACTTGATAAGTCGGCTCAACACCCGACACGTCAAGCTCGCCCAACTGCTCAATATAGCCAATTATATTTTTCCAAATCTTGGCGCAGTCCGTCGGTTTCGTCATCAGTCAATGCCAGACTACTCAAACTCGCCAAGTGCTGAATATCGCTGGTAGAAATAGTTATCATATCAATATTATACCACTAAAAAGCCGCCCATCAAAGTGAGCGACTTTATTTTTTTCCAAGTTTTTATTACATTGAGTAATCTTGGTAGTTCTTGTAGCGACTGTAGTCTGATGGAATAGTCTTTGCTGAGCTGCCCGTGTCGTGCGCTTTAACAGCAATTGTGATAGCGCCAGTCAATAATACGACAGAAGAAGCCACAATCAACATCAAAGACAAAGCCTTTGACATGTTGCGTCCTTTGACAATTTGGCAAATGAAGTAAGCGCTAGTAGCAACAATTGCAAGAGCTAATGCATATGGCAAGAATTCACCCAAGTACAAACTCTTATAGAATTCACCACCGTCACCAACGCCGATAAATAGCAATGAGTTGATCAAAATGCTTACCAATCGAGCAATCAAGTCGACAGCTGGAATAATCAAAACCGCCAAACCGCCGTAAGTTACCAATTTGTAAGCTGTTCGCTTTGTGTAGCCTTCACGCTCCGGAACAGCTTTTGATACGCGAGAGAATAGAACTAGTGACAATACAGCCAAAAGCACAGCAAATACTGACGCTGCAACAATTCCCGTTCCCTGAGTTACCATCGATGGCGCGAAAAATCCGCCGACGCTTCTTAATAACATTGATGTTGAGTTCGTCCACAAACCAAACACCTTGGTTATGATGTCAATCAGCAACATGATTGAAACAATTGCCGAACCCATTGCTAAAGCGTATTCCAAAGTTAGCATCTTTGCTTTGCCCTTATTTGGGTCTTCATATGCGTATTGTGGATATGCTTGGTAAGCATTTGGTTGCATCGGCATTTCTGGTTGCGCGACGTTTGTTGGCTGTGGTTGTTCTTTTGTTGCCATAATCCCTCCTAATCTAATAATATTTTTATTCTACATCGTATGACGAATTTCTGCAATTAAATCACGCAGTTCTGCCGCTTTTTTCAAACTCCAAATTAGCACTATGTAGTTCCATTTGCGCCGTCAGATCTTTAATCAAAGCCGGATATTCGTCTTTTGGAATTTTTCTTCAGGTTGAGCTTTGGCTTTTTATCAGATTCTTTTTGCGGAATAATTGATCGCAAACCATCGTCAATTTTTCTTCTGAATAGTTTGCGGTGTAATATTATGCTCTTCGTTATATTTTCTGCTGAATCGCTCGACGTCGATTTGTTTCGTCAATTGCTCGACGCATACTATCTGTAATATTGTCGCCGTACATAATAACTCGCCCATCAACGTGCCGCGCCGCCCGTCCAATTGTCTGAATCAGCGCCTGCTCACTACGCAAGAAACCTTCCTTATCGGCGTCCATAATTGCCACCAAACTGACTTCTGGAAGGTCCAGACCTTCGCGCAATAAATTAATTCCAACCAGCACGTCATACGTTCCAAGTCGCAAATCTTTCAGAATATCACCACGTTCCAGCGTATCAATTTCGCTATGCAAATACGCCGTCTTCACGCCGTTTTCCGTCAAATAAGCACTCAAGTCCTCCGCCATTCGCTTGGTTAATGTCGTCACCAACACGCGATGACCTTTTGCAATCGTCTGGCGGATTTCCTCCATCAAATCATCGACTTGCCCATCAGTTGGTCGGACTTCAATCGGCGGATCAAGCAACCCAGTCGGTCGAATAAGCTGCTCAGCTGGCTTTGGCGAGTGAGAAAGCTCATAATCTCCCGGCGTGGCGGAAACATAAATTGCCTGATGAATATGCTGATTGAACTCGTCAAATCGAAGCGGGCGATTATCCAGCGCGCTTGGAAGACGAAAACCATGCTCAACCAAAACTTCCTTACGGGCGCGATCACCGTTGTACATTCCCCGAACTTGCGGCAATGTCATGTGCGATTCGTCAACCAAAAGCAACCAATCGTCCGGAAAATAATCAATTAAAGTCGCAGGCTGCTCGCCAGGTTCTCGGTCGGTCAAATAGCGCGAATAGTTCTCAATCCCCTTCACGAAACCAGTTTCCTTCAGCATTTCCAAATCATATTTGGTGCGCTGACTTAGCCTTTGCGCCTCTAAAAACTTGCCATTATCTTCAAACCATTTCAGCCGTTGATTAAATTCATTCTCAATTCCAACAATCGCTTTTTCAATTCGTTCACGTGGCGTCGAATAGTGGCTGGACGGGAAAATTGTCAATTGGTCTGGCCGATCCAAAATCTCGCCAGTCAAAGGGTCAATCTTCGTCAGCCGCTCAATTTCATCGCCAAAGAATTCCACGCGAACCGCAGTGTCTTGACCTGCCGGAAAAATATCCACGACATCGCCGCGCACCCGAAAAGTTCCGCGCGCAAAATCAATGTCATTGCGCTTATACTGAATGTCGGTCAATAGGCGAATAAACTTGTCCTGAACTCGGCGCTCGCCAACGGTCAATTTAATAGCCATATCGGCGTAAGTTTCCGGCGAACCAATGCCATAAATACAACTCACACTCGCCACGATAATTACGTCGCGGCGTGTAAGCAGTGCAGAAGTCGCAGCGTGCCTAAGTCGATCAATCTCGTCGTTGATTTTCGAATCTTTTTCAATGTAAGTGTCGCTTGAAGCGATGTACGCCTCTGGCTGATAGTAGTCAAAATAACTAACAAAATAATGGACTTCATTGTCCGGAAAAAATTCCTTAAACTCAGAAAAAAGTTGCGCCGCCAAAGTCTTATTGTGCGCCAAAACCAGCGTCGGCACATTGCGCTTAGCGATAATATTCGCCATCGTAAACGTCTTCCCTGAACCAGTCACGCCCAGCAAAGTTTGCTCGCGCTGACCTTTTTCCAAACCATCGACCAACTGAGCAATTGCTCGCGGCTGATCGCCCGTGGGCTGATATGAAGAGAGAGGCGAAATTTATTCACCTCTCTATTTTACTATATTTATGAAAACTAGTCTTGATTATAAGTTTGAGACGAGCCAGAAACTTCACATTTGCCGTCAACCAAAGCGGCTCGGAACCGACGCAGACTTCAAGTCTGAGCACGGCATACCACCTTGCTGCGTGCCCGCAACAATTGCGATTTCGCCAGTGCCGTTCTTTCGGTCCCGATAATAGTATAAGCATTCGTCAAGCCATATACTGCCGCATATTTTCCATATGCACGGTCAATAATTGGCTCATATACAGAACCTTCATGTTCTGGGATTGGCTGACCAACTTTAGACTTCAAGAACTTCTTCAAAGAGCTATCAATATCCAACTTATCGACATCGCTCGCTGAAGTTAAACGAATGCCCGTACCGTCGCCTTTGGTTCGGAAATCTTTATACTCTTTCTTTGCCTCGTTTGACGACTCCTCGCCTTCACCGCGAGTTTTTTCCAGTGAATCAGATGAATCCTTCTTTATCTGGCTACTTTTTACCGAAGCGCTGGAATCCTTGTCCTTATACACAGCGCCAGCAATTATCCAAGTAGCCATAGCAACAATGATTATGCCCATAACAATCACCGCTGCGATCAGCCATTTATTAGCCGTTGATTTGTTTTCCATGAAACCTCCATTTAGATTGTGCTTTGATTGTATATGATGGATTATTTGCCGTCAACGTATTGTAACCATAGGCATTTTATGATATAGTAATAAAGTTAAAATCATAAAATAAAAAGGATAATGATGACACCGAAAAAAATGTTTGTATTCCGCGCGAATTACAGCTTCAGGCTGCGATGTTCAGGTTGGGAAAAGTTGATGATGAAATTCATGCTGGCTATGAAATTCTCCAAAAATATCATAAAACCGTGACTTTTTTTGGATCAGCCAGGATAACTGAAGATAACGAATATTACCAAAAAGCCAAAGACTTTAGCATTTCAATTAGCTAAAGAAGGCTACACAATCATCACCGGCGGTGGTGGCGGAATTATGGAAGCAGCAAACCGCGGTGCCATGGAAGCTGGCGGAGAATCAGTCGGATTTAACATTCGCTTGCCACACGAGCAATCATTGAACAGCTACACGACAGATTCGTTCGCATTCACCCACTTCGCGCCACGAAAAAAATCGTTATGACGCTTCTGGCTGACGCGTACGTTTGTTTCCCTGGTGGATTTGGCACAATGGATGAAATTTGTGAGATTATCACATTAACGCAAACTAAGAAAATGGCGCCAGTGCCAATTGTTCTGTTTGATAAAAAATTCTGGGGCAAATGGGATGATTTTGTGCGCGAAAATATGCTTCCAAATAAGCTAATTTCTGACGGCGATGAAAAAATCTACACAATTACCGAAGATATTCCAGAGGTGGTTAATCTAATTAAAAATCAGCGAACTTGTTGCGACCGATAGCTATTTCTTAGGTTTCGGCTCAATCCAACAAATTCCACCCCGACAAACCACTCGCTCTACGGCTGGATTGTACGTGCGCGGGTGGTTTTTATATCGGCGCGTAATCTCAAATCCCAGACCTCGCTTGCCATACGTTGTTTGCTGCTTTCCCAGAGGCAACTGGCAATGATAGTTATTTATAACATCAATTGGATTAAACGAAATCACTTGCCCATCAACGTCCAAAAGCACCCATTCAGAAGCCTTGAACGGCGCCCATTTGTCTACTTTCGGCGCAATAGCCATTAGTGACTGATAAATTTCTTCTGCCGTAGCGTTTGACGGATCCAAGCCTAGAGAGCGAATAATCGAGTGCGCTCTAGCCAATATCTCCGCAATCAATCGCACATCACTGTCATCCCTAGTCATCTGCCTGAGCTCGATTAATGCTCGACGCTTTTTCACGTCACCGCCCAACAATTTTCCCAAATTTTGCGCCATTATAATTCCCTTTCTTGAATTGGCATAGCATGAAGCACCGTGCCAGCATATAAAATTCCAGCCTTTTGCTCCAATTTTCATAACCACCGAACTAGCATTCGCACTGCCCATAATTACAGAATTTTTCAAATTGCCACTTCGTGCCCATTCACTCAAAAATCCCGACGCAAACGCATCTCCAGCGCCAGTTCTGTCAATTGACGGCCTGTCGTCGTACATCAGCGCTCGCACGATAGTTTTTCCGTCGCTTGCAATTGAGCCATTTACGCCGTCCGTCACCAAAACGACCGGGAACTAATCTCAAGCCTCTTCTAACCAAGGCTTCCAAATCCTCGCCAGACACCAACTGCTGCATTTCTTCTTTGTTCAAAGTTAAAACATCTACATCGGACAATAATCCCAGCAGTTTATCCTTTTGTGCCAATTCTCTCTTCCCGGGATTAAAGCAAATTTTCATATCGCGACGTTTAGCTTGCTGGAATAACTTTGTGAAGCATCGGCATATTTCCCGCCAAAGTTGAAATGTATAGCCAATCCGCGTCCTCTTCAGACAAATCAAAATCCGCCTCATGATAATGTGTCGAAGCGCCGCGGTATGTTAAAATTGTTCGCTCGCCATTTGAGGCTAATAGCAAAACTGAATATCCCGTACTGTATTTTGGCGAATATCGCACCAAATGCGTATCAATATTTTCCTTATCCAAATCCGCAATTACCGCTTGCCCAGCTGGATCGTGACCGATTGCGCCCATAAAACTAGCATAATGCCCCTGCCTGGAAAACGTTACCGCGGCGTTTGTAGCGCCACCGCCAGTCGAAAAATGAATCTGGTTTACGTCGGCTTTCGCCCCCAAATCCAGTCGCGCAAAACAATGTTCTGGACTTTCACAAACTGGCGTCAGTGCGTCCGATTGACTTAAAAATACGTCTTGAATCGCTGCACCAACAGTGATGATTTTCGCCATTAAACCACCGCCTTTCGCACGGAATTAAACGCCTTAATCTTCGACTCCACCACTTCCTGTACGGCGGCATAAACTGGCGGCATTAATTTAACGATAGCGTACTCATTTGGATTTTCTCGCAAGGTTTTCTCCAAAGTCGTTCGGAAAGCGTAACGCATATCAGAATTGATATTGATTTTAGAAACGCCAATTTTCGCAGCGTCCTCAAAATAATGTAGCGGCGTGCCAGACCCACCGTGCAACGAAATCTGACAGTGAATCGCCTCACGAATGTCAGCCAACAAATCCAAATCCAACACTTTCGGAACTGGATATTTGCCATGCAAATTGCCAATCGCCGCCGCAAAAGTATCAATTCCAGTCGCCTCGACAAACGCACGCGCACCTTCTGGCGTAGAGAAAGTCTTTTTATTTCTTCGTAATTTATATCTTCCGTATGAACATTTGAGCTACCGCCAAAATAATGCGGCTCAGATTCCACTAGTGCGCCAGTAAACTTGGCATATTCAACAACTTCACGAGTTTTGGCAATAATCTCCTCGTCGGAAGCGTTATGATTTGCTTGAGAAATATCAATATGGATAAACTCATATCCAGCGTCAATCGCTCGCTTGCAGCCCTCAACCGTCGGACCGTGGTCCAGATTCAAGTACATTTCAATTCCGTACTCAGCCTTATAATTGTCCACCAAATCGCGAACGTTCTCTAGCCCCATAGCCTTCACTTCGGCGTCGGAAACCTCAACTAACACTGGTGATTGAAGCTTTTGTGCCGCCCGCGCCACCGCAATCAACGTCTCTTGATTGTCAATATTAAACGCCCCAACCGCAAAACGCTGCGCTCGTGTCCGCTGCATTAAATGACGCGCCCGCGTCGTGTTTTTCCGAATCTCTGAAATCGATAATCCCATACTGCCCCCTAAAATACTTATGGTAATTATATCAATTACCGCCCGCTATGCCAAGAGAGTAGTAGCTCCTGGCGGGTTTTTCACTGGAGAAAATTGACAACACTACAAACAATTGAATCGACATCCAAACCGTGTTTTTCCCACAATTCAGACATTTTTGCCCGACTCTCCAAACGTATCATTAACACCAATTCGCTTCATCTTCACAGGCAAATTCTCACTAAGAACTTCTGCCACACTTGAGCCAAATCCACCAGCAATCTGCCCCTCTTCTGCCGTAATAACGGCTTGGCATTTTTGAGCCGCGTCAAGTATAGCATCCTCGTCCAGCGGCTTAATCGTCGGAAAATGAATCACTTCCGCCTGAATGTCATATTTATTAGCAAGCTTTTCCGCTGCGAACAGCAACTGATATGTCATCGTTCCAGTACCAAGAAGCGCAACATCTTTACCGCGCCTCAACGTATAACTTTTTCCAATCTCAAAAGTAGATTGATTTAAAAACAGTGGTGTTTTTTCTCTTGGTAATCTTACGTAATTCGGGCGTTTATCTCCAGCCATTGCCGCCGCCATTAGCTTGGCTTCATTAGCATCACCGGGCGCCAAAACCACCATGTTTGGCAAACTTCGCATCAAAGCAATATCTTCCAGCATTTGATGCGTCGCACCGTCCGGACCGACATTTAACCCCGCATGAGAGCCGACCAGCTTAACTGGCTGATTGTTCAGACAAATAGTCGTGCGAATCTGCTCCCAGTTGCGACCCGGACTAAACGCCGCATAACTGGCCGCAAACGGAATATTTCCCATAGCCGCCAATCCAGACGCCACGGTAACCAAATTCTGTTCCGCCACGCCAACTTCAATTGCCCGCGGTTTCCCGATTTCCTCGTAAAAACTCGCCAAAGCCAACACTCTCCATTAAATCCGCGCTCAACGCCACCACCAAATTATTTTTTTCTTCGCAATATCCACCAAGCCTTCGCCAAAACCCATCCGAATTGCCGCAAGCTCCGAATTCTGCCAATTCTCCATTAAGAAACTCATTCGCCACCTCCTTCACTCAATTGAGCAAGCGCCCGCTCCGCCTCCTCGGCGTTTGGAGATTTTTCCATGCCAACGGTAATCATATTCCATAAAATCAACGCCACGACCAGGAATTGTATGCGCAATTATCACGCTCGGCTGTCGAGAGTTCTTTGCCTTATCAATCGCCTGAATTATCGCCAAAATGATCATGTCCGTCAATTTCCTGCGCACCCCAGCCAAAACTTCGCCATTTATCTGCCAAATCCCTAGCGGCATCACCTTTTCCGTATCGCCACCAATCTGAATATTATTTCTATCAACAATCGCAATCAAATTCGACAGATTATATTTTTTTCGCAAAACATCGCCGCTTCCCAAATATTCCCTTCGTCAAGCTCGCCATCACCCAAACTACAGTAAACGAATCGCTCAGGATTACCACCCAAATATTGCAATGAATATGCCATACCAGCCGCTTGACTCAGACCGCAGCCCAGAGGACCGCTAGTCGTTTCAATTCCCGCCAGACTGCCGCGTTCCGGATGACCTTGAAGCTTGGAGCCAAATTTTTCGCAAATTAGCCAGCTCTTTTTTTATCGAAAAAAATCCTCGCTCCGCCAGTGTCGCATATAAAAGTGGCGCATAATGACCGTTGCTCATCACGAAAAATATCCCTGATCTTCCCAATTAGGATTCTCAGGATCTAATTGCATGGCGTGAAAAATACAAAACCGCCATAACGTCAGCGAACCCCAAACAACCAGCCGAATGACCCGAGCCAGCCGCCGATAATTCGCGAATAACAGACTTTCGTAATTGTTGCGATATTTTTCTTCAATTTCGCTATTTGGTCGACATTCATTAAAAGCACGCTCGTTTTTATTAATCTCCTGTTGCAATCTGGAGAAAAATGGTGCGCGGATCTGACGATTTCTGAATAACGCCGCCAACATTCAGGACGTTAACACCGCCCTGAACCAAACTATACGCATTATCTACCGCCACTCCACCATCCCATCCGATTTCAACGCTAGGATTAATAGCTTTAATAAGTCGTATTTTTTCTAGTTGCATCAAACTAGCAGTTCCGCCAAATCGCCCCAGCTCACCGCTAAAAATCATCACATGGTCTGCTATTTTTTTATCAATTCCTCAACCGTTCGCGGCACTGTCGGCTTTTAATAGTGCCAGCCCCGCCATAATTCCAGCTTGACGAATCTGCATAAGCGCGGTTTTTACGTCACCAGTAGCCTCTGCGTGAATAATAATCATATGCGGCCTTAAGGCAATCAACTTCGGAACATACTCAGCAACATCATTAACCATCGCATGGATATCAATCGTCCAACCTTCCGGTGCCCATAATTCAGGAATGCCAACTGTCAATGTCGGAGCAAATTCGCCATCAGAAATGTCAATATGCACACGCTCAGCAAAAACCCGTTATTTTTATCAACCTGCTCTTTGTATTGTTCGGCATTTTCTGCCAAAATTGCTGGTGCAATTACAGAACTGCTCATGACAATTCATCCAACTGCGCATTACGCCTATTAAATCGCGGAGCATTCGCATAAGGAGTGTTCAGCCATGTTTCCACAATTCCTTTCCACGCCGACTCATTATCTTCTAAAACTCGCGCCGGCAAACATAAAACATTTGAGTCGTTATCTTGGCGCGTCATTTTTGCCTCGAAAGCATCCCAAATCACGCTGGCACGAATTCCTTTGAATCGGTTCGCCGCCATACACATTCCTTGTCCGCCGCCGCAAATTAATATCGCACGCGGATCTTCGCTATCATCACCAATAACCTTTAACGCCGCAGCCTGCGCGAATTGCGGAAAATCGTCATCAGGATTTAATTCTACACCGCCAACGTCTTGAACGTCATAGCCATTCTTAACCAAATAGGCAAAAACTTTTTCCTTCAACATAAAGCCACGATGGTCAGATCCGAGGTAGATTTTCATAATTTTAGTATAAGCGTTTTCGATGATTTTTGCAAGGGAAAAGTTAGGTATTTTATCAGAGGTAGGATGTAGCTATTTGACAAAAAGTATTGACATTTCGTGGCTTGTATGATATATATATATTAGCTTTTCAAACCGTGAAAAGCAACTCCCGGGAGTTCACCCCGGTTGAGGTCGCGGTTTTGAAAGGCCGCACCTCAGAATTTTCCCTAGGAGGAAATTATGATCACCACCACTTTAACTGTAGCAATGGCAATCGCCCTACTGGGCGGATTGTTCGCGGCGTCAGTCACGGCGGTGTACCGTCACCGACTGGTGCCAGCGTGCGCGTTTGCTGCATCAGAGTTCGCTGTCCTGCACCTCGTGCTTGTTATGAGCGCGCAGGAAGTAGCGAAGGAGGTACCGTCCTCGCTGTCGGCAGTGTTTAACGTGCCCGCGTGGATGGCGATCGCCTTTTTCACGATCGCCATCGTGATGGTCATTGTTGGTAAGGCTCGTCAGCGCCGCAGCTGAGAGCCTTACACCAACAAAAGGTGTACAAAAAATCGCAGCAGCAAGCCTGCGTCCCCGCACTATCACGGTGCGGGGTTATTCCTTTTCTAGAGTAAACCATTCGCTCTGATTGAGATAGTGTCCGACATCTGCCACTAATTCAACCAGCCGGTTGGAATAGCCCCACTCATTGTCATACCAAACCATAACCTTGATCAAATTACCACCAACAACCTTCGTCAGCGGCAAGTCGACAACCCCAGAATGCGAATTACCAATGAAGTCGCGACTAACTAAAGGCTCTTCAGAAACGCCCAGAATACCCTGGTAAAAAAATTACTTTGTGCAGCTTTTTTTGAAGGCTTCATTTACTTGCTCGACAGTCACATCTTTCCTGAGAAGTGCCGTCACGTCGCTAAGCGACACCACTGGAGTCGGTACGCGCACACTAAGTCCGTCAAATTTTCCAGTTAGCTGCGGCAAGGTTTTAGTTACAGCAATTGCGGCGCCAGTCGTAGTCGGGAACAATGTTTTTCGGCGGCGTTGCGACCTTCTCTAAGATCCTTGGATGGCGCGTCCTGAAGCTTTTTGACTAGCCGTATAACTATGCACCGTCGTTAGCATTGACTTTTCAACACCAAACTCCGCGTCCAAAATCGCCATAACCGCGCCCAAAGAATTGGTCGTACAGCTAGCGTTAGACACGATTGGCGTCGCGTTTTTACCTTGTCGTCGTTAGTTCCCCAGAAACAATCGTATCGACTCCCTCAGACTTGGTTGGACCACTGATAACCACACGCTTTGCGCCAGCCGTTAAGTGCTTGCCCGCACCATCTTTATCGGTGAAAAATCCCTGTCGATTCAATCACCACATCAATATTCAAATCTCGCCACGGCAGATTTTTCTGGATCTTTCTCAGCCAGCACCTTAACCGACTTGCCCTCAATAATCAGCTCATTTTCCGTAAAATCAACTTGACGTCCGTACTCGCCGTAATTGCTATCATGTTTCAACAAATACGCTAAAGTTTTCGTGTCAGTCAAATCATTGATCGCAACAATTTCCAAGTCGCTTCGCTCGTTCGCAATCTTAAACGCATTGCGTCCGATTCGCCCGAAGCCGTTAATTGCTATTCTCGTTACAGCCATATCGCCCTCCCTGTTAGATATTTTTCGCTTTAGCTTTTTCTTAATTATACTACAAAGTTGTATAATATAAACATGACGCGCGAAGAGTTATTATCAATTGCTGAGCAAAAATACGACGAAGTGCCAGTATTGGTTTTAGCGAGCGCAATCGATTACGCCACGGAAAAACACGCCGGACAAAAGCGCAAAAGTGGCGAACCCTACATCAATCACCCATTGGCAGTGGCGGGAATTCTGATTGAATGGGGCATGGACATTGATACGGTCGTGGCGGGAGTTCTGCACGACACCGTTGAAGATACTGACGCAACTTTGGACGATTTGGAGAGTTTGTTTGGACGCGATGTGGCGTTTCTGGTGGATGGCGTAACTAAAGTTTCACAAGCTCGCGCCGGGATGCGAAATTTGGATAGTTATTTACCACACGAAGGACAATTTGACCAAGTTGATGATTGCCGTGGGCGAAGATGTGCGCGTGATAATTATCAAGCTAGCCGACCGCCTGCACAACATGCGGACCTTGCAATTTATGACGCCAGAAAAGCAGAAAAAAATTGCCAGAGAAACAATTGAAGTTTTTGCGCCGCTGGCCGACCGCTTAAATATGGGACGAGTTCGTGTTCAATTGGAGGAGCTGAGCTTTTAGATATTTGATGCCGAAAGCTTTTCAGGAAACCAAAAATTTGATGGACAGTCGACTGAAAAAATCGCAACGAAAATTGGATCACGTTCGCCGCGAAGTTGAAGCGCGACTGAAGGCGGAAAAAGCTGGTTTTTCAGATGGACGGGCGCGTTAAGAGCGTTTATAGTCTGTTTAAGAAATTGGACAAAGTTGGCGATATCGATAAGATTTATGATTTGATTGCCCTGAGGATAATTGTCGACGATTTATCGACTGGATATTTGGTTCTGGGAATTTTACACGATATGTATCAGCCTATGTACGAGAGGATTAAAGATTACGTTGCTAATCCCAAAACCAAATGGTTATCAAAGTCTTCACACAACAGTGCAAACTCCGAGCGGACAAATTGTCGAGTTTCAGATTCGAACCAAAGAAATGCACGAATATGCTGAGCGTGGATTTGGCGGCCAGCTTTCCATTACAATGAGCAAAAATTGACCGACGCCTATAAAAAAAGGAAAAAAATCGGAACTATGCCAGCCGATTTATCGTGGATTCGCGAACTTCAGAGGCTGCTGCTTTAATTAGCGAAGGAAAAGCGATTCGACTCCAACAAATTCCGAATGAAGCTGTTTTCTGACAGGATTTTCGTATATTCACCAAAGGGCGACATTTACGATTTGCCTCGCGGGAGCATTTCCCTTGGATTATGCCTATCGAATTCACTCCGACATCGCAGCCCGCGCAAGCGGATTTAAGATCAATGGCGTAATGAAAGCCGTTCAATTACAAAGTTACAGCACGGTGACACAATTGAAGTCTTTAACAAGCAAAGTCCGCTCGTCCAAAACCAGATTGGCGAGACGTCATAATTACGCCACACGCCAAAGATAAACTACGCCTACAATTATCTCACTCAAACGGCATCTTACAACAATTAACTGGCGGCGTTTCCTCGTTCTTCCGACACAAGTAACGCTCGCCAGTCTCTCGGTTTTAATCAATAATCAAACGTGATTTATTTTTTTCGTTCCAACGAGTAATTGATTCGCGGATAATTTGCTTTGCTCTTTCTACGTCGCCGAAATCCCTTGACTACTGTTGAACCAGGCTTCTTCAAATCCTTGTAGTGATTGAAAGTGGTGTTCAATTTGCTTCAACAATTGTGAAGGCAGGTCTTCTAGTGAGTTGATTGCGTTGCCCAGTGTTTCGGTCGTCGGCTGGCACAACGATAACCTTGTCGTCGACTTCATTATCGTCAACGAACTCCAACACGCCAATAACCTTTTGCCTCCATAAAAATGCCCAGTCGTCAACGGCTCGTCGGTAATAATTAGCGCATCCAATTCATCGCCGTCCTCGTCCAAAGTTTGTGGAATAAAACCGTAGTTTGTTGGCTTTGCAAAAATAGCTGGCTCAACACGATCCAACTGCATCACTGCAAGCTCACGGTTCCACTCGATCTTATGACTTGATCCCTGTGAAATCTCAACAACTACATTTACGATGCCGTTTTTCGACATCACCAGGTGTTAAAATTTGATTAAAATCTGCCATTTTTTACTCCTCTCTAGCTTTTTCTTGTAAATATTCACGAATCTGCACCGCTGCCACCGCACCTTCACCAACCGCCGAAGCGATTTGCATAGTTGCCCCCGAGCGTACATCGCCAGAAGCAAAAACGCCAGGAATATTAGTGTGCAGATGTTCGTCAGTAATGATGTGTCCGCCTAAATCCAACTCAACGTCCGAATTTGCTAGGAATTGCGTGTTCGGAATTAGCCCGATAAATACGAATAGCCCATCGGCAGTAAATTCTTTCTGCTCGCCGTCTTGGGTCGATTTAACGCCGTAAAACTTATCGTCCTTGACAATAATTTCATCAGTCGTTGCACCGATGTGAACGGTAATTTTTCCATCATCGATATACTTCTGCAAATCTTTTTGCAAAGATGTCACTGGCGCGCAACTTTACTGCGAACCAGCAGATCAATATGACTAGCGTATCGCGTCAAAAATATCGCCTCTTGCACCGCTGAGTTTCCGCCACCAACAACGATTAGATTTTTATCACGATAAAACGCACCGTCGCAAGTCGCACAGTAATGCACGCCTCGACCATATAATTCATCTTCGCCCGGGATGCCTAATTTGCGATGATTCGAGCCAGTCGCTAATAAAACTGACTTCGCGCGGACAGATTGACCGTCAATTGTCAACTCCAACTCGTCATCAACTTGCTTCAATTCCGTCACGTCGCCATACTCAATCTTCGCACCAAATCGCTCCGCCTGTTGTTGTAATTCAGATGCCAACTTTCATTCCCGTAACGCCCTCAGCAAATCCAGGATAATTGTCAATTTGATCAGTAATCGCCGCCATTCCGCCGACCACGCCACGCTCATATAACGTCGTGTCAACATCTTCGCGCGACAAGTAAATTGCCGCCGTTAACGCGCTTGGACCAGCGCCAACAATAATAACATCTTTTAGACATTGAAACCTCGCGATCGATAATATTGTTTCATCACTTCTGGCATTTCTGGCTCTGGAATATCGGCTGGCTTTTTCAATAGCCATCACCACGAACTTAAGTGGAGAATTTGCAGGAATTTTTATCACCCTGAGCTTTGTCTCCATAAGCCTTGTTGGCTGGAATTGTTAATTCACGCACGCCGCCAATTTTCATGCCAATCAAACCCTCTTTCCAGCCCTGAATAACCGCGGTATTTGCCGGGCCATCCATATTGAGCGGAGCTTTCAGTTTGCCGTCAGCGATTGATTGATCGAAAAATCTCACCCTTAGCGTTCCAGCCGATGTAATAAACAGCCAACTTGGTGTCGTCCTTAACCTCAGCACCTTCGCCCTCAACCAAATCTTCCTTAACAAGCTCTTTCACGTCACCAGCTTTAAACGCACCAACTCGTGAGCTAAACTCAGAAAACTTGCCGTAATATTTTTGGCTCAATTCATTAACCTGAGCCTCTACTTTCTTTTTCCGTTCGTCAGTAGCCTTGGTATATTCATCCTGAGCTTTCTTAAACGCGGCTTGGTCTTTGGCTTCATTTCCAGGCGCCACCATCATAGCGACAAATCCGCCAACGGTCCCCAAAAACATCATGCCGGCAATAACCCAAATACCTATTCTCTGGCCTTTTGTAGTTGCCATATTCCTCCTTTATTTACCTTTCAATTATAGCAATTTTTATCAAGCGCAACAAATCATATTAAACCTGAGCGGCGTCGAATTCTTCCGCAGCAATCGCGGCAATCTCCTCAATAATCGGCGCAATGTCTCTGTCTTCCAGCGTCCGCTCAGCGCTCGTAAACTTTACGTTCAGGTAACGGTTTTTGTCGAATCGTCATTTTTTGGCTGATATATTGCAATCGGCGTTATACTAATTTGTAGCTCACCGTGTTTTTTCGCAACTTCTTCGGCGCAAGCATAAACCTTCACATAATCAACATTCGAGTCCATTTTCAATGAAATATCTCTGGCGGTCGATGGAAAACGACTTAACGGCTGGTAATTATAGTCCTGATTTTTGCTCAGATTTTCCTGCAATTTTTCAATATCAATAGAAAACGCTGCCGTGTAATCTGGCAATTTGAAACTACGTCGAGCAGACGGAACCAGCTCGCCAACAATTCCCAAATTATCACCATTCTTTGCCACAATCCAAGCGCTGCGTTTTGCATCAAACGGCGCCGGAACGTCGCAGTCAGATTCCGCAATCTTCACAAAATCAACCTCAACACTCAAATCTTTCATCAGCCTTTCAGCAATTTTCCTCACCTTGTAAAACGGCGCTCCAGCTTGAGGTTTTTTATTCGCATAAACTCCGTCAATGAAAGCCTTTTCAATCGGCAAATTCTCATCGTTAAATCCTAATTTCTTATCGTGAATTTTACCAATTTCAAACAGCATAAATTCGTCATGCCCAGATTTTATATTGGCGTGAACTTTATCCAGCAAACTCGGCAAAATGCTAATTCGGTAATATTGCAAGTCTGGACTAAGCGCATTGCTCAAGCGATACGCACGGCTCGGATCTTGCTCAGAATTTTTCAAAACTCGCTCATGGACAAAGCTATACGTCAAAACTTCGTTTGCTCCAGCTCGCGACAAACTTTGGCGAATTCTCTGTTTCAATTCACGACGCTCATTCTTCGGCGCAGGCTTAATACTTCGCTCTGGCAAATGACGCGGCAATCTGTCAAAGCCGTATAATCGCCCAACTTCCTCAACAATATCTTCCGGCAACTCAATGTCTGTTCGCCAAAATGGACTGTAAACCATCACGCCAGCTTCGTCATATTTATTACCATCGTCAACGATAAATTCAACATTCTTTAGTAGTGCCTCAATCTCATTCTCGGCAAAGTCAACACCCAGACGTTCTTCGACAAACCTTTTAGGAATCAACAATCCACCGTGCCAGTGCTTGCCATCGACCAACACTTGTCGCAATGAAGAATGATTCTTAAATAGCATAGGACTAGCTTGCTCACCACCAACCATACCAATTAACCATTTTAAGACAGGGTCAATTTGTGCTGGCGACTGCCCCTTATTAAACCTGGTCAGAGCGTCGGTGAAAATTCCGTGGCGCATAGCCGTGCGACGTAGCGCGTACATATCAAAATTGGCACATTCAAGGACAATATTCTTCGTTTCAGCCGAAACTTCAGTGTCAGCGCCGCCCATAATTCCCGCTAGCCCAATCACACCTTCGCCATCAGCGATAACAATATCATCAGCCGTCAATTCATACTCCTTGCCGTTAAGCAAACCAACTTTCTCGCCATCGTGCGCCATTCGCACGCCAAGTTTATGCCCGCGCAACTTGTCATAATCATAAGCGTGAGTCGGCTGCGCCGTCATAAACATCACGTAGTTTGTCGCGTCAACAATATTATTGATAGGCTTGCCGCCCATTGCGACTAATTGACATTGCAGCCACAACGGGCTTGGATGAATATCTACATTTTTTATAGCAATCACAGAGAATGCGGGCGCAAGCTCATTAGCTTCATTAAACACTTCAAGCTCTAAGCCATCGCTATCTGCGAATTCTTGAATAGCATTATACCAGTCAGGACTATTAAACTGCTGATGAAAAAAATGCCAGCAATTTCGCGTGCCACACCAAGTTGCCCAAAACAATCCGGCCTGTGCGTAAACATCTTATTCTCAATTTCCAGCACGTAATCGTCCAGCCCAAACACTTCCGCAAAACTCGCGCCAGCCTGAATCGTAACGCCCGCCGGAATATCGCGCTCATTAATCTCAATGATTCCCTCGTGATCCGTACCAATCGCCAGCTCATCAGCCGCCGCCAGCATACCCTGACTTAAGATTCCACGCAGCGGTCGCGCATCCAGCACGAACGGCTCGGCGTCATCAAAACTTGCTGGGACGGTGCTTTTTGGCGGCAACCAAATTGCCCACATATCAGCATGAACATTCGGCGCACCACAAACCACTTGCACATAACCATTGTCATCCCTTGGAACGTCCGCTACACCACCATCGTCAATTTTAGCTACACTCAAACGATCCGCATTCGGGTGCTTTTCACACTCAACAACCCGCACAATGCGCGCGCCACCATATTTGGCCTTCGGGTCAATCACTTCCTCGACACCACCAAGTTGCTGATTGACACACGACACCAGCTCACCAACTGGCGGCAACTCAAAATTAATCAATTGTTTTATAAGATTTAAGCTAACTTTCATACTGATGTAATTATATCATCTTACCATCAAGTAATCGACCTTAGAAAACTACAAATAACAAAGGAGAAAATTACTCTAGAGCAAAATACAGCCGTCCTTGAATAAGCGGGAGATATTCCTCAAAGGTGCTCCTCTCTTCAGACTTGGAGAAGGGTCATTCCCTGAATTATAATATAGCTATGAATTACGATAGATATCTAGAATTGCAAGCTCGCCTAGAATGGTTTTATGATTTTCACCCAGAGTTTTTTAATGATATTTCGCCCGAGCAGAAGAAGCTACTGCAGGATACGTTCCTGTACGATGCGCCCGACGAACACTATCCGGAGTCGTTGCGGGATTTTTATGATAAAAATATTGACAATCAGCCAACACTTCAGAACGATATGTTCTTAGCAGTAGATGCTTTATATAAAGCGGCGGGAGCTGGAAGCTTGTTTGACTATGATGAATAAAGCTTTTCTTCGTATGAACACGCCACCAAGCTTATAAGATTTAGGCTAACTTCCATGCTGATATAATAAACTCATGATTCACAACTTACATTCAGCATATTCTTTACCAGCAAACCACGATACATGTCACCTATTTGAGCATCTGATTATTAGGCGATTCTTAAAGGAAACGGAAAAAGTTGGCGGCAACCGAGCTTTTGCTGGAGAGTTGGATGGCACGACTAGCGAATCAAGCGTATTTTTTGCGTCCGCACTATTCACAAGCGAGTCTAATACATTATTTGAAGAGATCATCAACGATATTACGCCTTTTGAGAAGCCTCTTATTCAACAGTCCATCTCACACATAGAAGCCGAGATGCAATCCAACATTGATATAACAGACATGATATTATTACAAGAACAGCTCGCTCTTTGTCAAAAATATTTTATCGATAGTCAAAAAACCACTCCCAGCAATTCACACCCAAAATCTAATATTTCTCCTCTTAAAATCAGTCATAGTCCGAAGGATTTTACAGACGTTAAGATTGATATAGAAATTGCTGACGCCAGCGATGAATTGACTGCCGCATTTTTCTGTACATATCCAATACTTTTAGACCTAGTCCGCGACATTTGTTTCGATAAAATCTCATCCTACCCATCCAGCCCCAGAAAGTTTATAGCGTACTATGACGGCAATTACACCAGCCAAACCTACACCGTAAAAAACACAGATCTTGCTCGACTGAGCTCAAGTGAAACTATACAGACATATTTACAAAGCTTTAACATATCCTCGCACGCAACCGACCTAAGAAACCTTGCCGAAGCTTTCACGTCTGACCCATTTTATATTTCAGCGCCCATATATTTTTATCAACAAACCGCTACGCCACTATCCAGAAATGACCTAGCGAAAACTATAAACGTCGCAAGCATGAACGCAATCCTAAAACAAATAAAGGCGACGATAATCATGGACTATTAGCTCTAGCTGATTTTCTAGTAGAGAAAGGACTCTGAGGAGGAAATATTAACGCCGCCAAATTTTGCAGGATTATTATGAATGAAAAGGTCATGAAGGGTTTAGTAACGCAATAAACCAACCATTTTTACAGCAACTGTCTGACTGGTGTTTTCTCGATTCGTAAAAGTGACTTCCTCTCCAAGTTGATTTTTTGGCGCTTTTCATTATTCACAGTACATCACATTGATCAAATATTACCCCTCCATTACAATTGAAATATGGTTAAAACAGTGTCAAAAGCGCTTATTAAGAATAAAAATGGTAAATATCTACTGCTTTATAGGGGAGATACACACCCTAATTTCCCTGGGCATCTTGATCTTCCTGGAGGAGAAGTAGAATCTGAAGAAACCTCTAAGACGGCGACCGCGCGAGAAGTACAGGAAGAAACTGGCATATGTATATATCCAAATGACTTAAAAAAGCTATTTGTTAAGCAGTACAAAAACACAAGACATGTACTTTTTGAGATAGTCATAGATAAGACTGAGGCTGGCATTTCTGTTAAATTGAGCTGGGAACATAAAAAATACCGTTGGATGACGTTATCGGAATTGTTAGATACTAATATTCCAGAGGGCGCAGATCCTTATTATATAGATGTTATTGATTATTTAAAGCATTTATCCGAGATTTGATCTGTCCGACATATTTTCCCATACTATGTGCAGACTTCGGGCGCTCTTTTTTGATTAAGATAAATCTTCCCAATGCTCTTACTGCCCCTATAGCAAGCCTTATGATACACTCTCGATCTCCTCTAGCGAAATATACGCCTGTAAAATTGTTCTTAGATCCACGCTGTGGCGAAAGTTTATATCGTCAATCTTATCCAGATCAACCCATTCTGGCGTGCCGTTAGTATAAGTCTTCTCGCTGTCGGTTATGTTGTCGTTATTGATTTGCCCGTGCAGCTGACTGTGGGTAAAGTACAGTTGGATTGACTGATTGGCTTGCGACTCAGCGTTGCGCTTGAAGAAAGTGGTTGCTTGATGAATAATTTTATCCGGTGTGATAGTCAGTCCAGTTTCCTCCTTAACCTCACGGACAATTGACTCCTCAATCTTTTCGCCCTTCTCGACACCGCCGCCAATTAGACTATAACCGTCCCATTGCCTAGTCAAAAGAATCTTATTATCCTCAATAATAACTGCATACACGCCGACGCGAATATTTAGTTCGTCAACAGGAACGGTGTATTGATTACCGAAGACGTCTTTACAGATGATGGATTTGGTCATCTTTGCTCCTTATCGCAGTAACTTTCTAAAATTTGTACTAATCAACCCGCTCGGTAAGCGACATCACCTGATAGCCGTATTGATTAATGTCTTCTTGTTTCCAAAAATCAATTTCTTTCGTGCGTAAAACCTCGCCGACTACGTGACGAACTGTGCGTCCGGTTGGTGTTCCGTCATATTTTACCTCAATCTGTTCCAGAATGTCGCCGGGTTGGATATCAAAATCAGCCACCCTCATATCAAATGTTTTCTCGCCTGCTAGGACTTTTTCGAATAAATCGGGGTAAGATTTTTTGGCGATAATTTTCATACGTTTTATTATATATCCCTCCGTGCCGCCAACGCAAACCACATAAAGTAATCCTCCAACGATTCATCCTCCATGTCGGCGAAGCTGCGGTAAATATGTATCGACTTGATCCGTACCACGCCCGATGTGTGACCGGTCTCGAGCTGTAGCAGCTCACCAGCCTTCAGCCGCTTGATGCTGTTATAGCCGACCCTCACCTCGAGAGTCTTCTTGCCGGACATGATTGCGTCGTAGTATGGACGCTTGATGCGCATCTTACGCATAGACACTCCTTCCTTGTTGAGACTGATTCCCCACTGCTGAACGACGCTGGCAGGCGCATACCCTCCCGGGAACACGCCCTCCAGGCTCCAGCCGTGACGCTGGAGACAGACGACCTGCCACGGCTCAGGGACCAGGTGGACGTACAGCTTGCGACCGTAATCCTCCAACAGCCCTTGAAGGTCGATAATGAGCGCCTCAAAAGCTGCTTCCGACTTCGCCACGAGAGGCATCAGCTTGATAGGCTGACCCTTCTTCGGGGTTGCACCAGCGACACCAACAACCTGACCGTTGCACTCAGCGACAAAGATAATCTTGAACTTGTTGTTGACGTCGCCAGATTCCATACGACGGTAGCCAGCGAAGAGGGCGTCAACCCAACTGTCGTCCACTCCTTCGAAGTCGTCACTCGTCTGCGACAGGATGAGAGCTCGCGCACCGTCAGCGTGCTGGCTCTCGTTAAACGGAACCACAGAGATGTTCGGCGAGTCGAACCCCGCCTCGTCAACGAGCTGCTTGTACAGCATGTGCTCATCGACACCAATCTTGTAGTGGTCCTTCGCCGTGCCAGTGACGCGGAAGCCCTTCCGGATGAAGAATTCCAGCGCCTTTTTGTTCGGTTCTGCCACAGTGCAGTAGATCTGCCGAGCACCATGGCTTCGGGCGAAATCTTCGGCGTGCTTGAGCAGCATACTTCCGACGCCCATCTTTCCTCGGTACGCCGTGTCAACAATGAGAGGGCTGATCTTGACAGTCCCCTGTTTCTTGTTGACAACATGAATGACACCCACGGGTTGTCCATCACTCTCGGCGATGAACATGTGCTGTCCGACCGAGAACTGGCCGACGTGGTCAACACCGCCTGCCATGTGCGCATCAAAGATACGCCGTGCGTGTGCGTAGTGGTCGCCGTCATAAAACGGTGTGAGCGCCCGGATCATAAGATCCGCGACGAAATCGAAATCGTCCGCCCTTGCCGGGCGTACGATGATGTCATTGACCAGCACTTCAGTCATAGTACACCTTCCTGTAATGGCTACGATTTTTGACGTAGCCTGATAAGATGGTCGTTATTATATCATTAAAATATTTCAAATTCGATACCTATCACGCCATTTTCCAGCTGGTCGCTGAGAGAATAAAATTCAGAAATTTGATTTTCTAACCATTCGACATTATCACCGCCGAACTTTCGCGGATTATTGTGAGAAAATAAGTCACGAAATGTCGCGCATCTAAGCAAACCAACAACCTCAGCGGTAACAGTTTGCTCGGAATTATCTCTATTTGTAAAAATAATCCGATCCCCGATCTGGATTTTCTGTCGTTTGGTATCATATAGTCGCGACTCGATAGTCTTATCGCCAGAAATAATAGCGTTAAACGGCTCAGTCGCCAATTTTAATTGGTGTGTGGTCATAAAATTATTTGCCTTTCTTGCTATAATTAAACCATCATATAAATAAGTATTCAAATATCTACACTTCCATAAGAAAGGCTATCAAATGACCAAAAAGCTACTAGAAATCGAACGCAAGCGCCAGCTAACGAGCAATATTGAAGAGCTAATCGGGCGACTGCAAAACATCGGTTTTGGGCTAAAGAGTAATCTTCGCGAAATTGATACGTACTATTCTCGTCCTGACGTCGACTTTATGCAGACGGTTGAATGCTTGCGGATTCGCCAGCGTGATAGTTTTGCTGAGGTAACGTATAAGCCAGCAACGAACGCTGCGACGCATACGGAAAATAATGTAATCATTAAGCCCGAGACAAACCTGCCAATTCAGCCTGAAGATGCGGTAATCGCCAAGCAGCTACTGGCAAACCTCGGTATGATGCAACTGGTCGAGGTCAACAAATACCGTCGCTCGTTTCAGTCCTCTGATTTCCGCAGGCAACGGTAGCTATCGACGCAATCAAAGACGCCGGGACTTTCGTAGAAGTTGAAGTTTTGTCAGATGATGAGGCTAGTGCGCTGATGATGATTAGTGAAATTGAGACCAAACTCGGTCTAGACTCAATGGAAATTGTGACGCGACCTTATAGAGATATTTGTATGGGCTATTAAGAACGCTGACGCCACAAAACTTCACAACTCCACTCGCAACCAATATAATATACCCATGGACACTTCACAAAAAAATCGCATTATAAAAATTACCATTTGGGCGGTCTGCTCAATTGTCGTTACAGCCACCTTATTAGTCGCTGCAGCTTTCTTTTGGCCAGCAACATCCAAGCAATTGCAATCTTCAAGCTCTGAAAAATTGAACTACAACGACGCCATCGCCGCTGCAAATCGCACTGTTAGCGAAGACACTTCAAATACCGACGTTAGATCAGAATGCCGATCGATTATTAAAACCCACGGCAAAAAAACCGCCAAAGCCGTCATGATGATTCATGGCGTAAGCGCATGCCCACAGCAATTCGCAGACTTGGGCGACACCTTTTTCAATGCCGGCTATAACGTCTATATTCCCCGCGTCCCCAGCCACGGTCTGACAGACAACAAACGACACGGAGAAATCACCATTCCAGCAATGGCGCAATTTATGAACTCCAGCACCAGCATAATTAGCGGTTTGGGCGATGAAACGGGAGTTATCGGACTTTCTGGCGGCGCAAATATGGCGACTTGGATTACGCAATACAACAGCCAAACCATATCACGAGCGCTACTTCTATCACCTTTTTATCAGCCTTCAGCGTCGGAAACTCCTTCCTGGAAAATTCCACTTTTACGAAATCTTTACGGACGTAATATTCTTCCAGATTCGTTCACAGATAGCAATTTATCATATCGTGCTCTTGGAAAATATATAATAATCGCCAAGAACTATAAATCCGACCTAAAAGCCCCAGGATTAAAATACGTCGGGGTTGTAACGAGCGAAAACGACACTGCAATTGATAAAAATCTCGCGGTCAACATACCTAAGCAAATGGCTGCAGCTTCTGGCGCCAAATTCCAATATTATTCAATTCCGGCCTCATTTGGTATCGGTCACGACATTGTAGCCTTGAATCAAGACGAGGTTAAAAAGCACGCCGACAAATTATATCCGTTCTATCTGAACATGTATGAAGGAAAAGACGTAAAATTAGAGGCGAACTAGCTATCCTATTTACCTTGCACGGCCAAAATTCGCGCCTGAATTTCATCCAATTGAGCGTCGTCCATTTTCGGACCGTCAGCCGTGGTTAGCCAACCAGGATATTTCTCATAAAATGCCTGCTCGTGTGACACTGGCGAACCAATTCCCTTTGCCAAATCACCATGAAGCGGCATCAATTTGGCATGCACATGTGCTACGCCCGTGCCTTCAAAAATCAGCGCCACTCGTGGGGTGTCAAATGCTTTTTCCAAAATACCAGCAACCTTTTTCACTGCCAGCATCATTTCGGAATATAAATTATCGTCCAAAGAAAATACGTAATCGCCCGGATTATGCTTCGGAATCACCACAGTAAAACCTGGCGTGTTCGGAAACGGTGTTAAAAATGCTAGGAATTTATCATCTTCCCAAATCTTCCAAGATTTCATTTTTCCAGATACGATGTCGTCAAAAATTGTGTGATTCATAATTACTCCTTTTGAAGTAATTATAGCATTTTATGAAGTTTTCAGGTCGGACAATTTAAGTTCCATTCTACGACAAACCAGGACTAGCCATATCGTCGCAAAAATCCCCAATAAAACTTCTACTATCACAAACCAAAACTTGCCCATTGCGTAACCTTGCGCCGCTATAATTGCCGCAAAAATCGGAAAACTGAAAGATGAGATTCGCTCACGATGAGTTAAATAGCTCAAACTCGATGGCAAAATAAACATTAAAAGCACCATCAATATCACGATGCCACGCGAGAAAACAAAATGCGCCGCGTGCATCGTATCGTTCGGGCAAAGCGCCACTCCTATCATACAAATCGCAAACAATGAAAGTATCCAACCAGATATCCGAGCAGAGCGAATTTGACCAAGTTTAAGATAACCACGATTCATAAAAAACCCAATCGTCGCCATAATCAGACCAGATAAAAACACTCCCGAATTGAACGAAAATGCAGACAAACGATTCGAGGTGGTTTCGCCCAATCTGCTCAAACTCCAGTTCGTCCACCGAGTATCATCAGAAAGCAGCATCGCCACGATCAAGCCCACAGCCAAAAACGACACCATTAAGAATACAGAGCGCCTGAAGGCGATTCTTACACAAAAAATCCTTAATCTGTCGAAGTTTCATATTGCTTAAAATTGTTCCAAAAAGTCCAACTTGCCACTTTCAAAATGACGGACATCTTCGATTCCATACTTCATCATAACCAAGCGGTCGATTCCGCAACCAAAAGCAAATCCCGTATATTCATTCGGGTCAATTTGTGCCGCCCGAAGGACATTCGGATGAATCATTCCGCAGCCCAATAACTCAATCCAACCTTCACCAGAGCAGACTTTACAGTCAGGATTTTTTCCTTCACAAAACGGACAACTTAGCGCAAATTCAAAACTCGGCTCAGTGAACGGAAAGTAAAATGGATTAACGCGGACATCAAGTTTCTTGCCGTAATATTCCTGCAAAAATTCTTGCAACGTAGCGATCAAATTGCCAACATTAACTCGGCGTGAAACGTACACGCCTTCGACTTGATAAAATGTATGTTCGTGGCGCGCGTCCAAATCTTCGTTACGGAAAACACGATCAGGAACGATAGCGGCAATAGCCTCGCCTTTTTCCAAATTGTCGCGATATTTCATTAGCACACGATTTTGCATAGTCGACGTATGTGCCGGCGCAATCAAACGATCGCCATTAGAATCAGTTTCCTCGGTCATAAACGTATCGTAATCGTCGCGCGCTGGATGACCTTTTGGAAAATTCAGGCTCTCGAACATATGGAATTGATCGTCAATTTCTCTGGACTCTTCCGTGACAAAACCCATGCGATTAAAAATCTCAGAAATGCGCTCAATTTCAGCGCTCAGCGGATGAATCGTGCCTTGTTCGCTCGGCAAAAGTTCAGGCTTTGGCGAATTCACATCCATCGGCGCCGTAACGTCAATCGGCTTCAAGTCAACTTTTTCCAGCTCTTCCAGTCGCACAGCAATAGCCTGTTCAATCGCCTGCTTCAGCTCGTTAATCCTCTTACCGAACGGACCACGCTCAACTGGCTGCAATGACTTGATTTGATCATACAATTCCCTAAGTCGTCGATCACGTAAAAACTCACGCGGAGACTTGGATTGCGAAACCGCCAAAACTATTTCTCTTCTCAATTCATCTAAATCAACCATTTTATCGTCCTTGCATTAAAAACATTACAATCACCGCACCAGCCATAATAGCAATTAAAATCCACGCCCACGCCAAAGTCGTCGTCTGTTTCGTGCCTTCCAAATATCTTATATCGTCGACGCCGTCCATAGTTGCCTTTCTTGCAAACTCGAAGCCTTCGCCTTCTCTCTTAATTCCGCCGCAATTCGCTCTTGCAATTCACTGCGCCGATCCTGTTGATTTACAAATAATCCCATAACTACAGTATAGCAAATTATGTTATAATAGTCGTGATATTACTTTAAGGAGGGAATATGGCTACGAAGAAAACTTCAAAGAAAGCCCCAGTTAAAGCCGCAGAAAAGAAAACCGCTGCCGCTAAGACTGAAACCAAAACGACCGTCAAGCGCGTCGTTGCTGAATCTACCGCTAAAAGCAAGCGCGTCAAACTAGATTCTAAATTACCAAACAACTTAATTAACATCGTTATTGCGGAAGTTATCGGCACGTTCATTTTGACACTTGCCGCATTATTCGCATCAGACATTCTGTCATCAATGTATGTCGGTTTTGCGTTGATGTTCATCGTTGCAATTATCGGCAACATTTCTGGCGCACACGTAAACCCAGCTGTCACGTTTGGTCTATGGACAATGCGTAAGCTAAAGACCGTACTTGTTCCATTTTACTGGGGAGCTCAATTCCTCGGCGCAATGGTGGCTATCGTGCTTGTTGGCTCATTAACAAACGGCGGATTCGCTCTAAGCTTCGACCAATTTACTGCATTCTCTTGGAGTATCTTCGCGATGGAATTAGTCGGTACCGCAGTTTTTGTATTTGGCATCGCCGCAGTTTTGCAGCGCAAAGAAATCAAAGCAGCTGGTCAAGCTTTTGGAATTGGCTTGGCATTGATGATTGGTCTTGTCGTATCTGGCTCAATCTCTTCGTACATTAAAAGTACTGCTATTGCAAAAATCCAAAAAGATCAAAGCACTGCTCAAACTGAAAAAAACGGTCGCACTTACCCACGCGAAATCTACATCTCGGGCGCAACTTTGAACCCAGCAGTTTCTTTGGCTGTCACAGAGAAAACCGATTCTCAACTACGCAGCAATGGGGTATTGCCAGCTGAAGGTGAAAAAAGCTATTCACGCTTTAGCCTGGAAGTAATTGCCGCTACCCTAATCGGTGCAGCATTAGGTGGCAACCTATTTCTACTCGTCAATTACCGAAACAAAGACGAAGAATAGATTATAACTTCACAATAAAATATCCCGCTTAATCGGCGGGGTATTTTTTATGTCAATCTTCCTGAGTTGGCCGATCAATCAGCTCCGGCTGCGCTTGATTATCGCCACCAGAAATTCGCACAACATCCCTATCGATCTTCCCCAATTCCTTGTATGTATTGTTATAATGACCAACGGTCGTACTTAGACTCTTGCCCATTTTCGTCATCAACTCGTCAAACTTTTTAATATGAACGCCCAATTGCCCAACTCGAACTTGAATGTCTTTGGCTTGCTCTTCAATTTGCAAACTACGAAGCCCCTGAAGAACGGTCTGCAGGTATGCCAAAAAACTAGTCGGACTAACAATAATCACTCGCTTATCTCGGAATGCATATTCAATCAGGTCGCGACTCGAACCGCCCTGACCAACATTGTTAATCAGAAGATCGTAATACAAAGATTCGCTAGGAATAAACATAAAGGCAAAGTCCATGGTGTTTTCGCGCGGACGAATATATTTACTAGTTTCGTCAATTCGCCCCTTAAGGTCGGCCTTCACCTTATTCAGCCACATTTCGCGCTCAGATTTTGTCTCGGCGTTAATCATGCGATTGTAATTCTCCAAAGAAAACTTACTGTCCACCGGCAGTATTTGACCCTTGTCCAGAAAAATAACCGCGTCAACAATTTCGCCGTCCTTGAAGCGATATTGCATTTGATATTGCTTGGCTGGCAAAACGTTATCCAACACACTCTCCAGATAAAACTCCCCAAAAACGCCACGCTGCTTTGGATTTTGCAACACGTTTTGCAAGGTTTTCAGATCGGTCGCCACATCAACCACACGCTTATTGGTCTCATCCAATTTTGCCAATCGCTGCGTCACGTCAGCCACCAACTTCGCGCTTTCTGATAATTGCTTCTGCACGGAAGTTTGAACTTGCGCATTGCTTCGCTCCAGCTTATCGCTAACGGATTCATTCAGTTTCGCAATAGTCCGCCCTAACTCCACGACATCGGTTTTAATCAACTCGACGGATGATTGATTTTTTATCTCGCTGATTTTTGATTGCAGGACAAATAAAGTCGCACCCAAACCAATAGTAATAACAATTAAGAGAATAATGATAATGATTTCCATACACTTAGTGTACAGTGATTACAATGCTAAGACAACTCGTGCTAAGATCGCAAATAAAGTCATAAATAAAATTGCCGCGCCATTGCCACGAATTCTATTCAACCAAATTAACGACAAATATACCAAAACTGTCGCCAAAACTACCCATAGCAATGACAAAATCCAAGATCCGCCAGCCCATAATGTAGCGCCCCACAATGACACAGTTGCCGCGATTACTACCAGCAAAGGTCGCTTAATGCCAAATACCGCCAACACCGGCACCAACATAATTCCCGCCAAAACCAGCGCAACGTAAGATGCGATGCTTGTACTGTTTGCACAAATAGAAATATGTTCAGCGTTCGCGCAAAATACGGGTGTAATCATACATTTATCAAACGCAAGCGCCAGCAACCAGATGGCCACGCCGCTAGCGACTAAAATCGCCAAAATCCTCAAGAAAACTCGCCTTGAAATGGATATGTGTAATCTGATATTTCTTCACGGAAAATAGCTGACAATAATTTCATACGTAAATTGTAACGTAAACTTGTCAATATTGCAAATGTATATGCTTAAATATTGTGCTTTTTCAAGAGATTCATCGGTTTGTACCAAATAATCCCTACGCAAGCAATCAATAATCCGCCAACAACGTCAAGTGGCGTATGTACCAATGCAATAACCCGACCGACACATATTAAGATTGTCATAACCAGACAAATAACAGCCAGTCGCCAACTCTTTGCTCCGAAAAATATCGCCAAAGTAATTGCCATTGTAAATAGCGCGTGATCGGACGGAAAACCCGGATTATTAAGGAATGACGCGCCGGCAGACACACCCAGAATCTCGAACGGGCGCATCTGATCTGGTTGATAAATTGACCCGATAATTTTTGCCGCCACGTAAGCAGTCAAACCAGCCATCAACACCTGGCTATAAACTTGATACTTCTCTTTATTTGGAACCAATTTTATCAGCGAGTACGCACCAATTAGCACGACCGGCACCACTAGTCCATCGGCAATTAGCTTTACAATCCATTGCAAATCCATACTACCAGTATATCGCGTCAACGCCGGCCAGTAAACGCTTGCGGAAATCATTTTTCTATAGTACAATTATGTTTGCCGTTGGGATGTCGCCAAGTGGTAAGGCAGCGGGTTCTGGTCCCGCCATTCGGGGGTTCGAATCCCTCCATCCCAGCCAAGTTTGAAATTTAGCAGCCAATTATCTGGCTGTTTTTTTCGTCGATAAATTTGCACAAATCAGCAAGCCCACATCACGAATACCAGAAAAATCGCAGCCACACTATTCACATTCTTTATCGTTGCACCAAATATCACCGCCGCATGATCATTCGCAAACGCCAAAAAACTAATTACCGCCATAACCGCCAGACTCAAAAAACCAGCCACCTTACTTATTAGAGTAATTCTTTTTGACATATTCATATCAATCAAAAACGGCAATGATACTAGCTCAACAATCACCAATATTATCGCGATCGGAAGACTTAAAGATGACGGAACCCCCGCAGAAGTAAGGACCGCAGAAAACTTCTCAAACGTAAATAATTGACATAATAATGACACCATTATTAATAGTCCTGTAATCAATTTAACAATTTTATTCACTTTTCTAGACATAATTTCAGTATAGCTTGCGCGTCAAAAAAGCTCAAGCTTGTTGTATTTTTTACGAAAGCACTTGCACTTTTTATAAAAACGTCATAAAGTTAAATCAGCGAACGTTACAAAAATAAACACCAAACAGTACCTTTCGCTCTACGACAAATCCACCACAACTTAAAATACCCCGTCTCTATGGGGTATTTTTATTGGTCAATATTCGCGATTGTTCAGCGCGCCACTCGGCAATTTTTCCGTGATGTCCGCTCAATAAAACATCCGGCACACGTAAACCCTTAAACTCCTCGGGTCGTGTATATTGTGGAAATTCCAACGTTTCTCCATCTGAAAAACTTTCAATTTCCGCAGACTTTTCGCCGCCCAAAACTCCAGGAATCAACCTAACAATAGAATCAATCATCATCATCGCCGCCAGCTCTCCGCCCGTCAGCACAAAATCGCCAATACTCCATTGCTCATCAACTAGTTCTAAAATTCGCTCATCAACACCCTCGTATCGCCCGCAAATAAATATCACACCCCTGTCATCATCGGCTTCTTTCTGGGCTTTAGCCTGCTTCCAGCGCTGCCCACGCGGACTCATTAGTACCACTTTCGCTGTTTCATCCTGAGATTTCGCAAATTCTGCCGCTTTCCACAACGGCTCGATCATCAGAAGCATCCCGTCGCCACCACCATACGGCGTATCATCCACCTGGTGCCGCGGACCCAGGCCAAACTCACGTAAATTCACTGTCATAAGCTCCACGATACCGTCTTTCTGAGCCTTCCACATCATGGAATTATTAAAAACTCCTGTCGTCATTTCTGGGAAAAGCGTAATAACTTGAAATTTTCTCATCTGTTACAGTGTAGCAAGTGTTGACTTTTTTGTCCAGGTATGATATGTATATATTAGCCTTTACTCAACCGAGTAAAGGTAGCCCTTACATAGAAAGGACAACTACAATGACTGCTACTGCTCTCATTTCCATGTTCATCGTCATGGTTCTCATCGTCGTCTCCCCGCTGATCGTGCGTGCCCTCACCAATATCACCTGGAGCGGCGGTAAGGGTGTCCTTGACTACCTCATCGCCAAGTACCTGAACAAGAAGGACGGTCAGTGACACAAGACTCAGTAGTATTCCTGGTGGGGGCGTTTATGGCGCTCCCGCTGGGGATACTCATTTTCTGGGCCAACACACTCCAACTACCCTTCCCACTAGAGAATGTTGGCGGTTGGATCTCTCGACCCATCACAAAGGGCTAACGCCCGCCAATGAGAATAGCTCGTTGAGACACCAAGTCTCAACTTGAGACTCGGCGGGCTATTTTCATGTCTTTTTACAGAAATTATTTCCCACCAAAAAACCGCCCCACTAAGGACGGTTTTTTAGCACAAATAAGGCTCTCAATGGTTTCCCATTGTCTCGCATAGAGCTGTTCTCGCATAATGTCTGTGCTTGAACTGGTTCTAATTATATATCAAGGTCGTCGAGTTCTGCAAGCTCTTTTCTGGTGTTTTCTGCGTAAGATGATCCATTTTCCACAGTTTCATCTGTTGAGTTATCCACAGAAGCATTACCATTATAATCATTTTCTTCGCGTGCGCCAGAAAAACCGTCATTGTTAACAATCTTCAAGTTATATCGAGCGTCATTCTTTGCGCCCAAAGCTCGCAGAAGTGTACGCAAGCTCTGTGCCGTACTGCCGCGCTTACCAATGACTCGACCCAGATCTGCTGGATTAACTGTCAATGTTAGTAAAACGCCTTTTTCATCAATTGTTCGGTCTACTACGACATCTTCTGGATGTCCAACCAACGCCTTTACAGTATATTCTACAAACTGCTGATCTATTGTTGACATTCTGCCCCTCCTCCTGGAATTAAACTGTATTTTCATTATACACGAGCAGTTTACGCCGTGCAAACTTTAATTATTTCTCGCCAGATTCTTTATATTTAGCAATTGCAGCACGAGCGGCTTGCTGTTGAGCGACTTGCTTTGACGGACCAATTCCTCGCCCCATCATATTATCGCCAACAAAAACCCCAAGGGTAAAGACTTTATCGTGATCTGGACCTTCTTCGCTCAGGACTTTATATACTGGCGTTTGATTGTCAACTCGCTGAGAAATCTCCTGCAAATATGACTTCGGATCACGCCAACTGCCCGACTCCAAAATTCCATCCAACTTAACAATTATATGCTTGTGAATAAAATCGCGAGCATCGTCAAAGCCACGCTCCAAATAAATAGCGCCGATTACCGCCTCAAACGCATTAGCTAAAATCTGTAAATGCGCTCGCTCTGAGCCGTTTTTCTCGCCCCTTTGACATACGAATCAGTGGACCATAGCCCAACTTATCACCAGCATCACCAATACTTTCCGTTCGTACCAAAGCTGCCCGCCAAGCAGTCAAAAATTCCCTCTGGCTCAGAAAAATGCGTAAATAAATATTCTGTTACCGCCAATTCCAAAACCGCATCACCTAAGAACTCCAAGCGCTCATTGTGGTGATGAACGGATTTTCGATGCTCATTCACATAGCTACGGTGAGTTAAAGCTGTAATCAGCAAATCCAAATTCGTAAATTCAAAACCTAATTTTTCGCGCGCAAAATCTTGATATGGCGCAGTATTCATTCCGTTCATTTATAAGTTCTCCTGTCTAATTCGTTTCATCGCCAAAAGAATCAGCTTGCCAATATCTTCATATTCAACTTCATCCAGCGCCTCATGAAAACTGAACCATTTAAGACCATTCATCCATTCCTCCTTTTGGAGTTTCTCGTTAGGATCCAGCGCCTTAACCAGATAAACTTGCGTTGTCATCAATACCAATTTATCAATTCGACGATAGCGAAAATTCACCTTGCCCAGCCAGCCGTGAAGTTCAATTTTCTTCAGCCCAGTTTCCTCGCCGATTTCCCTACGAGCCGTCACTTGAGCTGTTTCACCCGGCTCAATGTGCCCTTTCGGAATTGTCCAGCGATCGCGAGCGTCCTGATAAAGCAAAAACTCTGCCTCGCCCTTTTTATTACGACGAAAAATCACGCCACCGGCAGTTGGCTCGCGTACAATTTCCTGAATCAATGGCTTCTTGCTGCCACCAAAATATTTTTTTATCTTATCAAAGTTGCTTGTTCTCACTGTCGGACTCCTCCACGAGAGTACGGAGTGCCGTGCCAAGCACGCCATTCACAAACTTACCCGAGTTATCCGAACCGAACGCTTTCGCTAATTCTACTGCTTCGTTAATCACCACTTTTGGTGGAACGGTATCTGCACAATATAGCAATTCATATAAACCAATTCTAAGTACCGCCCGATCAATTCGCGGTAACTGACTGATAGGCCATTCTGGCGCCAATGGCTGTAATTTCTCATCCAATTGACTCTGCGTCGAAAGTATGCCGCTGATCAAATTATCAATAAATTCAATATCGTCAACCGATGATTTATACTCAGCCAAATTACGCTTTAAAATAGTCTTATAATCAACATCGCTATCACCAACCTCTTTGCGAAATTCATGTTCATAAAGTGTTTGCAGTGCGACAATTCGTCCCAAATGACGGTTTGATGCCATTATTAAGCGTCCTGTTCGTAATTATTATTTTGTTGTTTTACCAGTTTCACGCTTGGTTGTCTTCACCTTAACTGGTGAAGTTGCGTTAACGCGACGTGCCAATTTTAGTACCAAGTGGCTGCGACGAAGACCAGTTTTACGTGGGCTACTCTGTTTTTTAGGTTGTGCCATAATTTATTCTCCTCTTTTAGGTTGTCATAAAACTTACGTACCATTATACCTTTTTTATTAGACAATCTCAAGAGCTTGCCCGCAAATTAGATAATGATACTAACTTTTTACAATAATAAAAGGCAGATCGAGGTAGATTATTTCCTAAACCACAATATTCACCAGCTTGCCTGGAACATAAACCATCTTTTTAGGCGGTTTATTGTTCGTGAATTTCTGGACATTCTCATCAGCTAGAGCTGCCGCTTCAACACCCTGCTTGTCCATATCACTCGGCAGTTCAAGTTTCGCACGAAGCTTGCCATTCACTTGAACTATAATAGTAATCGTATCGCTCTTTAGATATTTTTCATCCCACTTCGGCCAATGACCAACGTGAACCGTATCGTCATGACCCATTTCACGCCACAATTCCTCTGTGATATGCGGAGCAAAAGGCGCCAAAATCTGAATCAAACTTTCTAATGCAAATCGCCACTCGTCCGACGTGTCAATTCCATGCGATTCTTTTATCTTATACAGACCATTGACCATTTCCATCATCGAAGCCACGGCTGTATTAAACTTCTCATCTTCAATGTCACGAGTAACTTTTTTAATCGTCGAGTGAGTTAATCGCAATAGTTCTTGAGTTATTTTTTCATCCATCTCAGGAGAATTGCTTGGATTGTTATTCTTATCAACGAACTCCTGAACCAAATTCCATGCTCGGTTTAAGAATCGATAAGTTCCCGGAACGCCACGAGGATCCCATGGCGCGTCCATGTCATAGGGCGCGATGAACATTTCGTAAACTCGCAGCGCATCAGCGCCGTATCCGCTGTCCATAATCTCCATTGGATCAATGACATTGCCCTTAGACTTGGACATTTTCTGACCATCTGGGGCCATAATATATGCATTGTACATCATTCGCTTGAAAGGTTCTGGGGTCGGAACGAGACCGAGCTTATAGAAAAATCGCATCCAAAAACGACTGTACAGCAAGTGAGCTACGGCGTGGTCGGCACCATTGTAATAATCAACCGGCATCCAATGGTTAATTCTCTCAGGATTCCACGCTTCATTATCATTGTGTGGGTCGAGATATCGCAAGAAATACCAGCTAGAACAAGCATAGCCATCCAAAGTATCGGTCTCGCGTCGACCTTCTACCCAATTATCGCCGTCAGGCTTACTTTCTGTAATCGGTACAGTTTTTCCAGTTTCAACATCCACCCAAACTCGCACCCAATCATCAACCTGAGCCAAAACGGAAGTATTACCACCCGTTGGCTTAAAGTTCTCCACCTCTGGCAAAATCACCGGCAAGCATTCATCAGCCACGGCAATTGGTGCACGGCCATCAACGTGAACAATTGGAATCGGAGCACCCCAATAGCGCTGACGAGAAATCAACCAATCGCGCATTTTATACGTGGTTTTGCTTCGCCCAGAATTCTGCTGCTCCAGCCACGCAACAATTTGCTCGCGAGCATCCTCGCTCCTGGTCCCGTTGAACTGTCCGGAATTTATCAACTCACCTTCACCAGAATAACAACCAGCATCGGCTGAATGCTCAGGCTTATCAATAACCTGGATAATCGGCAAGTCAAATTTCTCGGCAAACGCAAAATCGCGCTCGTCGTGCGCTGGCACCGCCATGACTGCGCCGGTTCCATAGCCACCCAAAACATAATCCGCCACCCAAATCGGCAATTTTTGACCATTAACTGGGTTTATGACATAACTACCAGTAAATACGCCTGTTTTCTCTTTATTCTCTTGACGTTCAACATCAGATTTCTGTTGCGAAGCTTGGACATACGCTTCAACCTTTTCGCGCGCATCAGAATTGACCAACTGAGAAATCAGAGGATGCTCCGGCGCCAAAGCTACATACGTCGCGCCAAATAACGTGTCAGGCCGAGTTGTGAAAACTGTAATCTTGGAATCTTGACCGCTAACCGCAAACTCAACTTCCGCGCCAACTGATCGGCCGATCCAATTTTTCTGCATGGTTTTAACCATTTCCGTCCAGTCAAGCGCATCGGTTGCCTCTAAAATTTCATCTGCATACGCCGTAATTCGGAAGAACCACTGCTTAAGGTTGCGCTTGGTCACAGGATTACCACAGCGCCAACATTTGCCGCCTTCAACCTGTTCGTTAGCAAGCACTGTGTTATCAGTTTCGCACCACCATTGCGGCTGCTCTTTTTGATATGCCAAATCGTGCTTATATAGTTGCGTAAAAATCCACTGAGTCCATTTGTAATATTCTGGGTCGGCTGTAGAAATCTCTTTTGTCCAATCATAGCTAAACCCAAGTCGCTTCAATTGCTCCTTAAAGTGAACTTTCGCCTCATCGTGCGCTACGCGCGGCGTTTTTCCGACTTTAATAGCGTAATTTTCAACCGGCAAACCAAAGCTGTCCCACCCGATTGGATGATAGACATTATAGCCCTGCTGACGCTTGAATCGTGCCTTAATGTCGGCAAATTGAAAAGTACGACCGTGACCAATGTGAATTCCCGCTCCCGTAATCCCCGGAAGCATGCTCAAGCTGTAATACTTCGGCCGAGTAGTGTCGTTAAAATCGACCGCGTAAGTACCGTCAGCCTCCCATTTGTTTTGCCATTTTTGTTCAATTTCTGTCGGATTATAGCGTCTCATATCTGTAATTATAGCAAATAATCCCGCTCATTACGAACGGGATTATTATTAGGCAATTAAATCACTTACCTGGTTGAGGTTGATGACAATCCGCTCGAATATCCGCTCATAAAACCTTCTACAAACTCTTTCAAGCTTTCAGCGTCCGACGGCGCCTTAATTTCCTCAGACTTGTTCATATTAATGTCAAATGAAATTTCTACAGAAGCCTTCTTGCCATCACCTCTCAACTCCAAGGCCTTCAGTTCATGAGATGACCTATCAACCCACACCTTCAATGAAGCCGTGTCGATAGATGACGATTCACTGCTCTTGTAGCTATTAGATTTTCCACACTTACTGAGTGCCTTGCCTGCTGATGAATCTTTAAACTCATCGTTAAATTTCGACAATTTACCGTTATCACCCTTTAGTTCAAAACCACGCCCACCATTACGATCACTAATCTTTGAATCTTTTATAGTGAAGAAACTGTTCTTTTGATAGAGTTGAACTACTTCCTTGCGGACACTTTCGTCACTTTGAATTTTCTTCAGAGCGTTAATTCCACACTTGTATTCGCTACCGATTTCATCTGGAGAAACCTTCATCCATGTATTGCTCATTTTATCTATCTCAGAGCTCATCTTTCTCAAAGTTTGATCACGGTAAGTCTCTATTTGAGCCCTTGATGCCTTGCCGCCGGACGAAGACTCCATAACTATTTCAAGCAAAGTGCCATACAAATCCTTAAAGTTATTTATCTTCACGTATATCGTCCCGTCATCACCAAGAACCATATCACCATCTAGTGGAATACTCTTTTCGACCCCTTTGATATTAAGCTTAGCGTCAATATTCGCCTTTGATTTTCCCGAATCAGTAGCAGTCTTTACGTTTAGCTCTATTTTTCCTTGGTCACGCATATCAATAACCACCTTACCGTCGGCAGTCATCTTCTTTGTCATAATAGCATTAGACACAGCATCCGTAACCATCTTTTCTGGATTCTGCCACCACAAGAAATAAACTAGCACAGCAGAGATAATAGCAATAAGAGCTATAACTCCCAGCACTATGCCAATTATCAATCCAGTTTTCTTCTTTTTTGGTTGCATCGGCACGCTGTTATATTGTGGCTGCGGTGCAGGTTGATTACCTTGATCCATCATTCCCCCTTGTTTTATATACCTTGAATTTAATATACCACATTAATCTTTAAATTGTGAGAAAAATTGGTTTTTCCTAGCAATCCACTCCGGCGTTTGCCTGACTAAGTATTTATCGTCCTCAGTGCTATGAAGATTGATTTTTATAGATTCCTCTAGCCATACGCCGCCACTCGAACCCTTAAATAACGCGACGCCTTCAGATTTCAATTTGTCGCGCACGAAAGACCCAGCCTCGATGGCATTCTTGCATTCCTTCACCTGACAGCCTCTTTGACGTGCAGCCGGCGCCAAATATTGATTAGCTTTCTCGCCAACCGTCACAACCCAATCCAACAGATCCGGACTACAATGAGAACCAAGTTCGGCGTGAGCTTGCTCGAAATCCCCTTTAAGCCATTCATATTGCCAAGTACAGCAATTCGCTGCGGAGTCTCAATTCGATATAAAGACTGCAAAGCAGCTAAGGCAGTCAACGGCGTCGAACTATAGCTGTCATCAATCAACCAAGTATTGTCCGCACCCTTCAGTAAATTCATCCTGCCAGGCAATGGACGCAAATTTTCTATGCCCGTTTTTATATTCTCCTCAGTTTCACCAAACGCATACCCAATAGCCGCCGCCACAATTGCTGGACGAATATTATGCTCGCCAATTAGCTTAACGTTGACTTCTAGTCCATTAGGATTTTCTGGCGACATAATAAAGCCGTGATGTCCGTCTTTCAGAGAAAAATTACGATCGTCAAAATTATACTCCGCCACGGGATCACTTCCGTACGTAGTAATATTAGGATTTGTCAAAAAGCTAGCAAAACGCCCGTCAATGTCATCACGATTTATCATCGCCATTCGCGAGAAATTCGCCAACGAAATCATCTCATTCGCCACTTCCTCCAAGGAATATTCAACCTGCATTCGGCCATTCGTCACAGAAGTTACAACCGTAATATCTGGCACAACATAAGCCTTAAACCAATCGTTATAGCCAAGTTCCTTTGGATTAAATTCCTGAACAATTACCTGAACTTCCGGTTTTTCAGCCTTAATTCTCTTCTTTACGGCACGCATCACTTTCCACCATTTGAACAAGCCTTTTTCAGGCATTTTCACGCCCATCATCTGAAGGAAGACGTCAGCTTTCGTCTTCGGCTCTTCATTGCGAAGCTGAATATCAAATTGTTGCGCCAAAACCGTACCGATAGCTATTTTCGCACTAGCCTTTCCAGCGCTACCAGTTATCGCCACAAGCTTCACGTCTGGATGAACAGCAAAAAACTCTCGCACTAATTTTGCTAGTTTTTCTTCCCTTTTTTTTGAAACAGTAACCATAACTATATCATACCATAAGCATTATAGAAGAGCTGCTACGCGCCCACCCGGGGCATATTTGAATATGTGTTTGTCTTTCAATTGGCAAGCATAGGAGAATGCCCCTATGCGTACCAGCTCATGTTTAATTATGCATTATCACCCAAAAAAACACAAGCATCATTTCTCATTTACATATTCTGGCAAAACTTTCCCAGCTAAAACTACCGCCATCAAAACTGCAAATCCACACATAATTGAAGGAATTCCGATAATAGTCGACGGATCAATTATATTGACAAACGTCGTAGGCGCCATAAATAGAACATATCCCACAATCAACGAACCTAGAGAACGCCGAATATGTTTACTGGAGGTTTTGCTCCTAACATACGCATAAGCAATTGCTGCAAATAATAGGCCGTAATAATACAAACCATACCACATTCCGACGCCCGGCTGGTTTTCAAAAATCACATAATTACCCAGGCAAGCCCCAGACTTAATTCCGTTAGCCTCCAATAGAAAATAGCTAATAAACATTGCGGCAAAAGTGTAACCAAGCACAGGAATCCATCGCCTCTTATCACCAGAAATTTCATATATCAAATGAATGCCCAGAGGCGGAAGCATAGTAATTGCAATATAGCCAAGTTTAGCCCAGCCGAGATTGTCCAGAAGAATCGCACCTTCACAAACGTTATATTCAGCCCATTGAAACAGTGCCAAACAAATCAACAGCATGATCACAATCTTTGTCACGGCATTCAATTTATATTTCCAAAAAGTATATATCGCCAGAATAATTTCAATTGTCAACGTCGCCAACATTACCGCTGGAGAAAAACAGTAGAGTCTCGGTTTTTTAATCTTATCCATATATAAATTATATATTATTTTCATCCCGCGTTTTCTATCATCTTCAACAGTTCTTCTTCGTCAATGATTTTCGTGCCGTATTGCTCAGCCTTTTTCAATTTGCTAGCACCAACCTTACCACCAGCCACCAAATACGTCGTGTCTTTAGAAACTGCGGTTTGAAAAACCCCACCGAGATTACGAATTTTATCCGCAGCAGCATCGCGCCCCATAGATTTCAGAGTGCCCGTGATGACAAAACTTTTTCCACTCAAACCGCCAGATTTTTTATTGAACTGAGGAATAACTCCCAATTCGGTGAATTTATTGAGCAATTTTACGTTATCCTCATCAGCAAACCACGCCACCACAGATTCGGCAACAATTTCACCCACGCCATCAACTTGTCGCAAATCATCAATCGTCGCTTTCGCCAAATTTTCCATGCTCTCAAAATGATTCGTCAAATCAATCGCCGTTTGCGCGCCAATATGACGAATTCCCAGACCGTACAAAAATCGCTCTAATTCTGGGCGTTTTTTATCGGCAATTGCCGAGATTAACTTTTGTGCAGAAATATCAGCAAACCGATCCAACTTCAACAAATCGTCTTTAGTAAGTGTGAAAATATCCGCCAAATCGCCAACCAAACCATTGTCAATTAAACCTCCACATTCTTTTCGCCAAGCGTATCAATGTCAAGCGCACCTTTAGACGCGAAGTGTGCCAGAGCTCGCTTCAAAATCAGCGGACCGCTAGAGCCCTTAACTCGATAAACAGCTTCACCTTTCGGTCGCACAAATTCCAACTCCGGATATTGCCGTTTTAGCTCTGCTTCATAATCAATTGGCTCAGAATCTGCAGGTCGCAATTCCTTCAAGACACTCTCAACTTGCGGAATAATATCGCCAGCCTTAAAAATCACTACAGTGTCGCCTCGCCGAATATCCAAACGCTCAATTTCATCGGCGTTATGCAAACTGGCGTGCTGCACTGTAGTTCCCGCCACCACCACCGGATCGAACACAGCCACCGGAGTCGCCGCGCCAGTTCGCCCGATAGAAATGACTATGTCCCGAACAATCGTCGTAGCTTCTTCAGCCGCATATTTATAAGCCACCGCCCCACGCGGATTTTTTCCCACCATCCCGAGATTATCGTATATCTCTCGATCGTTAATCTTAATAACCAGCCCGTCCGTATTAAACGGCAAGTCATGACGCTTGTCGCTCCATTCGTCAACAAATTTCATCACATCGGACAAATTGTCAAAAACACTGGCCTGCTGATTACGAGAAATCCCCAGCGCTGTCAAAGCCTCGTAAGCAAAACTATTCGTCGGAACTTCCGAACTATAATCGCGAATCACATCATATCCGCGAAAATGCAACGGGCGCGCCGCCACCAGCGCAGGATCTAATTGACGAATCGTCCCCGCAGCCAAATTGCGCGGATTAGCAAATGTAGGCAACCCTAGAGATTTTTGCTTTTCATTAAGCTCCTCAAAATCTCGTTTCAGCATGACAATTTCGCCGCGAATCTCTGTTCGACCACGCAAAAAATTTTCAAAACCCGCCGCTTCACGCAGACGAAGCGGTACATTTTTAATAGTCCGAACATTATTCGTTACATCTTCGCCAACAAAACTATCGCCGCGTGTCACAGCCTGTGACAATACACCATCAACATAAATCAACGCGCACGCCAAGCCATCCATTTTTATATCCGTAAAAAATTCATGTCGCTGACCCGGTATCAATTTATCAGTTCGCTCAATCCACGCCTCAACTTCACTTTTATCAAAAACGTCATTCAAACTGACCATTCGGCGCGCATGTTCTACTTTTTGAAAACCGTCGAGCAGCTTATTTCCAACTCGCTGCGTAGGACTATCAATAGTAATTAGTTCTGGATGATCCGATTCAATTCTCTTTAGTTCATCCACCAGACTGTCATAAACCGCATCGCTCACGCTCGGCTTATCTAAGGTGTAGTATTCGTAGCTATAACGATTTAACAGGTCTTTGATTTCGTCAATTCTTGGTTTTTTTGGTGTCACTTTCAACCACCTTTCTGTAGAACAAATAAACATACACAGAAATCATAATTATCGTTACGTAAAGTAAAATCAAGCCAGTCGTCGGGACAATTGGCAGCCAATCAATACCATTAATCCATCCCTTCAGCGCGCCGTCAAGTAGAATTACCGGAATCAGAACTACCGCCCACAAAAGCACAGACAGAACAACAGACCACGCAAATCTCAATAAAATTCGTAATCTTCGACCCGTCACAATATCGCCCGACAGACGCAGCGCGTGAAACGGATACATTCCCGGCAACGTTACGATGATCATCGCAAAAACCGTAGAAGTCGCCCAATAGACGGACATTGCCACTATCAGAATCGCCGCGCCGCCAGCCGCCATCAGAATCGGCGTTTGATTTAACACTCCCGAAGCATTAAGCGCGCTATAAATAATCACCGCCACTGCTGCCGGCACCATTTGAATTAGGAAAACCCCAATGACAATTATTAGCGCAATTATGGGCGACCCAGAACTATACAAACCGTCGCGCATTTTCGGTTTTTTACCAATTAAAATAGCTCGAGTTAGCCAAACGGACGACAGCCAAGTTAGTAGCCCCAGGAAGATTCCCGCCGCTTGCTGCACATTCCACCAGCCGTTCCGCTACCGGAAATATAGCTAACCGCAACGCCAGAGAATAGACTAATTGTCGTATAAATTCCGCCGAATCCATTTGACTCAGCCTGATTCATCACGTCTTTAAGTTGTTGGTATGTGTCTTGCGACATGACGCTGGCTAAGGCAAACGTCAATATCGACATAACGATGATTAACGCCAAAAAAGTCTTCTTGTTTCGCCATACCAGACGGCAAGCCTCACTGGTCAGCGACCAATATCCTGGAATTTTAAGATCACGTTGGTAATCTCGTCGCTTAGTTAACCGAAAACTACGATGAGGTCGGCGCTGCAGAAAATTACGCCGCTGCTGATTTAATTTGCTAAAGTCCCGTTTAATACCAGGCCACACACTTTTTTTATGATCAGCATTTGACTTCTTAGGATTCTTGATTACTCGTTTTTTGGAGGTTTTCGTCGCCATAATTACATCTTTGTTGCGTTATTTCTCAACCTTGCAATTCTGTCTTCTAGTGGTGGATGAGTACTAAATAGTTTCGAGAAAAATCCGGGCTTCAAAGGATTATTCATGAACAAATTGGCAGTGGAAGAGCTTTGTTTTTGCATTGGTTTGCCGTATTGGCGCAATTTTTCCAGCGCGCTTGCTAGCCCTTCAGTATCTCGTGTCAATAGCACCCCTGAAGCATCCGCCAGATATTCACGCTGCCTACTAACCGCCAATTGAGTTATCGTTGCCAAAAGCGGCGCCAATATAACCACGATCAACCCGAGAGCGTAGACAATAGGATTAACATCCCTATCACGGTCATCACTATAAAACATCATTCGAAGCGCCAAGTCCGCAAATAGCCCAATTGCGCTAACCAAACCAAAAGCAATCATACTCACACGGATGTCGTAATTTCGCACGTGACTCATTTCATGCGCCATAACCGCCTCCAGCTCACGCTTGTCCATAATATCCAAAAGCCCAGTGGTTGCACCAACAATAGCATGATTTGGGTCGCGACCAGTCGCAAAAGCATTTCGGAGCTGGATCGTCGATAATATAAACTTTCGGCATCGGCATACCAGAAGCGATAGACAAATTTTTCCACCACTCGCCAAAGCTCAGGAGCGTCATTTTTTTACTAATTTCCTGAGCGCCAGTCATCATCATAGCCAACTTGCCAGCTATAAAATACTGCAACCAAGCATATAATATTGCACATATGAAAAATGATAAGCGCCAGTGAATAGCTATCAGTCGCCGCTCCAATAAACAAACCGATGACTCCAATAATTATCACAAACACAGACATAATTAATATTGTGTTGCGTTTGTTTTTGAGAAACTGCATTGTACATATGTTAATTATACCAAAAAAATCGCCCGCTAAAAAAATAGACGAGCGATTTTTCATTTCAGGGTTCAATTAGAACTTTACTTCAACTGGATTTTTCGACACTTGCACGATCCTCAACGTCGAAGAATTCCCTTAGCTTGGAAGCCAAACATTCCTGCGATGATGTTTGTTGGGAAAAGTCTGGATCTTCGTATTCAGGTCGCGAACGCCACCGTTGTAGAATCGGCGAGCTGCTTGGATTTTTATCCTCAGTGTCAACCAATTCCTGTTGTAATTGCAAGAAGTTTTGATTTGCTTTCAATTCTGGGTAAGCCTCAGATACGGCAAACAAGCTCTTCAACGCGCCTTCCAAAGCATTTTCAGCCTTAGCGGTTTCAGCCACGCTGCCAGCATTCATAATTGCTGAACGAGCTTCTGCAACCTTCTCAAACACTTCTTTTTCGTGTGTAGCGTAGCCTTTTACTGAATTGACCAAATTTGGAATCAAATCAGTTCGGCGTTTTAGCTGAACAGTAATGTCACTCCACGCTTCTTCTACGCGATTACGCAATACAACCAAACCGTTGTACGCACCGATTACAACTCCTACGAGTACTAATAAAACTACCACCGTAACAATAAGTACAATTACCAATGGACTCATTTCTTACCTTTGTCCCTTTCCTATTCAATATTACTTTCTTTACAACTTTGGTGCGCAAGGCGGGAATCGAACCCGCACGACTTTTGGTCAAGGGATTTTAAGTCCCTCGCGTCTACCAATTCCGCCACTCGCGCTTATTTATATACAATCCAGACGCCCGCGCGCCAGACTACTTATATTATACTATATTCGCTAAGTAAATTGTACAATTTCGCAAAATAAAAAATAGCCCAATAATCAGGACTATTTATCAAAAATTGGAGGCACGTACGAGAGTCGAACTCGTCTAAAAGGTTTTGCAGACCTCTGCGTAACCGCTCCGCCAACGCGCCACCGCTTTTATTATATCAGATTTTACAAAACATATCACAAACAGATCGTCTAATAGTTACAATATATTTGGTGCGAGCGAGAAGACTTGAACTTCCACGAGCGCAATGCTCACTAGCCCCTCAAGCTAGCGCGTCTACCAATTCCGCCACGCCCGCATAACCACTTACCATTATACCCGATTACGGGGTTTTGTAAACGGACTTTTTCTCTGTCGCCCAATATTGAACATCGACATAGCGATCGACGGGATTGACAACTTCGGTGCTTGCGTCGAGAGCTTTAACGTTCCGAATATGAATATAGTCAAACTTCGGCTGATACAGGGCAATCGCCGGAGCGTCCGCTTGCCAAATGGCAGTGAACTTCGCATAGCGATCAGCGCGTTGCTTAGCCGAGATTTTAGATCGACCACTCTCCAAAGCATCGTCCGCTATCGCGTTATTGTAATTGGAGAAATTCAAACCGTTGTTGGTTGCCTGCGAAGAATGCCAATAGGCGTAAACATCAGGGTCGCCGCCCAAGGAGAGCTCATAAACCAACACATCAAAATTGCGCGGCTGCAAAACTGTCTGAAGAATATTTTGAGTGGCGTCGTTCGGATCGACAACTTTAATATCCGATTCTATGTTCAGCTCGTCATACCAAACTTGAGCCAAGTATCTGGCGACCTTTTCGTAATTGCTATTCTTCAAAACGACTACGTTGAGTTTTAACTTATCATTTCCCTTCTGGCGAACATTATTTACACTCTTCCAGCCCTCAGCGTCGAGTAAAGATTTCGCTTTCTTGACGTCATAACTAGACGAGTTCGAACTCTTTCCTAGGAACTTATTAAGCGTTGGGCCAGACAATTCTTCCGTAGACAACGACAAAGATTGACGCAGCTTGGATGTGTCGACACTGAGTGATAGAGCCTGACGAACTACTTTTGATCGCAAGAACTGACTATTGTTATTAAACAGCGCGTAAACTCCGTTATTCAAAGAATGCGCTTCTGCGGCATACATAGATTTTACCTCGGCGGATTGATCGTTATAAATCAATTCTGGAGTTCCTGTAATTTCTCGCGTACGCAAACTTTTCGCAATATCATCCTGCGTCGGATATGCGTACAACTGAAAACGCTCCAACTTAGGCGTGCTGCCATAATAATTGCTATTCGACTGCAAATATAGCACTTTTTTACTACCATCACTCGTTACGTTCTGTAGCAATCTAAAGGCGAACGGACCGCTGGATATAGGCGATTTATTAAAATCATGTTCACGTAAATTCGATGGTTTAACGTCTTTTAATATATGCTTAGGAATAATCGGGAATGTCAAAGCGTGGACAAACGGCGAATATGACGACGGCAGAATAAACTTTACCGAATCGTCAGACACTTTCTCGAATTTTATAGATTTCCAGCCAGATATCTCAGCTCCAACTTCTGGATTCGCCAATAGCTTCAACGTAAAAATTACATCGTCCGCCGTTAGATCTTGTCCGTCCGACCACTTCAAACCCTTTTTCAACTTAACTGTATATTCAGTTTCTTTATCGTTCACGCTGACACTATCCGCCATGTCAGCCTTTATATTGCCCGTTGAGTCATATCGGTACAAACTTGAAAATAGCAATTTCGCGGCGGATTTTTCAGCATTGGTTTTTGCGAAAATCGGATTTAGGTTTTCCAAAGGACCCAGCACACCCTCAGAATATGATCCGCCAGAAGTGTACGCCATTGTCGTGAAAGAATTGCGAGAAATATGCCACTGCACCGCGCTGGCGCCAATCATCACCAATACTAGAATAATCCAGACAGAAACCCGACGTCGCACATTAGATAAGCGATCCAGCCTGGATGTCACGAATTTATGCGCATGGCGCAAGCTTCCCTTTTCAATCTTACGCAGACGCTTATTGACATCTTTACTGGAAACTTTTAGTCGCGCAAAACGATTCCATGACGAATTATCCGAGCTCAAATCTATTCTCCTATTTTTGCAATCCCGGCAAAATCATACTTGCCAAAATCGATAGCACAAAAATCACCGCAAAAACAATAGTTACATCAAACAAGTTTTTATCAAATCCGCGACGAGTAGTGAATAATTCCCCAGACGAACCGAATCCTGCGCCCAAGCTTGCGCCTCGTTGCTGCAACAAAATTGCGATAATCATCAGTACGGCAGATCCAAGCGTCACGTACGGTAAAATTGTATCAATTGACATATTACTCCTTTCTTCCCGCTGCAAAACCAGCGCGCTACTTATAATATAGTTTACCAAACTCAGTATAATCCCGGCAATAATTGAATGCGCAAAAGTCATAGAAATTCCTGGAGACAAAGCTAATGAAATGTAAACCATAAAACCATTTACAATTAAGGTAAACAGTCCTAAGGTCAATAAAATTGCTGGCAGAGCTAGAATTGTAACGATTGGCTTCAATACGCTATTCACTACCGAAAATATCAACCCAGCCATCATAAATGTCCACGCAGAAGTTGCGCCCGGAGTTTCGTTTCCAAGCAGCCGCACTGCAACCCAAATACCTACCGAATTAAGAATCAGCCGAATCAAAAACGTTGCAAATTGTCTTTTCATTAGTCTTATTATATATAATTTATGCTTTATTGTCGATTGAATGCTTGATTTTAAGATAAGCGCTTAATCAAATCCGCCTTTTTCGTACCAACTTCCGCCTGCAATTCCGCATAATCCGCCTCAATAATTTTTTTCACACTGCCAAATTTCCTTAGCAATTTCGCACGCGTCTTTGGACCAATCCCCGGAATTTCTTCCAGTTGGTTTTTTGTCTGATTTTGACGCTTCAACGCTGTATGATAGCTCACAGCAAATCGGTGCGACTCGTCACGAATCCGCTGGAAAAGCTTGACAATGTCTGTCGTCGCAATAGAACTTTTTGTAAAATTGTCCCGGCTGGAATCGCCATCGATATCAGAACCTCGTAGATTCTTTGAATGCGAGCCGGCGTTGCGCTGAGAAGGATGCAAATTTACCACATACACATCATTGTCTTCGTGAATAGCGACATCATGATGAATAGATTTTTGCAACTCTTCAATGTGCGTTACGTCAATTTGCGAGCCAGTTTTATGAATAATAATTTCTTCCTCGCGTTTGGCGATGCTAATAATCGGCAATTTTATTCCGCGCTCATCCCTCGCCTTAATCGCTGCCGAAAGTTGACCTTTTCCACCGTCAATCAACAACAAATCTGGACAGCCCCAGCTTTTGATATTTCGCTCGCCAAGCCGCCTAAAAATCACCTCGTACATATTTCCAGTGTCGTCGTTTTTTTCGCTCACCTTAAATTTACGATATTCCGCACGATCGCTCGCACCATTCGTAAAAACTACCATACTCGCCACGACTTGGCGTCCGTTCATATGCGAAATATCATAACCCTCAATTCGCACTGGAATATTTTTCAAGCCAAGTAGTTTCGCTAAATCAGCCAGAGCCTTGTCTTTTGAAATATCCAAAAATTCCTTATCGCCAAACATAACGCGTCGCTGAAGTTCTTGCATGGCACGCAACTTATTTCTCAGACTTGCCGCCCGCTCAAAATCATGAAGCCCCGCAGCCGTTTTCATATCACGCTCCAACTCCACAGCAATAGCCTTGCGATTTCCCTTAATATAACTTATCAATTTACGCAAACCAGCTTTATACGCGTCCGAACCATCACTTATTTTCGGACTTAAACCCAAATCCTCATCCAACTTTGATTGCCCGGGGCGTCTTTGGTGAGTGAGATATGGAAAAATTCGCCTCAAATAGCGCAATGCCTTTTTTAACGCAAAACCATTGTAAAATGGACCAAAATAATCCGCACCATCATCGGCAGGATTCCGCGTAAAACTGACCGTCGGCCAATCGCTTTTCATATCAATCCGAACGTACATCTGAGACTTATCATCGCGCAACAGAACGTTGTATCGCGGCATATATCGCTTGATCATCTCGCTTTCCAAAAACAGCGCATCAACCTCACTCTCAGTTTCAATCCAATCAGTATCAAAAATCTCCGCCACCAGCGCCATAGTTTTATTGTCTCGCCCGCGCGAATCTTGAAAATACTGACGTACGCGATTTTTAAGAACCGCCGCCTTACCAACATAAATTACCTCGCCGCTCGCCGACTTATGAAAATAAACACCGGGCGTTCGCGGCAAAGTTTTTAGCTTGGCTTGCAATGCTTGATTCATTAAATATATTACAATCTAAACACGGCAATTATGCAAGTATTCTTCTAGCGATTGACTAATCTTCCAACCACTTTTTGAGAACTATCGCCTGATTATGTTCCGTATCTTTGGCGCCATATAACAGTGTAACTGCAGATTGTTCGTTCCAATTATTCTTTGCTTCGGCAGCAGCAGGATTATTATCCAGCTCCTTCATATAACGGCGAGAAAATTCCGGGAATTTTTCTGGATCGTGATTAAACCATTTGCGTAATTCATCGGTCGGGGCAATTTCTTTATTCCACTCGTCCAATGCAGCTCGTTCTTTGCTAATTCCGCGTGGCCACAATCGATCGACCAACACACGATAACTATTGTCCGACGCGGTCGATCCATAAATCCGTTCAATTTTATACTTTGTCATAATTTCATATAACTACAAAGCGCTAATCAGGTCAATAAAACGCTCTTTTGAGCTAACATATTCGCCTAATTCTATACTCGTTACTGGCAATTTAACATCGTGTTCGTGTAATAACTTTCGCACTTCATCTTGCTTGTCATATGGTACTCCACATGTGAAATATTTGCAATATTTATCAGTTTACTAGCACGAACTTCGTATTGACACATTGGCTTATCTAGTTTTATCTGTGAATCAATATTTTTCACACCAATTAATATCGGATAATTTCCAGATATGTCACTACCTAAGCAAAAAACGTCCCATACATTTCGCGCTTGGCTATTTACTTTTTTGCCCCAAGTATTATCACCATTATTATCGTGAGACAATGCTCGCCACGCTTTCCAGCGACGCATCATTTTAAAACCGCTAGTTATAAATAGACGAGCATAAAACATACCATAATAATACGACACCCATGTAAGCGCATCACCGTAACGATTTTCTTCTTTCCACCCAAGCCTATGCATATCAGCATACGATCGCGCGATCATTCTGCTCCGACACAGTGAAACCGAATACACAACACGTTGATTGCTCCCGCCAAAAACTGCATACACATCACGTACTGGCTTAAGTCCGGCAGTATCACAAAAACTTTTCAGGACATCAGTTATACCGTGCTCACCATGTTGCCAGCGGCCGGTACCATGCCAAAACTGAGTGCCTTTCGTCAGTTTTTGATATTCTTTTATTTCAGACTCTTTAAACTGGCGTATTGATTTTGGCTTGATTATATATTTTCTGGCAAATTTGTCTAATATTTTTTCAGCCCATCGCAATCGCATTCTATGAGAAACCGCCAATAATAGATGATGCGGTAAATATTGTAATGATTTCTTTACAAATAGTCTTTGATATTTATCACCTTCAGTTTTAGCGCCTCGTCTTAGCGATTTTTGAGAATATCGGTGCGTGCGCTTCTCGATAGCACTATTTTTAGTTAACTTACAAAAACGAGCATTAAGTATCTTCAAAATCTTTTCCATACTAGACTATAATATCTAATATACTAAGTTTAGTCTATCCTAGACATCGATACTACGTAAATATTCCTCCAAAAACTCACTCCAGTCAGATACATTCTTCTCGCGGAAGTAAGCGCGAAGAAAATCAACCATAATTTGATGACGATTCTCCGCTTCTATTCGCCCCGGCTCAGTCAACATCAAACCTTTCAATTTCAGCAGTTTCTCAAAGAAGTGATTGATAAATCCGTCAGTATCATGCGTATTGCCATCAGCGTTATATTCGTGCGCCGCCAGATTGACATTCGGCCAGACTTTAGGGTCAAAAATCCGCCCGCCGTGATGACAAGCATAAGTCAACGCCCGCTCAATGCCAACTGCGCCAATAGCATCACACATATCAGCATCAGACGCCAATTTCCCCGCCAGCCGCTGCGGCTGCTTGCCGTTCAGCCGTTTGCTATAACCAATCGCCGCAATATTTTCCAGCACAACCTGACTTAAATCATCAGCTATCTCTGCCTGCGCCATAATATTTACCGCGTTCGTCAATTTTTCCGCCTGCGTTTTACCGACTAATTTATAATCATCGACATCATGCAGCCAAGCCGTCAATAGCACTTCTTGCAGGTTCACTGATTCGCTGCATTCGTTAGCAAAACGCTCTGCCAGCAACGCCACTCGCTCAACATGATCATCAGCATGCCCCGAAGTGTCGCCGCCCAGCAACTGCCGGACTTTAGTCTTTACTATTTCAAGCTGGGAAATTTGTCGATCATTCATACTCATATTATACATAAAGCAGAGTCGCCTACTGACGCTTATTAGCATACAAAGCGTAATATTCTTCGGGAAGATAGTCCATATTAAATTAATGTATTACAACAACGATTCCCTAACTATAGATTGTAAAACCGGCACAACATCTATTTCAAACCATGGATTACGCTTACGCCAGCCAATGTTAAGTGGCGATGGATGAACCAACGGAAAATAATCTGGTAAATATGCATCAAAATTAGATACGGTTGCCGTTAAGTTACGTTCAGCGCGATGATTCAAATAGTATTTCTGAGCATAAGACCCAACCAATATAATCAATCACACATTCGGCATTTGAGCCAACAAACGCGGATGCCACTTTCTAGCAAAATCCAGGCGTGGCGGCAAATCCACAAGCCTCGTATATGGGCAGATGTTTATTCTCAATTATTTCTAAATTCTTTTAACATTTTATTTAAAACTAATGCATTTTCATATCCTTCAATTAACATCTTAGAGATTTTATTTCTGACTGCTTTCTTATGGCATAAAAATTCCTCCTGATCAGTTTTTCTTAACCATAATCAGGAGGTTTCTATACACAGAATTTTACACAGTCTCAAATATCTAGTACTTCTACTATCTCTTCTCTTTTTTTCTTTCATTATAATTTTTTTGATTACTTCTTCATCTAAGTATTTCGAGAAATCATCCAATTCAGATGTTACTTCAAATATTATATTATGATTTTTTTATCACTTAAATCAAAACTCGAATCATATTTTTGTTTTATCTGACCAATAATTCCAATTTATATCTGCCCTTTCATAATATACATAATTTCTTTTTTTGGAGTTACAAACACTCTTTTTATTAATGAGTTTTTTCCATCTTCTGCTTTTAAACATTTCAGAATATAATTTTTATTCCTTTGAATACTTTTATAATCACTAATAGTATCATTTGAAACATTTAATCTAATATCTTCATACTTCATAAAACACCTTCTTATGTTAATCAATTTTACTATATTATCAACACTGATAAAGTAAATTAATTGTTACTTTTTCTCAATAATATCAAATATATTCTCCATATTACAATTATGTCATAAAGAGTTAGTTAGTAAAGTGTATTCTTTAGGAAGATAATCCCTATTAAACCACCGGGATTCCATTATTTCAAAGTTGCATTTTATGTCATAATCAGACGCGTGCGCCGCAAAAACTCGAACTGAAATTTGGCATATGATTCATGAGAATTAGCTTTTCCGAGATATCGCAGATTATGTATCTTTAATCCAACTTCTTCCAAGGTTTCTCTAACGGCAGCATGTTCATAACTCTCATTATGCTTCACCCCGCCTCCTGGTAGAGCCCACTTCTGGCGACTAAAGCGGCTTCTAACTAATAAAATCTTACCATCATCACGATAAACAATCACCCGTACGCGATCCTTCTTCGGTACAATCCTAAAAATTAGCGATATGGCGCATGCAATTCCACGAAAAATTGCCTGCCCAAATGAGCTGAACATCTCGCCAACTATCGATCCTTTGCGAGACATAATTAGTAGAGACTTTCTTCTTTGGCGACAGTTTATTCGGTGGTTACGCCGTCAAAATCTTCTTCGTTAGCCTCCGCTTCTTCGCGAGTCGTCCGAACGATTCCATCTTTATGATGCGCTGGACTATAAATAGTATAAAGCTTAAGTGGCTCCTCGCCGATATTTATCACATTATGCTCAGCTCCCGCCGGCACAATAATCGCACTACCATCAGAAACAGCATATTCATTGCCATCAATCAAAACCTTACCTTCGCCAGACTCAAATCTGAAAAACTGATCATTTTCCTCGTGAATCTCCGAGCCAATTTCCCCGCCAACGGGCAGGCTCATCAACACCAATTGACAATGCTTCGCAGTATATAAAACCTGACGAAAATTATCATTTTCTAACGTAAGTTTTTCGATATTTCCACTAAAACCCTTCATAAATCCCCCTTCTATTTTTTATTTCGCAGCTTTTTCCAGAGCGTCAATCAACGTCTGCTTTGGCTTCATGCCGATCATTTCAGCAACTTCCTCGCCGCCAACAAAAATCTTCATATTTGGAATTCCCTGCACGCGATATTCCATAGCCAATTGCGCATTTTCCTGACTCGCTTCAGTGTCAACCTTAACAATGTCAAACTCTGTTTCTTCAGCAATTTGATGCAAAAGCGGAGCCATTGCGCGGCATGGCGGACACCACGGCGCCCAAAAATCAACTAGTACAGGACCGTCGCTCTTCAGAACCTTATCTTCGAATTCTTGCTTTGTTGTAATTTCATATAAAGCCATTATTTCCTCCTTTTCTGGCATTTTTTACAAACTCCCGTCACAACCAACGGGCCGTCAATATAACAATCGCTAATTTCATGCGCAATCTGCTTTCTCATCTCATCGGCAATTTTAATATCCATCAGGCCATCACAATCGCTGCACACAAAATGATCGTGATCGTCCTTACGAATATCATATCGCAAGCAACCCTTTTTGGTCGATGGCGCCAAACCAATCATCCCGTCGCCACACAGGCGCTGAGTTATTCGATGCACCGTCGTGTCGCTGACTTCAGGATGAACGTTCCGCAATTCCTGAGCAATTTCCGCATTCGTCGCGTGATGTTTGCTCTTTAAAATCGCCATCACATCATTCGTGTATTTTGTCGATCGCCTAACAATTTGCGTCATATTCCTATTGTAAAGTATTTACAATAAATAAACAAGAGCTTTACTCCATAAATTGACTTATATCTATATATTCCATATAATAATCAAAGTCTATGAACTCCCGACGGCGAGTTCCTCTAATATATAATTTGAATAATTAAGAACACTCAGTTTTCTGCGCAGTTTATAAATATTAATTTATTATCGAAAGGAATTGATTTGAAAAACAAACCGAACAGCAAAGAGATATTTCGTCTATTCTGGAAGACGTCAGAGCCGTACAAACACCGTCGAAACTTGGCAATATTTTTTACAATACTCACAGTAGCAATGAATCTTTTTGCAGGACCCCTTATAATTGCCCAGCTTCTTAGCATTATCCAGCACAATCAGCTACACGACACGAAAAGTCTATGGACGCTAATTGCTTTATATGGCGCCAGTGAATTATGGACGTCTGTTATTGGCAATAGGTTAATTACATATATAGTATGGACATTTGAAACCGCCATGCAACGAGATTTGTACGCTCGATGCTTTAGCAAACTGACCAACCAAACACTATTCTTTCACTCAAATAAATTCGGCGGGTCGCTCGTTAGTCAAACAAATAAATTAGTCGGCGCGGTAGAAAGTTTTTGGGACACGATAATTTGGTCAATCTTGCCGCTAGTTATTTCACTAGTAGGTTCAATAATTGTCCTATCAACTCTTCTTTGGCAATACGCATTATTCTTGCTTATTTTCTCAATCGTTTTCAGCCTCGTCGTTTATTACGGATCCAAGCCAATGGCGAAATTGACAAAAAAAGAAGCCAAAGCCAGCAATAAATTGAACGGGCAATTGGCGGATGTAATCTCAAACATTCTAGCGGTCAAGTCGTCTGGTGCCGAATCTACAGAACAGAAATTTTTCACAAAAACCGTCAGTTCTTGGCGAAACTCGAGCCTCGACGTAATGCGTGGATTCCTGAAGATTAGCACTGTATATTCCTCTATTAGTATGACTATGAAAGTTAGTGCAGCCGCTTTCGCAGTATATGCAGCTCAAAATAATTTAATATCAGTAGCGGCGGTTTATCTTATTATTACATATACTAGTAGCGTCACTCGTGAGTTGTGGAACATGAACGGAATTATGCGCAATTACAACCGAATTATCGGTAACGCAAATGACATGGTAGAAATCTTACAAACACCAACGACATTGATTGATAAAAGCGGTTCGAAGTTAAAAGTTACAAACGGCGAAATTTCTATGGACAAAATAACTTTCACGCACGACGAGGGTCAAGGCGACACTCTATTCCACGACTTCTCTCTGGATATTAAACCGGGCGAAAAATAGGTTTGGTCGGAGCGAGCGGTTCCGGAAAAACGACGCTCACCAAATTGCTATTACGCTTCGCCGACATTGACTCGGGAAAAATTACCATCGACGGACAAGATATTTCCGAAGTCACCCAAGCAAGTTTGCGCGCCAAAATCGCTTATGTACCGCAAGAACCATTACTATTCCACCGCTCCGTGCGTGAAAATATCGCTTACGGTCGACCTGATGCAACCGACGCAGAAATTGAAGAAGCCGCCAAAAAAGCTGGCGCTTACGATTTTATCGTTGGACTTAAAGATGGTTTTGACACAATGGTTGGCGAGCGCGGAATTAAATTATCCGGCGGACAGCGACAACGAGTCGCAATTGCCAGGGCAATCCTGAAAGATGCGCCAATCCTAGTCCTCGACGAGGCGACTTCAGCACTGGACTCTGAGTCAGAAGCGTTGATCCAAAAGTCTCTGGAAACGTTGATGAAGAATCGAACTTCAATTGTCATTGCCCATCGCTTATCTACAATTGCTAAGTTAGATCGTATAATTGTCCTGAAGGATGGAAAAATTGTCGAGGACGGATCGCATGATGAGCTCATCAATAAAAAACGCGGTGTTTACGCAAAATTATGGGCGCGACAATCTGGCGGGTTTATTGAAGAATAGTCCAATCTGCATACGCCAATCATGCTATAATTAAGGCATGGGATCTTTTATTCACTTGATAACTAGCTTCGGCGTATTCGCAATTTTATTAGTAGTTTTCGCAGAATCTGGCCTATTAATCGGGTTTGTTCTACCTGGCGACAGCCTACTTTTCACCGCTGGATATATGGTTCAGCAAAACATTCTACATATTGATATTCACATTTTTGCGCTTTTGGTTTTTGCAGCGGCAGTGCTGGGCGACAGTGTTGGTTATAGTTTTGGTCACAAAGTTGGACGCAAGCTGTTTGAAAAAGAAAATTCCCGATTCTTCAAGAAAAAATATTTGGAGCAAACAGAAAAGTTTTATGACAAACACGGCTCAGCAACAATCGTCCTGGCTCGGTTTGTACCAATTGTAAGAACCTTCGCCCCAATCGTTGCCGGCGCCAGTAAAATGCACTATAAAACATTCTTAACTTTTAACCTTATCGGTGGATTTCTTTGGTCGTCAGCATTCGTTTATCTAGGCTTCTACGCTGGCGAGTTTTTGACCAAAGCAGGCGTAAATATTGAAGTTGCGGCTATTCTCATCATCTTCCTATCTGTCTCACCAATGACTATTCACGCTTTGAAGCAACCAAATACTCGCGCTTTGCTAAGAAAACAATTGTCAGTTCTCCTCTCGAAAACCAAGCGTAAAAAGTAGTCTTAAAGCATCTTTTTCAGATATTTGCCAGTGAACGAATTTGGCACTTTGGCGATATCTTCAGGTGTACCGCAAGCCACAACGGTACCGCCACCAATTCCACCCTCTGGACCCATATCAATTATCCAGTCGGCTGACTTTATGACGTCCAAATTATGCTCAATGATAATCATACTATTACCGCCTTCAACCAATTGTTGTAAAATCCCCAACAGTCGTTTTACGTCAGCAGAATGAAGCCCAGTGGTAGGCTCGTCCAGAATGTACATAGTTTTCCCAGTGGAGCGCTTGGAGAGCTCCGTCGCTAATTTAATTCGCTGCGCCTCACCGCCTGAAAAAGTAGTTGCTGGCTGACCAAGTTTAATATAGCCAAGCCCAACCTCAACCAACGTCTGAAGTTTACGCGCAATATTTGGCACACTGTCAAAAAACTCCGCCGCTTGATCAATTGTCATATCCAGAACGTCAGCAATCGTCTTGTCTTTATACTTAATTTCCAGCGCCTCGCGATTATAACGCTTGCCGTGACATTCGTCACATTGAACGTAAACGTCCGGCAAAAAGTGCATTTCAATTTTTATCACACCATCGCCCTGACAATTTTCACAGCGGCCGCCTTTAACGTTAAAACTAAATCGTCCAGATTTATAGCCTCGAACGTTAGCCTCGGGCGTGCTGGCAAAAAGCTCGCGAATCGGCGTAAAAATTCCAGTGTAAGTTGCTGGATTAGAGCGCGGCGTTCGACCAATTGGCGACTGATCTATGACAATCGTCTTATCAAGCAAATTCACGCCTTCTATAACATCGTGCAGTCCTGGCGCCGTCGTTGCGCGATTCAGCTCCGCCGCTAATTCCCGCGCCACAATATCATTCACCAGCGTCGACTTTCCGCTACCAGAAACACCAGACACTACAGTCATCAAACCCAAAGGAAACTCCACATCAATATTCTTAAGATTATTTTCGCGAGCGCCACGAACAATCAACTTTCTATCTTTCACGACTTTGCGACGCTTTTTCGGAACGGCAATTTTTTCCGCCCCAGATAAATAGCGACCCGTTATACTGTTCTCATTTTTCGCAACAATTTCAGGCGTCCCCATTGCCACTACTTGACCGCCATTCACACCAGCTCCCGGTCCCATATCAACCAGAAAATCACTCTGGCGAATCGTGTCCTCGTCGTGCTCAACCACCAGCACAGAATTTCCTAAATCACGAAGACGTTTCAACATATCAATCAGCTTATCGTTATCACGTTGATGAAGTCCAATTGACGGCTCATCCAACACATAAAGCACGCCCTGAAGTCCAGCGCCAATTTGCGTCGCCAAGCGAATTCGTTGCGCCTCGCCACCGCTCAATGTGTTAGCCGCTCGACTTAGCTCCAAATAGTTCAGCCCAACATTACTCATAAATGCCAAACGAGATTTAATTTCTTTCACAATCAAGCGAGCAATCGCCATTTCTTGTTCGGTCAATTGAAACTTATTGTCGAACAAATCCAACGCGTCATCAACACTCAAATCACACACGTCAACGATATTCAACTCATGAACCGTCACCGCCAAAACCACAGGTTTCAGGCGTGCACCTTTACAAGCATAACAATCCCTCTCGCGCATAAATCGCTCAATATCTCGTCGCATAAAATCGCTATCAGTTTCTTTCCAGCGTCGCTCCAGATTAGGAATAACGCCCTCATAAGTCGTATCGTAATGCCGACCGCCGCCCAAATCAACGCGATATTTTTGGTCGCCAGTTCCGTATAATATTTTATGTTTAGCATCATCAGAAAGCTTGCCTACAGGAACTTTCAAGCTAAATCCGTGAGCTTCAGCAACAGACGCCAATCGCTTCATATTCCAAGCGTCAGAATTCATTCGATTATAAGGTCGAATCGCACCTTCGGAAATTGTCAAATTGTTATTAAAGACCAATTCTGGATCAACCTCCAGCCTCGACCCCAAACCCGTACACACAGGACAAGCTCTTGCGGCGCGTTAAAACTAAACAGTCGCGGCTCCAGCTCTGGAATATCGACATCAGGGTGATCAACACAAGCATATCTCTGCGAAAATGTCTTCACTTCGTCGCTATCCGCGTCCAAAACCTCGATAACTCCCTGACCTAGATCTAGCGCCTGCTCAACGCTCTGACTTAGTCGAGATCGCATTTCTGCCGTCAACGCCAGCCTATCAACCACCAGCTCGATGTTATGCTTGTAGCTTTTTTGCAGCTCTGGAAATTCATCCAGCGCGTACACCACGCCGTCCACGCGAACCCTGGCATAACCAAGTCGCTGATATTGCTCCGGAATATGCGCAAACTCACCTTTTTTATTCTTAACAATTGGCGCCAATAGCAAAATTCGCTTATCGACAAATTGTCGCAGAATCTCGTCAATAATCACCTCGGTCGTGCGACGCGTCACTTCATTGCCACAAATCGGACAATGCGGCACACCAATTCGCGCAAACAAAAGCCTAAGATAATCATAAATTTCGGTAACTGTAGCCACGGTAGATCGCGGATTGCGGCTGGTCGACTTCTGGTCAATTGAAATCGCTGGGCTAAGCCCTTCAATCGAATCAACGTCAGGCTTATCCATCGTACCCAAGAATTGACGCGCATAAGAATTGAGGCTCTCCATGTAGCGACGCTGACCTTCGGCGTAAATCGTATCAAATGCCAGGCTGGATTTCCCAGACCCACTAAGCCCAGTAATCACCACCAGCTGATCTCGCGGAATCTCAATATCTACATTTTTCAGATTGTGCTCACGAGCACCTTTAACACGAATTACCTCTGCCATAACCGCTATATTATACAGGTTTTGACAATTTTTTCCAGTCCAAATATCGACGCAAATCAGAGTTAAAACACATTACGCTTATGATTGCAAGTCAATATCTTATTTGCTACAGTTAGATCTATGAGAAAGCTGGGCATTTACTTAATTATGATCATCGGAGCGATACTACTCGCACCTTTTGTTATTGACCAGCTATTTTTCTTCTTTTTCCTAGGAAAAATCCCCTTCACAAACATCAGCCTACCCGCAATTTTAATGGTTATTTTCTGGGCAATTATCGTACCGTTAGTAATCATCCTCAGAGAATCACTTTCTGTCCTGTTTTGGAAGTTCATTGACATTGCCAGCGAAATCGCACAACGACGAATCAACAGAAAAATCCGTTATTTTACACCAAATCAAAAAAGCGAACTTATTTTATTATCAATTTATCTACTTTCCAGTATGAAAAAGAGCGAGCCTGATCATGAAGTCGAAGCACAAAAGCTCGCTCCATCTATGACCTAATTTTTTACAGCCGTTTTCTTAGGACTAATCCACCAGCTGCAATAACTACAATAGCTAATCCACTAACTAGCCAAACAGAAATTCCTGTTTCAGCAAGGTTTGATGATGATTTTTTTGGTTTCTTACTGGATGTAGTAGACGAAGATCCTGAAGTCGAGGAAGATCCTGTGGATGGGGTTGCTGGAGTTATTGGAGTGGTAGTTCCATCAGTACCACCGGGAGTTACGGGCTGAGGCCTTGGTAGAGTTGCTAGGCGATAGACGTTAGGATACGAGAAGAAAGCCCCTACAAACAGCTTGGATCCATCAGCCGACATCGAAAAACTATCCTCTCGTATATTCTCGTCGTTCCATTTTTGCCAAGTTTTGCCACCGTCTACTGACACAGACATGACTCCCGGAGAGTTACCCGGCGCAACAGGATCAAAAGTAGCAATCATTTTCTTACCATCATTGCTAATAGCCCTCAGCGTTGTCATATTACCTGGTTCCATGGGATACTCGGGAATTCCAGCCCAATTATTACCCCCATCCAAAGACACCTTCCAGCCGTCCGTCATACTTTTTGCATCATCGCTAAACACCACACTCCTAACTTCCTCATCTTTTATTACGGACCAAGTCAGACCATAATCAGTCGACCATCTTAATACGGAATTACCCCAGTCTCTGCGAACCATTTTGCCACCATTAAATACTCTATCAGGGCATTCATTGCCTTTCTGTACCCAAGTTTGGCCATTATCAACGGATACGTAAAGAGGAGGATTGCCGCTCTGTCCACATCTAGTCAGAGTAGATCCGTTGGGACTCATAGAAAACCCGTCTTCAGGCCATGTCGTACTTAACATAGACCAATTGCGACCGCCATTAGTCGACAAATAAGCAACGCCAGTCCATTTCGTCAGGAGCTTGGATCCATCTGTGTTTGAATAAATACCAGGAGTCACCTGGCATATCGAAACTATCCCAATTTACACCATCATCGGCAGATACATATAGCTTGACTTTGCCAGTATCATAATTCTTTCGTATGGCGAATAACTTTAATCCATCTCGACTGAGCTCCACTCTCACAACCTTGCCGTCGCCAGGTATGGTTATATCTTTCCAAGTATACCCAGGAGACTCCTCCGCCCTAACCAAAGGAGACAAAATCGTCGACACTGATAGCGCAAATGCAAATATTAAGGATAACACCCCCCTATGCATTATGTATTTTTTACTCTTAGTTAACATCACCCCTCCAATTTTCTGTTTTTAGCATACACAGCTATTACCGTAATTTTAGCATAACCATATTTCAAGCGTCAACAGAAGGCAGAACCGATTCCAGCCATAATTGCAATTCCTGCAAAATAAACCGCCGTTCATCAGTCACGCTAGGTGCCAATCGCTGCAAAGACTTTATAAATTGTGGCATTTGCGCCTGTAAATGCCCAGTTCGCCATTCTTCCCATTGTCGCAGTTCATCTTCACTCAGCAAATTAGGAAAACTTCGTGCTTTATAATGCAGCAATAGTGGCGACAATCTCTCATCCTGAAACTCTGGATGAAAGTCAGCCAATTCGCGCTCGCCAGCATTACGTACGGCTTCAACGCGAACTCGATCACTATTGTCCAAAAAACCATCGTATAATTGCGCCTCTGGATCAGTCATTTTCTTAAACTCTGGCTTATTTTCAAATATACTACGCAACCTTTCAGCAAAATCTGGATGAGAGAGTAAAATGTCTTGGTGCTTCTGTACGGTTTCCGCATCCAGAGAAATCTTCTTCCAGCCATCGCCCTGAGTCAACACGCCAAGTGGCGAAACTGCCGGGCAGCGATTATACTGCAATTCCTTAACTGGCAATTTAACGAAATCCTCAGCTTGCCTTCTTCCCACGTTGCAAATATCTTCGCCGACAATTCCTCAACGCTCAGATCAACAAACGGCGTCGGATCATAACGCAAATCATAAACAATCACGCCACCGTTTCGACTCGTAGTTAGCGGAAAAGCCACGGTCGTTTTGGCGAATTCCTTGTCATATCGACCACTCGCATAAACAAAAGGTTTTTTATCATCAACATTCACCAGTTTCTGGACTAATTTCTTGTCGCGCATTTTCAGCAAATAGTCGTACATTTGCGGCTGATTCTGCTTAATCAATTTAGTCACAGCAATCAACGCGGTCACGTCAGCCAGCGCGTCATGGGCGTTTTCATGTTCTATACCGTTGGCTTTGGTGATGAGTTCCAAACGGTTGCTCGGCTCACCTTTATCGTCAATTGGCCACTCAATTCCCTCAGGTCGAAGCGCCCTGGTTAAGCGTACCACATCCAACAAATCCCATCTGGATCGACCATCTTTCCAAGTCCACTCGTATGGATCGTAAAAATTCCGCCAAAACAAATGACGAATAAACTCGTCGTCAAAACGGATATTATTAAATCCAACAGCAATCGTATCGGGCGTAAATATTTCCTCACTGAGCATACGCGCAAATTGAGCCTCAGTATAGCCTTCTTCGACAGTTTTTTGAGGCGTTATGCCCGTCACCATTAACGCATCAGGGCTCGGCAGTGTATCGTCATTTAGTGTCACGAGAATATTATACGGTTCACCAATCGGCTGTAAATCCATATCGGTTCGCTGACCGGCAAATTGCATAATCCGATCTTGCCTGGGATTAAGACCGCTAGTTTCAAGATCGTAGAAGAAAAATGTTTGCGCCATATTTATATTATACCATCAAGCTCACGCTAATTTACATCAACAGAATCTATTGCTCAACCAGCGTAAACGGCATAGATTCGCCAATCTGAATCAAGCTTTCGCCAATCGCCCCTTGACGCAATAATTCGTGAGTAATTCCCATTTCGCATAATATCTCGTAAGCGATTAACAGATTCAAACTGATCAAAATTAGTCCGACGAGCAAATTTTTCAATCTTAGCGCCCGTAACAATAAACTCAATTTTCTCATCTTCATCGTCAGTCTCATTAGATTCAGCGTCAGAAACTCGCCTTACAGACCAAGCATCAGAAACGACCTGATCGTCCAACGAAATTGTCGGCAAATCTTCCTCTTTTTCATCAACAATTTCAGCTTCACGCTCTCGATACCCAGCAACTTCATCACGCAACATTCGTAGAAGCTCAGTCACTCCGTCGTGTGTCTGAGAAGAAATCGCCATGACCGGCGCGCCATTAGCTACTTTTTGAAGGGCAGTCGACTGCATAGCAATAATCTCATCATCCAAGCCTTCGCATTTGGTCAGTGCTATTATCTCTGGACGCTCCGCTAATGATTCAGAATATTTTTCCAGCTCGCGACGAATTGCCTGATATTTCTCCGCCGGATCATCGCTATACACATCAATCATATGAAGCAGCACGGCCGTTCGCTCGACATGACGCAAAAACTGATCGCCCAAACCTTTACCTTCTGACGCGCCTTCAATCAACCCCGGAATATCAGCGATCAAAATCGACCCATCGTCAACATCAGCCACTCCCAAATTAGGCGTCAAAGTCGTAAATTCGTAATTAGCAATCTCTGGGCGCGCATTAGAAACCACACTTAGGAACGTAGACTACCAGCGTTCGGAAATCCAACCAAACCAACGTCGGCCAATAATTTCAATTCCAACTCTGCCTCAAATTCCTCGCCAGCCTCACCAAGTTCAGCAATTTTAGGTGTTTGGCGCGTACTAGACGTAAAGTGCGCATTTCCAAATCCACCATCTCCACCACGAGCCACCACTGCCTGCTGCTGGTCTTCGGTCAAATCCGCAATTACCATGCCATCGCGCTTCACTAGAGTGCCCATTGGCACCTTAACGATTAGCGGCACACCACTTTTTCCTCGTTTATTACGTTTTCCGCCATCGCCGCCTTTTTCAGCCTTAAGTTCCGGCTTATATCTGAAATTCAAAAGCGTATTAAGATCCTTCGTCGCCAAAAAAACAATATCACCACCACGACCGCCATCACCACCATCAGGACCGCCTTTATCGACGTATTTCTCATGACGAAAACTAACTACACCATTGCCGCCTCTACCGGCGCGCACTAAAACTTTTGCAATATCTACAAACATATCTTTAGTATACCAAAAAGCACCCCCGAGAGATAGCGGAGGTGCTAATATTAACTAATCCTAGTGGATATATAGATAACCGCCTGCACCGTTGAGTGTACGGTGAGTAATAATTCCATAACCTGCGTAGTTCATGTCGCTAACGTAAACCACACCGTTTTCAACTCGCTCAACAATACCAACGTGGCCATAATATCCGGCAGTAGTCTGGAATATTGCACCAGGTGCTGGTGTATTATTAACTACGAATCCAGCGGCACGAGCACTTGTAGTCCAAGTATTAGCATTACCCCAGAAGCTACCAATTGGACGACCAAGTTGCAAACGACGCTCATACGCGTACCATGTACAGTTGCCAGCCGCATAACGGTTACCGACAGAAGCAGTCAACCAGCTTCGACTCGCGCTCGTAGTAGTAGACGATGCTGAAGAAGAATATCGGTTACCATAAGACCTACTTCGCGGAGCAACATAACCAGGTCGCTCATTTCTGGAAGTTCACCTCCAGGCAACACAATCCTAGAGCCAGTAGACAGCTTAGCACCGTCATCAATGTCATTATACAGAACAACACGCTCAGCGCTCGTCTTATACTTTTCTGCCAGAGATTGGGCAGTATCACCATCTTTAACAGTATAGACAACACCGTCAACAAGAGGCACAACTAGAGTCTTATTCGGCTCTACAGCGTCTGAAGTTGTATTATTAGCCCAACGAAGCGTCTGAGATGAAATCTTAAACTTCTTAGCAATAGACTCCATCGTATCACCCTCTTTGGTTACGTAAGATGAAATACCACGCGCCGCCGAAGTGTCTGGCTTAACAATGTCGGGTTTTGTTATAACTTCTGCATCATTCTGAGAAAGATTCTTCTTAATTGTTAGTGAAGTTTCAGACTCGCGCAAGTCACCAGCCGAAGGCAATTCCGCCGTTTCCGCCAAGTTAGTCACAGCATTAGCTGCCGTTAATTCATCTACTGAAGCTGTTTTAGACTTAGCAGACTTAGATACCGATGAAACACCAGTAGCTTCAGATGATGCCAAAGTTTTTGATCTTTCAGCGGATACATTACTACCGCTATTGCCGTAGACCAAAAATGATATAGTCAATAAAAATATTCCACCGTAGATTGCAAATGATTGCAGTTTACGTTTTTTACTCCGAAGAGATGTAAAATGGTTACGAATAATCGTTCTCCTTGCGCCAATGTTACCACTAGCACCTCTACCAAATTGTCTTTCTTCTCGCAACAGAACAGGATATGTTGTCGACCTAATTGATTATTATTATTCTACATTAGTTTTGCTATATCCGTAGCGACAATTTTGGCAGGTCATTTATCGTAATTCACCTCTGTTGATAAATTAGACAAATGATCTAACATCTATTTTACACAACATTGACAATAAAGTCAATAAATTTTATAAAATGCGTTTTTGTCAAGAAATCTGACACTTCTTTTGACAGTGAGCCTTGACATTAGCTTCGTGCTCTTCGTTGGTTTTCGCAAAATACGTAATATCATTGTCGCCGCTCAGGAAATATAGATAATCAGAGTTTATCGGGTCAGCAGCGGCATTCAACGCACTCAAACTAGGCGAAGCAATTGGTCCAGGAGTTAAGCCTTTTTGAATGCGTGTATTATATGGCGATTTAAGGTTCGGCGAGCGCTCTACTCCTGTTTTGTCAGCAATATATTGATATGTTACATCAGAACCCAACGGCATATTGGCTTTCAGGCGATTATAAAATACGCTAGCAATCTTACGCTGATCTTCGCAAGTTTCCGCACCAGACCCACAGCCAATCGATTCGCGCTGAATAATCGACGCTAGTGTTATCCCTTGATATAAGGTCAGCCCACGAGCTTTAAATTTCTCCTCCAGATTATATTTCTTAACAATTTTCTCCAAATGATCAATTGAGCGCTGCAAAACCTGTTCTGCAGTTTCGTCTGGGGAAATATAGAATGTTTCACCGTAAATGTACCCTTCAAGCCCAGCATTTTCTGGTCTACCTGCAAAAACTGGACTGTCATACTTAGCGGCAAATGCCTTTTTTATCTGATCATCCGAGAATCCCGCCTTAAGCAACACAGATTCAACTTCTCTGCCGTCAGAATTCTTCATTTTTTTATTCAAAGTCGATCCAGGATAAAATGTTATAGCAATCTCATCAGTTTTACCGCTGGTCAAATGATTAATTATCTCATCGACAGATTGCGAAGATTTTACAGAATAGACGCCAGCCTTGAATTTACTTGCCGAATTATGAAGCCTTGTGTAAATAGAAAACGCCAAAGAGTTTTTAATAATTTTATTATCCTCCAAAGTTTTGGCAATATCACTAGACCTCATGCCTTCTTTAATATTAATTCTGAAAGCTTGCTGACCATTTACGTCGGCAGGAGAAAGCATCTGCTTGTACCACACCGTTGCCCCAAGGGCGCCGATTCCAGCGATAGCCACAATTATCGACAACACCAACAACCAAATACGTCGTTTACGAATTTTCATAATTCTCCTCCAAAAAATCTTGCAAAATTATGCTAGCAGCCTCCGCATCAATCTCGCCCTTATCTTTAATTTATTCCCTAATCTTTGCTCGGCCTGTACGCTCGTTAAAGATTCGTCTTGAAAAACAATCTCTGTATCAAGCTCAATGTCTTCAAATTGCTTAACAAATTCTTCCACAAATTCCGTCTGCTTCGTTGGTTCACCGGATTGATTTCGCGGATAGCCCACTACGATCGTATCAATATTGTGCCTCAATACTAGTTCTGTTATTTCCTGGACAATATTTTCATTATTCTCCAACCAGCCAAACGGCACGGCGATCTTCACTTGCGAATCCGCCATAGCCAAACCGATTCGCCGCGATCCAACATCCAGCGCTAAGAAGTTTTTACTTGACATCTTTTATCTTAAACTCAACATTAATCTTATTGATATCTTTTGGAACAGATTTAACCCAGAATGGCGAGAATTTAACATCGACATCTTCAACACCTTCGATAGATTCAATAGTAGACTGAACCTCTCCGTAACTCTTGCCCTTGGCTTGATCCTTTACGTTCGCTTCTTTAATATCTGGACCAACCTTGCCATTCGTAGTTAAGCGCACAGTCTGTGCATTATGCGCCTTAGAAAATTGCGAGAACGCAACCTTGTTTACTCCATTGTCATAAATTCTCTGCGACTTCTTACCAGAAATCTCCTCTTTAAGCTTTGCTTCCACAAAGTTTTTTAGCTCACTCTTATCAATAGCTAATGCGCTGGCGGTAATTGTCGATTTTAGAGTTACAGCTCCAGTCGCTTCGCCGTCTACAGCCACGCTCGAGCTAGGATCTGATCGATTTTCAACGTAGCTTTCCGTTATAACCGTTGCCGAATCGCCGAATGATGACAACAATTGCTCTTTTAATCCATCAACCTTCTTTTCGCTCAGCTTGCTTTTTGCCGATTCTATATCACTAGCCGTCACAACCGTTGCAGTTTTATCGGTGCCGCCACTAGTAGCGGACCGTAGCGACGCAGAAATGTCATCAACCGAAATACTCATACTACCAGTCGCCGCATTATACTGAGCCCCGCCCTCACTGGCGGTAATAACCCCAGAAGCAGATCCCGGACAAATATACCCAGGGCAATTACGCTGATAAGAGCCGCCTGGAACAGTTACAGAAGAATTTAAAGTGTAAGATAATCCACTATTCTTTAAAATTGTACCAGCTGCAATAGTAACACTATCTGGGGAAACATTCTTAAAAACCACCACTCCGGTCGCTTTTTCTCCGACGTTCTTCTTGCCCGTAGCAGAAAATTCAACACTAACTTCCTTTGCTAATTCTTTCTTTACAGACTTAATGACATTAGATTTTGCGCTTGTAGTGGCTGTTTCATTCAAGCTGACGGTATCACTGACTGTCATACTAGTAGTCTTTGCTGAAATAACAACCGTGGCATGTGGTGCAAACCAAATTGCCCAAACCAAAAATACAATCAAAAGTAGGGCACCGCCGCCTACCAATAAGAGCTTTTTACGGAATGTATTAAAATCAGGGACCTTCGGTTTTTTAACCATCTTTTTCAGAGAGTCCAACCCCTTAGATTCCTTCTTATTTGCGTCAGCTATAGCATTATCTACAGCAGAATCTTCATCAGATTTCTTTGATCTTTTCGCAGAATCTGCCATATCTCCAACCGCCAGTTTGCCGCCATCAATCACATCATTGTCGTCATCAACTTTCAGAACCGGAATCTCCGCAATTTCTGGCTTGCTCTGAAGTGTTTGCAATAGGAATTTTTGCCGTTGCCGCCAATCCAGCCAAAACCGAATCGTTCGTGATTAATACAATTCTCTTATCCGCCGAAGTTGCCGCCCGAGCCAGTAGTCGAATATTAACCGCACTCTGTAAAACGCCAATTCTTCGAGGTGGCACTAACGCAATAATCCTCTCTTTCGACGCCTTAATCTTACTAATTATCGTCGTAATGTCGTCTTCTACATCGATATAAATAACGTCTTTATTCATTTTAAATCTTTAACAACCTATTTACTTTTTCAACTAAACTATTACCGTCTTGACTACCGATAATTGTATCATATCCAACTCGCAACAAGCCCATTGCGGTTACAAATGTGTGATCGCTAATATCTCCAGTTTCGTCAACTATTCCTGTAATGTCACTTGGATTGATATATTGAACTACTGGTTTCTTAGTAAAAGGCAAGTCTTCTGGCCAGCGTCGAGTTTTCAAAGCTTCAGTAATTTTCTGCAAGCTCGATCCGCCACCACACAGTAAAATCCTATTAGGCAAATAATCAACATTATCAAAATCGCTCAGCGCTAATTCAACGCCCGATAGCCAAACTTCCAAAGTCTTGTCGATCGCCGCGTCAACTTTTTTCTTTACGCTAGGCTTCAAATTCTCATTATCAATATTCAGCTTCAACTTTTCTGCATCTTTGAAGCTTAAATCCAGGTCAGTCGCAATAGTCCTAGTGAAACTGCGTCCACCAATACCAAACATCTTTGTGCCTTCGACTCCGCCGTCATTAACAACCGCAATATCCGTCGTGCCACCACCAATGTCCGCTAGAATCGCCGTGAAATTGCTATCCGTATCCGATCCCAAAACGCTCCTACTCACCGCAAATGGCTCAGCAGCCACAGCCACTAAATCCAGCGCAAGCTCGTCCGCAACCTTCTCTAACGCGCCGATATGAACCATCGGAGCAAACGCCGTGTAAATCTGCACCGCCACATCTCGCCCCTGAAAACTAATCGGATTCGAAACTTTATATCCGTCAATATGAATACTCACTAGCGCCGAGTTAACCAACTTCACTTCAACATCCTCATTGCCAGTTTCCAGTGCAATTTGAGCCTGAGCCTTTCCCTGAGCTCGCTCCTGAACTTTCTCAATAATGAACTCCATCTCGGCAATGTCTAATGGCTTATTCGGCTGCGGCCTACGATAGCGAATAGTATTCGTAACGCCCTTAACCAATTCGCCCGCAATGCCGATAACAACCCGCTTACCCTGAACGCCAGCTTGATCCTCAGCTTCAGACAGAGCTTCTTCGCAATTCGCCACAACACCAGCAATATCAGCAATCGCACCGCTATGCATATCGCCCATTTCCTGCTGCTTTCGACCAACGCCAATAATCTTCAGCTCGTCGTCTTTAACTTCGGCGATCAACGCCTTAACCACTTCTGTACCAATATCTAAGCTAACCAATAGTTCGCGACTATCTTTATCAGACTTCTTTAACATGTCTTTCAATGCCATATAAGAAATATTATATAACGCTTGTGATTTTAGAGCAACAGTTAATTATCTATCTTAAAACAGCCTTGATTCGACGAATTCCAGCCGAACTAGATTCCTCTTTGGTGATTTTGAATCGCTTGCCATCTTCAGACAAAACTCCAGTGTGTTCGACGTGCGGGCCGCCGCAAACTTCAAAGCTAACAATGTTACCATCCTTGCCAATGGAATAAACCTTAACTTCGTCGCCGTAACGCTCGCCGAATGCACCAATTGCCCCCATGCTCAATGCCTCATCGGTCGGATATACAGCAAAGCTAACTGGCAAATCTTCATCAATCCAAGCATTAACTTGATCTTCGACCGCCTGTTTTTCTTCTGGCGTCAATTTGTCGTGATTAAAATCAAAGCGCAATCGATCGGCGGTAATATTACTTCCGTGTTGCTGTAAATCTGGCACATTCAAAACCTTACGTAACGCCGCACCCAACAAATGCGTAGCCGTGTGATATTTCAGATGAATAGAGTCGTGACCTTCCAAACCGCCGCTAAATTGTCCCTTACGAGCCGTCTTAGAGCGCTGCCTCTGCTCATCCATTTTCTTAGCAAATTCCTCGCGCCAATTGTCCGAAAGCTTAATTCCTTGTTTATACGCCTCTTCCGTACTGAGTTCCACTGGGAAACCGAAAGTGTCGTACAAAGTGAACAATTCTTCACCAGTCAAGCCATCGTCAATGTAGCGCTGCATTTGTCGCAAGCCTTTTCTTAGAGTCTGGCGAAAAGCTTTCTCTTCCTTAACGAGGACAGCAATTATATTGTCGCGATTATTCTTCACCTCTGGAAAATCGGCCTCGTACAAATCAGCAATCGTCGGCACAACTTCTTGCAGGAAATTCTGCTCGATCCCCAAGTCAAAACTATAACGAATTGCCCGACGAAGCAGACGACGCATTACATAGCCTTGCTCTTTATTACTTGGCACACACCCATCAACCGCCATAAACGTCGCAGCCCTCAAATGATCGGCAATCACTCGCATACTTTCGGTGTGTGAAGCGTAATCCTTGCCGCTCAGATCTTGCAGCTTTTCAATAATCGGCCAAAGCAAACTAATCTTAAAGACGTCAGGATCATTATTTACTGCAGCCGCGATTCGCTCAAGTCCAGATCCATGGTCAATATTTGGCTTATCGAGTGGCTCAAATTTACCCTCGGCAACTTTTTTATACGCCATAAATACGTTATTGCCAATCTCCATAAATCGACCACAATCACAGTTCGGATGACAATTTTCACCAAATTTTGGATCATGCTCAATGAAATCAAACTCATAAAACATCTCACTATCCGGACCACACGGATCACCAACCGGAGTAGTTTCTGGACCACCATTACGGCTCCACCAGTTTTTACTGCCGTCATAAAAGAAATTCTTTCACCCGGATTTACACCACGCGCCGCTCCCTGCTCTTCGCTGCCTATATCCGCCATTTTTGCATCAATGCCCTTTTCTGCAAACTTTTTCTGCCACAATTTAGCCGCTTCAACATCTTTATCGATATTATATTCCGGCGCACCAATAAAACACGTTACATACAATCTCTGCGGATCAAGACCAATTTCCTCAGTCAAAAACGTCCACATCCAGCCAATTTGCTCTTCCTTAAAATAGTCGCCCAAGCTCCAGTTTCCAAGCATCTCAAAAAACGTTGTATGACGATTATCGCCAATGTCGTCGATGTCCTGCGCTCGCAAACACGTTTGAGAATCGGCAATTCTCTTACCTTCGGGGTGCGCCTCACCAAGCAAGTACGGAATCATCGGCTGCATTCCGGCGCCCGTAAATAAAGTCGTCGGGTCATTAGTTAAAATCAACGGCGCACGCTCAACGACGGCGTGACCTTGTTTTTTATAAAATTCAAGATATTTACTACGTATTTTTTGGGCATTCATGAGTGTAATTATACCATAAAATAACCCCACCTTACAGATGGGGTTTATAGATCAAATCACCAATCTCAACAGATTATTCAGCTACTTCTTCAGCTGGCTCTTCTTTTGGTTGATTCTTGCGAAGCTTTTCTGGATTGCGGATGGCTTTGTGCTTGTCAGCTGAGACTTCCTTAACCCACTTTGGCAATTTAACGCCAGCTTCTTTCAATAGCTTAACTACGCGCGGTGTTGGCTGTGCGCCATTGTCCAAATATTTCTGAGCCAATTCAACTTGGATATTTGATTCTTTAGTGTGCGGGTTGTAGCTACCGACATAAGCGACTACACGACCGCTTGATGGATGACGATGTGCTTCTTGTACCGCCAAGCGATATACTGGATAACCTTTGCGACCCAAACGTTGCAACGAATTGCTAGCATAAAATTAATTCTTCCTTTAACTCTACGTTTTATTATTCCTTACTTTAGAACAGTTTACACTATTTCTCCCATAACGTCAATCTGTTTTCACGATTCCGCCACCCAAACATTCATCGCCGTCATATATTACCGCAGATTGACCCGCGGCTACGGCACGCTCCGAAGCAGAAAGGTGCACAATATCTCCGTCAATTTTCGCGTCAAATAAAGCGCCTCGATGACGCAACCGGACTTGCACATCCTTATCTTTATGCGGTGCTTGATTAATCCAATGAATATCCGCCAGCCTAAGCTCTTTTCGCCACAAACTTTTATTATCAATCGAGCGCGACACGTAAACTTCATTTTTTCCCATATCCTTGCCCACAACATAATAAGGCAATCCACCACCGACGTTCAGCCCATGACGCTGACCAAGCGTATAGAAAATTGCGCCGTCATGCTTGCCTACAATAGAACCAGTTTGCTGGTCAATGATATTTCCTGGCGCAGTTTTAACATATTCCGACAAAAACTCACGAATTCCAACTTGCCCAACAAAACAAATTCCCATCGATTCCTTTTTACTAGCTGTCCACAAACCACGCTCTTTCGCCATTTCACGAACTTCCGCCTTAGTAAAATCGCCCAACGGAAATATGGTTTTTGACAAAGCCTCCGAAGTCACTCGATATAAGAAGTAGGTTTGGTCTTTATTATCATCACGGGCGCGCAACAATTTAGCCGACGAAGACGATTTATGAGCAACGCGCGCATAATGCCCTGTCGCAATATAATCCGCTCCAGCCGCCAACGAAGCCTCCAAAAATATCTTAAACTTCACTTCTTGATTACACATAATATCTGGGTTTGGTGTGCGGCCCGCTTGATATTCGCGAATCATATAATCGACAACGTTTTGCTTATATTCTTTCTGGAAATCAAAAACTCGAAAATCAATACCCAAACCAACCGCCACACGCTTGGCGTCAGCAACATCTTCTGCCCACGGACAATGCATTCCGGGAAGATTTCAGACCAGTTTTTCATATAAACACCCGTTACATCGTAACCCTGCTCAACCAAAAGTGCCGCAGCCACGGAGGAATCCACGCCGCCCGACATTCCAACAAAAACTTTCTTACTCATCTGGACAACCCCAGGGCAAATAGCCCAATTCTCATTAATTCACCTATTGCCAGCCACCAACCCCACGGCGTCAACCACCACCACGAGCTCCAGTTTTTATCAGAAGCGACAGGATGACTTCGAATCTTCACGTCGTTAAATTGTGCTGAAAATTCGAGTTGCGCCCGACGCATATGATATCCACTTGTCACCAAAATCACATCTTCAATTTTTCGCGAATCGACAATTTTCTTCACTTCAGCAGCGTTTTGTCTGGTCGTTTCGGAAGATTCGTCCATAACAATGGCTTTCTCGGGAACGCCGCTATTAATCGCTCGCTGATACATAGCCTTAGCGTTGGACGGACCAGTTTTATCGGCCGCCGCGCCCGACACAACGATCAACGGTGCCCAACCTTCTTTATATAATTTAATAGCCTCGTCAGTTCGCGCATTCGTATCGCCACCGCTAACAACAACTATTGCATCGGCCTTACGGCAATCGTCTTCGCCCACGCCTTGGCATTTTCCCAAATCATTAGGCGACAAATATGCGCTAAGTCCAAAAATCACCAAAGCAGCAAAAATCATCAAGCCAACTAGTTTATGGATCATCGACGAGTCCTCTTCATTTCCGCTTGCACAGCTTCGATGATAAATTCGCCAGCTCGCTTTATATTCTCATCATTGTTCAACTTGCCTAAGGTAAGCCTAGACTTCCGTCAATCTCTGATTCGCTCAGACCAACACTCGCTAGTACATGAGAACGCGTTCCAGAATTAGCCGCACAAGCGCTCCCCGTAGCTACTAAAACCCCGCGAGATTCTAATAAAAACACCAATCTTTCAGCGTCAATTCCAGAAAATGATATATTCAAAAAACTCACCAAACTTTTTTTCATATCTGACGATATCAACATCTCAGGAAAAGCCTGCCTCAAATCTTTTACCAAATTTTCTCGTAGTTTTCGCAGTCGCTTCACTTCGGCAGAACGTCGTTTTTGCGCCAATTCCAAAGCGGTCGCAAACCCAACCACGCCAGCAACGTTTTCAGTTCCGCTGCGCAGCCCCAATTCTTGACCGCCACCAAAAATATTAGCTTTCAGCGTAACGCCAGGTCGCACCCACAGTAAACCAACTTGCTTTGGGCCGTAAACTTTCGCCGCAGATAATGTCAATAAATCAACGCCCAGCCTTTTAATCTTCACATCAACTAAAGCCGCCGCCTGCGAAGCGTCTGTATGAAAAATCAACGGTAAAGATTCATCGTTTTCTTGGCGCCTGAGCCGCTCAGCTTTTACGATTTCCGCAATTTCTTCAATTGGCTGGATGTAGCCCAGCTCATGATTCACCAGCGCAACACTAACAAATCCAACGTCTGGCGTTAACATTTTTTTAACCGCGCTCGGGTCTATTCGTCCATTTCTCATTGGCGGAATTATCTTCACTTCCGAACGCGCTTTTGCGGAATTAATCACCGAGTCATGCTCAATTGCCGAAATTAAACTTGCGCCATTTGCCGCATTGAACGCCAAATTAACAGACTCAGTTGCCCCAGCTGTCATTATCAATTCATCAGCCATCACACCCAAACAGCGCGCCAGCCGAACCTTCGCGTCTTGATATTCGCGCTTTGTAAATATTGCTGGAGCGTACGGACTAGACGGATTAAAAAACTTTTCAGAAAAATATGGCAACATTGCCTCAATCACCAACGGATCCATTGGCGTGGCAGCAGCATGATCAAGATAGATATAGTCTTTATTCACTTTTTTATTATATCAAAGCGGCCGACCGGTTTGCGGATCTTTCTTATATAATTGTCGAGAAACTCGCTCGTAATATTCCTTAGTTGCCAAGACAAAATTCTGAAGCTCGTCGCCCTCCAAATAGCTATAACGATAATTCGGCTGAATCTTCAAGATTCCTTTTGGTTGCACTTCATAACGCGTCGTCAATTCTTGCCGACCACCCTTACCATCAGCAACTTCTTCATACCAAATCCAGGTATCTTTATCTAAATTAAAAAATTCTCGTCGCGCAACATACGCCGGCTTTTCGCCAAAAATTGTTGCGCCAATTTCACTTTCCAATTGGATTAGCTCGCGCTCGGTAAATTTCTTTAATGGACGATCTTTTTTACGGAATTTCAATAAAGACACCGCGTCGCTATCATCAGCAAAAACCAAACTTCGTACTTTTTTCAAAAACTTAGTCACCTACAACTCCTCTCTGTTTTGTATTCACGTAAGCGTTGAAGTGAAATACCAATTGTCTGCACGGTTTCAAGCGGACCGTTGTTAATGTGGTCAAGACTTTTTTCATAGCTACCAAGTGCTTGATTACAAAAATCAACCGCCCCATTGTCAGCAGAGTTTACCTTGATAATATTCTTAATATCCTTCCCGTCAACCGCAGCCTCCCCTAATTTAGGCTTCACTCCAGAATTATCATCGTACCTCTTGGCGTCAGGAAAAATCGCGGCAAGTTCTTTGCGAGCTTCTTTTTTGCGAGCTTCAATTTCAGGTGTTTTTGTAACACATTCCGGCGTACTATTCATTTTCTCCACTTTCAAATGCCAAAAAGTTCTTTTGTGTTGTGAAGAGTAGCTTGGCTTAAAACATCAAAATCAATACTTCTCTGCTTTGCCCAATACTCAGCCACCAACTTCACATATTCTGGCTTGTTTATATTACCACGAAACGGCACTGGTGTCAAGAACGGCGCATCAGTTTCTAGTAATAATCGCTCCAGCGGAATTGAAGCAAACAATTCTTTCTGTGATTGATCCTTTGTGAACGTACTAATTCCATTAAGTCCAACGTACAAATTTCGCGAAAAACCCTTTTCCAAATTATCGCGCGTATCTGTAAAACTATGCAACACGCCGCGAAGCCCAGGAAAATTATCGAAGATTGGCCAAAAATCATCCCAAACTGACGGCTGATCCTTCGCACCATCGCGAACATGAAAACTTACTGGCAAATCGTAATCAATCGCCATTTGAAGTTGCGCTTCCAAGCCCTCAATTTGCGTTTCCCGCGGACTGTTATTGTAATAATAATCAAAGCCCAATCTCACCAATTGCCACAATCGGAGAATTTTCCGTCTTATTCTCCAGCAAAGTTTTGACATCTCTCCAGCCATCTTTCGTATCGTGCGGATGAACACCAATTGCCACCCAAGTAAACTCATGATTCGCGGCGAATTCCACAGCCTGGCGACTGCTTCGTTGGTCAGTACCGACACAAACCATGCCAATATTCGCCTCGACCGTTTCTTTATAAAATTGCTCGCGATTGTCCGTAAAAAATTCCGTATCGTGCAAATGACAATGCGAATCTATCAGACGTAAACCCTCAGTCGCACTTTTCTTATCTGCTTCGACCATAAACTATTTAACCTGAGATTCTGTTTTCGGAGCGCGTGGATCTGGCGTGTGAATATATTTGCGCGGGAACAAAGGCGTCAATTCTGACGGCACGACACCACTAGCAAACATATCGTGAATTTTCTCGGCAGTTTGCGGCATAAATGGACGCAACATGTCGGACACTTGCAATAATGTGCCGCAAGCATGCGCCAAAATCTCGCTCAAATGCGACTCCGCTTCTGGATCTTTATCACGATTTTTAGCGACTTGCCATGGCTGAACTCGCTCAATATATTGATTCAAAGAGCGAACAATTAGCCAAATTTCGTCCATTGCTTGGTCAAACATATAACTTTCCATCGCCTGACGATATGGTCCCATATCGTGCTCTGATTGTGGAGCGTCGCCAATAACGCCCGCTTGATAACTCTGCACCATTTTAGCGACTCGCTGAACCAAATTACCCAAATCATTGCCAAGCTCACCATTATACGCAGCTTCAAACTTTTCCCAAGTAAAGTCGCCATCATCCTGCGTTGGTACGTGGCGCAAGAAATAATATCGAAACGCCTCAGCGCCGTAATCTGGAATAATATCGACTGGACCAACACCATTTCCGAGACTCTTTGCCATTTTCATTCCTCCAGAATTAATAAATCCATGAACAAGTAGAACCTTCGGAAGCGGTAAATCCAGCGCCATGAGCATTGCTGGCCAAATACCAGCGTGGAAGCGGAGAATATCCTTGCCGATGACCTGCACATCCGCCGGCCAAAAAGATTGCCACTCTTCTGGACGGTCAGGATAACCAATAACCGTAATGTAATTACTCAGAGCATCTAGCCAAACGTACATGACTTGATTATCATCACCAGGAACCGGCACACCCCAGCTAAGATTTTTACGCGGGCGAGAAACCGACACGTCTTTCAGGCCGTCTTTCATCAATTCCAAAAACTCTTTTTTACGGAATTCAGGCACAATTCTCATTTTATTTGACTCAATTGCCTGACGAATATTGTCCGAAAAAGCACTAGTTTTAAAATAGTAATTTTCCTCACTCAAACGCTGATACGGAGTCTGATGATCTGGACAAACCCCATTATTATCAGCAGCTTCTTTATCCGTAACGAAAGCTTCGCACCCCTGACAATACCAGCCTTCATACGAACCTTTGTAAATGTAACCAGCCTCAACGAGTTTCTGCCAAATATACTGCACTGCAGCAACGTGATGCGCGTCAGTTGTTCGAATAAAATCCGTCACTGAAATATTCAGCTCAGCAATCATCTTCTTAAAATTGACGTGCGTTTGATCGACATATTCTTGAGGTGTTTGATTTTGGCTAGCGGCTTTGGCGGCAATTTTATTGCCATGTTCATCTACGCCGGCTTGAAAACGAACTTCACGCCCGTTCTGTCTGGAATATCGCGCCCACACGTCTGCCAACATATAATCCATAGCGTGCCCAATGTGCGGCAAGCCGTTTACGTAAGGGATAGCAGTAGTGATGTAAGCGTGTTTCTTAGTCATAAAGAAATTATAACAGATTCAACAGATCATGACCAATGACAAAGGATTAGCCGTAGCCGCAGCTATTAGCATTGCTATAATCGGCGTCTACACACCAGCAACAGCAAGCGCCAACGGAGGGAAGTTGGCAGAGAGATTCAGTTGGATGGTGGTATAAAAATTCCAATGGAAGTTATCCAAAGAATGATTGGCAACAAATAGATGGTAAATGGTATTACTTTGATGGACGCGGATACATCACACATAGCAAATGGGAGCGTATAAAGGATTATTGGTACTATTTCAACACTAGCGGTCACATGACAGAAAACGACTGGAAAATGATTGGCGACAAGTGGTACTACTTCGACAACAAAGGTCACATGCTATCCAATCAATGGGTCGGCGACTACTACGTCGGCAGAGATGGTTACATGTTAAAGAATACTATTACACCAGACAATTATGTAGTTGGAAGCGACGGAAAGTGGGACAAGAGGTTTTCAAGAGAATTAGCAGAAAAAGCAATACTATATATTAACCCAACCCGATCCAATATCTCTAAGAGGACTACAGCTGAATTGTTCTCACAAAGCCATAAGACTAATTACGACACAGTCATCGCACTAATGGACGTGCTCTATCCAAATTACAACTATGTAAATAATGCGAAGCTGAGTATCAAGACACTAATGGAGGCTATTGATGTTCAAGCACTGCGGCGACCGGCACGACTGTGTGTTCTCTAAAAATATGCTTATAGATCGTTTAGTCTATAATAAATTCACCAAGGAAGAAGCTAAAAAAGCTCTTGATATTGTAGAAATTGATTATATCGATCAAGCTCAACAAGAAGCTAAAAAAATTTTATTGAAAGAAACCGGAGATTCAAGACGTAATATTATATATCTACTAGTGCATGGTGGAAAATTTACTAAGGAAGAGGCAGAAAAGGGAGTCGATCTCCTAAATCATGATTTTAAAGTAAACCTACGTAGAGCTATTGAATATCACTGCATTGAGAGTGACTACAACAAAGATAAAGGATATCCCAATAATGTATGGTATCTTTGGCATTCTAAGCAACATTTAATTGAAGTGCTGAGCGGTCCTAATGGTCTTGAAGGACTTTGAAAGATCGGACGTAGAGGAGATTATCGAAGAATATAGCATCAACTACACTGAGCGAGCACGACTACGAGCTATAGATATTCTGAAGAATGGAAAATATAGTAGAAGTAACTTGATAAAAACTCTTACCAACTATTGGAAGTTCGCTGAAGAAGAAGCTACCAACGCCGTTAAGGATTTAAAACACGAAAATCTGATTGATTAATTAACCTTTAATCACAAAAGCAACTCAGCCTTAAAATACTGAGTTGCTTTTTATTACAAACAACTGTCGACGGTCAATATCGCATACACGCAACTACAGCAAACCTACCGCCAATATCGCCCGATGAGTGCGAAAAATAATTTGGATTATCTGCTGTATCAATTGGCGAGATGAAAATATTTTCAGCAGGAACGCCCTCCTGGATGGCTAGCGAACGATTGAACCCTTGCATGTCTAGATAAATTCCATCAGCCGTTTGACGGCAGAAATTGTGCCAATTCGTATCATTTGTATGATCAAAATAATCCATACGATAATTTTTCTGCGTAATACTTGGTGACATCCAAATTTGTAAATCTTTTTCCTGGCTACCGCGCTCGACAAAATACTGAACGGCCTGAGACATCAACTGCGCAATCGTCGAATGCCGACCTAAATGCGCCAGCATCAACGCCCGACGCTTTGGATCATAAATGACGGTGGCGATACAGTCCGCCACTGGTAAAAACAAGCTCACGCCAGCCGCTTCGGTATATAGTGCGTCAGCAAAAATCCCCTCGCTGTTGTGTCGGATCATGTCAGCTTCAGTAACTTCGGCGATATTATCAAACGTTTGTCCTTGGTCGTATGAAATCACGTGATAGACAACGTCGTCATACTTAACACCAGTTTGATCACAAAATCGCCGCCGATTTTCCAGCACCTCAGCTATGTGGCGACCGCGAATACGATTGAGCATGGTACCGTCATCTTTCGACGAGACCGCAACCAATAGATCAGACGGAAATACGTCGGCTGGTCTGCCGCAATCATCGCGCCCGCCATTCTTTGAGCAGCCGCCGCCAATCCGTAATCGACAAATCTTCGGCGCGGACGTCAGGTGAAATATCAGCTTTTTTTAGCAACTGTTCCGTGGCATCTTTACTAATCCCCAACCCACCTCTCAAACTAGAACGCAACTTCTTGCGCTTAGCAGAAAATCCAGCCTTAACAATGCGGAAAAAATCTCTCTGATCTTCTGGAGTAATTAACGGATTATTACGAGTTCTTAAAACCACTACTTGCGAATCAACTTTTGGTGATGGCGTGAAAAACTGCCTAGGAACTTCAATATCCAGCTCCGCTTCGGCAAAAATCTGAACGCTCACAGACAGAACACTCATATTCCCAGCCTCTGCCGCAATTCTCTCGGCAACTTCTTTTTGAACCAATAGCACCGCGATGCTCGGCTTATTTTCCGCAGTCATCAATTTTTCAACAATTTTACTGGTAATGTAATATGGGACGTTAGCTACGACTTTGTAATTTTTTGGCAATTGATTCAGATCAAATTGCAATATATCTTGATTTACGACAGTTAATTTTTTCCCAGGAAATTGCCCTGGTAGTTTTCGCGCCAAATCTGCGTCAAATTCCACAGCAGTCACCGAATTAGCCCGAGCCAACAAACGACTAGTCAAGGTGCCTAGCCCCGGGCCGATCTCCAGTACGACATCATCACCCGTCAATTCGGCCGCTTCAGCAATATCCGCCAGAATTTCCGGATCCTTCAGCCAGTGCTGTCCAAGCGATTTTTTTGGTCCATGAGAAGAAGCCATTAGCGCCCATCTCCATTCGTCCAGTCGGTCGCCAAGTCGAATCCGTGCGGATGTTTGGCTGCAAATCCACCGGTATCGTAAACCTTACCTGGACCCATACTGGTCTCAACCACCGAGCATCGCGGATAATTACCATAATTAGCCGCCACCAAAATATAGCCATCCTTATCAACCTTCGCGCCGTCCGCCCTCACCGTATAAGTACCGCCGCTACCACAAGCTTTTATCACAATGTTCATAGGCAAGTCATAATACGTTTCACGATGCGCTACACCCTTAGAGTCGGTAAATATCTGCGCGCCCTTACTTTTCGTCAATGGATTTTTAGGCTTCGTGCCAATTATTTCAATCTGCTTCTTCGGCTGCTTTGTGATTTCGCTAGCAACCTCCTTACGACTAATCTCGCGCTCATTCTCTACCTCAACCTGATAAGTCACCTTCCGCACGCCTTTTTCTCCAAGTTGTTTAACACTCTTAAATCCAATCGGCTGAGAATCGTCCTTAATCTGCTCAATATCAAAATTAATATCAACTTCTTCAGTTATCGTTCGCTGTTTTGATCGTTCAATCTTCATTACCAAACCCACGCCGTTCACCAAAAGATCGTCAGAATTCGTAAAATGCGTCTTGTCCTCGCGATACAAAGTCAGCCCAGCGGCCTTCGCAATCAAGGCTGGCGTTTGTTCGGCAGTAGTTATTTTCAGGCGTTTATTTCCATCGACGATTGTTATTGGACGAGCGCGGAAAATATTGACCTGGTATTTTGCGCCGGTCAGTTCCATATCAATATTTGGCTCAACCGCGTCAATCTTTTCGTCGATCGTAATCTTAGCTGCACGCAAAGCCTGCCGAACGGTCAATGCGTTTGTGATAATCGTCTTTTCTTCACCGCGATCATAAATACGAGACCAAATGCTCACCAGAAGTATTTCCGTCAGCAAACGAAATCATTGGAGTCGCAATCGCAACCAACACAGCCAATCCAATAATTTTTTTCCCAAAAAATAAACCTTTTGCGCGCATAATCATATAATAACTCGTTAACCTAGTCAAATAAATTATACCAAATTAAGCACTTTTTTTATCTATAGACTACAACCAACTTACGCCACCAGCGTTAGTCTACCACCATTTTTTGGCGATTCCATGCATTGTAAGCTCCCAGCCCAACTACCATATCTACTTACGGCATAATTATTGAAAACTCTAATCTGACAAACTGGATCACTTTGCCAGTTTGGACAAGCCTGAGAAAGCTTATTTATATTCGTCTGACCGAGCCCAGCATATTGTCCATTCCTAGCCGTTGTTCGCCAAGTTGACTCTTTCGTAAAAATGAAGTTCACGTAGCCATAATCATCAGGGCTAATACCAGCCGCAGACATCCAATCCGAATGAGATCCAGAAGGTAAACTAACTTTCGTCCCCACAATCTCAATCTGCTTCTTTGGCTCTTTTGTCACAACACTAGCGATTTCCTTACGGCTCACCTCCACGCCGTTCTTCATTTCGATTTCATAAGTGACATTTTTCTTACCATTCTCGCCCGCCTGTTTTACTTCGCGATACCCCGAATCTCGATTCGCGTCTTGAACTTTTTCAACCTCAAATTTCACATCTTCTTCTGCGGTTATAGTTTGCTTGCCATTACGCCAAAGTTCAATTTTCATTCCAGGAATAATTTTCGCCGAACGATCCACAGATAGCGTATCATCTTTCTTCGGATCAATATTCTTCTCTTTCAATAGCTCGCCAACCGTCTTAGCGTGTGTGCGAATGACAGATTCTTTGCCATAAAGTACAAAATTAACCATCGAGGCTCTGTCAATTTTCATCACCATGTTTGCGCCATCAACCGCCATGTTATCGGAATTGGATAGAGTAGTTTTGTCCTCTTCAAAAACTTCAATTCCAGCAGCCTTCGCAATCAAAGCCGGCGTCTGCTCGGCGGTAGTTACCTTTAGACGCTTATTTCCATCGACGATTGTTATTGGACGAGCGCGGAAAATATTAATATTGTACTTCTCTGCCACCATCTCCGAATCAAGACTCGGCTCGACTACGTCTTGACGTTCATCAATAGAAAACTTAGCCAATTTCAAAGCCTCGCGAATCGTCCTCGCTTTTGTAACAATCGTCTTTTCTGCACCCCTGTCGTAAATCGTCACCAACTTTTCGCCAGCCTTAGTTGCTGGCTTAGTAGCATCAGCCAATGCTTGATTGACGAAAAATAAACCGCCAACCAGCATCAATATCGCGCCAGAAACGAACGTAATTTTCTTAGAATAGTGTTTTGCTTGTAATCTTATACCCATAAGTTCACACCCACAACGCAGGTATTCTTATTATATCAAATTTTCTCCAAGCGCGCGAACTCGACGTTCAACTTCTTAATATTTCCATTGTCAAACTGAACCGTAACACTCAACCCTTCGCTATCAATAATTTTCCCCGAACCAAAACTCGGACTGCGAACTCGATCGCCAACTTCCAAACCAATATCTTCCGAATAAAAATCAGGTTCTATAATCGGCTGAGCTGGTCTATCAACACCACCGGCCATCAAACCCATCTCGTCCAAAAACCTCGATGGCATATTATAGCCGATCTGACCAAATTGCGTCCGAGAGCTGGCACAGCTAACGAACAACTCTTCCCTCGCCCGAGTCACACCAACATAACACAATCGGCGCTCCTCTTCGACGTCATCAGCATTGCCACTATCAAACACTCTTGCGTGCGGCAAAATCCCCTCTTCCAATCCCGCCAGAAAAACCACCGGAAACTCCAAGCCTTTAGCCGCGTGAAGCGTCATGAGCGTTACTTGCTGATCAGCAGTCGTATCCGTCGAAGACATCAAAGCCATCTCTTCTAAAAACGTCGCCACATCAACGTAAGCCTTCGCCTCCGACAAAAGCACGCCGATATTTTCCATTCGCTCCTCAGCTTGCGGTGTTTCGTCGTTTATAAAATCTTCATAGCCAGTACTTTTCATGATCTTTTCAATCAGTTCGGCTGGAGATCCGTCAATTTCCTGCTGCAAATCGTGCAATTTTTGACCAAACTCTAGCAACGGACGTTTTGCACGCGCCGTCAAAGTATCCGCCTCCTCAACCATCAGCAACCCGCTAATTATGTCTTTCCCTGAAGCGTCATTCCAGTCCAAAAACTTAGAAATACTCACCGCGCCAACGCCACGTTTTGGTGTATTCACAATTCGCAAAAAACTAACTCGATCACTCGGCTGATATAACAATCGAAGATATGCTAACAAATCCTTAACGACCGCTCGATCCAAGAATCGCAGACCGCCGACGATTTTATACGGAATATAACTCTGACGCAGGGCTCGCTCAATTGCGTAACTTTGCGCATTCGTTCGGTACAACACCGCCACGTCACCATATTGACGACCGTTCGCAATTTGCGCCTGAATCTCATTCGCAATCGCCAAAGCCTCCTCAGACTCATTGTATAATTGCCATAATTTCGGCTCAACACCGTCGCCATTCGCCGTCCATAAATTTTTTTATCAGTTCTATGAATATTATGGCTAATCAGCGCATTTGCCATATTCAAAATCGCGCCAGTCGAACGATAATTTTGCTCCAACTTAACCACCGTCGTGCCTGGAAAAATCACGCTCAAAATTGAGAATATTAGTATAATCAGCCCCGCGAAAACTATAAATCGACTGAGCGTCATCACCAACCACGCATAAATTGCGACGCGAATTCACCAGCAACTTAATTAGCATATATTGCACCGCATTCGTGTCCTGATACTCGTCAATCAAAATATGCTCGAATTGCTGCTGCCATTTTATGGCGAATATCCGGCTTGTTTCGTAACAATTCAACAGTTTTTATCAATAAATCGTCAAAATCCAACGCCGAAGCATCTTTCAAAGCTTTTTCATAAGCAAAAAACAATTCAGCTATTTTTTGCTCTCTTGGGCCGCGAGTCGAAGCCGAAAAATCCTCAGCATTTCGCATTTCATTTTTAGCGTTTGAAATAACCGAAAGTACAGCTCGAGGTTTAATATCTTTATCAGTCAAGCCGCGAGACTTCATAATTTGCTTCATCAAGCTTATTTGATCATCGGTATCGTAAATTAAGAATCGCTTATTCAGACCAATATTTTCGCCGTCCATCCGCAACATTCGCACGCAAATACTGTGAAAAGTTCCCATCCACGGCATAAATTGCCGATTTTCAGAATCTTCACCCAATATTTGCGCCAATCGCTGACGCATTTCCTTCGCGGCTTTATTGGTAAATGTAACCGCCAATATTCGACTAGGAAATATCTTCAACTCGCCAATCAAATAGGCAATTCTATGGGTCAGGGTTTTAGTCTTTCCAGATCCGGCTCCAGCCAAAATCAACAGTGGCCCATCAGCGTGCGTTACCGCTCGAGCCTGCTCGCTATTTAATCCGTCAGTAAAATTAGACATATATCTATTTTATCAGCAAAAAGTACGAAACAGCGCCACCAGCCATACCAATTGCCAAAAATAGAACAATAAGCAACGCTATTAATAGTCCAGATTTTTTCTTTTCTTTGTCGGCTGAAGGCTTTACTTCTGTAGATACGGCGGCAAACATCGGTGCCGGCTCAGAATCCATAGTTTCTTTTTCGGATAATTCGGAAGACTCAATCAAAGAGCTGTCGATGTCGGTGGACATTTTATCGTCTGAATCTTCAGGAACGCCAGCCTCCTCAATTGCTATAATTTCTGGACTCAAATCCATTGGCGAGTCGGGTGCATCGCCCAAAGAATTTTCGCTCATGCTGTAATTAGATAAATTGGTATTGTATTGATGTTCCAATTTTACATCCTCAGAATCAGCAGACATAGACGCATCTTCATCGCTATTCATCTCAGAACTAGTCATAGTTTGGTTAACGGAACCAAGCGGTCGCTTCTCCACTTCAACATTAGCAATAAACGGAGACTCTAGCGGCGTAGTCATCGGTGCAGCAGGAGCTTCGCTATTACTTACGGCTAATGATTGAGCTATCTTATCAGTCAATGACAACTCCTCAGCAGGCGTATCTTCAATCTCCGCAAAAGTAGATTCATTGTGCACGTCTTTAAGATCAGGTGTATCACTAGGACTATCTGATTGAGCAACTATGTCAGACATTTCTTTCCCTACCGCAGAATGCCTATTATTTGTGCTAATCACGTCCACCAAATCAGGCGAAGGTTGAATCGTTGTGCCAGTGCGGGATGGAGCGGGAGCAGCAGGTTTTTTTGGATAGTGCTGACAGATGAAGGTCTAACAACATCCATGAAACGACCAGTCGAGCGTCTCGCAACTAACGGAGCAGCTTTTGACTTCGCTAGCAGCCACACCAGGAGCTCTGTTAGCTATTGAGTCGTTAGCAACTTTCTCGCTCGTAGCACTATCAACCTCTTTAGAAATCGTATTGTCACTAGAAGGCTCTTTTTTTGCTCCAGGCTGAGAGGTCGATGATAAAGGAGCAGAAGCAACAGACGAAGGCGTAAATGGAGTTACTGGAGGTGCAAAGCTAGTACCAATAGAATTCTCTGACACAGGTTTTTCCTCTACGGGCGCAGACGCAGAAACCTCACTATTATTTTCATTAGCCACCACTGGAGCTTCCTTTTCTCGCTGCTTATCCATAAGAGAGCTTACCGCTCTATCCAACTCATCAAAATCAATATCTGTCATATGCCCCCTATTTTTTAACCTTTATGCGCTTTCGAGATTATCTCCTTAAATTGATATGCATCCAAACTGGCTGCCCCAACCAATAAACCATCAAGTTCATCAATTGCCAAATAATCCGCGGCGTTTATTGAAGCAATACTTCCACCATAAACAACTCGAACTGATTCCGCCGCTTTTTTACCATACAAATGAGAAATATGTCGTCGAATCATCTGTGTAGCTTTTTTTACATCAGACGCTTTAGCGCTGTCGCCAGTGCCGATCGCCCAAACTGGCTCATACGCAATAACCACTTCATCCAGCTCATCCGCCGTCACGTTAGCCAGACCACTAGTCAATTGATCAGCCAGAACATCCTTCGTTTCGCCAAGAGTCTTCTCTTGAATCGTTTCACCAACACACAGAATCGGATGAATACGATTTCGAATTGCCGCCTGAACTTTCAGTCGAATATCTTTTTCGCTTTCAATGAAAATATAGCGACGCTCCGAATGACCAATTATCACATAATCAGCAATTCCACGAAGATGCGCCGCTGGAATTTCTCCCGTATACGCCCCCGAATCTCGCCAATAGCAGTTCTGAGCCGCCAACTTAGCGATCCGACGATTAATTTGCAAACTCAAACTCTGCAGCGTCAAAATAGTAGGCGCCAGCACCACTTCAACATCTCTATGCGATGGCAGCGTATTCATCAGCTTATGCAAATATAAGCTAGCCTCTTGCATATTGAAGTTCATTTTCCAGTTACCAATGATTAACTTTTTTCTCATGAGATAATCCTTATGCTTAGTTTATCACCTCAAACCGTATGCGTCTAGTAAACTTTCAATTCCAGGTAATTTTTTACCAGCCATCAAGGCCATACTAGCTCCGCCACCAGTGGAAACATGAGTAAAATTGGCGCCGTCATGCCCGTCCCATTTCAATATAAAATCAGCCGTATCTCCGCCGCCGACTATTGAAACAACTCCTTTATTCTGAGCAATAGCTAGCGCTACTCGTGCCGAACCAATTGCAAAATTATCAATCTCAGCATAGCCCAGCGGACCATTCCAAATAACCATCTTCGCGCCGGCCAGTATTTCGTGAATTTCTCAATTGTCTGACTTCCAATATCCAGCGCCATATCTGAGTTCTTTATTTTATCAATATTAACTTCTTGACGAGGAAAATCCTTAGAAATCTCTGGCGCAACTGCCACATCAATCGGCAATACCAAAAAATCGTCAACATTCTCTACGCCAACCTTAGCCGCCGCCAAATCATAAATTTCCGCGACAACCTTTTCCATTCCTGACTCGAACACGCTCTTGCCGACATTAAATCCACGACAATGTAAAAACGTGTTTGACATAGCGCCGCCAATTAAAATCCGATCCGCCTTTTTAATCAGACGCTTAATCAGCAATATTTTATCGCTAACTTTCGCGCCGCCAATAACCGCAATCAACGGACGTTTTGGCTTATTCATCGCCTCGGTGATAGTTACATATTCTTTTTCTAATAGTAATCCCGCTAGTCCTGGAACACACAACGTAATCGCATGAGTACTGGCGTGCGCCCTGTGCGCGACCGCAAATCCGTCCTGCACAAAATAATCCGCTCGGACAGCGCGTTGAATTGACTTGGCAAATGTTAAATCATCAGCCTCCTCCTCGTCATAAAAGCGTAAATTCTCCAACATAAGAATGCTGCCTCGTGGCGCGCGGCGAACAGCTTGATGAACGACTTCGCCCACGCAATCATCCAGCAATTCCACCGGACGGCTCAGCAACTTGGATAGATGATCTGCGACGACTTTCAGGCTAAACTTAAGATCCTTACCTTTTGGTCGCCCCAGATGAGACATGATAACAATCTTGCAATTCTGTTCCAGCAAATATCGGAGTGTGGGCAGCGAAGCACGAATTCTTAGATCATCAGAAATCTGACCGCGCTTTGTTAGCGGCACATTATAATCTGCTCGCAGAAGAATAGTTTTTCCACGTAGATCAACGTCGCGAATTGTTTGCTTCGGAAATTTTCTGCCCACCCAAATTCTCCTTATGACAATGTCTTGACTTGAATATTGTCAGTTTTGCCTGGCTCTGGATTGTGACCACTAACAAGCACAACCGTAACTGGGTCTGCACCAAAATAGCCTTCTTGTTTCAACTCGTCAGCTAGCTTAGTTGCTGCATTGGGTCGTTTGGTCGAACATATGGACGAGAAGCGTACCTTAGCGCCAACTTTTGCGCGGTCTTCACGTCTTCGGTCACACAAACAATTGGTAGGTTCGGACGATATGCGGCAACGTTAATTGCAGTAGCACCAGTGTGTGTTTCCGCAATAATAGCTCGAGCCTTAATTCTCCTTGCCAATTGAGCTGCTGTGTAGCTTAAAATCGCGTCAGTTTTTTCACGCATTTCAGCCTTTTCTACCAACATTACTTCACTGTGTTCTTGAGTGTAAATAATAGTCTTGCGCATCGCGCGAACGGTTTCAACAGGATATTTACCATTGGCAGTCTCATCAGACAACATAACTACGTCAGCGCCTTGGATTACGGCATTAGCAACGTCACTTACTTCAGCACGACTTGGCTCTGGATTGTCAACCATACTACCCATCATTTGTGTCGCAACGATCACTAGCTTGCAATATTTACGACACAAGGCAATAATTCGACGTTGTACAACTGGGACAATTTCCGCACCAGCTTCCACTGCCAAGTCACCGCGAGCGACCATAATACCATCACTAGCCTTAACGATTTCCTCCAAATTCTCTGGATCAACGGCAGACTTAGTCTCAATCTTGGCAATAATATTGGCTGTCGAACCTAGGTCTGTCAATCGACGACGCAAATCAATAATGTCATCAGCTTTTTGAATAAAACTCAACGCAACGTAATCAAAATCTTGGTTCGCGCCCCATTCCAAATCGTTAATATCTTTCTGAGTAAGAATATCGCCACCAAAATCTGTGTCTGGCAAATTCAAACCCTTACGGCTCATCAAAAAACCGTCGTTCTGAACCTCTACGCGAATTGCAGTTGGACTAACAATTTCTCGTACAACCGTCCTGATCTTGCCGTCAAACATGTAAAGTGGCTCGCCGACTTTCATCTTCTCCGCCAAATTGTACTGCACCGGCAAATTGAAGCTGCCGTCATGTTCAGTAATTTCCGAATCCAAGACCAACATATCGCCAACCTTAACATTCAGCATGTTATCTTTCAAAACGCCCAAGCGAATCTTCGGACCTTGCAAATCTTGTAAGATTGCGACAGGCTTGCCCAACTGTTTACTAGCTGTGCGCACCCAATTGATCTGCTCAATTCTCTCCTCATTAGCGCCGTGGCTAAAGTTCATACGGATGCCGTTAACGCCGGCCTCCAACAATTGGTAAACCTTTTCTTGGCTGAACGTTGCTGGCCCAATTGTTGCTAATATTTTTGTTCGTTTAAATATATTATCACTCATTTTTAAAATTATATCACGAAATAACAGTGATGAAAAATGCTTGATATAATATCATATGACAGTAATCATTAGCAGGAAATAAGCTTGCAAAACCCTCAAGACAAAATTTTAATTGGTGAAGCCTATTATTTTGATGTGGTAGGTAGGCAAATTGTTGCTAAAGGATTTGGTCAGTTTGACCCTGCCAATTACCATCTTAAGGCAGAACTTTCGACAACAACCCCAGGCACATACAATAAGTTATTTATCGTCATAAAAACTCGCTCACAATACGTAACGCCTTTTGCATTTTACCGCAAACAGCTTAGCGAAAACTCTGTTTACACCCCCGCTTATGATGTTCGCGCCTACCTAAAATGGCCAGTCAACGCTGACATAGAATCAATTCTTCGAAAATCAACTACAATAAATATTCTCATTAACGCAGAACATGCACCTGATACCGCAATCACCAATGTCGACATGAAAAATATTACCAGTACAATTATTAAAAGGGCGGTCACTTCTAGAATATGTTATGCTACCTATAAAAATATTGATCTCACCATATCATCAACCCATTCGATCCTCCGCACAAATAAAATGACAATCAGTACAGACAAATCTCGGCTTCAGCCCTACCTCAATTACACCTTTTCTCGCACAAAAGGATCTTTCCAGATAACTGATATCGGTAAAATACTTCTCGCGTTTCAATTATATTGGATTAGCCACTTCGACAATACGCATTGCTCTATACAATCAGTGGATTTGCACGGAATCGCAACACTGCATCTCGCGAATCCTTTTTTAGAAGCTGTATCTCCAACCAAATACCGCCCCTCAATAAGTCTACAAGATTCCATGGAATCATTAACTCTTATAAAAATGACCCATTTTTTCATCAACCCAAACCGCCAAAAAACTCTTGGGTCTTATAGTAAAATTGGGCTAGCTTTCACGCGAATTATCGATTATCGTTTTCATACAAATTCAAATGTATTTCATATGAATATTGCAAATCTAATTTTTGCCCTTCAAAGTTTTGCAGAAGGAATCGCAGAAAACGAACTTAAAAAGCAGCATAGAAAGGCAAAAAATGAAACAGTTAAAAGTATTGAAAAAGCTATTCAGTTAATTCAGCTCAGCGGTGATATTAACGATAATGTTAAAAAATTCTACAATAAGCCAACCAATACAGTCTATCATCTTTTAACTCGCCCAACTTTCAACCAGTCTCTCAATATCGCCCTAGGAAAATTAGGAATAAGCATAGAAAATCATAAGACAATGCTAAAAGTAATACAGAAGGCTCGACAACAAGTTGTGCATAGCGAAGGTTATGACGTTGAATTTCTCTTAGGTATTCTTACTAGCACCGTGTCACAGATAGAGATTGGTGAAAAAGATCCAAAAACTAAATTCGTTCGTATTGACGGCCAACTCGAAAAACTTTATATACTACTACGCGAAATGATAATAAGATATTTTGATAATTACAGCAACTAGCGAACTTCCAAACTACCATCAACATGCGAGATCAGTGGATCAAGCAAAAACTCAATGGCTCGTCGATTTCCAGTTGTTATTTCCACAACAGAATTCATGCCTGGAATCATTTTCAGCTCAATATTTTTCGAGGTTTTTAGACTATCAAGCTTAACTCTAATCCGATATATTAACCCCAATTTATCGTTAACTATCGCATCTGGGCTAATCGATTGAACAACCCCACTCAAATAACCATATCGCTGGAACGAATATGCATCAACTTTCACAACAACTCGTTGGCCAACATTTACAAAACCAATATCCCTACTTTGTAGCGACGCCTCCACAACAAGCGACTCTTCAAGCGGCGTAATCTCGGCAATTATTTGAGTCGCCGACACCACGCCACCAATGGTATTTGTCTTTAAAGACAATACTGTACCGTCAACTGGTGCCACAATTGTTGTCTGTTCTAATGCCACCCTAGCTCTTGACAGAGAATTTTCAAGTTCAATAATTTTATTGTCCTGAGAGATTGCAGTAGCCGCATTACTCACCCGAAGTTCATTTAAGCTCACTGCGGCTTGATTTCGCATTATCTATTGCAGACTCCACCTGGACCATCTGCTGCTTTTGTGAAGATAACGACGATTCAAGAGAAGCAATATTCTGTCTTACAGAATTAAGATCACTACGAAGATGCATTTGCTGTAATGGATTTCCACGTTCAATTAACTTGTTGATTTCCTGCTCTTTGGCTTTATTCTGAGCCAGCATATTATCCAGGTTTTTAATCGCACTATCCAATTGAGAAAACTGCTTCTGAAGATTTGTTAAATTTGTTGAGGAAAGAAGCTTCCTAGATTCCAATATATCATTTTGCGCATGCATTTTTTCAATCAAACTTTGCTTAGTCTCCTCTGTTAAACCTGACTTATTGATATCATCCATGACAATTGAAGACGAGACTCCTTTTGCGATAGATCTCTCAATTTTAGCAATAGCTAAAGTCTTCTCCACCGATTCGACATTCTGCTGAGCGACTTTTTTATCTAACTCAACCACAATATCACCTTTTTTAATGTGCTGACCTTCGTGTACTTTTATATCAACAATTGTACCTGACACTGACGATTGTAAAATTTTTGTACCGCTTTCCGATGCTAATTTCCCTTGACCTGAAACAACCACGTCCAACTTTCCAAATACAACCAAGCTCCAGCAATCACCAACAATAAAACTGTTATCCAAATAACAATATGTCCGAGCGGAGAGGCTGGTGTTTCAATAATCTCTTGAGCGGCTGGCAAAAATTCATATTGCAAGCGCCGATCTCGATATCGCCAATACGCTGATAACTTAGACATCTTCACCTCCCATTTGTTGATTATACAAATAAGCATACAGGCCATTCTTTTTCAGCAACACCCGTGGCGTTCCATACTCCACTAATTGGCCCCTATCAATTGCCATAATTTTATCAACTGATTTCAATGTTGATAGCCGATGTGCGATTATAATAACAGTCCGTCCGGCAACAATTTGTTTCAAATTTTTCTGAATGACATTTTCTGATTCATAATCAAGCGCGGAAGTTGCCTCATCAAAAATCAATATCTTTGGATCATGGAGTAGTGCTCTTGCGATTGCTATGCGCTGTTTTTGCCCGCCAGACAAACCCTCACCACGCTCACCAACTTGCGTATCATAACCTTCTGGTAGCTCTAATATAAAATCATGTGCTCCCGCAATTTTTGCAACACGAACAATTTCTTCCATGCTCGCCGAAGGCTTGTGTATACAAATGTTTTCACGAACGCTAGCATTAAACAGAAAATTCTCCTGCAGAACAACACCAATTTGCCTCCTCAGCCAAGATGGATCAGTTGTCGCAATATCAACCCCGTCAATGAGAATTTTTCCTGATTCTGGAGTATACAATCTTTGCAATAGTTTTGATATTGTGCTCTTTCCAGATCCGCTTCGCCCAACTACGCCCACAACTGTCCCCGGATGAATGCCAAAAGACACATTACGAATCACCTCCGGCCCATCTAGCGTATATCGAAAATAGACCTTATCAAAACGAATGTCACCTTTTATGCTTGGTAATCGAGATTTAGCCGGATCAAGGGTTGGTTCAGTTTTATTATTAAAAATATCTCCCAATCGCTTAATTGACACTCCTGCTTGCTGAAAATCCTGCCAAGATTGTACCAGCCGCAGTACTGGCCCACTCACTCGACCCGACAACATTCGAAACGCAATAAGAGCACCGATGGTCAAGCTGCCAGACATTACCATATGCGCACCAAACCATAAAATAGCAATATCAGAAATCTTCTGAATAAACTGACCGATTATACCGGCATTATTTGATAAAATTGATGTCTTATAACCAGCTCGAACATAGCTAGCAAGTCGTCCCTCCCACTTCTTTGCAGTTCCGGCTCTAGCGCAAAAGACTTAATGGTTTGGACACCATTGATTGACTCCACCAGATATGATTGTGCTTCGGCGCCAGTATTAAATCGCTCGTCCAACCGATATCTAAATAGAGGCGTCACAATAGCAGATAGTATTACGAACACTGGCAAGCTAGCTAGAACAACCCATGTCAACGTCGTACTATACCATATCATTATAACGATATATACAAATATAAAGCACAGATCAATAACCGTTGTCATTGGCACACCTGTCAGAAAAGAGCGGACTTTTTCTAGCTCCATGACCCGAGCAGTCGTGTCGCCAACGCGCCGAGTCTCAAAGTATCGTAGCGGCAATGCAAATAGATGACGAAACAGCCGCGAACTTAAAATCACATCGATTCGGCTCGTGGTGTGAGTAAAAATATAACTTCGCGCAATACCAAGCATCATCTCAAATAACGCAACAACAATCAGCCCAAATACAATCACGTCTAGTGTCGATACGCTATGGTGTGCTAACGCCTTATCAATCACAACTTGCGTGAGAATCGGTGCAAGTAACCCTATAATCTGTAAAATAAACGCCGCCAGCAGTACTTCTAATAATGGCCTCCTGTATTTTATGATCGTCGGAATAAACCATTTGACATCAAACTTACGCTCGACATCCTTCCAAAACCGTTGCGCAAATAACAATGCTCGACCAGTCCATTCTTTCTCAAACGCCACTCTTTCGATAATTTGAGGTGGCGAACCGTCAGGCATCAGTATAAGTAGTTTACCGTTGTCAATGCGCGCCAAAACAGCAAACTTATCTTTCTTCATACCAACAATCACTGGCATTGGTAATTTTTCCAGCTGCTTATATTTAACCGTAGATATCTTAGCCTTTAACTTCAGAGTTCGGGCGGCACGAAGCATATCAACCTCATTCATAATACCCTCCTCCAATGCCAGGGCGTGCTCCAGCTGCTCAGGATCAGCTGCAATACCATGAAATTGTGCAATCATAATAAAGCAGTACAAGCCTGGGTCTATTGAGTTTGATTTTTGTGACTTCTCTAACATACACACAATCCAAGCCCACCAGATTTTATCAAAAGTGTAGCAAAAAAGTTGTAAAGACCAAAGCTTAAGCGGTTGGAGCTGTCCAGTATTGCGTAACTATAGATTCTACTTGAGATGGCTGGCTGGACAATGCCTGCTGCCAGGTCATTCCCGTATCCTTCTGGAAGGTAGACATTGCTTGAATCAAACTCTCGATCTGTGTATGTGTGATAAATTTATCATCTTCAGATGTAAACGTTTCAATCTTATAATTATCTCCTCGATACCATGAGTCAATTACCACTGAATCCAGAGATCCCGGCATATATACCACTAAATCGTCACTGCGCCGCTCAAAAATAACATCCTGTAACTTATGCTTCAACCGAACTTCATCGGCAAGGCCGTTCATGTCATAAATCCTGTCTACCCCATCTCCTTTGTTGAAGATGTAGATATCATCACCGTAACCACCGCGAAGTGTGTCATTACCCGCGCCACCAATGAGGGTGTCGTTGCCATCGTTGCCATGGAGCCAGTCGTTACCGGAGTCGCCGTAAAGGAGATCGTTGCCGATTCGACCGTAGATAGTGTCGTTACCATCAAGACCGTGAATAATGTTGTCCTGGTCGTCATGGCCACTCAATGTATCGCCATCCCCAGATCCTGTAATAGTGCGAACTTGTTCGTAAATGTAGGCGGCATCTATGGTGGTGCCGTCAGAGAAAAGTATCTTCTCTACCTTGAAAGTGTCGGTTGGACGAGAGTAATCGCCGTCATTAAAGTAATTTTTAATGGATATAGCATCGCCGTTATCTCCAACGGTAATATACAGATTTTTTTACCAGAAGAATCGTAGCGGAAGAATTTTTAGATCTTTCAGTGTAATACCCTCACCAAACTGGATAGCATCGTTGTCGCCACGCTCTTCTTCAATGTAGTCTACCCCATCTCCTTTGTTGAAGATGTAGATATCATCACCGTAACCACCGCGAAGTGTGTCATTACCCGCGCCACCAATGAGGGTGTCGTTGCCATCGTTGCCATGGAGCCAGTCGTTACCGGAGTCGCCGTAAAGGAGATCGTTGCCGATTCGACCGTAGATAGTGTCGTTACCATCAAGACCGTGAATAATGTTGTCCTGGTCGTCATGGCCACTCAATGTATCGCCATCCCCAGATCCTGTAATAGTGCGAACTTGTTCGTAAATGTAGGCGGCATCTATGGTGGTGCCGTCAGAGAAAAGTATCTTCTCTACCTTGAAAGTGTCGGTTGGACGAGGTAATCGCCGTCATTAAAGTAATTTTTTTAATGGATATAGCATCGCCGTTATCTCCAACGGTAATATACAGATTTTTTTACCAGAAGAATCGTAGCGGAAGAATTTTAGATCTTTCAGTGTAATACCCTCACCAAACTGGATAGCATCGTTGTCGCCACGCTCTTCTTCAATGTAGTCTACCCCATCTCCTTTGTTGAAGATGTAGATATCATCACCGTAACCACCGCGAAGTGTGTCATTACCCGCGCCACCAATGAGGGTGTCGTTGCCATCGTTGCCATGGAGCCAGTCGTTACCGGAGTCGCCGTAAAGGAGATCGTTGCCGATTCGACCGTAGATAGTGTCGTTACCATCAAGACCGTGAATAATGTTGTCCTGGTCGTCATGGCCACTCAATGTATCGCCATCCCCAGATCCTGTAATAGTGCGAACTTGTTCGTAAATGTAGGCGGCATCTATGGTGGTGCCGTCAGAGAAAAGTATCTTCTCTACCTTGAAAGTGTCGGTTGGACGAGAGTAATCGCCGTCATTAAAGTAATTTTTTTAATGGATATAGCATCGCCGTTATCTCCAACGGTAATATACAGATTTTTTTACCAGAAGAATCGTAGCGGAAGAATTTTTAGATCTTTCAGTGTAATACCCTCACCAAACTGGATAGCATCGTTGTCGCCACGCTCTTCTTCAATGTAGTCTACCCCATCTCCTTTGTTGAAGATGTAGATATCATCACCGTAACCACCGCGAAGTGTGTCATTACCCGCGCCACCAATGAGGGTGTCGTTGCCATCGTTGCCATGGAGCCAGTCGTTACCGGAGTCGCCGTAAAGGAGATCGTTGCCGATTCGACCGTAGATAGTGTCGTTACCATCAAGACCGTGAATAATGTTGTCCTGGTCGTCATGGCCACTCAATGTATCGCCATCCCCAGATCCTGTAATAGTGCGAACTTGTTCGTAAATGTAGGCGGCATCTATGGTGGTGCCGTCAGAGAAAAGTATCTTCTCTACCTTGAAAGTGTCGGTTGGACGAGAGTAATCGCCGTCATTAAAGTAATTTTTTTAATGGATATAGCATCGCCGTTATCTCCAACGGTAATATACAGATTTTTACCAGAAGAATCGTAGCGGAAGAATTTTAGATCTTTCAGTGTAATACCCTCACCAAACTGGATAGCATCGTTGTCGCCACGCTCTTCTTCAATGTAGTCTACCCCATCTCCTTTGTTGAAGATGTAGATATCATCACCGTAACCACCGCGAAGTGTGTCATTACCCGCGCCACCAATGAGGGTGTCGTTGCCATCGTTGCCATGGAGCCAGTCGTTACCGGAGTCGCCGTAAAGGAGATCGTTGCCGATTCGACCGTAGATAGTGTCGTTACCATCAAGACCGTGAATAATGTTGTCCTGGTCGTCATGGCCACTCAATGTATCGCCATCCCCAGATCCTGTAATAGTGCGAACTTGTTCGTAAATGTAGGCGGCATCTATGGTGGTGCCGTCAGAGAAAAGTATCTTCTCTACCTTGAAAGTGTCGGTTGGACGAGAGTAATCGCCGTCATTAAAGTAATTTTTTTAATGGATATAGCATCGCCGTTATCTCCAACGGTAATATACAGATTTTTTTACCAGAAGAATCGTAGCGGAAGAATTTTAGATCTTTCAGTGTAATACCCTCACCAAACTGGATAGCATCGTTGTCGCCACGCTCTTCTTCAATGTAGTCTACCCCATCTCCTTTGTTGAAGATGTAGATATCATCACCGTAACCACCGCGAAGTGTGTCATTACCCGCGCCACCAATGAGGGTGTCGTTGCCATCGTTGCCATGGAGCCAGTCGTTACCGGAGTCGCCGTAAAGGAGATCGTTGCCGATTCGACCGTAGATAGTGTCGTTACCATCAAGACCGTGAATAATGTTGTCCTGGTCGTCATGGCCACTCAATGTATCGCCATCCCCAGATCCTGTAATAGTGCGAACTTGTTCGTAAATGTAGGCGGCATCTATGGTGGTGCCGTCAGAGAAAAGTATCTTCTCTACCTTGAAAGTGTCGGTTGGACGAGAGTAATCGCCGTCATTAAAGTAATTTTTAATGGATATAGCATCGCCGTTATCTCCAACGGTAATATACAGATTTTTACCAGAAGAATCGTAGCGGAAGAATTTTAGATCTTTCAGTGTAATACCCTCACCAAACTGGATAGCATCGTTGTCGCCACGCTCTTCTTCAATGTAGTCTACCCCATCTCCTTTGTTGAAGATGTAGATATCATCACCGTAACCACCGCGAAGTGTGTCATTACCCGCGCCACCAATGAGGGTGTCGTTGCCATCGTTGCCATGGAGCCAGTCGTTACCGGAGTCGCCGTAAAGGAGATCGTTGCCGATTCGACCGTAGATAGTGTCGTTACCATCAAGACCGTGAATAATGTTGTCCTGGTCGTCATGGCCACTCAATGTATCGCCATCCCCAGATCCTGTAATAGTGCGAACTTGTTCGTAAATGTAGGCGGCATCTATGGTGGTGCCGTCAGAGAAAAGTATCTTCTCTACCTTGAAAGTGTCGGTTGGACGAGAGTAATCGCCGTCATTAAAGTAATTTTTAATGGATATAGCATCGCCGTTATCTCCAACGGTAATATACAGATTTTTACCAGAAGAATCGTAGCGGAAGAATTTTAGATCTTTCAGTGTAATACCCTCACCAAACTGGATAGCATCGTTGTCGCCACGCTCTTCTTCAATGTAGTCTACCCCATCTCCTTTGTTGAAGATGTAGATATCATCACCGTAACCACCGCGAAGTGTGTCATTACCCGCGCCACCAATGAGGGTGTCGTTGCCATCGTTGCCATGGAGCCAGTCGTTACCGGAGTCGCCATCTATTAAAGTATACTGACTACCCACACTGAGAGAATCTCCACTAGCCGTTCCGCGTAAAACCTGTTCACCAGCAAAGTCGATGATACGACCATATTCTGCCGATTTACCAACATAATAACTTCTCAAAACAATAAGCTCTTCTCTACTCTTCAGCCCGTAATATTTCATTGCCCGCACAAACTCGCTCAGCAAACCAACGCCAGCAACAGAGTCTCGAGAGATAACATCATCTATTATCTGTTTAGCTTTCTCGAATGAAACCCCATCATTGTCATCAGCCACACTATTCACTATATCTTTCAACTGCGCCTGAGAAATCAATGATACATACACAACCTCAAACAACTTAGTGTACGAAGATTTTAGCAAGGGCGCCGAGTTGGCGTTTGGCGACCCTTGAAATTCTGCACCAAAAAATTTCTCCAATACAGCCAATTTTCGGGCATCAAACGCATCGCCGCGGCTTTTCGGATCAACGGAACCCACTCCCGCCCAACGCGCCAAAATATCCTCAGCTAACGCTTCGCGTTTTGCAACATCTTTTTCTGCAATAAACTGATTGACCAAACCGCGTAAAGAACCGGATTTATCCTGCATTATCGCCTTATGCAATGAACCGACATTGCCCGCTCCTTGTACATTTGGAAGCAGCGCAACATCATCGGAAATCTCTACCTGCGACGAATCCACCGAATACACCGGATTACGATTCAGCAGATATTCTCCAGTCATCCGAGTACTGCCATCCGCCAAAGTAAACGTTCCAGTTCGCACCTGGATATTATTAGTGCCGTCCGTCACGCCAGTATTACTGTACGACAATCCAATGGACACAATCCCCAAATCAACCAACTGCTTTAATTCGCCAGCGGAAGCAATACCGTCGCCGTCAGAATCTTGCCAAATCCGCAGCAGTGTATATATCGCATCATTGCTATCAATCTTGCCGTCCTTGTTGTTGTCATACTCTGCCAATGCCGTAAAGCCGCTTGATGCCAACGTTTTGCTATCTTTCATTAACGTACGGTCGCCGAACAACTCATTGCCGCCATTAATTATCCCGTCGCCATTTTTATCGTACGCCAGCAAACCTTCTTTAGCACCAACCCACGAGGTTTTTTCAGCGAAGCCATTATTATCCAAATCAAAGAAAGCGTTTGACTCCTCAAGTGAAACTGTCGTTATTCCGTCGCCGTCCAAATCAAACACCAACGGATCAATACGGCGATTTTGCTCGGCTTGAGCTTTCTGAAAAATAACCTCAATATCTTTATACTCTCCACTCGAGAACATCCTTTCAAACTCTTTCAGCACGTAGTTCGCATAGCCAATTTGAGCATCTGTATAGCTGTGCCTAAATTTACCGTTCTCTTTTGCTGGAGGATTACCGAGCATCCCTTCATATCTACCAGACCTATGTTCTTTCCATTTGTAGAAAGGCAATTTATTGGTCAGTAATGATTCCTTATAATTACCTTCTATTTTAGCTACTTCAATAACTTTGATAGCTCCAAGAAGCTTCTCGATCTTGCCCTTGTCGAGCTTAGCTAAGCCGGCTACATTCTCCTCTACGGTATCTGTTACATCACCCGTTGTCCTGTCTATTAGAGTGTCAAGCATATGATACCTTGCAATATCTGAGCCGCCCCCGCCGCCAAAGAGCCCTGCGTATGCCAGCATAGTACTCCTATATTCATCTCCGTCTCTTAAGCTCTTTTGAATGTCCTTTATTTTAGCAAGATAATCGACATTGCGATTCTTACCCGTAAGGCTATAGACCTTATACATCAGCATAGTTGTTAACGCCTTGACGTTCACCGATTGAGCTCGCACTCCACTCAATGCATCAACGTGATAAACTTGCCTGCCTAGTCTCATGCCGTAATTACCGGTAAGATCTCCAGAATTAATATGATTCGTTGAATTATACTTATATCCATTATTCCATATCTCAATGTCCCAAGTGTTCTGACCTATACCAACACCATTAAAGGTTACTGACTTTACCCCTGTATCACCACTTTCCATATCAGAAGTTACGTATGTCATATACTGAGCCAACCCGCCACCTAGCGAGTGTCCAGTAAAGCTAACATTACTATTCTGATTGAGAGCCTTGAACATAGCATCTTTAGTCTCGTAACATACTGGACCGTGTTCATTTAAAGTGTTAAACACAAAGTCTTTGCTTGTTGAAATTGGCGAATAAACGCCTGTGGAACGAAAGACGCTATTTGTATGTCCGTGCCCCAATCTTTTATATTATTAGTACCACGAAAGGCAAACACTATCTCACCTGTTTCGGGGTTTTGAAAAGCAGTGCAAGAAAAGGGGATAGAGCGAGTAACAACTTCCTTTCGTTTATACCCGCGATAATTCACAACTTTTACTTCACTGACGCTAGACGGGGACTGGGCTATAAGTTTCCAGGAGCGAAGCGGGTTAGATTCTTTCTTGAGAGCGGAGAATTCAGGGCTGTTAAGGTCTTTTTCTGGAACGGCTTTACGCTCGATAAGATCCTTAATAGTCAAACCTGTAAGGGATTTATTAAAATCTATATACGCCAACGCGCTTAAATTTAGATAGGCTCTTGTATCTAATGTCATTCTACTCCCTCCCAGTCTTAACGATACATTCTTCTATATTATCTTTACTGCCCAATTTATTTTTATTAAAAAATACTTCGCATCTTATTTTCGAATTATTATTTCTATTTACATCTACATCTACACTGTAAACGCCCTCTTGTCGTAGTCTTTCTACAATCTTAAAAACATAAGAAGCCTTTTGGCTATCGTTTGGAGCGTCTATTATTAGTCTGTAGAGAAAGCCTTCGTCTTTTGTTTTATTATCTTCATACTTAGATTGTTTATTGACAGAATCTACTAAACTGCCAGATAGAATAACTTCTGCCCGTGCACTATCTGCTTTATAGCCATTGCTGCTACTGGCATTAACTTCTTTTACTATAGATTCTAGCTCCTTGCTGGCTTGGACTGACCAGATGGCGGCGATGTATTGGTCGCTACAGTCAGAGGGATTCAAATAGCTGCAATCGATGTCAAATTTTAGTTTTGGGTTTGATACTAGGTGTGCTTGCGACATCCATATACCGTTGACTCCAAAACCTCCGTGTTTATGCTCGGGTCTTTCGACCTTAAAGTCTTCTTTATATTTATTTTTCAGATACTCAGACATCCCATTCTGGGCATTAGATATTTTATTTTCATTTTTAATATGTAAAACAATCGCTATAGCAACAATCAATATGACCAGACCACAGAAGACCATCAATAATTTATCCACCTTACATCTCTTCGTCTTGCCGACTTTTTTTACCATCATCCCCCTCCGGTTATTTGCTAGATGATACTATTTTAGCTTAAGTATAACTTATATGCAAAGAAATACTACTACACGACTTTCCGTTAACACTAGAAGGGAGTTGGGCTATAAGTTTCCAGGAGCGAAGAGGATTAGAAGAATCTTTGAGAGCAGAGAACTTGGGATTGGAGAGGTCATCCTCCTTAATTAACTTGTCGAGCTAATGATTCAATATGTAGCTTGCGCTCCGCCCGCCTCATGTGCTGAGGCATTGAAGCGACTTCAATATTACGGCGCAACGTCAAAAAAGACTGCAGATAAAACGATTGAAAAACAAATCCAATTGTCTGGTTGCGAAACTTAGACAGTTGACGGTCATTCATACTGGAAACGTTTTTCCCTCCTACAACAATCTCACCAGACGTAGGCTTATCTAGTCCACCAAGTAAATGCAGTAAAGTGCTTTTACCACTGCCGCTTGGACCAACAAGAGCCACAAATTCACCTTCGTGAATGTCTACTGAAACATCATCGATAGCTCTAATTATTTGCTTGCCAACTTTATACTTCTTGATTACATTCGTAGCCTTGATGGCGATCGGTCTGAAATCAAGGTTCGTAATATTATCAGCCTGCGCGACTAGAATATCCGTATTATTACATTCCATATAAAATTACCGTTAGCATTATTATAGCCGATAGCTATCCGTACGGTCAACATAACCACATAAACTAGCCTACCCATTTCCTTAATGCTAGAATATAAATATTATGCCAGAAATAGATAAATATATTATTTCAAAAATTCTGTTCTTTATTTTTCGGATCAACTACTGTAATTATTTTCTTTTTATTCTATACTGGAGTATTTATAAATATCGTGGGGTCCATAGAAGCTGCAATTACGATATATTGCATAAACACCGCCCTGCTGATACCTATAACTATCTGGTATGCAATCGAGCGCTCACATAAACCGAAATATAAGGAGAGCGATATACTTGAAGCCTATTCTGAAATGATGTCTCGGACTGACGATGAATCCGCCGCTAAAGAAACTACGAAGCGACAATGAAAAAAGCTCGCCACAATAAGCGAGCTATTCCAAATATTCTTTATGGTGCGATTTTACGTCCAATCTCGAACCTGTTTTGAGACAAAAGCCAAATGATTTTAGCCGTGCCGCACACCCGCGGCGCACACGCTGGCAAATCCGTTTTACTATGGGCACTTTCGCTACTTAAGCGAAATACACGAGGGCAAGCACAAAGGCATTATCTCAAAACAGTTATTTGACCGAGTGCAAACGGTTTTGGAACGGCGCGGCAAGCCAACAAGATAAGGCCGATCTGCGCGCTTAAGGCCAAATACTGCTCATTAGTTATGTTCACTCCACCTCCTCTTTATATATTTATCTACGTCACTCGAAGATTCCATACTGCTAATGTCCTGATCCTCCAGCCATAGCTCATGTAGTGAATCATGATAGTCTATAGCCAGCATTACGCCCATTTGCTTTCTTATTTCAGAAGTCACTCTATATATATGCTCTGACAAATCATCAAAATTAACGTCATTCTCTAAAGATATTGTCATATATATTTTTCTGCCAAATTTATTAAATGCATCTTTATAGGAGGGTATGTTTTTCGTAATAGCTCTGCCAACCTCTATATTGCTGTTTATCCTTATTGATTTGAGTCTAGCTCTACCGCCAAACTGCTTGCTAACTAGGCTAGCTATATCATTCCTAGACTCTCTTTCCCAAATACGATCTGGATAGGTATCAGAGTAAGCACTCTCGCCTTTTCTATAGTCAGCTCTATTCCACACTTCAAACCTAAGACTACTATCATCAACCGGATAAGCATCCACATACGGATCGCCTTCAACTCCAATACCGCCACCCTCAATGCGATAATTTTCTACTATAAACTCTTTCTCATACTTTTCCTTAAGGTATTGCGCCATTTTATGTTGCTCTACCAAGGCACCGCCATTGATGAGCAGGTAGATAGCAGCTATTAATATGCAACTCCAGCTATAATCCAGAATTTTGATATACGCTTTCGGGTGGATTTTAGTTTAGAGTGTACTTTTTGCACAGGAGTATTTTTAGGCGATCTTTTACCGTTCTGGACCTTTCTAACGTTTGCGTGTTTTGTTTTTATCGCGCTACTCTTTATCATTAGATCCCTGCCCTACTATTACTACTATCTTAGCATCATTTTATAGTAAGCATAAGTTCCTTACAAGATTAAAAACAAATAAAAAAGACCAGTGAGGCCTTTTGTCTGTTACATGGTGACCTTACCGGGAATCGAACCCGGATTGCCAGGATGAAAACCTGGTGTCCTAACCGTTAGACGATAAGGCCACGACTTCAGATATCATAACAAATTACCGTCGAATTGTCTATAGCAAATCAGCCACTTCTCCGCCGTTATCTATTAATGTATAATATTTCCATGACAAAGCAGAAGAAAAAGCGCAATAAAAAATATTCTGGGATGGACGCGACATCTCAGCGACCAAAGGTAACAAGGATTACAGCAACGAATCGCTCCAAATTATCTCAATGGTTTTTTGATCGGAAAAAGCTCATTCGCACCATTGGCATGGCGGGATTAGTTGTAGTTGCCTTTAATTATCGTTATTTCTGGAATACTGAGCCTGTTTCGTTAACGAACTGGCAGCTTAAACCCAAAAGTACTGCCTTTTTCCTTCTTCTGATTCAAAGATCATTTCGCCATCGTGCGATAAAATAACTTTCCTCGCCAAAAATAAGCCAACGCCAGTGCCGTCTGGCCGCTTTTTTTCTGGCATTTGTGCCGCGGAAGAATTTGCCAAACAAATTTGCTTTGCTCTGATTTTTGGCACACCAATTCCCGAATCTTTCACTGTAAACTCAATCGCGCCATTATTATTTTTCAGAGAAATTGTTACCTTTTTGTGCGGATTTGAGTAGTAAATAGCGTTGTCGATCATATTCAGCATAACTTGACGAATCTTCTCAGAGTCAGCCGTAATCAATGGAACTTTTTTATCAATCTTTAGGTCCATTTCGACAGACCTCTGATCTGCCACAACCTTAAGCAAAGCAACTTCATCCCGAAGAATTTGAGCAATATCTATCTTCTGCTTATCGATATTAAATTTGCCAGTCTGAAGCCTAGAAACATTAAGAAAGTCGTTTATCAGTCTCACCATACGCTCACTCGAAGAAAACGCTTCTCTAAGAACCGCACGTTGCGTCGGCGTAATCTTTCCCAGATCACCCTCCAGCATCATATCCAGATAACCTTTAATACTAGTCAACGGCGTTCTCAACTGATGTGAGGCCATAGAAATGAATTCGTTCTTCGCCTCGTCCAGTCGCTGAAGCTGTCGATTGCTAAACCTCAATTCTTTCGTCGCCTCGTCAATTTTACGCTGCAAACTCTTGTTCAACTCATTTATCTCCTCCAGAGACAAAGAATTTCGAATCGACACCGCCAGTTCCCCAGCAATCGACTCCAGCATTTCAATATCGCGAGAACTATAGCCCAAGCTCTTATGCTCGCCCAGAAATAGAATTCCCGTTTCTTGATTTTGATGCAGCAGCGGCATAACAATTTTTGTGCGATGAATATCCAAAAGTTTCTTTAGCTCCGGATCCTTTACTTGATTTGCCAAAATAACTTCTGGAAAACTACAATTCTTATAATAGTAATCCATAATCCTGTGAACATCTTCCTCGACAACAGATATTCGTCGCCGACCCGCTCGACCATATATTCCTTTTTCCGGAATGCAAAACGCCACTTTTTCCGCCTTAAGAGAAGTCGCTATATAATTGCCAACACGTCGAGTTAGCAATTGCAAATCCGCCGTATAGGTTAATATTTTACTAATCTCACGCGTAAATGTATCGGCATCATATTCTCCGTAGTAAAAAACCCTATCAGTAAATTTATCAAAGATTTTCTTCACTGGTTGATATACGACCGCCAAAACCATAGCCAAAATCATATTCATAAGATTTACGCGACTATCAACCGTCAGACTGCGTTGGAAAACCAAAATTGAAATGACATATGCAGAAATCACGTAAACGACAGCTAGTGCGATTAATAGCAACATATACGAAACGCTTCGAGCCACCGCCATTTTTACGTCCATCAATCGGTATCTGACGATGCTATACATAATTGCAAACAAGAAAATAATCGTAGCAATTGGACCAATCCATATATATCGATAATCACCAAGCGCTGGAAGAAACAGATCCACTACAAAGCCAGGAATGCTACATATCAACAGACCAATCATGTAAATCGCAACTTGCTTGCGTCGAACAGTATCTGATTTGCGCCACGCTATATGCCCAAAACACATAGAAATTAAGAAGAATACCGAGAAAAAAGTTGCAAAAATAACATAGTTGACTGCATGAATCGGAATTCGAGAAAAATCTACTGGCGTGACAATTTCTGATGTATTGATAATAAACTCAGGAACCAAAATAATGTATAGCGAAAAAATCGTTATTAGTATACTAGACGCGCAGATAAAACTCTTCGTTGATTTTGTCGATGGAAGAAACGACTTTGTAGTGAAAATAGCCAACGCAGGACAAAAAACAGCCGAAGCTACATAAAACCACCTGGACGCAGTGTCTAATACTACTCCATTGTCCGCCAGAGAGAACACCTCAAGTCCAGCTGACCACACAGCCAAACATAGACAAACCAGAAAAAACCAATGCTTCGCATCGTGGCGTCGCTTCGACTTTTTAAGTACAAGCACACCCAAAATTAGCGCCATTAACGCAACCAATCCTAGCACTAATGCTCGTATCATCATACTAATGCTTATTATAGCATTTTATTCTACGTTTCAATCGCAAAAACTGTGTAAACGCCGCTCGCAGTAACTGTAGCTTCAATAGATTCTTTTGGTATGCCAGATTTTTGGAGCAATTTAAAACCTTCCTTAATTGAACGCATCCTAACTTTTGGAACCCACCCCATTAGTCCATGCAAAAATTCTTTTTGTGGGCGATTTACGTTCATGTTGCCAGTAATCATTAATCCACCGGTTCGTAAAAACTTCAATGATTCTCGTGTCAATTGTTTATAAACGCCATCTGGCAGATATTCTCGCAAGCCAGAATCTTCCGCAATATCCAGCTTACGATCGCCCAAAACTCCCTCCAAACTCAAAGGCTTGCCAAGCTTACTGAATAATCGCTCACAATGAATTTCAATCTTATCTTCCAAATTCCATTTCTTAGCCAAGCTTTGCGCTGCCGCTAGAGACAACGGATCCTGATCTAGCAAGATAACCGTTGGCGCCTCACCCGTTTCGTCCTTAAGTTTTTTCAACATCTTCAAAGTCGCCAGTCCTGTTCCGCAACCAAAACTCATCACCAACATATCGTCAATTGAACGATTCTCTTTTTCTGCCACTTTCTTCAAATGATCAATCGATAAGCCATTCACTGTTTCCACTCGCTCACGAATACCAAGCGAATCCGCACAATGCCGAATGACGCTAGAAAACTTCTTCGTCACCGGCGCCTGGATAAACTCTCTGACTTCACTAATTCTCTTCTCTACTTCTTCAATAGCCGTCGCTTTATCTACGCCGTTGTTGATTTTATCTTGAATCATAACTTCTGTCAGCGGTAAGCCATTAATCTTCTCATCAAATACCGACTCATCCAGCAGCGGACCACTCATAGTTGGATATTTACCTTCTGACAATATTTCGCCATTTACCAAAAAACACTCAAATCCTCAGCTTCAGAAATTGTCAAAAATGTCAGTGCGGAACCTCGCTGATTGTGCCACGGCCGCGAAGCAGTCTGATTTTTACCATACAATAACTTGTCGCGAAAAACCTCCAGATAATCATCTACAATATTACTCCATTTATTTTCTCTTACAAAAGGAATCTTTTCTAGGACACTCGCAAGTGCTACCGCCGCCAAATTTATATGGATAATATCTTTACGAATATCCTTTAATTCTGCTCCGCCTTGTTCCAGATAATTGTATATGTCCTGAATTTTATCCGGATTATTGTATGCAGGATCGGTCTTTTCTCCAATTTTAACCCTGCATCCCTCACTTCTAAGATCCGCAATTTCCTCGTTTAATTTTTTATTAGCTTCATGATCAAATCCATTAAGAAAATCACCCGCTTCTGCAATACACCGTTCGTTCCTAAAGTTTTCCATGCCAGAAATTATAACATAGTTTATATGATATACTTAGAGCATGATAAAAATCGCTATCATTGAAGACGACCCAACCATCAGCCAGATGTACCGAATGAAGTTCGAGTCGGACGGATTTGACGTTCGCTTGGCCGCCAACGGACAAATCGGCATAGAAGTAGTCGAGAAGTTTCAGCCAGATATTATTTTGCTAGATTTACAAATGCCGGAAATGGACGGCGCAGAGGCTCTGAAGCTAATTAGGTCTAAAGATTGGGGAAAAACCATCCCTGTTATTGTCCTGACTAATCTCGGCGAAGAAGAAGCTCCGCACGATTTGAAGAAATTAGGAATTCATAGCTACATCGTAAAAGCGAACCTCACGCCACGCCAAGTTGTCGAACAGGTTAAAACTGCCATAAAAGCTGCTTAATTTTTTGATTGATTCGCAATTTTTAGACAAGCCGTAATTACATTATCAAACAGCGCAGAAACCGTTAATGGACCAACTCCGCCTTTTTTTGGTGTAATAATTACATCATTACGTTGACGCGCCTCTTCGGATACGTCGCCAACAATTTTTCCATTTTCCGAAGCAGTTCCCGCGTCAACAACAACCGCTTTAGCCTTGACCATCTGGCTTTTAATCAACCCCGGTACTCCAGTTGCTGACACGATAATATCGTAATTTATCAATTGAGATAAATCGTCGCCTTTTTCAAAAACCGTCACATCGACACCAGACTTTAGCCACATCCTCTCAAGAGGGGCGCCAACCAAACGGCCTCGCCCGACAATTGCGACTTTCTTGCCCTTCAAGTCAACACCATATCCAGCCAGTAGCCAATTGATAGCCGTTGGTGTGGCCGCCTGAAAAATCGCCTTTTTACGCAAACCGTCAACATCTTTGTCTTCTCGAATACTCTCGAGTAATTCTTCGGTCTGATCAGAATTACTAATCGGCAATTGCAGAATTATTCCTTGAACGTCGTCTCGATTGTTCAATTCTTGAATAACCTCCAAAGCTCCGCCCGCAGGGACTCGATGAATCTCCACGTCAATCAAAATATCAGCGCCATATCTCTGTTTCAAACGCATGTACGTTTCAATAACTGGATTTTCGACATCAGTAACAATTGCCAAACGAGGATTAATATGCCAAGCCTGCCTTAAAGCTCGCACCTGTTTCGCCTGGCGCTCCTTGATAAATCCAGCTAATTCTGAGCCATTTAGTTCTCTCATCGTCATTAAGTATAGCAATTTTACCATCTTGAGTACAGATATAGTGTGTGTTATAATTTGAGAAGCTTGGTTTATGGCGGATGTAGCTCAGTTTGGTTAGAGCGCTGGATTGTGGCTCCGGAGGCCGTGGGTTCGAACCCCATCATTCGCCCCAAGTTTTACGACAATTTATTCACACCGATAAATTATTTTCAATAAAACGGTAGACATTTTTATTGATTGTTGTATAATGAAATCATGGGCCAGTAGCTCAGCTGGTTAGAGCACCTGCCTCTTAAGCAGGGTGTCGAGGGTTCGAGCCCCTCCTGGCCCTCCAAGAAAATAACCTCACATTGAAGTGAGGTTATTTTCTTATCCAAACGGATTATACCCACGAGAAGGCGGTTCACGAAAAGTAGTTCGATTAGCATTGAAAGATTGGCGAGAGTTATTCGCGCCTGACGGAATACTGTTATTTTGTAGACCATTGACTAGTCGATTCCCGCCAGACAAGCCAGTATCAACATGATCATTAGCACTCCTCAATCGAGACACCACACCAATCTTTGCACTAATTTGCCCTACTTCACCAACCACTGCCGAGGATTGGTATTTTTTAATATATTGGCGTTCCGAATTCACTTTACGATTAGCTTTTAGAGATCTACCAGTCAAACCATACGCTTTAAAACCATCAATTGACCTTCTCAAGGAGCCAGATAGCCTAATCATCATTTCCCGCGTCATTTGCGGTTTTTTATTCGCGTCCATATATCCCCCATTAGTTATATGAAGTGGCGCCCCGAGTAGGATTCGAACCTACGACCTTAGGCTTAGAAGTCCTCTGCTCTATCCAACTGAGCTATCAGGGCGTATTCACATTATATCATCTTTCTGCTACAATAGTAAAAGCTTGCGGGTGTAGTACAGCGGTTAGTATGCAAGTTTCCAAACTTGAGATGGGAGTTCGATTCTCCCCACCCGCACCAAGTTAGACAATTTCAATCCATAAAGGGCATCGATGGATCCATATATTTATACAGAAAAACCAAAATACCAACCGCATGACATTGAAGATGCGTCCGAATTTTATGATGTAATTGAACGAAGCAGTTTAACGCATCAATTGTCTGAAAACCGACCATACGTCTACTGGACAATGGAAATTTATGATAAATCCAATGGCATTAAAGGTGGCGGCGGACTTGGAGTTTTGGCGGCAGATACGCGACGTGTAGCTGAAAAATTGGAAGTTCCATTCGTAGTAGTGACGCCGTTTTATCGTAGCGAATCACACCAGAAAATCACCAACCTCGCGCAAGAAGAGTTTTCAGAATCCGTTTCACCTCAAGATTACGGATTTGAATATATTGACGAAGTTTTCGTAAGTTCAAACGGATTCCCAGATGCAAGCTTAAGCATTTTCAAGAAGACGCTCGGTTCAACGCAATTTGTTACAATTTCAGAACCGAACTTTGGGCAATTGTACGAAGGCGACGGATCTGGCGATCATAGATTATACCAAGAAGTAGCGCTGGGATTTGGCGGCTATAAAGCGTTAAAACTCCTCGGTATTAAGCCAGCCGTCATCCAGCTTAATGAGACCGCAACGATTTTTGCTGCATTAGCACGACTAGACGAGCTATGCGCTAACGGAATGAATTTATACGAGGCCATCGTTTACGTTCGCAAGCACACACTTTACACGAACCACACGCTTCTTCAAGCGGCCGAACCAGAATTCCATCGTTCGCAATTTGAAATTAGTTCTGCCAAATATAAAAAGTAATGCCGTGCGTTGCTGGCTAATGGAGCAATTCCGTAATGACAGACTGAGGCCGAATCTTTTAGCAATTGAGCTTACTGAAGCGAAGAATGGTGTAAGTAAGTTACACGCCCGCGTAGCAAATTTCCGCGACCGCAACAACGACAAAGTCAAATTTCAAGCCATTACTAATGGAATAGATCTTGAAACATGGGTGCTACCTGAAACGTTGCAAACGTATCGCGACCACGGAATTATTGATAAATTTGGACTGCCCACAAATGATTTTTCTGAAAGATTAAACTCGCTGAGTAGCGCAGATTTGAGGTATCTAAAAAAACTCGGTCGAAAAGAATTGAATCGGGTCCTATTAAGTCGCCAAGACCAGTACGAAAAATCCATACAAATCCCAGAAAATGCAATATTATTCGACTTCAAGCGAAGATTTGCTAACTACAAACGACCTTATATGCCGTTTGAAAACCCAGATTCATTGCGCCAAATTCTCATTAGCCACAACGCACATTATATTCTGACAGGAAAAGTTCACCAAGGCGACGTGACTATGTATCAGAAATTGCTCGAAGTATTAAAATTGATTGATAACGATCCAGTCCTCAAGGAGCGTGTTCATTACATACAAGATTACGACGAAGAGTTGGGACGAGCGCTGGCAGTCGGTTCAGATGCCTCGATAAATATTCCTATTGTCGGATTAGAAGCGTGTGGCACTTCATGGGAGAAAGACGTCGCCAATTTGAAACTCCTCATCTCCACCAGCGACGGCGGTGTTGCCGATGTCCAGCCAATCGCCTGCCTCGAGGTTACCGGAAGAAACTACGAAGCCGAAGTTTCATCTCTGTACGTTAATATGCATAAAGCTGCCGCTATTTTGAAAAATGACCAATTGTTAGAAAAACATATCCGCCACCAATTAAGCAACTATTTGCCAATTATTTCCGGCGCCCGAATGATGAAAGATTATCTCAAATTTATTTTTCCAAAACCGCAAATCCAGCCTAAAAAAGAACCGCAGATCAAGCGAATTCCTATTCAATAATCACTTCAATCTCAGCACCTAGCGAATTCAAGCGTGCCGCCAATTCCTCGTATCCGCGATTAATCGAATATACATCACGCAAAATCGATACACCTGGAGCAGCAAGCATTGCCAAAAGTATCACAACAGATGGACGAAGCGCTGGCGGAGCAACAACGTCGGCTGGCTTCCATCTTGTCGGACCGGTGATATAAACACGATGCGGATCAACCAGCTCAATTTGTGCATTCAGCTTACTCAGCTCTGTAAAGTAAATTGCTCGGTTTTCGTAACTCCAGTCGTGAACCAACGTGCGCCCCTCAGCCACCGTCGCGATAAGTCCCAAAAACGGCAAATTGTCCATATTGATTCCAGGAAACGGCAAGGCGTGAAGTTTATCCTTTGCTGCCTGGAGTCTGGAACGCTGCAATTTAATATCAACCAAACGAGTTTGTCCATTATTAGCAAAATATTCCTTGCTGAGTTCAAACTTAAGACCCATTTCCGCCAATGTCGCCAGTTCAATCTCCAAGAATTCAATCGGCGCACGACGAACAGTAATTTCCGAATCCGTCACTGCAGCTGCTGCAATAAAGCTCATCGCTTCAATCGGATCTTCGCTCGGATAATAGTCCAGATTTTTACTAATGCGTTTACGGCCCGTAATTTTCAAGGTCGTCGTACCAATTCCCTCAATTTTCACGCCCAACTTTTTCAGGAAGAAACAGACGTCCTGGACCATGTAATTTGGGCTAGCATTGCGGATGATTGTAGTGTTTGGCGACAACGCAGCAGCCATAATGATATTTTCCGTCACCGTATCGCCACGCTCCGTCAGCAAAATCGTTCGATCGCCAGAATTGACATCAGTTTTTGCGTGATAATAATCAGTCTCCGCCGTGACGTTCATTCCAAAATGTCTCAAGCCACTAAGATGCGGCTCAACTGTGCGCTTCCCTAAATTACAGCCACCAGCAAACGGCAATTTGAAATCGTCATATTGATGCAGTAGCGGACCAAGGAACATAATTACCGTCCTAGTTCTCTTCGCTGCAGTAATATCCATATCTTCAAGCTTCAAGCGCGCTGGCGGCACAATCTCAAGATCACTACCGTCCAACCAGCGAGTTTTAACGCCAATCGAGTTCAGAACCTCGATAATTCGGTTGACCTCCTCAATTCGCGCCACTTTCCTAAGCGTCGTCTTCCCCTTATTCAACAAACTTGCACAGAGAAGACCCACTGCAGCGTTTTTACTAGTCTTAACTTGTATCTCACCAGACAATTTTTTGCCGCCAGTTACCTTAAAATTCATTTTTCCGGAATGATTTACAGTCACAATATTGTTATTAAGCACTTCACTAATTCGAGCAATCATCTCAATACTAATATTCTGACCCCCGTTTTCAATGCGATTAATAGCACTTTGCGACGTGCCAATCGCCTCAGCTAATTGCGTCTGTGTCAAACCTTGTTTTTGACGATTTTCAGCGATTAAATTGCCGATTTTTTGAAGATACTTGTCTTTTATCATGTGTAAATTATATCACTAATGATATATATAAGCAATGATATAATAAGTATTAATGGAGGTTTAGTCATGAAAGACAAGCAAATTGAAGAACTTATAAAAGCAGAAAAAAAGCGCCAAACGGATGGTCTGGAACTAATTCCTAGCGAGAATTACGTTTCGTCAGATGTACTTCAGGCGCTCGGTAGCGTTTTTACTAATAAATATTCAGAAGGCTACCCTGGTCGACGCTATTACGGCGGACAAGAAAACACCGATCAAGTCGAGCAGCTGGCGATTGACCGCGCTAAAAAACTTTTCAAAGCAGATCACGCCAATGTCCAGCCACATTCTGGAGCGCAAGCTAATGAGGCGGTTTATTACGCTTGGTGCGAGCCTGGCGACACTATTCTGGCTATGGATTTGGCTCACGGCGGTCATCTTACTCACGGCGCTCCAGTTACCCGCAGTGCCAGAGAATACAACTTCATTCGCTATGGCATAAAAAATATCGACACTGGCGAAATTGACTATGAAGAAATTCGTCAATTAGCCTTAAAGCACAAACCAAAGATAATTTTGGCGGGATTTTCGGCATATCCACGAGAGCTAGATTACGAAAAATTTGCTGAAATTGGCAATGAGGTTGGCGCTATGCTAATGGCAGATATGAGCCATATTGCGGGGCTAATCGTTAGTGGCGTTGCCAAAAACCCGTTCGACTATGGCTTTCATGTAATCACCACAACAACTCATAAAACTCTGCGTGGACCACGAGGCGGGCTGATTCTTAGTCGAGGAATAGTTGGCAATCCATTGAAAAAACCAGAGAAAACTCTCGAGAATTTGCCTACGTTGATTGATCGAGCAGTATTCCCTGGCACGCAAGGCGGACCGCACATGCACACCATCGCTGCAAAAGCCGTAGCATTTGGCGAAGCTTTACAGCCAGAATTCAAAGATTACGCCGAGCAAATTGTTAAAAATGCAAAAAGACTGGCGGAAGAATTGCAAAAACGCGGTTTTAAGTTAGTAACTGGTGGCACCAGCAACCATTTAATTCTGGCAGATATTCACAGCAGCTTCGGTATTGACGGCAAGGAAGCGGAAATCGCCATGGATAAAATCGGTCTAACGCTTAATGCTAATGCGATTCCGGACGACCCTCTGCCAAGGTTCAGACCAAGCGGTATTCGCTTAGGCACGCCAGCCGTCACAACGCGAGGCGCCAAAGAAGACGACATGGAAAAAATCGCGGAATGGATGAGGCGGTCAATAGATAATCGCGATAATGACGATGAGTTGGCTGAACTCCGTAAAGAAGTCGTAGAATTCTGCCATGCTCTACGCGATATTTAATGTAAACCTGCGCATAAAAAAACTCCGACATAACGCCGGAGTTTTTTATTTACATACTTAGCTGATTAACAGCCAGTACCGACTGTTCGCTCCTCTACAGTGTCCTTTGAGAAGTTGTAGTACTTAACGTGCGCACCCTTATTGCCTGAACATACTTTATACTCAATAGTGTTAGCTTCTTTAGGAGCAGTACCAGCAGTAAGAGTAGTACCGGTAGCAGGCTCATTAACTGTCTTTACATCCAGGTAGTATGGTTCGCCAGAATGAGCAGCATCTGTTAAGGCTGCCAAGTTAGCTGGGTACTTGCTCTCTGCTGTGTTGTATAGCTCAGCTTTCTTTGCAACGGCGTCAGCAGCAGATTTAGCAGCAGATGTCTTTGCCTGGTTTTGTAAACCGTTGTATGCAACCAAAGAAACAACTGTCAAAATTGCGATGATCACGATAACGATCAAAAGCTCAACTAGTGTAAAACCTTGATTTTTTATATTCTTTGTAGTCACGATAATGTGCCCCCTAAATATATTATTTTAATTTGTAATTCGATAATACTACAACGTTTTTAAAAGCGCAAGCATTTTTTTAATATATATATCGATTCTGTGTTGGACGCAAGAATAAAGACTCTGTTGGACTAAATCTATGCTCATATGTACCGTCGCCGATTTGCCCATCGTCATTCTTCCCCCAACAATATGCGCGCTTATTTGTCATAATTGCGCAACCGCGGTTTGCTCCAGCAGCCAAAGTAACTACGTCTTCTGACGAAGGAAGACCACCTGGACCAACATGCACCGGTTGAGGAGTCCTCGAATACGACAGATGACTTGCGTCCTTATTCGCCCCTAGCTGACCAAACTCATTCGCACCCCAACAGTACACTTTATGTTTACCATCAGAAAGCTCCACCAAAGCACACGAATGACCAAGTCCTACGGCAATGCGCTTCGGCACTCCTGGCAAACCTTTAACTTCTTTAGGAATTGTATATGTTCTATAGGTATGGTCGTCGTAAGCACTAGCTCCGGATTGCCCATTACCAGCACCGCCCCAACAATACACTTTCCCTGAGGCAATTGCGCATACGTGAGTAGCTCGGGAAGACTGAGCAGTAGTAGTAGTCCCTAGATGTGTAGCCATATACGAATATCCGTCTTGAGATATATCAGTAACGTTGGATATTCCAGTGACGCGAACAGGCCGACCGTAGTTATAATGAGGAGAAAAAGCCGTACTTCCAGTCTGCCCGAATATAGCCTGTCCCCAACAATACGCAATCCCCGTATCCATAATGGCACACATAGTTTGCGACCGACTACCGCTGGTTGATAATTTAACTGCTTATATCCAGGTTGTAGTCTCCAATACGGATCGCCTCCGGTAGCAACAGGTACTGGATCTGGAGATAAAGTCGGATGACGAGGTGCGTTATGACCTAATTCTCCCTCATAATTATTCCCCCAGCAATAAATTTTACCATCAGCAATTGCACAGGACACATCACCCGTACCACCGATAGCTGTAATATTTTTACCGACAATATCCCCGCCGACTTCAACTGGAACAGCAGAATACTTATGAGCTCCATACTGTCCATTACCCAGCTGTCCCTCTTCATTACTTCCCCAACAATACACTCTCCTTACACCGCTAAGTTCAGTTAAGACACAGCTGTGGAATTGCGCTGTAAATATATCAATAATTTTCCCATATTTCATATCACCTACTTGTTGCACTTTCACTGGAACATTAGCCTTACTTTCTGCAAACCATCTCCCAACGTTCCCATTTCATTCGAGTCTCCCCAACACCAAACATTATTAGACATAAGCGCACAAGTACGAAATGTACCACTAACAACACGCGCAGCATTAAGATCTGCCGGCCAAGTAACAGCCTTTTTAACAATAGCAGTATAAGTTTTTACAACGCTTCCACCACTTATAAGTTCAACTCGGCCAGTCGATGAAATCTGAGCAGTGGCGGCCGATAAAGCCACGCCAGACGATGCACCCTTGGTTGACGCTTCCAAATTACCGACTTCAAACGTAGTTCGCAACCTACTATTTTCAAAAACATATTTATTGCCATAAAAAGCCGTAGCGCCCTTACAGTTAGTTTCCGGGCGCAATGGGCCAATACCGCCAGCAACAGACCCCCATGATTGTTCAGTGTTATTTGAATCCAAACAAGCGTTGGCATACGCCGTACCCGCCTCGCCCGCTTCTTGGGCTAGCTTATAGTAATACTCTTCTTGGGAATAAATATACGATTGAGTAACAATTCTCATAGAGCCCGCCAGGACAGCCATAATAAAAGTGCTCATCAAGACAATTAGAACTAGAGAATAGCCGTTTTTTTGTCGAATCATAGGTTATTTATCTTTCGTATCATTAATGTTTGCGAATCAGAAACTTGCCCACTCGGAGATTGAATTTTTAAGGTCACCTTTATACCATTTGCTGCATCTAAAACTCTTAATGACGTCACAGGCGCGCTATATTGATCGGCGACCAAAACATCTCCCTCATAATAGTCCACCTTAAATTCCGAAACGCCCGTCGCTAAAATTGAATCTTGATGAACTTTCATAGCACGGCTCTTAAACTTGTTGGCATCCGTACTATTCATACAGAAATAATTAGCAGGAGCTCCTGTATACGGATTGCCGTAAGTGTCTATCAAATCATTATACACGGTACGACGATGTAACTGGCCGTCTTTTAAGAAATAAATTACTATCTTCTTATACTTTGGCTGCTGAGTTTTATTCGCCGCACAGTCAAACCTGGGAGTTCTTAAATAGACAATTTCTCGAGTATCGGAACCACGACCCATAGTAGTAGCATATTGTAACAATATCAAAGTATTCCTATTATACGTCCATACTTGACTCGCACCAGAGAAACTCCTGTCTTTAGCGAACGTATCATATCCGTCGTAACCGCTCACCTTAAAACGCGAAGTTTGTCTCACGTCAGTTTCAATTGCATCCATAGAATTGTGAAGGCTACGATTAATATCAACTCTTGCTTTACTTATAGATGCGCTTTGGTTTGCTGAAATTAACATCTGACTAAACACGCCGACAATCATAGCAATAATCACCATGACCATCGCCAGCTCGGCTATAGTAAACCCACTTTCTCTAAAACGCTGCGTATGTCGCATGTACAACCTTTCTTCCACTGCCGGTGCCAGAACTTGGCAATCCATATTCTACAACAGACTCTACTTTAATTGGCATACCAAAACTTGCCGTGCCACTTAAACATCCATATGGAGCCGAAGCATACACTTCCTGCCTAACCATTCCCGGCAATCCATCAACTCTACCTGTACTGCCCGTAACCAGATATCTGGAGCCCGGAGCTCTAGTGCTCGGAGTCGAAGAAGGAGGCTCTACACACTTAAACCACGCAGGAGGAGAGTCATTTGCATACTTACGCATATTGCTGTACGCCAAATAACTAGCCTTCGTATGCTGCACTTCTAAGACAGATATATTGCTGACCTGGGTTTGCATCATTAAAATAACTATCGAAAAAATACCAATAACAACCAAAGTAACCGCTACCTCAACTATAGTAAAGCCATCACTATTTTTCATTAATCGCGCCATATACTATCCACCTTTTTTTCTATTCCCGTCAAACGCTCTCTATAAATAATGCTATATTTAGTGCAAGTTGCCGCCACTACGTCAGCTATAGGACCAGAAGCCGGCTTCGTACAATCTCCATCATCTATATTAGATGCTTCATATAATAGTTCACCATGCTTCCCGTCAGCCCAGTCGCTCCGATTACACTTAACCATTTCTTTTTTTAACGAATCACTGCCCACAATAGACGTAAAATTTAATCAAGTCTCTGCACGATGGATATTCATGACCAATACGACTGACACTATTGTACTTATAATATCGTTCCAACTTCAAAGATAACGTGGCAACATTGGCGCGCTGACGCTCATCTCTAGTTCGATTTAAAAACCTATCACCGCCAACCAAAGTAATTCCAGCCAAAATCGACACAACCACAATAACTACCGCCAATTCAATTATCGTATAACCACCCGATCCACGATTCATATCAATATTGTAGCGCAAATCTACAAAAAAGCATATGCTTATTATCAGGAAAGTTCTAGCGGCTCTTGCTCAATTTTTATACCGAACTTGTCAAAGACAATTTGTACAATTTCCTCGCGAATCGCTGCCAAGTCACCATATCCTGTTGCCGAATCATTCACAAGCACCAACGCGTTCTTCTCATAAACCCGCATGCCGTGACTGCGATAACCCCTTAAGCCAGCCTTATCTATCAACCAACCTGTCGGGATTTTATATCTCCCGTCAGACATTGCATAATTTGGAATATCACTATATTCTCTTTGCAATTCTTCCAATTTCCATTTTTCAACCAGCGCATTTTTGAAGAAAGAACCTGCACTTGGCAATTCCGCTGGGTCGGGCAATTTTTCCGAACGAATATTAAGAACTGCCACGCGAATCACTGACAAATTGACCTCACGAATATCATTCTCGTCAATATATCTCTGTAAAGAGGCATAATACGGCGGTTTCGGCTCTGCTTTATTTAGTCGCAAAGTAATATTCAGAATGCAATATCGTCCTTTTTCCTTACCACGAAAAATGCTATTTCGATAAGAAAAATCACATTCGTCAGCGGAAATAGTTACAATCGTGTCGGTTTTTGAATCGTAAGCCTCCAGACTAATCAACGTGTCGGCAATTTCTTGACCATATGCCCCAACGTTCTGGACCGGCGCAGCTCCAGCCGTTCCAGGAATTCCCTGACATAGCCTCAACTCCCTGAAGTCCAAGCCCAATAGCCTTCTCAACAACCTCGTCCCAGACTTCGCCCGCACCAATTTTTCACATCAGTTGCTTCGTCAGTTTTCAGAGATAATCTCAAAACCTTTAATCTTATTCAACAGTACGATTCCTTCAAAAAAACCTCGTCATGCGTAATCACATTACTGCCGCCACCCAACACAAAAAAATCGGCAAATTTTCCTTTCGGGCATTACGATATAGCGACACAACATCACCAGCAGAATCCGCCGTCGCCATATAGCGAGCCTCACCTCCCAATTTCATAGTCGTGTATTGTCTCAGTGATATATTAGTCATGACGTCCATGCATATAGTATATCATTTTACTCGACCGTCATCTATGATATAATAACTTCATACGCACCCGTAGCTCAGCGGATTAGAGTACTTGGCTTCGAACCAAGGGGTCGCAAGTTCGAATCTTGCCGGGTGTACCAATAATTGACAGAACACTCACTTTTTGGTGAGGATTTTTATTTTTACGCTTATTTATACTAAGTTATTTATTTCTGGTATAATTTCAACAAACATGTATAAAATATATTATTTACAGCAGCTAAATAAGGGATAAAAAAATAAGATGTATATAGCGTTAAATGTAATTAGCTTTTATTATAAGCTTTTATCTTGACTATAAATCTCACAATGAACATAGCTATTACAGTTTTTTTAGGCAGATACCTTTTTCTTAAAAAAATGATTACAATAAAAGTAATTATTTATCCTGCAGAGATAAGGAGGATCTTTATAAGGAGAGTAATTCTGGGGAGAGTGTTGCTATCGGTAATAACAATTTGTGCACTAACCTTAATTTCGGTCGACGGATTAAGAATAGGAGTTATTATTGGTGGCTTACTCGGCTTTGCCCTTTCGTTTAGCGGCGATAATGAGGTCTTTGTTAGATTTGTTAAAGATATCGACAATTGGGATATGCATTGTAATTCGGTAGTATTAAATGATAATTGGATATATTTTAGAGACATCGTCTATACAATACGAGAGCTAGAGAAAGAAGTTAAAAATGGAATTATATTAGATACAAATTCTATAAATAGATATTCTCTGCCAAAAAAAGAGAAAATAGCAGTCGCTCAATTGACGGATGAATTATATGCCGCCTTCAGGAGTTCCGTCCGGAAAAGTATCCAGCTCAGAGATAATCTTATAAATAACGATGTTGACAGCTGGCTGGATTTAATAGAGTCACGTAATAGGTATATCGAAAAAAATAATCAAGATACAACGGACATACTAAATAAAAGAAATGATATATTATCTAAATACAAACCAGACTTCACAGACCTAGGACTCTAAGCTATGGATAAAAATATAAATAATACAAATAAAATCTGGTTTACTGTATTAGCTACAATTCTGATTGCATTATCATTTTTCATTCCCGCTAAATCTGGACTCCCCCATAGAGACTATAAAGGTTGTGAACGAAAAAATAGTATCTGCTTTACCACTATAGTAAAAGGGATTTACGATAGACCTGACGGATCTAGGATCGTTACTGTATCGCCATCGTCAGATATAAAAGATATAGTTAAAAAATCAGACTTTAGTTTTAAAATTAACGATTCAAACGACAATATCTCCATTGGAAACACTGTTGTTATAGATGCTAATCAAGACACAAATAAAGCATCCATATGGATTGAGTACAATACTAACCTATTTATAAAATTAGTTCAAACATTATTCGACGTATGGCACGGTCCAACCGCCACTATAGACCTAAATACATATACAGAAATTCCATCTGATAAAAAAATAAAAAAACTTAGATCACCGCCTTATATTATTTATCAACATCATATATATCGTTATTCAATAGTGGATTCTGAACTCCCGGCGACATTTGCGCAGATTGCGAACCTAAAATTTGGCGAATTTGATCGGCGGTGATAATTGTAGTTGAGCCAGGCGCGACAGTTCCCGCCAACATTTGCTTGGCGACGGTATTCTCGACAGCTCGCTGGACGACGCGACGCATTGGACGAGCTCCCAATCTTGGATCATAGCCAGCCTCGACCAACAATTTCTTACCTTCTTCCTCGACCGCAACTTGAATTTTTGCGGTGCCAAAGTCTTATTAACTCCCGCTAAAATCAAATCAACAACCTGCAGCAATTCCTCTTTTCCTAGCGGACGGAACAGAACAATTTCATCAAAACGGTTCAAGAATTCTGGGCGGAATAAATTGGCATTAATCAGCTCGTTGATAAACGTCTGCTCGAACTGCTCCAATTGATAGCCCCGCTCAATATATTCACGAATTCTATCCGCACCAGCATTTGACGTCGCAATTACAATCGTATCGCGAAAACTAATTTCTCGGTTATTTTCATCGCGAAGTATTCCCTCATCCAAAAGCTGCAGAAGCGTCGTCAGAACCTGCGGATGAGCCTTTTCAATTTCGTCCAAAAGCACGACAGAGAACGGGCGCTTCTGAACCTGAGCCGTCAAACTCCCTGGATCTCGCGCGCCATCCGCAATCAGCCTAGCCACGTCATCCGGCCTGACAAATTCGTTCAAATCCAAGCGAATCATATTGCCTTCACCGCCAAAATAAACATCCGCCAAAGCCTTCGAAAGCTCCGTTTTACCAACACCAGTCGGACCAAGAAATAGGAATGCGCCAATCGGTCGATTCTGATTTCTAACACCTGTGCGCGCGCGGCGAATAGCGTCAGAAACAACTGTCACGGCCCGCGTTTGATTGATCATTCGCTGATGAATTAATGACTCCAAGTTTAACAATTTTTCCTTTTCGTCGCTCAAAGATGCTACCGAAATTTTTATGCCAAGAGTTTTTTCGATCGCATCGTCCACAGATTGTGCAGTTACTAGTCCGCCACTCGCATAACTTGCCGCCGCTTCCAAAATTTTCAACGCCTTACCTGGCATTACTAAGTCCTGAACATAACGATCGCCAACACGATACGCCTCCGCCAGCGCCTGATACATATACGTCACTTTGTGCTGTGCCTCAAATAAAACCAATTGATCGCGCATGATTTTCATAGTTTCGGGTTCATTTGACGGCTGAATTGCAATTGTGTTCAAAGCGTGAGCAAGCTGCGGCTTAGTCTGGGAAATTTGCAAAAATCGCTGATCGTCCATCGTTAAGATCGTCCTAAGCCTGCCCGCCTCCAGAATTGGCAATAACACATTACTCAGGTCAACCGAACCGACACCTTCTTCGAAGAATAATTGCGCATTGTCCAAGCACAAAATCACGTTTTTCGACAGAAAAGCTTCGTTCAAGATCATCGTGACTAGATTTTCCAATTCTCCGCGACCCGACGCTACGCTAATCAACGACGACGCGTCCAGCATAAAAACCTGCTGGTACATCAGAGAACCAGGAACACCTCGATGCCCATCAATCAGCATTTCCGCAAACGCCGACACGACAGTACTTTTTCCCGCGCCATCAGCACCAACCAGCGTAATGTTCTGCCGCCCGCCAGAACTAAAAGTTTTAAGCATCTGCCCCAGTGCCTCCTCGTGCGCAGCCAACTTAGTCGTAAACGCGCCGCCAGATACACTGACGCTAATATTCTGAGCAAATCGACTCAGCAGCGGCGTATAACCAAAAGACCAATCCCTAGCAATTCCACCCGTATTTAGCGGCTTCTCTTTATATTGATCAATCAGCGCCTTGATTCGCTCGTACCATCGAATAGTCTCCTCGATATCATGAAAATCGATCTTCATATTAGCCAACAAAGAATCGTGTTGTGGCAATTGCTTTACTATCGCCGCCGCCAAAACCGCGCTAGTAATCTTCGGACTTTCCGTGCTTTTCCAAATATCAACTGCCTCTTTCCAGACCAGCTCAGTTCTATCAGGATCGTCGACGGAAATATTACGCAAGAAATTCGGCGTCAATCCCAGTCGCACTGCCAAAAATTGCCCGGCTCGCGTGCCTGTAATCGCCTCAGCAATATCAATCGGCGTCGGTCTGCGCGGCAATTTACCCAAAACGTCCGCCGCCATCACATCGTCAATTGTCTTAGGATTTTTACTAATTTCTGCCGTCTTAAGATCTTTTTCCCACCAAATCGACACCATAATCATTGGACCACTCAGACCAAATAATAGCCAGCCAATCGCCCCATGCTCAATCAACGACCACAGACCAAGCAGTACCATCATAATGCCGACAGCTATCGCCACGATATGCCAAGCATTGCCAAACCTTACAGAAAACCGTGCTTTCTGAGCTCGCAAACTGTCGTAATTAAATCTCGGCTCTATTTCCATACAGAAACTCCCATTTGCCATAAAATAATCCCGATAAACGGCATCAGTGGCAGCGCTAGCCACATAATAATTCCTAAAATCATCCACAAATCGTAGCAATATCATCAATATTCCAATAATTATCACCATGGAGCGCACCACCGCGCCAATTACTCGCGAGAACATCTTGTCAAAAAACGCAGATAGCTGCACAGATAAGTCGCCACCAACTGGAGCGGCTGAAATCTGACGGAACGGATTGAATAAGGTTTTCAAAAGCAGCCCGACTGAGAAAAAATCCGCGGTTCGTAAAACCCCCAGAAAACTTTGTCGGATATACTGCAACAAGCCATTGCCATACCACCACTGAAAGATCCCCACCAAAAACATATTGATATTGTAGCACATCAGCCCGACAGAGTATAATAGACAATATGGCAAGACAGATGATTAGTACTATTATTGGCAAAAGCGTCAAGAAAGTCGCTAAATTACGCGGTGGCGGTTCAGCCTTGCCGGGTTTGGTGATTGAAAAAATTGACCCAAAATTTATTCAGAGAACGTTGGCAGATTTGCCGCAAGGCGTGGTGATTATCAGTGGAACGAATGGAAAAACGACGACGACAAAAATTGTCGTAGAATTGCTGGAATCAGTCGGACTGAAAGTCTTCACTAATCGTACTGGTAGCAATTTTTCCCGAGGCGTGGCAGCAGCGCTACTTGATGAAGTCAATATCCGCGGCAAGCTGGACGCTGACATTGCGGTCCTGGAACTGGACGAAGCTTGGGCGGTTAAGTTCGTGCAAATTGTTCGTCCGCGCTTTTCCCTGCTTCTGAATGTTATGCGCGATCAATTGGACAGATTTGGAGAAATTGACAATACAGCCGCACTGCTCCAAAAAATAGCTGAAGCCACCAGCGACACTGTCGTTCTCAACCGCGACGATCCGCGAATTTTTAAGATTAGCGAACATATTCAGGCTAAAAAAGTTTTCTTCGGTACAACCAGCGAATTGCTTCAATTAATGCCAACAGACGACACTCTAAAATACGGAACCGCAGTCGCAAATCAAAGCGTAGTTGCCGATGTTTTATTGAAAAAAATTAACGCTCAACAGGCGACTTTTCAAATTGACAATAAAGAAATTGACGTAGATCTGCAACTCACTGGAGTTTATAATCTTCTCAATGCGGCGGCGGCGGTTGCCCTGGCTCGACAAATCGCGGGACCGGAAATTACCGATACAATTTTATCTGCGCTGGAAAATATAAAGCCGGCGTTTGGTCGTGGCGAAACAATTTACCTGAATGGCACGCCAATTGAGCTTATTTTGGTGAAAAATCCAAGCGGCTTTCGATTGGCACTTCTGTCGTTTGCCAAAAACAATAGCACTACGATGATCGCTGTTAATGACAATTACGCCGACGGACGAGATGTTAGTTGGTTCTGGGACGTCGATTTTTCGCTATTAAAAAACGTAGCAATGATCAGCGGCGCGCGCGCTTACGACATGGCTTTGCGACTTCAATATGACGACGTTCCAATTGGAAAAATTGACACCAATATTTCGAAGGCCTTGGAAGATTTTATCAATACTAATCCCGATGAGCCAAAACAGATTTTTTGTAGCTACACAGCCATGACAGCGATTCGTCGCCTGCTGAGCGAAAAAACCGACGTGGAGGAAATATCATAATGAAAATAACAATTGCGCAACTTTATCCGCGAGATATGAATCTTTATGGCGACTGGGGCAACACGCTAGTCCTGAAAAAACGGCTAGAGCGACGCGGCTTCGATGTTGAGATTATCGATCACAATCCAGGCGATTCAACGGATTTTTCTAAAATTGATATTTTTGTTGGCGGCGGCGGACAAGATTCTGGGCAGACGATTATCCAAAACGACCTTCTAGCGCGAGCTGATGAACTGCGACAATTAGCAAAAGATGGCGTGCCGATGTTGATGATTTGCGGAATGTACCAATTATTTGGTCGATTTTTCCAAACACTCAAGGGCGAGGAAATTGTTGGCGCTAACATTCTGCCGATTGAAACAATTGCTGGCGACGAACGGATGATTGGCAACATTGTCATTAAAAGTCAGGAATTTGGAGATATCGTTGGCTATGAAAATCACAGCGGACAAACTTTCTTAGATAAGACCGCCAAACCTCTTGGGCAAGTTATTAAAGGCGCCGGCAATAATATGACCGACGCAAATGAGGGTGTTCGCTATAACAACATCATTGCCACTTATCTCCACGGTCCGATTCTACCCAAAAACCCGCAAATTGCAGACTTTCTTATTGGCGAAACACTAGAGCGACGTGGCGTAGACGCAGATTCGGGGCTGGAAAAAATTGACGATACTTTGGCGGATAAAGCGAGAGAGATAGCGTTAAAATTATCCAGATAATTCATGAAAAAAATCCGTATATATCTTAAAAAGCTATATGCATTTCTTCATAAAATGCCCGGTTGGATTTGGCTAATTCCAATCTTAATCTTAGCCATCAACGTTCGACTTACCTATTTAACAAAAGCCGATATTTGGCACGACGAAGGATATACGGTGGCCATCATTCAGCAGCCAATCAGAGAAATTATCGCCATTACGACCACAGATGTTCACCCGCCGCTTTATTACGTTATTATGCACGTTTGGCAATCGATTTTCGGCAATTCCGTAGCTTCGCTCAGAGAATTTAGCGTTACGTGTGGAGTCATGACGATTGCCCTATTGTTTCTATTGCTCCAAAAACTTTTCTCTAAAAGAATCGCCATATTTGGAAGTTTTTTAGCAGCGCTAGGACCATTCTTAATTCGCTATAGCGACGAAGTCCGAATGTATGCACTGGCAGCGCTTTTGGCTGTAGCAATGACATACGCATTCGTCGTGGCGGTCGAGCGCAAAAATAAGAAGTTTTGGTGGGCGCTATACGGAATTTTAGTAGCGCTCGGTCTTTATACACAATATTTCCTAGCATTAATACTGCCCGCGCATTTCGCATATATATGGCTAAAACTTGGTGAAAATCGCACTACCATAAAAAATATATTTAAGGACAAAAACGTTTGGCTTGCCGCAGGAACATGCTTTTTGCTATTTCTCCCCTGGCTACCAGTTATGATCTCCCAAACCAGCCGCGTAAGTGGCGGCTTCTGGATCCCCGAAGTCACTAAATTTACCATCCCGACAACATTATCAATGTTCTTGACTTACGACGACAGGATTGTCCGCTATTTTGGGTTACTACTGCCGCCAATTATAGTCGTAATTTCATTCATTCTAGCCAAAAAACGCCCAAAATACCAAGCAGCAATTTGGATTTTAACAATTTGGTTGCTACTACCAATGATCATCATTTACATACTCAGCCAGGGTCGACCAGTTTACTTAGACCGCTACTTCACTTATTCGGCACCGGTGTTTTATGGCTTGATTGCGGTATTCATCGGGCTTATTTTTTCTAATAAAAAATGGTGGTCTATTGGAATATCTATCATTCTGACGTTATTTATCGGTCATTACATGTGGCATATTGGCAGTAAAAACATTGCAGAATCGTCTTGGAATAACACCAACACAGCCATGAATCATATAAATGAAAATATCCAGAGTAGTGATGCTATTATTTCTGGCGAGATCTACACTTATTTTCACACTTCCTATTACAGCCGCACAAATAAAGAAATTATACTCCTGAAGCCAAAAGAAGAGCTAGGTTGGGTTGGCGAATGGGGATTAATTAAAAAATTGAATACTCCAAAAATTAGTTCTTTAGAGTCAGTAAAATCTCCAAGAATCTGGCTTATTCTTCGCGAAAAAACATATGACGAATATAAAAAACAAGTTCCGCCCTATTGGCAATTAAGGCAAGAATTCCATGATGGCGACTTGATTATTGGACTATACGAAAATAAAAAATAACTGGTTAAACGCCAGTTATTTTAATACACTGAATGATTTCAATTGGTCGGGGTGAAAGGACTCGAACCTTCGACCTCACGGTCCCAAACCGCGCGCGCTAGCCAACTGCGCCACACCCCGAAGATATCTCTATCATTCGTTCTGATCTATCTTAACATATATCACTAAATAAGTACAGAATAAATTTGCAAACAAATTTCTATACTTAAAGCCGCCCAGATATTAAATTTTCTGATTTCGGCACACGACGACGTTTTAGCTATGATTGGCATAGGCACGTAATTGAACGAGTTGCAAATGAGCTCCCCGATAATTTTGTCGGAACTTCAAATATATACTTGGCGCATAAACTAGGATTAAAACCAATTGGAACTTTTGCACACGAAATGCCAATGGTCTACGCTGCACTGGCAGATAAAGCCGGAAACAACCCACTAAGTTGCCACAATCAGGTACTAAAAGATTGGCAAGGTACATACGGCGACGAGCTATCAATTGCCCTAACAGATACATTTACAACCGACTTCTTCTTCGCCGACTTTACGCCCGAACAAATGACTTCATGGAAAGGACTACGACACGATTCTGGCGACCCAATAGAATTTGGAAATAAGGCTATTGAAATTTACAAAAAGAACGGAATTGATCCTTTAGAGAAAACTATCGTCTTTAGTGACGGACTTGATGTAGATGAAATCATTCGGATAGCTGATTACTTTAAGGACAAAATAAATGTAACATTTGGCTGGGGTACAACTTTGACTAACGACCTTGGAATTACACCCAATAACTTTGTTATGAAAGCCACAGAAGTTGATGGGGTATCTACGGTCAAATTGAGCGACACTCCTGGCAAACATACAGGTTCAGGTGATAAAATTAGAGAGTATAGTGAACGTGTAAAAGCAGCTTTGGCGGAAAATGCACTGAATAATACTTTAGTTACCGTATGAAAAAAACAATGCCGACATCTATAAATCGTAAATTATGGCATAACGGTCCAAATTACACCGCAGACAGTGTAATAATCAACCCAATCGCACAAAAAATCCTTTTGATAAAACGGTCTAGTGGTGAATGGGCACTACCTGGAGGATTCGTTAACCCTGAAGAGGATTCCTTTACTGCGGCAATTCGCGAAACAAAAGAAGAAACTGGAACGATAATTAGTAACAATCCAATATTAATATATAAAGGACTGGTTAACGATCCGCGCAACAGTCAGACGTCATGGATCGAAACCAGTGTATACTTGTTCATAGTCAACGAACTATCAGAGGTGTCAGGACGAGACGATGCTATCGACGCAGCCTGGCTACCCCTCAATAATTTGCCTAAATTATACGCATCGCATGATGAAATAGTAGCCAGAGCTATTGATTATTTGTCTTGTCGGTCGCTAATTAAGATAGCAGAGTTTTCCGAAAATTATCGCAATATTAACGGCGGTCATATGCAATACGACAAAATTATCGCCACAAAAAATGATCATTCGGTATTTATTAAGCAAACATCGACTAGATACGATGATATTAAGCGAAATAGACTGCGCCAATATTTGAGAAAAGAAGCGTTCACGACATCCTATCTGCGCTGTCATGGATATAATGGAATCCCATCCAGATCAATACTGCGAGACGATGACACTTTCATTATGGAGACAATGACGCCAGATGAAGGTTGGCTATGGCGAGCAAAAAACGAAACACTAGACATTTATATCAAATCAGCGAAGGAAAAGTTTGACGAGTTGGAAAATATACCATTGCCGCCTGATACTTTTGATATCGAATCATCACGTGATAGTTTTATTAAAGAAGGGTGGGCTTCGTTAGACGAGCAGAAAATAGCTAAATTGAGAGAGTTGTCATTAGGATTCTTGGACAGATTAACGCCCCATAGTCAAAATATAACTAAGAAATTATTAGCAGACTTACCCGCCCTACTAAATGCCGGAAGCCGACATAGCGATATAAAAAAATTAGTTTTTTGTCATCACGACATTCGACAATCAAATATGGCTTGGCGTCCCAAACGTGGCACTAAGTTAATCGACTGGAGTTGGTCTGGACCTGGAGAATCCGGTAGCGACATCACTAGCCTACTAATCGACCTACATAAAAGCGGTCATAATATTTCAAACTATTACAAAGAAATAAATTTAAATCATTGCCTAACCTTAATGGGTTTCTGGCTAAACCATGCAACGTGGCCATATCGCGGCGACGACACTCTTAGATTTCAACAATTTTTATCGGCATTAAGTGCATACGAAATATATACAACTATTTAAGCATTCACGGCTTCAATCTCAACCGACAGTACTTCTTTTTTGATTGGCAAAGATTGACCGGGCTCGAACGTATAAACCAGTAATTGACCAAATGGCATCTCTACATTCGCCATCTCGGCTTCTGGAACTTGGTCAAGATGTTTAATTAAAGCCCGAATAGAATTGCCGTGAGCCACCAATAGAATATTCTCACCATTCTGCAATTTCGGCAAAATCTCTTGCTCAAAATATGGAACAACCCGTGCATAAACATCTTTCAAAGTTTCGCCGCCCGGCACTGGATAATCCCAACCGCGTCGAATACCATTAAAAGCTTCTTCGCCAATCTCCGCTTTAACTTCCCATTTATTTTTTCCAGTCAAATCACCGTAATCACGCTCGTTTAACTCAGTTGCATGCGTTGTTGGTAGATTTTCAACACCACAGCCTTCGAGTAGCGCCGCCAAAGTTTGTTGTGTGCGTTTTAATGATGAAGTGTAAGCCTCGTTAAATGATAGACCTTTCAATAAAGCACCCAATCGCACGGTGTCATTACGGCCCTTTTCCGTCAAATTAACATCTGTCCAGCCAGTCCACTTACCGAGCAGATTCCACTCGCTCTCACCGTGCCGACTAATAACTAATATTCCCATTATTTCCCTCCAATCATCGGTGCAAAAAATTCTACAACTTCTTTTTTCACGCCGTCATTATTAATAATTTTCGTATTTACGTAACCGAATTTATTAATTGCCCAAAATCTGATTGCCCAGAGCAGCGACATATCTTCAAAATCAACCTCATTTTTGGCAATAAATTTACTAGCCACAATTTCCGATTCCTGCAATTTTATCTCAGAAAAAGCATCGTTTTCTAATTTCGTAAAAAACACAAATTGATGCGTCAAAAACTCATCAGAATGACGCGAAGCAATCATGGCAAGCTTCAGATCCTTAGGATCGACTTGAATATCAACTTCTTCTTTTACCTCGCGCACTGCCGCTTCCAACGGAGATTCTCCAGCGTCAACAATGCCACCAGGCAGCGACCAATGGTCTTTATAGCCAGCCTTGACGATCAATAGTTCGCCTTGCTCATTTTCAATCAGTACCGCCGCGCTGGAAAAACGCCTGTCTAAACTTGCCAGCCAAGCCCGTCGCTCTTCATCTGTAAATTTCATTATTTAGCAAACTCAATCGCTCGCGTTTCGCGAATCACGTTAACCTTAATCGTGCCAGGATATTGCATTGTCGACTCAATTTTCGTCGCAATATCTCGTGCCAATTTAATCGCCGACAAATCATCAATCGTCTGAGGTCTCACGATCACACGAACCTCACGGCCGGCAGAAATCGCGTAAGCCTTATCAATTCCTTCAAAGCTCGTAGCGACATTTTCCAAATCGCGCATTCGCTCTGCAAAGTTTTCAGCCGAAACATTACGCGCACCTGGACGCGCAGCCGAAGCCGCGTCACAAACTCGAACAATAATTGCCTCTGGAGTTGTCGCTTCGATATCATCGTGGTGCGCTTCGATTGCGTGAACAATTCTCTCATCCATGCCATATTTACGAGCCAATTCCGCCCCAATGTGATGATGTTTGCCCTCAATTTTATGCGACACAGCCTTACCAACGTCATGAAGAAGTGTAGCAATCTTCGTAATTCGCACATCCGCACCAATTTCCTCAGCAATCATCCCCGCAATTTGCGCCATCTCAGTCGAATGCTTCAGGACGTTCTGCCCGAAACTGGTACGAAACTTCAACTCACCAAGCAATAGCAGCATTTCCTTCGGAATCCCAACTACGCCAGTTTCGCGCATAGCATCTTCACCGGCTTGTCGAACCTCTTTTTCAATCTGTTTTTTAGCCTTAGCAACCACTTCTTCAATGCGTGCAGGATGGATACGACCATCCTTCATCAGCATCTCAAGGCTCAAGCGAGCCACTTGTCGACGAACAGGATCAAAACTCGACAAAATAATCATGCCAGGTGTATCGTCAACTAAAATATCGACGCCAGTTTCGCGCTGCAGCGCCTGAATATTACGCCCTTCCTTGCCGATAATTCGACCCTTCATCTCATCATCAGTCAATTTGACTGCAGTCACCGTACGCTCAGCAGTAACTTCACTACTCATTCGCTCCATCGCGGTCACTAGGATCATTTGCGCCCGTTCTTCAGCGTCATCCATTGCGTCATGTTGTAGTTTCGACACCAAACCGACCAAGTCTTGCTTAATGTCGCGCTCAGTCATCTGCATTAACTTGTCGGCAGCGTCTTTTTCTTCAATCCAGCGATTTTTTCAAGCTTTTCCTGCTGACGTGTGCGAATATCGCGAATTTCATTTTTAAGATTATCAACTTCATCCTCATGCGCGCGCAGTTTTTCCGCTCGTCGATCAAGCTCCTCCAATTTATTGTCCAGAGTCTTCTCGCGATCCGCCAAACGATTTTCGGTCTTTTGCCATTCCTTGCGACGTTCATTTTCAATCTTAAGCGCCTCGTCCTTAGCCTTTAGGACAATATCGCTCGCCTTAGTTTTTGCATCCGCCAGATCTCGCTCAATCTGATTTTTACCGTTAATTTGGCGAGTTCTCTGATATCCAACAAGACCAGCAGCACCCGCGCCAGCTCCAATAGCCGCGGCAATAATTACTTCTATCATTATCATTCCTTTCCGATCAGCCGCCCCTGAGTGTTCGTCTCAAGGAAAAATATCAACAGCCAATCAACTTCAAACTATCTAATCCGGCGAATCAAAAATCACAAACCGCCGTAATTTAATTATACACGGTTTTGACGGTTTGGGCGATAAAAATTATTTTCGCGGCGCAGTGATATTCGCAGCAGCACCGTACTCTGGCATAACAATTTTTTCATTCTCGCCAGAACGTAATTTATCCAAAGCCAAATCACGCCAATTGTCACCCATCGCACTAACAATAGGAATATTCAAGCTGTCCGCCAAAGTATTCACAACCGTCAAACCAATTCTCAGTCCCGTAAAACTTCCTGGTCCCTTCATCACGCCAATGCCGCTTATCAGATGCAAATCGCCAGTCTTTTCTTCCAAAAATTTCAACAAATTCCGCGCCAACGTTCGCCCAGCTTCCCATTCAAAATCCTGACGATTTTCTCCATTGACTATTGTCAAAAAACATGTTGATGTTGAAGTGTCTAATAAAATTATCACGCCATATTCTCCTTTATTTTTCCCAAAAGTTCATCAGATTTTTTGCCGCCAGGATAAAATTCCACAAGTCGCTCTTCTTCGCTAATCGCAGTAATTTTTATCACCAACCGATCACTCGGCAATGCATCATCGACAGCGCCAGCCCATTCAACTACAACCACCGAATTAGAAGCCGCCACTTCGCGAATCTCCTCGCTCATAATTCCAGCATTTCCCAATCTATAGAAATCGTAATGCGCCAAACTCAGACCGCGAGGTGAATCGTACACGCGCGAAATCGTGAAAGTTGGACTCTGAACTGGCTCGTCAATCTCTAAAGCCTGCGCAATTCCCTTCGTCAATGTGGTTTCCCCGCGCCAATATCGCCAACCAATTCCAGAACTTCCCCGCCAGAAACAGCCCGACCAATTGCCGCGCCCAATTCTCGCATTTTCTCTTCACTAGAAATATTCACTCTTACATTATACTATGCTAGCTTTTTTTTGGCGATGATAGTACAATAACCATAAGAGTTATGCGTGTTTCAGACCAGACAATTGAGAGCATTCTGAAACAAGGTGGGGTTGTTGATGAGCCGCAGCTTGCTGATTTGAAATTGATCGCTGAACGGTCGAAGCAAACATTGCAAGAAACCGCTATTGAGCAAAAAGTCATTTCTGAGGAAGATTTGACAAAGTTGATCGGCGATTATATCGGCGTGCCTTTCGTGCGAATTGAGCCAAAGGATATTCCCGAAGATGTGTTGAAACGAATTCCTGAACATATCGCGCGCCAGTATAATGTTGTGCTTTTTGAGAAAAATGAGGACGACAGCTTGTCGCTTGCGATGGAAGACCCAGATGACGTGCAGGCGTTGAACTTTATTCAGAAAGAAATTGGCTACAACACTAAGGTTTTCCTAGCGACAAAAAGCAACATTTTGGACTGTTTGGAAAATTATCGCGGTAATATCAATGCCGAACTTGACGAAGTTATTGCGGTGCAAAAAGACGCTTCCGCCGAAGACCAAAACGTTAGCCAAGATGATTTTGCGGAAAATTCACCAATTGCCCAAACTGTTAATTTGTTGCTGGAATATGCCATAAAATCCAACGCTTCCGACATTCACATTGAGCCGCGCGAGGATTACGTTCAGGTTCGTTATCGAATTGACGGTGTTTTGAAGGAAGTTAACAAATTGCCACGAAACGTTCACGGCGCTTTGGTGAGCCGCATTAAAATTCTCTCTAATCTGAAAATTGACGAACGCCGCGTGCCACAAGACGGTCGATTTAAGATAAAAGTTTCAGGAAAACAATACGCGCTTCGCGTTTCGACATTGCCAATAGCTGACGGCGAAAAAGTGGTTATGCGTATTTTGGACGAATCGAACCAGGCTGTTAAATTGGATCAGCTTGGCTATTGGGGCTTGTCGCTCGCAACCGTAAAAGACGCAATGGCCCAGCCGAACGGAATGATCCTAGTGACTGGACCGACTGGATCGGGAAAATCGACCAGCTTGTTCAGCATTCTGTCGGAACTCAATACTCCAGATGTCAATATTTCCACAATTGAAGACCCAGTAGAATATAAAATCCCAGGAGTCAATCAAACCCAGACCAATGCCAAAGCTGGAATGACCTTCGCATCAGGACTAAGGGCGCTACTTCGCCAAGACCCAAATATCATCATGGTTGGAGAAATTCGCGACGGCGAAACCGCAAACCTTGGTGTTCAGGCGGCGCTAACTGGACACTTGGTGTTCTCCACTCTACACACAAATAACGCTGCAACATGTTTGCCGCGTTTGCTGGATATGGGAATTGAGCCATTCTTGATCGCTTCAACCGTGAAGGCGGTGATTGGACAGCGACTAGTTAGGCGCCTGTGTATGAATTGCCGCCAAGAATATACCCCAAACGAAGAAGAAATAAAATATATTGCCGAAATGTTTAAGATAAACACCGAGTCGATTAAAAAAATTCACAACCTCGAAGAGCAGGCTTTTGAGGATAAAATTGGTGGCGACACGCCCATGGGATCAACAGATTCAACAATCGGACGATTATGGCGACCGAATCCAGAAGGCTGTGACGAGTGCGGACATAACGGATTCAAGGGGCGCGTTGGCATTTACGAGGTTCTTGGTATTTCCATCCCTATCCAAAAAATGATTACCGCCAACGCCACCAGCAACGATATTCAAGATCAAGCGATTTCCGAAGGCATGGTGACAATGCAGATGGATGGACTTATTAAATCACTGCGCGGAATCACCACCGTGGATGAAGTTTTGAGGGCAACAAGGGAGTAACATTATGCCAATTTTTGAATATTTGCTTGTCAATAAAAAGAAAGAGACCGTCTCTTCAACGATTGAAGCAGCCGACAAACTTTCTGCTATTAACAATTTGAGATCACGCGGACAATTGATAAAAATCGAAGAAAAAGGCGCAAAAAAAGAGCTTAGTTTTTCTTTCGGTAAGAAAAAGAAAGGCGCCAAGACTGAAGAATTAGTGATGTTTACTCGTCAATTAAGTGCCATGGTTTCAGCTGGCGTTCCTATTCTTCGCTCCCTTAACTCTATGGCAAAACACGCCGAAAGCGCCAACTTTCGAGACACGATCAAAGCCGTTATTAAAGATATTGAAGGCGGTATGTCTTTTGCAGATGCTCTGAGCAAACACCCAGAAACTTTCAATGATATTTATGTAAACATGGTTGCTGCGGGTGAAACCGGAGGTATTTTGGACGATATCTTAAAACGTCTAGCCCTGCAACAAGAGAAAAACTCATCTATGAAGAAAAAAATTAAAGGCGCCATGACATATCCGATCGTACTTTTAATCATTACGATTATTGCCTTCTTCATCCTCATGATTTTCATTATTCCAGTCATCGGTAAAACTATTAAAGACATGGGCGGACCTGACGCTAAACTACCAATGCTTACTGAGATTATGCTAGGAATTAGCGATTTTGTAGTGTCATTTTGGTATATAATCATTCCAATATTTGCCGGAAGTATTTGGCTATTAATTCGCTATATTAAAACTCCAAAAGGTCGCGTAAAATTCCACAATATCATCATCAAAGTTCCAGCTGTCGGTCCAATTGTTAAAAAAGTAGCAATCGCCCGCTTTACTCGAACCTTCTCCGCTCTTATTGGTGCGGGTGTGGCTGTGCTTGAAGCGCTGGATGTAACTTCGCGCGCTGTCGGAAATGTCGCCTACGAAAGTCCCTAAAAGAAGCCACCAGGCGAGTCCAAAACGGTGAAGTTTTATCAAAAATTATCGCAGAGCAGGACGATTTATATCCGCCAATCGTAGCACAGATGTTGTCTGTCGGTGAGGAAACTGGACAAACAGACAAAGTTCTGGTTAAAGTCGCTGACTTTTACGAGGAAGAAGTTGATACCGCGATTGACGGCGTTAGCTCTATTATCGAGCCAGTAATGATTGTCGCTATGGGTGTTGTTATTGCCCTAGTCGCCGTCAGCGTTATGGGCCCAATTACAAGTATGGCGGGTCAAGTTAAGGAATAATAGTTTTTCAAAAAAGCTTATGTTATAATACCGATATATAGGTGGGAAAATAATAACGTGTCGAGCATATTTTATAGAAAAAAACCAATCATCGGCCTAGATATCAGCCGAACAAGCATAAAAGTAATGTCGATTGATAGAAATCGAATGCTAGTTCATGGATATGGATCGATTAACCTCGATTCTCAAAAAAGCGACGGAAATTCTACAGACAACACTGAATATTTGGCGCAGAATATCAAAACATTATTGAAGAAAAATGTCGTAGGACAGATCAATAGCAATCGCGTAGCACTGGGTATACCAACTAACCGAACATTTTCGCGGACATTTAGCCTGCCTGTGAAAGAAGAAAGTAATATTCGCAGTGCGGTAAATTTGGAAGCCGAACAATACATTCCAGCTCCATTAGATTCTCTTTATTTGGACTATCGAATCATCAATCGCACGAAAGATGAACTTAGCGTACTAATGTGTGCCGCACCGAAGAAAATGATCGACAGCATGTTAGACGCCACAAAACAATGCGGCCTGGAAGTTGCAATAATTGAGCCGAACATCAGTGCGATCGCTAGGCTTCTGAAGCGCACAGAAGAAGGAATGCTCCCTACTGTTATCGTCGACATAGGCACATCAACTACAGATATTGCAATTCTAGATTCTGATATACGCGTGACGGGCGGCTTAAATGTTGGCGGCTATTCACTCACCTTAAATTTAGCTAAAAAAATGAATGTACCAATTGAGACAGCTCATCAATTTAAGGTATTAAACGGATTAAATCCCGGTCCAAGGCAAGCCAGAATCGCAGGAGCCTTGCAGCCAAGCCTAGAAAAATGACCAACGAAGTTAAGCGCGTTATGCGATATTACACAGACCGCTTCCCTGATGAGAAAAAAATCGAACAAGTTCTCATCGTTGGCGGCGGCGGTAATCTTCCAGGAATTGGTGATTTTTTCACAAACGAACTATTAATGCCAGCGCGCGTGGCAAGTCCGTGGCAAATGCTCAATTTCGATGGACTAGAGCAGCCAGCAAAACAGCTTCGCTCTCAACTATCACCAGTTGCAGGGCTAGCCTTAATCAAGCAGGAGGATATTTATGATTAACCTTCTCCCTCCTCAAGAAAAAAAGCAAATCAGCGCCGGACGAGTAAATGTCATCTTAAGACGATACTGCATCATATCATTGATATTTGCAGGTTTGCTATTCTTAACTATTGGCGGATTTATCTATTCTTAGAAAATAGCCGCACCTCAGCTCAAGCCAACATTGACGAAGGAAATGCCAAACTTGCCCAATACCAATCGACACAAAAAGAAGTTAGCGAGTTCAAGAAAGACCTCGACTCAGCTAAGGCGATCATTAGCAACGAGGCCCATTACTCTACAATTATTCCGAAAATTGCACAATATATACCATCAGGTATGGTTTTGGATTCTCTGACACTAGACACTTCAGCGTTAGATAAACCATTGTCATTAACAGCTCTCGGAAAGAATAAGGATGACGCCATCCGAATAAAAACCAGCTTGGAAAAATCAGAGATATTTAGCGACGTCCACCTGGAAACCGTTGTTTATAGCGGCGGTAACCAATCGTCAGACAAGCCTGCGGATTATCCAATCACTATAACAATTAGCGTTACACCAAAGCCAGAGGTCTTAAAACAATGAAAAAAGTTCTAAATGCCAGTATCGCGCGAATTATCCTGTCGTTATTATTGCTCATAATATTATCAGCAATGGTAGGACTAGTTATTTTCGCCTATTCATTCCTAAGCAAAACATCAGAAGAAGTCGGAAAAATGCAGACCGAAGCAACTGCAGTTGACGCAAAAATACAAAGTTTACTAGCATCAAAATCTCAGCTCGATCGCAATTCCGACACAGTTAAAAAAGCAAAGAATATCGTCTCGGAATCGAAACTTTATCAATATCAAAATCAGATTATCCAAGATCTAAATACCTATGCCGACCGCGCTGGCATTCCGATTAAATCTTTCTCTTTCCAAAACGAACCAACAACCTCTACTAAAACAGCGACATCTAGCAAGCAAACATCCACCAGCCCCGCTGGAGTGAAGAGTACTTTTGTATCAATTCAACTGGGAGATCATATAGATTACACGAAATTCCTGCATTTCCTTAGTCTTATTGAAAAAAATGTTACTCGAATGCAGCTTTCAGGCGTGTCAATTTCCAGAGGCGCAAATAATCATGAAATATCAATCCAATCACTTGAAGTAAAGGTTTATACACGATGAGTCCATCAATATCAGAACAGCTCGAGCCAATCGTAAAATCACTGTCAAAATTCCTGTGGCGATTTCATGTGATAATATATAGCGTTGTCGTAATCGGAGGCGTAGCAATCGCGATATTTCTTTTGAGCGGACTTTTAACAGTTCCTACCGAAGAACCACAAACTACATCAATAAGCTTCGATAAGAAAACCATGCAAATTATTAAAGACTTCCGACCGTCAACTTCAGCAAACGACTCGTTTAGTCTGCCGGCTGGTCGCTCCAATCCATTTGCTGAATAGAACACAACCGTTTATAATATAGTTATGCTTATATCCGCAGATCGCTTCCTTGATATTCCCGTCATGAGTCTTCAGACAGGTTCCGAACTGGCGCGAACATCGCGGGAAATTATCAATCCGAGGAATTTGTCTATAATCGCATATGAACTTGAAGGGCGACTTTTGGACCAACACCCTAGCCTGCTTCGCATTGACGACGTCAGAGAAATTGGGCCGCTCGGTATGATTATCGATTCAACCGATGAAATCATAGGCATTGATGATGTGATTACTATAAAAGAAATTTATGACATTAATTTTACACTAAAAGACAAGTTGGTTATTGATGAAAAAAATAAGAAAATCGGAAAAGTTATCGGATACACATTGGCGGCTGGAAATTTTATTATACAGCAACTCCGAATTCGACGACCGTTCTTGAAAAGTTTTGGCGACACAGAGCTACTTATTCATCGTTCTCAGATTATAAAAGTAACCGACGATAAAATTGTTGTAAAATCAGCAACTATCTCACACATAGCCGAAAAAACACCTATTTCGCAGATAAATTCATACGAAAATCCATTCCGCAAGCAGCCTCGTCCGCAACCAGAATCTACAAAAGCTGATTAATCATTTGGGTTTTCAAGAGCCTTCTTAATGTCGTCGTAAGAAAAACCCTGTCTAGCCAAATATTGCATGAACTTCTGCTGGTCGTTATATCGATAACGTTTTTTAGCAATAATCTTCCGCAATTCCTCGTCATCAGAGCGAATATTCTCCTTAACTAACGCCTCAATCGTTGTATTATCAATTCCCTTTTGCGCCAACTCCAACTTCAAACGACGAATACTAGCGCCTTTTTTCATGAACCGCTGCTCGAACCAAAATCGAGCAAATTTTTCATCGTCCAAATATTTTTTCTCAATAAGACGATCCAAGACGCGCTCAGCAATCTCCGGCTTTATTCCAGGACGTTCAATAATTTTTCCAGTTTTCGCTGAACGTCGACGAGTCGCTAGCGTTTTCCGACGCAGATAATCGCGCATTTCTTTAATGGCTCGCGGACGCATTAAGCAGTACTCCATAGACCTAGCATACAACTTGCCAAACTGGCTATCGTCTTCTAGTTTCAAAATTTCCTCTTCCGTATATTCGCGACCAATCTTAATGCCTAGTTCGCCGATCTGAAATACGTCCAAGCTAAAACGATATTTCCCGTCAACGCTTACATTGACGCGATTTTTATCACGAGTCTGAAGAGAAATATCGGTGATTTTCATAAAACTATTATAGCGCTAAAACTATGCGCTAGCTACCGGTGGACTATTCGACCACCTCAACCACTTTGCCATGCATGCCGTTATAACAAGCGGCAGCACGCGGCTTAGTAATAACCGGCAGTTGGCGCGGAATGGCACTCATATCAACATCGCCAAGCGTACCAGCCTCGACGCACCCAATCGTAATGTGTGGGCGAAATCCATCGATATCCAGCCCCGGATGAATATCATCCAGCATTTCAAGCAACTTCCGGCGCACTTCAATCATCCAGGAGGTTTTCTGTACGCGCAACTCAACCCAAACACAGTTACCAGCTTCATCTGGCAAGAAGTTGACACCATCAAGTACCAGTTTATCTAGGGACGGCAACGCAGCGGCAGCTAACTTGAGACGCGGTATATCCTGCTCAGTTACATTAATCAGCGTTGCGTGTGGAATAAACTCACCGAAATCAAGATTCATTTTTTCCGACAGTTCTCGAAGGTAAGCAGTCTGCTCGTTATCAAAAATAAGATTAACTGACGCCATGTGGTGTTCGGCTGAATATCTGGACTCTACTGCTCGCATTACTTTTCCTCCTCCTTCACTTTATCACGCACTTTCTGATCAATTTCCGCCAGAACCTCAGGATTTTCCTTCAAATAAGTCTTCGTTTTATCGCGCCCCTGACCAATCGTTTCGCCGTTATATTTATAAAACGCACCCGACTTTTCAACTATACCGTGCGTTGCCGCCAAATCCAGAATATCGCCAGTTTTACTGATCCCCTCGTTGTACATGATGTCGAATTCAGCCACGCGGAACGGCGGTGCAATCTTATTTTTCACGACCTTAATTTTCGTGCGGTTACCAATAATATCATCACCAACTTTGATCTGACCAATTCGACGAATATCAATTCGCTGCGACGCATAAAATTTCAACGCATTACCGCCCGTTGTCGTTTCAGGATTGCCAAACATCACGCCAATTTTCATACGAATCTGATTGATAAAGATCACCGTGGCTTTTGATTTATTGATAATTCCCGTCAATTTACGTAGCGCCTGGCTCATTAATCGAGCCTGAAGACCCATATGAGAATCACCCATATCACCATCAATTTCAGCCTGTGGCGTCAAGGCAGCCACCGAGTCGACTATCACCAAATCCACCGCGTTCGAACGAACCAACGTTTCCGTAATTTCCAATGCTTGCTCGCCGTTATCTGGCTGAGAAACCAACAAATTTTTCCGTGTCCACGCCCAGACGCTTAGCGTATGCTGGATCAAGCGCGTGCTCAGCATCAATAAACGCTGCCGTTCCACCCTGCTTCTGAATTTCTGCAATAGCGTGAAGCGTCAATGTCGTCTTACCTGAGCTTTCTGGACCATAGATTTCTATGATACGACCTTTTGGATATCCGCCACCGAGCGCCAAATCCAAACTCAAAGCACCAGAAGGAATTACTTCAACATCAACTTTATGAGCCTCGCCCAATTTCATAATTGATCCGTCGCCAAATTGCTTGGTGATTTGATCCATTGCTAGACCAAGCGCCTTAAGCTTACCTTCATCAACTTTTTTATCCAATGCCTGACTTGACTTTTCTGGATTTACTGTTTTACTGTCTGATTTTGCCATAGCATTCCCTCCTTAGTTACTTCCTTTATTATACCGATTTGTTACAAGATTTGCTATAATTACATTCATGAATAAGCGAAACGGTTTCACTATTATTGAACTTTTGGTTGTAGCGACTTTCTTGATTATCATCGCAATCTTAGGTTTCTCACAATATACAAAATTGACCAACGAATCAAACAACGCCAAAAAACGCACCGCGATTAACGCCATGCATTATAGCCTGGAAGAAGGTTTTTACGTTAAAAATGGCTATTACCCAGAGAAGTTGGAAGAAGGTACGCTTCCGACTATGGATCCCGCGTTGTTAAAAGATCCGCAAGGTAAGAAAATTGGCGAGAAAGACAGCAGTTATCGCTACGAGTCTTCAAATTGTAATGACGGAAAATGTAAGTCATACAAACTCGTTGCGACGCTTGTCGATGAAGACGACTACGTAAAGAAAGTCGCCATAAATAATTAGCTAATCATCACAAACAGGGCGGCCATTCTTGAAGTCTTCAATGGCGTTATTGATTATCGCAATTTGCTTGCGTGGATTTGCCACAAAATGGAATATATATGTAGTTTCTTCGCCCTCGGTGCTGAGGCGAATCGTGCCATAATTGAAAAGAGTCTGAATAATGCCTGATTGGAGGAAGCTTGCATCTTCAATACTACCTAAGCTCACCGTTTGCTCGTGCCTATAAAATAAGCTACCCTGGATTTCCTGAATTACACTTTCGTTGGTCATGTAAAAATGATTTTGCAAATATATCCACAAAGACACCGCACCACCAAGCGCCACTATCCCAATAAGCAACATTGCCACGCCAAACACATCGGTCAGTGACGGCATCGGCGAAATAATTGCGTCACGAGCAATTGACGGATAAAACATCACAAACACCATGATCATCACCACCAAGAAAACCGAAATTCCTGTTGGAATTAGCATACCAATTGGATGGCGTTTAATGTCCAAAATGATATATTCGCCTTCGCTCAAATTGAGATTCGGATATTGCTGAACTGATTTTTCATGCTTTTGCTTCAGGTCATCGCTAATAGTAAACGGCTTCGGGTCAATATCCCTGGCAACATGTACGACTTGCGGTTCATTAGCATATTGACTACGCAATCGCGGATCAAAATTCTCCCCATCAATAATTTCTGGTCTTGCCGTCACATAAGAATTCGTCTGCGCCACAACTGGAGCTGGACGACCAGTCTGTGGTGGATGATGGTACAGTGGTTGACCATCGGCATCGTATGCAACGGGCTGCGTTAAATCTTCTGACGAGGATGTTTGTGGATTCATGCCTATATTATAACACGACAGAACTTAAGATAGCCTTGTTTTTCGGCGATAAACTTTTATAGCTATTGTAGCTACACTAACTACAACCACTCCAACGGTCGCAGCAATACTAAACCACGACGATCCACTGTTGTCTTCATTATTATCCTCAGACTTCCCCTGAGCTTCCTTCAACTTCACTTCATTCATACCACCATTCTCCTGAAGTTTTACGTCTTTACCACTAGAATCTATGGTAGCTATTTTTCTTGTTATTACCACCGTTTACTTTATTACTCGAAGACACGTCAACAGGTTTTACGATTTGTATTTTCTTTTTTACTATCATCTTTTTTTGCTTGATTCTTTTCATACTCTAACATCTGATAATATCCATATTCTTCCAAATATCCCGGATCAGAATCACAAGCATCACCAATTCCATCCTTGTCATAATCAGCTTGATCTGGATTTGCCACATCTGGACAATTGTCAAATTCCCGTTCATGCTCATCGCCATCATCGCTAACAGTCAAAGTCGTCGTTGCTACGTTCGTTAGTCCAGAACTGTCAGTCACCCTAAGTGTTAGCAACCCAGAAAAATTCCTTAGTAAACGTATAATTGGCAAAAGGCTTATCCGTCGTCACGTCATACACGCCGTCTTGATCGACATCCCATTCATATTTCACGATTTTACCATTTGCCGAATAAGAACCAGCGCCATCCAGTTCTAATGTGTCGCCAATTTTCGCCACATATTGACGATTTATCCAAGCATTCGGTTTGTTTGTCACATTTTCAACTGACGCATTAACTTGATCAACGAGCTTATCGCTATCATCAGCTTGTAAATATGCGCCGCCCGTTCTTTCAGCCAAAGACATCACAGGTGCCATCGCATCATGTCCAGAAGTATCAATAATATATATTTGAGCTGGGTCAACGGCATAAGCAGCATCAACGATAGATTGTTCGGTTAGCTCAGTAACTGGTTCTAGATCTTTAGCCGGAGCGTCACCAATCACAATCATAATCTTCTTTACTCCCGCTCGCCACTGTAGATTCAGCCCCTGTCTTAATACCAGAATAAACAGATTCTTTCCAGTCACCACCATTACCGAGTTGAATAAAATTAACAGCCTTGTTAAGCGCCTCGACATTGCTCGTAAAATCTGTCTCAATTTTGGACGGATAATCTCCCGAGCTTCCGCCACAACACGGATGATCTTGATAAGTAACTAGTGCAAATCTAGCACTCTTGGTTTTCGAACTGATCGACTCAACTATATTTCGAATGTTATTTCTAACAGCATTAATTGAACTACCCATCGAACCGGTCGTGTCAATAACAAATACTACATCAATATCGCCATTCGTTTTCGTTATTGGTTTCACTAAATTGGGCAGCGGTACTTTTTCGCGAAGCGCTGACATATAATTGCTATGCCCAAAGAAGTTCGGGTGATACCACGAGCTCATATTGAATGCATTTGGCTCAAGGAATTCATGAATCCAACGATCGTGATTCTTCTTAAATATTGAGGCGTCTGGTTCATGCCCAGAAAACCGCTTCGGCAAACTATCAATAAAAAAATCACTTTCTCTTTACCGAGGCTTTTATTATATTCCTCAACCACCTTTTTTTCTGGCGTAAATTACCTTCCAACCCCAACTTGCGCACTTCACTAGCAACCGAAAAAAATCGGATAGCTTCTCGCCATTATCAAGTGCTAGTAGCGGGTATCCTAAAAGAACTATTTTCGCGTCTAGACGTAAACGAGAATTAAGCGATGATAAAAATGGCTTTTCGTTCTATCTTCTAAATTTATCCAGTAAATTTCCTGGCGTCATTTATCTTTGTTTTGCAATCTGAAGCAGATCTTATTACAGCGGTAAAACAAGATTTAACAATGCCGTCAAAACCCAAATCATTTCCACCAATCGTCATCATTACCATATCCGTGCTGCGATCCACGCTATCAAGTTGTCGTCGAATCGTATAATTACATCTTATATTGACTCTTTTCTGATTTTTTTCCGCGCTTAGAGCCAATCGTACTACTTATGATCCTATAAGCAACTTTTTAAGTCGTTATTCGGTTTAATATTGCAAATATCCCTTGTCTTCTGCATATTTAATAATCTGTTCATTCGTTGCTAGCTTGCTCGGATCATCACTAATCGTTTTTTTACGACACTACCCGCACTCTTATCCTTCAAGAAGTCATTAATTTTTAGCTCCAGAACAAGCGCGATTTATAAGCGTTACTGACAGTCCCGTTATTGCTTAGCCATCTTTTTATACATTTCCGCCCAGTTATTACTGTTACGATGACAGATATTAGGACCATATTCATACCCATCAGCACCATTTCCGGCCGAATAAGAATCGCCTAGTAATGTAATCGTAAGTTTCTTTCCTGCGTAATTATAAGGAACAACTTCGCCTTGGGCCGACTGTTGTATAAAAAAAGCCAGAAAATAATAGCTACAAAGAAAGATAATATAATAACTCTAATTTTTCATATTAGTTGCCCAAGCCCTCAACACTGATACATATACTATTGTTTTACGTCATCCTAGTATCACGCTGACCCTAGAGTATTTCCCTACCCTCTATATCTTTATATCCTACAAAATATTCCGCCCCAGACCTCTCTTTGTCTAGCTTCCAGCCAGAATCTTCAGCGTATCGTTGCAGTCTATTTAACAAATCACTCGCCGACTCATTCTGAGGCATCTCATAATATCTATCAACTGATGGATATGTACTCTTTTTTAAAAATCCGCGTTCTGTAGGTATGCGATGTCTTTCGCGTGACGATTTCAGCTTTAAGCCCAAAACGCCCTTTTCAGCCATTGGATCTCGTGCCATATTCCACACTTCCATATACGCTGGCAGCCAAGTTAAAAAATTGACCAGCCACAAACCAGCCAAAATTCCTATCAAAATTATAAATCGTCGTAGCCAGCGCCTAGCTTTAGAGTTCTTAACTGGTGATGTCGTTGCTTGTTTTTTGCCCATGGCGGCTCCTAGTTAAGTTTGTCTGGTTTTATTAAAGCACAAAAAGCCGAAGAATACGATAACTATTTTCCCAAATGTCGCTTCGCTTTAATCGTCACTCGACGACCACGCGGCGTGCGCTCAATAAAACCAATTTGTAGCAAATATGGTTCATAAAAATCCTCAATTGTTGTCGCTTCGTCGCCGGTCAACGCCGCAATTGTTGTTAAGCCAACAGGATTATCACCATAATTTTCCAGAATCGATTGTAATAAATTACGATCAGCCGGATCCAAGCCCAACTCATCCACTTCCAGCATCTCCAAAGCGTTGGTTGTAGTTTTTACATCAATTATTCCGTCGCCATTAACGTCGGCGTAATCACGGACGCGCTTAAGAAGTCTATTGGCAATACGTGGCGTCAAGCGCGCTCGCGTCGACAATAGATCCGCCGCTTCACTTCGAATTGACGATTCCAAAATCTTCGCACTACGCGTCACAATTTTCGCAATATCCTCTGGCGTGTAAAATTCCAAGCGGTAAATATGCCCAAACCTATCACGCAAAGGTGCCGCCAAACTTCCGGTTCGTGTCGTCGCACCAATCACCGTAAATCGCGGCAAATCTAATCGAATTGATCGCGCTGCCGGACCTTTTCCAATCACAATATCCAGCTTAAAATCTTCCATTGCGGAGTACAAAATTTCCTCCACTGATCGCCCCAACCGATGAATCTCATCGATAAACAGAATATCACCGTCCGACAAATTAGTCAGAATCGACGCCAAATCGCCCGCTTTTTCAATAGCCGGACCACTGGTAATTCGCAGATTCGTGCCCATTTCATTAGCAATCACCGTCGCCATAGTTGTCTTACCAAGCCCCGGCGGACCATATAATAATACGTGATCCAACGGCTCGCCGCGCTTTTTAGCCGCATCAATCGCCAAGCGCAAATTACGTTTTAATCTTTCCTGACCAACATACTCAGCAAAACTCTGCGGACGCAGACTCACCTCAATTCGCTGCTCTTCAGAATCGTCATCATGCGAACTTGTATCAACTATTCTCTCAATTGCCATACATTCATTATATCATTTGTAGTACCAAACCGGAGCGAACTAAGCTCTTGTAAGCCGACTACGCAGTACCTGCATAATTTCGCGAAAGGTCTCATCACTCACCATATGCACCGCGTCCCCTAAGTGCCGCGACCATTTTGGATCAGGAAACTCCTCGCCAGCAAAGACGGTGTCAGCGAGATACCGCGGATGTAAATGCCAGTGCACATGTGTCGACTGACCAGCTTTCACTGCGTTATTCATCAAGCACTCCCAGTTACACACGTCGACACCAAACGCTTCTTTAACTGCCTGCTCGAGTTGACGAATCACCTGATGCAGCTCCATCCAATCTACCTCGTCCAGCTCCGACAACGTCTCCTTGTGCTGGCGCAGGGTGATAAATGACTTACCTAAATAGCATTGATTTCTGTCAAGCACCGCCACCCAACGTTCGGTTTGTAGTATGACATTGTCGTCAGCCGCTGTTTGGCCAACGAGCAGCGGACAGATTTCACAGTCCTTCATTGTCACGTCTGTATTCATGATATCTCCTAATGCAAATTATACCAGACATGCGGTATTTATTCACACCTACAAAGATATGCCCGAACTCGTAAGAACAGTTTTACCAATGTAACTAGGAGATGGCAGCTTCTCACTGTGAGCCATGGGCCAATCCTGAAATATTTCTTGGCTCGGTTCATCCAGTTCTAGGTCAGTGACGAATCGCCTATTCTCTCAATTGCTATACACTAATTATAGCATTTATGGTATAGTATTAGTATCTACAATTAAACTAGGAGTTTACAATGCTGGAATTTGATGCCAAAAACCGAAAAAAAGACATAAGAGAAGTATATAACCAAGTCCCAGAAGGAATTAGGTTAATGTCAGAGGCAGTGCCTTATCTTTTGAGGGAACTAGGCTTAACGCCTTGCGACGAATCTGAAGGATCTAAGTCGACCAGAATCGTAATAGACGTACAAAATATTAGCGATACCTTGACTAAGCGAGGATATGGCAATTTCGAACAAACAGAAGAATATGATCCAAAATCAACAGAAATTGCAAAACACGTAATTGACTTATTAGTAGGATATCCATTTTTATGGTACGATAGAATCGCATCGAAAAAAGGCGCTTCTGACAAAGATCAGGCCGAGATATTCGACCAAAAGTCGTGCAATCACCAATTTGATTATCTGCCTGGATTATATGGAATTACTGAAGAACAAGGTCAGCAATTACGCAGCAGTGTTCAGAGCTTTCATGACTGCGACAGACTAACAACTGACGACACAGAAAATCTCATTAGAAAAGCAAAGCAGACAGTTAAAGAAGAAAACGAGTCGTAATAGATATCAATTACTAAAACTCTATTTCTTCAGCGCCTCAGTTACTCGCTGGGCTGTCGGCAAATTAGCATCGACGTTTTCAAGCGCTTTTGTGGCGTCCGCTAATGTATAGCCCAAAGCCATCAACGCCTCCAAAGCTTCATCGGAAGTGTTTATTCAGTCTGCAATGGAGCTTCCGTTCGACCATAATGAGTCGGTAAACCAACTTTATCGCTCAAATCGACCACCACTCGCTCGGCAGTTTTTTTGCCGACGCCAGTGGCCTTTTGCACAAAGCCGCTGTCAGCATTAGCAATAGCGTTGCGCACTTGCTCGGCATCACCAAGCTCAAGATAGCCAGCGCAGCCTTCGGGCCAACCCCCTGAACCGTGATTAGCATTTCAAATAACTTTTTCGCTGCCAAACTAGAAAATCCGAACAACTCCTCAGACTGTTCGCGCACGTGATGATAAGTGTAAAATTTTACTTCCTGATCTAATATCACCGCGTCAAAATCATTAGTCGCCACACTAACTTCATATCCAACACCATGAACATCAATGACTAACGAGCCGTTAAACTTCTCAGCAACTTTTCCAAAAACATGTGCAATCATATTTCAATTATACCCGATTCATCGCCGCGTGTGTAATTGCTGCAGCCAAAGCATCCGCGCAGTCATCCGGCTTCGGAACATCTTTCAAACCCAAATTAAGTCGCACCATTTCCTGAACTTGCTTTTTATCAGCCTTGCCATATCCGGTCAAAGTTTGTTTTATTTGCAACGGCGTATATTCAGCAATCGGCATTCCAGCTTTTCGCCCAGTCAACATCGCCACGCCGCGCGCTTCCGCCACAGAAATCGCCGTCGTAACATTGCGCGCAAAAAATAGCTTTTCAATCGACATAACATCAGGATTTGTTTCGGCAATAATTTCTGTCAGGCTATCGAAAATATCTTCAAGCCTTTCGTCAATTGGCGTATGTGCCGGCGTCGTCACAACTCCCGCCGTAACCATTTTAAACTTGCCACGAGAAAAATCAATCACACCAAACCCCTAAAATCCCCGTTCCCGGGTCAATCCCGATAATTCTCATATCTTTATTATAGCAATTATTTATCGCTTGCGGATTTAATGCTTTCGCGGATTTTTCGTACAAATTGCGAAATTTCCCATCGCCATTGCCATACGCCGTAACCGACAGCCAGTAAACTCACGCCACCAAACACCCACCAACCCCAAGTAGCGCCAGCGACTTGCTTAACTTCAGCTGCCGCCGAACCAACAGTTGGCATATTTGCAGATTTTATCTTTCGACATCGCTTAGTTTGTGGGATTACGCTCAAATCCTTCTGGACATTCTTTTGCTATATCGTCAGTGGAGGCAATTTTCTTACATCGACCCGTAGCTGAATTGCGGAATTGACCTTCTGGGCAAGGCTTCAAAGTTTTTGCCGCAGCCGATGCGATAGATCGACATCTGCCAGTCTCTTCACTACGATAATAGCCATCTTTACAGGGCGTAATAGTTTTTTGCCGCTTCAATTTTTCGACAACGGCGAGTTTCCGGATGGCGATATTGACCAACAGGACAAGGACTTTCAACGGGCGGGATGGCAATTTTCACACATCTGCCCAGCGCATTTCGCTCGTAACCATTCTGACAATCCAAATATTCCTTAAAAATATTAGCGGCGCCTTCAGTAATAGCAAATGTCCGAGTCCACTCATCATCAACCAAACTCCACGAAGAGCTTTTCGATAACTTCTCATATTCAGTGGAATCAATTTTCGAGCCAGCCTCGTCTAGTAAATAAACTTTTCCTTTTGTTTTTGGCAATTTCAGCTTCGTATTTTTTATTTTGATCGTTAAAAATTCACCAGGATTTAATTCGATGTCACCAATATTTTCACGAACGCCAGAATCGCCAACCGTTAATTTACAGCCTGTCGTAATGACGGTTTTTTTCGCCAGAATTTGACAATCTCAATGAATTGTTCGTCAACATTCGACGCGATTTCACTTAGCTTCAGACCTTCACATTTATTCAACTCCTTTGGAGATTCAGGTTTGGGCTCTGGACTCTTACAATTCGGACGTGAATACGGCACAATTTCCTGATTATCAGAACTTTTACTTGATCAAAAAATCAGTGGAATTATTTTTCGAATCAATAATATTTCCATCAATAAAACAGCGCCAAACAATTTTCACACCGCCTTTAATTGGCGAGCCTGCAGACTTTGAATTACTCCCCCAGCCAACAATATCTGCGACCGACCCGTCCGAGCGCGACAACACGACCGATCCATCATTTTGAGCCAAACCTAAATTATTATCAAACTTTATGGCACTCGCCAACATCTTATCGTTCGACAAAACCAAAAATCCGTTCGCCGATATTACTTCATCCTTGAAAATTTTTCCAACGGGTTTAGCGACAGGTCCAGTGTAATACTCTATTTTCCAACCAGCCAAATTAACATTCTGATTCGTCGGATTATAAATCTCAACATATTTTTTATCCTGACTAATCTTTGAAATTAATATCGGAGCATTTTCTTCTGCTCTCTCATCTGAATTATCTGTTTTTGGCGGCTCAGATTCAGGGTTTGGCTCGGATTTTGAAGACTCATTGGTGGCAGGATTTTCTCTCGGACTATCTGTAGACGAATTCTCCGTTGGAGCCTCGGGATTTTCACTTGATTGAGAAGATGAATTGCTATCGACCTGCTTCTTATTAACAGTTGGATCTTTTACCTCCTCAGTCGATTTAAGGCTATTATCAACAGTCTGAACGTCATCAACTTTCGACTCTTGAGTAGCACCTGAAACACCTTCCGCCAAAACCAACGGCGACGGCATTATTAGTGCCACGGCTAGTATCATAAGTAGTGTGTTGCGCAAATACTTCATGCTCGCTCCTTGCTTATGGTTAATCATCTTTAGTTTAGCGTACTTTTTGTCAAATTAAAAATCGCCCCAGAAAAAGGAGCGATTTCTTAAAGCGATAATTTTATTCCGCCGTGATATCCGCATTTCGTATGAACATTCACAACGTCATCCAAATCGTCCAACGCATCAATCATTTTCATCAATTTCTGCGCAGTTTCCATGTCGGCAATTTCTATCGGCGTATTGGCAATATATCGCAGTTCCGCATCTTTAACCTTCAAGCCTTGCTCAACCAATTTATTCCGCACGCTCGCCAAATCTTTCAACTCCGTATACACGATAATTTCGCCGTCTTCCTCGACAGCATCTTCGGCGCCAGCGTCCAAAACCGCTAGCAACAAATCTTCCCCGCTGCCCTCAATAGTGATGACGCCTTTGCGCGTAAATTGGAACATCACACTACCAGCATCGGCAATTCGCCCGCCATTTTTAACCAACGCAGTTTTTACCTCTGGCAATGTTCGATTGCGATTATCTGTCGCCGTTTCAATAATAACGCCCACGCCGCCAGGACCATAACCTTCGTAAGCAATTTCTTCCAAAGCCGCCGCACTCTTATCCGCCACTCGGTCAATTGCTCGCTGGATGTTTGAGCTAGGCATATTTGCAGCCTTAGCTTTTTCAATTGCCATCGCCAAACTTGAGTTCAGCGCTGGATCTGTACCGCCACGTGCCGCAATAGCAATTTGATTACCCTAATTTCGTAAAAATCGCGCCGCGCTTAGCGTCAACAATCGCTTTTTGTCGGTGAGTTGTAGCCCATTTACTGTGTCCTGACATAATTTCTCCTAAAGTTATTTGCTATTTCAATCTGTTACTATTATACACTACTCCACAATATTTATCTTGGCGAGGTCCAATTTAGTTTGCTTTTTCATCCAAATCATTGCCAAAATTAGCGCCACATATAAAACCGCACACTGCCACAAATTGATGCTAACTTCCATTTGAGCCCACTCAAATCCAGCCGTCCAATTGGTGACTTGAATCATATAGCCAAGTAACCACGTCGTCGGAATTGCAATCAACACACCAATCATTGGCACAAAAACCATCACGCCCGACATAAACGTCAGCAGCATCGCTAGCGGCACAAACGGCAAAATCAGCATATTCGCAATTAACGCCACATTACTAATAACGCCGAAAACTCATCATAAGTAGCGGCAACGTCATAATTTGCGCCGACAAAGTTTCAATTAAAATCTGCCGAAACGCGCCCGGCTCTTTATTGCCAAAAAAGTAAGAATGAAAAAGTGGTGCTAACATAATTACTCCCGCAAACGAAGCAAAGCTTAATTGCCAGCCCAAATCACCCCAACCAAATTGCGGATTTATCAATAGCGTAATTGCCGCCGACACGGGAAGTAGGACCAGCGGATGAATTGTCCGACCATAATACCACGCTGCCAAACTCAGTCCCGCCACCAAACCAGCCCTCGACATACTGGGACTTAATCCAGTCACCGCCATAAAACCAATTATCATAACAGCCGCGCTGAGCATCGCTAAATATTTTGATCGCTTAGCGAATAATCGTCGCGCTAAACGAACTAAAATTGTTAAATTATAGCCGCTCGCCACCACGATATGCGTTAATCCAGCAATTTTCAAATTGTCACTTAATTCAGCTGGCATAGCGCGTCGCAATCCCAGTAAAAATCCCAACCCTAGCGCAGATTCAGACTCTGGAACGTGCTCGCGAACTCGCCCGGCAAACCAATCACGAACTCCCACCGCCACATCACCCGGAACGGGTCTTTCGGCGCTAATAATTTTCGCCCGATATATGCTTGCTGAAAAAGCCCCAAATCCCGCCGTCATTTTACCCTTAACCCTCACGATATCACTACGCTTAATTGAGTTTTTATCTGGCGTCGTCACCCAAATTTGTCCCGGCAATTTTTCATTATTCATCCGCAAATTGCCCAGTCTAAGAACCGTTTGGCTATTTTTATCGAGATCAGGATCCTCCAAAACTTGACCCTGGACAATTGCGACTTTTCCGATTAACGAATCATAAATCTCCACGCCTTTTCTGCCAATTTCACCGCGCCAAAGACCAACCAAAACTCCAGAAATAATTGCTAAAATCACAAAAAATCGCCAGCGCCAAATTGCCACGATTACAAAAATAGCCAGCCCGACCAATAAAAATAATGAGTTCGCCACAAACGACCGCGGTATGTAATGGATGGAAATTACGCCAATTGTCAGACCGAGGCACCACGCCGCCATCATCCAAGAAATATGCAGCTTCTCAAATAGCCATCTATTCATACTTAAAGTATATCTGGATCTGAAGCCATAAAAAAGACTCCACCAAGGGAGTCGATTTCAAATTTGGAGGGTCCACCGGGGCTTGAACCCGGGACACCCTGCTTAAAAGGCAGGTGCTCTAACCAGCTGAGCTATGGACCCATTCGGAATATCCGCTTTCTTCATCCTAGCACAAACCAACACAAAGGTCAATGCTTAGCGAGTTTATGTCCGCCAGTATGTAGTGAAAAAATGTCAATTAGACCGCACACCAGACCAAACGTAGCCACATATCGCCAATTATTCGCGAAAATCTTATACAACTCCAGCGCCTGTCCGTCTAGTGATATATATTTTCCCAGAGGAACCACCAATAGCGCTGCTGTCAAAAACGCGATTCCCACCGCCGAGACAATTCTCTCATGTTTTTCTGATATCTAGGTCCGCTTAGAAGAAGCATAATTAACGGAACCAACGTTAAGACTAATCCCGAAATTACACCATTTGGCAATAAACCAGTTTCCAATTTCAAGCCGTCCAGCACCCCCATCAGCCAGTTGCCCCACCATTCTGATAGTAAAAATCCCGTCGCCAAAGACAACGCCAATGGACCGAATCTTCGAGATGAAACAAATGCAACCACAAAAACCGTTACTAAAATTACTCCAAATAGAATTATTACGCTCATTTATCTTCCTCCAAATCAAATTTTACCGATGACCCAACTGTAGCGCTCGCGCGCTTAGCAACTCCCGCCTTCACTTCCAACACGTACTTTGCCGGAACCGGTGGCGCATATTTTTCATGCGGCTCAGCGTCTGGCTTGACGTTATGTTTTACATAGACAACGCGCTTTTTATCATTGATCCAAATCATATCAACCGAAAACTTCATATCTTTCATCCACATTTTATGACGATCATTATAGTCAAAGACAAATAGCATGGCATAATTCTCATCAATTCCCAGCCTTCCGGACAGACCTTTCCGCTGCGATTCTTCGTCATTAGCAATTTCTGCCCGAAGCATCGTCTTATTCAGGTAAATCATTTCCGTTTTTGGCGAAACCGTTCGAAAAGCATAAAAAATCGCCCCACCAATAACCATCAGCATACCGCAGATAAATATCCATTTGATGACAGTTTGAGTTACTGTCGAATGACGAGGCTCGTCCATAAACCTATTATAACAAGTTTATGCTTAAGCGCCGATTTTATCTTTCTTATTACCACGCTTAGCGTTTCGATCGATGTATTCAATTATCTTTCCAGCAACGTTACGGCGAGTAATTTTCTCAATTCCAAATCCCGGGCTAGCATTAACCTCCAGCACCAAAGCTCCGCGGCTTGACCTCATGAAGTCGACTCCAGCAACTGTCAATCCCATAGCCTTAGCGGCTTTCACACACATTTTACGTTCAGAATCTGTCAATTTTATGCTGGTTCCTTCGCCGCCCTTGTGTAAATTGCTACGAAAATCATCGTCCAAACTCTGACGCTTCATACTAGCCACCACTTGACTACCAACCACAAACGCACGAATATCGACACCAGCCGACTCTCTAATAAACTCCTGAAGCAGCACGTTTGTGCCGTCCGAGTTGGTCAGATAAAACGCTTGCAGAACCGACTTGGCAGCCTTTTTAGTTTCCGCCAGAACCACGCCATTTCCGTGCGTACCACGCGCCAACTTAATAATCGCCGGCATACCACCAATCTCTTCAATGAGCGAATCAATGTCAGTTGCGTTTCGAGAAAAGACCGTCTTCGGAATTGACACGCCAGCTTTAACTAATAACTGCGTTGAGCGTAATTTGTCCCGCGCTCTAGTAATTGCAATCGAGCGATTCATGAAAAACGCCTTCGGATACATCATCTCCAATTGACGCAAAACCGCTGTTCCATACTTCGTCATGTGGCTTGCGATTCGCGGAATTACCACATCAAACTCGCCAATTTCCTTACCTTTGTAGATGACCGTCGGATGCTTTTTCGTCAATTGAAACGTAGCAGTTTTTTTATACTTAATAACTTTAACTTGATGACCGCGTTTTTCAGCCTCTTCTTTCAGGCGAAGCGTCGAATAATTAATGTTGCCGTTGGATAAGATTGCAATTCGCATTACTTTTTCTTCACCTTTCTGATGATATTTTTTATAAAATTCGTATGGATTCAATTTTACTTCTTCATTAAGACTAGCAGTTACGGACGGTTTTTTCCTGCGAACATTTTTTCTTGATACGTCCACTAGGAATTTTCCAGAAATCGACCGTCTTCCAATTAACACAGGGAATTCATTCTTCGACCGATCAGACAAATTCATTAACATTTTAATTTTTCGCCCGCCAAGTTTTACCCAAAAGTGCGTTCGATAACGAATCTGATTTTGACCCATTGCAGAGCGCACGCTAGCCACCGAATAATCAGTTCTCTTAAATATTTTACCGTTATAATAGGGCGAACCTTCACCAAACAGAGAAAATTTCAACACTCCATCTTTATCAATGCGAATATTACTCGCCCAAACCGCACTGGAATCGGCGCCCGTATCAATTTTAGCTGGGACTTTTTGCGCTCGCTTGCCAAAATCCACAAGCTCAGTCGACCCAATAATGGCTTTTTCTTTCATACGTCAATATTATGGCACAAAATCTACTTTTTTGCAACCTTTTTCTGCTTGCTCCTTTGCCCCCTGGCCACCACAACCACCACTGCCGCAATGATCGATAATCCAGCCAAAATAGCTAGCACATAAGTGTATCCCGACAATAGATATATCAAAGCTAATGTCACACATACAGCACCCCAGGTCGTAATCAGCCGTTTGTTAAGCACCAGCCCCACGACGACTATCAATGAATGCTCTATTAGGAATAATATTTCCATAACGCCATCTCCTGCAAACGCCAGAATGAGAATCGGCAGACTAAGCACAGAGAGAGCCAGCACCAGGTGTACTGTCGTAGACTTATGAATATACCCCAACCAACGCCACGACATCACCGCCCCCGAAAGAATTGCCGCTGACCACAAATATGGTATTGTGATGGCGTGAACGGGTAGGGCTAGGTTTTTAATAGTAAATACAACGCCGCACAAAATCAGGATCACACCTGAATCAAAATATAAAATATTCTTTTTAGGAACACCTTCAAACATCAAGGCGATACCATTAATTATCCACACCAGCGCCGCCAGAATCACTGACGCCACAGTGGCGCTAACTGATGTAGCAATAGACAATAAGACTACCGACCAGCCGATGGCGCTATAGAATGAAGAGTAATACCAACGACTCGACATCTTTCTGATTCGCGCAGCAATAGCCAGACCGTAAAATACCGCAAAAACAATCAGGGCGATAACTGACATGAATTCGAGTGGAATAGCAAACCATTGAGCTATAAGGTAAAGTAACAACACCAAACTCGGGTGTGCAGCTATTGTCATTATTCGCCAATCTCGTTTAGCAAGTACCGCCATATAAAGAGCTACTACAGTCGCTAGCCATCCAATATCTTGAACGACAAGTCATATATCGCCAGTAGATTAATTATTGGAAACACTATCGCTGGAACCATAGCAGCACACAGCGTCATATCACTAATAATTGACGACCGCCTATTCATTCGCAACAGCCAGTACAAAGACCCAAAACCAACTAGACTCACCCATGCAGCAATTGCAAGATTGTTATTAAACGGTATATTCAACCAATGCAGAGATAATGAAACAAAGATGATTGTCGTAAGATATGCCCCACCCAAATAAACCTCTCTACGACATCGGTAAAATGCATAATACAATGACACCACTAGCGGCAACCAAACTATCGGATGAATTGACGACAATACAGTAAGCATAGCCACACCAATGATAGAATGTAACAATAGCTCATGGTTTTTGATAACCGTGTTGCCATGACGATGATAAAGCCATTCTACTATTAATAGCGACGACACATTTATCCACGCCATTAAAATAGAGACGTTTTCACTAGACATCGCAAAACCTAAAGCTAGCAAAAATACCGACAACATTAAAGAAGTATGGACTCCAACTATAAACTCATAAACTTTTTCGCGCCATACAATCACACTCATAATGCCAGCGCCGATAGCTATCGCGCCCGATAGGCACATCAGGGCTTCCTCTGTCGCATAAGTGGCTATCATCGCTGAAGTAGACATTGCCATTAATAGCCAAGTTGACGCAGCGCCATACGCTAAAGCAGCCTGACTTTTACTAATGTTCGGACGCTTCAAAATTAGCAATCGGCAAATAACTGGCAGTGGCGTCATGAATAGAAAAATTAGATATTGTACGCGTGGTGCTATAGCTATATCAATATTGAATAGTGTTATACTAATCGGCACCAATAGAATTCCAGATATCACAACCATAACACCGAAGCGGACACGACGTAACAAAAAAAGGATTGCAAGACTAATCGCTGAAATAACACCAATAAAGATAAAAGCAACCATCATTCGTAGCGAATCTCCAGAGCCGATCATGCCAAACAGAGCACTTAATGACACAACAAAACTAGCCCACAATACTATTTCATGATGTCTATCATACTGTTTCTGAATGTACATTGATGCAGCGGACCAGATTATATTTCCAAGTGCCACTAGTCCTAAAATCACACTTACGACCAACTGATTATCGTCAGACAAATACATTGCGAAACTAGTAGCCATCACCATTAACAATAAGCGAGCTGTTGTCAATTCATAAGTACGCATCTTTTTAGACTTCTCGACAAGAGCAACCGCAAAGTAATATGCAACGCTAGCGAATAACAGTACGCTAATATCTAATGTACCCATATATGCCGACGAGCTAAGCGCGATAAACATCGTCATCGGCACGATAAACGGATTTACAACGTTTAACGGTTCGACAAACTGACGAGGAAGGCGACTAGAAAAATACGCAGCCACAGTCATCAAACATCCAAATAGCAGCATTACAACGTAATACCAGACCAGCTGCGCATGCACGACAGCCGGCAAACTAGTCGTCATCGTAAACATCGATAGTAGCGATACATAAGCAAGAGGTCTACTATTCAATCTCACCGTAGCATCAACACACAAAACAGCACCAATTACAGAAGTAATAAGCCAGCACCATGCGGGGTCAATACCTAAAAGTAAATTCATAGTCCAGCCGCCACTTGGCACAGCAGCCAAGGCTGTACCAATAAGCGCTGTCGACGCAGATTTCAATATTGGCAAGCGAGCATACAATATCTGACCAATAATATAATAAATTAAAATAAACAGCCACACCAACCCAAACCTAAGTTGGATAGATAGATTAATTGCCTGAGCCAGAAGCAATATTCCCGCAGTCAGAAGTAGCGATGCCGTATATAGCGCTATATTAATTGTAGTCTTACGGCCCCTCTCCTTTTCCTTGTCATCAATATGTGATGTTCGTTCAATATTATTCTCAACAGGCGCAGCAACCGTATTTACTCTCTCTTCAGATGTGGAAATACTAGTAGGAATTATATTATCGAGATTCTCATTTTTACTGATATTTAACGGCGTACTCGTAAGTCGCGAAGCGGCGTTTTGATTCTCGGTGATAAGCCTCACTTGACCGTTGTCATTCTCAATTTTGGCGCATCCATTTTGTGCATCACGCACGCCATCCCAATATCCCTGCCGATAATCTTCGGAATAATTAGACGGCTGGCTATTGCCTCTCTGTAATAATTTTATTAGCTTAATTACTACAATAATAACTATTATCAGAAAAATTAATCCCATGCCTTCAATCCCTCTTATGTTAGCTTCAGTATAACACAGGATTTTTTCTCAACAAATATACTAGGAAAACAGTCCTCGTTTTTTCGCGCCCTTAAATTGCTCCAAAAGCTCCTTCTGCTTTTTGGTCAATTTGGTTGGCGTATCAACAATAACACCCACAATATGCGGACCACGAGATTCACTATGTAAGTGCGGCACGCCATGACCTGACAATTTGAAGTCAGTGCCGCTCTGAGTGCCCGCTGGGATTTTCATCGTTATCACGCCGTCCACAGTTTCCACATCAATCTCCGTTCCCAGCGCCGCATCAACCATAGAAATATGCTCTTCGCTAAGAATAATATTGCCTTCACGAGTGAATTTTTTATGCGCCTTAACGCGAATATGGACATATAAATCACCTCTACTGCCACCAGCAACTGCTTCGCCACGATCGCGTAGACGAATTGTCGCGCCGTCATCAATTCCTGCCGGAATTTTAATAGTGATATCCTGATTCTGTCGAGTTGTGCCTTTTCCTCGACAAACTGAACATTCTTTTTCAGGAATTTTTCCCTTACCGTGACAAGTTTCACAAACAACCGCCTGCTGAATTTGCCCAAACAGCGAATTCATCGTTCGAGTTTGCTGACCCGCACCCTTACAAGTTGGGCACGTTTTCATTCCAAATCCAGGCTCGGCACCATCGCCATGGCAATGCTCACATTCAGCATCCAGCATTAAACTAATTTTCTTTTCTACACCAAATACCGCGTCCTCAAAACTTAGTGTTATACTAGTTTCAACATCACGCCCACGCGAACGACCATTTCCAGCGCCGCCAGTTGCGCCACCGAAGAATTGACTAAAAATATCACCTAGTCCACCGTCACCAAAATCAAAGTGAACGTTTTGACCGCCGAATCCACCAAATCCTTCAAACGGATTACCAGAAAAACCGCCACCAGACGCGCCACCAACGCCAGCATGACCAAATTGATCATAACGCTGTCGCTTCTGTTTGTCTTTCAGGACTTCATAGGCTTCATTAATTTCCTTAAATTTAGCCTCGTCGCCACCCTGTTTATCAGGATGATATTTAATTGCTAATTTACGAAAAGCCTTTTTTATCTCATCTTCAGAAGCGGTCTTTGGAACGCCCAATATTTCATAATAATCACGCTTGCTCATACCTTATATATTATACGCGTTTAGCACTCTCAGTGCAAGAGTGCTAAGTCCAAAAAAGGCCACTCTTTTTATCGAGCAGCCTTCTTTGCAAAGACGTTAGGTTTATTTTTCGTCGACAATTTCGCCTTCGACCGGCTCGTCTTTATCAGACTTTTTGTCGCCAGCTTCGTCGGCTTTTTTATCGTCGGCTGATTGTTGATACATCTTAGCCCCGATTGGCATAATCGCGTCGTTCAAGGCTTTAATTGCAGCATCCAATTCGTCCTTATCTTCAGAATCTTTGTGCTTTTCGGCCTCTTCGACAGCCTTTTCAATCGCTTGCTTGTCGTCGTCAGAAATCTTATCTTTGAATTCGTCCGGCATTTTTCTTTTGCCTGATAAATAGCGTTTTCAAGCTGATTCTTCGTATCGACAGTTTCGCGTTTTTTCTTGTCTTCGTCCGCGTGAAGTTCGGCTTCTTTTTGTGCCTTCTCAATATCTTCCTTGCTCATATTGCCAGAGTTTTGGATAGTGATTGATTGCTCTTTGCCGGTTCCCTTGTCTTTAGCCGTAACGTTAAGAATACCGTTGGCGTCAATGTTAAAGGTCACTTCAATTTGAGGCACACCGCGTGGTGCTGGCGCAATACCATCAAGCACAAAACGACCCCAAACTCTTATTGTCATTAGCAAACTCGCGCTCACCCTGAAGAACGTGAATTTCCACCTGAGGCTGGTTATCCGCAGCCGTCGAGAAAACCTCACTCTTGCTTGTTGGAATTGTAGTATTTCGGTCAATCAACTTCGTCGACACACCGCCCATCGTCTCAATTCCAAGAGAAAGCGGAGTCACGTCCAGAAGCAACACATCCTTAACGTCGCCAGCCAAGACGCCACCTTGAATTGCAGCACCAACAGCCACAACCTCATCTGGGTTCACGCCTTGCATCGGATCTTTTCCAAAGAAATTCTTCACACGCTCAACTACAGCTGGCATACGAGTCATTCCACCAACCATAACTACATTGTTAATGTCGGACTTAGAAAGTTTGGCATCCTTCAAAGCCTTTTCTACTGGACCATCCAAGCGATCCAATAAATCCTTAACCAAATCTTCCAACTTAGCGCGACTCAAGCTCATCTCAAAGTGCTTGGACCATCAGCATCAGCAGTAATAAATGGAATATTGACTTCATATTCCGTAACCGTTGACAATTCTTTCTTCGCCTTTTCAGCCTCGTCCTTTAGGCGTTGCATCGCCGCATTGTCTTTACGAAGATCAATTCCTTCCTTCGATTTGAAGTCGTCCAGGAAGTAATTGACAATAGCGTTGTCGAAATCTTCGCCACCAAGGTGCGTGTCACCATTAGTTGCCTTAACCTCAAACACGCCGTCACCTAGCTCCAGCACCGACACGTCAAACGTACCACCACCAAGGTCGAACACCACGATAGTTTCGTCATTCTTACCCTTTTCCAGACCGTACGCCAAAGCTGCAGCTGTTGGTTCGTTGATAATACGCTTAACTTCCAATCCAGCAATTTTACCAGCATCCTTAGTCGCTTGGCGCTGTGAATCGTCAAAGTAAGCTGGCACCGTAATCACTGCTTCCGTCACTTTTTCACCCAAGAAAGCCTCGGCGTCAGCCTTAATTTTACTAAGAATCATTGCTGAAACTTCTTCTGGTGTATATTCCTTATCACCCATCTCGACCGCCACACCAGTACCTTTTTTAACAATCTTGTACGGCATGATATCCAAGTCTTTTTGTACTTCCTTGTCGTCAAACTTACGACCAATCAAACGCTTAACGCCGTAAATCGTGTTTTTTGGATTTGTTACACGCTGACGCTGAGCAACTTGACCGACAAGTCGTTCGCCCTTTTTATTAACCGCAACTACAGATGGCGTAGTACGATTACCTTCGGCATTAGAAATAACCTCTGGTTTTCCAGCTAACATATACGCAAATGCGCTGTTGGTCGTACCAAGGTCAATACCAATAATTTTACCCATATGATTCCCCTTTCTGTTATGATCACATCTGGTCTATATCTTATATTCATTCTAGCACTCTTTCGTGGCGAGTGCCAACTATCTCAGTATAAATAATTAGCACTCTCATGTCAAGAGTGCTAACAATCAATTTTATACAATTTAATTGCCCGAACGACGATACGGCCAATAAGTTCCTGGTCTTGTCCAAAAATCTATTTCAGGCCTTCCCCAATCAACTTCCGCCCATTCGGTTTTTCGCCACGGAAAGTCTGATACATCAAATGTTCTAGAGCCATATTCTCCTTTTGGATCAAGTACCGAGAACAATTCACCGGTCTCCCACGGATCAGTACCAAAAACTGCCTTTTCTTGATAGCCGCATTCTGCATTAAATGCGTGACACCAAGCGTTTGTATCTGTAGCAACAAGACCATATTTCTTAGCTGCCTTAATTAATAGGCGTGTCATCGGATTGTACGGCTGAGATGTATTAGGGTCATAATCAGGATCAACATCGGCAGATAATCTTGCCCATTGTCCGTGTCTTGGCGAGAAAGGAGCTTGATTTTCCGGAGCCTTGCCGTCCGATAATTGCGCTGGCCACGAAGGTTCTAATCCACGTGCAAAATTCGCCGTAGTAAATGCCAAAGCATGATCAATATAACCCCGACGTATTTCCGATATGCCAATAAAACCAAGCGAATTGTGCATACAAACTACAGCAGAACCGCCACCCTGGCATTGCGTAGCATAATTCGTCTTAGCCAAATCAACTAAACCAGGTTTTGCCAGAGAAAATCCTCCGGTAGCAGCAGTCCAGTGCTTTGGTGTACCATCCCTTGCGGGTTCCACAAAAAAATACTCGCGCATAATACCTGTAGCTATGTCATAAATCGCCATACCAAGGTCACCATTCTGAGCAGGTTTTGCAAAATGTGGCCAAGGAATTTTACCTAACAAATAATGCGATATTTCATCTGCAGTAATTCCGTAACCGCGACATTTATCCATATATTGATATTCACAACGAGGATGAGACGAATCAACCAAATAGGTTGCAATTGGTCTAGTACCTTGCGCGCTAGTATTTATACCAGTCTTTTGCACAAACGCACCAGCACCCCATGGAGTTGGAGATGTCATCCATCCATTTTGCCATCGCGTCTGAATTGAGGGGCTAACGGCATAGTACTTACGTCTCGCTGCCAAATTGTTCCTTTTGCCTATATAATTTGGCGCATCATTGACTCTAAAACAGCTCAGGAAATTTATCAGCGTCTACAGTTACCCATTCGCCATTTCGAAATATGCATGGCTCAGTTGCTAACCAACGACCAGGAGTCGATTGCCAAACTCGCATTGTCATCTATATAACCCCCAACACCTTAATGCCACCTATGCGTAGAGACACCACCAGGCGATGACCACATAAAACTTGATCCTATCGCCCCAAGAAGTCGTATCGTGAGTACCATCATATGACATAGAGGTCCCCGTAGGTGACGTTACGCTAATTATGCGACCCTTACGACGAATCTTCCAAACGCCAATAGCAGATGCATCTCTCCTAAAAATTCCGCCTGGTATAGGACGAACATGTATTTGAGTTCCATCTATAAAAATTGAATTTCTGGACCACCGCCACCACTACTGGTAGTCGTCATATTCAACGCGAATCCTGATCCACGAGAGTTGGCCACTCTTTAACGTCGATATCTATTTCAACGTCGTCTGTTGGTGGCTCAATAATTTGAAGCAAATGAGTTGGGAACTGCTGTGAATCTCATTAGTGCCCGCTAAAGCTGAAACAGCCGTATAGCCTTCTGGCGCGCACCAACGTATTCGACGAGCACCAACGATAGGAAACTCACGACCGTAACGTACACGATGCACAGTAGGCGCACTTGCCGGGACTAAAGACTCACCAGCTGTACCACGAAAATCATCAGCCGAAAAGCAACTGAAGATTTGTTGACTTACCATACACTCTCGTCCAGGTTGCATCGCCAATTGATAAATATCCCGGTAGCGCTTCAGCTGTAATTGTTACCGTGCGCTCACCACTGCCAGGCACTGAAACCTGGCCACTTATAATATCTTGCCCCATTTTATAACGGAGGCCGACCATACTAGGGACAGTAACTGTATTGTCGGCTATGGAAAAGACGGTGGACTGGCGCTAACCGGTATAGGCTGAGACATACCTGAATCTCGAGCCCAAATAACCGGCACGCCATATTTAGTCGTTTCTGTTGGAGGAGTAGATCCGTATTCTATCCAATATCCCTGAGCCTGAGCCTGCATCTGAGGAGTCCATTGCGTAGTTCCACCACCACCCCCTCCAGTAGGAATTGCATTAATTTTTGCAACAAGCGGTGACGCCAACTTGTCTTCAGTAATTGCCGCATTTTGAATAGCATCTTTTCCAACAGTGGACGGCTTCAAATCTCCAGATTCTGTGTGAATTTGTCGCAAATATTCATTTAATATTATGCCCCAATTTCCATCGTCGCCACCAGGCTGCGGTAACCTTGCCATCTTATCCTCCCTGTATGCAAACTAACCTTTAGCTTTTATCCTATAATATATAATTACCGTAAAAATTGCAAAGTATTATCAAATTACATGCCACCATAACGACTTGCGCCATACGCAGAAGTTTTAGCAATAGCAACCTGACGAGGCTGCTTTTTGCTGATACATAAAATCGACTATCGATCGCACTATCGTTCCGCCGCCCATAACAAACAGTCCTGCAATTCCAACGTTTTTAAGAAACTCCCGACGGTCCATCGGTTTCTCTAATAATTCGTTAACTTGAATTGGTGTGTTCATAGTTTCCTCTTTTTTGGTTTTTCTATTGTTGTGGTAAATTATATCACCACATATTGAAGTATGCAAATATTTTACACAAGCTTTACAGATCTAGAAGGAACGGATACCGAAACAGACCGAGATGGTATAGAAAATCCATCCACCGATCGAGACAAAGATCTTCTTATTGGCACAGGTTTTTGAGACTGTTTTTCTTCGGAATAACCACCTTCTTATTTACTACTGGAGATGGTTTCTCTGTCTTCATTACTACAAATCCATCAAGCGAGCGACGACTAGCTAATGTGTGATTTGATGCTGGCTTTTTCACTAGAATTGGCGTCTCTGGCTCGGTACAAACAGACACTTTCTTCGCTTCCATAGGACAAAGGCTTGATCTCTTTTTGCAATATGATTTGCCGACTCATTATCGGCGACCGAACAGAGTCAACAAACCGTCTTTTCGATTTTTATCCGCTCGCTTACGGTTTTTCAATAGGATAATTACTATGCCCACTTGATACATCACAATCATCAGAGCCGCTAATAGCAATTGATTTACAGCATCTGAGTTGGAGATAACCGCAGCAAACACTACAGACCAAAGAATAACATGCCGCTGACCAGACATTAACATCCGCGGAGTCATTGGCTTTATGCGATTTATGATTGTCATAAATAGCGGCAATTGAAATAACAATGCCCCTGGCTAACAAGTATGTCATCACAAACGAAAGATACGACTCAACCGTCAACATCGAGCTGATGTTTTCAAGTCAAAAACTGGTCAAGAATTGAATAGCTGCCGGCAACGCTAGAAAGTGATGAAAGCAACGCCAACAGCTGCCAACAATAAGAACTTGAGGAATATCAAGCACTCCTCGCAACGTCGTTTTCTCGACCGCAGGCATAACAAAGCGATATATATGATATAGCGCAACAGGTAGTGCCCCAATCATCGCAGCATAAATACACACTTGTACAGCAAAATTAAAAGCACCCCCTGGCGTTAAATACACGAGATAGATTGTTTTCCAAGCGGCTTAAGTAATAACGCTACAATTTTATCGAAAAATGGATACACCGCCGCACCGGTTGCCAAAAAGCAAGCGCAACAATAGCAAGTCGCCATTGCAACTCTCGGATGTGATCCATAAATACTGGCGATGAACCAGAAACTTGCGACGAATTACTTGTCTTTCGCTTCGCCAGATTGCGATGCACTCACTCTTTCATCATCCTCCTTGAACGCTGTCTTTAGTTCTCTTGCTGATGAACCGATACTTCGCGCCAACTCGGGCAATCTTTTTGCACCAAACAATATAAGTAAAATAACTAGTATTACAACCAGCTCCGGAACGCCAATCTGTGGCATAACACATCCCCCTTGTTTTTATAGTATTACTCCTCTATTATAGTAGTAATGCTTATAAAATCAATAGAGTCATGATGAGTAATCGAATTATATTTCACAATTTTTCTGCCACTTATAACTGTAGTAGCTACGGCGCAGGTAGTTATACTAACGGCCAGCCATGTACCACTGCTGGTCACCAAGAAAGCCATCAGGAAGTAGCACTTCATATCAGACTGTTACACAATCTGATAGTCTTCTCGAAAACACCGGAGAATCTTTATTTATAGGTCTTGCAATCGGCATATCTCTGATCGTTATTGCAATTATTCTATTGATAAATAAAAAGCGCCACTCCAAAAACAAGTAGCGCACTTATTTCATTATAAACGTCTATTACTGACGAGTGACTTTTACCATTGCATCGCGAATAACTGAGCCGTTCAAAGTATAGCCAGCGCGAAGCTCCTCGGCAATAACTTCCTTATCACCATCCGTTGATTCGTCAAATTGAACAGCCTGATGAAATTCAGGATTAAATAAAGTTCCGGGTTTGGCGTCAATTTTCTCCAGACCAATCTCCTTCAATTGCTTGTCAAGCTGCTTACTCAGACCAGCCACGCCCTTAACCCACGCATTATCTTGAAGTTCCTCTGGGACGTTGGCAACAGCTCGCTCAATTGTATCAATAACTGGCAATATTTTCATCACTGACTTAGTTTGACCCATCTCATGCGCTGATTGTTTTTCCGCCTCCACGCGCTTACGATAATTCTCAAAATCCGCTCGAGTCCGCTGCAAATCCGACGTCAGCTCGGCAATTTCTTTCTCTAAATCTTCAGCTTTTTTATTCTTCATCATTTTTTCCTCCTTTTAAATGGCAAGACTGGATCACCACCAGCCGTACCAGGCTCAAAGGCTAAAATGCAAATCAGCTCCAATAATAAATATTATTACTGAAATTATTACAATCAGCCACGCCGGCAAACCACTTAATAATCCACCAATCCATTCAGCCATTATAATACCTCCTCTAGCATCGCGCCCGTACGACGCACCAGCTCCATCGTTCGACGATAATTTTGTCGCGTCGGACCAATCACACCGATGTAATTATCGCCACCAGACGATGACTTAAATTTACTTATAATCAACGTAGCACCACTGCTTTTACCGATTGGGTTTTCGCTACCAATAAACACATTTAACGGCTCATCCGGCGCCGCTTCACGTAGCCACGGTTCGATATTGTCAATCAATTTAGCAACCGCCTGAACGTGATCGCCATCGCCAAACTCTGGCTGACTGAATAACTGAGTCATTCCGTTCATATACAAACTCGAACCAAATGACGCAAAACCAAAATTGCCAGTCATTTCCACCAAACCATCAACCGCTCGACGAATCGCTTTGTCTGAAGTATCAACATTTGAATTGACGTGCGCCTCAATTGCCTTTGTACTGCTATCAATACCGCTCGGCAATTCCGTCATTTGCGCTGCCGTGATTCCATTGACATAAAAACGATATCCCTTGTCCGTCGGAATTCGACCCGCGCTCGTGTGAGGCGCCTCAATGAATCCCATTTCCTCAAGTTTTGCCATTTCACTGCGAATCGTGGCGCTGCTCACGCCAAACAGTTTGGCTAGCGTTACGCTACCAACTGGCGCCGCAATTTCAGCGTATTGCTCAATAATAGCGACAAGGATTGCTTGTTGACGTTCGGTCATAGTCCAATTATATCGCAAATCTAGCACTCATACAAGCAGAGTGCCAAGCCTTATCGTCTTTCCGTAAAGTAGCGCGCCGCATCCGAAGAGAACAACATCATGATCATAATATGCACACCAATTGAGATCAAAAGTAGCATAATCGACGCATTAATTCGCCCAATTGTCACAGATAAAGATTCGGTGACAATAGCTAATGTCGCCACAGAAAGTAGCGAGATTCGCGCTCGGCTACTTCCTCGAAGTAACAGCCCAACCAGCACGATTTCCGCCACGACCAACAGTACATTAAAACCAGCCATCATTGACAGCATGGTATTCGCGGCATTTATATCAATTCCATCAATATTTGCAACCTGAACCAAAGTCGTCGGCCAGCTAGAAAAGTCCACCAGCATTTGCCCGATTGTGAATAACGACGCCAGAATCATCAATCCGCCGCCAATTAAAATCTGCGGTGGTCGGCGACCCCAAAGCTCTTCCAATAAGGTTTCGTGATTTCGCGGATGACGATCATAAATTGTGCCGTCCATAATCACCCCGAGCCGCGTTGAAGCCGTGACATTATCGTCAGTCTTTATCCGACCGACTTCCAAAATCGGCAAATCGCCATCAGTGCGAATGGCATCTCCGAAACCGTTGCGCGAATGATAGCCCGTTGAAAAATCCTTTAATATCGTCACTCTAACATTTTTATTGTTACTTTTAACCGACTCGATAATATAATCTCTTTCAATATCAATATTCTCGTCAATCTTATGTGTGAAATTGAAAAGTAAATAAAGAAAAGCCAATACTCTTATCGTACGTACCAGCCGCCAACCAATCAACTCGATGACCACCAGGAAGAAGCCAGCCAGTTGGGCATCGCCAAAACCTAACGTGATGGCGACGCCTTGGATTGCCGTCAACCTCTTGTTGATAAGCAAAGTCTTGCCGCCTACCAAACAAAAATGCTGGCGACACTGGCGCATTTGGATAACTACGACCACTCAGCACCGTAAGCACCATTTTCCAGGCTGATCTTGGAGTTATGTCATCTGCCAAAACCCAGCCAGCCTCAGTCATTGCCTTATGGAGCTTTTCTTCCGAGCCGCGCACACTCAAATTGACAGGGTCACTTAATACTCCGTCCGCCGTTCGCGTCCTGCCGATAAAATAGTTCGGCACGTACATATTGCTCAAAATTCGATGAAGCCTAGGCAGCGCCAAATATGCCACAATTATCCACACAACAAAGAACAAGCCAACCAGCCACCAGCCGCCCGTCGCCCAGCCTTCTCTGAGCACCAACCACGCCAACCAAAAACGACGCCAAACCTGCAAAAGATAAAGAAGGATTGGTCTAACAATGTAGTCAAGGTCTTCGAGGAACGATCTTGCCTGGCTGCTATTTTGGAGTTTTTACCGAACTCATAGATTAATTATATCATTGAGGAGATTTCGAGCCACCAAACGCGCCTCATCATCCTGACGCTTAAACACGTCGCCGCGCAAAATAATTTCCTCGGTCACTCGAATTGCTCTCTCCAAATCGTCATTAATAATCACGTGATAATACGGAACTTCAAGCGCATAATCCAACTCTTTTATCGCCGAGGCATGACGCTTCAGCCACTCCGCTTGAAAATCTTCTTCAGTTGCGTAACGCTTTTTAATCGCTCAATCCAAGTTTGGCTATTTGGCGGCACAATAAAAATCGCACACTATCTGGCGCCAGTCGCTCATATTCCTCCACGCCCTGAACGTCAATGTCGGTAATTGCCACGCGGTCTCTGATCGTGCGCTAATTTTAACTCCAGCCACTGACGTCCCGTAAACTGTACCGTGAACAAACTTCGCCTCGATAAATTCTATTATTTTGTAGCATATTTTCGGCAGTTTGCAAAATCAATAAAATGATAGTCAATTCCATCTTGCTCAGCGCATCCGTTATTTGTGCGTGGCGCGCGTAGTGTGAGAAACGATATCGCGAAACTCGGGCGACTTCAGTAATTGTATCGTGTCTTTGCCCGCACCAGAAATTCCCGCAAGCAGCGCAATTTTCGTACTTTTAACCAACTCAATTGTTGATTCAGTTGGCTGATAATTTGTAATAAGATCTTCAATACTTGGCATAATATTTAACTATAATAACTCATCAGTACAGATTGCCAATTAGGAAATTCAGAACTTCCCAAAACGAATAAGCCGACCAGGAAAAATCGCCAGCACCATTCGCCGTCCGATCGTCAATCAAAATATCGCCTCGACTCAAATTCTTTGCTGACGAAAAAATAACCTTACGGAAGAAAACGTTATCCGAACCTTCGCCGCCAAAATACTTTTTCACCCACGCCAACTTATCGCCCAAAGCCGTCGGATTTTCCCACGGAGAGAAGATAAAATATATAAATCATATTTGTCTTTCAGGCGTAAACCGCCTCGATAGCTCCAGGCACTGGATCCATCAAAGAAAAAAATTCCTGGAATATTATCGTACTGACGGCAAACTCATCAATCAACTCAGGCGATATCTTCGTTAAAAGCAGATTTAAAATCCGCCAAAAACACCATCCATATCAATATAAACAATAGGTTTTTCATAACTAATCCCTTTTCAGCATCACCATAAATGCTTCGCTCGGTATGTCGACTTTACCAAAGCGTTTCATTCGTTTTTTACCGCGCGCTTGCTTGGCGAGAAGCTTCTTTTTACGACTGACATCGCCGCCGTAAAGATAGCCCGTAACATCTTTTCGATAAGCGCCGATATTTTCCCTGGCAATAAATTTACCGCCAATTGCCGCTTGCAATGAAACCTCAAAACTCTGACGCGGCACAACTTCCTTCAATTTCTTAACAATCTCACGCCCCAAATGCTGCGATTCCGACCGATGGCACATCACGCTCAGCGAATCAACCATTTCGCCCGCCACATAAAAATCGACGCGCACCAAATCTTCCACTTGATAATCTGCCAACTCATAATTAAACGAACCGTAGCCGCTGGTGATAGATTTCAATTGGTCATAAAAATCCGTTAACAAATTGGCGAGTGGCGCCGCAAATGAAATCAGCGCCCGCTCGTCGATGTAACTCAGGTTTTTCTGGCGACCGCGCTTACTCACGATCAACTGAATCACCGCACCGATGTAATCCTGCGGCACAACAATTTCGCCATCAATCCATGGCTCGCGAATCTCTTTTATTTGCGCTGGATCGGGCAATTCACTGGCGGATTTAATATCCAACTCCTCACCATTCGTCAGACTAACTTGATAATCAGTACTTGGATTGGTCACAATTAAATCCAAATTATATTCACGCTCTAGTCGCTCGCGAATAATATCCATATGTAGCAGACCCAAAAATCCAATTCGCACACCATAGCCCAAAACCGGCGAATTCTCCGGCTCGAATTGCAGCGCCGAATCGCTCAGGCTCAACTTTTCAATTGCCTCTTTCAGGTCGTTATAGTCTTCATTGGACACCGGAAAAAACCCCGCATAAACGAAGGGCTTGACTTCTTTATAGCCTGGAAGTGGCTGGACGGTAATTTTTGGTCATAACTATGTATTATTATATCAGCTCAGCGTTCTTGTATAAACGCATAGTAAATCGCTCCTTGCATGCCTACTTATTCTCAGCAAATTATTCCTTACACACTGAGGTCTAACCTATAGCTGCTCAAAAATCTTATGAGCTTGATTCTTGCCAATAACCTGAATCAGTTCAGTGTAACTCATCCACCGACCGCGTTTAGATTTGTCGCGACGATAATCCTTCTCGTCAGTAATATCGCCCTTAACTATTGCATCAACATTACGCCAAGCGACCCAAGGTATGTCATCGCTCAAAAAGCTATAATCTAGATGAACATAATTTTCGTTGATTAGCCTATAGTCTGACGATGAAAATCCGCGCGCATACAACTCGCGGAGAATAACGTCTGCTAGTTCAGCAAAGTTGTCAGCAGTGACACACAAAAAGTCATCGTATTCCTCACCGATTTCGTATGATCGTCCATTCATAAAAACACAATACAAATCATCGTCGACAATTTTCTCATCCAACCACACACGACGGTCACGTGTTATCGGAATTACGCGACATCTAATCTTCTCTGTAAAGTTTTTGAAGTTACTCATAATTGCCAACAACAGATATATCAATACCTATTTCGTGCATTTTATTACATCTGCGCTTTTCAATACAGTATATACTATTCCCACTGTCGCGTCTGGTTGATCTTGTGCTTCTCAAAATACACTTCCGCCAAATTGACGTCAAACCGATTTGCCAATTCCATCAAATAGTTCAGCACGTCCGCAAACTCCTCGCGCAGATTGCCATGATTGTCAGGTTTTTTCTCACCCTAAATCCTGTCTCTTTGCGAACTGCTTTTTGCCAGCTCGCCAACTTCCTCGGCTAACAATAAGAATACTTCAGTGACAGAATTTTTATCCCAACCTTTTCTCCTTACAAGTTTGATCGAGGTGTTTTTTTGTAATTCAGTTAAGCTTATTGTTTGTGGATTCATGGTTTTTCCTTCTTTAATCTTAATTAACTTACACTTGATGGAATATAAACATAGCAGGAAGCAAGAATCTGCTCGCTATCCAATCCTATTTTTAATTACTATTATACTCTGATTTATCAAACAATATATCACTTTGGTTAAATATTTTTCCTGTGATAGTCCAGAATCTCTACCAGCAACTTTTTATGAAGTTGCTGGTTTTCTCATATAACTTTTTATAAAGAAGTAATAAAAGTTAAACCGCCTAATATCACTCCCGCTGCATTGGGAATGATGAGGATCCAGTCTTTTTTAGGTTCTTTTGTCCAACCATAGATTACCCAAATTAAACAAGAAACTGCTGCGAATAGTGGTTGGAATGGTTGAGCTTTTTCTCCTTGTAGGTTAGCGATAATTTGTGGAATATATGCAATAAAGACAAGGATCCCAATAAAAGCTCCAATAGATCCGACAAAGCGATTAATTTTTTGTTTAGACATATAATACCTCATGAGGTTTTATTATATTATAAAGGAAAAGATGCTGTCAATAATTTTGTGTAAACACTCTAGTAGAGTCTTCAAACAAAGTAACTAAGTAACGTTCCAGAGCCTCCTCGTTAGGAAAAAGAACCTTCTATTTCGTTTGACGTTTGATTTCTTTATTAAGAGACTTAATGAGTTTTGTCGAATAAATGCTATGCCAAATCTGGTAAGGAAACTGATTTCAGCAATCATACGCGTCAATACTACGAACCAACGCCAAAAAAATTCAGTTAAGCTTATTGTTTGTAGATTCGTGGTTTCCCTTTTTAATCTTAATTAAAATACTTCCCCAGTGTCACCGTATCACCAACCCGCGCCTCGCGTGTCGTCTTCAGGTTTGTCACAATATAGCCAATTTCGCCAGTTTCAAGCGAGGGGTCGGGTTGCATGGCTGGGCTAAGATGCCCGACTTCTAAAGCTAGTCCATTTGCGCCAGTCGCCATCATTCGGATAGATTCGCCCTTTTTAATTCGCCCGTCAACCACCCGCACATATAAAATCACGCCACGATAATCGTCATAATAGCTATCAAAAATCAACGCCCTAGTTGGATCATCAACCTCGCCAGTTGGCGCAGGGATTTTATCGACAACCGCGTCCAAAACCTTATCTACATTTTGACCAGTTTTAGCAGAAATATGAATAATCTCGCGCTCGTCACAGCCCAACAAATTAACGACTTGCCTGGATACGCGCGGTATATCGGCGGCCGGCAAATCAACCTTATTTAACACCGGAATAATTGTCAAATCCTGTTCCATCGCCAGGTAAACGTTCGACAATGTTTGCGCCTGAATTCCCTGACTAGCATCAACCACCAATATCGCACCCTCGCAAGCCTGCAAACTACGCGAAACTTCATAACTAAAGTCAACGTGCCCCGGAGTGTCAATCAAATTCAGATCGACATTCTTATATCGCATTCGCACCGGCGCCAACTTAATAGTAATGCCTTTTTCCCGCTCCAAATCCATCGAATCCAGCAACTGTGACTTCATCTCGCGCTTTTCTACAGTCCCAGTCATCTCCATCATTCGATCAGCCAGCGTAGACTTGCCGTGATCAATGTGAGCAATAATACAAAAATTCGAATATTTTCCATTAGCCTTAAACTCAATCGTCCAAATAACACTTTTTTCAATCGTGCAAGAATCGGGTCAATTTCTGGCAATTTTAGCCACTTTGAAGCCGCGGCATACGCACCAAAACTGACCAATGAAATGATAACGAATTTCGGAAAAGCGCTAAAAAAGCTGTCGTCATGATAACGAAACGGCAAAACCAACACACCAATATAACAAACTACACCCGTAACAATTCCAGCGAGTATCATCTTAAAAATTGCTCGCACAAACGTCATGTCGAATAATTTTGGCATTTGACGATTCATAACCGCCAAAAGCACAACCACTTCCAAAACCGCCACTGTTGACTGAGCCCAAGCCAATCCATACGCGCCCATTTTTCAAGACCATCGATAGAACAATTGCTAAAATGATATTCAAAGTAATCGAGAAAATTGAAATATACAGCGGAGTTTTTGTGTCTTGGCGGGCGTCAAATGCTCGCGCGGCCATGTGGTAAATAGTTCGGAATAAAATTGCCACGACCAAACAGCCCAAAATTCCCGCGATTAGTTGATTACCGCCATTGCGGATAAAATGCACGACGTATCCCCTGGTAAAGAAAATCACCACCGACACCGGAAGTGCCATCCAAAAAATAATTCTCAGCAGGGAACGCAGGTCTTTTTGAAATAGGTCATTTCGACCTTCACCCAAATGCTCGGTTAATTGCGGAAAGGCGGCATTTGAAATCGCCACACCAATAAGATTGATCGGCATCATATGAAGAGTTAAGGCCTGCTGGTACGCCCTAACCGTTCCATCGGCTAAGCGCGAAGCTAAATTGACCTCGACCAAACTAACTACATAATCCATACCCTGATCAACCGAACGTGCTGGCAGCAAAGATAGGACTTTTCTAAAACCCTTATTTCGCCAATAAATTTTGAAATTGTAATCAAAACCAAGCCCAGCCAAACCGACTGCGCTGACGATCAATTGCAGGAACGAGCCCAAAACCACACCCAACGCCACACCCATAATGCCGCCGTCAAAAATCTGCCAGCCGAATAAATTGACGCCGCCAGTGAACCACACCGTACCGATAATAATACCGACGTTATATAGCATTGGCGCCAGCGCGCAGAGACATAAATCGCCCGACCGCTTGCTGGATACTAGCAATCACCGCTGCAACCGCAAAAATAAACGGATTAACCGCGATCACTTGCATCATACTAACCGCCAAAGCATGACCAGACTCGCTCAGACCAGGTGCGATTAAATATTTCATCAATGGATCAGCGAAAATAATAATCAGCACCGACGCCGCCATGGTTATTAGCGCCATAAAATTGATCATGCTCGAGCTAATTTGCCAAGCCGACTGCTTATTGCCCTTGACCCAGCGCTCATTAAAAACTGGAATGAACGTCACACTAAGCGCACCAGAAACCAGCACTGCAAACATAAAATCTGGCACCATGAAAGCTGCCGTATAAGCGTCTAGTCCAACTGGGTATCCCGCCAATGCTCCGTTTTCGCTTGGCATGTAGGCGGAGTTAAGCAGACGATCACGAAAAAACCCCAGCAAGCTCGACAACAATGTCGAGCCCGCCAGAATCGTAGCAGCCAATTTCACATTAAGCCGCTGATTTATTTTCGTGACCGTACTACGAACGCGCCCCATAGTATTTTACGAATGCAGTTTAGCTTCTTTTGGTAATTTAGTGCCTTTAAGAATCTCATCAACCTCAGATTCTTCCAGAGTTTCTTCCTTTAGTAGAGCCTCGGCCAACTTATCAAGGAACGAACGATTCTCTTTCAATACCAACATTGCACGATGTTTAGCTTCGGTAATCAATTGCGCGACTTCCTCATCAATCATCTTCGCAGTCTCATCAGAATACGGACGCTCTCTGGTCATTTTATCGAACATCAAGCCGCCGTTATCTTCATGGAACACCTGATCGCGCAAGCCCTTGCCCATTCCTTGCTCAATCACCATATCACGGGCAATTTCAGTCGCTTTTCGCAAATCCGAACCAGCTCCAGTAGTAATTCCGTCATCACCGTAAATCAATTGCTCAGCGATTCGTCCGCCCATTGCCCGAGCCAAAATATCCTTAAACTCGTAAACATTTGTGTAGCTCTTATCTTCTGGCGGCAAGAACCATGTTACTCCACCAGTACCGCCGCGCGGAATAATCGTAACCTTGTGGACTGGGTCAGAATCAGGCAAGACGTGACCAACAATCGCGTGACCAGCTTCGTGGTAAGCCGTCAACTCTTTCTCGTGATCGTTCATTATCTTAGTCTTGCGCTCTGGACCAATTGCCACACGCTCAAACGCCTCAGTTAATTCGTCATTTGAGATCTTCTTCTTGTTGCGACGAGCGGCAATAATTGCAGCTTCATTGGCCATATTTGCCAAGTCCGCACCAGATGAGCCAGCGGTTTTTGCCGCCAATTTATCAAGATCAACAGTTTCGTCAGTTGGCTTTTTCTTAAAGTGAACCTTCAGAATTGCCTCACGATCTTTGCGCTCTGGAAGCGTAATAGTTACACGTCGGTCAAATCGTCCAGGTCGAAGCAAAGCTGGGTCCAAAACATCCGCACGGTTAGTTGCCGCCAAAACAATAACATTAGTTTCGCCATCAAAACCATCCATCTCCACCAAAATCTGGTTCAGAGTTTGCTCGCGCTCATCATGACCACCACCCATACCAGAGCCGCGCTTACGACCCACGGCATCAATCTCATCGATAAAGATAATACACGGGGCATTTTTCTTAGCCTTGGAGAATAGGTCTCGCACTCGACTAGCACCAACACCAACAAACATTTCCACGAATTCAGAACCGGAGATTGAGAAGAATGGCACACCAGCCTCGCCAGCAACAGCTCGGGCTAGCATCGTCTTACCCTGTACCCGGATTACCGACTAGTAATACGCCCTTTGGAATCTTTGCGCCCAAATCTTTATATTTCTTCGGATGCTTGAGAAAATCAACAACTTCCTGCAGATCTTGCTTGGCGTTATCATTTCCAGCGATATCCGTAAACAGAACCTTTTCTTTGTCTTGCCCGTAAAAGACGAGCCTTACTCTTACCAAATCCCATAGCTTGATTATTTTGACCCTGAGCTTGGCGCATCATAAACATGAAGAACACCACGATAATCAGCACAGGCACAACCATAACCGCCAGATTCCACATGGTTTCGCCGGTTGTGGATGGTGGAATAACCTTCACCTCAACCTTAGCATCCTTGTTCAAGCCCTGCTCATAAATGCTACTAGATTCCTTGACTGAATGCTCGGTAGGTTTTGATTGATCTTTCGGAGTAATCTTAATATCGTTTCCTTGAATCTCCAATTGAGCAATTTTACCGTCATTTGCTCGACGCACTACATCAGATAATGCAACATCTTTAAGATTTGACGCAGGGAAGAGTGTTGCGTAAAAAATTAACGCTACAAAAATTATAATTGCCCAAAACAATCCAAATCGTAAAATTTGACTTATTCTATTCTTTCCATTTCTTTGAGGCATCTTAACAGCCATTCTCAACTAATCCTTTCGCCTATACTAATCAAACTCTCTTTATTATAACACTTCTTAGCGTCAATTTCATCACAATGCCGCCGCCAACTTGCCAGCAAGAGCCAGCTTTTCCAGTTTTTATAGCAATTAGCATACGCTCCAATTGAGAACCCAGTAACGACACATCATAATGTCGTAAAACGTAATAATATAGCAATTCTTGTGCGACATTATCATCTATCATCGTCAAAAAATACCGACTAAGGACTTCTCCATCAAACTTCTCTATTTCCTGCTCAATTTTTCCTCTTAATTCTCTCTGTTTTCGCCACGCCTCATACACTCCAAGTTTCTGATATTCATCAAGTTCACGATTTATCTTGCGCCTAAATTTATTCCTTTGGTATAAGTCACTTTGATTTGTCTCATCTTCACACCATTCCAATTTCTGACGAATCGCATATTCATAAATTCTCTGCTTCGTCCAACCATTCATCGGCCTAACTATTTGACTATCACTCATCCCCGCCAGACCTCGCCATCTGGAGCCACGCTTAAGGTTCATCGCTACAGTTTCAATAATGTCATCTCGATGATGCGCTGTCACTATCACGCCGTCAAAATCCGTCGCCACGCCACGCAAAAATTCATACCGTCTTTGGCGCGCCAATTCTTCACTAGCATCAGCCCCCAATTTTTCACGCCGACAAACGAATTGTATTTTATATCTATCAGCTAAAGCCTCGACAAATCTAGCATCGCTCGCCGAATCCTCACGAATTCCGTGGTCAAAATGAGCGACCACCAAATCTTTTTCCGTTCGCGACATCAAATCCAGCAAAACTACCGAATCAATCCCACCACTGACTGCGATAATATATCTCACATATCCATTATCTCACAATTTAACTAAAACGTATTTGGCAAATTTTATACTATCTGTTACAATCAATGCAGTGTGGCACCGTAGCTCAGCTGGTTAGAGCGCAGGACTCATAAGCCTGAGGTCGGTGGTTCGGGTCCACCCGGTGCTACCAGAAATTATCTTTCCTCGTCAATACGACGGGGAATTTTTTATAGATACTGAATTAAATTAGCTCAAGCTCTTCAGATTGAACGCCGTCCAAAGCCGCCAATCGTCGTGACACAAAACTATCCAATTCCCATGAATTACGCTGACGCTCCCACGTTGCTAAATCCTTTTTTCGGGTTAATTCTAAAAATTCAGCTAATTCACTGGTGTTGATTTTCATATTTTTTCCTTTTTTGTGTTAATTATTTAACTGTCTTTATACTATCATAAATTTGACAAAAAAGCAATACCTTTTTCGGTCATTATTTACCTTTTCATTCCGCTTGTGGTACACTGGTAGAGAAGGATTTATACACAAAAATGACCCCTGTAACAATCTCATCACTGGGCCACCATAATTTTTGCAGCGATTATTCACGCTAGTTTTCAGCTTAGCGTCAGTGTTTTAACGTTACTTAGCGGACATTCAATTGGTAAAAAAACCGCCCAGAGAAAAATTTTTCGTATAAGCAACAGTTTTGTACTTGGAGTCGTAATGATCACCTTGTTACTTATCAGCTCAATTTCCTATTTCTTATCACTATTCATCCACCACGCCACCAGCGCAGAGCAACTCGTTGCCGCCGTCTCTTCAGGGATGATGTTTGGCTTAGGAATCGCAATTTGGACATTCTACTTTCGACGACAACCAGGAACTTCATTATGGCTTCCACGCAATTTTGCGGAATATTTAAACAAGCGCACCAAAAAAACTAAAAATTCCATAGAAAGCTTTGCTCTAGGAATAATTAGCGTTATTGCAGAAATTGTATTCATCATCGCGCCAATTATCGCCACCAGTCTGGCTATTATCACCCTACCAAACCCTTTCTTGCAAATTGTCAGCATAGTAATCTACGTCATCGTGTCCACACTGCCGTTGTTTGTCGTTATCGTCTTGATCGGCAGCGGACGCAGCATCTCTAATTTACAACGTTGGAGAGAAGATCATAAGAGATTTTTGCAATTCGCCAGCGGCGGTAGCTTACTAATTTTGGCGGCATTCCTATTCGTCGACCGCGTTATTGGCGTTATCAGCTACGGAGGCAATTTATGGTAAAGCCAGGTCAAATTGACGTCATCAAGCAAGGAAAGCGGCCGCCAGAGGAGTTTAGTCCAGACAAGCTCCACAATTCCATAATTGCCACCTGCCTAAGCGTTCGTACGCCAGAAGGTCAAGCTCAAGACATCGCAAAAACCGTCACTCTGGGCGTTATGAATTGGTGCGAAACTCACCCAGAAATAACCTCTGCCGATATCCGCCGCCAAGCACAACGCATTATGAAAACTCTACATCCTGACGCAGCCTATTTATATAAAAATTATAAAACCATAATTTAGGAGATTTGATGTCGCAAAAACCAACTTTTGACTATGACTATATCGTAATTGGTAGTGGCGCCGGCGGTTCTCCCGCAGCCAGTATATTAGCAAGCGCCGGAAAAAAAGTTGCTGTTGTAGAAAAATCAACATTCGGCGGGGAATCACCAAACTGGGGAGATGTACCAACTGGATTTTTAACTCACGCTCTTAACGTTTATCAAACAGCCAAAGATGCCGCTAAGTTTGGGTTGCGCACTAACTCGGTTGGGTATAATTACCCTTCTCTACTCTCCTGGAAAGACAAAGTCGTAAAGAGAACTGGAGCTGGCGGCAATCGCTATTATTACGAAAAGCAAGGCATTAGTGTTTTTGCTGGCAATGCACATTTCTTGAGTCCGAATGAAATCGCCGTCAATCGCAGACATTTGTCCGCTCGCAAATTTCTCATTGCAACTGGATCTGATTGGCAAATTCCAGAAATACCTGGATTAAGTGCCGTTTCTTATCACACTCCAAAAACTATTTTTAGCTTGAAGCGTCCGCCCAAAACCATGTTCATTGTTGGTGCGGGAGCTACGGCGCTAGAATTGGCACACATCTTCTCCACCCTGGGAACAAAAGTTTACGTAGCAGAGAAATCGTCCAGAATATTATCAACATTTGACCCAGAAGTCAGTGCTTTGGTTACGAATGACGCAAAAAATCGCAATATTTCAATCTTAGCTCGCACTAAGATTATCGCTATACAAAAATCGTCTATACAAAAACGTGTCACTTTTCTGCAAGGGCGAATAGAAAAATCTGTGCGCGTTGATGAGATTGTAATTGCCGATCAACAATTGCCTGCGACAGATTTAGGCTTAGAAAACGCCGGCGTAAAATATACCGAAAATGGCATTTTGGTTAGTTCTTCCCTGCAAACTTCCGCTCGGCATATTTTTGCCGCAGGAAATGTAACTGACACCAATATCCAAACTCACACAGCTTTGGCGCAGAGTCGTATTGCGGCTCATAATTTGCTACATAATAATAAGATTAAATTCAATGATTCCCCACGCCTACAAGTCGCATTCACTCAGCCAGAAATAGCTCAAATTGGAATGAATGAATACGATTGTAAGGTAAAAGGAATAAGCGCAAAAATAGCAATTGTTCCGCTCACGACTACCGTACGCAGCAATATTACCGACCAGCGAATAGGTTTTGTGAAATTGATTGTTGATAAGAAGCGAGTTGTCGTAGGCGGAACGATCGTCGGACCGCACGCTAGCGATATAGCAGCCGAGCTAGCCCTGGCCATTCGACATAAAATTACCAGCGAAGAACTAGCGTCAACGCCGCATTGTTTTACTTCTTGGTCAGAAGCCGTGCGAATTGCCGCTGGAAAACTTCTATAATTACCTCTGATGCGCTATAATAAGTCTCACGGGGGCGTAGCTCAGGGGTTAGAGCAGTCGGCTCATAACCGATTGGTCGCTGGTTCGATCCCAGCCGCCCCCACCACAGTCTGAACTTGATAATCATAAGATGAATATTTTTACCATTCCTGCTACAATATTATGTAGTAGATATTAAATTTGCAAAATGAACAAATTAAAACTCAAACGATTAATTTACAGAATACAGCACGACTATTTAACCCTAAATAATGTCGTTATTGCTGCTGCGATTTTAATTGCTATGAGTTGGGCTTGGGGCTCCATTGAATCAATGCAAAAAAACTACGAATTGCAACGCTCTATCGACAACAAACGCCAGCAAGTGGAAATAGAAAAATTGCAAGTCGCTCTACTGGAATACGAATCGAAATATTATCAAAGCGAAGAGTATCAAGAATTGACTATTAGACAGCGCACAGGAAAAGGTTTACCAGGAGAAAAACAGCTCATCACCCAATCTTTCGAAAGCGCCACGCCTGCCCAAAAACTTGCGTCGAGCGCGAAACGGACTGACAGCAACTTCCAGCAGTGGATGAACTTTCTATTTGGCGGTAATAGTCATAAACACTAAGGTATTGCAATTATTGTGCTAAGCTGATATCATAATTATGTATCGCGGGGTAGAGCAGCCTGGTAGCTCGTTTGGCTCATAACCAAAAGGTCGTAGGTTCAAATCCTACCCCCGCCACCAAGAAAAATCCCTCTTCATTCAGAAGGGGGCTTTTTCTTTTTAGATTACTTACACACGCTAAAACAATTCTCCCTGACGCTCACCCCAAGAAGCCTCAGCAGACTTAATCATATCTTCCGGCGTTTGACGGCTTGAGCTTTCGGCTGAAGAATTTCCATTCTCCCGATTCTTCCTCGCACGCTCCAGAGCCTTACGCGCCAAAGCTAATCCTCGCCTATTTATCTCCCTCTGCTCGTCACTTAGCGGCTCTTTTTTCGGCTCAGGATACATCAAATCAGATTCAGACGGCTCTCCATAAGGCCTATATCGACTTCTGCGCCACAAATCTCTCCTATTAGGCCGCTTTCCGCTACTCGATAAACCACCACTACGCTCAGGTTGATCGCCATCAACACCATATCCGTAATCATAATACGCGCCGCAGCCTTGATCAACACGTCGATCAGCCTCACCTTCGGGCGTAGTGTCATATACCGGCAACGTCGGAATCTTTTTCCATAGTTGTATTATACCATAATAATTAAAAATAATCAATCCCAACAAAAACTCCCTGCTTTTTTTGCAGAGGAGTTGTGGCACCTGTTTGTTTGGTTATACTATATCACCAAACGCGCTTATGGTGCAAGCAAAGGACTATTTTTTTCTTAGAAATTGTCAAAAAGCCGTTGCGTGGGTTTTCTTTTCACAATACGATCTTCTGGTAGATCACATGGTGTGCCCTTTTCATTCTTCTCAACCTTAGCGAAGAAGTAAATAGTTTGAGTCTTGCCGCCGCGCAAAGTTACGTCAGTCTTGTGCAAGTAATATGTGATGCCCTTTGAGTTGGTATGTTTTATAAGCCATTTGGTTATATACCTCCTATTAATGATATACCCTATATAGATTACTATCTCTATATCACCCCTGTCAAGCTAAAAAGCTTATTTCGTCGTCTAAGCATCAACTTTAATACCCCCAGGACAACCAACCTCATTATGATAATCATGGCAATAAATATTGTCACCAGTAAAGACCACCCCGCGTAATCAGCTGACCATATCGGCGAGACGAAGGTGTGATAATACGGCTCAGTTGAAGGCGCTTCAAACTGCAAGTTAGTGGCTTTCGCGGCAGGATATTTCGCCCACTCCTCGTTAATACAATTGATGTACCTCGGATCCGCCTGTGTCGTAAATCGGCCGTAACCGCCTTGCTGCGCCCTAGCGTCACAGACAGCCCTAACTTTCGACACGGTATCATTGCTAGACTGATTTTTTATCTCTTCTTCAAACTCTTTCAGTTTCCGGTCATACATTTGTTTATACGTATGATCCAGCGCAATCTTCCCCGGATCCGCGTTCATATGCGTAGATACATAACGCTGCAGATCATATAGTCGTTGCTGAAGATTGACTACATCCCCAGCCTTATCTGCATTCTCCACAGATTCTCGCCGCTCAACCATGCCAACATTGTTCAGCCTCAAAAAAGTTGCCGAAATAAAACCAGACATGATCAATAAAACGACCAACTGCCAAGTCTTAATCTGACTGAGTCGCTTAATTCTGAACTTGGTTTTCTTCTTATCTATAGCCATCCCACCGCCTTCTCTATGGTTTTAGTATAGCAAATTATCCCAATGACGTGAATATTACTATCACTGCGGTGGTATAATATTTGTATGCGAATTTATTTTTCAGGAATTGGCGGCGTTGGCATCGGACCACTAAGTAGAATTGCTTTAGAGGCTGGGTATGACGTTTGCGGCTCCGACAAATCACCAAGTCTTATCACAAACGAATTAGAATCAGCCGGAATTCCTATTTCTTTTGATCAATCTGGCGCGTTCTTGCAATCAGAGCACGATAAATCACCATTTGACTGGTTTATTTACACCGCTGCTTTACCGGAAGATCACCCAGAGCTAGTCTTGGCGCGAAAATTAGGCATAAAAACCAGCAAGCGCGACGAATTGCTGGCGCAAATAATCGCCGATAAAAACCTGAAACTTATCGCGGTCGCTGGTACCCACGGGAAAACCACAACAACAAGCCTGCTAGTCTGGACAATGGAACAATTGCAAATTCCTGTTAGTTATTCTGTGGGTTCGACTTTAAGTTTTGGACCAAGCGGAACATTCGATAAAAATAGCCAATTTTTCGTATACGAGTGCGATGAATTTGACCGCAACTTTTTGCATTTTTCTCCAGAAATTAGCCTCATCACATCTGTTGATTACGACCATCCAGACACATATTCAACAAAAGAATCTTACTTAGACGCCTTTCGTGAATTCGGCAAAAAATCTAAAAAAGTTATCGCGTGGCAAGAAAATTCCGCCATATTTGATGAGAAAAATCTAACAATCTTGCACGATTCCAATAAAAATATCACTCTGCCTGGCGAGCATAATCGAAAGAACGCTACTTTGGTGATTGAAGCTTTGAAGAATATCGGAGTGGATGCGGAGGAGTCAGAAATATGTCAAGCAATAAATTCCTTCCCCGGATCAGGACGACGTTTTGAAAAGCTCGCCGAAAATCTATATTCTGACTATGGACATCACCCGGTTGAAATTCAAGCGACATTACAGATGGCTAAGGAGCTGTCAAGCGATGTAGCCCTAGTTTATCAGCCACACCAAAATGTTCGCCAACACGAGATAATTGGTCAATACACTGATGATATTTTCCGTGATGCCAATGAAATTTACTGGCTACCGACTTACTTAACTAGGGAAAATCCAGATTTGCCAACTTTAACGCCGCAACAACTTGCCAAAAATATTGACAAAGAAAAAGTTCATTTCGCTGAATTAGATGACAGTTTATGGCAAGAAATAACCGCGGCAAGGAACTCTGGCAAGCTCGTCCTGTGTATGGGCGCTGGCACAATCGACGGATGGATTCGCGAGCAATTAGCTAAAAATTAGCGATCATCGCCGCTGCCGTGAATCTTCCCCCGACTCTGGCGACTGAGCAGTTTATCATTATTTCTGCGAGCCACTTCCTCTAAACTACAACCAAGCAAATGCGCTATAGAATTGACATACCAAAGCACGTCACCGAGCTCTTTTATTATTGCGTCGCGATCATTCTCTGAGATCTCGCCATTTTTATCACGTAGGATTTTCTTAAATTTCTCCATAACTTCGCCAGATTCGCCACTTAATCCCAATATCTGTGCCATCAATCTCGCGTCAACATCACCATATTTATGGGAATCTTTATCTGTTAAGGTAGAAATTGCTTTTGTTGAATAATCGTTAAATTGCATAATTATAGTGTAGCTGGTTATGCTTTTTGAGTAAATAGACTTCTTTGACAATTTATGCTAAAATGATGCAATAAAAATTTGAGGAGAATCTATGACAGACATAGCAGAATTGAATACCGGTAGTGAATATAATAATACTCTCAAAACTCTGCGCGAATGTGGCGGTGTTGATGAATGGGTGGCTTTAGATGAACCTGAACATTCACCACATACTCGAGAACTTTTAGTAAAACTGGCTCGAGGAGCCATCGGCGCAGCAGGATTCATTGACCAATATTGCTTTGTCGATAGAATACCTCGACTCTCTAATGGTGATCGTGAAAATGATGTTGAACACAGCTTCTCGCTGGCGATCATAGCCACGAACTTAGCTCAGGAGCTACGCCCAGATCTTGACGTTAATCGTATACGCCAGTTTTCGCTTGTCCACGATATGCTTGAGACTAAGACTGGCGATGTTGCAACTTTCAGTACTTCGCCCGAAGAACAAGCCGAAAAAGAGCGACGCGAAAAGGAAGCTCTCGACGAACTACTGGCCGAACTACCACCACTCGAAGCCGAGGCTCTCCGAGAATACGAAAAACAAGACACCCCAGAGGCACGCTGGACTCGCTATGTGGACAAAATGGCTGCCATCTTGGTTGACATTACTGGCCAGGGTGTTCAGGGTCGTTAAGGAAGATTTTGGTGTTACAAGCCTTTGAACAGTTGCGCGATGAACGCGACAGACTAGCTACCAAATACCACAACATGTTTAGAAACGAGTTCCCAGAACTCGACCAACTCTATGCCTTATTCTCCTACCTTTTTGAAGAGCGCTACGCTCAAGAGAGTCAAAATTACTGCAAAAACAACTCGCCCGAACGTCCACATCAGCTCAAAGAAGTCGAACGAAAGTATCTCGTTGACCCAGAAAATATACCAATAGATTTAGAGCGCTGTCAACGCGCAGAGCTCAAACAGGGGTATCTTGCGATAAGTGCCGATGGATCTGAAACAAGAATTAGAAGTTTTGGCGATGGCAAGCGATTTGAATTAACCGTTAAGAGCAGTGGCACTGTAATACGCGACGAGCAAAACATTAAAATTACCGAGGAGATGTTTAACACACTATGGCCACTGACAAGTGGAGCAAGGGTTGAAAAAACTCGTTACTACATACCGCTAGTAGACGAACATGGTCGCGAATATACAGCAGAGCTTGATATCTATAAGGGTCATCTAGAAGGACTAGCAACCATTGAAGTTGAATTTGGCGGTCGAGAAGCTGACGCATCAGTACGAGCCGACACATTTAAACCACCGGAATGGTTCGGCAAGGATGTTAGTGAAGATAAGCGCTATAAAAACCGCTCACTAGCATCGCAGCAGCACGACTTCCTAAGCTTGGGTGGTTAATTCTCTGCCCGCACACAGTGCGTCACCCTACCCTCACCCAACCAGCGCTGCTCGTAGGCGGTGAGGATTTTGTAATCTTCGCCGAGGTTTGATTCGTGAAGATCAAAGGTCAATTCTTTCAAACGCCAACCTTCGGCGACTAACTGCTCAAGGCTCCAATTGAAAAAGCCGGGATTGTCGTGTTTGATGATTAGCGAACCGTCGGCGCGTAGTAACTCGGCATAAGTTTTCAGAAAATTCGGATGCGTCAAGCGACGTCCAGCACTGCGCTTTCTCGGAAACGGATCAGAAAAAGTTAGCCAAATAGTACTGAGTGAGTTAGGCGCAAACAACTCGCCAAGCTGATCAGCCCGAGCCCTAACAAAAAACACATTATTAAGCCCGCGAGCCTCCGCTTCCCGCGCACCTTTCTGCAAGCGGTCGCCCTTGATATCAACCGCCACAAACACCTGCTCCGGATGACGGGTCGCCAACTCGACCGTAAACATGCCATTGCCAGCACCGATTTCCACCACATCAACATGATGCGGCACCCACTCGTCAAATTCAAAACATAGAGGTGAATTGTGGAATAAAGCGAACTTATACTTCTTACGTTTTCTGGTGATAATAAATTGATTCGGATCGACAAAACTCATATTTTCTATTATACTAAATCAATAATGGATAAGCTTATAAAACAGTTCTTAGATTCTTCGACGTTAGGTCAATGGCTTCATGGCAACAACCTTGGCTGGTTAATTAGTGAGCGCATTATCGACACAGTCAGCATTATTATCGGCTCTGTTTTTGTTTATTTTCTGGGGAAGTATTTATTATCTTGGACTATACATTATTCTATACGCTCCACCGCTAAACATCGCTCCTGGCACCGTAAAGACATAGAAAAGCGCGAAAAAACTCTCATCCAATTAACCCGCAGTTTCTGGCAAATTATTATAATTTTCTATGTCGCCGCGATTGTCGCCAATAAGCTATTTCTATTTGATTTATCGCCCCTATTCGCTAGTGCTGGCATAATCGGTGTGGCATTAGGATTTGGCGCTCAATCGCTCGTTAAGGACTTCTTGTCTGGTATTTTCATCATCGCCGAAAATCAATATCGTGTTGGCGATGTCGTTGACGTAATGGGAGCTTCTGGAACCGTCGAGAGAGTCGGCACTCGCACTACTGTTATACGAGATTCTGAGGGTAATGTTCATTATGTTCCGAATGGCACGATTCAGCACGTTATCAATAAAACTATGGGCTATAGTATGTCGCGATTCAGCATTTATATCGACCCAAGTTCTGACATTTCTGCAGTTACAGACATCATTAACGCTACTGGCCAAGAATTGGCTAAAGAAAAGGCTTGGCAAAAGAAAATTATCGATCCGCCTAAATTCGTTTCCGTTGGCGACATTACTGGACGAGGAACAGAATTGATTATTGCCGGAAAAACTCAGCCATCCGATCAGTGGTCTGTTACCTCTGAAATGCGACATCGATTGCTGCAAAACTTCGATCGCGAAGGAGTTCTTTTGGCGACTCTGCCGACCCCAACCTCAATGACCAGAAGATAAAGATTAATTATTAGACAAGCCCAATTCTTTATCGCTCAACACATCATTAGAAAATGCTTTGATTTTATTCACGTTCTCTACTTCTTTATCATAAATTCCCAAAAATTCCTTCAATGTATCCTTACTTACTGAGCCTTGCGCGTCAAATTCGTGACTTTTTTCATTCGCATCCTTGCTAATTTGATTGCGGCGAGAAGCGTATTCTGGGCGACTCAAATCCAATCGATAAGCGTCAGTCTTGTAATACATAAACATCGCAATCGATACTAGTAAAACCGAAACTGCAATAGTCAGCCCAATAAATGTAGCGAATTTATAACTACGAAATAATTCCTTAGCCCTATTCATTAGAACCTCCAGACAGCGAATTTTTAATAACCTGCACTTCTTCTTTATATCTCACTAACAATTCATCCAAGATCTTCACATTCTCAGAAAGTTTATTACGAGCCTCGCGAGCGACGGTCAATTTTTGATAATAGTCCGCCACATTATTAGAGCAATTTGCGCGCTGAAGATCAGTCATCGCGGTGTCGTAATCATTGTAATTGCTATTAAACTTAAGTCTCGTCGACTCGAACTCATTAGTAATATTCACCAACTTTGAGCTATCCAGCTTATTGATTGCCAATCGACCATTCAGCCTGGCCATAAGTTTGGTAGAAATAGAATTATATCTTTGTCCAACGTTTACCCTAGTTAGAGCGTCATTGGTATGAATGTTTTTAATAGCAACTCTTACAGAACTACAATTTCGCTCAAGCGTTTTTATAATCTCAGAATCAGCCGTAGCATCAACCGACTGAGCCTCAACTGCCCGTGGCGTCACTAACAAACTAGAAGCAATCAAAAAAGACGCGAGATAGAAAGTAACTTTTTTCATCACTTACATTATCTCACGTCTTCTTGAATAGAGTCAAATATTACTTGAAACGTTTTTCGACGTTACCCTTAACATCTTTTGCGGTTTCTACTACGGCGTCTCCAACTTTCTGAGAGCCAGCTTTCAATGAGTCTACGCTGTCTTTAGCTGCAGCGGTCGCTTTGCAAGCTACTTTTTCAGTGTCGGCTTTCAATTTTACAGCTTTATCCTTCAAGTCTTTCCTTGTTTCCTTACCGCTCTTTGGTGCAGTTAAAATTCCAGCTGTAAAACCTGCTGCTACTGCTCCGATAATTGCTAAAACTTTTTTCATATATCTACTCCCTTTTTAATTATTTTTTACGAAATAAACCTGATAGTTCACTAAAAACTTTTGTTGGTGACAACCACTCAGTCGCACTAGCTACGTTAGTTGTAATTTTACTAACACTTTTCATGACCGTATTGAGTCTTACCAACAAGGCGATGACCACTGCCAGTAGCGTTACGATAATAACCGACAACAATCCTACGATGATTGATAATAAAACGATGGCTGTTTGGATATCTTCCACGCTTTACCTTTCTGCAAAAGTTTATATTTGTTATGTTTATTTTAGCATGCTTGTTAAATTGTTTGTATTAGATAATCTAACTATTTCACTATAGCATAAGCTTATTAAATTGTCAATAGAGATGTCTGCTAATCGTTAATAATATGATAAACTGGTATGGTTATGCGAGATTTTTTCAAACGATACATACCGGAATTTGTTTATGGCGCGGTTGACGGCACAGTAACGACATTTGCAGTCGTGGCGGCTTCAGCCGGTGCTGGAATATCCAGTTCAGTCATTCTTATATTAGGAATTGCTAATTTAATAGCCGACGGATTCTCAATGGGCTCTAGCGCATATTTGGCAGCCAGCGCAGAACACGAAGAGTCCGTTCGCGACAGCCAAAAACGCTCATCCCCAAAGATCATAGGCGCAGTAACATTCTTAGCTTTCGTGGTGGTCGGTAGCGTGCCAGTATTGCCATATTTGATTGACGTAATTGCAAACTTAAAAGCACCAAACGCGGTATTATTCTATGTTAGCTCGGCGCTAACTGCGGCAACGTTCTTAGCAATCGGCTTCATCAAAGGTAAAGTCAGCAAACAATCACCTTGGCAATCTGCAGGCATCACGTTACTTCTTGGGGCAATTGCAGCAGGACTAGCCTACTTTGCGGGCGACATTTTGGCGGCCTGGCTGGGGATTAGGATTTAGATTTTCTGCGATAAAATTTATTATTTTATCTATATTACACACAGCATTTTCGCTTACCACACCACCATTCAAATAGACACGCCTATTAATTTCCAACATCACCGACTGTATCTTTGGATTTTCATCGTGATAAAATTCCATCGGAACCAGCGCCCCAGAATACGGATAATTTAACTCACAACTATATCCCATTCTTTCAATATATGTTTTTAATTTTGATACATTGTCTTTACCGAACCATTTTTCATCATAGCCAAGACAAATATCTGGTAAATTCTCTGTCCAGCCAAACAATCTTCGCACCAATTCGTCACTATAACTATGAACATCAATAATCACACACGATCCATACTGATCAACAATTTCCCTACTCAACGTGTTTAGTTGTTTGTGATGTAAGTCGTATGATTTGCTAAAATTTCTTCGCGTCGAGATGATCCTACCTTGCGATATTGCGTACCGTCAGATAAATGCGTATAAGTCGCCCCCATACCCAGCTTAGCCATCGGCTCAACTCCGTCATCACGAAACCTCTCGACGTCACAATATAGCCGCGAATATTTAGCTATAATTTTATGGCTATCTATATTTTTAACAAGCTCATCAACTTTATAATCAGCGATGAAACACAATTCCCTCTCGACAATCTCTTTATCCACCGTAATATCACGCCAAAAATCGGGCGGCAAGCACAACGAGGCGTGAGGAATGTGAAGAATAATATTGTCCATCATCCTACGAGCATCTCCCGTAACTCAATGAACTAGATCTCACAAACCCAATTCGCGCAGCTGAGCAGGATCGACAACTGATGGCGAATTCATCATCACATCCACACCAGAGCCATTCTTTGGAAACGCCAGAGTCTCGCGAACGTTTTGCTCATCGGTCAGTTCCATCAAAATACGATCAACGCCAAAAGCGCACCCTGCGTGAGGCGGAGCGCCGTATTTGAAAGCGCCTAACATAGCACCAAACTTCTCTTCAACATAGGATTCACTGAAGCCCAGCAAACCGAACACTTTATATAACACCGCTGGATTATGGTTGCGAACGCCGCCAGAGCAAATCTCATAGCCATTCATCACCATATCAAACTGATCAGCAACAATGGATAGTTTTTCGGCGTCAGTTTCAGCAGACTCCAGAGCCTGTAAGCCACCCTTTGGCATACTGAACGGATTATGCCCAAAGTCAAGCTTCTTACCACGCTCATCCCATTCGTAAAACGGAAAATCAATAATCCAAGCGAACGCCACGACCGATGGGTCCTTAATATTAAAGTGCGAGGCAAATTCATTACGCAAGCGCCCCAACACCGCGTTAACAACCGAGCGAGAATCAGCGCCAAAGAACACTGCATCGCCTTCAACCGCACCAGTTTCTGTTGGATGTCAGCCAATTCCTTCTCACTCAAGAATTTCGCAATTGGAGATTTTGCTTCGCCGTCTTGATATGTAATGTACGCCAAACCGCCAGCGCCTTCGCTTTTAGCGATGTTGGTGAAATTGTCAATTTGCTTGCGACTCAAACTTGCGCCATTTTTTACGCAAATAGCCTTAACGCATTCAGCATTTTTAAATACACCAAACTCAGTTTCCGAGAACACGTCCGTCAGTTCTATCAATTCCATACCAAATCGCAAATCCGGCTTATCAGAACCGTAAGTTTCCATAGCGTCGCGATACGAAATTCGCGGAATTGAACTGCCATCACCAACCGCCAAATCGCTCAAATCCAACAATTTTTTACCAGCAAAATCAGTTGCCAGTTGCTTCATTAAAGGTTCGACTTCAGCACGAACTTCTTCACCATCTTCAGCAAAACTCATCTCCAAATCAAGCTGATAAAACTCACCGTACAAGCGATCTGCTCGCGGATCTTCGTCGCGGAAACAAGCCGCCAACTGATAATAACGCGGCACACCACCAACCATCAGCAGCTGCTTAAACTGCTGTGGAGCTTGTGGCAAAGCGTAAAACTTCCCTTCCTGTAAACGACTCGGAATCAGAAAATCACGCGCACCCTCAGGACTTGAGTTAGCTAAAATTGGCGTTTGAATTTCAATAAAACCTCGATTGTCCATATACTCATGGATTCGACGATACATTTCGGCGCGCTTTTTAAGCATGTTTTGCATTTTTGGACGGCGCAAATCAAGATAACGATACTTGAATCTTAGTTCTTCGCCAGCTTGATTATCCTCGGCAAATGGCTGAATTGGCAAAGTTTCAGCTCGGTTCAAAATCTCCAAATTGTCCACAACAATTTCCACATCGCCACTGGCAATATTCGGATTTTTCAGACCTTCGCCACGCTCCGCAACCACGCCACAGGCACGAACCACAAACTCATCTCGCAAGCTTTCCGCCAAAGAAAAAGCATCTTTTTTATCAGGGTTAATAACCAACTGAACCAAACCCGTGTGGTCGCGCAAATCAATAAAAATCAATCCGCCATGATCACGCCTGGAATGAACCCAGCCCGCAACTGTAATATTCTCACCAACTTTTTTAGAAGTTTCTGCCGCCAAAATTCTATTTTTCATATCTGTTATTATAGCATAATCTGGTCAAATTCCCAGAATTAAACATCTCGTCGAGTTTTTGTGGGCAAATTATTTTTCTGCGGATTAGCCGTGGCGGCCTTACGAATATCTCCATAAACATCATATTCGTCAATGATTTTCTGACCTAATAGTGCTTCAATTACGTCTTCTAAACTCAGCAAACCAACTGTTTCTCGAAACTCATTTACAACAATAAACAAGTGGTGCTGCGTTTTCAAAAATGCAGCCAAGGCGTGCTGTAGAGTTTGATTTTCGCGAATATAATAGACGTCTTTACTCATGGCTGTTTCCGCGCGATGAGATTTTGCTTTGCGATCAATTGTCAACAAATCTTGAATCCTCAACATGCCAACAACATGGTCGATGTCGCCGTCAATGACAGGAAATCTGCTATACCCTTTTTTATGAAGATCATCAAGCACTAGCGGCCCGAGAAGTTCATTCATAGACACCGATTCAATCATACTTCGCGGCGTCATAATTTCCTCGACTTTCATATCGTTGAACTTCAGTCCGTTAGTGATAAGCTTTTTCTCAGAAGATGAAATCGCTCCGCTGGATTGAGCCACCATTTCCAGCAATTCTTCTTTCGATTCAATCACCCGACTATCACCAACCACTGGCGATACAGAACGGATTAGCGACAAAATTACTTGATGTCGTTCAATTGTCGTCAAGATTAGCGGTTCGTATTTTTCATAAAGTTGCTGTGAGTATTTCTGCCACAAGCCAATTCGCGCGACGGCTCCGATTTCTAGGGCTATTATAATTGACAAAAAGAGTCCAGCCACCCAATTGAACAAATAAACGCTAATAGCACTTAAAATTACCAAACATAAAGAAGCCACGGCGCGCTGCAATGAAATAATATCTCGTAAAAGCTCCCTTTGTTGTAAAAGAATTTTAGCCTTTTCATCGCCTAGTCCACTTCTCCGCCGCAACTCAAATTGGCTATGCGAAGATGTCTTCGGCTGAACTCCCAGCACTATCAACAAAACCGCCAAAGTAGCCAAATATCCAAAAATTAGCACAATCGTCATAGTTTTATTGTACCGCATTCCGTGCTATACTTACTAGAGTAAATGGAGGTAAAATGAATAAGAAAGCTGGATAATTTTCGCAATTATTGTAGTGGCGATTGTTGGCGGAATGATTTATATTTCGACACAAAATAGACTAAACATTAGCGATATCAATAACGATCAACTGAACACAACTATCAGTGCAGAATCAAGAAATGGCAATATTGCAGATCACGAAATTGGTAGTAAAGACGCTAAAGTAACAATTATCGAATACGCCGACTATCAATGTCCTGGCTGCGGCACCGCTGCGCCAAAAGCCGAAGCGCTAGCTAAAAAATATAAAGATCACGTTCGATTAATTTTCCGCAATTTCCCAATTGCCAGCTCACACCCTAATGCACGCGCTGCCGCTGCCGTAGCTGAAGCTGCTGGTTTGCAAGGTAAATTCTGGGAAATGAATGAGCTTCTATATGCAAATCAAGACGCTTGGAAAAACGCCAACACTACAGAACGCGACAATATCTTCAAATCTTATGCTGAACAATTGAAGCTTAATATCGATCAATATAAAACCGATATTGCTAGCAACAGAGTTAAAAATAAAATTGACTTCGATATGGCTCTCGGTCGCAAACACGGCGTTGCCGCAACACCAACTTTCTACATAAATGGAAAAAACACTGAGATGGACAGCTCTGGCTCAATTGAATCATCAGTCAAGGAAGCCTTGAAAAAAGCTGGCGTTGAAGTAAAAGATTAACGAATTTTCACACAAACCAAAATCCCGCTCCGGTGCCTTGGAGCGGGATTTGTTTATAGTCGTCCCTATTCTATCGTTGGAGCGACCGTACTACTTTTTATTGCGCTATATATGTTTGCCATTCGGCAGGCACCACATCCACCGCGATCTTTTTGCGCCGGGATGGCACAAATTTGATTGCTATTGGCATGTGTTTTGCACTCCTTATTATTATGTGCAGCCCCACGCGCTTCGACCTTTATCACTTAATATCAGCAATTTAATGCTTCGGCGCGAGACATGCTAACAATGTTACCAAACGTTTATTGGCACGTCAAGCAAAAACATTTTGAAAATGCTTATTATATCTATATTAGAACAAGCGAAGTCGCTTAGCAACAAACATAACAAGTAAAATCAACAACACTGTAAAGCTAGTGATAACTGGATATGCCCAAGGCTCGCCCTGAAATGGTAACGCGATATTCATTCCATACATCCCGTAAAAAACGTTTGGAATAGCCAGAAGAATTGTTATGGCGGTCAACGCCTTCATGCGTTGGTTCAGCGTATTATTAGCAACCGTCGAATAAGCGTTTTGGATACTGGAAATTGTGTGCGTACTGGAACTGATTGCCACTAGAACCTGTCTGATATGTAGATCGACGTCCTCCAAGGCTTCCAGATCTCTAGTCTTAAATAGATGACGGCGATTTTCCATTAGTTGTGTAATAACGCGGGACATCCCTTCCAAACTGCTTCTATATTCATTGAGCGTATCTTCAATTGCCACAAATTTAATAAATCCGAATTCTCAACTTCATGACGACTTAGTCGCCGACGAGCATCGCTAATTTGCTCCGTTAACAAGTGTACGCGCTGTTCATATTGAGAAATAATATACGCCAAATTCGCAGCAAAAACTCCCGCTGGACGTTCGGTTGTGCTAAATAAATAATCGCTGACCTCCAGTGGTGAAAATTTAACATGAGGCGATATTGTAATATAATGACCGCCGCTAATCGCAATCAAAAACGGTGCCGTTTTGCCAGAATCAGTTTGACCAAACGGTATGCGCGTAAAAATATATTCAACGCCATCGGAAAACTCCGCTCGAGGCAATTCGTGGATGTCCAGTACGTCACGGACAATATTAGCAGACAGAGACAAAGCCTTTGAAACTCGAGTAGCATCAAGACTCCCGGTCAAATTAATCCAACCATTTTTATGCATTCGTTGAGCTTGCGTCAATTTTTCAGTCAACGATCTGCGCTCAAAATAGCCCACCATCATGAGAAAATTATAATATACATAAGCAATATTAGCAATCTGTCTAATTGCAATTAAACTTTATCGGCGGCGCAGGAAATAATAGCCCACAACAAACGCCAGCACTACACTGATCGCGGTAATCGCCCAAAACATCAATGGATTATCAGCACCTGGAACCGGCACGTTCATACCATACAATCCAGCGATCATCGTCGGAATAGTCAAAGCTACGGTAATTACGGTTAGCAGACGAATCGTCTCATTAAGGCGCGTATCCATCACCGCCCTATAGCTGTCGCGCACATTAGTAATCGTCCTCAACAAACTTTTACAACGCGCAATCACCTGCTCCAAATCAATCGAAATATCCTCAACGTCTTCCTTGTCATCAGCTTTCAGTCGCAACTTCTGAGTCGCCAAAAGTCTCTCAATTGCCCAGTTCATCGGAATTAACGCGTCAAGATAATCATTCAATTTGCGCTCATACTCCGCCAGTGTGGCAATGTCATTAACTCTCAGTGTATGAATACTGTCCGTAGCCGCTCGCATTTGGCGATTAATCGTTGCCACACGCCGCTGATATTGCGTTGAAATTGCCTCAACCATCGCCACCAAAAGCTCAACTTGTCGATCCGTTCTAATTCGCACTTTATCAATAAATGGCTGCCACAATCGTCCCAAACTATCTCTAGACAACGTCACGATATGATCTTTATTGATACAGAATAAAATTGGCGTGGTAAAATCGTTAAAATCGTCGTCAGTGTCCGGCAACCGCGCAATCAAATAAGTCCACTCATCATCAAACTCAATACGCGGTACCTCATGCGGGTCAAGCGCGTCACTGATCAAATCCTCATCCAAGCCCAGCGTCAACAATTGCGAGACCTCTTCGTCGCTTGGCCTTTCACAACGCACCCACGAACCAGACTGCAAATTTTCTTGCGGGCTAATTATTGAATCACTATTTGTTGAACGAAGATATTGCAACATAATTTCATATTATAAAATAAAACATACATAAACACAAGAAGCTCCTGTGCCATTTACAGGAACTTCTTGATTTTGATTACGATTTGACTATCGTGCCTGCCGAGCCGCTAATGGCTTCAGCGGTTTTATCCAGCGAAGTAATAATCGCCGTACGCCCCGACTTCCCGCCCAGGAACGACAAGGCAGCCTGAGTTTTTGGCAACATTGAACCTGCCGCAAATTGCCCATCGTCAATATGCTTTTGGAGCTCTTCTATTGAAACTTCCCCAAGAGATTGTTCATCTGATTTGCCAAAATTAATTTTAGCAGCATCAACCGAAGTCAAAATCAGCAAGGTATCAGCGTCCAAAAGATCTGCCAATTTTGCTGCGCCGAAGTCCTTATCAATGACCGCAGCGACGCCTTTTAATTGACCAGTTTCGTCTTGTAAAACAGGAATGCCGCCGCCGCCAGTTGAAACGACCGTCACGCCAGCATGAACCAGCGCCTTAATCACATCAGCCTCAACAATCGTCTGAGGTTTTGGCGATGGAACGACACGCCGCCAACCACGGCCAGCGTCTTCTTTTACGGTGTAGCCGCGTTCGCTAGCGACGGTTTTCGCCTCGTCTTCTGAATAGAACGGACCAATTGGCTTGGTTGGATTTTGGAATGCTGGATCGCTTAAGCTAACAATCGTTTGAGTTATAACGCTAACAGCGCGATTGTTCATTTGATTAACCATAAAGGCGTCATGAAAAGCCTGTTGCAGCCAAAAACCAATCAATCCCTGGCTCATGGCGCCAGAATCTTCCAGTGGCAAACTTGGCACATCTGGCGTGTTAATCGCCTCTTCGTGCAACACAATGTTGCCAACCTGAGGACCATTACCATGAACAATTGCTACGTTATGACCAGCCTGGATTAACGGTAAAAGTTGCCGAACGGTTTCATCGGCTACTCGTTGCTGTTGCTCAGACGCGGCTTCGCCCTGCCGTTGCAGGGCGTTACCACCGAGCGCTACTACAATAGTACGCTTCTTATCCATAGGCTACAGTGCTCCGAAAATTGCAATAACTGTGATGCTGATAATAGCAAATACCGCCATAATTGGAGCTGAGCGTTTTAGCCAGTCGCGATATGAAACGCCAGCCAAAGCCAATCCACCCATCAACGACGCGATAGTTGGAGCCATCATATTGATCAAGCCAGACGCTGTCGCAAATGCGGCGACCATAACTTCTTTGCTTGAGCCAACCAAGTCAGCAATTGGCGCGATAACCGGCATAGTTGCTGCTGCCAAACCTGATGATGATGGAACAATAAATGACATTGGCAAGTAGAATAAATATGCCAACACGCCGACAACGCCGCCACCAGCATCTTTCAGGAGAGATTCACCCCAGCTGATGATTGTGTCCTGAATTTCACCGTTAGTCATCACCACAGAAACGCCCGTTGCCACTGCGATAATCAAAGCAACTGGCAAAATGTCTTTCACACCGTCGATAAATGTATCAACTGGGAAAACACCCTCTTTCTTAAATTCTTTGTAGTAAATTGCAGTTATGACAATTGTTGAAATTAGGAATAGTGCAGTGATTTCATTGAAATACCAATCACCAAAGGCCGCACTGTGGACTACACCAAGTACCGCGCCAATAACCGGCAAACCTGCAGCCCATTCAAACATATCAGCGAAGAATGTGATGTTCAACTTCCCCATGGAATCAAGGAAAGAATCATTAGCACAAACGTAATAGCAAACACGGACATAACGACTTTTCGTGGACCAGTGAATTTTGGTACGTTTGTCGTGTCGAGAGCAGCCGTAGCTGAGCTTGTAGCGAACGTCTTCTTTGTACTTGCCGGCCTTCACTTTTTGCGGCATAACGCATAGTAAAGATAATCGCGGCAATCAAACAAAGTACTAAGATAATAGACATTATTGGAATAACGCTACCCAATTTCACGTCTGCGGTTTTTGCTGCAACGCCAGTAGAGAATGGGTTAATGGTTGAACCGAGCACACCGGTACCAGCACCCAACACGATAACCATCACACCAGTCATGGCATTATAGCCAGCAGCAATCATCATCGGTATGACGAGCGCGTAGAACGCCACAGTTTCTTCTTGCATACCGTAAGTAGTACCACCGATAGCGAAGAAAATCATCAGAATCGGGATGAGCCACTTTTCCTTACCCTTCATCTTTCGAAGCAGTGCGCCAAGAGAAGCATCAAGCGCACCAGTTTTCATAGTGACGCCTAAGAATCCACCGAGCACCATCACGAAGACGATGACATCAAGCTTGTCTGACATACCTTTAATAGGTGCAGTGAAAACGTCCCACAAACCTTGCTGGTCGTGTTTTTTGACCTCTTCCTTTTTACCGTCTTTTTCTTCCGTGACGGTTCGATCTTTGTCGACTACGTGATATGAATTAGCTATACGATCGCCATCTTCGTTTGTCTTATATAGTCCAGAAAGGAACAACCCACGTCAATGCCGCCATAACGATGAGTCACGACAAACAAAAATAGTAAACGCCGACGGTGATCGAAGCTTCTGCTTTGCTTTTTTAATTTTTTCTACCATTGCCTCGGAGCCTCCTTAACCTCCTTATTACGACAACAACTACAATGTCAAAGCCATCACAGCTTTGATTGTATGCATACGATTTTCCGCTTGATCAAAAACTATCGAATGTGGCGAGCGGGAACACCTCATCCGTCACTTCCATTGAATCTAAACCGAAATCTTCCTGGATTTTTCTTTCCAGTAATCGTTAATGTGTCGTGGAATGCTGGCAAAGCGGTGCATAAACTTGACCTCAGGATTTCCTGTCAGGTTAATCATCTGGCGATTAACTTGAAATGTCGCAATTGGTTAATGCGTTCAGCAAACTTATCTTCTTCGCCCATTGAAACCCAAACGTCCGTGTAAATTACATCAGCACCGCGCAAAGCTTCTTCGAAGTTGTCAGTGATGGTAATGCGTGCATGACTTGACCTGGCAAAGTGATTTGCCTTGTCGACCAAAGCTTGCTCTGGATGCAATTCACGAGGTGCCAAAATGCGAAAATCAAGTCCCATAATAGCTGAGCCGATCATCAGCGAGTTCGCCATATTGTTGCGACCATCGCCAACAAATACCAGCTTAGTTCCCTTCAATTTTCCAACATGTTCTTCAATTGTCATGAAGTCAGCCAAAATCTGTGTTGGATGAAACTTATCGGTCAATCCATTCCATACTGGAACGCCAGCGTGACGCGCCAATTCCTCAACGGTCGCGTGATCAAAGCCGCGGAATTCAATTCCGTCAAACATTCGACCCAAGACCTTAGCGGTATCTTCAACCGTTTCTTTCTTACCCAATTGAATATCATCTTTACCAAGATATTCCGGCGCAACTCCAAGGTCATTAGCAGCCACCGTAAATGCGCAACGCGTTCGTGTTGAAGTCTTTTCGAACAGCAAAGCCACGTTTTTACCTTCATGGATTCGGTGCGGAATACCAGCATATTTCAATCGGCGATATTCACGAGCCGTGTCCAATAGCAAGCGAATCTCTTCAGCGGTATAGTCACCTAAAGTCAGTAGCGATCGTCCTTTCAAACTCTGAGCCATTAGAATACATCCTCTCGTACTAGCGGCATACTCATGCAGCGTGGACCGCCACGACCGCGTCCGAGCTCAGCGCCACTAATTTCAATAACTTCGATACCGTTTTCGCGCAATTTCTGGTTAGTTACGTAGTTGCGATCATAAGTCACCACAACACCCGGCGCAATCGCCAAAGTGTTTGAACCGTCATTCCATTGCTCACGAGCAGCAGCAATCGGATCGCCACCGCCACACTCAATCAACGTAACACTTGGCAAGCCCAGCGCAACTCTCAGAACATGCTCCAAATCTGTTTCGTGTGTAATTCGTGGGAATGGCTGACCTTCAACCTTCTCCAAAATGAAACAATTCATCCTGCCGCCATGGTCGCGAATTTCTGGGTGAATCGTAAACTTATCACGATCAATCATCGTAAACACAGTGTCTAGGTGCATAAAGGCGTGAGATTTGGAATCTCCATAGCAATGACTTTCTCGAATTTCGAGCCAGCAAACAGCTTAGTTGCCATCTTTTCAATTGCCTCAGCAGTCGTTCGCTCTGAGACACCAATCGCCATAACCTTATCGCTTAATATTAATTCGTCACCGCCTTCCATTGAGAATTTCTCTGTGCGGTTATACCAAACTGGCGCACGATTAGCAAAACGTGGATGGTGGTCGATGATGTAGCGCATAAATAGCGATTCACGACGACGAGCCGTCCAGTGCATCTTGTTGATTGTCAAACCGTTACCAATTGCGGCAGCTGGGTCGCGTGTAAAGTATAGGTTTGGCATTGGATCGAGATAGAACGGATAATGATTTTTCTCGATCATATTATGAAGTTGCTGATGCTGATCTGGAGGCAAGGTAATTTCATCCTTGCGAACACCAGCCATAATCTTGCGGATCATAGCGTGAGTTGGCAAATCCAACAAGAATTGACGCAATGTTTGAGTAACACGGCGTGAATCCTGCTTAGAAGCAGCCAACATTTCATCGACAAATTGTTCACGCAATTGATCTGTGTTAATTGCCTCGGCGACCAATTGATCCAGATACAGAACTTCGATTCCACGACTTCTCAATGCTTCCGCAAAAGCATCGTGTTCAGCCTGCGCCACTTTCAGATATGGAATATCGTCAAATAAAAGATCGGTCAGATAGTCTGGCGTCAAATTCTCCAGCTCTTCACCCGGCCGATGCAATAGAACGGTCTTAAGTTTTCCTATTTCAGACGTGATGTGAATTGGTTCGTTCATCACAACCCTCCCCTGTTTATATTAGTGATGTTTTAATTGTAACACGTTTATGTTTTTGGGCAAGAGGAGATGATTGCCAAACTGGCCTCAGTTCTGACTGCGAATTGTCGGTTAACTTTTAGCCATTCATCAGTGGCTTTTGCGGCGCCCGGCAGAGCTTCGTTTGCGTAATCATCAACAATAATTATCGCGTCTTCATTAAACTTACTTTCACAAACCCGAAAAGAATCGACAATTGACTCATAAAAATCGCCATCAAAAAACGCAAACATAATATTTTCCGGCGCGTCATCAGAAGTAAAATCAGAAAACCAGCCTTTGTGAATAATAGGCGACTTCAACCCCGCTTTCTTAAAATTCTGGACAAACGTCTTACGCGGCGCTAATAACTCGCCAGCCTTAAATTGATCACCCGCGGCGCTATTGTCCTTCTGGGTTTTTTCTGGCAATCCCGCAAACGAATCGTAAACGTGAAACTCACCCGTAAAATTATAAGCGTCCAGCAGTCGGCGAATAAACAAACTAGTTGTACCGACATAACAACCAAACTCCACAATGTTTCCAGTAGCGCCACGACGTAAAGTTTTTTCCAATTCTCTTAAAAGCGTACCAAGCTCTTTTATATCGACTTGGTCAGAAATAATTGGGTATTTAGTGAGGAGTTGGTCTGCGATATTCATGACTTAATTATAAATAGTTCGCCAAATATCGACAAATTTATTAACAACGCAACCCTATATATTTACGGTTTTATGAAGTAAACTATCAATTAGCACCTATGAACAATCACGATATTATCAAAACATTTTTACCGAAACAACTGGACATAAAACAGTTAAATTCGCTTCAATCCACCTTGCGAAAATCAAACATAATTGTATATGGCGAGATCCACGGCATTAAAGAAAATTCCGACATCATCTATACTCTGGTTAAGAAACTTGGCGTAAAGAGATTAGCCATTGAAGCCAGCCCCACCGTATCCAACTTCATCAATTCAGTAAAGACTGGCTCTTGCGATTTTTCCTTAGTTGATGAAGACCTTTTTAACTTAAGCGTTCTATCTCTTGAGATGATAAAAACGATAGCAATTCTTCTGCAGCAAAATCAACTTAAAGAGCTCGTTTTTATTGATACATTTTTTGACAATTTAGATGAGGACGCCGTCATATCAGCAAGCCCGCAGGAACGAGAAAAACAACTAGCTAAAAATATCCTCGGAATTGACGACTCTCTACCAACATTATGTATTATGGGACAATGGCACACGCAACCTGAAGTTATTGAAAACGGCGAAACGCAACATAACTCAGCGCTGTACCGCTTAAGAAAAGTAAAGCCAAATGTGCCGTTTATACACAATGTCTACCGACAAGGACAACTATTTAACGACGGAAAAATAATTGAACTTCCAAAAAACTCATCAGTTCCGCCTTATTATGAGATTGTCCAGAAAACTAATATTGATTTTGAACTGCACATACCAAAGGCTACAAAAATATCATTATGTAAAAAATAGCGAACGTCTACTCAGCAAACTGACTATTATAAAGCTCGGCGTAAAATCCATTTTGTTTCAGCAGAGTTTCGTGATTGCCCTGCTCGATGATATTCCCGTCCTTAACCACCAAAATCAAATCGGCGTCGCGAATGGTACTCAAACGGTGCGCGATAACAAAACTAGTTTTCCCCTGCATCAACTTCTCCATGGCTTTTTGGATAAGGACTTCGGTGCGCGTATCAACCGAGCTTGTCGCCTCGTCCAGAATCAGCATTGGCGCTTTTTCCAGCATCGCTCTGGCAATTGTCAGCAGCTGCTTTTCTCCCTGGGAAATGTTAGCAGCCTCTTCGCCAAGAACCATATCATAACCGCCCGGTAGCGACCTCACAAAATGATCAACATGCGCTTCTTTGGCAGTTTTTATCATCTCTTCCTCGGTAGCTTTTGGATTGCCATACATCAAATTCTGACGAATCGTGCCATTAAATAGCCACGTATCCTGTAGCACCATGCCAAACATTTGACGCACATCGCTACGTTTCATCTTACGAATATCCACGCCGTCAATCTTAATCGAACCGCTATTAATCTCATAAAATCGCATTAGCAAGTTAACCAGCGTCGTTTTACCGGCACCAGTCGGACCAACAATCGCTACGCGCTGACCTGGCTTAATGTGTGCCGACAAACCTTTGATGATAGTCTGATCTGGCTTTATATCCAAAGACGACATTGTCGAATTCAACTTCGCCTTTTACGTTGGACAATTTCACCAAGTTATTCGATTCAATCGCTTCTTCCGGCTCGTCCAAAAACTCAAACACTCGCTCGGCGGCAGCAGCTGTCGATTGCAAAATATTAGCGATATTAGCAACCTGAACTAGCGGCTGATTGAATTGATCGACGTATTGAATAAACGCCTGAATGTCGCCGATTTTTAGCCGACCATTAATCGCCAGCCAACCACCCAAAATTGTCATAGCGACATAACCAATATTGCCAATAAAATTCATAATCGGATGAATCAATCCAGAAAAGAATTGAGCCTTTCCAAGCGCTCTCCTGAAGCCGATTATTAATCTTAGAAAACTTAGCAATCGATTTTTTCTGACCATTAAAGACGCGCATCACTTGATGTCCGCCATACATTTCTTCAATGTGTCCATTAAGTTCGCCAAGCTGCGTTTGCTGGCGTAAGAATTGTTTTTGTGAGCTCTTTGCAATCAGCGTAATCACACCACCCGCCAGCGGAAGCACCAGTAGCGCAACTAGCGACATCTGCCAGCTAATCGAAAACATCATCACCAAAATTCCCAGCACCGTAACCGTTGAAGTTATAATTTGCGACAAACTCTGATTTAGCGTTTGGCTAATCGTATCGACATCATTAGTTATGCGACTAAGAACTTCGCCGTAAGTCTGTTTATCGAAATAACTCAGCGGCAAGCGATTTATTTTTTCGGACAATTGTTGTCGCATTCTGAAAGTTACGGTTTGCGTCACCTGGGTCATTATCCACGTTTGAATATAGCGAAAAATCGCACTCAACACATACATTCCGACTAGCAAAATAATTATTCGCCAAATAGCGTCAAAATGAAATTCTGGACACCGACTAAGATCTAGTTTTTTAATCGAATCAAGCTGACTGGACGGAATCTGTTTTTCAATCTCCGACTTATTCGGCAATCGGTTCAAAACGTCCGCGCCAGTAGTTCCCGCCGGTAAAGAAACACCTTTTGGCAATTTACTAGTGATCGCCTCGTAGGCTTTCATATTGGCATAATCATCAACAATTTGATTCGTCGCGCCACCTAAAATCTTCGGACTGGCAATCGCAAAAATCGTGCTCCCAATCGCAAAAACCAACACCATCAACATTTGCCATCGAAAATCCGACAAATATTTAATCAGCTTCTTGACTGTTCCCTTGAAATCTTTAGCCTTTTCGCCAGTGCCCATTCCGCCCATCGGGCCGCCCATTCGTACTTGCTGACGTTTTTTCGTGGTTTGTCTGGACATTACAACACTCCTTTCGCAGCAATAGACATTTTCTGCAAATCGTCTTCCGAGAGTTGCGAAGCGGCAATTTCTTGATAAACTTCACAATCTTTCATCAATTCCTGATGCGTTCCCTGGCCAACAATTTTTCCCTCATTAAGCACAATAATTTTATCTGCATTCATAATCGTATTAATTCGCTGACCGACAATTAACACAGTTTTATTCTTAGTTTCCTTTGCGAGCACAGCCCGCAACTTCGCGTCCGTCTTAAAATCAAGCGCCGAAAACGAATCGTCAAAAATGTAAACATTCGGCTCAACCGCAATAGCCCTCGCAATCGACAGACGCTGACGCTGACCGCCAGAAACATTGCTACCGCCCTGAGCGATTTCACTTTTATAACCATTTTTTAACTCGCTAATAAATTCTTCCGCTTGGGCAATTTTGGCCGCTTTTTCAACCAACTTATCACCAGCCTCAGCGTTGCCGTATTTGATATTACTAGCAACCGTTCCACTAAACAGCACACCTTTTTGCGGCACATAACCAATTTGACCAGACAAATCTTCCAATTTCAGATTTCTAATATCAACGCCATCAAGCAAAATCTGTCCCGCCGAAACATCATAGAAACGAGGAATCAAATTAATCAACGTCGACTTTCCCGAACCAGTACTGCCAATAAACGCCGTTGTCTGACCAGGTTCGGCTACAAAATTAATATCCGAAAGTACTGGCAAATCCGCGTCAGGATAAGTAAATGTAACGTCCTTAAATTCAATTTTTCCCTTGGCATCTTTTGGTAATTTTTTCGGCGACTTCGGGTCAGTAATTGACGGTAAAGTATCCAAAACCTCCCCAACTCGACGCACTGATACGGCGGCTCGCGGGACCATGATAAACACCATCGACAGCAACAAGAACGAGATTATCACCTGCATCGCGTATTCCAAAAACGCCATCATATTACCAATTTGCAAATTGCCACTACTTATCAAATGCGCGCCAAACCACACAATTGCCACACTCGAAAAGTTCATCACTAAAGTCATAATCGGATCAAGCAACATCATCAAACGGTTCACAAATAAATTCATCTTGTTCAATTCCAGGTTAGCTTCTTGGAATTTTTTCTGCTCAATCTTCTCGTTATGGAACGCACGAATAACTTTTCAGTCCAACCAAATTTTCCCGCGCTACCAAATTAAGTTTATCCACCAGAGTCTGCAATTTCTTAAACCTAGGTACGGCAATCGTAAATAACGTAGCGATCACCACAAACAAAACAAACACCGCCAAAGCGATAATCCAGCTTAGATCTGGTGCGTTATTCATAGCTTTTTGCAGACCGCCAATTGCCATAATCGGTGCCATTAATGCCAGCCTCAGCAACATTATTGACGTTGTTTGAATCTGCTGAATATCATTCGTTGAGCGCGTAATCAGCGACGCCGTAGAAAACTTATTAAAGTCCGCCAAAGAAAAACTTTCTATTCGTTCAAACAATTTCAATCGCAATTTTTGCGCCATTCCCGTAGCAATTCGCGCCGCCAAAAAACCCACGACAATCGAACAAAAACCACCAGCCGCCGTCACCAAAATCATCATCAAGCCATTATTCCAAATCGCCGACATATCTTGTTTAATAATGCCGTTATTGACAATTTCCGACATTTTATCCGGCAGCCACAAATTCGCCATCACAACACCATACGTGAATCCAATCAAGATAATAAACAGCAACCAATAGTCTCTAAAAATTCGTAAAATATGTTTCATTTTGTTCCCTTACCACCTAAAGCCAACTTCTATTATAACATAAATTGACTTAGTAACCTTGCTACACCCTACTGTTTACATGGAGTGCGTCTTCATGATAGAATAAAATATGATCGAAGATTTTAAGCATACTAGCATATGTACTAGCGGCGAGTTAGATACCGCAGCATACATAATCGAGAAAGAGATGAAGTACCGAGAAGTAATTACACAGACAAAAGAATGGATATTAAGCAGAGACACTATAGAGCGATTGTTACCAGGTGTACGGCGCGAAGTCACAGATATCGAGGCATCGTATCCACAACGCAACTTGCCAGATGGTGCCGAAGTTACTCGTATTGCTCCAAGCCCGACTGGGTTTATGCATTTAGGTGTCCTATACGCCTCGCTAATATCCGAGCGTATAGCTCACGGAAGCGATGGAGTGTTTTTTCTGCGAATTGAAGACACAGACCGCAAGCGTGAGGTTAAAGGTGCTCGAGAATTTATAATTGATTCATTAGCGAATTTTGGCATTCATACTGACGAGGGTGTTGGCAAACATGAAACTGAAAACGGAAAATATGGACCCTACACACAAAGTCAACGCAAAGAGATATACCAATCTTATATAAAGAAGATGTTAGCTAGAGGAGATGCCTACCCCTGCTTCATGACTTCCGATGAACTTGAGGCAATGACAAAACATCAGAATAAGTTAAGAGTACGACCTGGTTATCACGGTTCGTGGGCAGAGTGGAGAGATCGACCAGAGGCAGACGTCTTGGCAGCACTTGACAGAGGTATGCCTTTTGTCATTCGTTATCGGTCTACAGGTAATATCAAAAAACGTAGGATAATTCAAGATGCTGCACGTGGTAAATTAGAAATGCCTGAGAATGATAACGATATAGTTATTATGAAACATGATGGTTTACCTACATATCATCTGGCACACGTCATAGACGATTACCTTATGCACACGACACTTGTAGTTCGCGGAGACGAGTGGATTCCCTCGACTACTCTCCATATGCAACTATGCGAAACTTTGGGATATAAGCCGTTCACTTACGCGCATATTGCGCCACTGCAAAAGATTGAAGGTAATTCACGCCGAAAATTAAGTAAACGCAAAGACCCCGAAGCAAATATAGGATATTATACCAAACAGGGATACTTGCCGCAAGTACTTATTGAATATCTGCTTAACCAAGCCAATTCAGCCTACGAGGGTTGGCGTTATAGCAATCCTAATACACCCAACACCGAATACAAACTGTCAATAGGCAACCTGTCTAAGTCTGGTGCTTTATTTAATCTAGACAAACTTGACTCTATCAGTGCCGATTATATCGCCACCATAAACGCAGAAGAACTTTACTCACTAATTGCCGACTGGGCAAATAAGTATGATCAAATCTTCTATAGCGCATTCACGCAAGATCCGCAGTATTCAATTGCAGTCCTTAATATTGAACGCGGCGGAGACCAGCCGCGTAAGGACATGAAGCACTTTTCTCAGGCGCCTGATTTATACGGCTATTTCTTTGATGAAATCTATAATCAGCTTACCGTTGAGCCTTCTATCCAAGAACAAGTTGACAAAATCGATCTTAAAGTACAACAACAACTAGTCAATGACTTGATAGAGAACTACGACCCGGCAGACTCAAACGAAAGATGGTTTGCAAAACTTAAACAAACTGCCGAAAGTCTCGGTTTTACATCTGACCGCAAAAAGTACCGTAATAGCCCTGAACTTTATGAAGGACTTATCGCCGATGCGGCAATGGTAATACGTGTCGGATTGACAAAGCGAAATAAAAGTCCAAGTTTACACGAGATTATGCGCGCCATGGGAACTGAACGCATCAATAAGCGTCTACATTTATTTGTGAATAATTTGACTTAATAAGGACATTATACTAATGAAAGGTTCTGATTTTCTACAAAAACTTTTACGCACATATGATATAAATAGGATTTTTGGCGTACTCGGTCGTGAAGCTGCAAGTATCACTTTTACCGAAGAACACTCTCAAGATTTTTTCTAGTACGCAATGAACTCACTGCTGGCATGGCTGCTATCAGCGCAAGCCGACTTACAGGAAAGCCACAGGTGTGTTTTTCTACTTTAGGTCCAGGCGTCACTCATATGGCTACAGCCATAGGTTCAGCATGTCAAGACCGCAAACCCAGTTTTGTTCTTTTCAGCACAGTTAGAGACTCCTGCAACCGATTACAATAATGCACACCAGTGTATTGACGCTGTTTCTGTTACTCGTCCAATTACAAAATTTGCGAGCGAACCAACAAATCTTGAACAACTTGCCGTTGCGATAGATCGAGCCTTTTCAAAAATGATGCAATATCCACTAGGGCCCGCTTTTATATCTCTCCCGATTGACCTACTTGACATGACTGCGAGTGATACACTAGTAGCTAAATGGCTAAGCGTTAATCAGCGCTCCATAGCCACAACCTCTATGAATACATCTCACGCTATAACAGAAGATGCAATTAGTAAGTCAATTCAGCTGCTTAACAAATCTAGAAACCCAATTATTATCATTGGCGATACAATGACAAAATCTCCCGACACGGTAGCAATAAAAAAACTTGTTGAACAGCTCAATATCCCAGTCATAACAACTTACTCTGCTAAAGGAATTTTACCTTTTGGACATCCATTGTATCTTGGCTCAATCAATTCATATTTAGATGTTATACTTGAGAGCTTTATCCAGAAAGATATTTTTGAGTCCGTTGATACAATTCTACTTCTTGGCTACGATATGACCGAACATTACCCAAACGCATGGAATCATGGCGATAACAAAAAAATTATAAACATCAACTATTTTTGATAATGAAACAAACAAGTCATTTATATCTGACATAAAAATAATAGGAAACATCACAGAAATACTTCAGAAGATTGTCAAAAGGACAAAACCACGGACTAGTATAAATGAGAATATGATACTGGTTCAATCAAAGATTATTGAAGCGCTGAACCGCTTTTATGATAGAACGAAGTCATAGAGGCGGTATAAGTATACCCCAAATCATTCAGACAATAAACACTACAGCAGAAGCACCCTATGACTACATAGTTGCAAACGACATTGGTACTCATCGTCATGTTACGGCCACATTTTTTGCACCAAAACTTCCCCATTACTACTTAACATCTGCCGGATTCTCTTCTTATGGAACTGGTATCGGACTCGCTATTGGTGCTGCAATATCACAACCTAAAAAACGTACCTTCTTAATAACGGGTGATGGCGGCTTTCATTCTAACAGCGGCGATCTTGAAACAATAGTAAGGAATAAGTTGCCTATTACTATTATTGTCGCAAATAATAACTCTAACGGTCTCATAAAAAGATATCAGCTAACCGGACGCGAACGGAGACAAGACCTTAGCACAACTGAATTTATGCAGGTTGATTTCGTAAAATTGGCCGAGGCCAATGGAATGCAGGGTCAACGAGCAGCAACGCCAACAAGACTGTCAAAAATACTTACCTCCAGAGACTATAAGCAACCACTGTTGATTGAAGTACCAGTCTATTATCCCGACTTATATATAAATCAGTACGCGAAAAGTTGGGAACGGTGAAAAAAACCATTATTCTTTAGCTGACGTAACAGCCGACCATGAAATAGCATGGCCAAGTTTAGATTCTTTTGATTTTAGATATTTCATGGTACGTTGGTTAACAGAATATGCTAATTTAACTGTTTCAACAACATTATAGCCAGCATCTACTAAAGCTGCATACTTGCGAGGGTTATTTGTCATAAGACGAATCTGTTTTGCGGTGCCGAGCACTTCCAATGCTGCGATCACAGGTCTGTAATCGCGCGGGTCAAGTTCAAAATTTAGATATTCAAATGCTTCTGCCGTATCACAATCTTGTGTTCTCATGACTTCAACCGCACGAAACTTATTCTTCAGACCAACACCTCGACCCTCTTGATATAAGTACACAACTATACCATGATCTCGTTTAGCAATTTCTCTTATTGCAGCATTAAGTTGCAATTTACAGTCACAGTCAACTGCACAGAGCGCCTCACTAAATAGGCATGACGAATGAATACGCAACAGTGGCACACCTGTAGATACGTCGCCACGACTCATAACAACACCAGCAGTACCATAATATTCGAAATACATAAGGTCAAAGTAGCCATATTTAGTTTCCAGTACTGTTGTTGGATTTTCATTCATAATATATTCTCCCTTATCAACACCCTCTCAAGCTGTTTGGCGTCCTTAAAATGCAGACCACGTATTCCAAGCTTCTCAGCCATAACAATATTTGAAGACGAATCATCAATTAAATATGTGAGCTTTTCAGGATATTGATCTAATATAAACCTATACCCCTTTTCCATTTTTTTATGTGCACCGAGCGTAAACGAATAATACTCTTTATCAAAAAGTTCACTGTAATTAATAATACTTTTCATTTCATTAACCCATTCTTTACAGTTCGTAGAGTAGAGTATAGTTGTACAACAACCGTGAAGCTGTTTATATATCTCAAATACACCCGGAATAATATAGAAGTTGTCATGGATAATTTTTATCAAGGTCGCTACCTCTATATCCCAATTTAGTTTATTTACAAGCTCATCAAAAAAATCTTTCTCGCTAACTCGACCCAACCATAGACTATTGTAATCTGCTGAAAATAGGATACCCCTAACCTCATCTACAGGCAATTTAAGCTCTTTAGCAATAGCAACCTCACTGCCCTCCAGTCCTTTAATAAGAACATCTGACAAGTCACAAATAACTACAGGTTCTTTGGTGATCATAGGTAGCTACTTTCCGTGAATTTCTTAATAGCATCAAGCCCATTGCGCAGCTCTCTTTCTTTTATAGCAAATGTTAGTCTAAAGTAGCAGAGGGACGGGTCAATGCCAAGTCCACTTCCCGGTACGAAAGCTACATCATAATCATCAACGAGTTTTTTGAATATATCAATATCAGTGTGTGGTTTGTCAGTATCAAACGAAAACGCCAAATTAAAATTAGCATCGGGTACGATAATATTCTTTATGTGTTTCATCTTTCTGAGAGCAGAAAGCGTCTCCTCTCTTCGTTTAGCAATCTTACGAGTAGCTGATGTAAATTTTTCCAAAAATCACAATCTTCATGCGAACATGATTCGCCTTTCTGTAACATAATTTCATGTCTTAGAATAGCCAACCATGCGTCGTTAGCTGCAAGTGGAGGATTACTCAAATCATCGCCTATTAGTTTAATAAATCCTTGTGCTTTTGTCCCAATAAAAGATTCACTCGCTAGAACATAGCCTATACGATATTCGGCAAGCAAATATTTCTTTGAGGCTGTCACGATTCGTATGACATATTCATTATCAAGTTTATTGGTCATTTTATGGTAGCTATATTCATCTTGATGTCCATATACATATGCGTCGCCTGACTCGTCGATAATTAAATATATACCTCTGTTTGATAATTCTGACACCAATTCCTCTAGAAATTTATTAGAGAAATAAAGATAAGTCGGATTACTAGGATTAAGCAAAAAGACTGCTTTTGTTTTTAGGGTGTTATTGCACTCAATATTTCAGATATTGTAATTTGAAACTTATTCTCTTCCCTGCCGCTAATGCTGACAACTTTTGCATAACTAGAAGCGCGACCAAGCATACGATAAAAACTTGGCGCCACAACCAGTAGTTCGTTACGATTGTTTTTTAATCGCTTGTCTGTATATAAATACTCAAGAATACGATTAAGCCCATAGGTAGCTCCAGCAACAATACATACATTTTTAAGCGTATAAGCCATCTCATGCGCTAGGTTTTCGTACTCAACAATAGCTTCGCGAACCGGCAAAGAACCTGCCTCCCAGCCGTAACCAGCTCTCGGTTTTTCATGACCATCTTGTATAGGCATCATCTCTCGAAGTATCTCCATCGGTAATTCAAATTGACCAGCCGCAGGATACCCAACAGACATACCATAAACATTCCCCTCGCCTTTATGCGAGTATACTTGATCAAGATGATATCTAAAAATATCATACGCTTTGCTGTGCAGTGTGTTAGTTGTCATAATTATATCCGTATTCAATATTGTTCTTATGACTATTCACTAATAACGCTACATCAGCGCTCACGTCTTTGTCTTCATTTAGGATGTTAGCAATTATTTTCGCAAGTGCTACAATATCATCACTGCTATAACCTAGGCGAGTAATTTCTTGTACGCCAATCCGAATAAATAATCGATCACCCAACGCACCACTTGTACCAAGACTAACCCCATTCTTCAGAAACGTCCAACTGTTTCATTACGACTTAATGAAGAGTATACATGAATTTGGTGGGTATACGTGAATTGTTCATCAGAAGCCTTTCGAACCTCGACACCAAGTGTCTGTAACTCGCGGGCAAGTAAGTTTGCATTAGCTATAACCTGCCGAGAATACTCTTTGCCAAACTCTTCCATCTCAAATATAGCAACAATTAAACTAAGAAGCACGTTGGTTTGCGTACTAGACACAAAGCTCTTTAGAATCTGATTTTCTACCATTTGACCAAGCGCTTTATTTTTAAACGCAACAATTGCTTTATGCGGACCCGGAAAGGTCTTGTGCGTGTTTGCGGAAATAATATCAGCGCCTTCTGAAAGAGGATCCTGAAATTCGCCACCCATAATAAGCCCCAAAGTATGGCTGGCATCATATACAATTTTTACCTCATCGCCTACTAGCTCGCGCAATCGATGAATTGGATGAGGCTTTAAATATACTGAGGTATCTAAGTAAATTACTTTTACATTTTGAGCTTTGCAAGTTTCAGCTATCGCTTCACAGTCAAACGTCAACGCATCATAGTCATATATAGCATCAACATGTCTGCGTCCTGTTATCTCCAAGATGCCATTCGTACAGAAGTGACCTCCTGCATTTGAAGGAAACTGTCATTACGATATCTCCTGGCTTAGTAATACTCAACAAAACACACATCATTGCATGTGCACCTGTCAAACAGCGTAAGGTTGAGTATTCTGCTCCAAGCATCCTGTTCACCGTTTCGGTTGCCCGACAGTATATATCATCCAGCTCGACAAGACTTTTATAGGCAGCGTTCCTTCCAAAAACAGCAACACTTGAGCCGTTATTGTTAGTCATACTGTAGCGCACAGACAGAGAAGATGTCAAGGCTCGTTGCGCTAGCGGAGACAAAATATTCTCATTAGCCGTCAAATGGAGCAAGTTACCGTAGATATTTTCAATATTTACTATTAAATTACCAATTTCTCTATCCATTATCTTCTCCCATTACAACTAGAGGCACGATCATTTCCTCCTTAGTCAACCCGCCATGCTCGGAAACATATTCACTGCCCGCAGAGACAAAGCATGGCGTTTTTGCAATAGCTATAATTTCTCCTATTCGTTCGACCTCGGTCGCGTCTTTTTCGTCAACAATGAATAGCCCACGCTCAAAAGCTTCTCTACGAGTCAGAACAATTGCACTGTCACCCATTGCGTTTTCTAGCCATCGCTTACATTCTTTTATTTTATCTTTTTTAGGATAAAAAAACAGTGTTCGCCCAGCGCCTCCGGTATTACACTTAAGCCATGGATGATTTTTAGTAATAGATAACCAATTAAGAGTACACTGGTGTTGGGAAATTTGACCATGATCAGACAAAATGACAATCACGGCACCTGAATTATTAATTGCAATTAAATCCTCAACAAACTTTTTCCAAGACACGGCAGCACTCAAACTATCATAACCCCGCTCGTGAATATAATCATCAATATCACAATAATTCCATACGAGAACTCTTTCATTATCTTGACTAAGTAAGGTGTTAGTTTTTTTCAAGTAATACGTTTATCAATCTTTGTGGTTGATATTTTAACTCCGAATAATGACTTGGAGTATAGCAAATAGCGCCTCTGGTCAATTCTGTCCTCATGGGGTTTGCTACACCTTGGCCATGACTACCATTGTAATAAGATATCCATCCCTTCTGAGACAACGCCTCAAAAATGGTTGGCTTGTAAGACATATTAAGCCTGACTGGATTTTCTAAAATTGAGCGTTCATCGCCATGGTTGAGAGTATTGCTTATCCAGATATACGTTTTCTCGTACTCGCGCAGCTTAAACGATGTTCCATACACTCCATGTTGTGCAGGTAAGGTGCCTGTTATAATACTTGGCCACGCACTTGCAGTCGTAGAAGGAAAGACACTCGTCAAGGGATTTATATCTGCATGCTCAGGAAGAAACAAAGCAATATTGTCACAAAAATAATCATATCCGACTGCATCAAAAGCAAAAACGACAATTTTCTTATGCTCTCGAGAAAGGCGACCTATAGTATCGTAGATTGTCACAATTGAGTCATCAGCTATAGGAACACAGCCTTCTAGCTCTGACACATAGCGCTTCTCATACAAATCGTCACCACGCTGAGACAAAACCGAATAGCCCATATTGTTATATATTTTTCCTCCTGCTATAATTATAGTGTATTTGATAAGATGTTACAAGATATATCTGTATATTACCTAGATTATTCAAACTCTTCTAAGAAGAAGATTTATTCAATGTCAGGTGCCAGGATTCCTATTTGGCTTAACGGGCGCGAATATTTCATAGTAAGTACATGTCTTAGATATGAAATATATGTATTTGACAACCTAGGCAAACAATCGGGGTACCATCATGCCATGTCAACCTGTGCCCTAGAGACGACTATTGCGGTTGATGTGCGGTCTTGAGTCTGAAATAAAAAGGTGAAACTGAAATTATTAATCAAGTCGAACGCGGTATACGCAATGGCTACGAAAAACAAACCTCTCGTTACCTAGAACACGAGCACTACTTAAGTTACTAGGATTCGCTAATGCATTGCGGAAAGAATATTCCATCACTCACAATGAAAATTACTCTACTATAGCTGCCAACATGGCAACAGAATATTTGTTAACCAAAACAAACCCTACTGTACTAGTGATAGGTGCAGGATATATGAGCCGTATATTTTTTAGAACATATACCAATAGAGGAAATGAATCTAATATGGATTAATAGAAATATAAAGAATATATATGCCAATCATGCTGACATACTAAAAAGACCGCGCAATACTAAAATTTATTCACTATCTAAAATTGACACCCAGTTACAATACGCCGACCTTATATTTACAGCCATTCATAGTAGCCGCAGCAAGAAACTTACAGTTAACAGTGATCTAAATAATAAAAAGGTTATTGACATTTCATATCCAGTCATCTTTAACGATAATCATGAAGGGGTGTATAATCTTGAAAATACAAAGTTTTCATTGTATCTGCTACGACCATTATCAAATTCTGTCATTACTAAAGCTAACAATGAAATATCAAAGTACACAAGGAGGTATTGTGGCGATTGAACAACTGAAGTCTACTGTCTTACAATACGTAAAACGGTCTGACATCCTGTTTGTAACATGGAACGGTCTACTTAATAATAGTGCCGATATTGACGTATATATTGTCACCAAAAAGAACTCTATATCAAGGGTCGATATTTTCCCAGACAAGTCAAACATGTGGCATGAACTATTCATAGACACCATAGACGACCTACGGAAGAAACTTAAAAACTATGATGAAATTGTCATAAACTTTTTAATAGAATTTGACTTTGCGTTTGGTAACAAAAAGCTCTACCAAGAATATTTATCCGCAGCAGAGAAGCGACGTCAATCATTTAACAATTTCCCTGAACATCGAAAAAAATATTATACTATATCGCATTAAAGTGTTATCTTCTAAGCTTGCAGACATTTCAAATGATCAGATTACAAAAAAATATTCCTCCGCAATAGCCTGGCATATCATATCGCATACTACCTACTTGTTAGCCACAACCAACTACCCTCATCCCCGAAACGTTGGATTGCGCAACTACAAGAATCTCTGAAACCAGAAGAGTTTGCTATCTTCAAGAGCTTTGTTGACGGAAGCATGTCCAACGACCAAGCAATTATATATGCACAGACAATTGCACACAATATACCAGAATTACATATTGACAAATCTATCTCTGACAATTCACTAACATTTTTTTAAGCTAAATGTCTTAATAAATATATCAATCATTTTACTGTTTATAATCTCCAATAGATAATAAGCTGAGTAAAGATTTTGATACACTAAAACAATTTGTCAATCTGTTACTACTCGACAAAAATATCTGTTAGTTTTATACTGTTTTTAGCGTCGGGGTGTGGCGCAGCTCGGTAGCGCGCACCGTTCGGGACGGTGAGGTCGCTGGTTCAAATCCAGTCACCCCGACCATGAAATTATTGGGCGTACGTTCAGACTAATTGGACCTCTGGCTATTAGCAATCAAAGGAGGTTTTATGCGACGAAGAGTAAACGTACGCGGAATTATTATCAATGAAAACGGCGAAATTTTCTGCCAACAATTGACCGCCAATAATGGCAAAGGGCGTAATTTTTGGTGTACACCAGGCGGCGGCTTGGAAATGGGCGAAAGCTTGCTCGACGGTCTACGCCGAGAAATGATTGAAGAAACAGGTGTTGAGCCAGAAATCGGTAAGTTATTATTTATACAACAATTCGCCGAATCGGGCGAACAATCAGCGCATGGCTCGAACGAGCAATTGGAATTTTTCTTCCTCATCACCAACTGGCAAGATTACCAGCACATTGACTTGGAGCAAACATCGCACGGCGTCGAGGAAGTGGCCAAGTGCGGCTTTGTCGATCCGAAAACGACGCGAATTTTACCGAGTTATCTGACAGAGGTTGATCTGGGCCAGCTGGTTAACAAATTGACGGAAGTTCCAGTTCTAAGCGAATTATAGCTGAGCCGCTTAGACTATTTGGCGAAGAATTTTTTGGCACGTTCAGTTTTCGGGTGATCCATTACCTGAGCTGGCGTGCCATTTTCGATAATTTCGCCCTTGTCCAGAAAAATCATCCTAGTCCCGACTTCGCGGGCGAATTTCATCTCATGCGTCACGATTACCATCGTCATTCCCTTTTTGGCGACTTTTCTAATCACATCCAAAACTTCGCCAATCATCTCTGGGTCTAGCGCTGAAGTCGGCTCGTCAAAAAGCATAATTTTCGGCTCCATCGCTAGCGCCCGCGCAATTGCTACTCGCTGTTTTTGACCACCAGACAAACTATTCGGCGAAGCGTCCGCTTTGTCTAATAATCCAACATCGTCCAATAAACTTCGCGCCAATTTTGTCGCTTTTTGATCTGAAAATTTACGCAGTTTTTTCGGAGCTAATTTAATATTTTCAATCACGCTCAAATTCGGGAACAGATTAAATTGCTGAAAAACCATGCCAATATTCTGACGCAAGGCGTTTAGATTTACGTGTGGATCAGTAATTTTCACTCCATCGACGATAATCTCACCCGAAGTTGGCTCCTCTAGCAAGTTTAGACAACGCAAGAACGTCGACTTGCCAGAACCGCTAGAACCGACCACAACAACAATCTCGCCCTCTTCAATTTCCACGTCAATATCGCGAAGAACTCGATTCGTGCCGAACGTTTTTTTCAAGTTTTTAACGCTGATCATCGTCATGTTTCAATTTCCTTTCTACTCGCGCCATTACTCGCGTAAAAATCGCCGTCAAAATTAAGTACATCGCCGCAGCAGCAAATAGCGACTGAAAAGCTGTCGCCGTTTGAAAACGAATATTGTCCGCGCCCCGCATAATATCATTCAGGCCAATCCAACCAACAACCGAAGTTTCCTTTAATAGCGCGATAAATTCACTAATCAACGCTGGCAATGAATTTCTCATTGCTTGCGGCAAAATAACTAGTCGCATTGCCTGCCAATTACTCAAGCCCAAAGACCGAGCTGCTTCCATTTGCCCCTTATCAATACTCTGAATTCCGCCACGAATAATCTCAGCAATATACGCACCGCTATTTATCCCGAACGCCACCGCCGCCACAAAAATCTTCGGCATAAATTGATATGACCCAAAAACGACGTAATACATAATCAGCAGCTGGACCAAAAGTGGCGTGCCGCGAATAATATCGACATAAATTTTTCCCAGACTAGCCAGCGGATTAAAGTTCGCGAGTCTACTCGTTTTCATCCTGCCAAATGGTCGTAAATTCGACGTGCGCATCAGGGCAACAAGTACACCAATTGCCGATCCTAAAATCAGCGACAACACAGTCAAAACCAGCGTCACCTCTAAGCCATGCCATAAAAATAGCCATCGACCGCCGCCAAAAATCACTTCCCAAAAATTCACGATTTAGCCTCCTCGCCAAAATATTTGCGGATCAGCTTTTCATAGCGACCATCTTTTTTCATCTTGGCAATTTCTTTATTGACCTTTTCCAAGAGGTTTTTATTATCCTTTTTAATAGCAATCGCATAACTTTCATCGCTAAGCGCACCAGGTAAGATTTCTAAGTCAGAAAATCCAGCCGAATACTGCTTTGCGGGAGCGTCGTCCAGAATAACTGCTTCAATTTTTCCCGAACTTAATTCCTGCAAAACACTCGGCGCGGTTTGGAATTGTGTGACTGATGCGCCAGCAATCTTAGACGCCAAAGTATCGCCAGTCGTACCCAGCTGTACGCCAATTTTTCGCCCTGGCAATTGATATTTATTACGAATCGGACTGCCCTTTTTAACAATTATTCTCTGTGAAGCAGAATAATACGGATCTGAAAACAACGCATTTTTTTCTCGCTCAGGTGTCACTGTCATTCCAGCCGCCACCATATCAATTTGCCCACTATCCAGCGCCGGAAGTAGCCCATCAAACGACATATCTTCGACCTTCAAATCTTTGCCCAAGCTTTTAGCAATTTCCCTAGCCAGATCAACGTCAAAGCCAACCACTTGATTATTATCAATATATTCAAACGGCTTAAATCCAGCATTCGTACCCATCACCAAAACATCAGTTTTTGAGCCAATTACACCATCTCGATGTAAAATATCGCCCAACATCAAACAAATCATCCCCGCAAATAAAACCAGCCCAATCCACCAACTAATTCCGAATGTGCGCGTCTTATTCTTGCTCATGCTTTTATTATACCCCTTCATCCGCAAAAAACGTAAGTGATATAATAGAATGGTGAGAAAAATTAAATTTACCAAACGTTTCTGGATTAAATCAATATCAATCATTTTGCTTTTTTTGGCGGCATTTTTGCTTAATTGCGGCGCGCTATAAATATATCGTCTTTAAAAATTCGCAAATCGACGAGATAATTTTTTATTTTGTTAACGGATTAGCTGGTGGCAAATCTGACAATTTATGGTCAGCCGTCCTACAAAATCTTCCGCTAGTTTTCCTATTATTCGGCGCTTTATTAATCCCAATGTTCGACAAATCGATCTCTTTTATCAATCGCATAATCGCCTTCTGTTTGAAAAAAATCAAATCATCACGAAAATTCACTTTGCCGTTTTTGAGATTACGAAATCAAGCAATTTACTCACTGAGTATGTTTTTAATTGCGATTGTCCTTCTGATTCAAAGTTTCGGCATTCCTAATTATATTTACGCCCTAACCCAATCGACCAAATTATACGAAGAAAATTACGTCAATCCAAAAACCGCCAAATTGACTTTCCCAGAGAAAAAACGCAACTTAATATACATCTATTTAGAGTCAATGGAAAACACTTTAGCATCAAAGGCTAATGGCGGCAGCTCCGAAACCTCCATCATTCCAGAGCTGGAAGAATTGGCGTTAAAAAATACCTCATTCTCAAACAAAGCATCCGGTGTCGGCGGCGCCTTGCCTGCAACAAACACCGGCTGGACCGTGGCAGGAATGGCCGCGCAATCCGCTGGCGTCCCACTGAAAGAAAACTTGGTTGGCGGGCGCGACCATAACGCCCTGGGCGAGTTTAAAAAATTCTTGCCAGGCGCTTATAGTCTTGGTGAGATTTTAGAAAAACAAGGCTATAATCAAACATTTGTTATGGGCTCCGAAGCAAGTTTTGGTGGACGCGATAAATTATTAACTCAACACGGTAACTTCAACATCGAAGATTACAATTACGCCAAAAAACACGGAAAAATATCCGAAGATTACAAAGTTTGGTGGGGTTATGAGGATAAAAAATTATTCCAATTTGCTCGTGAAGAAGCCTCGCGCTTGGCGACATCAGACAAGCCATTTAACTTGCAATTACTGACCGCCGACACGCATTTTACCGATGGCTATTTGGACGAAACCTGCGCCAAAACATTCAGTAATCAATATGACAATGTTCACGCTTGTTCCTCAAAACAAGTCGCCGCATTCGTTAATTGGGTTAAATCTCAGCCATTTTATGAAAACACCACAATCATCATTTCTGGCGACCATTTAGGAATGCAGACTTCATATTACGACGAAAAAATTGGTGGAACTAATTATCAGCGAACCATCTACAACACGTTTATAAATCCAGCCATTTCGACTGACCATTCAAAGAACCGTCAATTCACGACATTCGATATGTATCCGTCAACTTTGGCGGCGCTGGGAGTTAAAATTGACGGCGACCGATTAGGTCTGGGCACAAACTTATTTTCTGGAAAGAAAACCTTGGTCGAACAATACGGCGGAATTGAAAACTTAAATTCAGAACTTTCCAAACGTTCCGCTTATTACGAGAATAAGATTTTTACCAAGTCCGGCAATTAACCGTTGTAGCCATTCGGGTTATTGCTCTGCCAATTCCAAGCGTCGCGGCAAGCATCTTCAATTGTCAATTCTGCTCGCCAGCCTAATTCTTTTTCTGCCAATCCTGGGTCAGCATAGCACGCCGCGATGTCACCTGCTCGACGTGGCGTAACTTGATATGGAACATCGCGACCAGACGCTTTCTCAAACGCCTTCACTAATTCCAAAACCGAAGTGCCACGACCAGTGCCGATATTATAGACTTTATACTCGTTCGGTCGACCCAAATTCTCCAGAGCCGCCACGTGTGCCTTCGCCAAATCAACCACATGAATGTAATCACGCACGCCAGTTCCATCTGGAGTGTCATAATCGTCGCCGAAACGCTCAAATGGTCTCGCTTACCAACAGCAACTTGCGACACAAACGGCAGAAGATTATTTGGAATTCCCGAAGGATCTTCCCCGATGCGGCCACTCGGATGTGCGCCAACTGGATTAAAATAGCGGAGAGATGTAAATTGCCAATCTTGATTTGTCGCAGAAATGTCGCAGAGCATTTGTTCAATCATCAACTTTGTCTGACCGTATGGATTCGTGGCAGACAACGGCATATCTTCGGTAATTGGCAATCGAGCTGGGTCGCCGTAAACTGTTGCCGAGCTGGAAAACACCAATTTCTTCACACCAAATTCTTGCATCACATCAAGCAAAACCAACGTGCTTTCGAGATTATTCTTATAGTAAAGAAGTGCCTTTTCAACCGACTCGCCAACCGCCTTCAACCCAGCAAAATGAATTACAGCATCAATTTTCTCAGACTTAAATAATTCTGATAGTCGCTGACGATCACATAAATCGAATTCGTGAAACGGTATTGATTGACCAGTGATTTCTTCAACTCGCCTCAGACTCTCGACGGATGAATTTGATAAGTTATCGACCACCACTACGTTATGATTTGATGATAATAGTTCGATGATAGTATGGCTGCCGATATATCCAGCGCCACCAGTGACAAGAATATTCATACACTTATTATACTACAAAAGTCGATTTATTTTATTAGCACTCTTGCACTGAGAGTGCTAATTTGCTATGATAGCTATATCAAATTTCACCATTCTGTCTTTTACTGGGGCGCAACAAATTAGGACTAAAAATCAAAAGGAGGATTTTATGCCACCAAACATGAATCAAGAAGAAACAACTAAACCACTCGAAAAATTCGGTACAGATATAACAGCGTTAGCGCGAGAAGGCAAACTCGATCCAGTGATCGGTCGAGATGAAGAAATTCGACGCACTATGCAGATTTTGAGTCGCCGCACTAAAAACAATCCCGTTCTCATCGGTGAGCCAGGAGTTGGTAAAACCGCGATTGTTGAAGCGTTGGCGCAACGAATTGTCAAAGGTAACGTTCCCGCTTCGCTAAAAGATAAACGACTAATTTCCCCTGGAGATTTCCAGTCTTCTGGCGGGCGCTAGTTTTCGTGGGCAATTTGAGGATCGATTGAAAGCCGTTCTAAAAGAAGTAGAAGAAGCGGCTGGCGAGATTATTCTTTTTGTCGATGAAATTCACACCATGGTTGGTGCTGGAAAAGGCGAAGGTAGCATGGATGCGGGCAATATGTTAAAGCCAGCGCTGGCTCGCGGAAAATTGCACATGATTGGCGCGACGACGCTCGCTGAATATCGCCAATATGTCGAAAAAGATGCCGCTCTAGAACGAAGATTTCAACCAGTTTACGTTGGCGAACCAAGCTTTGACGACACCGTCGCCATTTTGCGCGGATTGAAGGAAAAATACGAAATTCACCACGGAGTAAAAATCGCTGATGACGCAATCGTGGCAGCCGCCAGATTATCTACCAGATATTTACCTGACCGATTCTTGCCAGACAAAGCAGTCGACTTGCTTGACGAAGCGACCAGCTCGCTCAAAATGCAGTTAGAAAGCGTGCCAATTGCGCTGGATCGATTGAACAATAGACGCTTGCAATTGGAAATCGAAGAAGCGGCGCTAAAAAAAGACAAATCCGACCACGCCAATATTCGCAAAGATGAAATCAAGGAACAAATTGCCGAGATTCGCGCAAAAGCCGAAGTGATTGATAAAAAATGGCAACACGAAAAAGACATTTTGCAAACCGTCAACACGACTACCGAAAAAATGGACAATCTGCGCTCACAATTAGAAATTGCTGAACGCGACGCAGACCTAGCCACCGCCAGCCGCATTAAGTATGGCGATTTACCGGAGCTAGAGAAAAAATTAGCAAGCGCCCGCGAGGAGCTAGCGGCAATTCCAACTCACGACCGATTACTCCGCGAAGAAGTTACGCCTGACGATATCGCTGGCGTGGTAGCGCGCTGGACCGGAATTCCGGTGGAGCGATTGATGGAAAGCGAATCCAGCAAATTGACCAAATTAGAGGAATCAATCAGCCGCCAAGTCATCGGACAAGATCGCGCCGTGGCAGCCGTAGCGAGCGCCATTCGTAGGTCGCGTGCTGGACTCGGCGACGTTAATCGACCGATTGGATCATTCCTATTCCTCGGCCCTACTGGCGTGGGAAAAACAGAAGTCGCACGTAGTTTATGCCGTGAATTATTCGACGACGAACACGCCATAATTCGAATTGACATGAGTGAATATATGGAACGTCACGCCGTAGCCAGATTGATTGGTTCACCTCCAGGATATGTCGGCTACGATCAAGGCGGTCAATTGACGGAAGCCGTTAGACGACGCCCGTATAGCGTGGTTTTGTTTGACGAAATCGAAAAAGCACATCCCGACGTGTTTAACGTGCTATTACAAGTTTTGGACGACGGTCGATTGACAGATGGACAAGGACGAACGATTGACTTTAGTAACACCATTATCATCATGACCAGCAACGTCGGATCGCAAATGATTATGGACTACACGGGCGACGACATTAGCTCTCTCGATAATCAAATTTTAGAGACGCTTCGTGGTCATTTCCGCCCAGAATTCTTAAACCGAATTGACGACATCGTGATTTTTGATCGTATTCACCCTGAATCGATGCGTGCAATTGTTGACGTGCAATTAGAAAAAGTTGTTCGCCAAGTTAAGGATAGTCGCGACATAACGCTGAATTTTGACAATAGCGTTCGTGACATGTTGGCGCGAGACGGCTACGACCCGAGTTTTGGCGCTCGACCGCTTAAGCGTTTGATTCAAAAACGCGTGCTTGATCCTTTGGCGCTCGAACTGATCGACGGGCGAATTCACGACGGAGATACAGTAAAAGTTGCTGCCGTGGATGATCAAATTGCCTTTACGAATATCGTATAATAGATACATGAGCCAAATTCGCAGCGAGTACTTGGAAAATCATACCAACAAAACCTATCAAGAGCGGATGAACCAGACAGCGTCATCCAAATTCGGAGCCATCGAAAAACATCTTGGTGAAAACGTTAAATTGCTTGATTTCGGTTCTGGTTTCTCGCCAGAATTCATCAAACAAGTGACGCAAACAGGAACTCACTACGTAGCCTATGATGTTTCACAAATTGTTCAATCTAGGCTTCAAGAAAATAACATTGATTTTGTCACTAAAGAACAGCTTGAAAACGCCGAAAATGAATTCGACATTATCTACATGTCGAGTGTATTTCACGAATTGATGAGCTATCTATCCCGACCCGAACGCACTAAAACGTTCGCAATGCTAGACAGAGCGCTCAAACCTGACGGCACCATTATCATCCGTGATTGGGGTCCCGGTGAGACGTCAAGCCTAGTCACGTCTATCGAAGTAGCATCCGAAGATGTCAACGATGAAGTTTGCACATGGATCGAAGCGCTTGTTAAAAATTCAGTGATTAGCATGCCCGATATCGTTTGCGACGGCAATGATAATCCTATCGTTCCGTACATCTACACTGCAAATAACCAAACTATTTACGAAATCATGTTTCACGCGGTTTGGGGATTAGATTCGCTTGAACGCGAATCAAAAGAATCGTACGTTATCGTGGACCACCTTATTCACAAATGGATTTGCGCGCCACATGGCTACAAAATAACACAGTCGCAGAATGAATTCGATGAAACCTATTTGCCACATTTACAAAAATATTTCAAAATCGATAGTATTCCATGGCCAACAAAGGTTATTTACGAACTAAAAAAGGACATCATAAATAACACACCAGCAAACTTTATAGCACAACTACCACAATGAATTACAACGATAAGCACTACAAACTAACCATCAAATCAGCGCTTTTAGGAGTCGGCAGAATGCTTGGTCTACCGAAATATTTCCTAATAACAATTGTCGCAACCACAGCCTTCGCCGTGATAATTTATTTCGCAATCAACGCCAATTTTTACGGACCGCTGATGATGTCGCGCTTACCAATCCTCGATAAAATCGCGCTGCTCGGCTCGATGATTATAGACATCTTCAAACAAAGTTTCACTTCACTAAATGGCGCGCTGCTTGTAATAGTGTCAATTCTTCAAGGCGTATCGATCGCCGCTGTAATTTTTACAGCAAAGAATAATCGCGACAATGAAAAAACTATATCTCGACAAGTCGGACTAAGCGGAATCGCATCAATTGCCGCAACAATTGGACTCGGCTGCGTTCCCTGCGGAACGTCACTAATCTTACCAATTGTAACCATATTTTTCTCAGGAGCTGCCGCCGCCACCGCCGCAAATATCGCCAGCACAATAGTCCTTTTATTGGCTTTGCTACTCAGTTTATTCTCGCTATATAAATCAGGTCAAATTATTTTTATGTACACAGAATTATCTAAACAGGAGAAAATATGAATCGACAAAAATCATCAGGCATAGCACTTATTTGGGTTCTTTCGGGAATTGTAATCGCGGGAATCGTAGCTTTGTTTATTTATGGAATTGTCAATCGCCCGCCGAATCGTCACATTGGCGATAATAAACCGTGGAATGAAAAAATGTCACAAGGATCCGCTGACGCGAAAAACGTATTCATTGATTATACTGACTATTTTTGTTCATTTTGCGCCGAAGTTGAAGCCGCAACCAGCACAGAATTCTTCAAAAATGACTATATTAAATCCGGAAAAGTTCGTTACGAGCACCGCGTAGTAACACTATTAAAAGAGATGACCAACAATACCGAAACCGGCGCTCACGCTGCGTTTTGCGCTGCTGATCAAGATAAATATTGGCAGTACACCCACGATATCGTCCCGCGCATTAAAAGCGATTATTTCGATAAAGGAATCGGCGTAAAAAACGTTGCTGTGCCGAAAAAAATCCCTGCTCTTCCACTGGAATATTTCCTGAGTTCCGCTAAAAATGTCGGCATGAATGAATCGCAATTTTCCGATTGTATGACCAAAAAACCGCACCAAAAAGAAATTGATAGCAACACACAAAAAGCTCTGTCGCTTGGCGTGAACGGCTTGCCATATATGGTTATTAATGACTATCAAACCAGTGGATTCGTCGGTGGAGAAAACGGGTTAAGAAGCGTTCTTAAGGCTGGCGGCGTAGAATAATTATTTGATTTATCGCGCGGAATTAAACAACTCCCGTGATAAAAATATCAAGCATCCACTTACGATAAGCATAACGTTTTTCTATTTGTTTTGCTATCCTTGAATAGCTATTCCCACCTGAATAGCTTAATGGCTAAGAAATAGACAGCAAAAGTCCAAGCCGCGATAACGCCAAATTGCGGCAAGACTTCCATAAAACTTGCATGTTCGGTCATAATTAACCGGAATCCATCCGTAACTGGAGTCAGAGGAATAAACTGAGCGACACTTCGCAGCCATTCTGGAAATAGGTGAAGTGGAAAAAAACGTACCAGATAAAAACATCATCGGGAAAGAGATTAAGTTACTTAATGACGATGACTGATCTTCGTTCTCTGATAACCCAGCAATTAATAACCCCACACCCACAGTCATAAATGCAGACAATACAGACATCATTACAAATAGCGCCCAATCGCCTCGCATATTAAAGTGGAATATCAACGTCCCAGCGATAACCATCATCACCAAACTAAGCAAGGAAATCGTCGTATAATGAATTGCCGTGGAGATGATTAGCTGGCCCGAAGTAAATGGCGCCGCGCGTAACCGACGATATAAACCACGTTTCTTTTCAGCCGGTATTTGGTTAGCTAGACCAAAAATGCCCATACTCATCAAACTGAAAGTCAATAGTCCCGTAAACATGTAGTCAAACGATTTTAATTGCTCATCACCAATCGCTTTACCAACAGCTTTAAGCGGAGCTTCAGGTTGACCCATCTGACTATTGATACTATTGGTAATTTGATTCATCACCGCCACCAACGCGCCGCCTGTTTGCTCAGAACCTTTGGAGTAAATAACATTCATAGTGCCTGTTGGAATAGGATGATTGCCATTATTTTTTATCACGCCAAAATCACTCGGAAGCTCAATAATACCGTTAAGCTCCGACCGCTTCATTTTTTCGCGTGCGTCATTCATATCTTTAACGTCTTTAATTTTGAGAATCGAATCCTTCGAATTTTCTTTGGCATTTTTAACGAAACTTTTAGCAAATTCTGTCTGCGAATTATTAACAATTGCAATATTAAAACTGGTCGAATCATTACTAAAAACCGACCCGAACACTAATAGAAAAATCAGCGGAAAAAGGAAGGTGAAGAATAGCGCCATTTTATCTCGGACGAAACGCTTTTGCTGAGCGCGAACTTGCCCGAATATTCCAATCCAATATTTTTCATGTTAATCCCGAATTGCCTTTCCTGTTAAATCAATAAACACGTCCTCCAAGTTGGCCTGCTCGACAACTTGTTCCTTCTTAAAACCGCGCGCCAATAATTGCTGGATAAGATTATGTGGCGTATCAATTGTGATAATCTTACCGCTATCCATAATCGCCAGACGATCACACAATAATTCCGCCTCGTCCATATAATGCGTCGTCAAAAGAATCGTAATTCCCTCATCGCGAATTCCCTCAATCAAGTCCCATAAATTTCTACGTGCCTGCGGATCAAGCCCCGTTGTCGGCTCGTCCAGAAACAACACTTTTGGATTATTCACCAATGTCGAGGCAATCGCAAAACGCTGTTTTTGACCACCAGAAAGTTGCTCAACATAACTCTTAGCCTTTTCCGTCAATTGAACCTTAGCAAGCAGCGCCTCGGTATCAACCGTCCGACCATATAAACTACCAAACATTTTCAATTGTTCACGCAAAGTCAGTTTGTCATAAAAAGCCGTCGACTGAAGCTGAATGCCAATTATATTCTTAATGTCCTTAGGTTTCTTAGCGACATCTATGCCGTCAATTGTAGCCGTACCGCCGTCAATTGGCCTGAGCGCTTCCAGCATTTCCAACGTTGTTGTTTTGCCCGCGCCGTTAGGACCAAGAATCCCAAATATCTCGCCCTTTTTAACTTCAAACGACACGCCGTCGACCACGTTATTTCCATCATAAGTCTTAACGAGTTTATCGACTTTTATAATTGGCTCGAGTTCCACTCCGTAAATTCCTTTCTGTTGTAATTATAGTAAAACCGGTCTTCACTTATCATCAATTATAACAAAACCAAAATACTAGTGCTATACTTATAGTATGCGCGTTCAGAGAAAAGAAGCAAAACCAAAATCGAAAAAACTATTTATTATCATACCGTTTTTGATTTTGCTATTTTCAGCAGGGCTATTTGGGATATATTTCCTCAACCAATCACACTCGCGACAAACTACTGCGCCATCTGACGAAAAGTATTATTTTGCCGATTCGAAATATTCTGGCATTCGCTCAAAATTTGTCACCAGAGATAACAAACGAGAAAAAGTTTCAATTGAATATCCGATCACGGAAAATGAAAAAATTAATCGCTTAATTAGTGAGTCGATTGATAAAATTGATCGCGATTTTCAAAATACGGTTTTACTTGCGACAGTTTTTGATAAGCCAATGACTGAAACAATTGGCTATCAAGTTACGCACAACACTTCAGAAGCGCTGTCAATTGTCGTCAATATTAAGCAAGATATGAATGGCGCACATCCAGCATCAATGACGCAATTTTGGACTTTCGACAAAAAATCTGGCGAAGTTGTCGGCTTAGCTGATTTTACAGAACAATCTGATGAAGCCGCCGAAGCAATCATATCCGCTGCCAAAGATAATATTTCTCAGACCATCAAACAACGCCAACAGCCAGAAATTGACCTGAATGAAATCATAAATAAAGAAGCTTTGTCTAATTTCATCATCACTAATAACGGCAATTCATTGGCTTGGCCACTCGGTCAGGCATCGCTACTGCCATCATCTTACGGAGAATTGATAATTACCGTACCAATTTCCTCCGTCTCTAAATATCTACAAAACCCAACGTCGAGAAAATTCGCCAACATCCCCAAACCTGCAGAAAAACCAAAACCAGCACCTGCAACTCCAACGCCTACCGTCGCAAATAAAACAATTGCTCTAACTTTTGATGACGGACCCGGACCATACACCGAAAAACTGTTGGACATATTAGATAAGTACGACGCCAAGGCGACATTTTTCCTAATCGGCAGCAAAGTTTCAGCACGCGCCAACACATTACGCCGTATGCAGTCGCGCGGACATCAATTAGGCAATCATTCTTGGTCACATCCAGAGTTAAATAAGGTTTCAGCAGAGCAACTCGCTAGTGAAATTGACCAGACAAATAACGCCATAAAACAAGCCGTCGGCGCCAAACCTAATATCATACGTCCGCCATACGGCGCGTTTAATCGGGCGGTTTTGGAGCAGTTCCGTCAGCGCGGAATGTCGGCAGTTGTTTGGTCTGTCGATACGCGCGACTGGGCTGATCGTAATAGCGAAATCGTCTGTTCAAGGGCTGTCGCTGGCGCTCGCAACGGAGCTGTGATTTTAATGCACGATATTCATCCGACATCCGTGAATGCCGTTCCTTGTATCCTTAACTCACTCAAACAGCAGGGCTATTCATTCGTAACGGTACAAAATTTAATCGGCGATATGACACCGGGCGCCGTTTATCCGTAAACTTAATCAATCTCAAATATCTTATATTTTGAAGTTGCGCCGCGCACTAACTTTACCTTTGATGACGCCACACCAAAATGTTTTGCCAATAATTTAATAGCCGCCGCGTTGGCTCGACCTTCAATTGCTGGAGCTTTGATATAAACCGTCAATGTGTCGTCGTCATTTTTCACAACTTCCTCACGATGGCGAGAGTTTGGTTTAATGTGTACGGAGATTTCATAAAATCTTAAAAATCTATCACTTCCAATTCCCGTGGCAAGATTTCTCGCACTTCCGCCGTTCCCGCAACTAATTGATAATCCTGAAGTTTCGGCGGTAAATCATCTTCAATAAATTGATAATTGACCTGATGGTTATCGTTAAAATAATTAAGCAATTCCGCATTCAAAAAATGATCACGCGGCGCACTTACCGAGCCATCCCTATTAAAAACCAAAGCTATCGATACGCCAGAAGTCGTCCCATTCTCATCCTTGGCATAATTCGCAGTCACTAAATGAACTGTCGGCTCAAATTCCAAAGCCAATTTACTAGAATTATCCACTTGCTCCTGACCAAGACGCGCTAATTGTCGATTTATTTCATTCACCAAATCATCAGTACTCATCTCGCCGTTAGACGCTCGGCAATATTCACAATCGTTCAACGACTTAACATATTCCAGCATCAACTGCATATCAACCTCAGCGTCTTTAATGTTATGTCGAGCCAATTGACCAACCATTTGCTCTAGCGATTTCAACAAACCATAATCTTTGGCTTTTTCAGCGGCGTCACCAATGCGAATAATAGCACGAGCGACATTAATAGTATTTTCTTTATCATTCATACGCTTATTATATATCTATTTACACAATTCTTCTTGTTTCTTGATAGCAATTCTAACCGCCCACGAACCAACTAATGCTATCAGCTGAAAAAGTACACTAGAATTATAACTAACGTTCGAAGTCTTATTATCTTCCGGATTCAACGGGCTATCATCAGCCCAAACCCCCGGATAAACGCTGGATATATTTGTATCATTGGCATCATCTTCGTCACAATTATAATTAGCTTTTTCCTCCGATGAATTATCTAGTAAAGTAGGAATTTCCTGAGGAACTGGAGCATTTAAATCCTCTTTCAAAACATTATCAATGTCATCACAACAATCGCTCGATCCTTCAATTTTTACAGAGCATTTTATTTCATCGCAATCATCTGCAACAATCGATTCACCGCATTCTTCAGCCAATTCAGTTTTTTCCGCGACTTTTTTTACAACCTTATCGACAATATTATTCTGATCGATTTCATCATCGGCTAATTTCAAATCAGGAATAAATTGCCCTATTACTTCAGACTTGCTGGTCGGCAATTCTTCCAATTCACACACACCTTCTTCATCCAACTCTACACGATCACCCAAATCATCCGATTCGCGCGTACCTTCTTCGCTCAATTCTGCGCAGTCACCCAAATCATCCACCGCATTATCCGTTTTACTCACAACCGCACGATCGTCAGAAATCTCAGCCACAGCAACATTCTCTGAATCTTCAAAATATACTTCACGCTCTTCAAAATCGCGTTGCGGTAAAGTTGGCGAATTATCCTTATTCTCTATCAACTCAACAGATTCAATTCTTCACATACAACCTCATTGTTCAATTCCATCTCAACTGGCGTATTATTATTGTCATCATCCGTCGCCACATCAATTTCATTATTGGCTTGAACAAAATCACGCACAGGCAAGGAATTTGACTCATCAGAAATAGCTTTCTCAACCAAACTTTTCCTTGGAGTAGAACCTTCCAAAATCGGTGTAGAGTTTATATTATTTTCATCCCCTACATGGCTATCTTTCTTTATAGGTAATTCTCTCGGCAATTCATTCTCTTTATCAACAACCGGAGGAGCTTGATTTTCAGAAGACATATCTTCTTTATGAATGTCTACTTTTTCATCAACGTCTTCCAAAACCACCAAGTTAATATGACTAGCCGCCTCAGTCTCGTCCGACTCTTCGTTAATTTTCGGCGGGATATTTTCTTTGATTATTTTCGCGCTTGGAATATTTTCCGGCGACGCACTTTCAATATTCAAACATTCATCATCCGTCGATTTGTTCGCTTCATCATTTTCCGCCGACACGCGCATCGACGCATCATCATCGCTCGCTTCCGACTTAACCGCAGGTTTTTCTGTTACGGATTCAGGTTTTTCATTTTCTGATGGACTATCCTTTTCAATTGACTCGGATGCCTTCTCTTCATTATCAGCACTGACATATCCAGCAACAACAAAATCACAACCATCATCCATTAAGGCAGACAAATAACTCTCTGGCTCTTCTGTCGCCGGACGCAAATTCTCTTCCGCAAAATTTCGCATTCTTAGTATTGGGCAAGTTCCCGCCGCAGCGCAACTGGCGCACGCTGCACTGGCTACGTTTTGGCAAATTTCCGATCGTCTTTCAGCGTCCAAACATTCTTCTGTTGTTTCCGCTTCACTTTCTTCGGCGAATGACGTATCAATTTTCTCACCGCTAGCAACCGCTTCTACCAAATTTAATTCAGTCGCATCGTCATCAATTTCTGAAGATAAATCCTGAAAATTAGCATCACCATTCAACGCCGAGAAAACATTAAAATCGCCCGCTCCACCTGCCAAACCTTCGTTCATTGCTCAAAAAAAGTCTCCGTTGAAATTTTCAATTCGCTCACACCGGCGGCAGATAATTTTTGCCAAACATCTCTAACAAAGGGCAAACTTCCACAGACCAAAAAATGCGCATCTTCTGGCGTTTCATGAACAATTTTTTCCACATTAAATCTACCGTTAAACCAACCATCTTTTTCTTCAACTTGCTGGCGAGTACTAAACTTCTTCACTTTAATATTTGACGCCGCTAGCTCATTTTCAAAAACCATATATTCTGGCGATTTTTGGCTAAAATATAAAAACGTCGGCTGACTAGAACTTGCCATAACGCTCCAAATTGGACTAAGTCCACAGCCCGCAGCAATTCCAACCAAAGGACTTTCTGTTTGCGGATTAAAATCGCCGTAAGCGTGGCTGATTTGTAATTTATCGCCAACATTCCGTGAACATAAATAGCTAGAAAATTCACCACCAACATTCTTCACGGTAATCGACATTAGCTCATCGTCAGGAGTAGAAGAAATACTATAAGCCTTCCCCCTCACGCACGCTACTACCATCAATAAAAACCGTAATATATTGTCCGGCGGTAAAGTCGAACGGTCGCGCAAAATATAACGTCTTCACCTCAGGATTTTCCTGACGGACGCGCACAATTTCAACCTCTAATGAATCACACATTCTCCAACGTACCTTTCCATTATTTTCTGAGCTTCTCTAAATTCTTCGTCAGTAAAAGTGTGGTAATTCGCAAACTTTGGACTAATTGTCGTGCCGGTGCGAAAATGTTGCAAGGCAAATCTCTTCGCACCCTTAACTAGCTCGCCAATCTTCTCAAAATCGCTAACTTCCAATTGCTCGCGGACAATCGTCGTACGGAATTCGTGATCAATTCCCGAATCAATCATCAACCGAACATTCTCCTTAATCGCCTCCAAATCAATCGGTCGCGCCGCAATTTCAACATATTTTTCCAGTGGACCTTTTACATCCATAGCAATAAAATCAATCAGTCCTTCTTCAACCATTCCGCGAACTATATCTGGATGCGTGCCGTTGGTATCCAATTTAATATCAAAACCAAGTTCCTTAATCATCCGACATAACTCCGGCAAATCTTCATTTACCGTTGGTTCACCGCCAGAAATCACCACGCCGTCCAGCCGACCAACTCGTGATTTTAGAAATATCATCACTTCATCAACTGGAATACTCGGCGCTAACCGTTCAGGTAATACCAATTCAGGATTATGGCAATAACCACACCGCATATTACAACCAGAGAGAAACAGAGCTGCCGCCACGTGCCCTGGATAATCCACGAGCGACAGCTTCTGAATTCCACCAATTGACACTTTAAGCTGCCGCGACGGCGCTAAGTCGCTGGTGTTCGGCGGCATCGTCATAATGCTCCCTCATTTCAAATTCCGCTTGCTTACCCTTATTCCATTGAGAAACTGGACGCAAGAAACCAACCACACGTGAGTAAACTTCAGTCGCTTCACCACACTTTGGACATTCTGGATGCTCACCAACAATATAGCCGTGATTCTTACAAATTGAGAAGCTTGGGCTGAACGTAAAGTATGGCAATTTGTAATTTTCACAAATCGTTTTCACCAATTTTTTCAAAGTTTGCGGATCGTCCATGCGCTCACCTAAGAAGAAGTGAATCACCGTGCCGCCCGTGTACTTGGTTTGCAAATTGTCCTGAAGATCCATCAATTCAAACAAATCGTCCGTGTAATTAACTGGCAAGTGGCTAGAGTTGGTATAGAACGGACATTTAACTTCCGCGCCAATTCCATTAGCAAAATGCGCTCGATCTGGAAAGCTGGCTTTATCAAGCTGCGCCAATCGATACGTCGTGCCTTCAGCTGGTGTTGCTTCAAGATTGTAATTATTGCCAGTTTCCTTCTGATATTCCACCAAACGATCGCGCATAAAATCAAGTGTTTTCTCAGCAAAAGCTTTACCTTTTTCCGTGCCAATATCAACGCCTAGTAAATTAAGCGCCGCCTCGTTCGTGCCGATCAAACCGATAGTTGAAAAATGGTTCTTCCAATATTGATTGAAGCGTTGCTTAATGTTTCGTAAATAAAACTTGGTGTACGGATACAAATTAGCGTCGGTCAATCGCTCCAAAACCTTGCGCTTGGTTTCCAGGCTGTCTTTTGCCATATCCATAAGTTCAGCCAAGCCCTTAAAGAATTCTTTCTCATTCTTGGATTTTAGAGCCAGTCGTGGCAAGTTTATTGTTACCACACCGACCGAACCAGTCATTGGATTTGAACCGAACAGGCCGCCACCACGATATTCCAATTGACGATTATCAATACGCAATCGACAGCACATCGAGCGCGCATCTTCTGGATCCATATCAGAATTGATGAAGTTTGAGAAGTACGGAATGCCGTATTTAGCGCTGGCTTCCCACAAACTTTCAATCACCGGATTATCCCAATTGAAATCCTTGGTGATATTAACCGTTGGGATTGGGAAGGTAAACACACGACCATTAGCGTCACCCTCAGAAAGAACTTCCAACAGCGCCTTGTTTAGCATATTCATTTCTTCTTGATATTCGCCATAAGTCGTGTCCTGCATTTCGCCGCCAATAATCACTGGATTATCTGCCATGTGTTTTGGACATTCAAGGTCAAGTGTAATGTTGGTAAACGGTGTCTGGAAACCAACACGAGTCGGCACGTTGACATTAAAGACGAATTCTTGAATAGCCTGTTTTACTTCTTCATAGCTCAATTTGTCGGCACGAATAAACGGCGCTAATAGCGTATCAAAATCAGAAAAAGCCTGCGCACCAGCCGCTTCGCCCTGTAATGTATAAAAGAAGTTTACGACTTGACCAAGTGCTGATCGGAAATGCTTAGCTGGCTTAGAGGCAACCTTACCAGCCACGCCAGTAAATCCTTCTTGCAATAAGTCAGTCAAATCCCAGCCAACACAATAAACACTTAGCAAGTTAAGGTCGTGAATGTGCAAGTCGCCTTCTTTGTGAGCTTGTCCAATCTTCGATGTATAAATTTATCCAGCCAGTAAGTCTTCGTAATTTCCGCTGAGACATAGTTATTCAAACCCTGAAGACTGTAGCCCATATTAGAGTTCTCATTAACTTTCCAGTCCAAATTTTCCAGATATTTATCAATCAAATCAACGTGTGCATTAGAGGTAATTTCGCGCAATTTTTTATGCTGATCGCGGTAAATAATGTACGCCTTTGCAGTCTTCTTAAACTTAGAGTCAATCAACGCATCCTCAACAATGTCCTGAATATCTTCAACGCTTGGTAGACGCTTTTGGTTACTAGTTTCTAAAACACCCAAAACCTTGTCGGTCAATTCAACTGCCTGAGCGGCGTCAAATTCACCAGTTTCCAGTCCCGCCTTTTCAATTGCTTTTTCAATTTTTTTTCGATCAAATTTAGCAGTTCGACCGTCGCGTTTTTTAATTGATTTATACATTCCCCCTCCTTGTTTATAAAAATAGCAAACCAGCCCAACCTTTCCAGTGAGCGCATGTTGCAAAAAACGTTATTTATTTTCTAAAACACCATATGTAGTGCTTAATATTGAATATACACGCGATATATAGCGTCTGTCAATGAAAGTACATTGTATTATTTACATGCGAGGTGCGGAAGCATTTGCCCCCTCTGATAATGCCAAAACGTCGCGGTGAATCAGATCGACAATTTCTGCCTGAGACAGCTGTTCACCGATTCGCTGCTCGCCTGATACATTCAAAACATCTTGATCTTTCCACCACTGGCGCATTTCTGATTCGCCAAATTCATGAGCGCTTGGCTTGGTAGCGTGGCGGCGCACCGTTTCCTCAAACGATACGTCAAAATAATAAATCAGTTTTTCACCCTGAAAATCATCCAGCAGCCGGCGCAGCATCGCGCCGTATTTTTTATTGCTCAAAATACCCTCCAAAATCACCGTATAGTCAACATTATTGCCATACATGCATAGATCGTAAATCAGCTGAATCGCCGGATTGCTTTCGCTATCTTTCACGCGCAGTATTTCCCGGCGCACCACATCCTGTGACACCAACATCGTGCCGTAGCCTAGTTGACGCTGGAGTAAGCGCGCCGTGCTGGTTTTGCCGCAACCAGAATTACCGCGGAGAATGATTAGCGGATGAGAGGCCATCACATACGCTCCAGTAAATCATAAGCAACAGCCGCTGATAACGCCTGCATTTGACGAAGATTATCACCCGGCTTAAGCGGTGGCTTGAGGCTACGTATAAGGAAAAATCCGACAAATGATGCCAGCATTTCCGCGTTCAACTCACCTAGCCACGGCGTTACGTCACGACCATGGCGCGCCATATCAACCAGAAATTCTGTCGCACCAGATCCTTTAGGTGCATAGGAAGCCCAGTTCCAGTCAACCAATTTCAACTCGCCAGTTTGCGGATTAAATGCCAAATTGTCACTACGAACATCCGAATGATTAAAGCAATCTTCCGTCTGCTTGGCAAATTCTTTAGCGCGCGCCGAAATATTAATCAACTCATCACGCTTTTCTAACAGCTCAATTATAGCCTGACAACGCCGCTGATTAATCTCCAACTGATTTGGCAATAGTTTTTGATAGTTATTAATCAATCGACGACGAATATCAGCGTCAGCAATAATCTGATCAATCCCATCATCTAAGCCAAGCTCTCTCGCCACGTCGCGACGAATTGCCTTAAATCCGCACTGCGCATCGCTAAATTTGGTTCGCGACGTCAATTTGATAATCTTGTTATAACACCGTGAAATAAACTCCCGCTTAAAACCGCGGCTGGTCTTTGATTTTTTCATCAATCGAGAACCAATCGCCACACCAGCTTCGCCCGCCACAAGCGGTTGAATCATCGGTAGAAAATCATCCAAACTGGTAGACAAATCGACATCCATATACGTCAGAATATCCGCCTGACTGCTTTGCCAAACCTGCTTTAATGCTCGCCCGCGACCGCGTTTAGCCAACCGCACGACACGAACTGATTGATGATTTTGTGCTAAGTTTTTCGCTATTTTTAAGGTGTTATCTTGACTGCCATTATCCGCGATCGTTATTTGATAGCGATACGGCAAATTTTCCATCATATATTCGTCAAGCGTTTCAATGCTGCTTTGAAGAATTTTTTCCTCGTTCAGCACCGGCACGACTATGTCGACAAATGGATTAGCTATCGCCCGAAACGGCGATGGACTAGAATCGGACGTAACAAGTCGCGACCTAGCTAATGGTTGGGGTGTGGTTATTGCTCTCATGCAAACCACTATAAACAAGTGTTCTGTAAAAATGCTTTAAAGATCAGCCAGACTATTTCAAGTCAACGCTAAACGGCGTAAAGTTAGTCTTATCGTCATAAGCATCAACTTTTTCGATCTGTTTCATCTTATCTATTACGCGATATGTAATAGGCAAGAAAACAATCTCCACTACAGTCTTAAATATCCAGCCAATCAGAATATACGTCAGCATGTTCATTCCCTGAAGTATTCCACCGAATGCAACAAAGGCGAATACTACAGTATCACATAATTCACCAACTACCGTCGATCCAATTAATCGTAACCATAGTTTTTTGCCCTTAGTTTTAACTTTCAATTTCGCCAATACAAACGAATTTAAAAATGATCCAGTCAAAAATGCGGCTAAGCTAGCTGCAACAATCCTTGGGAAGAATCCTAAAACCGCTTCATATGCAGCCTGATCCGCATACTCCGGCGCCGGTGGCATATAACGCACAATTGTAAAGCACAGCACTGCCAAAAGCATAACACCTAGTCCCACCCAAATCGCTCGTCGAGCATATTTATAGCCATAAATCTCAGTTAAAACATCGCAAAGAATATAAGATATTGGAAATAAAATAGCTCCACCATCTGTAATAATCGGACCAAAAGCAATTAATTTAGTCCCTGCTAAATTAGAGATTAATAATATAGCAGCAAATACAGCTAAAATAATATCGTAATATTTGAAAGTTTTTTCCATAAAATATATCCGTTAAATAACCTACATAAAACTGCCCTATTAAGGACAGCTCTATAGAAAACTAATTTGGCTCCGGCAGCTGGGCTCGAACCAGCGACCTATTGGTTAACAGCCAACCGCTCTACCACTGAGCTATGCCGGAATATGTCTTGTATTATAGCGAGTTTTTGAATAGTTGTAAAGTTACTGACGAACAATTTCCAGTGCTTTTTTTAAAATCTCCACTTCCGAGCGTGATTTTTCGTCGTCCTCGGCTTCTCTCTTCTTAATTTCTTTCACTAAATTTTGCCACCAAACTTCTTTTTTCTCACTGCTCAGCGTCAAAGATCTAACTTCGCCGTCTTGCTTCTCTAAAAATCCAGCAGCCACCAAATTATCGACGTGTTTTGCTACCGTCGACACCGATTTATATCCCAAGGCGCGCATAATTTCCCGAAGCGTCGGACTATAGCCATTGCCCTTTATAAACCCATCGATAAAATCCAGCATTATTTTTTGCTTTTTCGTCAGTTTCATATCTAAAGTATACACCATACGCTATACTTAAAATATGGCAAAAAAATACATTAACGACGTTCGATTCTGGCTATTGGCTATTATTATTTTTGGCGGCGGCTTTGCCCTGCATCCCAGTGTCGGCTTATCAATTCTGGATTTCCCGTCACTACGCGTAGGATTATATCAAATCGTCGCCGTAAGCCTACTGTTATTTTCCTTGCCCTTGCTACTTAAAAAACGCCAAGAATTACTGAAAAACCGATGGCTAATCGGCGGATTTTTGGCAATTTTTATCGCCATCACCATCGGCATATTTTTCGCAGAAGCACGCCTGCGCACCGCGTTATATTCATTATCGCTATTATTCTTACTCGCCGTCGGATTATCCGCTGGCTTAATTTACGGCGAATTGTCAAAATCAGAAAAACGCAAGCTCATCAGCGTTGGATTATGGAGCGGGATAGTTTTTGGGATTTTAGCAATCATTCAGCTCACCGTCGCCACTTTTGAGCCAACAGGATTTGGTACGCTTTGCGCTGGTTGTAAAGCCGACGTTTTTGGATTTCCACGAATCAATTTATTCGCCGCCGAACCGCAATTCTTCGCCAATTCTCTACTTCCAGCATTTTTCCTTGCGCTCTTTCAATCAAAATCTCACTTAGCCAAATTTAGCCTATTTTTCACAACTCTCGCCATATCTTTAACATTTTCCCGTGGCGGATTTTTAGCAATTTTTATCGCCATCATAGCCTTATTTATAATCGCTTTCATAAAACGAATCGACGCATCTTTTGTGCATAAAAAACTTCCAATCATCTTCGCTGGATTTCTATTCGGATTCATCTTATTGTTCTCGTCAGCCAACATTAGATATGCCAATACGCCTTTCATTGCGCACAATACCTTCGTCAGTATGGTCGATCAATTATCTCTCGGGAAAATTAAGATTCCGCAAAAATCCATCGCCAAAAATCCGTCACCAAAACCCGCCGAAAACATTCCATCAAGCAACAATTCTTTCCAACCTGCTGGTTTCGTTGAAGCTTCCGCCAACGACAGACTCAGCGCCAGCGACTTAGCCATAAAATCTTGGCTGTCATCGCCACGAACATTTCTCTTTGGCGTTGGACTCGGCAACCTCGGAAATTTCATCCAAAAACACCTTCACGTAAACGTCCCAACAGACCAAACAGTCTACGTTTTTTACATATTATTACTCAGCGGCTTAGGAATTGTTGGACTATTTACTCTTCTAATTACCCCATTGATAATCATATTTTTCGCCATAAAAAATATCCGTAAAATTAAAGCTCAATTTATCTTGTCGCTGACCGTCGCGATATTTATGCATTTTTGGTTTTTTGGCAGTTTCATAAATACGATTCATTGTTTTGCTATAATCGGCATATTTTTGTATAATTACCCCAGAGATTATGCGGAAAAAGTCTGATTTTTACTTCAAAATTGTTCTGGTCGTTCTTGATATCTTAGCTTTATTGAGCGCATTTACTATTGCCTACATTTTGCGAATTTCCCTAGACCCTAGACCATTTCATATCAGCATTAATGCTATAGATTTTATTACCTCAATTTTTATGACGTTGCCGTTGTGGATTGCAATGTTCTACTTCTTTGGCTTATACGACCGAGAGGTTTACACACACCCATTGCGAAACTTTGGACGAATACTTTTGGCGTCAATCACTGGAATTATGATTATGATTTCCGTGACGTTCTTCACCAACACTCCGTTATTCCCAGCCAAACTCGTCGCTGGTTATGCCACTGGAATTGGCTTCATCTTACTAATGATTTTCCGCAGCGCCGCCAATATTGTTCGTCTGAAACTATTAAAACGCGGTTTGGGGGCTCGCCGTGTTGTATTAATTGGTAATTGTGATCTAACTCACGTTTTGGCTGACTTCATAGAAACTAATCCGTTAACTGGCTTTAAGATTAGTGGAATTGTTGCGCAAACCCAGTTCATTCCTATTGAATTAAAAAAGCTTCGACGCTCGTCATTAGAATCGGCGCTCACCAGGGATAAAATTGACGTCATTATCCAAACCGACTCAAAAAACGTTAGCGAACATTATCAAATTGCCCAGAAACATTATCTGGATTTTTATCAAGCGCCGGAATTCGACGGAATTATGACCACCAAGCACACTATTGATATCATCGACTCCGTGCCGCTAATTCACACTCATCCGACACCGCTAATGGGCTATGGGCGAATTGTGAAGCGAATTATGGATATTATAGGCGGGACAATTGGGATTATCATCGCCTCGCCAATTATGCTTTTGGTGGCAATTGCCGTAAAAATTAGCGACCCAGCAGGACCGATTTTAATGCACGGCAAACAACAGAAACGTCTCACTCGCTACAATCGACCATTTAAGGTCTATAAATTCCGCTCGCATTACGCAAAGTTTGATGGCAAAACCGACGAAGAAGTCTTTCGAATGGTTGGTAAGCCTGAGCTAATTGAAGAATATCGTAAAAACGGCGACAAACTTGATCATGATTTTCGCGTGACGCCAGTTGGTCGGTTTATTCGCCGCTTCAGCCTTGATGAATTGCCGCAATTGTTTAACGTCGTAAAGGGCGACATCAGCCTTGTCGGACCGCGAGCGCTGGTACCACACGAATTAAGCGCCTACGACAAAAAACACGTTTTATTAGCGGTCAAATCTGGATTAACTGGACTGGCTGTAGTGTCTGGTCGACGCAGTATCAGCTTTGAAGAACGGCGACGAATTGACTTATATTATGTTCAGAACTGGAGCATCTGGATGGATATCGCGATTTTATTAAAAACCTGCTTGGTTATTTTCCAGAAAGATAATTAATGAGTAAGCCAAAAATTGCCATAGTTCACGACTGGATTTACGGCGGCGGAGCCGAAAAGGTCGTTTTGGAAATTCACAAATTGTACCCAGATGCGCCAATTTACACTTCTTTTTGCAGCGATGAATGGCGAGAAAGATTAGACAACAAAGTCGTTACCGGCTATTTACAACGATGGCCATTTTCAAAAATTCGACGATTACTGCCGCTTCTTAGACAGTGGTGGTTCGCTAAGCTTGATCTTAGTGAATTTGACATTATTATCTCCAGTTCGGGAAATGGCGAGGCAAAATTCGTCCGCAAATCCAGACCAGATCAACTTCATATTTGCTATTGCCACACGCCAACGCATTTTTATTGGCGACACTACGATGAATACATCAAACGACCAAGTTTCCGTCCGCAATGGCTGGCACGCCTAGGCTTAAAAACCCTAGTACGACCACTGAAAAAACGAGATTTTAACGCCGCTCAGCAAGTTGATGTTTTTATCGCCAACTCTACGGGAATTCAGGCTGACATTGAAGAGTTTTACCAGCGAAAAAGTACGGTTATTTTTCCGCCAATTGACGTATCGAACTTTTCGCCACTTGCTAAAAATCGCAAGCAAACATTCATCCCAAAAAAACCTCGTTGTCTGATTTGGGGACGAATTGTACCGATGAAACGGCTTGATATTGCTATTAAGGCTTGTCAGAAACTTGGCTGGCAATTAGATATTATTGGAAAAAGGTCCAGACGTTGATAATCTAAAAAAATATCGCCGATAAACATACTAATTTCTTAGGATTCGTTGATAATGCCACGCGAGAAAAATATATTAAAAAAGCAGATTTATTTATTTTTTGTTCGCACGAAGATTTCGGAATTGCGCCAGTCGAAGCGTTAGCATCCGGCATTCCAGTGGTTGCGTATAAAGCTGGCGGCGCACTTGATTATATAAAACCTGAAAAAAACGGCTGGTTCTTTTCTGAGCAAACAGATTCTTCATTGCTAGAAACCTTAGAGAAACTTCCAGGAAAAAAAGTTTCACCAACAAAAATCTCAGCCACGGCAAACGAATTTTCAGCTGCAATTTTCCATAAAGCGATAAAAAATATAGTTGATAAATCATGGAAGGAACATTATCGTGAAAATCGTAATTGACGCCCGAACATTAAGGACTAGCACTGGTCGCTACATCGAACGGCTGATTCATTATTTGCAGAAAATTGATAATAAAAACGATTATGTTATTCTGCTCAAGCCAAAAGACTTCGATGGTTGGCAACCAAGCAATCCAAGATTTCAGAAAGTTATTTGCCCATATAAAGAATACACTTTCGCCGAGCAAATCGGCTTTAAAAAACAACTTGAAAGTCTCCATCCAGACTTAGTTCATTTTGCGATGGTTCAGCAGCCTGTTCTATATAATTCCAGTCCAGTTGTTACTACAATGCAAGATTTGACTACCGTTAGGTTTAAGAATCCAGATAAAAATCCTGTCGTTTTCTGGATTAAGCAGCAAATTTATAAATGGGTCAATAAAAAAGTTGCGAAAAAATCTTCGCATATTATTACAATTTCTAACTTCGTAAAAAATGATTTGATTAAATTCACCGGCGTAAACCCAGAGAAAATTACTGTAACTTTGGAATCTGCGGATGAGTTACCAAAAGGCAACAAACCTGTTGACGAGTTGATTGGTAAAAAATTCATTATGTATATCGGTAGACCGACGCCACATAAAAACCTTCGACGACTAATTGACGCGTTTGCCTTGTTACAGAAAAAATATCCAGATTTAACACTGGCTTTGGCTGGTAAAAAAGATAGCAATTACGCTCGCCACGAGACATATGTAAATGAGCGCGGAATTAAAAATGTCGTGTTTACCGGCTTTATATCAGACGAACAATTGCGCTGGATGTATGAAAATACGGCAGTTTATTGCTTCCCTTCGCTCAGTGAAGGATTTGGTTTACCAGGATTAGAGGCAATGCTACACGGTGCGCCAGTCGCTTCGAGCACGGCTACTTGTTTGCCAGAAACCCACGGTGATGCTGCTCACTATTTTGATCCTTTCAGTGTCGAGGACATAGCAAAATCAATTGACGACATCTTATCTGACGACAAATTACGCAATGAACTCGTTAAAAAAGGCAGGAAACACGTTAAGACATTTTCATGGCGGCGCATGGCCGAGCAAACTTTGGCTGTATATGAAAAATATGGTCGGAAAAGCTGAGATTAGCTTTCCTGTCCAGTAGCTTGATTAATTCGAGTAGACGAGTCTGCTTTATTTGAGCCGCCAACTCCATAGACCATTTCAATGTTGTACTTTTCGCAAACATCACGCTCTGGAACAACTTCCGGTGCCGATCTATCGCCACCATTTGCAAACACCAATTGACATCCCGGATATTGCCGAGCAATCATTTCTAAGGTTTCCGTAACCGGAGGGTTCTCATCAATAGAAAGCATCACCTGATCCACGCCTTTTAATGCTCGCATTAAGCGGAGTCGATTCTCTTCATTAAGGATAATTTTTCCTTTTTTTAGCAATTGCTGTTTGTCGTTATTCACCACTACAATCAAATAATCACCCATTTTTGCAGCTGCTTCAATCATATCTAAATGTCCACCGTGTAATGGATTAAAATAGCCGCTAACAATTACAACTTTCATAATATCCTCCTCTATAACTTCTCTATTATACCTGATATACTATACTTATGACAAAGATGCTAGTCACGGGAGGCGCGGGATTCATTGGCTCGAATTTTGTGCATTATACCGTAAAACACAAGCCAGAATATGAAGTCACTGTTATTGACAAATTAACATACGCCGGAAATCGTGCTAATTTGGAAACTGTAGCTGACCAAATTACATTCGTAGAAGGCGATATTTGTGATGCCGAATTAATAGACAAATTAGTCGCTGAAAATGACATAGTTGTACACTTCGCCGCCGAAAGTCACAATGATAATTCTTTACGTAATCCATGGCCATTTGTTGAAACAAATATAATTGGCACATATACCATTCTAGAGGCTATTCGAAAACATAATAAGAGACTACATCACATCTCAACTGATGAAGTTTTTGGCGATCTAGAGCTCGACGATCCAAATCGCTTCACAGAAGACACTCCATACAAGCCTTCCAGTCCCTACTCTAGCACTAAAGCTTCCAGCGATATGCTAGTTCGTGCCTGGATTCGTAGTTTTGGTATTAAAGCAACTATCTCAAACTGCTCTAACAATTACGGACCATACCAACACATTGAAAAGTTTATTCCGCGTCAAATTACCAATATTTTAAGTGATATCAAGCCAAAACTTTATGGTACCGGCGAACAAGTACGCGACTGGATCCATGTTGATGACCATAACTCAGCGGTTCATTTAATCTTAGAAAAAGGCGTTCTAGGAGAAACCTACATCATTGGCGCAGATAATGATCATGTTAATAATAAGATGGTGATTGAATTGATTTGTGATCTAATGGGTAAAGGTAAAGATTGGTATGAACATGTCAACGATCGTCCAGGTCATGATATGCGCTACGCAATGGATTCCAGCAAGTTACGCCGCGAGTTAGGATGGCAACCGCAATACACGGATAATAAAACCGGCATGCACGATGGACTAATGCAAACTATTAACTGGTACCGCGAGCATGAAGACTGGTGGCGCACCCAAAAAGACGCCGTTGAAGCAGCTTATGCAAAACAAGGACAATAATTATGTTTGACCCAACTAACTACAATGAACTTACGGTCACTGAATCGTCAATTCCAGGGTTATTTGTTATTAAATTACCCGTACATGGCGACAATCGCGGCTGGTTCAAAGAGAATTATCAAAAAGAAAAAATGGAAGCCTTAGGCTTACCGTCGTTCGATATCGTACAAAACAATATCAGCTTCAATGACAAAACTGGCGCCACTCGTGGACTTCATGCTGAGCCTTGGAATAAATTCATTTCAACAGCCAATGGGCGTGTTTTTGGGGCTTGGTGTGACCTTCGTAAAGGTGAGAGTTTCGGGCGAGTATTTACCCACGAGATTAATCCGGGTACAGCAATTTTCGTTCCTAAAGGCGTAGCTAACGGTTATCAAACACTTGATGATAATGTCGCCTACACATATCTAGTTGACGCTCATTGGTTCCCGGACGCTAAATATACTTTTGTTAATTTATTTGATCCAGAATTAAAAATCAACTGGCCAATTGATAAGGATCAAGCAATTATTTCCGAAAAAGATGCCGCACATCCACTATTAAGTAATGTAATTCCTATGGAGGTATAAAATTATGGACGATAATAAAGATTTTTCATTACTGGTGCTAACGGACAGCTCAGGATTAGCCCTACAGAGACAATATCCCTAATGCCAAAGTCTGCTGACCATTGCATACTTGATATCACCAGACTTGCCAGTCAGTTGAGTCTTTCGACTGGTCCAACATTGATATTGTACTTAACGCTGCTGCCTTTACTAATGTCGATGGAGCAGAAACCGAAGAAGGTCGCGTAGCGTCTTGGAAGGTTAATGCATCTGCAGTATCTAACCTTACTCGAGTATGCCGACAAATCATGATATGACAATGGTTCACATTTCCAGTGATTACGTATTTCGACGGGAACGAAAGAACCCCATTCTGAGAACGAGCACTTCAGCCCACTGAGCGTCTATGGTCGCAGTAAGGCTGCGGGAGATCTATTAGTTGAGCAATTAGACCGCTTCTATCTACTTCGATCCACATGGGTAATCGGTGAAGGCAAAAATTTTGTCCGCACCATGCTAGGACTGGCGGAAAAAAACATCTCGCCAACCGTTGTTAATGACCAAATAGGTCGCTTAACGTTCACTAGTGAGCTAGTGCGTATTATAGATCATTTATTGTCAACTAAAGCTCCATTCGGAACTTACAATGCAACGAATGACGGACCGCTCGCTTCTTGGGCAGACATTACTAGAAAAATATTTGAATTATCTAATCATAAAGACTTAATCGTTTCTAATACAACTACCGCAGAATATTTTTGCCAAACAAGCCGGGAGTTGCGCCACGACCGCTCAATAGTGATATGAGCCTAGATAAACTACACTCTACGGGATTTCAAAGCCGTAACTGGGAGGAAGACTTAAGGCAATATGTCTCGAACAACGCCTAAAAAATACAACCTCCGTTAATCTCAAAACCGCTTAACCTTGATACTGTCGAATCATAGATATATAATCATATAACACAAAGGAGAATATGATGAAGGGAATAATTTTAGCGGGTGGATCGGGTACGCGTCTATGGCCAATTACAAAAGCCATAAGTAAACAGTTGATGCCTATTTACGACAAGCCAATGATTTACTATCCGCTAACCACGTTAATGCAAGCAGGAATTCGTGATATTTTGATAATCACTACTCCAGACGATCAAAACGGCTTCAAGAAACTTCTTGGTGATGGCTCGCAGTGGGGCATAGATTTAGAATACGCTGTTCAACCTACACCAGACGGTCTAGCGCAAGCTTTTATTATTGGTGAAGATTTTATTGGCGACGATAAAGTAGCTCTAGTGCTAGGAGATAATATATTTTATGGAGAGCGTTTAGATGAGTCTCTGCGGGAATGCACAAATCCCGACGGAGGCACGGTTTTTGCCTACAAAGTATCTGACCCAGAAAGATATGGTGTCGTTGAATTTGATGACCAAAATCAGGCAATATCAATTGAAGAAAAACCAACTTCCCCAAAATCCCACTTCGCAGTTGTCGGCTTATATTTTTATGATAATGACGTAGTAGAGATTGCTAAAAACGTAAAGCCGTCAGCTCGAGGAGAATTAGAAATTACATCCATTAATGCAGAATATTTACGTCGCGGTAAATTGCAAGTTCAAACCTTAGATAATGGAGATGTTTGGCTAGACACAGGAACAATTGATAGCTTAACTGACGCATCCGACTTCGTTAGAGTTATCCAAAAACGAACTGGTAGGATTATTGGCAGTCCTGAAAAAATCGCCTTTTATAACGGTTGGATTTCTAAAGATCAGCTAAAAAATCTATCCGAACCACTTGCTAAATCTGGATATGGTAGTTATTTTACAAGGTTAATTAATAAATAATATGAAAAAAGTTTGTATTATCATTCCTGCTTACAATGAAGCTCCTGTTATAAAAAATGTTATTAAAAAATCTAAGAAAATATTTTCAGAGGCTAAAAAAGAATATTCTATTGATGTCGTGCTAATTAATGACGGATCCAAGGACGACACTCTTGAGCAAACTAAAAAAGGCGGCGCAATAGTTATTGATCATATATTGAATTCCGGAGCTGGAGGCGCTACATTAACTGGCCTCGCATACGCTCGACAAAATAATTATGACATTGCCGCCACGATGGATGCCGACGGTCAACATGACCCAGAAGATGTTTTAACTGGAATTAAAAAAATCTCCACTTCTAATACAGACCTATTGATTGGTAGTCGACTAATTAACAGTGATGGCATGTCAAAAACAAAAATTTTAGGAAATAAAGGATTAAGCTTCATTACTTATGTTTTATTCGGGACTAACGTTACAGACTCACAATCTGGCCTACGAATCTACTCACGAAAAGCAATCGATAATCTTGACTGGAAATCTACTGGATATGAATTTTGCTCTGAAATGATCTGGCGTGCTAAACAGTCCGGAATGAATATTGCCGAGTATCCAATCAAAGCCATTTACACCGACTATTCTCGCTCCAAAGGACAAAACAACTGGAATGCTATTAATATTGTCAAGCGATTATTTAAACAACGTTTAACGGAGTTATTTGAATGAGATATATTATCCTCATACTACTCAATGTGCCGATTATTCTGGCGGCACTAATCAATATAATCACTCAATACAAACTGCGTAAAGTCAGCCCGGCACGTTTTCGTCATCAACTCATTATTTGGCTAGTCATCATGGTTTCCTTGATGGGGTCGTTCCCGATATACAACATCTCACTTGGGCATCCGCCACTTGATTCATCAGAATTAAGCTATTTGATATTTTACAAACTACGACGATTATTTTTCTATTCTATATCGCCAACAACCAGCGCCAGCGTATCGACCAAAACGAGCGCAGACTACGCGACCTACATCAAGAATTATCAATTAGGCTATCTGTTAAAAGATAATTTTTATTAATACTTCCCTATATCCTATTCTATTTATTAGTCGTAGCAATCATCAAAACACCAACTAATATTAATATACAGCCGATAGTTTTAATTATAGTAAAGCTTTCGTTAAAAATTACTACAGCCGTTAGCATAAGCAACAGGTAGACTAGTCCTATCGTTAGCGGTGAAATAAATGATAGCTCAAACCTGTTTAATAAAATTATATATAAAAAGAAACTTACCCCGTAAAACAATATACCAAACAGGCTCATTATAGGAAGATGTAAATTAGTATAAGGAATTGTAAGTAAATGAGCTGAACCCGCTGACAATCCTCCTAATTTTATTAATGTTGATCCACTAACCGCCGCTACAACATACGCAATTATCAGAAATATATTCATCTATCGCTTATTGACCTTATCAATTATAGAATTGGCAGCAACTACATTTATCTTACCATTTTCAGCTGTCAAAAACTTATCAACATTGCCGTCGACAATTGCAGACGTGAAACTACTTAATACCTTATCGTGACCATACAACAAATCTCCTATCACCCTGCGTATACCGTTAGCTATAAATTGCCCCCAATATTGAGTCGTATACTTTATCGAGCTACGCAACACATCTTTACCAAGATGTTCTCCGTCTGTTGGCAGGTGAATTAGGATATCTTTAAAGAAATCGTAGATGTAAATATCTTTCTTGAAGGATACCATATAATACCACTCACACACTGGTGAGCGGAAATTTAAGAACATTGTTAATGGAACTTTACCCGCCATAGCATTGACCGAAAGAGTTACTGGAGTGGTCTCCTTCTTAGCGTTACCATACACCGCATGTGCATGCTGTATTTGCAACTTGCCAACATGTCTCTCTGGAAGATACAAGAAATGAGCAGCCTCATCATAAAACAGACCCAGAGGTAAGTCATTATACCACTCTGGCAGTCGACGGTCATGATTAGTAAACTGTACTTCAGTAATAGACACCACTTCACCATGTTTTTTAGACTCAATAATATCATTTAGTTTTAGCATCTTATTTGCATACTGGAAGTTATGCATAACATAGAACACTTTATTCTTACTCTTAGCCAGTTTTATCAACTCGTTGCATTCATCTTCATTCATCATCATTGGCTTCTCTACGAGTACATGCTTATCAAGAGATAGACCCAATTTAACCAATGGATAATGAAGGTGTGGGGGAGCACCTATCACCCAGGCATCAGCATCATTCATCCAATCAGCATTAACCACAACTAAACCGTCAGAAGATTCTTTTATTTGAGACACGTGAGGAATATTGTGTTTTTTAGCTGTCTTTCTGGCTCGCTCTATTTTATTACTTATAACACCAAATATCTCAGCATTCTTGATTTTCTTGAGTGCTGGGATATGTCTTGTATTTGATATATTTCCAGCACCAACTATTACGAACTTTACCGCTTTAGACACTATATACTCTCCTTGATTTTATTATCAACACATTTCGCCACCGACTGCCAACTAAAAACACTCTCTATTCTCTTCTTTACATTATCTGCACTTTTTTTGCGCATAGGCTCATTCTGTACCATTTCCATTAGAGCAATCTTTAAACTATCCACACTACCGTCAACTATTATACCATGGCGCTTGTCAATAATCACCTCTTCCGTACCCCCTCTAGGAGTGGCAATAATAGCCGTTCGCATCAATCCAGCCTCTAATATGGCCGTAGGTAGCCCTTCAGGATAGAGTGACGGGTGAACAAATATATCAGTACGCTTAAAGAGAGATAGGATATCACTAAAATTTATTTTACCTAAAAATTGTATAGAACTATCATCTAAATATCTAGACTCAAGCTCATCTTTTAAAGGGCCATCACCGGCAATAACTAGCCGAATTTTTTGATTTGACATCTCGCTTCTGACCTTATCAAATGCCTTAAGTAGATTGATGATTCCTTTTTCTTTTATAATACGCCCAGCATATGTAACTATGATTTCTCGCTTATCAAAATAATCATATTTATTAGTCGCCAGCAACTTATCCTTCGAGTCAATTGCATTGTACCAAACACCTTCTGCAGATATGCCAAAATGTTTCAACCACTTATTACAATTTTGCGATACGCCATAGTAGTAGTCAACATACAGCTTAATAATTGCAGTCAAAACATGTTCGTATATTAACCCAAAAAAATCAAGAAGTTTATTCCCAACCGAAAAATGAGCAGTTCCATGTTCTATAAGAGCAACCTTTATCCCATGCTTTTTTGCCAACCTGGCACCCAGAAGGCTTGTTAGATGAAATCTGGTATTAACTATACAAAAGCTAAAACTATTAAAATCAATATCTGAAATAATACTAGCACTCTTACGTTTATTAATGATTGGGTATCTCTGTTTAAAAATATTATGCGTAGGTAATCGATATATAGTTCTGCTGCCTATCGTCTCTTTGGAGGGTAGGCTATTATCGTGTGCAGTAGTTACTATTGTGCATTGATACCCTATCTTCTCCAAAGCACTTGTTAATTTATCTACATATCTTTCCACGCCACCCAGGTGCGGAATAAAATACCCTGTATATATTAATATCTTCTTAGTCATAAACCCCCATTTACTTAATCATATAATATCATATTTTTGATAATTTTTTTACATAAATAGTCCCTCATTGTCATTAGTTATATGATCAACTATTACTACTCGTTTAGTCCCTTACAGTTAAGTAACCCGTACATTATAGTAAATCGTTTGAACAGTATAAAAAGCTAACATAAAGCACATAAAAAACAAAATTAAAAAACTACAAAAATATTTATTGCTTGTATCTACTTTTATATATTTTCGTAACCTAATAAATAATGGATATAGCAGCATTAGAAAAGGCATAAAATACCTCCCTTGCAAACCAATATTTAGCCCAGCTTTCTTCAAGCTCAGCGACTTTTGGGCCCTGAGCCAGCATACCTGACTCTATAACTTCATTTACCGCCCGACGCTCCTCTTCCTCTATAACGGGTGATGCGATGTTTATCATTACGTAGCCTCCTTACATTCTTACTATCTTTAACAAAGATAGCGCATCACTCATTTTTTATTTTTCGTTTTTTAGACTTGTTCTCAAAAAACACAATCTTTATACTTGCTATTTTTTTAATGTATACTAATAAATGTTATGCAAGTTCTACGTTCTATTTTTTTACAAAAATTAAAAAGACGATTCGTATAAAAAAATGGATTTTTCCCGTCTACTATTATCTTTTGTCTAATTTTTGCGACAGGATTTTAAGATATCTGGATCTTCATTTGGCTTATATTATGACTCTTTCCTTAATGGCAGATCATCTAATCTCATATCAGGCGAGGCTCGACCTATTCGCAGCGACGAGTGGCTAGTCGTTACACAATTCACAATTGCACAAAAAGAAGCTGGATATCCACTAATAAACAAGAACTTTGGCAATTCTGGCAAGAATATGAGCCTTATATCCGATGCACCATACAAAGAATGGTCAACCATATTCCGACCTCAAAATCTTGCCTTTTTAATAGTTCCTTTCGAGTTTGCTTTTACCTTTAAATGGTGGCTATTATTAGCATCATTGCTATTAAGCATATACTTTCTATCGTTAAAATTTCTTCCCAATAAATACGCGCTGTCAGGATCTATCGCTATCATAGGCTCTTTTACCCCTTTTATATTCTGGTGGTATCAAACCATTACTATAATGAGTATCGTCTGGGGAATTGTCATACTGCTATTAATAATGAAATTAATAGAAAATAAATCTTTGTCTTTTTTAAAGAGATATAAACATGGTGATATAATATCGAATCTCACACTATCACTTTTATTAACCTATTCAATGGTAAGCTTCGCCCTACTATTGTACCCGGCCTTTCAAGTGCCTGTTGTCATCACTGTATTTCTAGTGGCAATTGGCTATTATATAAATACTTGGAAAAAAGCACCCAAAAAAGTGCGAAAAATACTATATGTAAATACAGCATTCATAGTAGGATCTGCTCTAGCAGCGATCGGCATAGTTGGTATATTTTTAATCACCAGAATAGATGCCGTACAAGCCATTTCTGGTACAGATTATCCCGGGGCACGATTCGTACATTCGGGAGCTCCATCACAGGCTGATCTAATCGGTCTTACTGGTTATAGTCAATACCGACTTATGGATGACGCATCCATTTCATCGATAGATCCAAGTAAAGGATCCATTAATCAAAGTGAAATGTCTGCATTTATCATTACGCCTTTTGCATTTATCATTCCTATACTGTTTATTTTTATATAGCAAATGGCGTAAAAAAATAAAACTATAGATTGGGTTGGAGTTGCTATTTTTGTCTCCTGCTTAATATTCATATCTCATTTATTTATTCCAGGATTCTCTTCAATAGCAAAACCTTTCATGATGCATCTCGTACCGATAACAAGATTGCAGCTTGGATTAGGTTTTATAGGAATCTTTTCATTAATATACACTCTTGCCAATACTATAAAATTTTCATCACAATATCGCTATTTACCATATCTATATTCAACAATGGTGATTATTATTTACGTCTGCACCATCGTATATGTCGTAAAATTCAATCGTAACTTTGCCGGAGATCTTCGCGTATTATTATTAGCCGCAATAAGCCTTTCTGGTGGACTAGCCCTTATATTTATAAAAAAGGAAAAACTCGGGCTGTTAGTGCTTTCTTCTTTATGTATTATGTCGACAATAACTATACAGCCGTTATATAGAGGCCTAGGAAGCGGATATAACGATAATATTATAATCAAAAAGATTATCTCTACCTCGTCTAGTGACGACACATGGGGGCTATCTGGCACAAGCGTACTAGAAAATTTCCCTCAAATGGCAAATAGAAAATCAATTACGGGAGTCAATACTTACCCTGATAAAGATTTCTGGTCAAAAGTGTCAAAAGATAAGACAATTTATAACAGGTATGCACATATACTTCTGTCTGACACCATAGATAAAGATCTCGTACTTAGTCAGCCGGACGTATTTATTGCAAAATTGAGTTGTAGTAATCATATAGGAAAATCTGTTACTCGTGTGTTATCTACGACGCCACTACAGCTACCTTGCTATGAACTAATCGATAAAGTCACTGTACATAATGGAGATATTTTATTCTATAAAAGAACTTTTTAAAGCTTTACCGTTTTATCTATATCTGCTATAGTAGTGTTGATTGGGTAACAATTATGAAAATACAGAAAAAACAAAATAAAAAAAATAAAGTATTGATTCTGATAGCTATTATACTATTGTCTATAACAGGCTATGTCTTAATTTCCTATAAATTTAAGTTCTGGCCTTTTATTCAGAATCAATTTAACACAGCCACCGAGGAACAAAAAACAGCTGGTCAAGACATAAAAAAAAGATCATTAAATGATGCATCCAATAAGTCAGAAAAAGAGTCATCAGGTCAAAAATCTAAAACACTACAAGGAAGCGATCCTTCGCCAGAACCGACTCCATCATCCAACGGAAAAAAACCAACAGTTGGAGTAAGTATAACAACTACAACAGTCGATAAAGATTCAAACACACTTTATATCCGTAGTTTAATCCAAACTATATCATCAAGCGGAAGATGTACGTTATCAATGCACAATACTAGCGGACAAACGTATTCCAATAGTGTAGAGCTGCAAGCTGGTCCAAGTACGTCTAGCTGTAAAGGATTTAACGTTCCGTTATCTCAATTGTCACCTGGAAAATGGACAATAAACATTCATTATGAAGACAACAACGTGACTGGAGATACTGAAGGAGAAATAACTATATGAAGAAATTAATATTAAAATTAGGCATACTTACGTCAATGTGCTTAGGAACGATATTATCTTCTACGCCAGCATCTGCAGTATTAAATGATTTGACCCAGGCAATATTATGGATGATGCCGTAGCAACAAATTACGGATCCATGAGTGCAAACCAAATTCAGTCATTTTTAAATAGTAAAGTTCCCCAATGTGACACAAATGGCGCCAAACCAGCCAGTGAGTTTGGAAGACCCGATATAACTCACGCTCAGTATGCCGCATCGAAAGGGTGGCATAGTCCTCCATACACATGTCTCCGTGATTATAAAACAAAAGATGGAAGAAGCGCTGCTCAATTAATCTTTGATGTCTCTCAAAAATATCATGTAAACCCACAGCTTTTAATAGTTTTGCTCCAAAAAGAGCAAGCCCTAGTTACTGACACGTGGCCAACTCGTGGGCAATTCAAAAGCGCAACTGGCTATGGATGCCCAGACACCGCCGCGTGTGATAGTAAATATTTTGGTCTAGAAAACCAGCTAGAATGGGCAGCGAAACACTTTCACTACATAATAACACGTAATCCTAATTGGTTTTCACCATATACAACAGGCGTAAATTTCGTTCAATGGAGTCCAAATGCTGCTTGCGGAGGATCTAATGTAAATATTCAGAATTGGACAACCGCCGCTCTTTATAGTTATACACCATATCAACCAAATGCCGCTGCTATGTCATCTGGGTATGGCGTAGGTGATGGGTGTAGCGCCTATGGTAATCGTAACTTTTATAATTACTTTACAGACTGGTTTGGAGATACAAGATCAAGCAGTTCATTCTCTTGTAAAAACGGACAGAATATACCTAACGTAGAAACTGGCGCTAGAATTATACCAACTAGGATAAATGGAAATAATGACACCTTAACTATATCCGTCCCTAATAATACTGGCAGTAAATGTGCCGAAATGCACACATGGGCCAATAGTAACTTACAGGCATGGTCTCAGCATACAGCGACAAACTCATATACCTTTAATCAGCAGTACAGCAAGGTTATATCAAGGAAGGTTAATAGCAAAAATACCGTATTAACAAAGGTTGACTATAATGGAACTGCAAGTGGTAGAGTTGAGTTTCATACATGGACTCAAGATGGATTACGTTGGCTAGCCCACACTGCAACATCTGCCGGACCTATTGATCCGCTATTTTCTGAAGTTATAACAGCAGATACTGATGGCGATGGGAATGACGAATATTATCTGATTAATTATGAGCAGACTAATTCTGGCATGATTGAAGTGCATGGTTGGAATAATAATGGAACTAGTTGGTTTAGACACACAGCAACAAGCCACCCTTCAGCTAGCATGAACACAGGAAGAGTTATTGCGGCAGATCTTGATGGAGATAAAAAAGATGAATTCATATATGTTAAATACGACAATACTACGAGCGGCCTTATCGAATTTCACGTGTGGGATTCTTCATTAAAAAACTGGGTACGTCACACCGCAAGCAATTACCCAGAATCTGGCTACGTAATAGGATTAAATGACATAGTAGCAGCCGACTTGCAAGGAAGAGGAAAAGACACCATCTATTATGTCAAATACAGAGGTACAACCAATAACACTGTCGAAGTACATGGATGGGGCGACGGTCAACAATCATGGGCTAGCCACATATCTACATCATCAGGAATATACTAAGTATAATAACTCGTATATCTTTACATCGTAAATAATATAAATAACCGCGGCAGTACAACTTACTATCGCGGTTATTTATAATTAATAGTTAACGTTATTCGGGTAACCTATAGCCCGGACCAAATTGCTCAAAATTATCATTATAGAATGGATCCCTCTTCAAGTATTTACCCCATCTCTTACGCATCTCTTTTTGAGCACTCTCTAGTTCACTAGTGTCTCTCTCACTCGTGTTTATGCGACCAACACTCTTAGACTCATAATGGAATAACTCCGCGTATGGAGTGTAGACATTATAATAGCCTTCTTTGCGTAATTTAAGGTTAAGATCTACATCGTTATACGTTATACGAAGTTTATTATCAAACCCGCCCACCTTGTTAAACTTATCACGGCTAATCATACAACAAGCACCAGTTACTGCCGATACGTTACGAATATTGGCGGTATAAATATACGTAAATATATCTGTACGCTCATCCTGACCATAAAACGGATGGAATGCGATATCTCTTTCAGATAAGACTATTCCAGCATGCTGTATTGTCTTATCTTCAAATATAAGCTTAGGTCCAACCATCCCTATTTCTGGACGCTGAGCATGCTCAAGCAATGACTGGATCCAGTCGTGGGTAATAACCTCCGTGTCATTATTAAGGAATAGTAGATATTCTCCACTAGAATTATTTACACCATAGTTACATGCATCTGAAAAGTTGAATTTCTTCTTGTATTTAATAACATGCACATTGCCATTATTATCTATCAATTTTTCATAAAAATCATTTACTCGAGAATCTATAGATCCCGTATCTACAATTATTATTTCAAAAATATGGATACGAAGTATTTTTCAATAATTGAATCTATGCATTTTTTTATATCTAAAATTATCCTTGGTTGGTATGATAATTGACACCAACGGGTTTGTCGGAATTACATATTTTTTTACGCCAAAAATCCTAATGCAACATGAGAATCTATATAAGCATTTTTCTCCTCTTTGTCTCACACTACTACGAAGGACATTCTTTTGATTTATATAAGCATATGGTTTACTATCAGCATTCATAGCCGTAGATGTCTCAGATTTACGCCAATGATATAAAAATTTTTCGGAATATGATAAATATTATTAGTTTTTAGCAGAAATCTTCAAAAAAATAAATCCCAATCTTGCGCGCCATGTGTTCCGACAGTAAATCCATTAACATCTCTAATTATACCTGCCTTTATGGTAGCAAAATGCGTTACCATGTTGCATGAATTCATAAAATCAGGACTCCAGTCAGGTTTAAAAAATGGTTCTATATGAATACCGTCACTATCGATCTTGTCTTCATCCGTATAAATAAGATCTACGTCAGGATTTTTATTTATAACATCAACCACTTCAAACAAGGCATTGGGAGGTAAAATGTCATCATGATCGAGTAATGATATATAGTCACCTTTCGCCATCGAAAGAGCTGTATTAGATGACTTTGATATATGACCATTTTCTTTACGAAATGTAGCCTTAATATTATTATACTTTTCTACATATTCATTTATAACACTCTTTGTTTGATCGCTAGTAGAATTATCATCAGAAATACATAACTCCCAGTTGTCATAACTCTGAGATAGGACAGAGTCAATACAGCTACGCAGATATACTGGATTTGTATTATATGTCGGTAACAAAATACTAATCAATGGACGCTGCTTAAACTCCTTGGAGTATTTCTTTGCAATTCAAGTTGCTCATCGGTGACTTTATGCTTATCAAACCATTTAATATAATCTTCATATCGTTTCTTATTAATAAATCTACGGTCACGAAACAACCTTACTTGTTCACTACCGTATGACGGATGCAATGTTGCTCTAACAACAAATTTAGCACTCTTTATAATCTTATTTTTCATCTGATTTTATTCCCTTCTTCTTTACACTCCACTTTCCCATTATTCTCATTGGACCATCACGAAAATCGTCATTACCTGTAATAATAAACGAAAATGCTCGTGGCAAATGTTTAATTATGCCATCATCAGCCCTACGGTGTAATGACATATGAATATCATATTTGCCAGGATTAAAGCCATCCAAACTCTGATTGAAATTAATCCTCCTATTGTTTTGTATAAAGTCACTAGGAGTGTCTCTACAGTTGCGATCAGCAAATACAAACCCTCCGTACACAAAGGATATATTCACAAAAACATCTTCAGCAATACCATCTACAGTCACGCCAATATCAATCGAGTCTTCTTGCGTAAAATTTTTTTTACTAGGTATATCAACAGACATACTAACTGAATCGTCATGAGATTCTTCTTCTGCACTAGTAACCGCGTCCATATTAACCTCCGTATATATATCGGCAATTTCCTGAGGAGATCCAATATGTTTTATCGTTCCATTTTCTATATACATAGCTCTCGAGCAAAATCTGCGTACAGCATTCATATCATGCGTCACAAAAACCACAGTCTGATTACTACGTTTAACTTTTTCAAAATAATCAAAACACTTCTGCTGAAAAGCCGCGTCCCCGACAGCCAACACTTCATCAAGCATTAAAATATCGCCACGAGCTTTAATAGCTACAGAGAAAGCTAATCTAACCTGCATCCCTGATGAGTAATTCTTAAGCTTCTCTTCCATAAAATCTGCCAACTCAGAGAATTCAACAATATCATCATACATCAGCTCCATCTCTTTATGGCTAAATCCCAGTAAAGCTCCATTTAAAAATACATTTTCTCTACCTGTTAATTCTGGATTAAAACCAACACCCAGCTCGATAAACGGGACAAGAGATCCATTTACTCGTACTGAACCCTTCGTCGGAGAATAGATTTGAGCTATAGACTTCAATAAAGTACTCTTACCTGAACCATTTTTTTACCCACTATTCCAAAAAAATTCACCTTTTTTTAATATCAAAAGATATATTTTTTTAATGGCGTAAATTTCCTGTAGCCTTTTTTGCCTTTAATATAATTAATAGTCTTCTGTTTAATCCCGTTGCTAGACTCTGTTGGTATCTTAAAAGTCTTAGTAAGAGAGTTAACTTCTATAACTACGTCCTTCATATATCCTAAATCTCCTCCGCAAATGTCTTTGACTGCTTCTTAAAATACCAAACAGCAAATAGAACCACTATAGCTATAGCTAAAAACGGCACAGACATCATTAGCGGGCTTAATCTATTCCACATAATCATCGTATCTTTAGTTATAAGCACATATCTACTATCTTGAATAATTTGTGCAACAGGATTAAGAAACAACAGATCAACAGCAAAATTGCTCTTCTGTAAAACCATCTGCATTGGATAAATAACAGGGGTGGCGTAAAATGCAGCCTGAGTAAATACCTCCCATAGATATCCAGTATCTCGCGACTTAACATTAAGAGCAGACAAGAAAAAAGCCACCCCTAAAGCAAATATATACAGTTCAATTATTAGTGGTATGATTAATAGCGACATCCATGATAATTGAACTCCATTTACTAACACAAATAAAAGCACCACCGTCATATTAAATAGCAAATTTATCAATGAGGATACAGTTCCAGAAATTACAACAATATATTTAGGAAAATTAATTTTTCTAAGTAGGTCACCTCGACCTACTATAGAGTTTAGTCCTTGATTAGTTGCTTCTACGAAGAAGTTCCATAAAATTATCCCCAACAATAAATACACTGGAAAAATGTTCTATATTCCTTCCTACTCCTAAAAAAATTTATCAAAAACTATATACAATATCGAAAAATAGAAAAAAAGCGGCTTAAGAACACTCCATACATATCCGAGAGCAGAACCCTGATATCTCAATTTAAAATCCGTAATAACTAACTCTCTTAAGAGAATCCTATTTTTTTCTATTAAAAAAACCTCTAGCCACTTCATAATATACATTACCTATTATACAATACAAAAAGAACATTATGAATAGACTTGCAATTATAGTTCTTAACTGGAACGGATCCGACGACGCCATAGAGTGTGTTGATTCATTAATAAAACAAACCTTAAAACCTACTATTGTTATAGTAGATAATAATAGTAGCGACAATTCTGTTGCCGTATTTGAAGAATATATATCGTCGCATAAAAAAGAAAAGATTATTTTGCTCAAAAACTCAGACAATCTAGGATTCGCGGGAGGAATTAATACAGGATTGATCTATGCTCTAAAAAACAACTTTGAATATATTGGAGTACTTAATCCAGATGCGATAGCTGATAGAAACTGGTGCGAAGCTCTCATTTATCAATTATCAAAATACCCAGAATGCGGAATTGCGACTGGAATCTTACAAAGACGCAATAGCAAGACTCTCGACACAACTGGAGATTTTTACACAACGTGGGGACTTCCTGGACCAAGAAACCGTGATGATCCCATAAAAAATGCGCCAACTAAGCCTGGAGAAATATTTGGTGCGACTGGCGGCGGGGCTATTTATCGTGCAAAAATCTTTGACGATATAGATATGTTTGATGAAGATTTCTTCATGTATTATGAGGATGTCGACTTAAGCTTCCGCGCACAATTAGCCGGCTGGAAAGTTCGCTTCACGCCCAAGGCTATCGCTTATCATAAAGTTGGCGCTAGTAGTAAAAAAGTTCCCGGATTAGCTGTTTATAATACTTTCAAAAACTTACCGTTAGTCTTCCTTAAAAATGTTCCGGGTAAACTATTTTGGTATATTGGTATACGATTTTTACTGACATATTGGTTGATTTTTGCCAGCGCAATTCGTCACGGCAACGGTTGGCCCGCATTCAAGGGTGCTTTAGTATCAATTATTCACAAACCGGCAGCTTATAAAAAACGTTTTTATATCCAAAAAAATCGTAAGGTTTCCGTCGACTATATTCGTAATATTATCCACAATGGACCGCTGCCAAATCAAACTGGATTTATTAAAATTTAAGCAATTTTTTTCAGAATAAAATAATATATTTAATACTATGAAAACCATCACCCTTCTCGTTCCTGTCTACAACGAAGAATCCGTTTTGCCGCAATTATTTAAGCGCTTGGACGAATTTACAAAAAACACACCCAATTATCAATTCGAATTTCTCTTCATAAATGACGGCAGCGTCGATAAATCTTTTTCAATCATAACCGAGCAATCGAAAAAAGATTCTCGAATTAGCTATATAAATTTATCGCGAAACTTCGGCAAGGAAATTGCGATGATAGCTGGAATTGACCACGTAAAAAGTGACGCTCTGGTGATTATTGATGCCGATCTGCAGGATCCGCCAGAGCTCATCCAGGAAATGATTTCGTATTGGGAAAATGGTTACGATGACGTTTATGCTCGCCGCAACAACCGACAAGGTGAAACCTGGCTGAAGAAAAAAACCAGCCAATGGTATTACAGAATACTACAGAAATCGACCAACATTCCTATTCAGGTCGATACTGGAGATTTTCGCTTGCTGGATCGTCGATGTATTGAGGCTTTGCAAAAATTCCGCGAATCTCAGCGCAATACAAAAGCGATTTTCAGCTGGATTGGATATAAGAAAAAAGAGATATTTTATGATCGCGACCCCAGATTGGCTGGTCAAACCAAGTGGAATTATCGAAAACTACTCAATTTGGCAATCGACGGAATTACCAGCTTTACTACCGCACCACTACGAATGGCGACTATCTTTGGATTTATCATTTCGTTCATTGCTTTCATTTGGATTATACATCTTTTAGTTCGCCCTTTGTTCGGAGTTTCCACCGGAGCTGGCTATTCTTCCTTAATGGCAGTTATCTTATTCCTCGGCGGAGTTCAGTTATTATCCCTAGGTATAATTGGTGAATACGTAGGACGGATATTTATCGAGACGAAAAACAGGCCATTATATTTAATAGAGGAATACCATGCAGGAGATATTAAAAAAACACGCCGATAAATTAAGATTTCTTATCGTTGGCAGTACTAATACAATACTAGACTTTGGCATACTTTTTAGCTTAACAATCTTCTTAAATATCCCAAAAGAGTTTGCTAATTTTATATCAACATTCGTTGCCTTTTTGTTCTCGTTTTTTGCAAATAAAAAATATACTTTCAAGTCAACATCCCAAAACTTGAAAAAACAATTTCTTTTATTCGTCGCAGTTACATTGTTTGGCTTATGGGTAATTCAGACAATTATTATCGCCATTATTACACCGATATTTATAAACTTCGGATTAAATAAATCACTTGCTCTATTAATCAGCAAACTAGCCGCCACAGTAGTCAGCCTCGTTTGGAATTACGTTCTATACTCCAGAATAGTCTTTAAAGACACTAAGAACTCTTCTGACTAATAATCAGCCGTCGTTCGCGGCCTTCACCTTCAGAATGCGTATCAATATCGCTATATTCACCAGCCAAGTGATGCACTGTCCAGCGATCGGCGGCATTCAAGTCTACCACCTTTGATTCGCCAGTTCGTCGAACTTCCTCAATCCAGCCGCGCGCCTTTTCGGCAATTTTTTCAGCGTGCTGCTTTTTATAGTCCGCAATATCCAAATTCACCCGAACAGTTGACGCTTCTTTATGACGAAGCGCTGTCGACAAAAGATTCTGAATACTACGCAATGTTTCCGCATTTCTGCCGATTAAAATACTGCTTCGCTCGCTATGTGGAATTGAAGCTACAACAATTCCATCTTCGATTTTTACCGAAACTTCCAGATTCAAGTCAAAGAACGTTAGCAAATCCTCTAAATATTTTTTTACAAATTCAACCGTTTCAATTTGGTCCATAAATCCTCCTTAATCCTTAGCCTTGATCCGAGTTATCCTAGCCTCTGTAGCCTTTTTAACACGTTTATCGATTTTTGTCGATGTTTTAGATTTTTGGGATGATTTTTTATCTGCAATTTCTTGCATTTCTTTAGAGTCTTGCCTGAAAATGATATAGTTCTGAAGATATCCCACGGCGCTAGCTGTCGTCAAATAAAGCGCCAAAGCTGCCGGCAAATATACAATCACAAAGAACATCATTACTGGCATAAATTTCATCATTTTTCGTGTCATAATGGCATTTACTTCTGCCTGATCCGCCTCTTTTCCATCGCCAGCCTCAGCTAAAATGTCACGCAATTTACGATTGCTGTCGGATTGGGGCGACAATTGTTTTGAAGTTAAATATTGCAAATACGCCGCAACTGCCGCCAAAATAACCAAGCCAACAACAATTCCATTCTTTGATATCGCGTGTTGTGTCAAATCTATAATTCCCAGGAAATTCTGATTAAATTGATCCGGATTATTTACTAGATTATTAGCGACCGGCAGATTTTTTATAAAATCATAAACATATTTACCCAAGTCGGCGCGACTAGAAACGAAAATCTGCACCACTCGATACATCGCAATCAAGATTGGCAGCTGAATAATCATAACGCCAATTGAGCCAAAGGCACTGACGTTATGTTTTTTATAAAGTTCCACCATCGCTAAGTTACGCATTTGTGGATTTTTGCGTACTGTTTTTTGATCTTCACTAGCTCTGGCTGCATTTTACGCATTGCCTTTGCTTGGTGAAGTTGCTTCTTAATTAGCGGCCAAAGTAAAAGTCTTACAATAATCGTAAAGATAATGACGCTAACACCAAAATCCGGAATCAGACTATAAATAGCCATTAGCAAATTTAAAATCGGTCGAACAATAAACTCATCAAAAAAACTCATGTCTTGATTATAGCAAAAAAGCGTCTATTTATACAGTTGAGCTTGAGAGAAAAGATTCTTTATCGTCTGCTTCAAGTCTTTATGTGGCATCGATAAAACTTCCGCTGAAAATATAATAACAGCCACGTCTTGATCATTTTTCATATTAGGCAGTTCCAGGCGAATAATTTCATAAACACGTCGACGTATACGATTCCGACGCACCGCTGATTTTAGGACTTTTTTACTAACAACAACCGCAAATCTGCTGTGATTTCGATATGGGTTCTTTACGTATTTTATCGTGGCTATAGACGAACGAACCGCTTGCCCATTTTTATAGACAAACTTAAGGCTGCCATGACCATGAAACCGATTACATTGTTGTAACATATTTTACAATTATATCAAAAAATCCCGCCTTCATCGACGGGATAATTTTTAGCTATCAATTAAATAGCAATTTTAGCGCGACCCTTTAGGCGGCGGCGCTTCAAAACCAGCCTACCAGCCTTGGTAGAAACTCGTGCCCTAAAACCATGCGTCTTTGCACGGTGTCGGGTGTGTGGTTGAAATGTTCGCTTTGGCATATCAACAAATAGTATATATTCTTTCAGCACTTTTTGCAAGTCGACAATGACTTTTCCACTATCGACGTATATTTTTCCACAATTTTAACAGATGAGAACTTTAATTGTGGAAAACTCCACCCCTGTTTTGAATAGTAACATTTCTACTCCGTTCGTACTTGTGGAAAACTCCCCATATTTGCTATAGTAAAGACAGTTAACAGAATTTGAGGGAGTAATTTTCGTGGATAATCATGCGGTTTGGCAGGGTGTTTTAGGTGAGATTGAAGTAACTGTATCGTCTTCGTCATTTACTGCGTGGTTCAAAAATACCAAATTGGAAATAATCTCCGACAAAGAAGTTCTTATAATTGCACCGAATATTTTTGCTAGAACTCAACTTGAAAAGCGATTTCATCCGCAAATATTAGAGGCCTTGGCTCACAACGGCATTAATGCCCCGTCTATTTCTTATAACGTCGAATCTAGCAATAAAAAACCGCGCGTTAATCGTGAAGTTGATAAAAGTGGACAACAAGAAACAGTGAAGCCGCTGATTTTACCATCGAGGAAATCCCATTCAAGTAATCTTAATCCCAGGTATACCTTTGATAACTTCATCGTTGGCTCGAGTAACGATTTGGCCTATGCCGCTTGCCAAGCAGTCGCCGCACATCCAGGAGAAAAATATAATCCACTCTATCTTTACGGAGGCTCTGGACTTGGTAAAACTCACTTAATGCAAGCTGTTGGTAACGAGATAGTTAAAAAACAACCTTCGGCGCGCGTGCTTTACATCACTACGGAAACGTTTGTTAATGAGTTTCTGGATTCTATTCGTTTCAAGAAAAAGGCTTTTCCGATAAATATCGCAATGTCGATGTATTGATTGTCGATGATATGCAATTTATCGCTGGAAAAGAAAAAACTCAGGACGAATTTTTCCATACATTTAACGATCTTCATCAGAACAATAAGCAAATCATTATTAGCTCAGATAAACCGCCAAAAAGTATTCCTACTCTAACAGATCGTTTGCGTAGTAGATTTGAATGGGGTATGGCGATTGATATTCAGATGCCCGATTATGAAACTCGTTGCGCTATTGTTAAAGCAAAAGCCGAACTCAGCAACACTGAACTAGATTCCGATGTTGTAGAATATCTGGCGACCAACTTTAAGACGAACATTCGTGAACTGGAAGGCGCTTTGAATCGACTACTTGCTTATGCGGAAATGCAGAATTTTACGCCTGATTTGGCGGCAGCTGAAGGAATTTTGGGAGATATTAAACGCAATAGGCCACAACATATAACCGCCAAACAGATAATTGATAAGACGGCGCGCTATTATAATATTGATGTAAAAGATATGTGCTCATCCAGGCGAGATAAATTTATCGCGATGCCAAGACAAATTGCGATGTTCCTTCTGCGTAGCGAACTGAAAATGAGTTTTCCGAAAATTGCCCAAGAGCTTGGACGAAAAGACCACACGACCGCTATGCATTCAATTGAAAAGATTACTAAAGAAAGTCTTACTAATGTCAGTATTCGCGAGCAAATTAACGATATTAAGGATAAATTATATGTTCATTAATTGTGGAAAAGCTGTGCAGATGTTGTGTTTTTGCGGCGACTTACCAACACACAGATCTGTGGAAATAAATCGACAAGTCGGCGAGCGGTGGAATAATACGCAAATATCCACTATAAAGTCCACAAATAGCACACAGAGTTTTCCACCTATTTTATCGCCACTTCACCCCTGTTTGAACACATTTTTTACCCAGTTTCCACAGCACCTATTACTATTAAGACTAATTAAAAAAATAAGGAAAGTATAATGAAAGTATCAGTCACCCAAGAAAAACTTGCAAAAGCACTTAATCTAATCAAAGATATAGCATCAAGTCGTAATGAACTGCCGATATTGAATAATATTTTACTTCGCACTGACGGAGGAAGATTATTGATTGCTGGAACGAATTTGGAAATTGCTTCCACTCAATACATTGGCGCGAAAATTGAAGATCATGGATCCATTACAATTCCTGCCCGATTGGTATCAGAATTCATCACAAACTTACCAAGCGGTCCGGTGGAACTTGAAACTAAAAACGAACATTTGCATATAACTTCAGGAAAATTCTCATCAGTTATCAATGGTGTGGTGGCTGATGAATATCCTGAGCTGCCTACAATTGACGAAAAAACCGCTATGCAATATGAAATTGACGTTGAGGATCTTAAGAAAGCCATAGTCCAAACGAAGTTGGCTGTCAGCTCTGACGTCACGCGAGCAGTTCTTACGGGAGTTTATTGGCATAATTATGAAGGATCGCTATACTTAGCCGCTACTGATGGCTACAGGCTGGCAGAAAAGCGTCTAATAAAGTCAGATAATGAAGTGTCAGCCATTATTCCCGCTTCTACTCTGGCGGAGGTCAGTAAGAGCGTCGGCGATGAGAAGAAAATTACGGTTCTTTTTGACGATTCTCAAGTTTGTTTTAAGACGGGAGATATGGAAATTGTTAGTCGATTAATTGACGGGAAATTCCCTGATTATCGCCAATTGATTCCAGCGACTGCGGAAACTGAGATTGTTATTAAGAAGTCTGATTTTAGTCGAGTTACGAAAATTGCGGCGTTATTTGCGCGTGAATCTGGTGGTGGAATTACAATTACCGCATCAGAGGAAAATTCTCTGCTTTCTATTCATTCGATTGCGTCTGAGCTTGGCGAGAACACTTCAGAAGCAACAGCTAAGATATCCGCAGATGGTCAAGTAACACTTAATTCACGCTACCTAACGGAAGTTTTGAATATTATTGACGCAGATGAAATCGTATTTTCGTTCAATGGTAAATTGTCGCCGTGTGTAATTCGCGAGCAGGTAAAAAATCCTGATTATACGCATATTATTATGCCGCTTAAGAGCTAGTAGAGAACGGAGATAATCTAGAGGCTATTTCTGATAAAATATCTTCTGGTATATCTTTGGTGTTGTATATAGTATTGATTATTTGTGGCTTAGTTTTAATCACCCATTTGTTATTTTTCTTTCTTCAGAATAACAGTGTAGATATCGCCGGAATTTCTATCTATGACGCCTCTCTGATAGCTAGCCGCATACCAGTCCGCGTTATTTCCTAGAATAATTTCTTTTTGAAGTATAAAAGATGATTTTAACTCTGGATATTTGGCAAATAACGCCTCTGAAATATCACTTCTATATTCATTTATTTTTACTAGACATGAATTTTTTTGGCTATATTCAGTTTTTTTATAGATATATTTTCATCCGATCCTTTTACTGTAAATTCCGTGGAATTCTCATTGATAGAACCAGATTTAGATGACGTCTTTATTATGTATTTGCCGTCTGATAACTGTATCTTAGAATTACCGTTTATCGACGTAATTTCGGAAGTGCTTTTGCCTGTGTTGCGATATATTTTCGCTGATAGGTTTTCCTTGTCGAAAGTTATAGATATAGTATGTGTTGGCTGGATGAACATAATCGCTAGCAATATTAACGTTAGTATTGCTAATGTAATGCTGCCGATGATGATATTCCTTCGATTCATAATTACTCCGTAAATGTATTAGCGTAGTTTCTAAATGTAATATTTAGTTTTGACGGGTCAAATCCCTGCTCTTTAATCTTATTGAGGGCAGCATTTCTATATCCTTCTATAGTATCGATTTCTACGATAATTCCATTCTTATGATTAGGGTCTGCTTTATATCCAATTGAATAAATTAAGTTTTTTATTGGTAATTTTTTAATTATAGGATTGGCGTCTTCTAACTTTTTTTGTTCATTAGTAAGTTCGTCTGTTGTAGCTCTGTCTATTTCTGACGTTTTAGACGAAGACTGTAATTCTTTAATAGCCTTCTCTGTCGTGGGCGTGAGTGCAAAAATTATCCTTAACGGATTACCCTTCTTTACTTCGACATTAATATTCTCATCTTTAAAGCCACTTCTTGATGCTTTAAAATTGTATGTTCCTGGTTTTAAATATACGACTTGCGAGCCGATAAATTTTTGATTGCCATTAGTAATTTCAGCTTTGTCAGGCGAAGTTAACAAGTAAATGGGAGTGGTGTTATATCTATTTATATAAGTTACAATACCGTATACTAATGTGCTAACCGATAATAATATTAATATAATACTGATCACTTTTTTATTCATTACTTTTTCCTAAACCAAGTTACGCTTGGTGACGTTAAACTTTCACTGCCTGCTTTTGGGGCATATTCACACTGTGAGGCGGATGCTATATTTGAATCAAATCCTTCTATGTTACCAACATAGACAAATGTATGTCCTGGACTATGAGCAACATCTCCAGGCTTAAGGTCGGCTACGTTGATTGAGCTACCATTACCGAGAGTTTGCCAGTTGGCTTCCGCCCACGCTCTCTGTACGCTAGTTGGGCCAGCCTTACCGTTTTCGCCTCCGTAATTATAGTTCTTATCAAATCCGCTGTCGTGTAGTAGTGTAGTCACAAACGCACCACAGTCCACACCGCCTCCAAAACAAGAATCTCCAGTGAATCTGTTCTCACTTTTCGCCTTTCTATAGCTTCTGCGTATTCAGGTTTTTTGTCTGTACGAACCTTTTTTTCTGGCCAAGCATAACGTTTGACATAGCTGATAAAGTCGCCACCACTTGATGAAGAGCATCCTCCTCCGCTTCCGCCTGTACCATTAAACCTTTCATAGATTTTTTGTGCAGCGGTACCGCGTATATTTTTAACCTCATCTTTTGTCATGGCTGATTTTTCAAAATCGTCATGCCAAAAAACAGTGGCGTCATCAACTGTTTTCAGGGTTTTTAACAATTCCCATGAATTTGAAGCGGTACCAAATCCAGAAGCTGTGACCGGTCTTTCTTTTCCCTCTTGCACTAAATATTCTAATTCGAAGATTAATAGTTTGTCATTATCTTCTATCGGAATAGAATCGACCATACCCTTGTCGTTAGGTGCACCGCCATATTCTTGGCTGTAATATTTTTTTAATTCAGATGGTATTTTATTAGCTATCTGCGTTCGCCTCCCGAATGTCCACTGGGCGAGTCCCCAGCCTCCAGATTCCCATCCTTGACCTACTTCGTGTCTGGTAGGGCTAAATCCGGATTCTGCTTGAATATTAGCCATTACGCCAGCTGTTTGTTCGGCGCTTAATCCTGCGTTGCGTAAATATCCCCAAATCTTCTCTTGATTATCAGATCCTGACACTCCATTAGAAGATGATCCGGAGCAAGTTGTTGAATCATTTTCTTTATACCAAAGAATATCATTTGTTACATATGAATCGGGATATTCTGCCGCTAAAGATACTGGTTGTATAGTAATAGCAAAAGATATAGCAAAGCAAAGAGTGATAGATAGCTTTTTATACATCAGACTGGTTCCTTTTGTATTCGTTTATAATATCTGTGGGAACACCAATATTTTTTAAGGCGTCTGAGGATTTTCTATCATTAACACCCGTTACGACCGAATTATTTCTTAGAATTACGTACACATCATAAGTAGATTTAATTTTTTCGCTATAAATTTCTAAAATAACCAACTTAAATTCGCCCTGCTCTTTTACTATTGAATACTTTTTTAATTCACGGTTGCCGTAGGTGCTGGAGGTAGAATTTAGTAATTCGGTGATAACTTTTTGCTCTGAAGATTGCTCGTGAGTATTATTTTGATTACTTGGATTCTCGTTAGTGTTTTGAGATGATGACAGAATGGTAGTATATTGATTACTGTCAGGGTTTTTAATAATAAGGAAAGTTGCCGTAATACTTATCAAAAATAATACGGATGATATTAGTATAACTTTATTTTCTTTATCCATTAGACCTTCCTTGCATACTCCCAGTGCCACTGTTCGGGATTTCTTCCACCTGGTTCAGCCCAAGCAGGATGCACATAACCGTATTTATGAGCGTTAGTCTTTAGCCAATTATATGTAGAAGACCCAAATTCACCGACTTCAATATCTGCGGCAAGTCCCCAGCCGTGGTTTGATATACATGGAGGAGCTGGAGCTGCTTTTTCCCCTAGTTCTTTTCTATATCTAATCTGTGTTGCACAATCTCGATACGCTTCATTAATAGTTAAGTTTGACCCGTTATCGGCTTTGTATGCTTTATTCATTTCTTCCATGGCCGCCGCAGCTTTCTTATTCATTTTATTGCCCGGCGAGAAAGATAGAGCTTGCAATTCTGAATCTGGAATTTCTCCGTTACTATGACCTCCCCATCCGTCTTGTTGTGCTTCTTCTAATTGCGGTTCGCCAACTGCCTCACCATTGTCTGGAGCTTTAGCTGTGGTTGAAGGAGCTTCTTCTTCATCATCTTCGCCATTAATTGATTGAGCAATCTGGAAATCAATTAGAAACACTGACATTGCGGAAAGTTTTCTGTCATCGTATTGCTTAGCGGAATTTTCAGCTCCGAAAGATTGGTCAGTAATATCTTTACCTTTATCATCTTTATATGTTGGTGCGGTAGATGATGTTGTCTGTGTTGAGTCTGTTGGTGCAGTACATCCACCACTATTAAACCAGTAATTTCCGCTACTCGCGTCACTGCAGTCTTCTATGAAATCATATAGTGGAGTATCTTTGATTATATATTTATCCATGAGATCTGATATTGTTGCGCCATCTGGAATATCTGCATCTTTCTTTATCCATCCTTCGTCTTCAGCAATTTGAATAGCCTCTTCTACTGACATATTAGCCTGGCTCTTGTGATACCACTACATGGCATACCGGCTAAGTTTATCGCTGGATCTTCCGATGATCCGCTACCCATAGAAAAGTCTTTTGCGTATCCGCAATATTTATCAGAATACATACCACTTGCTGCTTTTGCAGTGGATGAATAAGACAACGCCACGGAAGGCAGCCTGAGAATATTAGATAGCATTGCTACGGGAGTTTTACTATAAGTTCCATTAGCCATCATCATATTGCCCATATTATGGAATATACTACCTAGGAATGTATATTTACTGGATGTATCAAATGGGCTTAAGGAAGCGATATCCATTTCTTTTTGGAACTCTTCATTTGCTATTTGGATTCCATTGAACTCCGCTAATTGGCTCATTTTAAGCCCTGGTAACATCTGTCCCATAGAGCCTGCTGAAAAGAATGCTGCAGCACCAACGCCGAGTGCATCTCCCAGGTCTTTATATTGAGCCTTATCTGGTGTAAGGAGGCTTTTTGCTAATTCTGTGAGGATCTTTTTTACTTGTTCGCCTACTGCATATTCGAGCACTTTTTTAATCACTTCAGATAGCGTCATCTTACCTGCAAAACTAATTATCGCACTTACACCACCAGTAGAAGCTGCAGCTGCCGCCTCGGCTGCCATAAAGGCATACATGGCTACTGGACTTAATATATAATCACATACACCTTCAGTAGCTTCTTTAGCTTTATTGAAGCCTTGGACTATAGGATTTGTAACTACTGAATATCCTGGAATATAATTTTTGGCGATTCCCGGCTTATTACTATTAACCCCCATTGCCGCTAGAAGGTAAGGAGAATCTAGGGCTGATCCTTCGGTATTTTCAGACCCTTCCATTTTACCTCTTTCGGTTAGCATTGTACCGATTGTCTCCATCGTTTCTTGAGAGAATCCACTGCCTCCTGTAGATTCGGCAGCTAGAGCTTTTTGTCCGAATAATAATGCTGCAACAGGCTGACTGCCTAGGCCAGAAGCCTTAGCTTGCGAACCAGGGGATAGGATAACATCCATAACTAGACCTAATACTGGAGCTAACTCAAGTGCCGCTGCACCTGCCCCAATAAGACTTGGGATTTTTACTGCAGCACAAGCTCCTGCGCTAATAGTATAAGCCAGGCCGCCTTTTTTTAATTTACCTCCTAATTTATTAACACCTTCTCTAACCTTTCCAAGAGCAGGCTCTTCTTTGAACTTTGGAAGCTTTTCTTTTAATTTCTCTCTTCTTTCTTTTATTCCAAGTTTTTTATCAATTTTTGAAATGGCGCTATTTCTCTTTAGCTCAAATTTATTGTAAAGTCCACTTATGTGTTTTCCTGTCCAGGAGCGAAAACGCATATTAAATAAGCCTGTTCTTCCATAGACTTTACTGGCAATTTTACGATTCTCCTTTTTGAGTAATTCGTCTTTTAATTTTGATGCTTCGATAGGCTTTCCATCGTTTACCCCTTCTATTTTCCAGTGAGTTGGATTTTTTTCTGGATATCCTCTTCCTTTTACGTCCATCTCTTTACCATCAGCATCAACTGGGATTAATCCGGATTTCTTGAATTTCTTAAGAGCTTTGTTGGAAAGTCGTCCTGTTTTGCAGCGTATTTTTTTATTTTTACAAATTTCCGCATTATCGCCGGCGTCAATCATTTTATTCATGACCTTTTTCATGCGAACCTCTTTAACAATTGATGCGGAGTCATTTTTTTGGGTAAAGTTTTCCATTATATTTTGCAACATCGTTGCTGGACTAAGAAATATTCCCATAATTCCACCACCTAGTCCCAGTGTTCCAGTAATAGCTGCAATTGGTCCGCGTTTTTCAGTAAAGACTTGAATGTTACTGGACTTTTCTTTTTCTCCGCAGATGGCTGATAAAAACCGTTGCTGGGAACGGAAGATTCTTGGTTATTAACGGCGGCGCTGGCGGAATCGTTTTGGCTAGGATTTAAATCCGAATCTTTATTGTCAAACTGAGATTCAAGGTCGTTTATAGCATCTTTTTCGCGATCACTTAACTCTGACCCACTGTCAGAACCGGCTGCGATTTGATCAAACTTAGCCTGCTCAGCAGGATTTAATCTGCTGTCAGTTTCGGAATCTGTCGTATAATCAACTCGTGCCATATTTTCTCGCTATTTTTCTACACCGCTCCATAGCCGCCGATTGGTGAATCTGACGGTTTTATTTGTTGCGATACGGGATTTGTATTGATCAAATTATATTCGGTATCGCTAGCCTGAATCTGAATGTGAACGTGATTTTGTCCAGCAAAGAATAATCCTTGCCCAACTGGGAAATTGGCTAGTCGCTTCTGCTCTTCATCTGTCAATTTGAACACTTGCGCCAAAACATCAACGGCGCTGGCGGACTGTTTCAAAAGTAGCTGCATTGAGGAGTTGGAAACGATTGCTCGCCCCATTTTACTTCCGACGAAGTCTTCCACGTCCTGTGTGATAGTCGTCAGACCTAATTGATATTTGCGGGCGCGCTTGGCTAATGAGAATAAGAAATTGGCAGAATCGTCATATTTCATCAATTGCCAAGCCTCGTCAACAATCAGCATACGTTTCCTCTGGTCGGTACGCGTAATATTCCAGATATGGTTCAGAACAATATACATCGCCGTTGGTCGCAGCTCATCTTCCAAGTCGCGAATGTTAAAGACAACCATATTATTATTAATATCAATGTTACTCTGTTGTGAGAATATTCCCGCAAACGTTCCAGAGGTAAATTTGCGGAGTCGCTGAGCCAGGCTTGGGCCAGTTCCGCCCATGTGAAGCAAGGTGTCGTATAGGTCGGAAATCGTCGGTGGCGTAGAATTGTGCGTCAATGGATCTGAAGTAATGCCAACGCGCGCGTAAGTGTCGATTAACGCTTGATCAATATCAGCTTCTTCCGCTGGTGATAGTCCCGCTACGACTTGCCCGCCAACTCCTACTCCTGCGCCGCCCAGCATTTGCCTGAGTAGTCCGTGTAGAGTAACTAAGTTAGCTCGCAGTGCGTCATCTGCCTCATCAGTATCAATAACACGTGGCAAATCAAACGGATTGATCCTCGTGTCGCTACTTAAGCTCAATCGAATATAGCTGCCACCAACTGCGTCGCATAGTTTCTGGTACTCATTTCTGGGTCGATAATCACAATATCAGCCCCGACCATCATACTTCTTAAAGCTTCCAATTTAACGGTAAATGATTTACCGGCACCAGACTTAGCGAACACGACCATATTGGCGTTTTCCAGAGAGAATCTATCAAAAATCACCAAGCCGTTATTATGCATATTAATTCCGTAAAGTACGCCCTTATTGTCCGTTAAATCGGCTGAAGTGAATGGGAAGCTGGTTGAAATTGCGCCAGTATTCATGTTGCGGCGAATCTGTAGTTCATCGGTCAATTGTGGAATAGAGCTATTCAATCCCTGCTCCTGCTGGCTGGAAGCCACTTTTGAGAACACCAATTGCTGACCAAAAATAGTTTCAATTTTATGCTGGATGAAGTTTAACTCGTCCAAGCTGTCGGCGTAAAGCGTAATATATAAGCCGTAGCGGAAGAACTTTTCGGCGCCAATCTGCAATTGATCTCGCAATTCTTCGGCGTCTTGCAAAGCTGCTTCCAAGCCTGGATCGCGCACCTTTCCCTTTTCCATGTTTATATTCATGGTTGCTTCCAGCTGAGTAACTTTTTTGCGCAGGTTATTCAGGACAATTTGCGTATCGACTGGATAAATAAACATACTAATGTCCAGCACTTCATCGATGTTAATGATTGAGCTAAGCCAGCCGGTGTAGATTTGGCGAGGATAGCCATAAACATACATTGTGCGGCCATATTTTGAGCCAAGTCGAAAATGGTCGGAATGAAGCTCAATACTACTTGGCGCGATAAAATCACGCAGAGTTCGGACACCAGTTAAGAAGGCTTGTTCGACTTCGGCTTGCTCCCTTGCTCGTTGTTGGGCAGCAATATCAACGGCATCTAATTTCTTCTTTGCCATTATGACCTTCCTCCTCTCGGTGACGGACCAGTTCCCTTAGTTACGTAAGTGGTCGTAAGCTCGCTCGGGTCAATGTCCTCTAGCGATTCACGTGACGACGTGTCGGGATTATATGAAGTGTAGAACAGCTCACCCAGTTGCCTGGTATTTAATTGCCAGCTTTTTACGCCCATTTGGAATAGACCATTCATAACCGAATCAATGCGGTTTTTAATTTCATCTTTGGCTTTGGTGTAGGTGACTTGGTCAATTTTTGTTACGGTTGTCTCTTTTTTCCCACTGAAGAAGCTATTGAACAATCCCTTAGTCTGTTGTTTGAAGGCATTTTCCTCGCCAGCTGGATAATATGGGACGACAACATAAAAACTCTTATCCATAATGTTTGCTTCTTGCGCCAGAATATCAATGAAATCCATATAATCGTCCATTAGAACGTTGAGGAGCATATTGTCTTGATTGCGCCGAATTTCCGCCAATCTGTCCAGATACGGACCAATGTCCACGCGGCGTGAACGGATAAGAACTTGAATTGGGAAATACAGAGAGTTGATGAAGTTTTGGTAACTGAACTCAATTCCCTCTCTTTCGCGTGAACTCATAAGGTCGAAGTTAATTGATTCACATTCCACTACCGCCCGAAAACTGCCATCGCTCATGATAATCATATTTTCGCGCATTTCAGAGAAAAGTAACGTATTCTGGGTGCTAATTGGTCCTTTTTGCTTCTTATTCTCAGGGGTTTTATCTGGAGACGGCGCGGTTGGACTTGGTCCCGAACCAATTGCCCCCGATGGTTGCTGAGGGACATTAGGAAGAGCCGCATTGGTTTGCGGAACCTGCTGATAAGATTGTTGATTTTGTAACTCTGGTTGCATAAACCCCACCTAACGTAGTGAAATCACCACTTCCTCATCTGATAATTTATTTTCTTGCTGAATTCGATTTGCCTCACGCGCAATCGTTTCAATCGAGAGGTCGCGGTTATTTGCCAGTTCTATTATAGCAGGTGACACCTCGTTTACGCTAGTTTGCGGCGTGGTTGTCGGTCGAGTTTGAGCTGGAGTGCTTGCGGCAGGCCGTTCGGACGCTGGATTTAATACAGATTGACGCATCGTTGGGTACGGATTCATTTGTAGCGGTGTGGCTGGAGTAGGATTATCTGGTTGAGATGATTGAGATGGTTGCACGGGAGGCGGCGTAGCAGATTGCCCTGTTTGCATCTTTGGATAACTTCTTGTCTCCTACGAACATCTGACTGATTTATTAAGTGATTGATATTTTGCGCCGTAGTGCTATTTTCATCCAATATGTCGTTAGCCGCTTGCCCTTCGTTGAATAAATCGGCACGCATCGAGCTATTCGGATTATTGACGCCACGAATTGACCAGCCCTGACTGTCTACCAAATTCGCCAAATATGACAATCTTCGTTGGACTTCGGCTTGATCGTAGTTATTTCCGTAAGTCTTTTCCTCGACTTTTGGCGCGATAACTTCGACTAATCTTTCAATTCCATCAGGCTGCCATAGTCGCTTTTTTGGTTTTAGCATAAAAGAAATGACTGCTGCCAGATAAACTTCCATTGGCTGATCTTTTTTAAGAGGTAAAGCTAGCGCTCCAAAGAATAAAATTATCGGCACAGGAATTATAGCCAAAGGTAGAAAAATTGTACTCAAACCGTATGCAATAGCGATTCCGATAACAGCTATAATTAAGAACACAAACTGTCGGAAACTAAACGGCCCGAGCAGTTTGTCCTCCGCCTCGACATCTTGAGGAACTTTATACACCGACATACTGCTTATATTATATCAAAATATGGAGATTATAACATGTCGCGGAAAATCTTAAATTGTTCTTTAGCTGCGTCAGTTGCATTAGCTGACAACCTCTTATCGGTAAGAATAGTGTCGATGACTTTCTTAAGTTTTTGACGTCTCTTATCAGTAATCACAGATGTAGTATTTACAGCTTCGATTAACAATTTAACAGCGTCAGCATCTGTCGGTGCTAAAGTTTCTGGTTTATATTTACCACCCTCTAGCCAATTGGCAAAGTAATTCATGAGGTCACTTCTGTTATTAATATCACCTTTCAGCATATCATCGATAAGTTTACCGCCCATAAAGTTCGCTCTACTCTTTATGCCAGATTCTGCTAACGCTGAGGCTGCGGAAGCGCGGAATTCTGGCGGTAATTCACTAAGAAGTTCGGCAACTTCCGCTGCGGTACCGTATTTAACCTGCTCTTCAATTGTAGCTTCACGTACGAATATGCTATCCCTAGTCAATCTTACTCCGCCAGGAAGATTCATAGATATTCTGCCTAGGCTAATCCCTGTCTCTCTTCTGAACTTAGCTTATAGTGCTTTATAATTTGGCGAGCCTCGTCGACCGACTTAGCATATTCGCTACGGCTGGTTGCTATGGCTGAAGCTAAGGCCGCATTTGCACCAATCAAATTGCCATTTGCATCTTTGAATACATTTCCGCCAGCCTTCTCTCGAAGTTCCTTGCTGTTTATCAATTGCTCTGCAAATTCACTATGCTGTTGGCGTTGAGCATTATTCTTAATCAGACCTGCCATTGCAATCTCAGTTTCTAAATCTTTAATATCTGACATAAATTGAGCTTGTTGCTGATAAGATTTAGCGTCTCGCCAAGTTGAGTATCGAGCTGACACAACTCGTAGAGCGCGATCGTAAGCTGGTCTTTTATCATATATGTCATCTGCCATATAACCTTGGGTTGCTTCAAGGTAACGATTATCATCTTGTGCGGATAATAATTCAGAGCGCTTGTTGGCTCGTCTGGCCTCTAAGTCTAACCTCTTATACCTGGCTGTATCTCTAAATGAATTCTCGGCATTTGTCTGCGAAGTTTCCAGATCTTTTTTGAGTGCTCTACCGTTATGATCTGCCCAACGGCGTAAACGATTTGGGTTGAATCGCGCCATATTAGGATTAGCCAACTTCTTGTTTCTAATGATCTCACGACGACCTTTAGCCCAGTTCTTAGACCCTGTCGTATAAGCCCTTATTCTTATCGTTAACAAATCCGGCGAACTTACCTAATACTCCACCGCTGAACTTCATAATTAGAGGGGTTATAGCCAAAGGTATTATTTGAACCAGCATGCCTAGTACGTGCATTATTGCGCCATTTGGTCCAGAGGCATTTTGTATAATTAATATTCCAGCCAATTGAGCTCCACCAAACACTACAGAAAATGCTGGGAAAAATACTAGCATTGTTAAGAATGAATCTCGCCATTTTTTAAACCACTTTTCTGTTCCAGGAAGTAAATAGCAAACGAAGGCTAAAGGTGAAATTATGATTAAGATAATAATGAGCGCTTGACGAGCGGCCATGATTAGGAGTATGAGGAGTAAAGTTAAGCCAGCTAATGTCGCGGCAGGTACTAACATTGGTAATAATTCCGTAGTAAACGTTATTGCTCCTATCGCCAGCGCCCCATTTGACAGTGCTGTACTGATAACTTCCGACCACGTCCATGTACTTGTATTTTCTCCTACGGTAGATATGGTATTTTTAATTCCCATGAAGGCATCCTGGAAAGCGTAGCCGGCTATATTTGATAAATCCAGTAATATAGCGCAAATCGTAAATGATAAGTTGACCAGCACTGCCGCAATCACTAACCTAGGAATCATCTTTTTGACGCCGTAATTGCTAATCCCTACAGAGGTCAATTGTGAGTAGATAATCACCAAAAACGCCACGATAAACGCCACGTTGCTGATGTTGCGCATAATGACCCACGCCAGATAAATTCCGCTATTTTGGTTGGTTGTTTCTAATGGCTTAGTTTTTAAGAATTGCTGAAGCGCACTGTACATAAAATCAATACCATCAGCCAGCCAGTTAGAAACTGGACAGATAAACCACCCTATTCCCTGCACGTCACAGGAAGTGCCCGTTGAATTCTCTGAGGGAGGGTCAATTGAAATAGTTGAAGTATCGGTTTGATTATAAGTATCTGGTGGTGTAAAAGAATAAACCGCATAGGTTGCGGAACTTAGTGAAGATATTTCGCCTGATGGGAAGTAAATAACTTTAACTTCTTTTTTATTTTTATCCTCGTTTATGAAAACAAGTGAATTGTCAGGTAAATTAAACTTCTTGACTTTGTTGTTATCTGTTAGCCTGGTATATTTTTTATTAGAATAGGTTAAATCATGACCATCCCATGTTGCATCTGCGGCATAAACAGAGGTGGAGTGTGTTAAGGTATTAAGAAAAATGCCCACCAGCATCCCTGCTATCAGCAATACGAACCACTGCAACCACTTATTAAGAAGCTGCCTGTACGAAATTAACCACTCCATTCATGGTTATATTAGCATTTTTGATGGAAAAAGTCAAGAGAAGAAGCTAAGCGCCAACTTTATGGAAGTCTATTGAATGCAGCAAGTATTTTTCCATTTACATTCTTAGAAGTATTTGAGTTAAATCTAGCCTTAGTGGCCATACTTTTAATATTCGATACGGCACTTGCGGCATTTTTGTTGGTTTTATGTACTTTCGCATCAATAGATTTGTTAACTATCCATTCGGTAGCCGCTGCGTTTTGTACTAGGTGTTCTGCTTGTAAATTGCCATCTGCAGCGTTATTTATGGCCATATTCTCCAGATCGGTTATATTATCAATTTTATCTTCGAGAATAGCATCTCCGAATTTGTTACCTAGTATATTATTATCTCCCTTAGCATATGCAGCTTTGATAGCGCGATTCTTTATAGCGGCATCTTGTCCTTTTAAGTTACTGAGTACACCCAGACGTTGTTCAAAGCTTCCGTTAGACATAGTATGGTCTATTGCGGCTGCATACATACTTCGTGAGGCTTTTTACCCGGAGAGATTTCACCTGTTCTAGCAATAGCAGCTATTTCACTTGACGTCATACCTTGCAGCATTGTGGATGCATTTTCGACGTCGCTTTCGAATGCTTTATCTATAGCTGCGCGGGCGCGTGCTCCACCTTTGTCCCAGCCCATGAATTGACCGAGTTTACTGTTATCCCTCCATGTCGCAAATTTACCCGTTCGCCTTTTTGCGCGCCATCTATCCATAGAGTCTGCGTATTTTCTTTTTGTATCACCAATAACAGAATTGTCAACACGTCTTTTCGCTACACCCTTTACATTTCCAGCGAATCGACCGTGTGCATTGGCGCTCATTTTTCCTATCTTTGCACCAATACTACCCAATGAGTTTAATGAGCTCTTTAGCACGAAAGGCGTAGCACCTAATGGAAGAATAGACGCTGCCAAGGCTGCAAACTGCATAGTTATCGCAGTGTCGTTCGAGTCACTTGTGGCTGTTGTCGCTAATATTGCCCCTGCTAATTTACCAGCTCCGTATAGAAGGGATATTACAGGAAATACTACTAATAACCCTCTAAACATTGACATCCATTTTTTGAACAGATTTTCGGTGTTTGGCAGGAGCCAAGCTGCGAATGCTAGGGGCGCAATTGATATTAGGAGAACTATAGCTGCTTGTCTAACTATTAGTATGACAAGCACAACAAGCAGCACTAACATTAGAGATAGTAGTGTTGGTATACTGACTGCAAGCGCCGCAAATAGCACTGTTCCTGTAAGAACTAGAATGCCAGCAACTGCTGCGCCGAGACCACTCAATATTGCTGAATTTGAAGATGATCCACCAACCCCAGACACCGCTCCTTCAAGAGCTTCTTTTAGTGTAAAGCCAAGGATATTGGATAAATCGACGGCTAATTGACATATATAAAACGATAAGTTTACTAATATAGCTCCCACTATTAATTTTGGTAAGATTTTTTTAATGCCATAATTACTTATGCCAATACTACTGACTTGTGAGAAATTACCCATAAAAATAGCAATACAAATATGACGTTTGCTATATCACGAAAGAAGTTCCATGCCTGTTTTGCCCCTACCGCATCGGATCCTTCACCGAAGATAGCAGGGTTAATATTAAGAAACTGTGATATTACAGAATAAGAAGCATCAGCAATTCCCCCCATAAAAGTCATTAAAGGACAAATAAGCCATCCCATGCCACCGATGCCACATGAGTTTTTTGCTTCATTAGCTTTACTTTCTTCGGTTGCTTCTGCTTCTTTTTTGTCTTCTTCCTTTATATAACTATCTATGTCGTTCCAAGCAATAGGTGTTTTATTATTATTTACCGTGCCTTCGTCTAGTCCAGCATTTCCAGTTATACAGTCGGTAAAAGCTTTATCTATTTGTTCATTACTTTTATCTTGTCCGTCTGGACGATTTGCAACGGTTGTGCGAGCGCTAGCTATACATGTGCCCACTAATCCTTTTGTCAAATTATTCTTAGCATATTCGTCGCAAGTGATTTTACCGCCACCGCTATCCACGCATCCAGAATCTAGCTTATCTTTATCCGATAGCGTCTTAAACCATGGTGTATCTGTAATTTTCGGAAGTATGACACCCTCTAGTTTTGATTGCCCTGCTGTGTTAGCTAGCGCTATAGCTCTTTTATCTATAGTGCTAGTTTTATTAGAGTTTTCTGTTTTTTTGATGCAACGAGTTTTTTTGTATGAGTGAGATATGTAGTCCTCGCTTTTTTCTTCTATATCATATCCTGCGGCGCATAGAATTTTATCTAGTCGAAATCGTTCGCCACTTTTTGATCCGCACCACCACCAACCTTGGAATCCTTGTAGAGTTCTGGTTTCTCTCTGTGATTTGTCGCCAAAACTTATGAATGCGTCCTTACATGAAGCGGTACCATTTTCTATTTTCTTTTCTATATCCTCAGCAAGCGCAGATTTAGACATGATAGATATAGACACTGACATAATAAATAAAATACTTATAAACAAATAAGCAATTATTTTTTTAGAATTGTATTTGCTACCACACCCACTAATAAACATAAACACCTTCATTTAATCATATATGAAGGTGTTTATGCAAGATCTGTTTTTTAGTTTACTTTATAGACTTAAAATAGTTTTCTATCTGAGGAACTTGACTAGCTGGAACCTCTTGTCCCTTTACGAGAGTTGGTATTTTACTGTCTTGGCTCACATCTCTGATGGCTCCGATTACTCCTGTAATATACATTCCATCATCTGTCTCATACAGAGTAGCATTTCCCTGTTGTTCTGTTGCGGGAGTATTTAATAATGTAGGGTCATTCTCTTTAGTGCTTCTTGCAAGTACAACCACTTCTGTTAATGTATCTCCTGATATTTCTGGGGTAGTACCTTTAGGGAAAAATCCCTGATATGCAAATGTACTAGTCCAGTTTAAGCCATCGCTATGTAGTAGATCTTTTGTTTCGCCCTCTGTAGTATTACGATTATTGCGTCGAAAGATGACAGAAGAGCCTTTTTCATCCTTTGGTTCAGCTTCGTATACAGGTTCTAGGGGTGCACCTACCTCAAGCTGCTTAAATAGTTTATTTCCTTGATTCATAGGATAACTTGCTATACTAGGTATCAGATGATCACGTAGAGATTCTCTTCCTGATCCTACCGTAAAGTTTTCAACATATGCATCCATTATTTTTTCGGCATCTTTTTTTTGCAGAGGATAATCATATTGAACACTGCTTCCATATAGTTTTGATATTATAGATAAGCCCTGCACTGTATTCATTCCCACTTTTTTCATAGTTTCAGGAATATTTTCTTTAGAAGTGTAGACTCTTCCATATTCATCTATATCTATTTTTGCGGAATCATCCTTTATGTTCTCATTTATAAACTCAATTAAAGCTTCACGTGTTTTATTGTGATCTTTTTTCGGATCTAAATCGTTTATTGCACTAACTAATTCAGGTAATCCTGTGAACTTTAAATTTTTTATTTCCTCTGGAGTAGTAGGACGTGCCATTGGCGTTGATTCGGTTGAAGCAGAGGTAGGAGCTGGAGTAGTTTGTTCTGCGTCTGGAACTTTTTTTCCTGGACTATCTTCTCCTGCACTACAACCGCCTACAGCAAGTGCTACTGTTGCAGCGACCGCACCGAGGTATTCCATAAAACCTCTCCTAGGTATTTCTTTTGATGAACCGCTTGGGTTAGGGTTTTCATGATTTTTATCCATAACGCTTGGGGTCCTTTCTCTGACATTGTCAGGTATTTTATTGTAAAACTCCTTAGACTTTTCAGTCCAATTGGCAATATAATAACATAAATTGTACATAAATGCAATAAATATGGAATATTTTTTCATAAAAAAACACCCTGTCGAGGGGTGAATTATCTGTGGCGCGCTCGACCGGATTCGAACCGGCGATCTCCTCCGTGACAGGGAGGCGTGATAGGCCAACTTCACTACGAGCGCATATCAATATTTCCTATATTATCAGATTACTTCTGTCTTTTTCAAGGAAAAATGTTTGCTTTTTTTCGCTTGACTATTTTTACAATTTAGGTATAAGAGAAAAATTTTTATGACAAAAAAAGAAATATTGTAATCAGTATATTCATCGCAACAGTAATCGCAGGAAGTATTTTTATACCCAGAATAGCTTTGGCTATTGAGTGTGGTGGTGCGGAAACCTCTATTATTTCTTGTGAAGGTAAGGGCAGTACAGCAATCATTAATATAATAAAGCAAGTCATTAGATTTTAACCGCTGGTATTGGAGTTGCGGCGGTTGGTGCTGTTATATACGGGGCATTCTTATATACTACTTCCGAAGGAAGCCCTGATAAGATAAAAAAAGCACGTGAAGTCTGGACGAATACTGTTATTGGGATAATAATGTTTGCGTTTATGGTGGCAATTACCAATTTTATTATTCCAGGAGGAGTTTTCGATTAATGAAGAAGATTATAATAGCTATGTCTTTAATGATTATGGGATCGTTTGGGGCGAGTGTAACTTTCCCGAATACTTCTTTTGCGGACGATAACGATGAGTGTTCTAATAAGGGAAAAATTTTAACGTTAAAACCATGGTATAGCGGCTTAACTAATAATGACCATAGCTGTTCCCTTAAAAGTCCAGGCGCAGACACTAATTCTCAAGCTAACTATATTTGGAAAATCGCGCTTAATATCGTTGATGATTTGCTGCAGCTTATTGGCTATACGACCGTTGGATATATTATGTACGGTGGTTTCTTGATGATGACCAGTAACGGTGCTCCAGACAAGGCCGCTCGTGGACGAAAAACTATTATGAGTGCCGCGATTGGCTTGGTTATTGCCCTAGCTTCTGTTGCGCTAGTTAACTTTATATCATCAAAGATAGGGGTATAAAATGAGATATATGGAATTTTTTGCTGGATTATTAGGAGAGGCAGATGCTCTTGGTGTGCCGAAGAATAATGGTGTAGATATTATGAAGTTTGTCGATCTGGCGCTTTGGGTGGCTGGTATTATAGCTGTTATTGTGGTGATTATTGCTGGAATAAACTATTCTCTGTCATCTGGCGATCCATCCAAAACTGCCAGCGCAAAGAATGCTATTTTATATTCAGTCATTGGTCTGGTTATTGCTGCTAGTGCGATTGCTATAACAAAGTATATTATAGGAAAGGTTTAAGATGAAGATTTTTACGAAAATTCTGATTGCTGGAATGTTAATGGTTGGGCTTCTTGGTGTGTTTACTCCAGTGGTATCCGCAGCTAACGGTATTAATATTTGCTCAGGGGAAAATGGAGGTGACAAGTCTGTCTATTGTCAAAATAGGGGCAGTGGCGAAACTCAAGTGAACGGTATTATAAAAACTATCGTTGAAGTTCTACTTACGGCCGTTGGTGCTATTTCGATTATTATGATAGTTATTGGCGGTATTATGTTTGCACTTTCTAGTGGTGACGCCCAAAAAGCTGCAAAAGCCAGGAATACTGTTTTATATGCGGTAGTCGGTTTGGCTGTATCGTTATTCGCATCGGCAATTGTTAATTTTGTATTTAATAGGTTTAATTAGGAGAAAATATGAAAAAATCAATAATATCAATAGCAATCATGACCTGTGCGGTGTTTGGAGTATCGGTTTTATCTACTGCTTCCCTGTCAAGTAGCGCTTCTGCCCAGGTATATAAAGGAATTGATACGGCTACAACATCGGAAATGCAAGGCAAAAGTATTGATGGCAAAGATGGTCTAATAAAAACAGTAGTTAATATTTTACTTTGGGCTGTGGGTATTTTATCTGTTATTATGATTATTTTTAGCGGTTTTCGTTACATCACCTCATCTGGCGATGCTTCAAAGACGAAATCTGCTCAGAGTACGCTCATTTATTCAGTAGTTGGACTAATAGTGGCTATCATGGCATGGGCGATTGTCAATATGGTTATAAAGCGACTATAATAAATCCATAATTAGTTTTACAAATAACAGATAAAAATATATAATAGTAATATCATTAAACAAGGAGAAAATAACAATGAATAAATTAAAATTAATCTTGGCGGGGCTACTGGTAGTACCAACTGTTGCTTTGGCTGTAGCTCCAGCTGCAAGCGCTGAAGGAGACTTTACTCTAAAGGGTGGTGTTAGTAGCGCGCAAGGAACGGGAGTTGATCAGGTATCTACAGACCCTGAATCTTTAGTTAAGCAGTTTGTGAACATATTCTTGTTTGCTGTTGGTGCATTGAGCGTTATTATGCTTATCTGGGGTGGTATCCGATACACTACTTCAGCCGGTGATAGCAATAAAGTTCAAGCAGCTAAGAATACAGTTTTGTACGCAATTGTCGGTTTGGTAGTTGCTATTTTGGCATACGCAATCGTCAATATGGTTATCGGTAAGATTGCATCAGGATCATAATCCTTCCTATTGATAAAAAAGAGCCTCGCTGATGAGGTTCTTTTTTTTGTGGCTAAAAAAATACCGCCAACTTGTGACGGTATTTTCTGTAAAATGGTTTTTACAGAACTTGAATCTTCTTTGCTCTTTCTTGCTTTATCTTTTCGAAAGTAATTGTCAAAACGCCATCTTTTAATTCTGCCTTAACGCCTTCTTCATTTACAGCGGTTGGCAATGCTAACGTACGACTGAATTCGCCCCAGTAGCATTCCTGAATGTGCCATTGGCGAACATCTGCTTCGTCACCGCTAGACAGTGTGCCGCTAATTGTTAAGATGCCGTCAGAAATGCTTACGTCTAGGTCGTTTCGATCTACGCCGGCAGTACGAGCTTTAATAACTAGGTTATTTTCTGTCTCAAAAACGTCAACAGCCAATTGACCCATTGCATCATCAGCCTCATCTTCCCAGTTGTCATCAGATCGTGTTGCTGGTGTGCTATTGTTTCTGCTATTGTCGTCGTTAAAACCAGGTAGCAGATCGTCGTTATCATCGTCAATAAACGCCGCTGCCAATTCCTGTTCTGTTAGTAATGTATCATCTTGCTTTCGGGCCATAATTTCCTCCACTTTTATAATAGGCTCATTGACAAAGTCTTTATTAGTATAACTGTAATGTGCGTTATAATCAACAGAGAAAGGCTTAAAACGTAAAAATTACAATGTTTGACACGCTATTATCAATCATCGCTCCTCACCACTGTTATAAGTGTGGTAAAACGGGTGGTATTTTATGCTTAAATTGTAAAAAATACATCATGAGTCGGAAGTATGATATATGTGTTATATGCGGTGATTTATTGGAGAATGGCAATTTATGTAAAAAGCATAAGCTCCCCTGTGATATGATCTGGTGTTTTTCACGACGTACGGGTGTTGTTGCAAAGATTATTGATGATTATAAGTTTAACCGCGTTCAGGCAGCGGCTGATTTACTAAGCGAATTCTTAGACAAAGCTCTGCCTGAATTGCCGTCAGATACAGTAATCGTACCAATCCCTACAATTTCTAAGAATATTCGGCGTCGTGGATTTGATCATATACGAAAAATTGCTATTAAACTATCTCGACGTAGAAAAATAGAGTGTTGTTCCCTGTTCCGGCGCAGAAATAACGTCACTCAGCACTTTACGAAGTCTTCCGCCCAGAGAAAACGTCAAGCAAAGGAGTTTTTTGAAATTGCGGGTAAAGTTGATAAAAATAAGCGATATATCATTATTGACGATATCTTTACGACTGGCTCAACTGTGTTAGCGGCGGCAGAATGTTTGAAGAAAAATGGTGCCAAACACGTGGAAGTTGCGGTTATTGCTAGGCATGGTCACCCGAAGCTATGAGTGATGATAGCGACTGCCGCGATGGATTTCTTGGGCGCGGTACAATTGCTCGGCTAAAATAAGACGAACTAATTGGTGTGGAAACACTAAGTTCGATAACGACCAGACGATATTGGATTCTTGTCGCAAGTCGCTAGTGACTCCGTAAGCACCACCGATAATGAAGACAATGTGCTTGTCAATATGATCGGTTATTAGGTCAGATAATTCCGGTGATGATAAGTTTTTACCGCGCTCATCGAGCAAAATAACAAAGTCGTCCGAATTGAGGCGTGAAAAAATACGCTCAGACTCTTCCTGGCGCGCTCTGTCGCTTTCAAAGCTTGAATGCGGTAGAATAATCATTTCCGCAGCGAAAGGTGCTCGTAGACGCTCTAAAAAACGAGAAACGCCTGGTTGAACCCAGGCTTCATTCTTTTTTCCGATTGTTATAATGGTGATTTTCATAATATCTATGGCGGAGAGAGAGGGATTCGAACCCTCGATGAGTTGCCCCATACCGCTTTTCGAGAGCGGCCAGTTCAACCACTCCTGCACCTCTCCGTATCTAACTAATTCGGGAAATTATTTTTTATCAGTTTTCTTTGAATCTTTGGCGATTGTGGTGCCGATAGCGATCCAAATAATACTCAATAGTAAACTAATGCCTGCCAGTTCAAAGAATGCAATAATCCATTTGCCGGCTTCATTCCAAGTTATCATTTCAATAATTACTGCTGCTAACAAGACTGAAATGGCGGTTACGAGAATCGTGGCAATTGTTAAAAGTGCATATTTTACGTACTTAATAAAATTCATACCCCTCCTTAGGTTAATTGGTACACCCGGCAAGATTCGAACTTACGACCTCTGGCTCCGCAAGCCAGCGCTCTATCCAGCTGAGCTACGGGTGCATACAGCCTTTCGAAAATCGATTGGCCATAATGAAAATGTAAAGTACTTTCATTGCTATAAAGCACTGAACTTTTTGTATTCTACCACATAAAAATATAGTCAATCAAGCTATAGCTTTATCAGTCGAATAAACTTCTAAGGCGTCTGGCTTAATTTCTTGCATTGGTAGGCGTGCTCCGAGCATATCGACAATTCTCTCGCCCTCTGCTTCGGAAAAATAAATAGTTAAACCTGGTGAGAATCGCTTTACTGGCAATAATAAAATCGAATGTTGGTTGTTTTCGTGAATTAATCCAAATGCGCGAAATTCACTAAAATCGTGTAAAACATCGGCGATGTAAATACCTTTGGGGCTAATCGCGTAGTTTATTATTTGAGGAGTTTTGTTTGATAATACAAACAAGGCTACAGCCATAATTGGCAATAAAACAGTAAAAGTCCAGTTCTTAAACACCAAAATTGCTAAAGTCATTAAACCTATCAACACAATGACAAAAAACACGTACCACAATTTACCGCGTTGAACCTGTACGCCTTCTGGTGCGTTCCAAGCTATTGGCTCGGTTAAATCAATCCTGTCAGGTGATGGCGTTTCAAAGTCTTGGTTTTCTGGACTATCGTTCATGACGCTAGTATATCACGATGAGAATCAGTGAACAATTAAACGTTAGTGGTTGATCCGCCGCTCAAAGCTGCGCCAAGGATGAAGTTGATTATGGCGTAAGCAAAGACTGCGATTAGTAGACCGATGATTGCATATAAAATTGTGTTTTTGGCGTTTGTGACGGATTCTTTTTTACCGCCAGATATTACATAGCGGAAACCGCCGAAGATTAGCATAACGACGCTTAAGACGCCGACGCCGAATAGCATAATGTTGATGGCGCGCCTTACGATTGATGAATCACCATTAGCCAAGTTGGACGGCGTATTGTCACCGCGTGCCGCGCTAATTCCAGCTGGAGCACCACCCTCACCTAATGCGGAAACTGGAGCGGTTACTAAACTATACCGAACCCAATTGTAAGTAATCCTATTGTAATTTTAGAGACGTATTCTTTTATCATAATTCTATTATACCCTATTTATAATAAAGCTATTAATAATTACACTTCTATGGTACACTAAATAGTGAATTTGGAGGAGTACCCAAGTGGCTGAAGGGGACGGTTTGCTAAATCGTTAGTATGGAGAGATCTGTAGCGGGGGTTCGAATCCCCCCTCCTCCGCCAAGATTCAGAGATAGTACGGAAGGGTGACCGAGTGGTTGAAGGTACCGGTCTTGAAAACCGGCGTGCGGTAAAACGTACCGAGGGTTCGAATCCCTCCCCTTCCGCCAAAATAGTGCTATTGAAGTCGAAAAATAGGAGATTCGTGCGAGTTTCCTATTTTTTATTTCTCTTGTTTGACTTGAATCGTACTTTTGTAACTTGCGCCAGATAGACGATCAAACATAAAACGTCGGTTAAATAACGCTACGACAATTGTAATTAATACGAATAATATGAACGCTAAGAACGCAATTGCGAATAGGCAGAGAAACAGCAGCGAATTCGCTTCCTTATTAAATTCATTCGCGAGGTAAAACAAGCCTGCGGGAATGATGCAAAAATATATCGTGAGTAAGATTCCTCTGAAAATTGTGCGAATCCATTTTTTATTTTCAAATGTTAGCCCAAACTTTAATAATGCGCTACCAAAAGTTTTACCATTCAGTAGAGGAATTAAGCTAAAATAGAGGGCTAAAAATAGCGAAAACGGAAGTTGGGTTTTTGATAAGGTGTAAGGAATACGGACGATAACAGCGTCGATTATTAGAGATAAACTAACGCGAATTCCAGAAACTCGTGAGCCAGCCTCAAGGGATTTTTCATCTATTTCTTCCCTGGACGGAAGTAGCCACGTCGCAAACCAGCCCAGAAAGTAACCGATGCATCCGCCTATCGTGTTCTGGATGATATCATCGACGTCGGCTAATCGGTAAGGTCCTGAATAGATGAAATAAAGTCCAGACAGTTGCGTTAGTTCAAAGAATAAACTTAAAATAGCTATCAATAATAACGTCTTTTTAAGGCTACATTTGAAATAGTAGCGCAGGTAAATTCCGAACGGAATGAGCATTAAAACGTTGAAAGCAGGAACGTAAAAAGTGGGATGTTTCATTGCCGCAATCCAAGTTGAGACATCTGTTAATATAAATGGAGTATCCTTTATAAAATCTGCGACGAATGAAAACGGAATTAAATTCAGATTTTCTGCGTAAGTTATATGAACGGATTTTGGATTTGGTAACGGTAAAATAACTAAGAAATATACGGTTAATAGGTACAGAATAAAGGAATAGAAAATCAAAGTCCGCAGCTTACTGACGGATCCATATTTTCGATAGTTCGCAATCATATACGGCAACGTGATAAGAAAAGCCAAAATTGGAAAAAGGATTAGTGCGACCTTAATAGAAATTAGATATCCCATAAACTCCATTATACCAAACGTCTTCTCTGCAAAATTCAAAATGACTATTTCTATGCTGGGAAATATACTTGACAAAAAACAAAGCTTATGCTAACATTGTAATCAGTATTCTAAAAATAGATACAAAAAGAAAGAAAAAAATGAATTTAGTACAACAGTTTTTCACCGTTACAACTATGTTTGTCAGTTTGAATGTAGCGTTTGGTGTGCTGCTGCACGATACCAACGTCGATAAAAGCGTTTTTTGTCATCTTGGAAAACATATAGCGTTCAAAGTGACGTTGAGGGTGAAATAAAAATGCCAGAAACAAAGCCTCATACTCATCCAGAACACGCTCAATTGTCAAATGTGTTGAAAGAAGGTTCAGCGCGACCGCGAACTACGCCCCGTAACAACGACAAGAAGCGATTGCGCCAAAAATATGCCGCTCGTGGTCAACATACTTTTGACGGATATCACCTTGATTTTGAAGGTGTGAGTTAGGCTATTTTAAGCTAATAACTTCCAGTTCCGAAACAAGCCGAGTAATAATTTTTTCTTGCTCGGCTAATTGCTCACGAGTTTCCTCGACGAGGTGGGCTGGCGCCTTCTCAACGTAAGTCGGATTTTCCAGGCGCTTCTTTAATCCCGCCAATTTCTGACGTGCTTCGGCTAGGCGCATTTCCAGATTTTCCTGATGTTGATACAGAGTTTCGCTATCGATATCTAACCACGCTTCCCTGTTCGCTGCCGCTAATCTCAGTCCACGCGGCTGATCTGTGTGCTCAATTGCCTCAAGCCGCATAAGATGCTTAATTGTGTCTTGATTGTCAGCGATAAGACTGTCGTTGCCGTATAATAATCGATATTTCTTATTCCCTGGCAGTTCAGCAATCACCCAGCGACCTTCAGCGACCAGAAGCTTAAGTTGCTCGAATTGCTCGGCGGCAATCGGATCGAACTTCTCTGGAGTTGGCCAAGCTTCACGCATCAAATGCCGTCGGTGTAATTAAGAGTTTGCCAAATTGTTTCCGTAACGAACGGTGCAAACGGATGAGCGATTTTCAAAGAAGTCGCCAAAACCCAAGATAACAACGGACGATTGATCGCGGTTTTAGATGATTCAATGTACCAGTCAGCCACGTCGTCCCAAATGGTGTGATAAACAGTTTCTGACGCCTCTGAGAAACGATATTGCTCTATTCTAACGGCAATGTTATTGGCTGCGTCGTTCAATTGGCGAATAATCCAGTGATCCGCCGGAGTTTGCGGCTCTAAGTCGACAATTTGGTGATTATCGCCAATTTGCGCCTCAACAAACCTGGCAATATTCCATAGCTTATTGCAGAAATTACGTGCCGCAATGACTGATCCCTTGTTGAAAGCTTGGCTTTGAGCTGGCGCTCGCCCAGAAATAACTCCCATGCGTGTGGCGTCAGATCCGAATTCTGCAACCAATTCCATCGGATTTATGACATTACCCTTGGATTTGGACATTTTTTGGTTATGCTCGTCATTAACCATTCCGTGTAGATAAACTTCTTTGAACGGCACCTTACCTGTTCGGTATAGGCTAAGCATGATCATTCGAGAAACCCATGCGCGCATAATATCCATACCAGTTTCCATCATGTCAGTTGGGAAATAATTAGCTAAATCACCGCCAGTTAAGTAATCTGTTACGATGTATGGCCATTGACCAGATGAGAACCAAGTATCAAAGGTATCCTCTTCCCTGATATATGTTGTGCCATTTACAACAATACTCTGCTCATTGGTGCGAGTGTCAAATATCCAATCCTTAGGGTCGTTTTCATTTACAAACGCAGGAATTGGTATTCCCCATGGAATCTGTCGTGAAATATTCCAGTCTTTCAATTGCTCAAGATATGCGATGAGTTCTTTGCGCTTGGATGCTGGATAAAAAGTAATTTCTTCTTTTTTAAGCGCGTCAATTGCTGACTGTGCGAGTGATTGCGTTTTAATAAACCACTGCTCTTTAATCATTGGCTCAATCACGCTGCCACACTTATAACAATGTCCAACGGCGTGTTCAATTTCAGTTTCACCGCGACGTAGCTCCAGGGCCTCCAACGCCTCCAAAACTCGAGCACGAGCTTCTATTGGCGTTAATCCTAAGAACTGTGCTGGCACGTTTATCATCTTCCCTTCTGGACTGATGATTGACGCTATAGGTAAATCGTGGCGTTTTGCAATTTCAAAGTCGTTCGGATCGTGCGCCGGTGTAATCTTAACTGCACCGGTGCCGTAGCTCATGTCGACATATTCGTCCGCGATGATAGGAATTTCCTTATCGACAATCGGCAGTAAAATGCGAGTTCCAACTAATTTTTTATATCGCTCATCGTCTGGATGAACCGCCACGGCAACGTCGCCGAGCATAGTTTCTGGGCGCGTAGTAGCAATGATAATCTCGCCAATTTTATCTAATGTCGGGTAAGCTATTTTCCACAACTTCCCTTTCTCGTTCTTATGTTCTACTTCGATGTCGGCAAAGCTGGTTTGGTGTTTGGTGCAGTAATTGACAATTCGCTCACCTCTGTAAACCAAATTGTCATCCCACATTTTCTTAAACGTATCATATACAGTGTTGATGACTTTATCGTCCAGAGTGAACGTCAAATGCTTCCATGATGCACTAACACCTAACGCGCGCAATTGCAGCTCCATATTGCCGCGTTTTTCTTGTACAAAATTCCAAACTTGACTATACAATTGGTCACGTGAAAAATCGAAGCGACTCTTCCCTTGCTTCGTTAATTCTCTTTCATATACAACCCAAGTTTCAAATCCAGCGTGGTCGGCGCCTGGAATAAATACAGCGTCGTCTCCCTTCATTCGGTGATAACGAATCAGGATATCCTTCAAATTCATATCGAGTGCGTGCCCGATGTGCAGATTACCGTTCGCGTTAGGTGGCGGCATAATAATTGAATATGGCTTGCCTACCCCTGTTGGTTCTAAAGCCTCACTAGTTTCCCAGAGGGCGTAAATGTTTGGCTCGTAATCGTTTGGTATGTATTGTTTAGCTAGCTGCATAAGTTATTCCATGGTTTTTCATGTGAAAAAAGACAAAAGAAAACAAAGTAGCTTTTCACGTGCAAAAGCCCTTATTTACGTAATCCTCTAATTTCTCCACATGTTTATATTACATCTTAATTATACCACAAATTTATGTGGTGTGATGGATGAAATAAGGTTATTTTCTGATCGTTTGATACGCTCGATATAGCCAATATTTAAGTGGCTTTAAGGGAAGTTCCCAGGTTGACCCGGAATAGATATCTTCGCCGCCGAACGATCGCTTAAACTTAGTAAAGCCAGCCCATGGGTGATTTTTTGGTGCGTTTTCAGGCGCAATTCCGTATAAATCGACTTTCTCCATTTGACGATGTTTTGCATCGATTATCGCTTCGGTGAGCAGGGCAGTTCCAGCGTTAAGTTTGCGATATTCTGGTGTAGAATTTGCTGCCGCATGTGCATAAATTCGAGTTGTTTTTGAGTCGAAAAATAGGGCAGTAGCAATTACTTTATTGTCATATGTCGCGTACCAAAATGAAGCGTTCTTTGATGGCAGTAGGGAATCAGCTTGCTTATGAAAATATGAATCTGGGTGTGGCGACATGCCAGTTCGTTTGGCAACTTCGTGTATCAATTCTAGGAAATATTTAATATCGTCTGGGTTTTGAGATTGATGAACAGTTACGCCTTTTTTATGATAATTCCTATAACAATTCCTTACAGGTTGCGCCATACTTGCTATAATCTCTTCCTCTGGTTGCTGGAGATTGATAACGTGCGTATGTTCTGGCTGCAAATGGACATAAGTGGCTTTCTTCCAATTCTCATCAGATAGCACCTTAGAAAAGGTGGGTTTAATTGGTCCGACTCTAAGGAAAGTCACGCCAAGTTTTTTGCCGAGCTCTGCTAAGTCTTTTAGCGCCAATCGTAATGCTTCTTCGTTAATGGCAGTTGGACCGAAGGGGCAATATAAACGAGAATTGCCCGTGCCATGCTCTAATATTGCGAAATATTCCCATCCTTCACCTCTGTTGTGAAAGACTTTTCGACCGAGCGATTGTTGGAATTTCCCAGGCTGATGATTGTAGAAAATGTTGATTCATGTTGTAATCCTCACAACGCTATATTGCTGTCATTGATAAACTTGGCTGAACTTCTAAATCGTATGGATCTGTCGGTTCGTCAATTTGAGATCTGAAATAACCGAGCGTGGCAATCATCGCGGCGTTGTCTGTGCAGAGTTGAATAGGGGCATATTCGATGTCAATTGGCAAAGCTTCGCGTAATTGACGGCGCAATTCTTGATTAGCTGCGACTCCGCCAGCGATTACAACGGAGGCTGGCTGGAAATTGTCAAACGCCTTTTTGGTTTTATTTACGAGAGTTTTTATGGCTGTATACTGGAAACTCGCCGCCATATTACGTCGTAATTCGTCATCTACGAGCGCTGGAAGCTCATGAGAGGGAAAAGTGAAGTCTTTACCGACTTCGTGCTGAACGGCTCTCAAAACGGCTGTCTTAAGTCCAGAGAAGGAAAAATCATATTCACCGGATAGTTTGGCGATAGGTAAGTGGAACGCGTGTGGATCGCCAAGCTCAGCAGCTTTAGCAATAGCTGGGCCGCCAGGATATGGCAAGCCGATGATTTTAGCGACTTTATCAAACGCTTCGCCAACCGCGTCGTCTTGGGTTTGTCCGATAAGCTGATAATCACCGTGATTTTTAAATAGGACAAGTTGTGAATGTCCGCCTGAAACGATCAACGAAAGCATAGGGAATGACGGCTGTTGTTTCGGCAATGTTAGAGATAAATTGTCGGATTGCTTATTGATAAAATTGGCGTACACGTGAGCTTCTACGTGATGAATCTTAAAGAGCGGCTTATTGTGAATAATAGCGAGAGTTCTAGCGGCGAGAGTGCCGATTAATAGCGAGCCAATAAGCCCCGGCGCATAAGTAACGGCGATGGCGTCGATATCATCCCAAGTGCAATTTGCGTCAGACAAAGCTTTTTTAATGACGGGATTTACAACTTCCAAGTGGCTACGAGCAGCAATTTCTGGAATAACTCCGCCGTATTCTGCATGAATATCAATTTGAGAATTGACGACATTTGAAAGCAAGCGTTCGCCATCTTCAACTATTGACGCCGCTGTTTCGTCGCAACTGGATTCGATTCCCAAAATCCTCATTTGTTTTTATTATAGCAAATATAAGTGGTAAAATGGGTATTATGAAAAACGAGTTGGTAAAAATTGCTAGAAAAACGCTACCTCAAGGAGCTTTGGAAAAAACCGAAAACGCCTATAGAGTTGCGCGCACGAAGATGATTAGCCTAAGATATGGCAATCCAGCTCGTGGCTTGAGAATTATCGCAGTAACAGGGACGAACGGGAAAACTACGACCGCTTGTTATATCAATGAGATCTTGAAAGAGGCTGGCTTTAAGACCGCATTATTTACGACGGCGGTGATTGAAATTGCTGGTAAGGAAAAGATAAATGATTTGAATGCGACGGTGCCGACTGTAGCGAGGTTATTCAGCTTTTTCCAGACAGCTCAGCGTGAAGGTGTGGAATATGTGATTTTAGAGGCGACAAGTCACGCTTTATCACAGCATAAATTTGACGGCGTGCCAATTGAGGCGGCGGTGATGACTAATTTGACTCAAGACCATTTGGATTATCACAAAACGATGGAAGCTTACGCGGCGGCTAAGGCTAAATTGTTTGAGAAAAAGCCGAAATATATCGTGCTGAATCGTGATGACGAGTGGTTTGAGTATTTTGATAAGTTTACGGCTTCTGGCGAAAAAATGACTTACGGGACTAATCCGGAAGCTGAAGCTCACTTAACGCACGTTAAGTTGTATAAAAAGGGAACAGAGGCGAGTTTGCTGATTGATCATCAAACTCATTTGGAGTTGGCGACTAATTTGCCTGGCGAATTTAACGTGATGAATATGTCGGCTGCGGTGTCGTTGGCATATTTGTTGGGAATAAAGCTGGAAGACATCCAAGAGGGCGTGGCGAATTTGGAAGCGATTCCTGGAAGATTCGAGCGAGTAGAAAATAAGCTCGGAATTGATATTATTGTGGATTATGCTCACACGCCAGACGCGCTGGAAAAATTGCTAAAAACCACTCATAAAATTACCAAGGGGCGATTAACTTTGGTGTTTGGTGCGTGCGGCGATAGAGATAAGACAAAGCGTCCGATTATGGGCGAGCTGGCGGCTAATTTGGCGGATAGGATTTCCTGACTGACGAGGAAAGCTATAACGAAAATCCAGATGAAATTCGGGCAATGATTCGTCAGGGAATTGAGCAAACGAAGAAGGCTCATAAGATGACGGAAATTGCTGATCGAAAACAGGCGATTTATCAAGCTCTAAGGTCGGCTGTTCGTGGCGATACGGTTCTGATTACGGGTATGGGTCATGAGCAGTACCGAATTGTGAATGGCAAGCGAATTCCGTGGAACGACAAGAAGGTCGTTCAGGAAATTATTTCTGAGATTGAGAAAAAGAGTCGTAAAATTTCGCTTTAATCTGTTTCCAGCTTTGTGATTGACGAACTAATTTTTCTGCATCGCTTGGGTTGAGTAGTAATTCTTTCACGGCGTCTTCAAGGTAAATGCCGCCCTGTGAGCCTTTGAATAGAATAGTCGTATCTTTAATGTCACTATTTTTCAGGAATTCTCCAGCTTCAAGCGCCGTGTCAAAAGAGATTACTTTACAGCCATTTTTTTCAGCGATTGGTGCGAGATATTTCCTAGCCATTTTACCGACAGTGACGAGTAATTCTAACTGTTTAGGGTCACAAATTTCACCGATTTTTTTATGCTCTGATTCGGATGTTTCGCCCAGCTCATTCATGTCGCCCAATACGGCAATTTTATGATTGGCAGAGATGGAATAGAGCGTTTTTAGCGAATTTTCCATGGCAATAGGACTGGCATTGTAAGTGTCGTCCAGCAACGTACAGCCGTGTATGCCGCGTAAAATATTCATTCTACCTGAAACCGGTTTGATTTTTGTTAAAGCCGCCGCAACTTCTTCAATGTTCATTCCGCAAGCTAACCCCGCCGCCGCCGCGCCAGTGATTGAGCGGATGTTGTGTTTGCCTAATACGGAAATATTTATGTCCTGAGAAGTTTCTTCGGAGCATTTCAGATTGACAATACAGCCAGTATCTGTAGTCTTTTTAATTTCCAGGAAAACATCAGCGGATTCGTCGCCGTAACTTATGCGATTTCCAACTATGAGATTATGATATTTTTCATCTATATCGTGAAGGTTGAAGATGGTTTTTTTAGCGACTTGGCTAATGGACAATTCCTCATGAGCTACCGTATCCATATTCTTGAAAAATTCCATATGCTCAGGAGCAACAGAGGTAATTATGGCAATGTCGGGTTGAATGTAGCACATAAAAGTAGCCATTTCACCAGGGCAATCAATACCGCATTCTTGAATAATTACATCTGGAGATTTGGGATTTTTTATGCTGGCGTGTGCTGCGGAGAAAACTTTTAGCCAGGCTAGGGGAGATTTGGCGTTTTTTGGTCCGTCTACGCCTAAGATTTCCAGCGGCGCGCTTAAGGTCGTGTTCAAATTGCCACGACTATGGCGCACGGTGAATTTTTCTGATAGAACAGTGGCGGTTGCTGATTTTACGCTAGTTTTACCAACACTGCCGACTACGGCAATTAGCTTGGTGCCAGGATGAGATTTAAGATATTTTTTTACATAAGAACCGAGAATTTTTTCTAAGAGATGTTTGAATAATTGCATGGAGTTATTATAACAGATTGAGAGATAATAGGGAGAAGGGCGTGAGGTTGCTTTTACGGGAAGAATCTCTACATCGGAAAGGTGATGATGGTGATAATGATAATAATAATAATTTCCCTGAGCTACTACTCGTATAATACTGAATAATATCTAGATAATTAGCACTCACACTTGACGAGTGCTAAATTGGTGCGTTACAATAGATACGTTGTTAACGAAATGGAGGATAACGTGAGTACACCTATTAAGCCTCTTGGCGACCGTGTTGTAGCGGTGCGTGAAGAAGCAAAGACTCAGACAGCGAGCGGAATTTACTTGCCTGATAACGCTAAAGAAAAGCCAGTAGTTGCGGAAGTTAAAGCAGTTGGCGGTGACGTGAAGAACGTCAAAGTCGGTGATCGGATTGTCTATAAGGAATATTCGACTACGGATTTGAAAATTGACGGCACAGAATATTTGGTTGTTCGCGAAGAAGATATTTTAGCAACGGTTGTTGGATAAAAAGGGGAGTTTAATTATGGCAAAAAAAGTTTTTTATGATGATGATGCGCGAAATCGCGTGCTTGGCGGTGCTAAATCGCTATACGACGCAGTTAAGGTAACTTACGGTCCAAAGGGTCGCAATGTTGTGATTGCGAAAGGTTTTGGCGGTCCAACGGTTACTCATGACGGCGTAACTGTGGCTGAAGGAATTGAATTGCCAGAAAACGATGACGAAACGCTGGGCTATAAAGTTGGTGCCGATTTAATCAAACAGGCTGCTAAGAATTTGAACAAGCAAGCAGGCGACGGCACGACAACTGTAACAGTGTTGACGTACTCGATTTTGAAAGAAGCAAATCGATTGATTGCGGCTGGACATAATCCGATGGAGCTTAGGAAAGGTATCGAGCAAGCTGGCGCGGAAATTGTTAAAGAATTGAACAAATTGGCTGAGCCGATTGAAGGCAAGTCTGACCGCGTGGCTGAAGTTGCTACGATTTCGGCAGGAGATGCGGAAATTGGTAAATTGATCGCTGGCGTAATCGAGAAAGTTGGTAAAGATGGCGTGGTTACTGTTGAGGCTGGTCAAGGCTTGGAGCTAGAAGCTGAGGTTGTCGAAGGTTTTAGCTTGGACAAGGGTTGGGTGAGTCCGTTCTTTGTTACTGACGCGGGTCGCCAGGAGGCTGTGTACGAAAAGCCAGCAATTCTAATCACCGACAAGAAGATTTCTAGCGTGCAGGAATTCTTGCCAATGTTGGAAAAATTGGCACAAAGCGGCAAGAAAGACGTGGTTTTGATTGCTGACGAAGTTGAGGGCGAGGCATTGAGTATTTTGGTGCTGAACAAGCTGAAGGGCGTATTCAACACCGTAGCTGTTAAGGCGCCAAGTTTCGGTGATCGTCGCAAAGATGTACTTCGTGATATCGCCGTGTTGACTGGCGCGACTGTGATTTCTGAAGATCACGGATTGACATTCGAAACGCTGGCTTGGAAGTTTTGGGCTCGGCGCGCAAGGTGATTGTTGGTAAAGACGAAACGACAATTATCGAAGGCGCGGGCAAACCTTCAGGTGTGAAGGAGCGAATTGCTGAGATTAAGTCGCTTTCAGAAAATGCTTCTAGCGAATATGAAAAAGAGCAATTCGACAAGCGTGCTGCAGCGCTATCTGGTAAAGTTGCGGTTATTAAGGTTGGCGGCGCGACTGAGACTGAAATTGACGAGAAGAAATTCCGCGTTGATGATGCGGTGGCGGCTACTAAGGCGGCTTTGGCTGAGGGAATTGTCGCTGGCGGCGGCGTAACTTTGGTCAATTTGGCTGGCAATCTAAAAGTTAGCGGCGCGGATAGTTTGTCAGTTGGTCGACAAATCTTGAAGGACGCTCTGAAGCAACCGTTCCTACAGATTATGAAAAATGCTGGATTGAATGCCGATGCGCTGCTCGCTCAAGTTGAATCTGGTAAACCTGGATTCGGCGTTAACGTTATGAAGCCAGAAGATGGTCTAATTGACGTGAAAAAGGCTGGTGTTATTGATCCGGCTCGTGTGACTAAAGAAGCTGTTCAAAATGCAGTGTCAATTGCGTCAACTGCAGCAACTATGGGCGCTTTGGTGGTTGATATTCCAGAGGCTGAAGTTGCAGCTGCTCCTGGCGGCATGCCAGGAATGGGTATGATGTAAATCTACCCCGAGCAATAAAAATCCCGCCGAAAATGGCGGGTTTTTATTTTGGAGAAATGACTTAACGAGGATTTGAGAAATAGTCGATTTCTTTAATGATATCCAGTAAAGCCTGAGCACGGCGAGCTTCGTCAACAATAGCTATGGCAGCGTCGTGTGCTGGTGCGATCAGAGTTTTATCGTCCGTAGAACGAAGAAGTAACAGGTAAGTATCAAACTTTTCTTCTGGAGAAACGTCCAGCTTGTCGACTAATGGACGCAACTCGTTCAGGGCAGTTTGCTTAATCGTATCAAGCGCAGGATCTGCGGTTGCAGCTGGAGCTGGAGCGCTGACTGATGGAGTTGGCACAACTGGCTCTGGAGCGGCAGGCTTTGCTATATCAATAGCAGGCTCATCGTTCTGGTCTGTAGCGACAGGATCCGGTGAGATGGTTGCAGGATTAATTACAGGTGAAGCTGTAGCATTTGTTTCTTCGAATTGTAAATTATTGTCTGTACCTTGTGACACGCCAGCTAATACCTTAGCCAGTTCTTGGTCGTCACTGAATGATTGATTAGCTTGAGAATCCATTATAACCCACCTTATATATTAAATTGTTTAAGCTTATATATGTTACACTATAACATGAGTTAATCAAGGAGCGCAAGATGTTAGATGATATGAATGTGATAAAACAATATGATCCAGGCGACGTTTAAGCGGCGTTTTGAATATTCCAGAACAAGCTCGATATGAAGTGTCGATTCACGAAGGTGCGAATCAGCGTCGAGATTTTAAGAATATCGTGATCGCGGGAATGGGCGGTTCGGCTTTAGCGGCTGATATGGTTCGAGTTTTGACTGCGGGCTGGTTGCACATTCCGCTTGAAGTGGTGAAGGGCTATGATTTACCTGGATTCGTGGGCGAGGAAACGTTGGTTATTGCGGTTAGTCATTCGGGCAATACTGAGGAAACCCTGAGTTGTTATCAACAAGCATTGGAGAAGAAAGCGTGCTTGGCAGCTATGTCGACTGGCGGGGCGTTGATTGAGCGAGCGAAGAATGACAACGTAACTTACGCCCAAGTTCCAGCTGGCGCGCAGCCACGAATGTCGACGGTTTACCATTTGCGAGGATTGTTGAAATTATTACAACATTTTTGGGTGATTGATAATGATTTATATGATCAGGTGAAAAATAGTGCCGATTGGTTGGCGGGCGAGATATCTAATTGGACAGCCAAAACGCCAGAAGCTGATAATTTGGCGAAGCAGATTGCGAAATTAACAATTGGCAAGACGTTGGTTGTTTTTGGCGGTGAATTGACTTGGCCGCTGGCGTATAAGTGGAAAATTAGCTGGAATGAATCAGCGAAGAATTTGGCGTTCTCGAATCAATATCCAGAATTTAATCATAACGAGTTTATAGGTTGGTCGTCGCATCCAATAGAGAAGCCATTTACGGTTTTTGATATTCGTAGCAATTTGGAACGGGACAGAATCCGCGAACGAATGGAGCTTAGCGACCGATTGTTAAGTGGCAAGCGACCAAAGGCGCACGTGTTGGAGCTTCGAGGGAAGACGCTTATGGAGCAATTACTGTGGGGTTTGGTGCTGGCTGACGCGGCTAGTATTTACACAGCTATTCTTAATGGAGTCAATCCTGGTCCAGTTCAGTTGGTTGAAAAATTGAAAGCGGAACTTAGTTAATTTAATATCGTAGAGATTCGATTGGGTCGCGTCTGGTGGCGCGGGCTGCTGGATATACGCCAGAAATTACGCCGATGATTATTGATAATCCAATTGATAAGACGGCTGTTTGCCAATAAATATAAGGCGTGAGCGGCAAATATAAGCTGGCAATATAAGCTCCCGCCAAGCCTAACCCATAGCCCAATATTCCGCCGAGAAATCCGATGATCGCTGCCTCGATTAGGAATTGATTGATGATGTCCCAGCCCGTGGCGCCGACGGCTCGTCTGACGCCGACTTCACGCTGGCGCTCGGCGACATTGACAAGCATCACGTTCATAACGCCTATTCCACCGATTAACAGAGAAATAATGCCGATGACAGTTAAGATTATCGAGAGAAACCTCGCGACATTAGATTTCTTTTCGTTTATTTCTTCGCCGGAAACGATTCGATAATTCTTATCGCTATCATGATTCTTCTTTAAAATATCGTCAGCCGATTTTATGACTGAATTGAGATTTTTTATGATCTTTGGTAGTCACGATGATTTGCTGAATTTGCGGCGTTCCTTGGGTGAATTTTTTAATCACAGACAATGGAATAATGGCGGCGTTATTAAAATTCACGTCCAAATAACTGGCTTGATTTTCAATATTCTTCAACACGCCAACAACGGTCAATGGTTGATTTCGGATGTAAATAACGTTTCCGATGGATCTTTCGGTGCCGAACAAATCGACCGACAATTGCTGACCGACGACAACTCCGCCAATGTCGTTAATAAATTGTCCAGTAGCAATTTGCAAATTGGCGACGTCTTTTAGCGATTCCGTACTGCCGATTAACGCAGCGTTTTGGATATCGACTTTACCTTCGCGGGCGCGCAGCTCGGCGTGTAGGAAGGCAATTGGCGCGGCTTTCGTATTGGCAATTTTTCCTATATCTCTGGCGTCCGTTTCAGTCAATGTGTTGACCGTCGTCGTGTTGTCAGATTCGGTCAGCAGATTCGGGACGGCTTTTTGATTGCCAGACTTAACAATGGCGACAGGAGTGGATGATTGGTTGGAATTGTCGCCGAATAAGTGATTAAATCCGCCAGTTAGAGATAGAACCATGGTGATGCTGGCAATTCCAATAGCTACGCCTACAATTGTCAAAAATGTTCGTCCGCGATTAGCTCGTAGTGCCTGAGTGGCGTTCTCAAAATGATTTTTTACTAATATTTTCACGATTTTTTCGCCCTCGATTTCTTTGAAGATTTTTGCTTCTTAGGTTTTTCTTCTTTTTCGTCGTCTACAATCAACTTCTTAGTGAACTTGCGCTTTTCCTTATGCTCGTCAGTGTCGATTTTTCCGTCCAACATAGTGATGACGCGACTGGCATAATGGGTCAATTCTGGGTTGTGAGTAACCATAATTATAGTGTTGCCGCGACGGTGTAAGTCGGACAATTCTTCCATAATAAGATGACTCGATTTGCTGTCCAAGTTTCCTGTTGGCTCGTCGGCTAAGATAATTGACGGACTATTAACCAACGCTCTGGCAATTGCTACGCGCTGAACCTGACCGCCAGACAATTGATGCGGCATGTAATATTCGCGCTGTCCCAGATGAAAAGTTTTCAAAATGCGGCTAGCCTCTTGAAGTCGTTTGACTTTCCCAAGCCCTTTATATGTTAGCGGCAACGCTACGTTTTCAATTACAGTCAGGCGAGGAATAAGATTGAAATTCTGAAAAACGAAGCCGATGTGTTTGGAGCGAATTTTGGCACGTCGTCGCGAACTCAGATTGTCGACGGCGACATCGTCCAGATAATATTCGCCCTCTGATGGCTGGTCTAATAGTCCAAGGGTGTTTAATAGAGTAGTTTTTCCGCAACCGCTTGGTCCCATAATAGCGATAAACTCACCCTTTTTAACGGTTAAATCGACGTTATCTAAGGCGCGAATCTCAGCATCACCAAAGCCAAATTTTTTGGTGACATTAACAAGCCTAATGCGTGGTGGAATAGTTTCTTTCATCTTTGACTTATTATAGAGAATGAACGTCAGTAAGTGCAACCATAAGGGGCAATAAAGTTGTGGTATAATTATCAACAAGGAAGGGTGCAGGAGTGGTTGAACTGGCACGCCTGGAACGCGTGTAACGGAGCAATCTGTTCGAGGGTTCGAATCCCTCTCCTTCCGCCAAGAAGAATTATTTAAACCGACAGGACTTTAGAGTCTTGTCGGTATTTTTTGTTAAAAAATCGTAGACAGGGGCGGCTCATCTGGTCGTGAAATAAATAGGTTGTAATTTTTACTAAATAGCTTGCAAAACACTAGATATAGCGGCTATAGTTATTATTGTACGCTATATATATAGCGAGCCCATAAATAAACAAAAACACAAGCTACGAAAGATAAGCCACCAGATGAGGTGTTGGTGGTTTGTTTTTAAGAGGGGAAATTAAGGAGGGTATGTGAAAGAAATTAACGTAGTCAAACGCGACGGAACAAAAGAACCGTTTGATGCTAATAAAATTAACACGGCTATTTTAAAGGCGTGCGAAGGTTTGCCGGACCAAATTTCTAAGGTCGTTCAGGTGGCGACTGAATTGCAATTGACATTATTTGATGGAATTACAACCGAGCAATTGGACGAGGCGGTTATTCAAACGGTGCTCCAAAACGTTAAAGACGATCCAGATTACGATAAAATCGCGGCACGATTATTACTGAAAACTGTCTATAAGCAGATTTTGGGCGATTATGAAACGGCGGAAGAATTGAAAAAGCTTCATGCGCGCGAATTTCCGAAGTTCGTTAAGGCGGCAGTGAAAGAAGGATTGCTAGATAAGCGCATGGCTGACGGTCGATTTGACTTGAAAAAGCTGGCGGCGGAACTTGATCCAGCGCGTGATGATTTGAGTAAATATTTGGGTGTGGTGACCAATAAAAACCGCTATGCTCTTCGCAAGCAAAACGGCTCGCCAATTGAAACACCTCAGTTTACGCACATGCGTATTGCTATGGGGCTTAGCTATAACGAATCTGACCCAACAGCTGCGGCGATTGAGTTTTATAATCACATGAGCAATTTGGAATATGTTCCGGGCGGCTCAACGCGAGTTAACGCTGGCGGTTCGTTCCCACAACTTAGCAACTGCTTCTTGCTTAATGTCGATGACGATATGGAATCAATTGCTAAGGCTGTTCGCGACACAATGTGGATTGCTAAAGGTACGGGCGGAATTGGCATTGGCTTTACAAAGCTACGTGCGGCGGGCAGTCCAGTTAAAACCACCAACACTGAATCGACTGGACCGATTCCATTTATGAAGATGATTGATACGGCGCTTTTTGCGGTTTCTCGTAAGGGAAAAAAGGCTGGTGCGGCTGCAATTTATATGGAAAACTGGCACCTTAATTTTGATCAATTTGTCGATCTTCGTCAAAACTCTGGCGATCCATATCTAAGAACCAGATTTGCGAATACTGCGGTATTTATCTCTGACGAATTTATGAAGCGAGTAGAAAAAGATCAAGATTGGTATTTGTTTGATCCAGCGGAAACTCCAGATTTGACGGAATTATATGGTGAGGCGTTTTCGGCGCGATATAAAGAATATATAAAGATGGCAGAAGCTGGAAAATTGCGAACATTTGATAAAGTTCCAGCCCGTCAGCAATTTAAGCGCATTTTGACCAGCTTACAGGCGACATCGCATCCGTGGCTAACTTGGAAAGATACGATTAACGTGCGCGCGTTAAATAACAATACGGGCACAATTCACCTCAGTAACTTGTGTACGGAAATTACGTTGCCGCAGGATAAAAACAATATTGCGACGTGTAATTTGGTGAGTATCAATTTGTCGGCATTTCTTGGTGAGGATAAGACTTGGGATTGGGATAGATTGAAAGAAGCGGCTCGTGCGGTGGTGCGACAATTGGACAATTTGTGCGACATCACTCAAACGCCAATTCCAGAAGCGATGCATTCGAATCAGCAAACTCGAGCGATTGGCCTGGGAATTATGGGTCTTTCTGACGTGCTGGAAAAGTTGGGCTATTGCTACGAATCTAAAGAAGCGTATGATTTAGTTGATCAATTGACAGAGTTCATTAGCTATCACGCCATTGATCAATCGGCTGACTTGGCAGAAAAATTGGGCAGCTATCCAACATTCGCGGGCAGTGGTTGGAGCAAGGGAATCCTTCCGATCGATACGGTTGATAAATTGTCGAAAGATCGCGGCGTAAAGGTGAAAATAGACCAAAAGACGCGACTGGACTGGGATGGTTTGCGAAAGAAGGTGAAGAAGGGAATGCGAAATGCGACTCTTATGGCAATTGCGCCGACGGCTAATATTGGTCACGTGGCGGGGACGACTCCTGGAATTGATCCGCAATTTGCGCAGATTTTCAGTCGCTCGACTTTGAATGGTAAGTTTTTGGAAGTGAACCATAATTTAGTTCGCGATTTGAAGAAGCTTGGTTTGTGGGACAATTTGAAGGATGAGATTTTTGCGGCGCAAGGCGATATTCAAGATATTGACGGCATTCCGCAAAACATCAAGGATGTTTATAAAACAAGCTTCCAGCTCAGTCCGTATGCGTTTATTGAGGTGGCAGCCAGGGCTCAGAAGTGGGTCGATCAGGCGATTTCTCGAAATATGTATCTGGAGACGCGAGATATTGATGAATATGTGAAGATTTATTCGGAAGCGTGGAAGCGTGGCTTGAAAACAACATATTATCTGCACGTTAAGCCGCGTCATCAGTCGGAGCAGACAACAGTTTCAGTTGATAAAATTGCAGAGCAAAAAGTCCGCACAAATAGTAAAGTGCGCGGATTTGGATTTGCGAAAATTAATAAATAAAGGAGGAAATTAAGATGGGAATTTTAGGTTCAGGATTACGCGATGGATTGTCACTTCACCCAATTCGTTACCCTTGGGCGTATGATCTTTATAATCAAGCAGTGGCTAACACGTGGTTTCCAAACGAAGTTCAATTAGTCCAAGATTTGGCGGATTTTGAAAAATTGTCAGATGATGAAAAGCACGCATTGAAAACGGTTATTAGCTATTTGAATCCAAACGAGTTATTGATCAATAAATCATTGGCGTTCGGTATTTATCCATATGTGAACGCGGCGGAAGCTCAACTGTATTTGTCAAAACAGATGTGGGAAGAAGCCAATCATTTCATGACATTTGAATACATTATTGAGACATTTCCGTTTGATCGCGAGGAAATTTATGCTGCGGGCTTTGGTAAGAAATCATTGGCCGATAAGGCTGACTTCCAGAATAAGCATTTGGACGTGATGCTTGATCCGAATTTGGATATTTATTCGCTGGAAGGTAAGAAGGACTTTGTTAGATCTTTGGTGGCGTATAACATCGTGCTTGAGGGAATTTGGTTCTATTCAGGATTTATGGTTGGCATGAGTTTCCGTCAGCGTAATTTGTTGCGCAATGTCGGCTCACTGCTGGACTGGATTACTCGTGATGAAAATCTTCACTTGACGTTTGGTATCAATTTGCTTTTGACAATTTTGGACGAGAATCCAGAATTGCAACACAGGAATTCGCAGAAGAAATCCGTAACTTGATTCTGCAGGCAGTGGAGCTTGAAAAGGCTTACAATAAGGATATGTTGCCAAAGGGAATTTTGGGATTGAATGCTGATTATGTTAACCAGTACGTTATGCATATGACCGACCGTCGCTTGCAAGAATTAGGTTTTGAGCCTGAATATAACGTGCCAAATCCAGCCAAATGGATGGCAGCTGCCAACGATACGCTGGAATTGGTGAATTTCTTTGAAAGCACGAACACTAGTTACGAAGTTAATACCACGAAGTAATGGGAGTTGATGATATGAACGAATTAGCGAAAGAAATATTAGATACAGTCGAAGTTGGTGCGTTGGCGACGGTGAATGTTGATAGAACTCCTTTGGTGACGCCGTTGCACTTTGCGCGATTGGGTGATTCTATAATTTGGATATCAGAGCCGACTGCGCGCCATTCAGAAAATGCGTTTCGAAACGGTAAGGCGGAATTTGTGGTTTGGGATGATAAAAAGCGAGCAGTTTTCTTAAAAACTAACGTGACTGAACTTCCAGAATCTGAGAAAGAGGCGGCAATGGCAGCTTATAAAGAGAAGTTGGCTGATTTTTATTCCACGTTGCCAAAATCCGCAAATATACGTTGCGCCAATTGGTGAACTTGATGAAAAAAACTACAACGGGCAATTGGCTACATTTTATTGCATAAGCACTATATCTAGCGTAAAAATTAGTTAAGTAACTACTAAATATAGGGGAAAAATGAAAATGAATGCGAATCAAATTATTACTGATGACATGACTTTGGAAGAAAAAAATTAAGCGCTATTGACGCAGCTCTTAAGGCGGCGCAGGAAGCGGCTGATGATCAAGCAAAGTCGAACGGCACTGTTGCGGCACCAGTTGACCCGGCAAGTCTGACTATTTGTGACGGTTGCGAATAATATGTCGTCACCGCGCAAATATATATTTGTTACGGGTGGTGTATTGTCTGGTGTAGGTAAAGGGAATTACCGCTGCTAGCATTGGCGCTGTCCTTCAAGCTAAGGGTGTTTCTGTTTCGGTTCAAAAATGTGATCCATATTTGAATGTTGATGCTGGACTATTGAATCCAAAAGAGCATGGCGAATGTTTTGTGACAAAAGACGGTGCTGAAACTGACTTAGATTTGGGTCATTATGAGCGTTTTTTGGATTTGGAATTAACGCAAAAAAATGCGACATTATCCGGTCGATTATTACGTGATTTGATTGCGGACGAAAGAGCTGGTAAATTCGGCGGTCAAACAGTACAAATGGTCCCTCATTTAACTAATTCTATTAAGAAAGCTATTCATCTGGCTGCCGAAGGTGATGTTCATATCGTAGAGATCGGCGGCACGGTCGGTGACTATGAAGGACTTAGCTTTATTGAGGCTATTCGAGGATTCGCCTTAGATGTTGGTCGCGAAAATTGTCTATTTGTTCATGTCGTATATGTACCGTTCTTAGAGGCGTCGCATGAATATAAGACAAAACCCGCTCAAAACGCCTTGGCTGATTTGCGTGGTTTTGGGATTATGCCCGATGTCGTGGCAGTTCGTACGGAAGGTCACGATAAACCGCCGCGTAGTATTGGTGAGAAAATTTCTATTTCGTCTGGTATTCGCAGCGAAGGAATTGTAATGATGCCGAATGTCGATACTGTATATGAAGTTCCACTAACAGTGTATCGCGACTTAGGCAAGCTACTCGGCGAATTTACTAATAATTCAGTTGAGCCAGATTTACGACGTTGGCAACATTTAGCTAAGCGAGATACGTCAGAGTATGCTAAGCGTGTTACGGTAGGTTTGGTTGCTAAATATATAGACAATTCTGACACATACTTATCTGTAACGGAAGCACTTAAGTCTGCGGCTTGGGCAAACAAAAGTGAGATATCTATAAAATGGATTAATGCTGAGACTGCAAATGAAGCAGATTTTGACAGTGTTGATGCTATTGTTGTTCCGGGGGGATTTGGATCTCGTGGCGTAGAAGGTAAGATTGCTGCTGCAAAGTATTGCTTAATGAAAGATAAGCCATATCTGGGTATCTGTTTGGGAATGCAGGTTGCAGTTATTGCCGCGGCGCGTTTGGGAGGTTTGACAAGCGCTAATAGCGAAGAATTCGGTGCTGATTCTGATAACAACGTAGTGTATATTATGGATGGACAGCAAGGCAAAGAGTCTACGGGAGGGACTATGCGTCTTGGAGATTATGTAGCCGACCTAAAGCCAGACTCCGTTATTTCCAAGACATACGATGTAACTGAAGTAGTTGAACGTCATCGTCATCGATATGAAGTGAATCAAAAGTTTATTCAAGAAATTGAACGAGGAGGCTTGATCGTCTCTGGAACTTCACCAGATGGTAAGTTAGTAGAATTTGTTGAGGCGCCAGACCATCGATATTTTGTAGCAACGCAAGCACATCCAGAATTTAAGTCACGACCGTTTCGTTCACATCCGTTATTCTTTGGTTTGATTAGATCTATATTGACAAAATAAAAATAATGTGATATCATTTTACTGTATAAAAAATTAAAACAAAAAGGAATAAAATGGCTGAAGAAAAAGATATTCACGGACTTACCGAAGGCGTATTGAGTCGAGACGATATGTCGGCGTTGACATATGTGTTGCAACACGTGAAAGGATCTAGTCCAAGTTCGGCGACGAAATTAAGTCTGGAATTGGAAGAACTTGACGAAACTGCGTAGAGATTTAGCTAGATAATAATTCACCTCTGTTGTATACTAGACAGTATGGAACAGATTATTTCTCAAGTAGTGAAGCAACTTTTTGATCAAGATATATCGGTACAATTGACGCGTCCTGATCCGAAGTTTGGTGACTTTGCTACAAATGTGGCGTTACAATTGGCTAAGCCGCTAGGGAAGAATCCGCGTGAAATTGCGGAGATGATTGCTGAAAATCTGCGCAAGGAAGAGGAGTTTAGTGAAGTAAGCGTGGCTGGTCCAGGTTTTATCAATGTAAAACTGAGCGATCAATCCGTTCTAAATTCTTTGAAAAAAGAGCCAACGACGAAGCGCGCCGGTCAGACGGTTGTAATTGAAACCAATTGCCCGAATCCATTTAAGGCTATGCATATCGGACACGCTTTGAATGCGATTTTGGCGGACACGATGGCTAACTTGCTGGCGGTTGATGGCGCAATTGTGCATCGAGTGAGTTATCACGGTGATGTTGGGACGCATGTCGGTAAAAGTATGTGGGCGATTTTGCGTGAGATTGACGGTGATGTGAATAAATTGAACGAAATCCCAGCTGATAAGCGAAATGAATTTATGAGTCGCATGTATGTTGAAGGTGCGCGTGCGGCGAAAGAATCTCCAGAGGTGAAGACAGAAATTGATGAACTAGCCAAGCAATCATTCGTCCTGGATGATCCGCTATATAAGCAAGTTTACGAAGTCTGTAAAAGTTGGAGTTTTGACGAAATTGACTCTAATGTTGGGCGACTTGGAAACGTGCCGATTGAGCGACGTTACGTTGAGAGCGAAACTGAAGAATTGGGAAAATCTTTAATTAAAGAGAAAACGCCAGAGGTGTTTACCAAATCTGACGGCGCATACGTCTTTAAGGGTAGCAAATACGGCGCGTTTGATAACGTGTTTATTGGATCTCACGGCAATGGTCTTTATGGGGCGCATGATATGGGATTGATTCAGTTGAAATATAAGGACTACCCGGATTTAGACTTGTCAATTACGGTAAATGGCGAGGAGCAAGCAGCATACTTCCGCGGCGTGATTGCGGCTAGTGAATTGTCGATTCCGGCTTTGAAAGGAAAATTGTTTAATTACGCGACTGGCTTGGTTAAATTGACAACTGGAAAGATGAGTTCGCGAACGGGTGAGGTTGTTACAATTGGCTGGCTGTTTGATGAGTTTAAGAAGGCAATTGAAAATGCTGGCGGCGAACCAACTGACGACGTGATTGCTGGCGCACTCCGTTATCAATTCTTGAAAGTGAAGATCGGCGGTGACGTCATATTTGATATTAACGACGCGGTAAGTTTGACGGGAAATACGGGAAGTTATTTGCAATATGCTCACGCCCGAGCGCGAGGTATTTTAGCTAAATCCGATAAAGAAATTGCCTTTCCGACAGAGTTGTTTGACGAGGATAAGATGCTGGTCAGAAAATTGAGTGAGTACATGGACGTGGTTGATCGCGCTAAGGAAAGTTTGGAGTCTCATCACATTTGTACATATTTGTTTGAATTGGCGCAGGAATTTAATCGATATTACGAGAAAAATCAGGTTATTGGTAGCGACAAAGAAGCGCATCGCGTAGGAATCGTGGCAATTTACGCTGACATTCTTAAGGCTGGACTGGCTATTTTGGGAATCGTGGCACCGGATCGCTTGTAAAATATGCTGTATTAGTATATAATATGAATTCGTGAATGAACAACTGAGTAAACAATTAGACGAGCAGCCATATACATCATTTGATGATCGATATTTATCTACTAAGCTATTAACTCCGAGAAGTGATATAGCAGAGAAAAGAGGTATTAAGCGAGAACTCTTATTAGAGTCAGAGAAGCTTTGTGGCATAAAAAATGTGTACGAAAAGTCAGATAAGACGTTTGATGATATAGCAGAGGCCGCTAAATCTGTTGCAGAGCTTGTTCGTGAAACACTTTATTTTGGGTCGACAGGCCGTGGCTCGCGAGAACTTAACGAAGATAACATCGCTAAATATGAAGTTGCTAACTGTTACGGGCATACAATCGTTGCGTCAGAATGTTTAGAAAAATTAGGAATTGAACATTTCATTAGTTATGCAAATCAACACTCGTTCATTACTTTATTTGATCGTGAGAGTGATAGGTCGTTTATGATAGACGTCCTGACAAAGGAATTATGTTGTGAGATGACTACGGCCGTTGGGTTTACGTCAAGCCATCCGCTTGATAAATTTTCCTGCGGCGAATTGAAATCTCAAGATAGTTTGAAAACTGATGAGTTGTTACAACAATTGCCGGTAACTGTCAACCGGGCTGAATTTATAGATAAACGCCCATGGTTTATGTTTCCTGATAGAGAAGACTATAGAGATGGTTATGGAAAATTTGCTCTTTTACAAATGTTAACGTTCCCATCTATTCCAGGTAGATTACTTTTACTGGATGATTATAGTGCCAGAATTAATCTATTAAATGGTCAATATGAGGTGGCTGCGGGAAAAATAGAAGATTTGTCAGGAATATATCTGGATATTGATCCTCGAAATAAGCTAGAAGAAGTAGACAAATTATGTAGAGAATTAATAAATAAGGGGGGGTGGGAGCAAGCTGTCCGAGTAGCCAGTGCAGTAAATGATAGTTTACCATCATCTGATAATTCAAAAAATAGATTATTCCTGCCTGATGTTATGCGCAAAGTAGCCAAAAAGAATAAAGACCCAGATATCTTAAACGAGGCGATTAAATTATATGAAGAAATCATTAAGAGTAAGCCCTATAAACGTGACAGGTTAGCTGAAGGAAAACTAGATGCCGCGGAAAATTTGTTAAGAGAATTGAAGGTTTCTAAATCTCTCGGTGAAACGGCGTGTAGTGTGGCGTGTGATAAAATTAATTAATACTATTAAATTAAAAAGGAGTTTTATGGTAGCGAAATCTACTGAGTCAAAAAAATTAACAAATAAGGGCGTAAAAAGCAGCTAAAAAAACTAGCCCCTAAGAGCATTAAAGCTGCTAAAAAAATTGCCGCCATTAAGGAAAAGAAAATTGTAAGTGCAGCTATAAAAAGACACTCATATGGCTGGATTTGTTAATTTTATTCGCGAACAGGGTGTTGTCGGTATGGCGGTTGGTTTGGCAATCGGTACCGCAGCTGGTGATACTGTGAAAAAAATTGGTAACAGCATTTATTGATCCGTTAGTACAGTTGATTGTTGGCTCTCAACAAGGATTGCAATCAGCTTCATTTACGGTTGAAATTGCTGGACGTAGAGGGTGAGTTTTTTTATACGGCGCGTTTATTAGCTCACTGATTACGTTGATAGCCGTTGCATTTGTTATATATGCAATTGTTCACTTCTTGAAACTCGATAAATTAGACAAGAAAAAGGACTAATCGCTTAGCTAATAAGCGTGCCTACCGATTCTCCGCGGGTTGCGCGGAGAATATTTCCGTCTGTGAGTAAATCACAAATTATAACTGGAATATGCTCGTCCATAGCTAGCCCAATTGCCGCTTTATCCATAACGGCAATGTTAGGATTTGTTAGGGCTTCTTGGTAAGATAAATGATCAATTTTTTACGGCGTCAGGGAATTTCATAGGATCTTTATCATAAACTCCGTCGACTTTCGTTGTTTTTAATCACGGCGTCGCATTGCATTTCCAGTGCCAGATTTAACGCTGCAGTATCAGTAGTCAGAAACGGTCGGCCGGTGCCGCACGCCACGATAACAATGCGGTTTTTTTCTTAATATGGCTAATGGCGCGTCGGAAAGTATAGTGATCAATAAATTGATTCACTTCTACCGTGGACAATGCGCGAGTTGGCAATCCTGCGTCGTTCAATACGTCCGCCAGCGCAATGGCATTCATTAGCGTAGAAAGCATGCCGATATTATGAGCGGAAACAGGTTGAATTCCGTGACCGATGATTTGATTGCCGCGAACGTAATTGCCGCCGCCAACCATAATTACAATTTCAGCCCCGTCGTCCAGCGCCGGTCGAATTTGTTCGGCAATCCAGCGAGCGCGTTTTGGGTCAAAGCCGTTGGCGAATTCGCCTTGAAATTGTTCACCTGATAATTTGAGTAGGATGCGTTTTGTCATGATTTTAGTTTAGCACGCCTTATGGAAGTGGTAAAATAGAGATATGAAAGCAAGTTTTAAGCCAAAGAAGATTTTGTGGGTGGATTTGGAGATGACTGGACTAAATCCAGTACGTGATGAGATTTTGGAAGTGGCGGCAATTGCGACGGATTGGAATTTTAAGGAAATTGCGACGTACGAAGGAATTGTGCGCCACGATTCGGAAAAGCTGGCTAAGTTGTTAGATCGAAATGCTGGTTTTTGGAATGAGCATCCGGAAGCGCGACGCGGGCTGGAGGAGCAGAATGAATCGGGCAAGCCTTTGGCGGAAATAGAACGCGAATTGTTGGCGTTTTGTGATGAGTATTTTGCAGGCGAGACGAAGATTTTGCTAGCAGGCAATTCAATCCATCAAGATCGTCGATTCATTGATCAATGGTGGCCAACGTTGTCAAAAAGACTACATTATCGCGTGTTGGACGTGAGCGCGTGGAAGGTGGTGTTTGAGGGTAAATACGGTAAGAAATTCGCCAAGCCAGAAGATCACCGAGCACTGGAAGACATCCGCGGCAGCATTATGGAACTTGAATATTATTTGAAAAAGGTGAAAGTATGACGCATAAACAATTTGAAGAATTTATTCTGAGTTTGCCAGGCGTATGGCTGGATTATCCGTTTGGCGAGGATATTGCGGTGTATAAATTTGGTCGAGATAATGATGGCGCAGGGAAAATGGTGGCGTTGGTGAGGGAAGGTTCAAAGCCGCTCAGAGTAAGCCTAAAATGCGATCCGTTGTTGGCGCAGAATTTACGAGAAAAATACGAAACGGTTTTACCGGGCTATCACTTAAATAAGAAGCATTGGAATACAATTATTTGTTCAGGTCAATTGACTGACGAAGAAGTCTTTGATTTGGCGAGGTTGAGCTATCGATTAGTCTCGGAAGCTTAATCTGCCTTAATAATTTGATTGATCTGCTTCTGAATATTTTCTAAATCGCCAGCAGTTTTTACTAGCCATTCGCGCATCTTTTTTGACTTGGTGGACTTGTATACCTTTTTCATCATATTGATTGTATCTGTTATTTGCACATTCATCTCATGAGCATAGGTAATATCTAATTGCGCGTTCAGAAGGGCTTCGTCCAATTTTTTCTCTAATTTTTCCGACGGATCTAAGGCGAGGATGTCCTTTTGTTTTTCCTTATAATTGATGCCAGTTGCTTGAAGCGCTTCGCCCATTGAGGCATCCGCAGTGGTCAGCACTGCAACCAGAGAACTATTTGTGGTCTGCAGACTGGTTGAGCGGAACTTATTATTGTATTTTTTGGAAATAGTGAGTAGCTTATTAACGCGCGCCGCGACTTGTGACGGGTTGGCGTTCGGCATGGAATCTTGTGAAAAAACGAATATCGCGATTAGGGTTATCAAGCCGATAAAACTCAAAATAGCGATGATGATTTTGGTTTTTTTATCAAAACCTTCCGCTGGCGGAGGTGTGGCAATTTGATTCAGATAATCGATACCTTGAGGTTGGTTATTCAAATTGTCAGGATACATATTTCTATTTAACCACAAACAATAACAGAGGTAAAGAGTGATATAATAAAAACATGAATGATGCCAAAGAAGAAGTGCGGGCGCGACTGAACATCGAGGATGTAATTGGTGAGTATGTTCAGTTGAAGCGAGCGGGGCGCAATTTGAAGGGTTTAAGTCCGTTTACCGACGAGCGAACCCCAAGTTTTATGGTCAGCCCAGAAAAGCAGATTTGGCACGATTTTTCTTCTGGAAAAGGTGGCGATATTTTTACGTTTGTGATGATGGTGGAAGGAATGGATTTTCGTCAATCGCTGGAGTATTTGGCTCGGAAGGCAGGCGTTGATCTGACTTTGTTTTCTAATGGCGACGGACGAACAGCCAAGCGCCGCGCCAGGGCTAGGGAAGCGTTGAAATTAGCCGCCAATTTTTATCAGCAGAATTTGGTAAAAAATTCATTAGCTCTGGATTATGTGGTTAAAAAACGGCGATTAAATCGTCAAACAATTGGTGATTTTTTGATTGGCTATGCGCCGGAGAATGGCGACACGTTGACGAAAGCATTGGAAAAAAGAGGATTTTCTAAGCAGGAATTGGCGGACGCTGGCTTGTCGAATCGGTTTGGTGGCGATTTGTTTCGTGGGCGAATGATGGTGGCGCTGAGTGACGGCAATGGCGAAGTTGTGGGATTTACGGGCAGAATTATTCGTGACGATCCGCGCGCGCCAAAATACTTGAATACGCCGCAAACGTTGTTATTCGATAAATCGCGACATATTTTTGGTTTGCATCAAGCCAAAGAAGCGATTCGAAAAAGCGATGTAGCGGTGATTGTTGAGGGAAATCTGGATGTAATTAGCAGTCATCAAGCGGGCGTCAAAAACGTGGTTGCGACCTCTGGAACGGCAATGACGACACAACATTTGAAATCGCTTAGTCGATTGGCGGGGCGGATTCGCTTGGCGTTTGATGGTGATCGAGCGGGAGTTAACGCGACGGAGCGGGCAATCAATTTGGCACAGGAAGTTGGCGTGGAATTGGAAGTGGTGAGTTTGCCTGATAGCGTCAAAGATCCAGACGAATTGGTCCAAAAAGATTCGGCGCTTTGGCAAGCGGCGATTGACCAATCTCAGCCAGCGGTGGATTGGGTGATTGCCAGATACGCGGAAATGGAGAATTTGAAGTCGGCGGAAGGTAAGCGAAGATTTTCGACCATTGCGCTGAGGATTGTCCGAGGCTTGAAAGATCCGGTGGAGCAAGAGCATTATTTGTCGGTGATTTCTGAAAAAACTGGCGCGTCAATTACCGCACTGAAGGCAAAATTGTCGAATGAAAAAGTTGCTGAGCATCAATTGAAAAAGGCAAAAATTGAGAAAGAAAAACCGACTCCGGTTCAGGATGAAACTGAGGATATGCTGGCGGGGTTGGCGGCGAGTGAAAAATCTGTGCGGCGCTGGTTGGCGGCGGTTTCTGGCGAAATGTTGGATGATGACAATGCGCGGCAATTGATTGGCTATTTGCGAAAGAATCCAGACGCGGATTTGGGCGAGGTTCCACTGGACTTGCAAAAAATCGAACAGTATGTGAAAATAGTACAGTTGAAAAGTGAAAGTCGTTACGCCAATTGGGAGCAAAAAAGCTTGGACGAAGAGATGGCTCGGCTAGTCAGACAGATAACAATCAAACATCGCGAAAACAAAAAGAATCAATTATTAACGCAGCTTAGAGAGGCCGAGGCGTCGGGTGATGAGGTTTTGTCTCAGAATTTGCGCCAGAGCTTAAATAATCTGATTAAGGAGAAAATGTGAGCGACGATATCACGACGAAGCCAGTAAACTTAAACGAAGATGATGATTTTGATCCAACGCTTATAGACGAAGAAGAATCGGAAGATTTGGATTCGTTGACGACTGGGCAATATTTGGACGATGTGTCGGACGATTCGGTCAGGCTGTACTTGCGTGAAATCGGTAAAATTCCACTACTTAGCGCTGAGGAGGAAATGGACTTGGCGCGCCGAATTGTCGAAGGCGATAAAAAGGCCAAGGATAAGATGGCTGAGGCGAATATGCGTTTGGTGGTGTCAATTGCTAAGCGTTATTCTGGTCGTGGTTTGGACTTTTTGGATCTGATTCAAGAGGGGATACTGGGCTTTTGCGTGCGGTTGAGAAGTTTGATCCGGATAAGGGCTTTAAGTTTTCGACTTATGCAACTTGGTGGATTCGCCAGGCAATTACGCGTGCGATTGCTGATCAGGCGCGAACGATTCGTATTCCAGTTCACATGGTGGAAACGATTAATAAATTGCTGCGTACTCAGCGACGAATGACACAGGAATTGAACCGTGAGCCGACAATTGAAGAATTATCTAAAGAGCTGGATATGGAACCAGAGAAAATTGAATATGTCATTAAGATTAAACAGGACATTTCTTCTTTGGACGCTGGCGTTGGTCGTGATGGTGAAGATGATGATTCTGTGTTGCAAGATTTTATCGTTGATGAAGATACGGTTTCGCCAGAAGATTCCGCTTCAAATCAATTGTTAAAAGAGCAAGTTCAGGAAATTCTATCAAGTTTGAGCGATCGCGAGCAGAAAATTGTTCGAATGCGTTTTGGTTTGGATAATGGAAAAAACCACACTTTGGAAGAAGTCGGTCAGGAATTTGCAGTTACGCGTGAGCGAATTCGCCAGATTGAAGCTAAGGCGCTAGCAAAACTTCGCAAGCACAAAGATGCGAAAAAACTTTACGAATATCTGGATTAATTAACACTGTTCGGGTGATTTACAAAAATGGGCGTCGTGAGTTGCGGCGTCTATTTTTTGGTGTAATTGTTCGAGACTGCCGTCGTTAATGATGAAATAATCAGCAATAGCAATTGGCCCACCTTTTTCCAGATTCTCGATTTCTGACCAGTCGCGCTGATCAACTTCGTGCGGTTGCATTGGGCGCTCTATGCGTTTAGCCATTCGTTGATAACGGAGGTATTTTGGTGTAACAATAGCAATAACGACAACTTGTCCGGGAAATTCGTGCTTAAGGAATTTATATTCACTCCAAGTGTATAATCCGTCCAAAACGATTTTATTTTGCCCAGCGTTTACTAAGTCGTGGATGTTTTTTATGACGCGTTTGATTACGAAATCTTTACCTTCTTTACGACGAATCTCTTCGCGGAATTGTTGTTGATTGTCCCAAGTTTTTTCAATTCCAGCCTCGTCCATGGCTTTATAAATAACGCCACCGAAGTAAATTTTTGGAAATCCTTTTTCTGTCAAATATTCGACAGCTGAGCTTTTGCCGCTGCCCGCCAATCCAACCAGGGCGATAATTTTTGCATATGGTTGTGTCATGTACTAATTTTAACAATTTGTTGACATTCTTCCAAATAGAGAGTATGTTTGTGATAAGTATTATGGAAACGCTTCATGTACGTGCTGAAGAGTTACCTCAGAATTCTCCTTCTGACCTTGATACTAAGGGTCAAGAAAATCCAGCAAATAATTATAAGATAATGGCTCAGGTTGAAGAGCTAGAATCGAAATTTGATCATAATCCAGACGGTAGCGAGAAATGGCAGAGGCTTGTTAGTGATCCTATCGAGGATCAATATGGGCAGATTTGGATGATTTGGAAAAATCCTGCCGCTTCGCTATCTAATCCGAAAAGTCGCTATCAGATATACACAATCCTACAAGATGATATGTTTGAGGATGAAGGCGATACGAAGAATCCGACTATAGAAGCATATAAAAAATTTGGACAAGCTGCTATATCCACTGTTTGGTCGGCGGTAAAATTATCTATGGATTTTAAATATGTTATCGTGAATGATGCGTTATATTTTGATTATTCCAGAATATTTAAGGAATACTCTACTAAAACTTACGAGTTTGAGGTTGGTCATGATAAAGATGGTACGCCAATATTGCTTGATGTGATTTTGAATGATGATAGTCCTCCAATTTGTATTTATCACGATCAGGTAAGAGAATACGAGGAGAGTTTGATAGAAAAAGCTTCGTTAGGAATAAAACGTCAGGGTCAAGAAGAGGGATTGAAGAAGGTTTTTTCAGAAAAAGTGTGGCAAAAGCTAGGCACTACGTCGATCAATTCTCTAACGACAGCCGCTTAAATGCTACAATAGAGTTAT